>Ga0180222_1000020_pt1 | contig 396069 bp, 401 predicted proteins | sample eDN5th37CKraftOP_FD_151336 | JGI IMG/M metagenome (GOLD analysis project Ga0180222, IMG submission 151336) | Enriched Organic Plus compost microbial communities from Emeryville, California, USA - eDNA 5th pass 37_C Kraft OP (version 2) (version 2) ... | reverse complement strand
CATGTTCGGCCGCCTCAAGGACTGGCGGCGCGTGGCAACCCGATACGACAGATGCCCGAAGGTCTTCCTCTCCGCTATCGCCCTCGCGGCAACCGTCATCTATTGGCTATGAGTCCTGACCCTAGTTGCTAGTTGCTAGTTGCTAGTTGCTAGTTGCTAGTTGCTAGTTGCTAGTTGCTAGTTGCTAGTTGCTAGTTGCTAGTTGCTAGTTGCTAGTTGCTAGTTGCTAGTTGCTAGTTGCTAGTTGCTAAGAGCATTCCAACCGCGCGAATGCCGTCAAGACTTGGCGCCCCCCCCCGGGGTCATCGGCGAGGAAGGACCGAGCAAGGCGCCCGCTCCAGCATGGCGCTTCAGGTCGGGACACCGGGAAATCCGGGGCCGAGACGGGCGTGGCTGAACCGCCGCAACCGCGGCCTCCGGATGGCGGACCGGCAGCCGGATCATCTTCCGGCGATGCGCGGGACCGCGCGCCCGGATCGTCAGGAAGGCCTTGGCGGAAAGTTCGCCAGCCCCGCGCCCGCCCTAGGCCGCCAGCCAGGTGCCAACGCAGACGCCCCGCGCCCCTCGCCAGGCTCGCCGAGCCCTTGCCGTCAGCACGCTGTGGCGAGAAGCTCAGGCCAGCATCCCGGGATCGTCGCCAAGCTCGAGGCCCGGGAAGATCGTGCGCTCCAGCCGGTCGCGCTCGATCCCGAACAGCCCGTGCATGGCCCAGCCGGCATAGGCGCGGATGTCGCGCATGGGCATCAGGTCGCGCTCGGCGTAAAGCTGGCCCTCGCCCAGCCCCGGCCAGTCGCCATAGCCGCGCCCGCCGCGGATCGCGCCCCCCGCCATCAGCAGGGCGCCGCCGGTGCCGTGATCGGTGCCGCCCGAGCCGTTCTCGCGCACCGTGCGGCCGAATTCGGTCATGGCCAGCACCGTGGTCCGGCCCCAGTTCGGCCCCAGCCCCTCGCGCAGCTTCAGGATCGCCGCGGCCAGCCGGTCCAGCGCCCGGCCCAGCACCGCCGGCTGGTTGGCATGGCTGTCCCAGCCGGGGATCGAGAAGGCGGCGATGCGGCTTTCGCCATTCAGCCGGCTGGCCGCAAAGGCCGCCAGCGCCTGGGCATCGGCGGTCGGCCCCTGCATCTTGCCGACATCATCCAAGGTCTCGGCACCGATCTGCACCGCGTCCCGCGCCGCGTCGCGAAACAGCGGGTCGTCGTGATAGACATGCTCCAGCAGCGTCTGCGCCTGCGCCGACAGGGTCAGCGCGGCGCGGGGCGCCCAGCTCAGATGCGCCGCCTCGCCCGCCAGGATCCGCATCTGCTCGACGCCCACGGAATAGGCGGTCTCGGCCTTGGCGCCGGGCGTGGCCTGCAAGAGCCGGTTCAGCCAGCCGCCGATGCGGCGGTCCACCGGCAGGTCGTTGCCGGTCCCGGCCTCCAGCACGTCCTGGCCGTCGAAATGGCTGCGCTTGTCGCGATAGGGGGTCGAGACCGCATGCGCGAAGGCCAGCTCGCCCGCCTGCCACAAGGGCAGGAGCGGCTCGAGCCGCGGATGCAGCGCATAAAAGCCGTCGAGGTCCAGCGCGCCGTTTTCCGGCCCCACCGAGAGGTCGCGACGCAGCTTGCGCAGCATCGGGTCGCCATAGGGCTGGATCGCGTCCAGCCCGTCCATGGCGCCGCGCAGGATGATGACCACCAGCCGGTTCTCGCCCGGCAGCGCCGCGAAGGTCATCGAGTTCAGGAAGGGATGCGCCGCGGCCGAGCAGCCGATCAGCGCCGCGCTTTTCAGAAACAGGCGTCGGTCCAGTGTCAGCATCCGTCGCTCCTATCGCCGGTTGAAATCGCCCGAGGCGAGGATCAGCGCCACGCCTTCGGCCGCGCTTTCCGCCTTGGGCACCGCCCAGGCCAGTTCCGCCGATTGCGTGCCGCCGAAGGCCGAGACCAGCATCTCGCGCGGGTCGGGCAGTTCGTCCAGCAGCATGCGGGGAATGCGCAGCGACCAGTTGATGCGCGCGGCCAGGGTCTGCGGCGCGATCCAGGCCCCGGCCTCTTCCGGCCAGCCGTCCGGTCCCTTGGGCTGGCCCCAGGGCTGGCCCATGGCCTCGATCGGCGTCCAGAGCGCCCGGCGCAGGACCGGAATGTCGAGCCCCGCGACCTGTTCGCCGCGAATGCCCAGGGCCCGCAACCCGGCCACGGCCAGGTCGAAGGGCTGGCGCACCTTCTGCCGCAGGGACGAGGCAAGCTCGGGATGGCTGACCAGCACGCGATAGACCTGGGGCAGATCGCCGCCGCTGTCGCGCCAGACCGCCGCCATGGCGTCGACCAGATCCTCGGACGGCGTGTCCGAGACGAAATGCACCGCCAGCTTGCGCGACAGGTGCCGCGCCGTGTCGGGGTGACGGGCGATGTCGCGAAAGGCAGCGCGGATGTCCTCGAGCCCGCCGCGCCGGCCACCGCCATAGGACTTGCCCAGAACGGTTTCGGCGCCCGGCTCCGCCCAGACGGCCTTGAAGGCGAAGCCCTCCTTGTAGGAAAAGCTCAGCCCGGTCAGCAGCTCGGCCAGCTCGCGCACGTCCTTCTGGTCGTAGCCGGCGCCCACGCCCAGCGAATGCAGCTCCAGCGCCTCGCGGGCGAGGTTTTCGTTCAGGCCCAGATGGCGCGCCGGCCGGTTCCTGACAAAGGGCGAATTCGGGCCCCGGCTCGAGATCTGGTCCAGATAGATCAGCATCATCGGATGGGTGTCGGCGGCGAAGAACATGTCCTCGAACCGGCCGTTCACATGCGGGCGGATCGCCTCGTCCACGAAGGCCATGGCCAGCCCGTTGGCGACCTTGTTGAGCGGGCGCACGGTGAAATGGTCGCTCCAGAACTGCACCAGCCTTTCGCCGAAGCCGACCGGATCGTCGACGGCGCGCGCCACCCGGCGCTGCAGGTCCTGGAAGGGCAGCCGCATCAGCCCGTGGTTGGCCTGCTGGAACTCTTTCTCCTGCGCCTCGCCCTCGCGCCGAAGCGGGGCGGCGGCGCGGAAGCGGTTGGCCATGTCCATCGCGCTTTCGGTGGTCATCGCCTGCGGTCCGGGGCCAGCCTGCGCGGCGCTGGCCAGCACCGCTTCGGCATCGGCGGGCGCGGGCATTCGCGGCGACAGGCCAAAACCCAGGCGGATCGCCGCCAGCTCGGGAAATCCAAAGCTCATGCAATCATCCTTGCGGACATCCTCGCGGGGGAAATCGCCCCCATGCGCAAGGTATGGCATGATCGCGGCCGAAGGTCAGTTCACGCTTTCTTCAGATGCGGCGCTGCGGCAAGGCGCCGCCGAACCGTCACTCGCGCGGCAGCACGCGCAGGCGCAATTCGCGCAGCTGCTCGTTCGTCGGCTCGCTGGGGGCGCCCATCATCAGGTCCTCGGCGCGCTGGTTCATCGGGAACATGATGACCTCGCGGATGTTCGCCTCGTCGGCCAGCAGCATCACGATGCGGTCGATCCCCGCCGCGCAGCCGCCATGCGGCGGCGCGCCATAGCGGAAAGCCTTGACCATGCCGCCGAAACGCTTCTCGACCTCGTCGCGGCCATAGCCGGCCAGTTCGAAGGCCCGGAACATGATTTCCGGCCGGTGGTTGCGGATGGCGCCCGAGACCAGCTCATAGCCGTTGCAGGCCAGGTCGTATTGATAGCCCTTGACCGCAAGCGGGTCGCCCTCCAGCGCCTCGAGCCCGCCTTGCGGCATGCTGAACGGGTTGTGGCTGAAGTCGATGCGGCCGTCCTCGCCCTTCTCATACATGGGAAAATCGACGATCCAGGCGAATTTGAACTGGTTCTCGTCGGTCAAGCCCAGTTCGCGGCCGATCTCGTTGCGGGCGCGGCCGGCGACGGCCTCGAAAGCCTCGGGCTTGCCGCCCAGGAAGAAGGCGGCGTCACCCTCGCCCAGGCCCAGCTGCAGGCGGATCGCCTCGGTCTTGTCATGGCCAAGCGCCTTGGCGATGGGGCCGGCGGCCTCGGTCGAGCCGTCCTCGGCCTTGCGCCAGAAGATATAGCCCATGCCGGGCAGGCCCTGCTGTTGCGCGAAGGCGTTCATGCGGTCGGCGAACTTGCGCGAGCCGCCGGTGGGCGCCGGAATGGCGCGGACCTCGGTGCCCTCCTGCTCCAGCAGCTTCGCGAAGATGCCGAAGCCCGAGCCGCGGAAATGGTCGCTGACCACCTGCATCTCGATCGGGTTGCGCAGGTCGGGCTTGTCGGAGCCGTATTTCAGCATCGCCTCGGCATAGGGGATGCGGGGCCAGGTCGCATCGACGGGGCGGCCGCCGCCGAATTCCTCGAACAGGCCCTGGATCACCGGCTGGATGGCGCGGAACACGTCCTCCTGCTCGACGAAGGACATCTCCATGTCGAGCTGGTAGAAATCGGTGGGCGAGCGGTCGGCGCGCGGGTCCTCGTCGCGGAAGCAGGGCGCGATCTGGAAATACTTGTCGAAGCCCGCGACCATGATCAGCTGCTTGAACTGCTGCGGCGCCTGCGGCAGGGCGTAGAACTTGCCCGGATGCAGGCGCGAGGGCACCAGGAAGTCGCGCGCGCCTTCGGGCGAGCTGGCGGTGATGATCGGGGTCTGGAACTCGGTGAAGCCCTGCTGCCACATGGCGTCCCGCAGCCATTTCACCACGCGCGAGCGCAGCATGATGTTGTTGTGCAGGCTTTCGCGGCGGAGGTCGAGGAAGCGATAGGCCAGCCGCGTCTCCTCGGGATAGTCCTGGTCGCCGAAGACCGGCAGGGGCAGGTCGTCCGAGGCGCCCAGAACCTCCATCGCGGTGGCATAGACCTCGATCTCGCCGGTGGGCAGCTTGGGGTTGACCAGGCTCGGGTCGCGCAGCTTCACCCGGCCGTCGATGCGGATCACCGTCTCGGCGCGCAGCTTTTCCAGCGCCGCAAAGGCGGGGCTGTCGCTGTCGGCGATCACCTGGGTGATGCCGTAATGGTCGCGCAGGTCGATGAACAGCACGCCGCCATGGTCGCGGACCCGGTGGACCCAGCCGGACAGACGGACTTCGGACCCGGCGGCAGCGGCGGTCAACTCGCCGCAGGTATGGCTGCGATAGGCGCTCATCGTTTTTCCCCTTGCGTATCGGCCACGCATGAACCGCGCCGCGCGGGGGAAGTCAAGCAATCAGAACGGCCGCACCACGTTGCCGGTGTAGAAATAGACCCCCATCCCCACCGCGAAAAGCACGTTGCCCGCCACCGCATGCAAGACCCAGGCCGAGGGGAAGCCCCGCTCCAGATAGGCGCGGGCAAAGACCCAGCCGCCGACGAAGGTCAGGGCCGCGACCACCCAGGACCAATACATCAGATGCGCGAAGGAAAACACCGCCGCGTTCAGCGCGATCGCCCCCTGTCCCGCCGGCAGCAACACGGCATAGCGGTGGAAGAACAGCGGGCGGAAGATCAGCTCTTGCGGCAGAGCCGAGAGAACGGGGTAGAAGACCCAGATCACCAGCAGGAATTCTGGCCGGTTGCGCACGATCTGGAAGATCGAATTCGGGCTGCTGAACCACAGGATCGCCAGCCCCGCCAGCAGGGTGGCCATGGCGATGGCCAGGACCTCGTTCCAGGGAAGCCGGCTCCAGCCGCGCACCAGGCTGTGCCAGTGAAAGCCGCCGGTGCGCCACAACAGGCCCAGCCCGGCAAGGCTGAAGACCGCCAGCGCCTCGAACAGCAGGTGGCCCGGCAGGAACAGCGCGATGACCAGCGGCGCCCCCAGATAGAGCGCCGCGAATTCGGCCCAGAGCAGGCCGCGCTCTATTGCAGCCGTCGGTTCAGCCATATCCGCCACTGGGCGGGCGAGCCCGCAAACACGTTCAGGTCCACGTTCCCCCTGATTCCCGGCACGATTCCGGTCCCGGTATATTGCCAGAAACTGTAGGGCTGGCCAGGATAGACGATGCGCGGATGGCCGGCAACCGAGCGCAGCCAGAACTCCTCGGGCCAGGAGCCGAGGTTGTTGTCGCGGTAGAAGTCCACCGTGGTGTAGATGATCGGCCGCTGGCCATAGTGCCGGTGCAGGATGTCCTTGAAGATCCTGGCCTCGCGCAGCACCTCGTGGCTGGGCGGGCGATGCGGGCAGGTCTTGGAGGCGGTCCATTCCAGGTCCAGCACCGGCGGCATGGCGCCGCGTTCCTTGGGCACGTTGGCGATGAACCAGGCGGCCTGCTGCGCGCCCGAGCGGCAGAAATAGAAGTAATGATAGGCGCCGCGCGGGATGCGGGCCTGTCCCGCCTCGTACCAGTAGCGGCGGAAGTTCGGATCGGCGTGGTCGCCGCCCTCGGTCGCCTTGATGAAGGCGAAGCTGATGCCGGCATTGCGCACCCGGTGCCAGTCGATGTCGCCCTGCCAGCGCGAGACGTCGATGCCGTGGACCAGGTGATCATAGGGATGGCCGCCGACCCAGGGATGCGGCGCGCTGTCGCCGAATTGCGGCCCCCGTCCCTGCCCCGCCATCACCGCCGGCCCGCTGGATGGCCCGCGCGCGCAGGCGGCCAGCGCGACCAGCGCCAGCACCGTCAAGATCTTGCCCAGAAGTTTCATGTCTGCCCTCTGCCCCGCGCCGTTCCGACGCTCTGCCCTGGCGCCTGTGTTCGGCGCTTCCCGCCCTTATCGCAAAGGCGCAGGGCTCTGTCACGATGGCGTGACAGTCACGAGTTTGTCAGCGGCGGCGGCGGAGGCCGCTGTCAAAGGCGCACGATCCCGCCCGATACCTCGCTGCGGAGACCGCGGCTGGCAAGTGCGGCACGGTCGTCGGCCTGCCTGATCAGGTCGTTGTGCAGTTGCGGGATGCCGCCGTCGATATTGGCCACATTATATTCCTCGGCCGAATAGGCCGTGCCCTCGGCGTCGTAAAGCGTGATCGACCCGTCCCGGGCCACGTCCATGATCTTGCCCAGCGTGCCGTGGGTGATGCTGAAGCCCTGGAAGCCGCCGTCATAGGCTGGAACGGTCACGCTGGTCGAATCGAAGCTGAACATATTCGCGAGCGAGGCGGCCATGCTTTCCATCCTGTCGCGGTAGAACAACATCATGTCTGTGCCCTTCGCCATGGCGACCTGCCAGTCGCCGCCGGCGGTTCCGCCCCCCGGGCCCGCACCGTAAAGCTGGCCGGAGGCGTCCAGATACTTGTCGGGATCGGAGGCGATCTCGCGCGCATCCGAGACGACGTATTTCACGTTTTCCACCAACGCGCTCGCGAAATGATAGGCATTGGCCATGGCATCGCGCCGCGACGGGAAATCCGCATCGCGCTGCGGCGCCTGGGTGCCCGCAGCTACGCCCTCGGAAGCCACGAAATCGCCCTCGAACTGTATACGCGCGTCCGTGTTTTGGCTCTGCCACAACCTTCGCGAACCCACGAGATCGGCAATCTCGCTGTCGAACGGGCTTTTTGACCCGTCCCGGATCGCCTGGTAAGCCTCGCGCGATGCCTTGCAAAATGCCATCGTGTCGTCACCCGGCATGTCATAGGCGGACACATACCTGTCGCCAGCATGGCCCGCTTCCTCGATAGATGACGTCTCGCACGCCGATGATGGCTCAACGGCAACAGCACTCTGCACGCCAGGTCCAGAGATCGCGGCACTTAATTTCAAAACAGACAGGGCTATGTTGGCCGACGAAATTTGCATGAAAACGATTCCGTTCAATTTTAGACGTTGCTCTCTCTTGTATCGTAGCTAAGCTCTATCGGTGAGCAATCTAAAGTTGTTTATATTTTTACCGAATACAGGGGATCAGTATGGCAAATTTTTACGGAACAAGCGGAAACGACAGCATCACCGGCAGCGGGAGCAATGATTATATTTTCGGCGGCGATGGAAACGACACAATATATGGGCTGGACGGTGCCGATCTTATCATGGGCGGGAGCGGCAACGACTGGATCGCAGGTGGCAATGGTCGGGACACGATTTACGGCGACGCAGGAGATGACATCATAAGGGTAACGGATGCGAGCGATTATTCCACATCCGCGGGCGACGTCATTGATGGAGGCGCCGGATGGGATGTAACCAGTGCAGCGACCACCACGAGCAGTGGAACGACCTGCGTCATAAGACTTGGAAAAGTTTCATACGTGGAAGAATTGCAGAATACGTCAAGCAAGAATCTGATCATCGAGGGCAGCGGGCTGATCGACGTCTAGACAATTCAGAAGTATTCCTCATCGGTAAGTTCGTTCGTGCAAATCTGGGGCAGTTCGGGGAATGATACAATCAATGGATTTGATTTTGTTTCATATTCCGACACGATTATCGGCGGCGGCGGAAACGATCAGATCAACGGCATGGCCGGGAATGATTATCTGCTTGGCATGGCCGGAGACGATACTTGTCAGGTGATGCCGGCAATGACGTCTTGACGGGACACACCGGCAACGACACGTTCCTTTTCAAATATAATGCCAACGAGGGCAGCGACCGAATTCAAGATTACACCGACGGCAGCGACAAGATTCGGTTTACCGGCGCCGGCGGCGCGGGGTTTGGCGATCTGGTGCTCACCGACATTGGCGCGGATTGCCGGATCGACCTGGCGAGCGGGGGCTCGATCCTGCTGGTGGGCGTCAACTCGGCCGCGCTGGACGCGGGCGATTTCATCTTCGGCTGAGTGCAGGCCATGGGCCAATGCAGCGCACGGCCGGGCGGATGGCCCAACCGCGGCACGAGATCGGCCGGCGCCCTTGGGGCTGGCCGGCGCTGCAAGCAGGCGGCCGCCCGGCTGGATGCGCTAGCCGCATCGCGGTTTCGTTTCGCGAGAGGGCGCGGCGGCCTCAATCCACGCCCGGCACCAGCTTGCCGGGATTCATGATGCCCAGCGGATCCAGCGCCCGCTTGATCGCCGCCATGACACCGATGGCCGCGCCGTGCTGGGCGGGCATCAGGGGCTTCTTGCCGATGCCCACGCCATGCTCGCCGGTGATGGTGCCGCCCACCGCGATGGCGCGCTCGGCCATGCGCAGCGCCACGCGCTTGGCGGCGGCCAGCTCGGCCTCGTCGCCGGGCATCACCAGGATCTGGGCGTGGAAATTGCCGTCGCCGACATGGCCGACGATGGGGCCCAGCAGGCCCTCGGCGCGGATGTCCTCAGCTGCCGCGGCCACCGCGGCGGGCAGGTGCGACATGGGCACGCAGACATCCGTCACCACCGCCGTCGCCCCCGGCCGCAAGGCCAGGCAGGAGCGATAGGCGTTGTGGCGCATCTTCCACAGCGCGGCGCGGGCCTCGGGCGTGGTCGCCCAGTCGAAGCCGGTGCCGCCGAAATCCGCGGCCAGCGCGCCGAAGGCCTCGGCATCGCCCTTGACCGAGGCGGGGGCGCCGTGGAACTCGACCATCAGATGCGGGCCCTCGTGCATCTGCGTGCCCGAGGCGCGGTTGAAGGCGCGCACCACGTCGGCGTCGATGAACTCGATCCGCGCCATGGGGATCCCCGACTGGATCGTCGCGGTGACGCATTCCACCGCCTGTTCCAGCGTCGGAAAGCCGCAGACCGCCGAGGCGACCTCCTCGGGCTGGCCGTGCAGCTTCAGGGTCAGCTCGGTGATGAGGCCCAGCGTGCCCTCGGAGCCGACGAAAAGCCCGGTCAGGTCATAGCCGGCGCTGGATTTCGCCGCCCGCGTGCCGGTGCGGATCACCCGCCCGTCGGCCAGCACCACCTCCAAGGCCAGCACATTGTCGCGCATGGTGCCGTAGCGCACCGCCGTGGTGCCCGAGGCCCGCGTCGCCGCCATGCCGCCCAGCGAGGCGTTGGCGCCGGGATCGACCGGGAAGAACAGGCCGGTGGCGCGCAATTCGGTATTCAGCGCCTCGCGCGTGCAGCCGGGCTGGACGCTGACCTGCATGTCCTCGGCCCGGATCTCCAGCACCCGGTCCATCTTCGACAGGTCGATGACCAGCCCGCCCTGCGGCGCCAGCGCCTGCCCTTCGAGCGAGGTGCCGGTGCCCCAGCCGATCATCGGCACGCGATGGTCGTGGCAGATGGCGGCGATGCGCGAGACCTCCTCGGTCGAGACCGGCCAGGCCACCGCGTCGGGCGGCGGGGCGCGGTGGAAGGTCTCGGACTGGGCGTGCAGGTCGCGGTCGGCGCCGCTGGTGGACAGGCGCGCGCCCAGAAGCGCACAAAGCGCGTCGAGGGCCGGGGCGGGAATCGACATGGACATCTCCTGCGGCATTGGTATGGCAGTTGATAGTCGCGGCAGCCGGCCAAGGGCAAGCCGCGGTCAGGACTTTGCGCCCACCGCGCCCTTCATCGCCTCGATGGCGGGGGTGACGGCGTAATGCGCCACCGGAATCAGCATCATGCCCCAGACCAGCCCGAAGATGCCGTCGAAGAAGGCGGTGGTGGCCCAGGCGGCGAAGCCGGGCGCGGCGGGCAGGGCCCGGGCGGCGGCCTCGGCCATGTGGTGGATCCATTCATAGGGCTGGTGCTGGCCCAGCACGTGCAACCCGTGGATGACGATCTGGCCGCCGACCCAGATCATCGCCGCGGTGCCGACCACGGTCAGCACCTTCATGAAGCCCGGCATGACATGCACGATGCCGCGCCCCAGCGCCGCGCCGGGGCCGCCGCGCTCGTGCAGGTGCAGGCCGAAATCGTCGGCCTTCACGATCAGCGCCACGAAGCCGTAGACCGCGACGGTGATGCCCACCGCCACCACGGCCAGGATCAGCGCCTTCATCCAGATCGCGTCGCCGTTCGGGATCGCGGCCAGCGCGATGGTCATGATCTCGGCCGAGAGGATGAAGTCGGTCTTGATCGCGCCGCGCACCCGCTCCTCTTCCAGCCCGGCGGCGCCTTCCTCGGTGACGGTCAGATGCGGCTCATTGACCTGCTGGTGGCTGAGCGCATGCAGGACCTTCTCGGCCCCCTCGAAGCACAGGTAGGAGCCGCCCAGCATCAACAGGGGCGTGATCGCCCAGGGCGCAAAGGCCGACAGGATCAGCGCGATGGGCAGCAGGATCACCAGCTTGTTGAAAAGCGAGCCGCGGGCGATCTTCATCACGATCGGCACCTCGCGCGCAGCGGAAAAGCCGTGCACGTATTTCGGCGTCACCGCGGCGTCGTCGATCACCGCGCCCGCCGCCTTGGCGCCGGCCTTGACCGCCTGCCCGGCCACATCGTCGACCGAAGCCGCCGCGATCTTGGCGATCCCCGCCACGTCGTCCAAGAGCGCCAGCAATCCGCTCATGCCAATCCGTCCTGTCCCAGGTTTCCGCGCGGCACTCTAGGCGGCGGCGCACCCATGCGCAATTCGCAGCCGCGGCAATGGTTCCCGCGCCCCGCCCGGCTTGCACCTGCGCGGGGAATCATTCATCAAGCATGGAACAATCGAAAGGGCCGCCCCATGCTGGATCAGAACGCGAAACCGACCGAGGAAATCGACCTGCGCGAGGTCTTCGGCCTCGACAGCGACATGAAGGTCAAGGGCTTTGCCGAGCGGTCCGACCGGGTGCCGGACATCGATCCGACCTACAAGTTCGACCCCGACACCACGTTGGCGATCCTGGCGGGCTTTGCCTACAACCGCCGGGTGATGATCCAGGGCTATCACGGCACCGGCAAATCCACCCATATCGAGCAGGTGGCGGCGCGGCTGAACTGGCCCTGCGTGCGGGTGAACCTGGACAGCCACGTCAGCCGCATCGACCTGATCGGCAAGGACGCGATCAAGCTGGTCGAGGGCAAGCAGGTCACGGTGTTCCACGAGGGCATCCTGCCCTGGGCGCTGCGCAACCCGACCGCCATCGTCTTCGACGAATACGACGCCGGCCGGGCGGACGTGATGTTCGTGATCCAGCGCGTGCTGGAGGCCGACGGCAAGCTGACGCTCTTGGACCAGAACGAGGTCATCACGCCTAATCCCTATTTCCGGCTGTTCGCCACCGCGAACACCGTGGGCCTGGGCGACACGACCGGGCTTTACCACGGCACGCAGCAGATCAACCAGGGCCAGATGGACCGCTGGTCGCTGGTCTCGACGCTGAACTACCTGAGCCACGACGCCGAGGCCGCCATCGTGCTGGCCAAGAACCCGACCTACAACACGGAAAAGGGTCGCAAGATCATCAGCCAGATGGTGACGCTGGCCGACCTGACGCGGACCGCCTTCATGCAGGGCGACCTGTCCACGGTGATGAGCCCGCGCACGGTGATCGCCTGGGCGCAGAACGCCCGCATCTTCGGCGACAACGTGGGCTACGCCTTCCGCCTGACCTTCCTGAACAAATGCGACGAGCTGGAACGGCAGACGGTGGCCGAGTTCTATCAGCGGCTCTTCGACGAGGAACTGCCGGAAAGCGCGGCGGTCAAGGCGGGCTAATGCCCGCCCTTGATCTCGTTCAGGGCCGCCATCGCCAGAAAACCTGATCGGGTCAGCCCCAACTGGCCCGCCGCCGTATCGATCGCCTCCAGCGTCCCGGCATCCAGGCTGACATTCACCCGACGCTGCCGCGTGCTGCGCCGGACATGCGGCACGGCGATCAGAAATGCCCCCGCCGCCAGCTCCTCGGCGCATTCCGCGGCGATATCGCGCAAGGACCGCGGTGCCGTAACGGGCTGGTCCTCGAACCACAATTCAAGGGCCTCGACCGCGTTGGGCAGGATGTCGTTTTCGGCATCCGCAGCCGAAAAGCAGCCCGGCAGGTCCGGAAAACGGATGCCGAAGGCGCTGTCCTCGTCCTTTTCCACCAGCGCGAGATAGGTTTTCATTCGCCCTCCAGCCAGCCTGCCATGCGCGCGATGCTGCGCGCGGTTCCAATCGGCAGATCCTTTTTCGGATGCGGCACGATGACCGTCCGCGCATCCTTGCGGAACTTGTGATGCGAGCCCCTGATCGAGATCAGGGCCCACCCCTCGGCCTCCAGCCGTCTCACAATATCCCGGCTGCTCCGCAGGATCTCCATATGTGTATTTATGTGCGCACACGACTTTCCGTCAAGACCTCTCGACAGAGGCGGCAATCTGTCCCAGAAACGAGTCATGAAAAAATCCGACAACCCCGCCGATCCGTTCAAGAAGGCCCTGACCGAGGCCACCCGCGCGCTGGCCGAGGATCACGAGCTGAACGTGACCTTCACCGCCGACCCCTCCGGCGTGGCGGGCGACACCATGCGCCTGCCGCAGGTCAGCCGCCGCATGACCCGCGACGAGGTGCTGCTGGCGCGCGGCACCGCCGATGCCCTGGCGATGAAGCTGCGCCACCACGACGCCGCGACCCATGCGAAATACGCCCCCGCCGGGCCGATGGCGCGCGACCTTTACGAGGCGATGGAGACCGCGCGCTGCGAGGCTCTGGGGGCGCGCGACATGCCCGGGGCGCTGTCGAACATCGACGCCAAGCTGGGTCAGGAGGCCGAGCGCAAGGGCTATGGCCAGATCAAGGCGCCCGCCGATGCGCCGCTGGCCGTCGCGGCGGGTTATATCGTGCGGCAGGCGGCGACGGGCCGCGCCCTGCCCTCGGCCGCGCAGCATGTCGCGGACCTGTGGCGGCCTTTCGTCGAGGAACAGGCCGGCGCCGATCTGGAAGGCGTGGGCCAGGTGATCGCCGACCAGGCCGCCTTCGCGCGTCTGGCCCGCAAGGTGATCGCCGATCTGGGCTATGGCGACCAGCTGGGCGAGGACCCGGACGAGCCGCAGGAGGACGAGGCCGACGAGAACGCCGAGCAGGACGAGGAGGCCGGCGACAACCAGTCCCGCGACCAGAACCAGGACGAGGACGCCGAGGCCAGCCCGGAACGCACGCAGGACCAGACCCAGGACGAACGCCAGGCCCAGGTCAGCATGGACGACCAGTCCGACGAGGAACTGGTGGACGAGGCCGAGATGTCCGAGGCCGAGACGCCCCCCGACCTGCCGCCGCAGGTCAGCGAGGCAAGCCCCGACTACAAGGTCTATACCCAGGACTTCGACGAGGAGATCCGCGCCGAAGACCTCGCCGATCCGGCCGAGCTGGAGCGGCTGCGCGCCTATCTGGACAAGCAGCTGGAGCCCCTGCGCGGCGCGGTCAGCCGGCTGGCGAACAAGCTGCAGCGCCGCCTGCAGGCGCAGCAGAACCGCAGCTGGGAATTCGACAAGGAAGAGGGCGTGCTGGATGCCGGCCGCCTCGCCCGCGTGGTGGCGAACCCGACGACGCCCTTGTCCTTCAAGGTCGAAAAGGACACCGAGTTCCGCGACACCGTGGTCACGCTGCTGCTGGACAACTCGGGCTCGATGCGCGGCCGGCCGATCTCCATCGCCGCGATCTGCGCCGATGTGCTGGCCCGGACGCTGGAGCGTTCGCAGGTCAAGGTCGAGATCCTGGGCTTCACCACCCGGGCCTGGAAGGGCGGGCAGAGCCGCGAGAAATGGCTGGCCGCCGGCCGGCCGGCGCAGCCGGGACGGCTGAATGACCTGCGCCATATCATCTACAAGGCCGCCGATGCCCCCTGGCGGCGGGTGCGCCCGAATCTGGGCCTGATGATGAAAGAAGGGCTGCTCAAGGAAAACATCGACGGCGAGGCGCTGGAATGGGCGCATCGGCGGCTGGCCCGGCGGCCCGAGGCGCGGCGCATCCTGATGGTGATCTCGGACGGGGCGCCGGTGGACGATTCGACCCTTTCGGTCAACCCGGCGAATTTCCTGGAAAAGCACCTGCGCGACGTGATCGCGATGATCGAGCGCAAGAAGCAGGTGGAACTGCTGGCCATCGGCATCGGCCATGACGTGACCCGCTATTACCAGCGCGCGGTGACGATCACCGATGCCGAGCAGCTGGCCGGCGCCATCACCGAACAACTCGCCGCGCTGTTCGAGGCCGATCCCAGAAAGCGCGCCCGCGCCATGAACCAGCGCCGGGCGGGATAGCCTGTCCATTCCGGCTGCTTGATCTGCCCCGCATCCCGTGCGACCAATTTCGCCGGACCGGGGCCGCTTTCAGCCTCGCAGGCCAAGGGGCTTTGACGTGTTGAAGATCGGCTTTTTCATTCCCGAGTTTCCGGGCCAGACGCATATCTTCCTGTGGCGCGAACGACAGGCGCTGGCCGAACTGGGGATCGAGGCCGATCTGGTTTCGACCCGGCCGCCGCCGCGCGCCGTCGCCTCGCACGCCTGGGCGGCCGAGGCACAGGCCCGGACCCGCTACCTGATGCCGCTGGGCGCCGAGGGCTTCGGCATCGTCGCGGAACTCCTGCGCTCGGGACCGGCCGGCTGGGCGCGCGGCCTGGGCGCGGCGCTGAGCGCCGAGGCGCAGGGCGTCAAGGGCCGGCTGCGGATGCTGGCGCTGCTGGCCATGGGCGCGCGGCTGAAGCGCATCGCCCGCCAGCAGGGCTGGAACCATGTCCATGTCCACAGCTGCGCCGACAGCGCCAATATCGCCATGTTCGCCGAACGGCTGGGCGGACCCGGCTACAGCCTGACCCTGCACGGGCCGACGCTGGAGGGTTATGGCCCGAACCAGCGGCAGAAATGGCGCCACGCGCGCTTCGCCACCATCATCTCGCAATTGCTGACCCGGGTGGCCGAGCGCGAGATCGGCACCGACCGCCCCGCCGTCATCAATGTCGCGCCGATGGGGGTGGACCTCGACCAGATCCGCCGCCGGACGCCCTGGCAGCCCCCTGCCCCCGGCGAGGCCCTGCGGATCTTCAGCTGCGGCCGGCTGAACGCGGTCAAGGGCCACGACCACCTGATCGAGACGGTCGCCCTGCTGCGCGCCCGCGGCATCGACGCCCGGCTGGAGATCGCCGGCGAGGACGAGCAGGGCGGCTCGGGCTATCACCGCCAGCTCGACGCGCTGATCGCTGGGAAGGGGCTCGGCGACGCGGTCACGCTGCTGGGCGCGGTCAGCGAGGATCGGGTGCGCGAGGGGCTGGAGCGCGCGCATGTCTTTGCGCTGGCCAGCCTGAACGAGGGCATCTCGGTCGCGATCATGGAGGCGATGGCGATGGAGATGCCGGTGGTCGTCACCGATGTCGGCGGCAATCACGAGCTGATCACCTCGGGCCGCGACGCGATCCTGGTGCCGCCCGAGCGGCCCGAGATCATGGCCGAGGAGATCGCCCGGCTGCACGCCGATCCCGAGGAAGCGCGGCGGCTGGCGCAGGCCTCCCGCGCCCGCGTCGCCGCCGAGTTCCACCACCGCCGCAGCGCCGAGGCGGTGGCCGACGGCCTCGCGCGCACCCTGCCCGGCGCAAGCGCGGCGCTGGCCCGCGCCTGAGAACCAGAACAAGACCCGGAGGCGAGCATGTTCCAGAATTACGACAGCCATTCCGACCCCGCCGCGCATCCGCCCCGGCTGGCCGCGCTGCGCCGCGAACTGGCGGCGCGCGAGCTCGACGGCTTCCTCGTGCCGCGCGCCGATGCGCATCAGGGCGAATATGTCGCCTCCCGCGACGCGCGGCTGGCCTGGCTGACCGGCTTCACCGGCAGCGCCGGTTTCTGCATCGTCACCCCCGACCGCGCCGGGGTGTTCATCGACGGCCGTTATCGCGTGCAGGTCAAGGCCGAGGTGGACCCGGCGCATTTCACGCCGGTGCCCTGGCCGGAAACCAGGCCCGCCGACTGGCTGCGCGAGGCCCTGCCCGAGGGCGGGCGCATCGGCTACGACCCCTGGCTGCACACGCGGCGCGAGATCCGCGAGATGGAAAAGGGCCTGGCCGGTTCGGGCATCGCGCTGATCGCGCTCGACACGAACCCGGTCGATGCGATCTGGCCCGACCAGCCCGAGGCGCCGGTGGGCGCGGTGCGGCTCTGGCCCGACGCGATCGCCGGCGAGACCGCAGCCGAAAAGCGCGCCCGCATCGCCCAGGCGCTGCGCGAGGCCGGACAGCAGGCGGCGGTGCTGACGCTGCCCGATTCGGTCTCGTGGCTTCTGAACATCCGCGGCGCCGACGTGCCGAAGAACCCGGTGGTGCAATGCTTCGCCATCATCGAGGAGAACGGCCATGTCGCCGTTTTCACCAACCCGGCCAAGTTCGGCGCCGAGGTGCGGGCGGCGCTTGGCAACGCGGTCTCGGTGCTGCCGCTGGACGCGCTGACCCCGGCGCTGACCAACCTTGCCGGCCCGGTGCGGGTCGATCCCGCCAGCGCGCCCGACCGGGTCTTCGCGCTGATCGAAAGCATGAACACCCCCATCGCCGAGGCCCCCGACCCGGTGATCCTGCCGAAAGCCTGCAAGAACCCGGCCGAGATCGCCGGCATGCGCGCCGCGCATCTGCAGGACGGCGCGGCGGTGACGGAACTCTTGTGCTGGCTCGACAGCCGCGCGCCGCATCTGGACGCCGAGCCGCTGACCGAGATCGACGTGGCGCAAAGGCTCGAGGAATTGCGCGTCGCGCGCGGCATCCTCGACATCAGCTTCGACACCATCGCGGCCACCGGCCCGCATGCCGCGATCCCGCATTACCATGTCGACCGGCAAAGCAACCTGCGCATCCTGCCCGGCCATGTGCTGCTGGTCGATTCCGGCGGGCAATACAAGGACGGCACCACCGACATCACCCGCACCCTGCCGATGGGCCCGGTCGATCCGGCGGTGCGCCGGCCCTATACGCGGGTGCTGCAGGGCATGATCGCCGTGTCGCAGGTGCAGTTCCCGAAGGGCCTCGCCGGCTGCCATATCGACGCGCTGGCCCGCGCGCCGCTCTGGTCCGAGGGCATGGATTACGACCACGGCACCGGGCACGGTGTCGGCGCCGGGCTGTCGGTGCACGAGGGGCCGGTCAGGATCTCGCGCATCTCGGACATCCCCCTGCAGCCCGGCATGATCCTGTCGAACGAGCCCGGCTATTACCGCGAGGGCGCCTTCGGCATCCGCATCGAGAACCTGATCGTGGTCGAGAAGCGCGAAAGCCCGGATGGCCGCGAGATGCTGGGCTTCGAGACCCTTACCTTCGCCCCGATCGACCGGCGGCTGATCGAGCCGGGACTGCTGTCCCCGGTCGACGTCGCCTGGCTCGACGCCTATCACGCCCGCGTCTGGGAAAAGATATCGCCGCTGGTCGAGGGCGAGGTGCGCGACTGGCTCTTTCTGGCGACACGACCGCTGGGCGGCAGCGCCTGACTGCTATCCTTTCCGCTTTCCAAATACCATGCGACAGTGCAGCCGCCGCCGCGCGGCCCGGTGAGGCACCGCGGCCCGGCTTCTCTGTTGTCCAAATACCCCCGCAACGCCGCCTCCGGGCACGGCCGCAGGGGTATTTAGGAAACAGAGAAGACAAGAGGCGCCGCGCCCGGCCATCCGCGGGCCGGGCTAGCCATGCGGGTGGCGGCGGCGCCAGGCCAGCGAGCTGAAGAAGGCCATGGCGATGAAGCAGGCGCCCAGCAGGCCGGTGACGACTTCCGGAATAGGGCGCAGGGTCTGCACGAACATCAGCACCGACAGCACGAAGATCGACCAGAAGGCGCCATGCTCGAGATAGCGGAAGGCGGCAAGCGTGCCGCGCTCGACCAGCATCACCGTCATCGAGCGCACATACATCGCGCCGATGCCCAGGCCGATGGCGATCAGGAACAGGTTCTGCGTCAGCGCGAAGGCGCCGATCACCCCGTCGAAGCTGAAGGAGGCGTCCAGCACTTCCAGATAAAGGAAGGCGCCGAAACCGCCGCGCGCCATGTCTGCGGGCTGCGCCGCGCCGCCCCAGCGGTCGAGCACATGGCCCAGCATGTCCACCAGCAGGTAGGTGATCACCCCCCAGATCGCGGCGATGATGAAGGCGTGTTCCTTTTCCGCCGGCAGCTGGCCGACGATCACCAGCATGCAGATCAGCACGAAGCCGACCTCCATGCCGCGGATCTCGCCCAGCTTGCGCAGCGCCGCCTCGACGCCCTTGATCCAGTCCACGTCCTTGGCCTCGTCGAAGAAATAGTTCAGCGCCACCAGCATCAGGAAGGCGCCGCCGAAGGCCGCGATGGGCAGATGCGCCTCGTGGATGATGCGGGAATATTCCTGCGGCTGGGTGGCGGCGAGGCGCACCGCCTCCCATGGCGCGAGCCGCGCGGCGATCACCACCACCAGCAGCGGGAAGATCACCCGCATGCCGAAGACCGCGATGAGGATGCCCCAGGTCAGGAAGCGGCGCTGCCATTTCGGTGTCATCTGCTTGAGCTTGTTGGCGTTGACGATGGCGTTGTCGAAGGAAAGCGAGATCTCCAGCACCGCCAGGATGCCGGCGATCAGGAAGAAGGCCAGCGCGCCCGAGCCGGTGCCGTGATATTCCCAGCCGAGGAAGGCGGCCAGCGCCAGCCCGGCGCCGGTGACGATGAAGGGCCAGGTCATGTAGCTGAGGGTCGATCTCATGGGCTTCCCCTTCCTGCGGCTTGTGCCTTCCGGTCTTAGGCGCTGCCCGGGGGGCGGGCAAGGCGGGCGGGTGCAGGGCGGCCTTGCGCACGGGCCCGACCGCACCGCCCCTTCAGGCGCGCACCAGCACCGCCAGGTCGGCGACATTGGTGCCGGTGGCGCCGGTCACCACCAGCGCGTCGCCGGCGGCCAGCGCCGGGGTGGAATCGTTGCGGGCCAGCGCCGCGACGGGGTCGATGCCGCCCGCACGGATCGCCTGGGGCGTGGCGGGACCGACCAGCCCGCCCGCCGCCTCGCCCGGTCCGTCGCGCCCGTCGCTGCCGACCGCGGCGAAGGCCCAGTCGAAACCCGCCGGCTGCGTCTCGGCCAGCAGCGCCAGGCGCAGGGCCAGTTCCTGGTTGCGGCCGCCCATGCCGTCGCCGGCCAGCTTCACCGTGGTCTCGCCCCCGAAAGCCAGCGCCTGGCCGGGATGCAGCCCTGGCGCCAGCGCCCAGATCGCCTTCGCGCAATCCTGCACGTCGCCCTGAAGCGGCAGCGGCGCGGGATCGGCCCCCGCCTCGACCATGGCCACCACCGACAGCGCGTTCGAGCCGACGAGGATGTTCCTGGCCGGGGGCAAGGCGCGGCGATCCTCGGGACGCTTGAGCGCCGCCCGTGCCGCCTCGGGCATCCGCTCCCAGATGCCCAGCCCGCGCGCCAGATCAGCCGCCTGCGCCCGGGTGCCCACCGGTGCGACCGTCGGCCCCGAAGCGATCACCCGCAGGTCGTCCCCCGGCACATCGGACAGGATCAGCGCCGTCACCGGCGCCCGCGACAGCCGCAGCCAGCCGCCGCCCTTGAGCCGCGACAGGCCCTGCCGGATCAGGTTCACCTGCGCAATATCCGCACCCGAGGCCAGAAGCAGCCGGTTCACCGCCTGCTTGTCGGCCAGCGTCATGCCCTCAGCCGGCGCCGGCAGCATGGCCGAGCCGCCGCCCGAGATCAGCGCCAGCACCCGGTCCTGCGGCCCGGCGGCCGATAGCATGGCGATCACCGCCTCGGCCGCCGCCGCGCCATCGGCATCGGGCTGCGGATGGCCGGCGCGCATGACCCGCGCGCCGGGCAGGGCCGCGTCGTTGCCGGCATTGGTCACCACCAGCGCCTCGGCCCCCGGCAGCGCCTGCAGCGCCGCCCGGGCCATGGCGCGGGCGGCCTTGCCGACGGCGATCACCTGCCATCGCCCGCCAGGTTCCGGCGGATCGGCCAGCACCTCAGCCATGCCGCGCGCCACCGCCGCGGCGGGATCGGCAGCGGCGATGCCGGCGCGGATCAGCGCCATGGCGCGGTCGCGCGGCGCCATCAGTTCACCCGGTCCGGCAGGGCGTGCCCCTCGGCAAAGGCGACCAGATTGTTCATCGCCCGCATGGCCATGGCGGTGCGCACCTCCTCGGCGGCGGTGCCCAGATGCGGCAGCAGGGTCACGTTCTCCATGGCGCAGAGCGCGGGCGCGACACGGGGCTCGAACTCGTAGACATCCAGCCCCGCCCCGGCGATCCGGCCCTGCGCCAGCGCCTCGACCAGCGCCGCCTCTTCGACCACGTCGCCGCGGGCGATGTTGATCAGGTAGGAGCGCGGCCCCAGCCGTTCCAGCGCGCGGGCGCCGATCATGTGGCGGGTCTCGGCGCCGCCGGGCACGGCGACGACGGCGAAATCCGACTGCGCCAGCAGCTCGTCCAGATCCGCCACCTGCCGGGCCGGGAAGTCCAGCGACGACACCATCGAGCGGTTGTGAAAGATCACATCCATGCCGAAGCCGTAATGGCAGCGCCGGGCGATGGCCTTGCCGATGCGACCCATGCCGATGATGCCGACCGTGCAGCCGGTGACATGGCGGCCCAGCAGCTGCGTCGGCTCCCAGCCGGTCCAGTCGCCGCGGCGCAGCAGCCGCTCGCCCTCGCCGGCGCGGCGCGCGGTCATCAGGATCAGGGTCAGCGCGATGTCGGCGGTGGCCTCGGTCACGGCATCCGGGGTGTTGGTCACGGCGATGCCGGCCGCCGCGGCCGCCGCGACGTCGATATGGTTGTAGCCGGCGCCGAAATTGGCCAGCAACCGGCAGCGCGGCCGGCCCTGGAAGGCCTCGGCGGCGAAGCGGTCGCCCAGCGTCGGCATGATCGCGTCGTAATCGGCCAGCGCCCGCGCCGCCTCGTCGACGCTGAGCCCGTCCTTGCGGTCCAGGATCTCGGTCTCGAACCGGGCCGAGAGCGCATGTTCCGCCGCCTGAGTCATGCGGCGCGTCACCAGAAGCTTCATCAATACATCCTTCCGCCAAGGGGCACCGGCTGGTCCGGGCCGATCAGCACGACCTCGCCTTCCTCGTCCGGCAGGCCCAGCACCAGGACCTCGGACATGAAGGGGCCGATCTGGCGCGGCGGGAAATTCACCACCGCCAGCACCTGCCGGCCGATCAGCCCGTCCGGCGCGTAATGCCGGGTGATCTGGGCCGAGCTTTTGCGCTCGCCGATCTCCGGCCCGAAATCCAGCCACAGCTTGAAGGCCGGCCGCCGCGCCTCGGGGAAAGGCTCGGCCCGGGTGATGCGGCCGACGCGGATCTCGACCTTTTCGAAATCCGCCCAGGCGATCGGTTCGCTCATTTCCCCAGCTCCCGCCCCCGCGCGGCGGCGGCCGCTATGGTGCGGCGCATCAGCGGCGGCAGTCCGGTCCCGGGGTCCATCAGTTCCTTCAACCCCGCCGCCGTGGTGCCGCCGGGCGAGGTCACCGCCTCGCGCAGCTTCGCTGGATCCTCGTCCTCATGCACGGCCAGCGCGCCGGCCCCGGCCACGGTGGCCCGCGCCAGTTCCAGCGCCAGCCCGGCGGGCAGACCCTCTGCCTCGCCTGCCGCCGCCATGGCCTCGATCATGTGAAAGACATAGGCGGGACCCGAGCCGGACAGCGCCGTCACCGCATCCATCTGGCCCTCGCTCTCCAGCCGCACGACGCGGCCGACGGCGGACATCAGCGCCTCGGCCAGCGCAAGCTCGGCCTCGCCGGCCCTGGCATTGCCGATGATGGCGGTGATGCCCTGGCCAATGGCCGCCGGGGTGTTGGGCATGCTGCGGACGATGGGTGCGGCCGGAAAGGCCGCCTCATAGGCGCCCAGCGTCACCCCCGCCGCGACCGAGACCACCAGCGTCCCCGCCCCGACCGACAGCCGCGGCAGAACATCCGCCATCATCTGCGGCTTGACGGCGATCACCAGCACCGCCGGATCGTCCGGCAATTCGCCGTTGACCGAAATACCCAGATCCGACAGTTCCGCCCGGGGATGCGGGTCGATCACATGCGCCGCGCCGGCCGCCAGCCCGTTCTTCAGCCAGCCGTCCAGCAATGCCCCGCCCATGCGGCCGCAGCCGACCAGCACCAGCCCGCGCGCGTTCACCTTGGAAAAATCCATAGTCCTGCCCTTGCCTTGCCCCGCCGGAGCGCGGGAAATTCAGGCGCGACCGTAGGCCTCGGACAGGGCGATGTCCATGGCGGCATCGGGCGTCGCGTCGCCCCAGCAGGCCAGCTGGAAGCAGGGATAGAACCGCTCGCAAGCCAGGATGGCATTGCCGATCATCTGGTCGATCTGCTCGGGGCTGGCGATGGCCTCGCCCGACAGCACCAGCCCGTAGCGCCAGACCATCAGCTTCTGCGGCGACCAGAAAGTGAAGCCGCCGTCCCAGACCTGATCGTTGGCCAGGTTCAGCACCTCGTAAAGCGCCGGCAGCTTCTCGGCCGGAGGGTCCATGTCGAAGGTGCAGATCAGCCGCAGCACTTCCTCGCGCGGCGACCAGGCCAGCGTGATCGAATAGCTGCGCCATTGCCCCTCGACCGCCATGGCGATCTGGTCCTCGGCCAGACGGTCGAAGTCCCATTCGTGATGCGCCGCGACGGTTTCCACGATGTCGATGGGATGGATGTCATCGCTATGGATGAAGTCCAGCTGTGCCATATCCTGTCCCCCTGCCTGTCTGCGAGCGGAGCAAGGTCGAACCTCAACCCTCGGCCCCAACTCTTGGTGGCCCCGACTACACCCGGCGTAGTTTCCGGAATGTGCCTACAACATATCGTGTGCCGGTTCCACGAGGGTGTAAAGCGAAAATTCCGTTACCGGCGCGCGACAGCCAGCCTCCGCCGCTTGACCCCGGGCTTTCCTGCAGGTTCAAGGACGCCCGAGGGAGGAGCAGAGATGCGCGACCACGGCGGCGATATCGACAAGGCGGCCAGCCGCTTCGGGCGGGCGGACTGGATCGACCTGTCCACGGGAATCAACCGCCGGCCCTGGCCTGCCGGGCCGCTTTCGCCCCATGCCCTGACCGCCCTGCCGACCCGCGCCGATACCGCCCGGCTCTGCGCCGCGGCCGCCGCCCGATTCGGCTGTCCGCCGGACCAGGTGCTGCCGCTGGCCGGCGCCTCGGCGGCGATCCAGCTGCTGCCGCATGTGCTGGCGGGCCGGCGCGCGGCGGTGCTGTCTCCGACCTATAACGAACACGCCGCCAGCCTGCGCGCCGCCGGCTGGGCGGTGGCCGAGCCGAGTGACCCGGCGGCGCTGGAGGGCGCCGATCTGGCGGTGATCGTGAACCCGAACAACCCCGACGGGCGCGAATTCACGCCCGCGCAGATCGCCGCCGTCGCCGCCACGGTCGGGCATCTGGTCGTCGACGAAAGCTTCGCCGACCCGCGCCCCGACCTGTCGGTGGCGACAGCGCGGCCCGATAACGTGACGGCGCTGCGCAGCTTTGGCAAGTTCTGGGGCCTGGCCGGGCTGCGGCTGGGCTTCGCCATCGCCGCCCCCGATCTGCTGGCGCGGCTGGCCGAGCGCGCCGGCCCCTGGTCGGTCAGCGGCCCGGCGCTGGAGATCGGCGCGCAGGCGCTGGCCGATGCGGGCTGGATCGACGACACCGTAGTCTGGCTGTCCGAGGCGGCGCTGCATCTCGACCAGATCGTCACCCCGCATTGGCCTCTGGTCGGAGGCACGCATCTGTTCCGGCTCTACGATACGCCCGACGCCGCGGCCGCGCGCGACCTGCTGGCCCGCGCCGGCATCTGGAGCCGCGTCTTTCCCTGGCATCCGCACTGGATCCGCCTGGGCATCCCCGGCAACCGCGAGGAATTCGACCGCGTGGCAGGCGCCTTTACCGCAGCCGGTTGACATGGCCCATCTTGCGGCCCGGGCGCGCCTCGCCCTTCCCGTAAAGATGGACCTGGCAGCGCGGCTGCTTCAGCAGCTCGGGCAGGCGCAGCACGTCATCGCCGATCAGGTTCTCCATCTCGACATCCGCGTAACGCTGGCCGTCGCCCAAAGGCAGGCCGGCCACGGCGCGGATATGCTGCTCGAACTGGTCCACGGCGCAGCCGGCCTGCGTCCAGTGGCCGGAATTGTGCACCCGCGGCGCGATCTCGTTCACCACCAGCCCCTGCGCGGTCACGAACAGCTCGACCCCCATGACGCCGATATAGTCCAGCGCATTGACGATGCGCGCCGCGATCAGCACCGCATCGGTCAGCAGGCCGGCCGGCAACCCGCAAGGCACGGTGGTGGTGCGCAGGATGCCCTCGCGGTGCACGTTCAGGCCCGGATCATAGGCCGCGACCTGCCCGTCTGCGCCGCGCGCGACGATGACGCTGATCTCGGCCGAGAACTCCACGAACCCCTCCAGCACCGAGGGCGCGCCGGTCCAGTCGCGCTGCCCGGTATCGGAAAAGCGGATCTGCCCCTTGCCGTCATAGCCCAGCCGCCGGGTCTTGAGGATCGCGGGCGCGCCCAGTTCCCCCAGCGCCGCGGGCAGGTCGGATTCGGTCTCGACATTGCGATAGGGCGCGGTGCGCAAGCCGATGCCGGTCAGGAAGTCCTTTTCGCTCAGCCGGTCCTGCGAGATTGCCAGGGCGCGGCGGTTCGGCCGGATCGGACGGATCGATTCCAGCAGGTCCAGCGCCGCCGTCGGCACGTTCTCGAATTCATAGGTGATGACATCGACCGATTCGGCGAAAGCGCGCAGCGCCGCCTCGTCCTCATAGGGCGCGGTGGTCAGCCGATGCGCCACGTCGCCCGCCGGCGCGGCGCCCGGCTCGTAGACATGGCAGCGATAGCCCAGCCGGCTGGCCGCGACCGAGAGCATGCGGCCCAGCTGCCCGCCGCCCAGGATGCCGATGGTGGCGCCGGGTCTCAGTTCACTCATCCTTGGGCTCCTCGGGGATGGAATCGCTGAGCGCCTGGCGCCAGGCCTCCAGCCGCGCCGCCAGCGCGGGGTCGGAAATCGCCAGGATTCCCGCCGCCATCAGCCCGGCATTGGCGGCACCCGCCGCGCCGATGGCCATGGTCGCGACCGGATAGCCCTTGGGCATCTGCAGGATGGAATAAAGCGAATCGACGCCCGACAGCGCCTTGGTCTGCACCGGCACGCCGATCACCGGCACCCGGGTCTTGCTGGCCATCATGCCCGGCAGATGCGCGGCGCCGCCGGCCCCGGCGATGATCACCTTGAGCCCGCGCGCCACCGCCGTCTTGCCATAGTCCCACAGCCGGTCCGGCGTGCGATGCGCGGAAACGATCCGGGCCTCGTAGGCGATGCCCAGCGCGTCCAGGATGGCGGCGGCCTCGCGCATGGTCGGCCAGTCGGACTGGCTGCCCATGATGATGCCGACGGGCGTGCCGGCGGGTGTTTCGGCGGCTTTTTCCATGGCTCGACCCCCTTTTTGCGCCCCGCCCTACAGCGCCGGGCGGGATCATGCAATCAGGCGATGATGTCGGGGGTCAGCTCGTCCTCGAGCCGGGCGATGCGGTCCTTCAGCGCCAGCTTCTGCTTTTTCAGGCGCTGCAGGGTCAGCGAATGGGTCAGGCTCTGCTCGGAGAGCGCGGCGATGGCCTCGTCCAGGTCCCGGTGCTCGCGCCGCAGGACCTCCAGCCGGGCACGGGTGATCTCTTCATGGGACATTTCGTATTGGGCGTTCATGTCGGGCCTCGGGCTGGACTTCTGCGGTTATAACCCACCGTTAACGCGCTGTTAATGGGTTTGCTGATCTGCGGTTAATGCTGCGCCTGCATCTTGCGCCGGGGCGTCTCCGTTCACATATTGGTCTTGCCGGATCGCCATTCCGGGGTCCGGCCGACAGTCGCTTTGATGCAAAGGGCTTGGGAATGACCAAGATCAGTCTGGCCGCTCATCCGTTCCTGCTGGGGTTCGACCAGCTGGAGCGTCTGGCCGAACGCGCCGCCAAGGGCGCCGAGGGCTATCCGCCCTACAATATCGAACACCAGGGGCCGAACGGCTTTCGCATCACGCTGGCCGTGGCGGGTTTTTCCGAAGGCGACCTGTCGATCACCCTGGAGGATCGCCAGTTGGTGATTCGCGGCCGTCAGGCCGAGGCGGATGACGAGCGGGTGTTCCTGCATCGGGGCATCGCCGCCCGCGCCTTCCAGCGCAGCTTCGTGCTGGCGGACGGGGTCGAGGTGGTGTCGGCGGGCCTGGAAAACGGGCTTCTGAACATCGACCTGCGCCGCTCCGTGCCCGACAGCATCGTGCAGACCATACCGATCAGCCGCAAGTGAAAGGGGATCGCAAATGAACGAGAAATTCGATTTCGGCCCGGAGAACACGGGCAACATCGTCTATATCCGCCGCGTCGCCATGGACAGCCTGCCCGACGAGGTGCGCCGCCAGGTGCCCGGTGCCGATGCGCTTTACGCCGTGCACGGCGCGGACGGAGAGCGGCTGGCCCTGGTCAAGGACCGCAGCCTGGCCTTCCTGCTGGCCCGCCAGAACGAGCTGACCCCGGTCAGCGTGCACTGACCCGCCGGGGCGGCAGGCCGTCGCCAAGCCCCAATCCGCGCGCCATCCCACCGGCCCGCCGAAGCCCTAAGCCCAGGCGGACGGGGCTGGGCTGGCGGACCGGCGCGCGGTTCCGCACAGGCCGCGCCTTGATTCATGACGGCGCGCGGCATTCCTGCCGGCGCTGCGTGAGCCGGCCCTCGGCTGCAGGAAAAGCCGAGCGCCTTCGCGCCCCCCGGCCCCCTCGCCTTCAGGTCGGGACGGTCTCAGGAAGCGGCGTCCTCGCCGGCCTCCGGCCCGACCAGCGTCAGGCCCAATTCCTCGCAATGATCGCGCAGCAGCGCCAGCGCCGCCGGATCACGGGGCGCGAGCAGATGCGTCGCGCCGTGATTGCGGCGGATCAGCGCCTGCCAGAGCGCCTCGCGCGCGCCGGCATGTCGGGTGGACGCACCGGCAGTCGCCAGCAATTCGGCTTCGATCCGGCGCGCGGCATGCCCGGCGGCGGCCTCATCCGCCGGATCGCAGGCCAGCACGCGCGGACAGCCCCGCTGACGGAAATCCGCCCGCAGGCCGTTCGGTCCGCGGCCAATATCCCCAGCGGCATCCAGCCCCTTGACCGGCCCGCCCAGATAGACCGGCCCGACCTCCCGATGCAGCCATGCGACGCCCGGATGGGCCGGATCGGCGGTGCCGAACAGGCTTTCGGCCTCGCGCGTCTTGTCCGGGTGCCATTTGTCGGTCAGGGACAGGATGGCCATGACCGCGCCCTGGGGATCGCAGAGCGCGATATCCTCGCCCGGCTCGACCGTCCCGGCGAAATCCGCGCCGACATCCAGCACCACCGGCACCGGCCACAGGGTGCCCGAGGCCAGCCGCATCCGGTCCAGCACCGCATCGTGATCCGCCCGGGTCAGGAAACCGCGCAGTGGAGCGAAGCCGCCGCTCACCAGCAACTGCAAATCGGCCAGTTGCCGCCCGGTCAGCCGGCAGGCCGGCATGCGCCCGGCCTCGGCGCGCAGCTTCTGGCCGGCCTCGGGGCTGACATGCAGCGCCCGGATCGGGGCATGATGCGGCAGCAGGGTCATCGGCAAGCTCGCGCTGGAAAGGGCCGCGGCCCGGCCTCAGGCCGGGATCTCGGCCGCATGGGGGTTCGGCTCGCCGGCCATGTCGTGCTCGGCCAGGTAGCGTTCGGCGTCCAGCGCCGCCATGCAGCCCATGCCGGCGCTGGTCACCGCCTGGCGATAGATGTGGTCGGTCAAGTCGCCGGCGGCGAAAACGCCGGGGATCGAGGTCCGGGTGCTGCCCGGCTCGACCTTGACATAGCCGCCGTGATGCAACTCCAGCTGGTCCTTGACCAGTTCCGAGGCCGGCGCATGGCCGATGGCGACAAAGACGCCGTCCGCCGGCACCACCTGTTCGGTCCCCTGCCGGACATGGCGCAGGCGCACACCGGTCACGCCCAGCGGCTGGTCGTCGCCCTGCACCTCGACCAGTTCGTGATCCCACAGGATCGCGACCTTGGGATTGCGGAACAGCCGCTCCTGCAGGATCTTTTCCGCCCGCAGGCTGTCGCGGCGATGGACCAGCGTGACCTTGCTGGCGAAATTGGTCAGGAACAGCGCCTCCTCGACCGCGGTGTTGCCGCCGCCGACCACCACGACCTCGCGGTTGCGATAGAAGAATCCGTCGCAGGTGGCGCAGGCCGAGACGCCGAATCCCTTGAACTTCTCCTCGCTGGGCAGGCCCAGCCAGCGCGCCTGTGCGCCGGTGGCCAGGATCACCGCATCCGCCGTGATGCGCGCGCCCGAATCGAGTTCCGCGACAAAGGGCCGCTGCTTCAGGTCCAGCCTGGTCACCGTATCGACAAAGACGCGGGCGCCCATGGCGCGGGCATGCGCCTCCATCCTGACCATCAGGTCGGGGCCCTGGATCTCGGTCTCGCCGGGCCAGTTCTCGACCTCGGTGGTGATGGTCAGCTGGCCGCCCGGCTGCATGCCCTGGATCAGCACCGGCGACAGCATCGCGCGCGCGGCATAGACGGCGGCGGTATAGCCGGCCGGGCCCGAGCCCACGATCAGCACGCGGCTATGCGCGGGCAGGCTGGCATCGGCGGCAATCTCGGCAGGGGCATGGGACATGGCAGGGACCTTTCGCTTGGCGAAGCCTTAGCTAATCACCGCCGGCCCGGCATGCAATCCATAAGGCCCCCTCGCGCAGCGGTGGAAAGAATGTTGCGCAATCCGGCCCCGCGGGATAGTTTCCGGCATGTTTTTTGCCGGAAAGGCAAGCCAGGGGACCAGATGACCGCCGCCAGACTTGACGAAATCGACCGCAAAATTCTGGCAGAGCTGCAAGCCGATGGCCGCATGACCAATGTCGAGCTGGCCCGCCGCGTCGGCATTTCCGCCCCGCCCTGCCTGCGCCGCGTCCGCGCGCTGGAGGAGATGGGCTATATCCGCGGCTATCACGCCGATATCGACGCCCGCGAGCTGGGATTCGAGGTGCAGGTCTTTGCCATGGTCCGGCTGGTCAGCCAGTCCGAGCGCGACCTGTCGGCCTTCGAGGCGCTGGCCTGCGAATGGCCGCTGGTGCGCGAGTGCCACATGCTGAACGGCGAGATCGACTTCATCCTGAAATGCGTCTCGCCCGACCTGACCAGCTTCCAGCGGTTCCTGACCGAGAAGCTGACGGCGGCGCCGAACGTGGCCTCGGTCAAGACCTCGCTGGTGATCCGCTGCGCCAAGGACGAGCCGGGCGTGCCCTTCAGCGTGGTCGAGGAACGGGCGGCGGCGCTGGGGTGAAGGCTGCGGGGATGGCGGAGGCTTGGCCCATTGCGGCCGGTCAGGAGGAAGGCTCGGTTTCTTGGGCTGCCTTTTCCACAATCGAAACGAGATGCGCAGCCTTAACCACGCCATCAGCGATTGCAGCTGATAACTGAGCCAGTTCCTGCCCGGTGAACAGCTGGTTCATTTCAGCGATGACGGTTGTGCCGCCTTCTGCCAGAAGGCGGCTGCTTTCTGCGTCAAGCTCCTGCAATTGCGCAAAAATTTTCTCTATCTCACCAGGCTCGATCCTTCCCGTGTAGCGGATCAGGAAGGATGCAATATGGATTGGAGAAAAGTCGAAGGCTTCCCGTCCGCAACACGACGCTTCGCATATAGTCTCGCAATGTTTGATCAATTCCAGCAAGGGATGATCCAAGGTCATTCGCGGGCCTTTCATTGACAAGCACAGACTGCATATACACCAACCGTCCGTTTCGTCCGCATCCCGCAAACCGACCAGACATCGCGCCCCGGGCCCTGCGCACCTTGCGCCGGCCCGTCGCTAGAGCGCGATCGCCGAGATCAGCCGCCCGTAATCCGCCTGGTTCTGATGCGTGCTGCGGCGATAGGAGAAGAACCGCTCCGGGTCGGAATAGGTGCAGTGCCCGGTCCATTCCGCCTCTACCCCGGCCTCGCGCAGCCGCATCAGGCCGAAAGAGGGCAGGTCGAACATCGGCCGCCCGTTCGGCCCGCCGGCGAAGAAGCGGTGGTAATCCGGGTCCTCGACCAGGAACGCGTCCATGAAATCCTCGCCGACCTCATAGGCGCGCTGGCTGATCGTCGGGCCGATCACCGCGCGGATACGGCTGGCGCCCAGGTCGTTCATCGCCCCCACCGTCGCCTCGATCACCCCGGACAGCGCGCCGCGCCAGCCGGCATGAACGGCGCCGATCACCCCGGCCTGGGGGTCGGCCAGCAGGATCGGCTGGCAATCCGCGGTCAGCACCGCCAGGGCCGCGCCCGGCCGGTCGGTGACGATGCCGTCGGCGCGGATCTGTGCGAAATCGGCCGGTTCGTCGCCGGCACGCAGCACCGCGACCTCGGCGGAATGGACCTGATGCACGGTTGTCAGCCGGCCCGGCGGCACGCCCATCGCCTCGGCCACGCGGGCGCGGTTGATGCTCACGATCTCGCCCTGGTCGCTGGAGCCGTAGCCGCAGTTCAGCCCCGCGAACAGGCCCGAGGAGGCGCCGCCGCGCCGGGTGAAGAAGCCGTGCCGCACCGAGGCGAGCAGCGGATGGGTCAGGATCTCAAGCGTCGTCTGCATCGTCGTCCAGGGGCTCGAATCCGGCAGGCACGGGCGCATGGCGAGCCCAGAAGGCCAGCACCTTGAACAGGTGACCCATTTCGCCGGGCGCGGTCAAGCGATGAAGCGCAGCCATGGCGCCGCCGTCCCCGGCCGCCGCCAGACGCTGGGCGCGCTGCGCGATCCCCAGCCGCAGCAGCCATTCGCCCTGCGTCGCCATGCGCGAGACACGGGCCCCGGCCGCCCGCGACGCCCGGGCCAGGGGCGCGAAATCGACATGCGCGGTCAGGTCGGCCTCGCCCGGATGCGCCAGCGGGTCCTCGGGGCGGTGCCGGCGCAGGGCCTGGAAGGTGTCGCCCTGCCCGTCCCAGCCGCCATAGTCGATGACGAGGGCGCAGCCGCCATGCGCCGCGATCCGCCCGGCCAGCGCCGAGACGATCGGCCCGGCCGCGGGACAGAACTCGCGGATCACCCCTTGCGGCGCGGGCCGCAGGATGCGCTCCGGCGCAGCGCCCTGCCCATCCACCGCAGCCAGCCCCAGCGCCAGCCCCTCCTCCGGGCCCAAGGCCACCACCCGCTCGGCCCAGCCCTGCCCGCCCATCCGGAACTGCCGGATGGGCAGCGCGTCGAAGAACTCGTTCGCGACCAGGAACAGCGGCGCCTGCGGCAGCTGCGCCGCATCGTCCAGATGGCTGATGTCGCCCAGCGTCTCGCGCTGCACCCGGCGCAGATGCGGCGATGCCTCGACCAGGACCACCTGCGCCGCCTCGCGCATGCCGGGCACCCTACGGATCGCGCGCAGCATATCGGCCATCAGCGTGCCGCGGCCGGGTCCCAGCTCGGCCAGGGTGAAGGGCGCGGGGCTGCCCTGGTCCAGCCAGGCCTGCGCCAGCGCCAGCCCGACCATCTCGCCGAACATCTGGCTGATCTCGGGCGCGGTGGTGAAATCGCCGCCGGCGCCGAAAGGATCGCGGGTCGCGTAATAGCCATGCTCGGGATGCAGCAGGCACAGCCGCATGTAGTCGTCCAGCCGCATCGGCCCGGACAGCCGGATGCGCGCGGCGATGATCCGCGCCAGCGGCGTCATGCGGCGCCCGGCGCGATGGCCGGCCGTGCGCGGGCACGGATCAGGAAGGCCAGCCCGACCAGAACCATGGGCAGCGACAGCAGCTGCCCCATGGTCACGCCCCAGACCGGCCCGCCCAGCACATGGCCCAGCGGATTGTCGGGGGTGATGAATTGCGCATCGGCCTGGCGGAAGAACTCGACCACGAAGCGCGACAGGCCGTAGCCCATCACGAAAACCCCCAGCGCCTGCCCCGGCCGGCGCAGCCCGCCGGCGCGCACCAGCAGCACCAGCACCAGCGCCAGCAGCACCCCTTCCAGCCCGGCCTCGTAGAGCTGGCTTGGATGCCGGGCGCAGGGGCCGGTGACGCCGGGGCACATCTGCGCCGCCTCGCCCGGGAAGATCACGCCCCAGGGCGCATCGGTCGGCCGGCCCCACAGCTCGGCATTGATGAAATTCGCCAGCCGGCCCAGCCCCAGCCCGACCGGCGTCGCCACCGACAGCGCATCGGCCAGGCGCAGCGCCGGGATGCCGTGCCGCCGGCAGAACCACCAGGAAGCCAGCACCACGCCGAGGAATCCGCCGTGAAAGGACATGCCGCCCTGCCAGATCACCGGGATCTGCCCGGGATTGGCCAGGTAGTAGCCCGGCTCGTAGAACAGCACGAAGCCCAGACGCCCGCCCAGCACCACGCCGACGATCACCCAGGTCAGCAATTCCTCGACCTGCTCGGGGCGCATCGGCGCGGCGTCGCCCCAAAGCCGCGGGCGCCGCATCAATGCCACGATGATGCGCCAGCCGATCAGCAGCCCGGCCAGATAGGCCAAGGCATACCAGCGCAGCGAGAAATCCATGCCGAAAAGATGGATGGTGAAGATCTCGGGCGAGATGTCGGGAAAGGGGATCATGGGCTCCTCGTTTCGGCGCGGGCAGGCTACGCGGGGGCGGCCCGGTGTCAACCGCCGCCGTCAGGCAATTGAACAGCGGCCCCGGCAGGGCCATATAGGGGCCGACGCTGAACCGAAAGGCCCGCCATGACCGCGAACAACCGCTTTCTCGACGATCTCTCGAAATTGATGACCAATGCCATGGGCGTGGCCCAGGGCGCCAAGGACGAGGCGCAGACCGCCTTCAACAGCTGGATCGACCGCTGGCTGGCCGACCGCGACTTCGTCACCCGCGAGGAATTCGAGGCCGTGCGCGAGATGGCGATCAAGGCCCGGACCGAGAATGCCGAGCTGCGCGCCCGCCTGGATGCGCTCGAGGGCAAGGGCGTCGTCTCGGTCACTCCGACCGGCCCGCTTGGCGGCGGCACGGCAGAGACCGGCAGCGATCAGGGCTGAACGGTTTCGCGCAGCCGGCCCTGTTTGTCGTAAAGCAGCACCTCGCCCGTCTCGGTCACCACCACCAGCCAGTCGCGGGCGAAGGTGACGGCGGCGGGTCTCGCGCCTTCGGGCAATGCGACCTGCCCGGGCAGTTCCGGCAGCGGCGGCTGCGACAGGCGCAGCCACAGCAGCGCCGCGATCACCAGAACGCCCAAGCCCATCACCGCCGCCAGCGCGGTCACCAGAAAGCGCAGCCAGCGCAGCATCGGCAGCGCTTCCTCTGGCCCGCCGTCCAGCCTATCATCCCGTGCCATGGCCGAAATCCTTATCACCATTCCCGAAGGTCTGTCCGAGCGCCTTGATAAGGCGCTTGCCCTTGCCGCGCCAGAGCAGGCGGCGCTGTCGCGCTCGCGCCTGGCCAAGCTGATCGCCGAGGGCGCGGTCACCGGGCCCTCGGGGCGCGTGACCGACGGCAAGGCCCGGGCCGAGACCGGCGATTACCTGGTCGAAATCGGCGAGCCCGAGGCCCTGGACGCACGGCCCGAGCCGATCCCGCTGAGCATCGCCTATGAGGACGCGGAGCTGATCGTCGTGGACAAGCCCGCCGGCATGGTGGTGCATCCCGCGCCCGGCGCACCCTCGGGGACGCTGGTCAATGCGCTGCTCGCGCATTGCGCGGGCAGCCTGTCGGGGATCGGCGGCACCGCCCGGCCCGGCATCGTGCACCGGATCGACAAGGAGACCTCGGGCCTGCTGGTGGTGGCAAAGACCGACCGCGCGCATCAGGGGCTGGCCCGGCAATTCGCCGATCACAGCGCGCGGCGGCGTTATCTGGCCATCGCGCATGGCATGATCGACCCGGCCGATGCGCGGCTGCGCGGCCTGCCGGGCCTGGGGTTCGAGCCGGGCGGCGTGCTGCGCATCGCCACGCTGATCGGCCGCCACCCCGGCGACCGGCAGCGTCAGGCGGTCAGCTTCCGGAACGGCCGCCACGCCGTGACCCGCGCCCGGGTGATCGAGACCTTCGGCACGCCCCCCGCCGCCATGCTGGTCGAATGCCGGCTGGAAACCGGCCGCACCCATCAAATCCGCGTGCACATGGCCCATGCGGGATTGGGCCTGGTGGGCGACCCGGTCTATGGTGGCGCAAGGCGGGCCTCGGCCAGGGCGCTGGGGGCGGATGCCGCCGCAGCCGTCGCCGCCTTTCCCCGTCAGGCCCTGCACGCGGCCGAGCTGGGCTTCGAACATCCGGTCAGCGGCCAGACGCTGTCCTTCGCCAGCCCGCTGCCGCCCGACATGGCCGGACTGCTGGCCAGATTGCGCGACGCACCGGGCTGACGGAACCCGGGCCCCGCCGATAGCGTTCACAATTACCCGCCAAAGCGCGGGACAGGGAATTTTCAGATGGCGAACTACACCAACCTTCCGGCACCCAGCCCCGAACAGGGCCTCAACCGCTACCTGCAGGAGATCCGCAAGTTTCCCCTGCTGGAACCGGAGGAGGAATACATGCTGGCCAAGGCCTGGGTGGACCATCAGGACGCCGAGGCGGCCCAGAAGCTGGTGACGAGCCACCTGCGGCTCGCCGCCAAGATCGCGATGGGCTATCGCGGCTACGGCCTGCCGCAGGCCGAGGTGATCTCCGAGGCGAATGTCGGCCTGATGCAGGCGGTGAAACGCTTCGATCCGGAAAAGGGCTTCCGACTCGCCACCTATGCCATGTGGTGGATCCGCGCCTCGATCCAGGAATACATCCTGCGGTCCTGGTCGCTGGTGAAGATGGGCACCACCTCGGCGCAGAAGAAGCTGTTCTTCAACCTGCGCAAGGCCAAGTCCAAGCTGGGCGCGCTGGAGGAAGGCGACCTGCGCCCGGAAAACGTCACCCAGATCGCCCATGACCTGAACGTGACCGAGCAGGAGGTCATCGACATGAACCGCCGCCTGTCCAGCGGCGACGCCTCGCTGAATGCGACGGTGGGCTCGGGCGACGGGGAATCGACGGCGCAATGGCAGGACTGGCTGGAGGACGAGGACGCCAACCAGGCCGAGGCATTCGCCGAGGCCGACGAGCTGTCGGCGCGGCGCGAAATGCTGATCGCCGCCATGGACGTGCTGAACGACCGCGAAAAGGACATCCTGATGGAGCGCCGCCTGCGCGACGACCCCATGACGCTGGAGGATCTTTCGACGCGCTACGACGTCTCGCGCGAGCGCATCCGCCAGATCGAGGTCCGCGCCTTCGAGAAGCTGCAGAACCGCATCCGCGAACTGGCGCGCGAGCGCGGCATGACGGTGCCCGAAACCGCCTGAGCCGCATTTGCAGCCCGCCGGGCCGTTCCCTCGCCTGCGGACCCGCGGCCAGCCATGGCCCGGCCCGGCATGGCGCCCGTGCCGGCGCGGGGCGCGGGCGGGGCTACTGGGGCCGGGAAACCCTCTGCCCGGCTGCCCGGGCCTGCCATTGCGCCCCGCAGCGCAGGCCGGCACACTTGCGGCGAAGACGGTCCCCCGCGGCGCAAGCCGGGGCCTGCGCGGGCCGGGAAGGCGCCGCGATTTTCCGGGCCGCGCGCCCGCGCCCGCACGGACCGTCCCGGGGGCTTGCGCAAGGCGAATTATCGTGACAGCGGGCAGAGTTGACCGGCGCCCGGCTTGGCTTATGGTCGGGACAGGACAGCAGGGGCCGATGGCGCGGACATGACGGCGCTGAACCAATATCAACGGCTGGAAGCCGCAGGAATCTGGCGCGAGACGCCCCAATCGCAGTTGCGCGACGTCATCGTCTCGTTCGGCGACGCGACATTGGTGCTGACCGATCCGCGCTCCGAGGTGCCGCTGGCGCATTGGTCGCTGCCGGCGGTGACGCGGCTCAATCCCGGCAAGCTGCCGGCGCGCTACGCCCCGGGGGGCGCCGATGCCGGCGAAGAGCTGGAAATCGACGACGAGCTGATGATCTCGGCCATATCCAAGGTGCATCAGGTGATCGAGGCCAGCAAGCCGCATCCCGGCCGGCTGCGCGGCGGGCTGATGCTGGGCGCGGCAGCGGTCATGGCGCTGCTGGCGGTGTTCTGGGTGCCGCCGGCCCTGGTGCGCCATGCCGCCGACATCGCCCCCCCGGCGCAGCGGGCCGAGATCGGGCGCATGGTTCTGGCCGAGATCGCCAAGACCACCGGCAGCCCCTGCTCGCGCCCGGCGGGCGACATGGTGCGGCAGAAGCTGGCGATGCGGCTGATCGGCCCGGATGCGCAGATCGCCGTGCTGCCGGCGACGCTGCGCGGCGCCATCCGCCTGCCCGGCCCGATCACCGTCATCGGCGAGGATCTGATCGAGGGGCAGATGACTCCCGAGGTGGCGGCCGGCCATATCCTGGCCGCGCAGGCCGCGGCGGTGCGCGACGACCCGATGCTGGCGGCGCTGCGCCATGCCGGGCCGCGCGCCACCTTCCACCTGCTGACCGCGGGCACGCTGCCGGCGAAATCCCTGGCCGGCTATGGCGAGAAGCTGCTGGCCGACCCGGTGCCGCGCCCGGAGGACGAGCCGCTGCTGGCCTATTTCACCCGCGCCGGCATTTCGAGCGAGCCCTACGCCCGTTCGCTGGACCCGACCGGAGAGGCGGTGCTGGGCCTGATCGAGGCCGACCCCTTCCGCACCGCCGAGCCCCGGCCGGTGCTGAACGACCGCGAATGGATCGCCCTGCAGGAGATCTGCGACCAGTGACGGCGGCTTAGCGGGGAAAGGCATCGGGAAACCCCGCCTTGCGGATGCCGTCCAGCGCGCGGACGATGCTTTCGCGATCCGGGAAAGGGCCGGCCATGATGACCTGCACCTCGCGCCCGCCGACCCGGTCGGTGCCGCGCAGCACCGGATAGCCCATCTGGGCGATGCGCCGGGCGGCACGTTCGGCATTCTCGGGATTGGCGAAGGTGCCCAGCTGCACATAGCGCGCCCCGGCGGGGATCATGCCGCCCGAAGGGGATGGCCGGCTGGCCTGCGCGGCGGGTTTGGCCCGGGGCGCCGCCCCGGCGCCTGCCGCGGGCTTGGCGACGGGCGCCGGCTGTTTCCCGGCGGCCGGCGCAGAGGCGGACGGGGCGGGACGGGCAGCGTCGGGCTGGGGGCGGGCCGGGGCCGACGAGGCCGAGGGCGGGACAGCAGCGGCCATTGCGGGCGGCCGCATGTTGCCGGCCGGGGAAAGGCTGCCGATCGGCCGCAGAAAGCTGAGCCGCGACAGATCCGCTTCCGGCAGCGAAGCGCAATAGCCCTGCGACGGATCGCGGCCCAGCCGCGCGGGATCCGCCTCTCCGTCATAGCCCAGCAGCTCGCAAAGCCGGCGGTTCGGCCGCAGCGCGCCGCCCATGCCCTGACGCACCGCCGGTGCCGCCGTCAGCGCCGCGCGCAGGGCATCGGCCGGACCGGAGGGGGCCGGCTCGGCGCCCAGATCGGGCCGGCGCTCCATCGGCTGCGGATCGCTGGCCAGTTCCCCCGGCTGCAGGTTGGTCAGGACCTGCAGCGACAGCGCCTCCGCCAGCAGCTCGGCGCGGCTGCGCCCGGCATTCGGATCCAGCGCACGCAGCCGCGGCTTGCCGCCCAGCCCGCGCGCCGACAGCGTCGGCGGATAGCCGCAGATCGGCGTGCCGTCGCGGGCGAGCCGCGCGGTCCAGCCGCCCGCATCATCGCGCAGGAATACGCAGCCGCGGCTGTCGATATATTGCCGCGAGGGGAAATCGGCCGGCGGTTCCTCGGCCGGGCGCGGCGCCTGCGCCAGAGCCAGCCCCGGCAGCAGCGCCAGCGCCAGCATGATCCGCAGAATCATCCGCATCAACCCATCCCCGAATCGCTCTCTAGATCCGGTGATAGGGCGAAAGCCCTGAAGAGTCGGTTAACGCAGCCTCATTTCGTGCCGAACATGCGGTCGCCGGCATCGCCCAGGCCCGGCACGATATAGCCGTGATCGTCCAGCCGCTCGTCCAGCGCGGCGGTGACGATCGGCACGTCGGGATGGGCCTCGCGCATGCGCGCCACCCCCTCGGGCGATGCGAGCAGGCACAAAAAGCGCAAGTTGCGCGCGCCCTCGGCCTTGAGCAGGTCGATGGCCGCGACCGACGAGTTCCCCGTCGCCAGCATCGGATCGACGACAATGGTCATGCGCGCATCCAACTCTCTGGGAACCTTGGAGTAATACTGCACCGGCTGCAGCGTCTCGGGGTCGCGGTAAAGCCCGATGAAACCGACGCGGGCGGCCGGGATCAGTTCAAGGATGCCGTCCATCAGCCCGTTGCCGGCCCGCAGGATCGAGATCAGCGCCAGCTTCTTGCCTTCCAGCGTCGGCGCCTCCATCTCGCAAAGCGGGGTCTCGATGCGGGTGGTGGTCATCTCCAGCTCGCGCGTGACCTCATAGGCCAGAAGCAGGCTGATTTCCCGCAGCAGGCGGCGGAAGCCGGCGGTCGAGGTCGTCTTGTCGCGCATGAGCGTCAGCTTGTGCTGCACCAGCGGGTGATCGACGACGGTCAGATGCGCTTGGGTCATGTCAGGTCCTTTCGCAGGCGGGTTCGGGTGGTCTGGTCGCAGAATGCCGCATCGGCAGCCCAAAGGTTCATCTGCCGGAATTCCGCCTCGGCCCAGCCGAAGGCATCGGCAAGCCGTTGATATTCCTGCGACAGGCTGGTGTGGAAGAAGGGCGGATCGTCGGTCGAGACGGTGACGCGCACGCCCGCGTCGGCCAGCCGCGCGATGGGATGGGCGGCCCAGTCCCGCACCAGGCCAAGCGCGATGTTCGAGCCCGGGCAGACCTCCAGCGTGATCTCGCGCTCGGCCAGGTCGCGGAGCAGCTGCGCATCCTCGACGGCGCGGATGCCGTGGCCGATGCGGCTGACGCCAAGCGCCAGCGCGTCGCGGATCGCCTCGGGCCCGCGCCACTCGCCGGCATGGGCGGTCAGGCCCAGCCCGGCCTCGCGCGCGCAGTCGAAGGCCCAGGCGAAATCGCCAAGCTCGCCGGCATCCTCGGCGCCGCCGATGCCGAGCCCGGCAACCCAGCCGCCCGAGGTCTCGGCGGCGCAGATCGCGGTGCGCTTGGCGCGCTCGGCGCCGAAATGGCGGATGCAGGTCAGCACGGCGCGGCTGGCGATGCCGCCGCGCTCGGCCTCGGCCGCGGCCTCCTCCATGGCAGCGAGATAGTCGCGCCAGGCCGGCAGGTCCGCGCCGCCGCAGAACTCGGGCGAAACGAAAAGCTCGGCATAGATCACGCCCTGCTCGGCGCATTCCGCCAGCACCTCGGACAGCAGCCGGGCATAGTCGCGCGGCGTGGTCAGAACCGAGGTCGCCGCCTCATAGACCCGCAGGAAGTCCTTGAAATCGCGATAGGCATAGGCACCCTTCCCGTCGAAGATGCCGCCGATGTCGCGATGTTTCTCGGCCGCGAGCGCCCGGATGAAACCGGGCGGCGCCGCGCCTTCCAGATGCAGGTGCAGCTCGATCTTCTTCAGCGATTTCACAGGAACGACCTCCCCGGCCCGACCGGCGGCAGGCCGAGATGCGCGGCGACCGAGGCGGCGATATCGGCGAAACCGACCTGGCCGATGCCGCGCGCGCCATAGCCCCAGCCCAGCACCGGCACGCGTTCGCGGGTGTGGTCGGTGCCGTGCCAGCTCGGGTCGTTGCCGTGGTCGGCGGTGAAGATCGCCAGATCCCCCGGCCGCAGGCGCGAAAGCAGCGCCCCCGCCACCCCGTCGAACCATTCCAGAGCCGCCGCATAGCCCGCCACGTCGCGGCGATGGCCGTAGAGGCTGTCGAACTCGACGAAATTGGCGAAGGTCAGGCTGCCCGGCTCGGCCGCGTCGGCAAGCGCCAGCAGATGGCCGGCCAGATCGGCATCGGACCTGCCCTTGTGCAGCCTGCCGACGCCGCGATGCGAGAAGATGTCGCCGATCTTCCCCACGGCATGGGTCGCCCGCCCCGCCTCTTGCGCCACATCCAGAAGCGTCGGCGCCGGGGGGGCGATGGCATAGTCGCGGCGGTTGGGGGTGCGGGCGAAACTGCCCTCGGCGCCCAGGAAGGGCCGGGCGATGACGCGGCCCACGCGCATCGGATGGACCATGGCGGCCACCTTCTCGCAGAGCCGGTAAAGCCGGTCGAGGCCGAAGCCTTCCTCATGCGCGGCGATCTGCAAGACGCTGTCGGCCGAGGTGTAGCAGATCGGCCAGCCGCTGCGCAGATGCTCGGCCCCCAGCCGGGCGATGATCTCGGTTCCCGAGGCATGTTCGTTGCCGAGGATGCCTCTGGTCCCCGCGGCTTCGGCGATGCGTTCGGTCAGCTCGGCGGGAAAGGCCGGGCGGGTGTTCGGGAAATAATGCCAGTCCCAGGGCACGGGAACGCCCGCGATCTCCCAATGGCCGGACGGGGTGTCCTTGCCGCGCGAAACCTCGGTCGCAGCACCCCATAGCCCCTGCGGCCGGGCGCCCAGGCCCGGGGCCGCCTCGCCGCTGGCCAGCCGGATCGCGGCGCCAAGACCCAGCGCGTCCAGATGCGGCATGTGCAGCGGCCGCGCCCGGGCGACATGGGCGACGGTATTGGCGCCGGTATCGGGCCGGCCGTCGTTGAAATAGGCACCCGCGTCGGGCGCCCCGCCGATGCCCACCGAATCCATCACGATCAGGAAGGCGCGTCTGTCGGTCATGTTACCTCGCTGCGGATCAATGGGCCGGGCTCCGGCCCATCGCCCAGCAGATAGGCGGCCGCCACGGTGGCGGCTGCTGCCTCGGCCGCCGCCTCGGAGGCGGCATGGACCAGCGCCAGGGGACGACCCGGACCCGCCTCCTCGCCGATGCGGAGCAGTTCCGCAAGCCCCACCCGCGGGTCGATCCGGTCGCCCGCATGCAGCCGCCCGCCGCCAAGTGCAACCACGGCATGACCCAGCGCCTCGGTATCGATGGCGGCGACGCGGCCATGGCCGGGCACGGCGCGCACCACCGGCGCGGAGGGCAGGTAGCGGTCGGGATGCTCCAGCAGATCCGCGGGCCCGCCCTGCGCCGCGACCATGCGGGCGAAACGCTCGGCCGCGGCGCCGCTGTCCAGCGCCCGCAAGGCGCGATCGGACAGACCCCCAAGGTCGAGACAGGCCGAGGACAGCGCCAGCGACAGCTCGCGCAGCGCGCCCTGTCCGCCCTTCAGGACCGCAATGGCCTCGCGCAGCTCCAGCGCATTGCCGGCGGCGCGGGCCAGCGGCTGGTCCATGTCGGTGACATAGGCGCGGGTGCGGCAACCGGCGCCCGTCGCGGTATCGACCAGCGCGCGGGCCAGCCCCAGCGCCGCATCCGGTCCGCGCAGAAAGGCGCCGCTGCCCTGCTTGACGTCCAGCACCAGCGCATCAAGCCCCGCCGCCAGCTTCTTCGACAGGATCGAGGCGGTGATGAGGTCGACCGAGCCCACCGTCGCGCTTTCATCCCGGATCGCGTAAAGCCGCGCATCGGCCGGCGCCAGCCCGGGGCCGGCCGCGACGATGGCGCAGCCGACCCCGGCCACCACGCGGCGGAAATCGTCCTCGGACAGCGCGGTGCGGAGGCCGGGGATCGCCTCCAGCTTGTCCAGCGTGCCGCCGGTATGGCCGAGCCCCCGCCCCGAGATCATCGGGACATAGGCACCGCAGCTGGCCACCAGCGGGGCCAGGATCAGGCTGACCGCATCGCCGATGCCGCCGGTCGAATGCTTGTCCACCACCGGCCCCGGCAGGTCCCAGCGCAGCACATGGCCGGAATCGCGCATCGCCCGGGTCAGCGCCACCCGGCCGGATTCGTCCAGCCCGCGCAGCAGCACCGCCATGGCGAAGGCTGCGGCCTGCGCATCGCTGACCGAACCATCGGCCAAGCCGCGCGCGACCAGCGCCGCGCCGGCCGCGTCCAGCCCGCACCCGTCGCGGACGGCGGCGATCACCGGACGCGGATCGGCAGGGCTCATTCGGTGCCCGACATGTGGCTGATGCCGAAGCGCCCCGGCAGAAGCTCGCCGATGGTGGTGGCCAGCTCGTGGCCCCGGGTCGTGGCCAGCAGCACCGGCGTCTCGGGGCGGCCGAACTCGGCCAGCTTCTGGCGGCAGCCGCCGCAGGGCGGCACCGGGCCCTGCGAGTCGGCGATGACGGCGACCTCGACGATCTCGGTCTCGCCCGCCGCGACCATGGCGGCGATGGCGCCGGCCTCGGCGCAGGTGCCCTCGGGATAGGCCACGTTCTCGACATTGCAGCCGGCATAGATCCGCCCCGAGGCCCCGCGCACCGCCGCGCCGACCTTGAAATTGGAATAGGGCGCATAGGCCCTTTCGCGCACCTCGCGCGCCGCATCCAGAAGCGCCATTACCCCACCTTTCGCCTGCCACCCGACCGGATTGCGAGTTTGCGCGCCCGCCCATCGCGATGCAAGTCCGGCGCATCCCCGCCCCCGGCCGCGATGCCCCCTGTTCTCCGCCGAAAAAATAGTTTAACGCTGAACCATCTTGAGAGGAGAGGGTCTGGCGATGGAAGAACGCAGACAGGACAACGCCCGGCAGGCGGCATTGGATTATCACGAATTCCCGCGCCCGGGTAAGCTTGAGGTGCGCGCGACCAAGCCCCTTGCCAATGGCCGCGACCTGAGCCGCGCCTATTCGCCCGGCGTGGCGGAAGCCTGCCTGGAGATCAAGGCCGACCCCGCCACCGCCGCCCGCTATACCGCGCGCGGCAATCTGGTCGCCGTGGTCTCGAACGGCACCGCGGTGCTGGGGCTGGGCAATATCGGCGCGCTGGCCTCGAAGCCGGTGATGGAAGGCAAGGCGGTCCTGTTCAAGAAATTCGCCAATATCGACTGTTTCGATATCGAGCTGAACCAGCCCGACCCCGAGAAACTGGCCGAGATCGTCTGCGCGATGGAGCCGACCTTCGGCGCCATCAACCTCGAGGACATCAAGGCCCCGGACTGCTTCATCGTCGAGAAGCTGTGCCGCGAGCGCATGAACATCCCGGTCTTTCACGACGACCAGCACGGCACCGCCATCGTCGTCGGCGCGGCGGCGACCAACGCGCTGCACATCGCCCACAAGCGGTTCGAGGACATCAAGGTCGTCTCGACCGGCGGCGGGGCGGCCGGCATCGCCTGCCTCAACATGCTGCTGAAGCTGGGCGTGAAGCGCGAGAACGTCTGGCTTTGCGACATCGCCGGCCTCGTCCATGAGGGCCGGACCGAGGAGATGACCCCGCAAAAGGCGGAATACGCGCAGAAATCCGACCTGCGCACGCTGGAGCAGGTGATCGAGGGCGCGGATCTGTTCCTGGGCCTGTCCGGCCCCGGCGTGCTCAAGCCCCATATGGTGGCCAAGATGGCCAAGCGCCCGATCATCTTCGCGCTGGCCAACCCCACGCCCGAGATCCTGCCCGAGGATGCGCGCGCCGTGGCGCCCGACGCCATCATCGCCACCGGCCGCAGCGACTATCCGAACCAGGTCAACAACGTCCTGTGCTTCCCCTTCATCTTCCGCGGTGCGCTGGACGTGGGCGCGACCACGATCAACGACGAGATGCAGCTGGCCTGCATCGAAGGCATCGCCGCGCTGGCCCGCGCCACCACCAGCGCCGAGGCGGCGATGGCCTATCGCGGCGAAAAGCTGAGCTTCGGCGCCGACTACCTGATCCCCAAGCCCTTCGATCCGCGGCTGATCGGCGTGGTCTCCACCGCCGTGGCCAAGGCCGCGATGGAGACCGGCGTCGCCACCCGGCCCCTGGACGACATCGCCGCCTACAAGCGCAAGCTGGACGGTTCGGTCTTCCGCTCGGCGCTGATGATGCGCCCGGTCTTCGAGGCCGCCGCCACCGCCAACCGCCGCATCGTCTTTGCCGAGGGCGAGGACGAGCGGGTGCTGCGCGCCGCCAATGCCATGCTCGAGGAAACCACCGATGCGCCCATCCTGATCGGCCGGCCCGAGGTGATCGAGATGCGCGCCGAGCGCGCCGGCCTGCCGATCCGCCCCGGCCGCGATTTCGAGATCGTGAACCCCGAAAACGACCCGCGCTATCGCGACTATTGGGGCACCTATCACGAGCTGATGGCCCGCCAGGGCGTCACGCCCGACATCGCCCGCGCCATCATGCGCACCAACACCACCGCCATCGGCGCGGTCATGGTGCACCGGGGCGAGGCCGACAGCCTGATCTGCGGCACCTTCGGCCAATACAGCTGGCACCTGAACTATGTCACCCAGGTGCTGGCCCGCGACGGTCTGCGCCCACATGGCGCGCTGTCGCTGATGATCCTGGAAGACGGGCCGCTGTTCATCGCCGACACGCAGGTCACCCATTCCCCCACCCCCGAGCAGGTGGCCGAGGCCGCCATCGGCGCCGCCCGCCATGTGCGCCGCTTCGGCGTAACGCCCAAGGTCGCGCTGTGCAGCCATTCGCAATTCGGCAATCTGGACACCGATTCCGGCCGCAAGATGCGCGCGGCGATGGAGATCCTGCATGCGCGCGGCGTCGATTTCATCTTCGACGGCGAAATGCACGTGGACTCGGCCCTGGACCCGGCGATCCGCGAGCGGCTGCTGCCGCATTCCCGGATCGAAGGCGCGGCCAACGTGCTGGTCTTCTCGGGCACCGACTCGGCCTCGGGGGTGCGCAACGCGCTGAAGCTCAAGGCCAACGGGCTCGAGGTCGGGCCGATCCTGATGGGCATGGGCAACCGCGCCCATATCGTCACCCCCTCGATCACCACCCGCGGCCTGCTGAACATGAGCGCGATCGCCGGCACCCCGGTCGATCACTATCGCTAGACGGCAGGGGAAGCTGCGCCAGGGCTCGCGGTGATTCTGCCGCGGCCCTGCGCGGCCGGCCTGATTTTGCAAAATGCCGCGGGGTTTTCAGCCCGACGCAAAGTCGCCGGCGATTTGCAAACTAATTCCCGCGAATGGCGCGGTATTCTGCAAAACTTTTTGTCGCACCCGCGGTTGTGGGCGTTAACATCCTTGCGCCCTGCCTTTCGGCGCGCATAACTCCGGCCCATTCATCCGGGGAGGAGTTGTTTCATGGGATATCGGGAGATCTATTCTGCCTGGCAGGCGGACCCTGAGGGTTTCTGGATGCGGGCGGCCGATGCCATCGACTGGGAGCGCAAGCCTTCGAAGGCGCTGTTCGACGACAAGGCCCCGATCTACGAATGGTTCTCGGACGGGATGGTGAATACCTGCTGGAACGCGGTGGACCGCCATGTGCTGGCCGGGCGCGGCGACCAGATCGCCATCCAGCATGAAAGCCCGATCACCCTTTCGACCAAGGGCATCACCTACAAGCAGCTGCAGGACCGCGTCGCCTCGCTGGCCGGGGCGCTGCGCATGCGCGGCATCGAAAAGGGCGACCGCGTCATCATCTACATGCCGATGATCCCCGAGGCGCTGGAGGCGATGCTGGCCTGCGCCCGGCTCGGCGCCATCCATTCCGTGGTCTTCGGCGGCTTTGCCGCGAACGAATTGGCGGTGCGCATCGACGACTGCCAGCCCAAGGCGATCATCGCCGCCTCCTGCGGGCTCGAGCCGAACCGGGTGGTGCATTACAAGCCGCTCTTGGACGCCGCCATCGACATGGCCCAGCACAAGCCCGAATTCTGCGTGATCTTCCAGCGCGAGCAAGAGGTGGCCAAGCTGGTCGAGGGCCGCGATTTCAACTGGCACGGCTTCCAATACGGCGTGAAGCCCGCCGAATGCGTGCCGGTCGAGGGCAACCACCCGGCCTATATCCTCTATACCTCGGGCACCACCGGCCAGCCCAAGGGCGTGGTGCGCCACACCGCCGGCCATCTGGTGGCGCTGCAATGGTCGATGACGAATATCTACAACATCGCGGCCGGCGACCGCTTCTGGGCCGCCTCGGACGTGGGCTGGGTCGTCGGCCACAGCTATATCTGCTACGGGCCGCTGATCGCCGGCGCGACCACCGTGGTCTTCGAGGGCAAGCCCGTGGGCACGCCGCATCCGGGCGTGTTCTGGCGCATCATCCAGAACCACCGCATCAAGAGCTTCTTCACCGCGCCCACCGCCCTGCGCGCCATCCGTCGCGAGGATCCGCAGGGCGAATGGATCAAGCGCTACAAGCTGCACGACCTGCAGGCGCTGTTCCTGGCCGGCGAGCGCGCCGATCCCGACACGGTGAAATGGGCGCAGGAGCACCTGGGCGTGCCGGTGGTGGACCATTGGTGGCAGACCGAGACCGGCTGGGCCATCGCCGCCAATCCCATCGGCATCGAGACCCTGCCGACCAAGCTGGGCAGCCCTTCGGTGCCGATGCCCGGCTATGACGTGCAGGTGCTGGACGAGGCCGGCCATCCGGTGCCCGCAGGGACCTTGGGCGCCATCGCGGTCAAGCTGCCGTTGCCGCCCGGCACGCTGCCGGGGCTGTGGAATGCCGAAACCCGCTTCCGCAAATCCTATCTCGAGCATTTCCCCGGCTATTACGAGACGGGCGACGCCGGCTATATCGACGATGACGGCTATCTCTACATCATGGCGCGCACCGACGACGTGATCAACGTCGCCGGACACCGGCTGTCGACCGGCGCCATGGAAGAGGTGCTGGCCAGCCACCCCGCCGTCGCCGAATGCGCGGTGATCGGCGTGGCGGACAGCCTCAAGGGCCAGGCGCCGGTCGGGTTCCTGTGCCTGAAGGCCGGGATCGCGACGCCGCATGAGCAGGTGGCGCGCGAGGTGGTCAAGCTGGTGCGCGACAAGATCGGCCCGGTCGCGGCTTTCAAGTCGGCCTGCGTGGTGGACCGGCTGCCCAAGACCCGCTCGGGCAAGATCCTGCGCGCCACCATGGCCAAGATCGCCGACGGCGAACCGTTCAAGACCCCCGCCACCATCGACGACCCGGCGATCCTGGACGAGATCCGCGAGGCGCTGGCCGGGCTCGGCTATCCCGAGGCTGCCAAGGCGGGCTAGGCGCGCCCGGCGGCCACGGCCGCATGGGTATTTGAGCAACAGAGAAAGACCACAGGCGGCGCCCCATCCGGCGCCGCTCTCCTTTTTTCTTTCTTGTCGCAGTATCCTCGGGGGTTGGCCATTGGTCCGCCATCGGTCCGAGGACCAATGGACAACGGGGCAGACAGCCCCCGGCCGCGACGGATCAGTCGATCCGGGCGCCGAGCTTTTGCATCAGCGGCAGGAAATCCGGGAAGGACGTGGCGATCGGGCCTCCGTCATCCACGCTGATCGGCTGCTCCGAGGCGAGGCCGGCGACCAGGAAAGACATGGCGATGCGGTGGTCGAGATGGCTGGCGCAGGTAGCGCCGCCTTTCAGCCCGCCCTTGCCGTGGACGGTCATGGTGTCGGGCGTATCCTCGACCTCGGCGCCATTGGCGCGCAGGCCGACCGCCATGGCGTCGATGCGGTCGCTTTCCTTGACGCGAAGCTCGTGGACGCCCTGCATCACCGTCTTGCCCTCGGCAAAGCAGGCAATGACCGACAGGATCGGGAATTCGTCGATCATGCTGGCGGCGCGTTCCACGGGCACGGTCACGCCTTTCAGCGGGCCGTGGCGGACGACCAGGTCGGCGACCGGCTCGCCCCCCTCCTCGCGCGGGTTCTCGAAGCGGATGTCGGCGCCCATTTCCAGCAGCGTGACATAGAGCCCGTCGCGGGTCGGGTTGCGGCTGACGCCCGGCACGCGGATTTCCGAGCCCGGCACGATCAGCGCCGCCGCCACCGGGAAGGCGGCGCTGGAGGGATCGCGCGGCACCGCAACCGGCTGCGGCTTCAGCTCCGGCCGGCCCTTAAGGGTGATGACATGGCCCTCGTCGGTCGTCTCGGTGCGGATGCTGGCGCCGAAGCCGGCGAGCATGCGCTCGGTATGGTCGCGGGTCGGTTCGGATTCGATCACCACGGTCTCGCCCGGCGCGTTCAGGCCCGCCAGCAGCACGGCCGACTTGATCTGCGCCGAGGCCACGGGGGTCTTGTAACGCACCGGCACCGGATCGGCCGCGCCCTTGATCGTCACGGGCAGCCGCTTGCCCTCGCGCGCCGCGACCTCGCAGCCGAACAGTTCCAGCGGATCGGTAACCCGGCCCATCGGGCGGCGCGACAGGCTGGCATCGCCGGTGAAGGTGGCGGTGATGGGCGTCGTGGCCATGGCGCCCATGATCAGCCGCACGCCGGTGCCGGAATTGCCGCAGTCGATCACGCCCTCGGGCTCGGCAAAGCCGCCGACGCCGACGCCGTTGACCTTCCATTCGCCCTCGCCCAGGCGCTCGACCCGGGCGCCGAAGGCCCGCATGGCCGATGCCGTGTCCAGCACGTCCTGGCCTTCCAGCAGGCCGGTGATATGCGTCTCGCCCACCGACAGCGCGCCGAGGATCAGGGCGCGGTGGCTGATCGACTTGTCGCCCGGCACCTTGGCCTCGCCCGCCAGGGGACCCGAGCGGCGGGCGGTCATCGGCAGCGGTTCGGCGGAATGTGACATGAAGGCCCCCTCGTGCTTGTCGCGCAAGGTGATAGCGGTCACGGGCGGGGGTTGCAATCGGTGGCGATCAACGCCGCTTCAGCCCCCGCGGCGGAAGGTGACGTAATGCGGCGCCCGGCCCTCGCGCAGCGCCTTCTGCTCATAGCGGGTGCTGGGCCAGTCGTCCCAAGGCTCCGGGCCTTCGCCGATCAGCTGGAACCCGGCCTGCGGCACCTCCTCCAGCGTCTGGCGGACGTAATCGGGGATGTCGGTGGCGACGCGGAATTCGGCGCCCGGCTTCATGACGCGGGCGAGCGGGATCAGATGCTCGGGCGTCACGAAGCGGCGGCGGTGATGGCGCGCCTTGGGCCAGGGATCGGGATAGTTCAGGAAGGCGCGGCTGATCGAGGCATCGGGCAGCACGTCCATCAGGTCGCGGGCATCGCCGGGATGCACGCTGACATTCTGCACGCCGGCATTGCGGATCTTGCCCAAGAGCATGGCGACGCCGTTGATAAAGGGCTCGCAGCCGATGATGCCGATCTCGGGATAGCGTGCCGCCATGTGCACCATATGCTCGCCGCCGCCGAAGCCGACCTCCAGCCAGACCGGCCGGTCGTCGCCGAAGATCGCCGCCGGGTCGATGGGCTTCCTCTCGGGGTTCTCGGCGAAGGTGATGCCGCGCGGGCGCAGCTCGCCCAGATCCTCGGAAAGATAGCCCTTTTGCGACTGGCGCAGGGTCTTGCCGTGGCGGCGGCCGTAGAAATTGCGACGCGGAGGGTTCGGATCGAATTCACTCATGCCCGCGCCCATGCCTCGGGCGCGGGGCAAGGTCAAGTCATTCCGCAGCCAGGCGCGAGATCACCACCGTCACCTCGGGCTTCTTGCCGATCTCCTCCATCGACACCTGCCGGGTGATCTTGCGGATCGCCTCCTCCAGCCGGTCGTCGTCCATCACCGTGCGATCGTCGGCGCGTTCCAGGAACTCGGCCAGCTCGGCCTCGATATTGCGGGCCAGCGGCACGCCGGCGCGGCCCTTCTCGGGCAGGCCCGAGAGTTCCACCCAGGCGTCGGGCAGCGGCGTATCGTCCTCGTCGATGATGACCGAGACCATGGCATGGCCGTTCAGCGCCATGCGGATGCGGTCGCGCACCACCCCGTCCATGGCGCCGATCAGCACCGTGCCGTCGAGATAAATCCGCCCGGTGTCGATCTGGTCCACCACCCGGGGCGCCTCGCCCGACAGGTCCAGCATGGTGCCGTTGGTCGCCACCATCGAATGAATGCCCCGCGCCTCGGCCAGCTTGGCATGTTCGCGCAGATGCATGTGCTCGCCATGCATCGGGATGACGATCTGCGGCTTCAGCAGGTCGTGCACCGCCTCGATATCCGGACGGTTGGCATGGCCCGAGACGTGATAGAGTCCGTCATCGGCGTCATACAGGTCCACGCCCATTTCCGAGAGCGCATTCATGATGCGGATCACCCCGCGCTCATTGCCGGGGATGGTGCGCGAGCTGAACAGGAAGCTGTCCCCGTCCTTCAGCTGGATGCCCAGATAGCGGCCGCGCGAGAGCTGGGCGCTGGCGGCGCGGCGCTCGCCCTGGCTGCCGGTGACGATCAGCATCACCTTGTCGCGCGGCAGCTCCGAGGCTTCCTCGGGGCTGATGACCGGGGGGAAACTGGTCAGGATGCCGGTCTCGATCGCGACGGTCACCATGCGGCGCATGGCCCGGCCCAGAAGGCAGATCTTGCGGCCGGCGGCGATGCCGGCCTCGGCCAGCGTCTTGAGCCGGGCGATGTTGCTGGCGAAGGTCGTCGCCACCACCAGCTGCCGCTGCGCCATGACGAAATCCAGCAGCGGATTGGCCAGCACCGCCTCGGACCGGCCGGGATGGAGCGAGAAGACATTGGTGGAATCGCAGGTCAGGACCTTGATCCCCTGCCCCTCGTTGGCGATGTCGTGCCACAGGATCGGGTCGAAGGCCTCGCCCACCACCGGGGTGCCGTCCAGCTTGAAATCGCCGGTATGCACGATCCGCCCCGCCGGCGTGTCGATGATCAGCGCCGAGCTTTCCGGGATCGAATGGCTGATCGGGACGAATTGCACCCGGAACGGCCCCACCGTCACCGCATCGGGACGCGGCGCGTGGATATGCAGCTGATCGACCGGCTGGCCGGCCTCCTCCAGCTTCAGCCGCGCCAGTGCGCCGGTGAAGCGGCGGCAATGCACCGGCTTTTGCAGCCTGGGCCAGAGCAGGCCAAGCGCGCCGACGTGATCCTCGTGCCCATGGGTGATGAAGATGGCGTCGATGCGGTCGCGATTGGCTTCCAGCCAGGCGACATCGGCCATGATCAGGTCGATGCCGGGCGAAGAATCCATGTCGCCGAAGGTCACGCCCAGATCGACGACGATCAGCCGTTCGCGCCCCGGCTGGCCGTAGCCGTAGACATAGGCATTCATGCCGATTTCGCCCGCGCCGCCCAGCGGCAGATAGATCAGGCGCTCAGCCATTGCCCATCTCCTTGTTGTAATCGTGGATCAGGCGCAGGCCGTGCATGGTCAGATCGTCCTCGATCGCGTCAAACAAATCAAATCCCTGGTCGAACAGCGGCGCCAGCCCGCCCGTAGCGATAACCTTCATCGGCCGGCCGCGTTCCTCGCGGATCTTGTCCACCACGCCCTGCACCAGGCCGATATAGCCCCAGAAGATGCCCGACTGGATGCAGGACACCGTATTGGTGCCGATCACCTTGGCCGGCATGGTCACATCGACATGCGGCAGGCTGGCCGCGCCCATATGCAGCGCCTCCAGCGACAGGTTCACCCCCGGCGCGATGACGCCGCCGACATAGGCGCCGTCGGTATCGACCACGTCGAAGGTGGTCGCGGTGCCGAAATCGACCACGATCAGGTCAGGCCCGTGCCGCTGGAACGCCCCCCAGGTGTTCACCAGCCGGTCGGGACCGACCACAGTGCCGAAATCCACCCGCGGCGCCACCGGCAGCAGGCAGTCGGGCTTGCCGACCACCAGCGGGCGGGTGTCGAAATAGCGGTTGCAGAGCACGCGCAGGTTGAACACCACCCGCGGCGCGGTCGAACTGATGATGCAGGCATCGATGCTCAGCTCCAGCTTCTGCAGCGAGATCAGCGTGGACAGCCAGACGAAATATTCGTCCGCCGTGCGGCGATGGTCGGTCGAGATGCGCCAGAGGCCCACGAATTTCTCGCCGTCCCAGACCGAAAAGACCGTGTTGGTGTTGCCGGTGTCGATGCAAAGCAGCATGGGCTAGGCTCCGAAATAGACGTCGGCGGCGGGGATGACCTGCCGCCCCGCCGGGCCGCGCAGGATCAGCGCGCCGCTGTCGTCGATCCCCTCGAAGATGCCGTGGCTCTCGGTCGCGCCGGTGCGGGCGGTGATCGGCTCGCCCAGCCGGGCGGCGCGGGCCAGCCAGGCGTTGCGGATCGGCGCAAAGCCATAGATGTCCAGCTGCGCCTGCCAGCGCGCGAAGGCCGGCGCCAGCAGGTCCAGGAAATCCTCGGGATCGACGACATGGCCGGTCTCGCCCAGGACCGAGACCGGGGGCGTCGCGCCCGGCTCGACCGCCGCCGCATCCGGCGCGGCGGCCAGATTGACGCCGATGCCGACCGCGACGGCCTGCACGCCCGGACCCGAGCCCGCGCTTTCCAGCAAGATGCCCGCCACCTTGCCGCCGTTCAGCAGCACGTCGTTCGGCCATTTGATCGCCAGCCGGACCGAGGGGCCGCAGGCATCGCCAAGCGCGTCGTAAAGCGCCAGCGCCGCCACGAAGGACAGTTGCGCGGCGGCCAGCGCCCCGCCCTGGGGCCGGACCACCAGCGTCCCGGCGAAATTCCCGGCCGGCATCACCCAGTCCCGACCGCGACGGCCGCGGCCCGCGAATTGCTCGCGGGCCATCACCCAGGCCGGCCCCGAAAGGCCGGGCGCCAGCCGCAACGCCTCGGCATTGGTGCTGTCGGCGCGGGCCAGCACATGGCGGGCCACGCCTTCGGGCCAGGCGTCACTCACCTTGCGCGGGCTCGGCTTGCGCGGATTCGGCCGGCTGTTCGGCCGCGGCGACCGGGCCGACCAGAGTCTCGGCGGCGCGGCCGGCGGCGGCATCGACGCCGAACATGCTGATCGCGCCCACCAGCATGGCCAGCGCCGGCAGCATCAGCGCCAGATATTGCACCGCACCCATGCGCGAGGTCATGCCTTCGGTCTCGGCGCCGAAATACATGTAATAGACGATGCGCAGGTAATAGAAGGCGCCGATGACCGAGGCGATCACGCCCAGCACCGCCAGCCAGCCCATGCCGGCATCGACCGCCGCCGTCAGCACGCCGAACTTGGCGAAGAAGCCCAGCGTCGGCGGCACGCCCGCCAGGCTGAACATCAGCACCAGCATGGCCAGCGCCTTGACCGGATCGGTCCAGGCGAACCGGTTCAGCGCGGTCAGATCGGTGACCGGCACGCCGTCGCGCTCCATCGACAGGATGAGGGCGAAGGTGCCGATGTTCATCACCGCATAGATGGTCATGTAAAGCAGCATGGTCTGCACGCCGATGGCGGTGCCGGCGGCAAGGCCGACCAGCGCGAAGCCCATATGCGCGATCGAGGAATAGGCCATCAGCCGCTTGATGTTGGTCTGGCCGATCCCGGCGATCGAGCCTAGGAACATCGACATCACCGCCAGCGCCGCGACGATCTGGCTCCAGTCGCCGATGACATGGCCGAAGGCGTCGAAGACCAGCCGCGCGATCAGCGCCATGGCCGCGACCTTGGGCGCGGTGGCGAAGAAGGCGGTCACCGGCGTCGGCGAGCCCTCATAGACGTCCGGGGTCCACATGTGGAAGGGCACGGCCGAGACCTTGAACGACAGGCCCACCAGCATGAACACCAGCCCGAACAGCACGCCCAGCGACAGGTGGCCGCCCTGGATGGTCGAGATGATGCCCTCGAATCCGGTGGTCCCGGCAAAGCCGTAGACCAGCGAGGCGCCATAGAGCAGCAGGCCCGAGGAAAGCGAGCCGAGGACGAAATATTTCAGCCCCGCCTCGGACGAGCGCACCGAGTCGCGGCGCATGGCGGCGACGACGTAAAGCGCCAGCGATTGCAGCTCCAGCCCCATGTAGAGGGTCAAGAGGTCGCCGGCCGAGACCATGAACATCATGCCCAGCACCGCCAGCGCGACGATGATCGGGAACTCGAAGCGCAGCATGTTGCGGCGCTGCATGTAGTCGGCGCTCATCGCCAGCACCCCGGCGGCGGCGACCAGCGTCACCACCTTGGCAAAGCGCGAGAAGCCGTCGTCGATGAACATGCCGTGGAAGGCGGTGCCGTCGACATGGTTGCCCAGGCCCACCATGGCCGCGACGATCAGGAAGGCCGCGACCGTGACCCAAAGCAGCGTGCGCGCCAGCCTGTCCTTGCCGAGATAGGCCCCTGCCATCAGCGCGGCGAGGGCGTAACCGGCCAGCACCACCTCGGGCAGAATGGTCGAGAAATCGAGCGAGGTCATATCCGTCCCCTAGTGGCTGGCTTGGGCCGTGGCGACGGGTGCCGCCGGCTGGCTCTGGTTGTAGTCTTGGACGAGTGCTGCGACCGCCGGGCCGGTCACGTCGGTGACGAGCCGCGGATAGACGCCCAGGATCAGCGTCATGGCGATCAGCGGAACGAATACCCAGCGCTCGCGCGGGGTCATGTCGGTGATCGACTTCAGGCTTTCCTTGATCAGCTGGCCCAGCGTCACCCGGCGATAGAGCCAGAGCGCATAGGCCGCCGACAGGATCACCCCCGAGGTCGCGACCAGCGCCACCCAGGTATCGACGCGGAAGACCCCCATCAGCGTCAGGAACTCGCCCACGAAGCCCGAGGTGCCCGGCAGGCCCACATTCGCCATGGTGAAGAACATGAAGACCGCCGCATAGGCCGGCATCCGGTTCACCAGCCCGCCATAGGCGTCGATCTCGCGCGTGTGCATGCGGTCGTAGATCACGCCGACGCACAGGAACAGCGCGCCCGAGATGAAGCCGTGCGACAGCATCTGGAAGATGGCGCCGTCGACGCCGATCTGGTTCGCGGCGAAGACGCCCATGGTCACGTAGCCCATATGGGCGACCGAGGAATAGGCGATGACCTTCTTCATGTCCGACTGCGCCAGCGCCACCAGCGAGGTGTAGACGATGGCGATGGCCGACAGCCAGAAGACATAGGGCTGGGCCACGCCGCTGGCGACCGGGAACATCGGCAGGCTGAAGCGCAGGAAGCCGTAGCCGCCCATCTTCAGCAGCACCGCCGCCAGCAGGACCGAGCCGGCGGTCGGCGCCTGGACATGCGCGTCGGGCAGCCAGGTATGGACCGGCCACATCGGCATCTTCACGGCGAAGCTGGCGAAGAAGGCCAGGAACAGCAGCATCTGCATGCCGCCGACCACCGTCATGCCCAGCAGGCGGAAGTTGTCCGACGGGAAGTCGAAGGTCAGCAGCGTCGGAATGTCGGTGGTGCCCGCCATGCGATACATGGCGATCATCGCCACCAGCATCAGCACCGAGCCGAGGAAGGTGTAGAGGAAGAACTTGAAGGACGCATAGATGCGGTCCTTGCCGCCCCATATGCCGATGATCAGGAACATCGGGATCAGCCCCGCCTCGAAGAACAGGTAGAACAGCACCAGGTCGAGCGCGGTGAAGACGCCGATCATCAGCCCTTCCAGCACCAGGAAGGCGATCATGTATTCCTTGACCTTGTCCTCGACCGCCCAGGTCGAAAGGATGGTCAGCGGCATCATGAAGGTGGTCAGCAGCACGAACAGCACCGAGATGCCGTCCACGCCCATCTTGTAGCGCAGCCCCATGATCCAGGCGTGATCCTCGACGAACTGGAAGCCCGTGTTCGCCGGATCGAAGCGGAACAGCACGAAAAGCGAGATCACGAAGGTCGCGCTGGTGGTCAGCAGCGCCAGCCACTTGGCGTTGCGGGCCGCCGCCTCGTCCTGGCCGCGCAGGAACAGCGCCATGATGATCGCGGCGACGATCGGCAGGAAGGTGATGATGGAAAGAAGGTTCGTCATGTCAGTGCGCGCCCCGCATCATCACCCAGATCAGCAAGCCCACGATGCCCAGAACCATCGCGAAGGCGTAGTGGAACAGATAGCCCGATTGCACCCGGACCGCCGCGCGGGTCAGCCGCGGGATCAACCCCATGGCTACCCCGTTGATGGTGCCGTCGATGACGGCGCCGTCCCCGCCCTTCCACAGCGCACGGCCAAGCCATTTCGCCGGGCGGACGAAGATGAAGTCGTAGATCTCGTCGAAATACCATTTGTTGAGCAGGAACTGATACAGCGCCGGCTGCTGCGCCGCCAGCCGCCGCGGCAGCGACGGATTGGCGATGTAGAAGGTCCAGGCGGTGATCAGCCCCAGCACCATGGCGATGAAGGGCGAGACCTTGACCCAGGCCGGCGCATGATGCGCCTCGTCCATGATATGGTTGTCGGGATGCATGTAGATCGCACCGCCGACCGGGGCCGCGACCTCGGCATGGGCGGCCTCTTCGGCCGGCTCGTCCTCGGTCGCGGTGTCTGCGGCGACATGCTCCACCGGAGCCTCGGCGGTCGCGTGCTCCGCTTCCCCGCCCTCGGCCGCTTCGTGATGCGCGCCGGCGATGTGGAAATATTCCGTCACCTTGTGATGGTCGCCGAAGAAGGGGCCATACCAGACCATGCCGGCAAAGACCGCGCCGATGGCCAGCACGCCCAGCGGGATGGTCATCACCGGCGGGCTTTCATGCGCATGGTCATGGGCATGATGGTCGCCGCGCGGCTTGCCGTAGAAGGTCAGGAAGATCAGCCGCCAGCTGTAGAAGCTGGTGAAGCATGCGGCGATCACCAGCAGCCAGAAGGCATAGCCGCTGCCGGCATAGGCGCTTTCGATGATCGCGTCCTTGGACAGGAAGCCGGCGAAGCCCAGATGGGTCAGCGGGATGCCGACGCCGGTGATGGCGAAGGTGCCGATCATCATCGCCCAGAAGGTCAGCGGGATCTTTTTCCGCAGCCCGCCATAGTTCCGCATGTCCTGCTCGTGATGCATGGCATGGATCACCGAGCCGGCGCCCAAAAACAGCATGGCCTTGAAGAAGGCATGGGTCAGCAGGTGGAACATGGCCGCCGAATAGACGCCGACGCCCGCCGCCACGAACATGTAGCCCAGCTGCGAGCAGGTCGAATAGGCGATGACGCGCTTGATGTCGTTCTGCACCAGGCCCACGGTCGCGGCGAAGAAGGCGGTGGTGGCGCCGATGATGACGATGAAGTTCTTGGCATCCGGCGCGAATTCGTAAAGCGGCGACATGCGGCAGACCAGGAACACGCCGGCGGTCACCATGGTCGCGGCGTGGATCAGCGCCGAGACCGGGGTCGGGCCTTCCATCGCGTCCGGCAACCAGGTGTGCAGCAAGAGCTGCGCCGATTTGCCCATGGCGCCGACGAAGAGCAGGAAGCCCAGCAGATTCGCGGCGTTCCAGTCGCGCCACAGGAAATGCATCTCGGTCTGCGCAAGCTGCGGCACCTGGCGGAAGATCTCGTCGAACTGGACCGAGCCGGTCAGCCAGTAAAGGCCGAAGATGCCCAGCAGGAAGCCGAAATCGCCGACCCGGTTGACGATGAACGCCTTGATCGCCGCGGCATTGGCGCTGGCCTTCTTGTAGTAGAAGCCGATCAGCAGATAGGAGGCGACGCCCACGCCCTCCCAGCCGAAGAACATCTGCAACAGGTTGTCCGCCGTCACCAGCATCAGCATGGCGAAGGTGAAGAACGAGAGATAGGCGAAGAAGCGCGCCTTGTAATGCTCGTCATGCGTCCAGTTGTCGTCATGGGCCATGTAGCCCAGCGAATACATGTGCACGAGCGCCGAGACGGTGGTCACGACGATCAGCATGATCGCGGTCAGCCGGTCCAGCCGGATCGCCCATTCGGCATGGAAATCGCCGGTCACGACCCAGTCGAGCACCGGAATGTGCCGCGGCACGCCGTCGAAGGACAGGAACAGATACCAGCTGATCAGGCAGCTGAGGAACAGCACGCCCGTGGTCAGGTATTGCGCGGCCTTCTCGCCGATGGCACGCCAGCCCAGCCCGGCGATCAGCGACGCGATGAGCGGCGCGAAGAGGACGAATTTTTCCATGCTCGCTTACCCCTTCATCACGTTGACGTCTTCCACCGCGATGGTGCCGCGGTTGCGGAAGAAGACCACCAGGATCGCCAGGCCGATGGCCGCCTCGGCGGCGGCGACGGTCAGCACGAACATGGTGAAGACCTGCCCGGCCAGATCGCCCAGATGCGTCGAGAAGGCGACGAAATTGATGTTCACCGCCAGGAGCATCAGCTCGATCGACATCAGGATGACGATGACGTTCTTTCGGTTCACGAAGATCCCGAAAATGCCGGTGACGAACAGTATCGCCCCCACAACAAGATAATGAGTCAATCCGATCATCGTCCTGGTCCCTCCGGGTCGTTCACCCGTTGAAATATCCGTTTGCTACTAGGATCGCCGTGGCGATCCCGATGGCTATCGCGGTCCAGCTCGCCGCGTTCAAAGCCCCTGTCCCGGCTTGACGTCCTTCAGCTCCATGGTCTTGGCCGGGTCGCGCCACATCTGCTCCAGCACGTTCTGGCGCTTGACGTCGCGGCGGTGGCGCATCGTCAGCACGATCGCCCCGATCATCGCGACCAGCAGCACCAGACCGGCCAGCTGGAACATCAGCACATAGCGGTCGTAAAGCACGAGGCCCAGGCCGAAGGTATTCTCGACCGTCGCGTCCACCGGCGCAGCGCGCAGGCTCTCGGCGCTGTCCGAGGGCGTCCAGCCGGAAAAGGCGATGCCCAGCTGCGCCAGCAGCACGACGCCGATCAGCAGCGCCAGCGGCAGGTAGCGCGCCAGCTCGCCCTTGAGCTCGGCGAAATCCACGTCCAGCATCATGACGACGAACAGGAACAGCACCGCCACGGCGCCGACATAGACCACGACCAGCAGCATGGCGACGAATTCCGCGCCCTGCAGCACGAACAGGCCCGCCGAGGCGAGGAAGGCCAGGATCAGCCACAGCACCGAATGCACCGGATTGCGGCCGATCACGACCATGAAGCCCGCGACGCAGGCGCTGATCGCGAACAGGTAGAAAGCGAAGGTCATCATTCGTCGTCCTCCTCGGCATAGACGCTCTGGGCGATTTCCAGCGCCTTCTGCATCGCAGGCAGCCCGCCGAACATGCTCATCTGAAAGATCGTCTCGGCGATCTCGCGTTTGGTGGCGCCGGCCGCCAGCGCCTGACGGATGGTCATGCGCAGCTGCGGCTCGGCCAGCGCGCCCTGAACGGTGATCGCGCCGATGGTGAGAAGCAGGCGCGTCTTGGCGTCCAGCCCCTCGCGGTTGAAGGTCTTGCCGAACCACATTTCCAGCATGTCGGCGGGGATCGTCGGCACCAGCTTTTCCATGGCGCGCATGTCGAAATGTTCCAGCGCCGGGTTGAAGACGCGCGCCATCTCCTGGCCGGATTGCAGCATCTGCTGGAACAGCTTCTGGAAGGCATCGGTCATGGACTTGTTCCCTCCGCTTCGAAAACCTCGATGGCGGCATTCAGCGCGTTGATCGCCGCCGGCATTCCGCCATAGAGATGCATCTGGAAGATCGCCTCGCAGATCTCTCGCGCGCTTGCGCCGGCGCGCAGGGCCGAGGCCACGTTCACCTTGAGCTGCGGCCGGGTCTGCCCGCCCATCGCCGCCAATGCGCCGACCGTGACCAGCAGCCGGGTCTTCAGATCCAGCCCCTCGCGGGCATAGACCTCGCCCATCCCGTGACCCACGACCGTTTCGGCCACCGCATCGGGCAGCCAATGGCCATAGCGGTCGCGCAGGGCCGCCTCCATCCCCGGATTGAGATGCTCGGCCAGGGCGCGGCCACGCTGATATGCGGCGACGGGAGTCATCGGTAGGGCGCGTCCAGCTGCAGGTTGCGGGCGATCTCGGCCTCCCAGCGTTCGCCGTTCGCAAGCAGTTTCTGCTTGTCGTAGAACAGCTCCTCGCGGGTCTCGGTGGAATATTCGAAATTCGGCCCCTCGACGATGGCATCGACCGGGCAGGCCTCCTGGCAGAAGCCGCAATAGATGCATTTCGTCATGTCGATGTCGTAGCGCGTGGTGCGGCGCGAGCCGTCCTCGCGCGGTTCGGCGTCGATGGTGATGGCCTGGGCCGGGCAGACCGCCTCGCAGAGCTTGCAGGCGATGCAGCGTTCCTCGCCGTTCGGATAGCGGCGCAGCGCGTGCTCGCCCCGGAAGCGCGGCGAAAGCGGGCCCTTTTCGTGGGGATAGTTCAGCGTCGGCTTGGGCGAGACGAAATAGCGCATGCCCAGGCCGAAGCCCTTGATGAAGTCCCACATCAGGAAATACTTGGTCGCCCGCGCGAAATCGAAGGCCATCAGAAACGCTCCCCTTCCCGCGGCGCCGCGAAACGGTCGAACGCGGCGACATAGTCGCGGATGCGGGCGCTGTCCTGCGCCTGTTCCGCACTGTCCAGATTGTTGGCGAGAAAATGCGCCAGCTCTACCTTGTCGGTCTCACTGGCTTTGGCAAATGCCTCGGCTAGCTTGTTGGAATACATGGCTTATCCTCCGACTGCGAAACGGGCCCAGAAGCTGCCCAGCACTTCGTAGCGGGCCAGGATCGCCACCAGCACCACCCAGCCCAGCGACAGGGGCAGGAACACCTTCCAGCCGATGCGCATCAGCTGGTCGTAGCGGTAGCGCGGCACGATCGCCTTGACCATGGCGAACATGTAGAACCAGAACCACATCTTGATGACCATCCACCACCAGCCGTCCGCGATGAAGGGCACCGGCGACAGCCAGCCGCCGAAGAACAGCAGCGACAGAAGCGCGCACATCAGATACATGGCGATGTATTCGCCCGCCATGAACAGCAGGTAGGGCGTGGACGAATATTCGGTCATGAAGCCCGCCACCAGTTCCGATTCGGCCTCGACCAGGTCGAAGGGCGGGCGGTTGCATTCGGCCAGCGCCGAGACGAAGAACAGCACCACCATCGGCAGATGCGGCAGCCAGAACCAGTTCAGCAGGCCGTAATCGCCGCGCTGCGCCTCGACGATGGCGGTCAGGTTCATCGAGCCGGCCGAGATGATGACGCCGATGATGATCAGCCCCAGCGAGACCTCGTAGGAGATCATCTGCGCCGCCGAGCGCAGCGAGGCGAGGAACGGATATTTCGAGTTCGAGGCCCAGCCGCCCATGATGACGCCGTAAACCTCCAGCGAGGAGGCGGCGAAGATGAACAGGATGCCGACATTGATGTTCGCCATCACCCAGCCCTCGTCGAAGGGGATGACCACAAAGGCGAACAGCGCCAGCATCATCGACAGGAAGGGCGCCAGGAAATAGACGAACTTGTCCGCCCCGGCCGGGACGACGATTTCCTTGACGATGTATTTCAGCGCATCGGCGAAGGTCTGCAGCAGCCCCCAGGGGCCCACCACGTTCGGACCGCGGCGCATCTGCACCGCCGCCCAGATCTTGCGGTCGCCATAGACCATGAAGATCAGCGAGCCCATGACAAAGGCGATGACCGCCAGACCCTGCAAGAGCAGGCTGAGCGCGAAACCGTAGGGCGAGGCCCAGAATTCAGCCATGATCTTTCGTCCCTCTCATCACGCCGCGGGAATGCCGCGTGCCTTGCATTCCTGCAAGGTCTCATTCGTTGTCATCACCGTCAGGCCCATCGGTTTCTTCTCGGACAGGGTAAAGACCGAGCCGACGACCATCTTGCCGTTGCGCTTGTCCCTGAGCGTGCGGATGTGCCGGGCATAGGGCGCCCCTTTCGCATCGGCCCAGCTGGCCAGCGCGCATGTGGCATAGGCGAAGGCGGTGTCGGCGTCCACCCCGGCGCGCAGGTTTGCCGTCACTTCCACCAGCCCGTCCGCCCCCTTGCGCGAACTGGCCAGGCTCGAGACCTGGGCGCCCTGGAAATCCTTGGGATCGGCCTCGAAGCTCTTGGGCAGGTTCAGCCGCAGCGGACGGGTGCGGGCCGCGAAATCGGCCAGCGCCTTTTCCTGCGCCGTCGGCTGGCGCTGCCGCACCGGGGCCATGTCCGGCATTCCCGACAGGTCCAGATCCAGATTCGCATTCAGCGCCATCAGCTCGGCCTCGGTCACCGCGAAGGCATCGCGGCCCTCGGGGCTGTCCAGCGCCATCTCGCTGACCGACCCGTCGGGTTCCAGAATCAGGATCTCGCCCGACTTGGTCGAGATCCGGCCCTTGGTCAGCACCTTCTTGTCCGGCGCGCCGGCATCGCTTTGCAGCACCGCGACGCCCAGCTGGGCCGGCTTGGGCCGCGGGCGCGCGTCCTTGCTTTCGCCGCAACCCGCCAGCAGGGCGAGAAGGCCGATCCCGGTCAGAAGGGCAAGGCGGGGCCGCATCCCCGTCACTCCGCCGCCAGGGCCGGAGCCCTGCGGGCCGCGGCCATGGCCGAAAGCTCTCCCATCAGCGGCGAGGAGCGCGCGATGGGATTGGTCAGATAGAAATCCTTGATCACATTGCGGAAATCGGCCTGGCCCAGGTCCAGACGGTCCAGCGGCTGCCATTCGTTCTGCGGCACCTGGTCGATCTGGGCCAGATGCGGCACCGCCGCGACCAGTTCGCGGCGCAGCCCGGCCAGGCTGTCCCAGGGCTGGGTCGCGCCCAGTTCCGCGGAAAGCGCACGCAGGATCGCCCAGTTCTCCTTGCCCTCGCCCGGCGCGAAATTGGCGCGCATGGCGAGTTGCGGCCGGCCCTCGGTGTTCACGAACAGGCCGCTTTCCTCGGTATAGCAGGCGCCGGGCAGGATGATGTCGGCGCGATGCGCGCCGCGGTCGCCATGGCTGCCCTGATAGATCACCACCGGACCGGCGGCGATGTCGACCTCGTCGGCACCGAGGTTGTAGACCACCTCCGCGCCGTCGATGGCGGCAAGCAGGCCGCCCTCGGTCACCGCACCCACGTCCATGGCACCGACGCGGCCGGCGGCGCTGTGCAGAACCAGCAGCCGGGCGTCGCCCAGCTCGCAAAGCTTCATCGCATTGGCCAGCACCGCCTCGCCATCGGCTTCGCGCAGCGCGCCCTGACCGACGATCACCAGCCCCGGAGTGCCATCCGGACCCGGCGCCTCATTGACCAGATCAAGCAGCGCCTGCCGGTCGGTGCCGAGATGCAGATAGTCATAGGTCAGATCGACTGCCTCGCCGATCAGAGCCACTTGCGCGCCATGCGCCCAGGCCTTGCGGATGCGGGCGTTCAGCACCGGCGCCTCGTCGCGGGGATTGGTGCCGATCAGCAGGATGCGCTTGGCGCTGTCGATATCCTCGATCCGCGCCGTGCCGACATAGGCCGAGCGGTTGCCGGCCGGCAGCCGCGCGCCGTCGGTGCGGCATTCCACCTTGCCGCCCAGCCCCTCGACCAGCTGCTTGAGGCTGAAGGCCGCCTCGATCGGCACCAGATCGCCGACCAGCCCGGCAATCTTCTTGCCCTTCATCGCACGGGCGGCGGCCTCCAGCGCCTCGGGCCAGGAGGCCGGGCGCAGCTTGCCGTTCTCGCGGATATAGGGGCGGTCGAGGCGCTGGCGGCGCAGCCCGTCCCAGACGAAGCGGGTCTTGTCGCTGATCCACTCCTCGTTCACGCCGTCATGGTTGCGCGGCAGGATGCGCATGACCTCGCGGCCCTTGGTATCGACGCGGATATTGCTGCCCAGAGCGTCCATCACGTCGATGGATTCGGTCTTGGTCAGTTCCCACGGCCGGGCGGTGAAGGCATAGGGCTTGGAAACCAGCGCGCCGACCGGGCACAGGTCGATGATATTGCCCTGCAGGTTCGAGTTCAGCGTCTCGTTCAGATAGCTGGTGATCTCGCTGTCCTCGCCGCGGCCGGTCTGGCCCATCTGGGTGATGCCGGCGACCTCGGTGGTGAAGCGCACGCAGCGGGTGCAGGAGATGCAGCGCGTCATATGCGTCTCGACCAGCGGGCCGAGGTTCAGGTCCTCGCTGGCGCGCTTCGGCTCGCGATAGCGGCTGAAATCGACGCCATAGGCCACGGCCTGGTCCTGCAGGTCGCATTCGCCGCCCTGGTCGCAGATCGGGCAGTCCAGCGGGTGGTTGATGAGCAGGAACTCCATCACCCCCTCGCGGGCCTTCTTGACCATGGGCGAGTTGGTGCGGATCTCGGAGGGCGCGCCGTCCGGCCCCGGGCGCAGGTCCTTGACCTGCATGGCGCAAGAGGCGGCGGGCTTGGGCGGGCCGCCCACCACCTCGACCAGGCACATGCGGCAGTTGCCGGCGATCGACAGCCGCTCGTGATAGCAGAAGCGCGGCACCTCGATCCCGGCCTGCTCGCAGGCCTGGATCAGGGTCAGGTTCGGATCGACCTCGATAATCACATCGTCGATCTTGATCTTGCGAAGATCTGCCATCTTGTCTTCCCTTATCCCGCGCGACGAAGTCGGCTGCCGGCACGATTTCCGGCAGGTTCCGCGCGATGCAAATGCTGGCCGAAGGCTGGCCCGGTTGTCTTCTGTGCCGTCATTCCTGCACCCTCACGAAGGCACGGGGAAAGATGGTCGGCACCATCCTGTCTTCTTCGCCGTCGCGCTGGACCATGACGCCGGCAGCGTCCTGCCCGGCGTGAAAGGTCACCGTCGCGCGAACGGCCCCGGCGGTATTATAGCGCACCCTGCGGTTCACGTCGGTCGTATAGCGGCTGCCATCCGGACGCCAGCAAAGGATCTGCGCCCCGGCCGCATTGCCGGTGATGCGCAGCAGCGGCGCCCCCGTCATCCCGCGGCTGAGCTTGGTGCGCACGCCCGGCCCGGTCGCGTCGCATTGCATGTCGCCCGGCGCGAACATCGAGAATTGCAGGTAGAACTTTTGCGCCGTCGGTTGCAGCGGGTCCGAGGGTTCGCCCGCGAAGGCATCCGCCGCGATCATCGAGGCGGCGGCGGCGGCCATCAGTCCCAGCCCGATCCAGTTGAGCCATTTTCTCATTTCGCCACCAGCAGGCTGCCAATAACCGTGTTCTTCTGGATCTCCTGCCGGCCGATGCGGCAGAAGCTCTCGGGGTCCTCCGCCTTGGCGCCGTTGCGGACCAGATAGTCCTCGGCCACGGCATAGATGCGCTTCTTGTCCTCCCTGCTATCGAGGAAGGCGTCGATCTGCGACCGCGAATAGCCCTTCTGCTCGGCATAGCGCTTGAGCTTGCGGGCCTCGCCATAGGCATAGAGGATGCGGCCGTTGATGCTGGGACAGGTGCGGCGGATGCGGTCGGCGATGCGGGCCGCGATCAGCCGGTCGTTGATGTATTTCTCCTGGCTCAGCGGCTCCAGCGCCTGGGCCGGCGTCGCCAGCATGGCCGCGCCGATCAGGGCGGCAGGGATGAGTTTCATGGCAATAGCCTCCTTGTCATGGCCCTGAGCCATAACATGGGGTCGCCCCGCCATCCGGCCATCTCGCGTCACTTGGCCGTGATCGGCCGCAGCGACATCGCCGGCCCGCCGATCCTTGCCGCGCACAGCCTCGGCCGCCCCGGAAAGATCATCCGGGACGGGCGGGACATGTGCTTGGCAAAACAGATCCATGACTATTGCACGCGCTTGAAGCTGAACATCCGATAGAAATTGCCGTAGGTGACCTTGACGCCCTGCTCGGCATGGCCCTTGCTGAACCAGGTCTCGCCAGCGAGCATCCGCGCCCCCTGCGGACCCAGCGCAAGCTGGTTCCAGTTCGATTCGTAGACCGCGCCATCGGCCATGGTGCAGCGGATCGTTCCTTCATCGGCATAGCCGCGCGCTTTCAGGACAACCCCGCGATTGATCACGGTCTTTTCCTGCCACGACTTGCCCCGCGACCCGACCAGCTTGCAGTCGGTCGAGCCGGGCACCCCGTTCAGGAAGAAATTGAACCCCGTCTCCGAAGAGGGCGCAGGACCGTTGCAAGCGGCAAGCCCGGCCAGCGCCACCATCGCCACGATCAGATGCATCTTGCGTTTCATGGATGGGCCCTGCGCCTCTACTCTGCCGCCATCGCGCCCATGCGGCCGGTGCGCTTGGCCTTGATGCGGTCCTCGATCTCCTCGCGGAAGTTGCGGATCAGGCCCTGGATCGGCCAGGCGGCCGCGTCGCCCAGGGCGCAGATGGTGTGGCCCTCGACCTGCTTGGTCACGTCGAAGAGCATGTCGATCTCCTCGACCTCGGCATCGCCGCGCACCAGCCGCTCCATGACCCGCATCATCCAGCCGGTGCCCTCGCGGCAGGGGGTGCACTGGCCACAACTTTCGTGCTTGAAGAACTTGGACAGCCGCCAGATCGCCTTCACCACGTCGGTGGACTGGTCCATGACGATCATGCAGGCGGTGCCGAAGCTGGATTTCAGCTCGCGCATGCCGTCGTAATCCATGATGGCGTTTTCGCATTGCTCGGCGGTCAGCACCGGGCAGGAGGCGCCGCCGGGGATCACCGCCTTGAGGTTCTTCCAGCCGCCGCGGATGCCACCGCCATGCTTCTCGATCAGCTCGCGCATGGGGATCGACATGGCCTCCTCGACCACGCAGGGGGTGTTGACGTGGCCGGTCAGGCCGAACAGCTTCACGCCCGCATTGTTCGGGCGGCCGAAGCTGGCGAACCATTCCGCGCCGCGGCGCAGGATGGTCGGCACCACGGCGATCGACTCGACGTTGTTCACCGTGGTCGGGCAGCCATAGAGGCCGGCGCCCGCCGGGAAGGGCGGCTTCATGCGCGGCATGCCCTTCTTGCCCTCAAGCGATTCCAGCAGCGCGGTTTCCTCGCCGCAGATATAGGCGCCGGCGCCGTGATGCAGGTAAAGGTCGAAATCCCAGCCCGACCCGGCGGCGTTGCGGCCCAGCAGGCCCGCGTCATAGCATTCGTCGATGGCGGCCTGCAGCGCCTCGCGCTCGCGGATGAACTCGCCGCGGATGTAGATATAGGCGGCATGGGCGCCCATGGCGAAGCTGGCGATCAGCGCGCCCTCGATCAGCGTATGCGGGTCGTGGCGCATGATCTCGCGGTCCTTGCAGGTCGCGGGCTCGGATTCGTCGGCGTTGATGACCAGGTAAGAGGGGCGGCCGTCCGATTCCTTGGGCATGAAGGACCATTTCATCCCGGTCGGAAAACCGGCGCCGCCACGGCCGCGCAGGCCCGAGGCCTTCATCTCGTCGATGATCTTGTCGCGGCCGCGCTGGATGATGGCGGCGGTGCCGTCCCAGCAGCCGCGCTTCTGCGCGCCGGCCAGGCTGCGGTCGCCCATGCCGTAGATGTTCGTAAAGATCCGGTCCTGATCGTTCAGCATCGTCTTATCCTTGTCCCTGCGAGGACGCATTGCGCCGCCGCCAGATCCGCCAGGTCACCAACAGCGACCAGATCAAGGCCCCAATCGCCGCCAGATCGGCGAGAAAGGCGTATTTCGCGGGCCAGTCCTGCTGGCCCCCCAGCCATTGCACCCCCAGCCACAGCGCCATGGTGACGGCGATCACCACCGCCACAAGCCGCATCTGCCGGGCATCCGCCGCAGCGGTCCTGCCCGCTTGCGACGCCTGTTGTCCTGTCGGGCGGGCCATCAGACGACCTCGCCCTTGTCGATGCGGCGGGAATGGGCGGTCTCGCCCCCCGCCGCCAGAAGCTTCGCCTGGCCGACCCAGTCGTCGGCCTCGATCCGCCCGCCCATCCGGCCCAGCCGCTGCGCGAAATCGGCGACGGCGGCGGCATCCCAGGCGGCGATCTGCTCATAGCGCGTCACGCCCTGCGCGTTCAGCCAGTCCGAGATCTTGGGGCCGATGCCCTTGATCCGCTTCAGATCGTCGGCGCCCGGCGCGGTCCCGGCGGGCTGTGCCGGCGCCGCGGGCGCAGGGTCAGGCCGCGATGCCGCGGCGGGCATGGCCCCGGCGACGATGGGCATCTGCCTGCCCGACATCTGCGTGCCCGAGGTGAAGGGCTCCGGTCCCAGCGAGCCGCCGACCAGCAATGTCTCGGGCTGGCGGTCCACCGCCGCGCGCTGCCAGTCCGTGCCGGTCAGGCCGTCTCCCTCGGCGAAGAGCTCGGGCCGTTCGTGGCAGACCAGCCAGACCATCAGGGCCCCGAACAGCACGAAGGTGACGGCGCCGAGGAACAGCCCGGCCAGCCAGTGCAGATCGCCGATGCCCGAGGTGAACAACAGCACCACGACCCCGGCGATTGCCGCCGAAATCCAGCAGTTCCTGTTGCACTCCGCCCGTTCCATCGTGACCCGACCGCTCCTGTCCCGTAACGATTAAGCGCCGTTCTGCGTCGCAAGCCAAGGCGTGGCGACCGGAACCTCGGTCCCGTCGATGCGCTTGACCGTGTCGCCAAGCCGCACCGCCAGCGCCACGCTGCCGTTATACTGCTCACCGCCCTTCAGGTCGGCCAGCGCGGTCGGGCCGCCCAGGGCCTCGGCCGAGAAGCGGCCGTTCTGCGGGCCCGGCACCGGCACCTCGCCCGCGGCGAAACGGTCGATCAGCGCCGAAAGCTTCTCGGCGGTCAGGTCCTCGTAGAAATCCTTGCCGATCTGGGCCATGGGCGCGTTGGTGCAGGCGCCGAGGCATTCGACCTCTTCCCACGAGAACCGGCCATCGGCCGAAAGCGTGTGCGGCGCCGGCGCGATCTTTTCCTTGCAGACCCGGATCAGGTCCTCGGCGCCGCAGATCATGCAGGTCGTGGTGCCGCAGATCTGGATATGGGCGACGGTGCCGACCGGATAGAGCTGGAACATGAAATAGAAGGTCGCGACCTCCAGCGCCCGGATATAGGGCATGCCCAGCAGGTCGGCGCAATATTCGATGGCGGGGCGGCTCAGCCAGCCCTCCTGTTCCTGGGCACGCCACAGGACCGGGATGATCGCCGATTGCTGGCGGCCTTCCGGGTATTTGGTCATCTGGGCGCGGGCCCATTCCAGGTTCGCGGGGGTGAACTCGAAAGAGTCCGGCTGGATGGGGGACAGACGGCGCAGCATCAGCGGTCAACCTCTCCGAAAACGATGTCGAGCGTGGCGATGATCGCCGGAACGTCGGCCAGCATGTGGCCGCGCGACATCCAGTCGATCGACTGCAGATGCGCGAAACCGGGCGCGCGCAGCTTGGCGCGCCAGGGCTTGTTGGTGCCGTCGGCGACCAGATAGACGCCGAACTCGCCCTTGGGGGCCTCGACGGCGGCATAGGCCTCGCCCGCCGGAACCCGGAAGCCCTCGGTGTAAAGCTTGAAGTGATGGATCAGGGCTTCCATGTCGCGCTTCATGTCGGCGCGCTTCGGCGGCGTCAGCTTGCCGCGGGCCAGCACGTCTCCGGCCGGCTCGGCGCGCAGCTTCTGCACCGCCTGCTGCATGATCTTGCAGGATTCGCGCATCTCGGCCATGCGGCACAGATAGCGGTCATAACAGTCGCCATTCCTGCCCACGGGGATCTGGAAGTCGAATTCGTCATAGCATTCATAGGGCTGCGCCCGCCGCAGGTCCCAGGCCAGGCCCGAGCCGCGCACCATGACGCCGCTATAGCCCCAGTCCAGCGCGTCCTCCTCGGTCACGATGCCGATATCGACCAGCCGCTGCTTGAAGATGCGGTTCTCGGTCAGCAGCGTGTCGAGGTCGTCGACCAGCTTCGGAAAACGCTCGCACCATTCCTCGATATCGTCCAGCAGGGCGGGCGGCAGGTCCTGATGCACGCCGCCGGGACGGAAATAGGCGGCATGCAGCCGCGCCCCGCAGGCGCGTTCGTAGAACACCATCAGCTCTTCGCGCGCCTCGAAGCCCCAGAGCGGCGGCGTCAGCGCGCCCACGTCCATGGCGCCGGTGGTGATGCCCATCAGGTGGTTCAGGATGCGGCCGATTTCGGAGTAAAGCACCCGGATCAGGCTGGCCCGGCGCGGAATCGTGGTGCCGGTCAGCCGCTCGATGGCCAGGCACCAGGCATGTTCCTGATTCATCGGCGCCACGTAGTCGAGCCGGTCCAGATAGGGCAGGTTCTGCAGGTAGGTGCGGCTTTCCATCAGCTTCTCGGTGCCGCGATGCAGCAGGCCGATATGCGGGTCGGCGCGCTCGACGATCTCGCCGTCCAGCTCCAGCACCATGCGCAGCACGCCATGGGCGGCCGGGTGCTGCGGACCGAAATTGATGTTGAAGTTGCGGATGCTCTGCTCGCCGGTCAGGGCGTCCATCGAGCCGTCGTCATAGCTGTTCTTGCGGATGTCGCCGTCCATGGTCATCCCTCCAGCCCGGCCTTAGCGCGCTTCGCCTCGAGCCGGTCGTTGAATTTCGCAGTGTTGATCAGCGCGCGGCGGTGCCGGCCCGCGCCAATGCGGTCGATCCCGTCATGGGCTACGACCTTGAACCAGATGAAGCGGCCGTCGATCTCCTCGACCTCGGTCTCGACCGTCACCGCCTGTCCAGGCAGGGTCGGGGCGCTGTGGTCCACATCGACATGGACGCCCAGCGAATCCTCGCCTTCCTCGTAATAGGGGCGCAGCTGTTCGACGCAGGCCCATTCCATCAGCCCGACCATCTTGGCCGTGGCGAAGACCGCCGGCATCCGCGGAAAGGCGCCCCGGTCCGAGAACAGCGCGCGCACGGTATCGCCCTCGGCCACCGTCATGCTGAAGCGGGCGCGGGCGCCGGGGGTCAGGCCGGGTTTCACTTCTTCGCCTCCGGCGCCTTCTCGTCGCCCGGAAGCACGTATTTCGCGCCCTCCCACGGGGACAGGAAGTCGAACTGGCGGTATTCCTGCACCAGGTTCACCGGCTCGTAGACCACGCGCTTGTCGATGTCGCTCCAGCGCACCTCGACATAGCCGGTGGTCGGGAAATCCTTGCGCAGCGGATGGCCGCGGAAACCGTAATCGGTCAGGATGCGGCGCAGGTCCGGATGGCCCGAGAACAGGATGCCGAACAGGTCGAAGACCTCGCGCTCATACCAGCCGGCCCCGGGAAAGACGCCGGTCAGGCTGGGGACCAGCTCGTCCTCGCGCACCTGGACCTTCACCCGGATGCGCTGGTTCTGATACATCGACAGCAGATGATAGACCACGTCGAAGCGCACCGGCCGCGCCGGGTTGTCCACCGCCGTGATGTCGATCAGCGTCGAGAAGCGGCAGTTCGGATCGTTGCGCAGGAACTCGATCAGGCCGATCACGCCCGACAGCGTGGCATTCACCGTCAGCTCGCCAAAGGCGATCTGGGTCGAGATCACGTCGCTTTCCCGGCGCAGGGAGATGTGCTCGGCCAGTTCCAGCAGGGCTTCGTCAGAAACGTCGGACATGGCTCACCTCACCAGCGTGCCGGTGCGCCGGATGCGGCGCTGAAGTTGCAGGATGCCGTAAAGCAGCGCCTCGGCGGTGGGCGGGCAGCCCGGGACATAGATGTCCACCGGCACGATACGGTCGCAGCCGCGCACCACCGAATAGGAATAATGGTAATAGCCGCCGCCATTGGCGCAGCTGCCCATGCTGATGACATAGCGCGGCTCGGGCATCTGATCATAGACCTTGCGCAGCGCCGGCGCCATCTTGTTGGTCAGCGTGCCCGCGACGATCATCAGGTCCGACTGGCGCGGGCTGGCGCGCGGCGCAGTGCCGAAGCGTTCCAGGTCGTAGCGCGGCATCGAGGTCTGCATCATCTCGACCGCGCAGCAGGCCAGGCCGAAGGTCATCCAGTGCAGCGAGCCGTTGCGCGCCCAGTTGATGATGTCCTCGGTCGTGGTCAGCAGGAAGCCCTTGTCCTGCAATTCGCGGTTCAGCTCGGCCGTGGCGAATTCACGGTCGGCGCCCGCGGTGTTCAGGCCGGTCATCACGCCCATTCCAGCGCCCCTTTCTTCCATTCATAGGCAAAGCCCACGGTCAGGACCGCCAGGAACACCATCATACCCCAGAAAGCCACGTCCGACAGGCTGCCGAAGCTCACCGCCCAGGGAAACAGGAAGGCCACTTCCAGGTCGAAGATGATGAACAGGATCGACACCAGATAGAAGCGGACGTCAAACTTCATCCGCGCATCGTCGAAGGCGTTGAAGCCGCATTCATAGGCGCTGACCTTTTCCGGGTCCGGGTTGCGCACGGCGATCACCGCGGCCGCCAGAATCAGCACGATGGCAAGCGCCGAGGCCATTCCCAGAAAAACCAGGATCGGCAGGTATTCTTGCAGCAGATATTCCACTGGGTTGGGCTCCCTTTCGCTCGCAGGAACCCGACTGGCGCCCCGCGATGGGTTTGGCTAAGGTCCGTTTATCCCCGGTCGCGGATATGGTCAACGGTGCCACCCCGCGTCAGACCGGCTTTGCAACCGCTGCGACGCGAGAAAACCGCAGGTCACGGCACGGGATTTTCAAGGTATTTTACTCGGCTTCCCGGCCGATTCGACCCAGATGCGTGTCGTGAAAGCCCGAGGGCGATTTCAGCCCGTATCCCAGCATCCGGTCGAAGCCGACATGCGCCAGCCAGAGCCCGCCGCCGGCGATCAGCCCGGTCGATCCCAGCGCCACGCCCAGCACCATCAACAGGAAGGGCAGCGCATAGAGATGGCCCAGGTTGTAAAGCGCCGCGCCGGTGCGCGGGCCGGCCAGATAGCCGGCCATCGTCAGATCCGGCGCCAGCAGGATCGCCAGCCAGGCCAGCACCCCCCAGCCCGGAGAAGCCAGCGCCGCGACGGCGAGCCCGCCAAGCGCCAGTCCCGCGCCCTCGGCCCGCTGCCACAGCACCGGGCTCATTCCGCCGCCCGGCTGCGCGCGGCGCCAAGCATGGGCGCCAGGTAGCGGCCGGTATGGCTCGCCTCGACCTTGGCCACGTCCTCGGGCGTGCCGGTGGCGACGATGCGGCCGCCGCCGTCCCCGCCCTCGGGGCCGATGTCGATGATCCAGTCGGCGGTCTTGATGACGTCGAGGTTATGCTCGATCACCACCACCGTATTGCCTTGGTCGACCAGGGAATGCAGCACTTCCAGCAGCTTGCGCACATCCTCGAAATGCAGGCCCGTGGTCGGTTCGTCCAGGATATACAGCGTCTTGCCGGTGGCGCGGCGCGACAGTTCCTTGGACAGCTTTACCCGCTGCGCCTCGCCGCCCGACAGCGTGGTGGCCTGCTGGCCGACCTTGATATAGCCCAGCCCCACCTCGACCAGCGCGTCCATCTTTTCGCGGATCGAGGGCACGGCCTTGAAGAATTCCTGCGCGTCCTCGACCGTCATGTCCAGCACGTCGGCGATGGACTTGCCCTTGAAGGTCACCTCAAGCGTCTCGCGGTTGTAGCGCTTGCCCTTGCAGGTCTCGCAGGTGACATAAACGTCGGGCAGGAAATGCATCTCGATCTTGATGACGCCGTCGCCCTGGCAGGCCTCGCAGCGGCCGCCCTTGACGTTGAAGCTGAAACGGCCCGGCTTGTAGCCGCGCGCCTTCGCCTCGGGCAGGCCGGCGAACCAGTCGCGGATCGGAGTGAAGGCGCCGGTATAGGTCGCCGGGTTGCTGCGCGGCGTGCGGCCGATGGGCCTCTGGTCGATGTCGATCACCTTGTCCAGCAGCTCCAGCCCCTTGATCGTCTCGCAGGGCGCGGGGGTCTGGCGTGCGCCATTAAGCCGCAGGCTCGCCGTCTTGAACAGGGTCTCGATGGTGAGCGTCGACTTGCCGCCGCCCGAGACGCCGGTGACGCAGACGAACTTGCCCAGCGGGAATTCGGCGGTGACGTTCTTGAGGTTGTTGCCGGTGGCGCCGACCACCTTCACCGCCTTGCCATTGCCCTTGCGGCGCTCGGCCGGCACGGCGATTTCGCGCGCGCCGGACAGATACTGGCCGGTCAGGCTGCAGGGATCGGCGGCGATCTCGGCCGGGGTGCCGCGGGCAACCACCTGGCCGCCATGCACGCCCGCGCCCGGCCCCATGTCGAAGACATAATCGGCATGGCGGATCGCGTCCTCGTCATGCTCGACCACCAGCACCGAATTGCCCTGGTCGCGCAGCCCCTTCAGCGTCGAGAGCAGCCGGTCGTTGTCGCGCTGATGCAGACCGATCGAGGGCTCGTCCAGCACGTAAAGCACCCCGGTCAGCCCCGAGCCGATCTGGCTGGCCAGGCGGATGCGCTGGCTTTCGCCGCCCGACAGCGTGCCCGCCGCGCGGGACAGGGTCAGGTAGTCGAGACCCACGTTCACCAGGAAGCCCAGCCTTTCGCGGATTTCCTTGAGGATGGCGGCCGCGATCTCGTTCTTCTGCTTGGTCAGGTGCTTCGGCGCCGCCTCGACCCAGGCCAGCGCCTCGCGGATCGACAGTTCGGTGACATTGCCGATATGCGCGCCCGCGATCCTGACCGCCAGCGCCTCGGGCTTCAGCCGATAGCCCTCGCAGGCGCCGCAGGGGCGGTTGTTCTGGTATTTCTCGAATTCCTCGCGGACCCAGGCGCTGTCGCTTTCGCGCAGCCGCCGCTCCATGTTCGGGATCACGCCCTCGAACTGGCGGGTGACCTCGTAGACCCGGCCGGCATCGTCGAAGCGGAACGGGATCTCGTCCTGGCCCGAGCCGCGCAGGAACATCTGGCGCACCGATTCCGGCAGGTCCTTCCATGGCGTCTTCTTGTCGAAGCCGTAGAACTTGGCCAGAGCGTTGACGGTCTGGGTCAGATAGGCCGATTTCGACTTGGCCCAGGGCGCGATCGCACCCTGCGCCACCGACAACGCCGAATCGGGCACCACCAGCCGCTCGTCGAAGAACAGCTCGACCCCCAGCCCGTCGCAGACCGGACAGGCGCCGAAGGGCGCGTTGAAGGAAAACAGCCGCGGCTCGATCTCGGGGATGGTGAAGCCGCTGACCGGGCAGGCGAAATTCTCGGAGAAGGTGATGCGCTCGGCTTCACCTTCGGAGGGCGCGGTTTCCAGCACCGCGATGCCGTCGGCCAGGTCCAGCGCGGTGCGGAAGCTGTCGGCCAGCCGCGTCTCCATGCCCTCGCGCACGACGATGCGATCCACGACGACGTCGATATTGTGGCGGAATTTCTTGTCGAGGGTCGGCGGCTCGTCCAGCTCGTGGAACTGACCGTTCACCTTGACGCGCTGGAAGCCCTGCTTCCGCAGCTCAAGGAATTCCTTTTTATATTCGCCCTTGCGGTCGCGGACGATGGGCGCCAGCAGATAGGCGCGCGTGCCCTCGGGCAGCTCCATCACCCGGTCCACCATGTCCTGCACCTGCTGCGCCTCGATGGGCAGGCCGGTCGCCGGCGAATAGGGCGTGCCGGCGCGGGCGAACAGCAGCCGCAGGTAGTCGTAGATCTCGGTCACCGTGCCGACGGTCGAGCGCGGGTTCTTCGAGGTCGTCTTCTGCTCGATGGAAATCGCCGGCGACAGGCCGCTGATATGGTCGACATCCGGCTTGCCCATCATGTCGAGGAACTGCCGGGCATAGGCCGACAGGCTTTCGACATAGCGCCTCTGCCCCTCGGCATAGATGGTGTCGAAGGCGAGGCTGGACTTGCCCGAGCCCGACAGGCCGGTGATCACCACCAGCTGGTCGCGCGGGATGTCCATGTCCACGTTCTTCAGATTGTGCTCGCGCGCGCCGCGAACCTCGATGAACTTCTGTTCCATCGCGCCAGTCCTGATTCCGCCAAGCGCATGAGATAGGCATCCGCGCCGAAATGGCAACCCGGAACGGAACAACTCGGGAACATTTCTGCTTGCGGCGCCGGGTCCCCTGCCCCACCATGCAGGTGAGTCGCGAAAGGAGGCGCCGATGAGCCGACAGCATTACAAAGGCAGCTGCCAATGCGGCAGCGTCGCCTATGAGGTCGATGCCGATCTGGACCAGACCTTCACCTGCAACTGCTCGCGCTGCCAGCGGCTGGGCTTTGTGCTGGCCTTCGTGCCGCGGGCGGATTTCCACCTGACCAGCGACGGGCCGGTGACGGAATACCTGTTCAACCGCAAGCAGATCCACCACCGCTTCTGCCCGACCTGCGGCGTGGAATCCTATGCCTTCGGCACCGGACCGGACGGGGCCGAGATGGTGGCGGTGAACGTGAATTGCCTGGAAGGGGTCGATCCGCGCGCGCTGGCCAGCCAGGCGGTGGACGGGGCCAGCTCCTAGCCGCCGGTATGGCTCATGAAGCGGCTGACCTGGCCGGCGACATGCCGGCGGGAATAGTCGAAATCGTGGCCCTTCGGCTTGCGGGCGATGGCCTCGCGGATGGCATCGCGCAGCGGCGCGTCGCTTTGGCTGGCGCGCAGGGGCGCGCGCAGGTCGGCGCGATCTTCCTGGCCCAGGCACATGAACAGCTCGCCCGTGCAGGTGACGCGGACGCGGTTGCAGCTTTCGCAGAAATTATGCGTCAGCGGGGTGATGAAGCCGATCTTCTGCCCGGTTTCCTCAAGCCGGACATAGCGCGCCGGCCCGCCGGTCCGCTCTGCCAGCGGGGTCAGGGTGAAGCGTTCCGCCAGCCGGTCGCGCAGATCGGACAGCGCCCAATATTGGTCAAGCCGCTGCTCCTCGCCCATCTCGCCCATGGGCATGACCTCGATGAAGGTCAGGTCGTGGTTATTGGCGGCACACCAGTCGGCCAGGCGGAACAGCTCGTCCTCGTTGAAGCCCTTCAGCGCCACCGTGTTGATCTTGACCCGCATGCCGGCGGCTTTCGCGGCCCCGATGCCCTGCAGGACCTGCGGCAATCGGCCCCAGCGGGTGATCCGGGCGAAACGCTCCTCGTCCAGCGTATCCAGCGAGACATTGACCCGCCGCACCCCGCAATCGGCCAGCTCAGCCGCGAATCGCGCCAGCTGGCTGCCGTTGGTGGTCAGCGTCAATTCGTCCAGGCCGGCGCCCAGGTGCCGCGACATGGCGCGGAAGAATTCCATGATGTTGCGCCGCACCAGGGGCTCGCCGCCGGTCACGCGCAGCTTGCGCACGCCCAGGCCGACGAAGGCGGAACACAGCCGGTCCAGTTCCTCCAGCGTCAGCAGGTCGCGTTTGGGCAGGAACTGCATGTGCTCGGCCATGCAATAGGTGCAGCGGAAATCGCAGCGATCCGTCACCGATACCCGAAGATAGGTGATCGGCCTGGCAAAGGGGTCTATCAGCGGGGCCTGCGCGTCCATGCCGCAAAGATAGGATGGGGCCCGCATCGGCACAAGCCGGCCGATCCGTTAATACTGTCGTAACCACGAATGGAAGCTCGGGTGGACAGAGAGGCGCCGGCGGGTCTAGCCTCGACCCGACCGCACAGGCAAGACGAGGGGAACCGCCCATGACCAAGCCGATCCTGCGCCTTCTGGGCGCGCTGACGCTGCTGGCTCTGGCCGCCTGCACCCAGAACCCGCAGACGGGGGATGCGCCCGCCGGCCGGGGGATGGACCGCATGATCGACCCCGCGACCGGCCAGCCGGTGATCCCGGGCCCGGTCCTGACCGGCACGGCGCCGCGCACGCCGGGCAAGACGCTCAGCACCGCCTCGCCCCCCGCGCCCGCCGCGCGCACCGCGGCGGAATTCGACACCACGACGCGCGAACAAAGGGCCGCGGCGGCCGCCGCACCGACCACGGGGGAACGCCGGCTCGGCACCACCATCGCTTCGCTCGGCGATCCGTCGCAGCCGGGCTTCTGGATCAAGACGCCGCTGGCGAAATCCGAATCGGAGGGTCGGATCGTGAACCCGGCGAACGGCAAATCCGCCAAGGTGCGGCTGATCCCGATGGGCGGCCCGGCCAGCGGCGGCAGCCAGGTCTCGCTGCCGGCGCTGCAGCTGATCGGGGTCAGCCTGACCGACCTGCCCACCATCGAGGTCTATGGCAGCTGAGCGCCGCCGCCCGGCAAGCCCTTGCGATTCTCGGGCAGCCACCGCCCCGCCTCGCGCCGGGCAAAGGGCTTCAGCCGCGCCCCATCCGCCGCCAGCCAGTCGCGGACGCGCTGCGGATCATGCTTGGAGAGATCGCGCAGCCACCAGCCAATGGCCTTCTGGATGAACCATTCCCGGTCCTCGGCCAGACGCGCGAGCCAGGACAGCACCCGCTCGCGCCGTTCCAGATCCTGCGGCTTGGGGTTGCGGATGCGCGTCCAGGGCAAGGTCCCGACCAGGGCCGCGCGCCGCACCCACAGGCTGGGATGATCCAGCCACGACGCGACCTCGTCGAGCCGCGCCGGCTCGGCCAGCAACCGCCGCTCGCCCGCCTTCATGGCGTGATCGGCGATCGCCCAGCCATCGAATTGCGGCACCCAGCCGGCGATCAGCCGCCAGACCTCTTCGTCCGGCCGGATGCGCGCCTGGGTCAGCAGCCTCGCCGCCGCGATCCGCGCCTCATGCACGTCGCTGTCCCAGAGCCGCCGCGCCAGATCGACCCGCGCCGGCACATCCCTGCCCTCGCGCCAGCCGCGGGCCAGCGCGTCGATCTCGGGCACGGCGACGCCCAGATAGACCCGCGGCGCCTTGTGATAGGCCGCCATCCCGGCCGCCTTGCCGGCATCGCCGCGCGCCTTCAGCTCGTCCAGTTCCCGCATCTTCTCTGTTTTCCAAATACTCCCGGGGGAGCCCTCGCAGGCCCCGTCGAGGGGCCTGCGAGGGCGGGGGCAGAGCCCCCTACTCCACCGTCACCGATTTCGCCAGGTTGCGCGGCTGGTCCACATCGGTGCCCTTGGCCACCGCGGTGTGATAGGCCAGATATTGCATCGGCACCGCGTAAAGGATCGGCTGGAACAGCCCGCCGCCCGCTGGCATCGCCAGCCCGGCCCGGACGCCCTGGCCGCCGGTCGCCAGCCCCTCGGCATCCGAAATCAGCAACACCTGGCCGTGCCGCGCCATGACCTCCTGCATGTTCGAGACGGTCTTTTCGAACAGCCCGTCGCGCGGCGCCAGCACCACCACCGGCACATTGCGGTCGATCAGCGCGATGGGCCCGTGCTTCAACTCTCCCGAGGCGTAGCCCTCGGCATGGATATAGCTCAGCTCCTTGAGCTTCAGCGCGCCTTCCAGCGCCACCGGGTAAAGCGGTCCGCGGCCCAGATACAGCACGTCCTGCGCCTCGGAAAGCCAGCCGGCCAGGCGGCGGCATTCGTCGCTGACCGCCAGCGCCTGGTTCAGCAGGCCCGGCAGCGCGCGCAGATCCGCCAGATGCGCCGCCAGCTCGGCCTCCGTCAGCCGGCCGCGATCCCGCGCCGCCTTCAGCGCCAGCACCGCCAGCACCGCCAGCTGGCAGGTGAAAGCCTTCGATGAGGCCACCCCGACCTCGATCCCCGCCAGCGTCGGCAGGGCGATGTCGGCGTCGCGTGCGATGGCCGAGGTGCCGACATTCACCACGCCGACCGTCCGCGCCACCTTGTCGCGGGCATAATGCAGCGCCGCCAGCGTGTCCGCCGTCTCGCCCGACTGGCTGACGAAGATCGCCCAGCTTTGCGGCGAAAGCGGCGGCTCGCGATAGCGGAACTCGGACGCCACATCCAGGTCGCAGGGCAGGCCCGCGAGCGATTCGAACCAATAGCGCGCGACATGCGCCGCATAGAAGGCGGTGCCGCAGCCGACCAGAGTCAGCCGGTCCACGTCGCGGAAATCCAGCGCCTCGGGCAGGACGATCCGGTCGCCCTTGATGTAGTGGTTCAGCGCATCGCCCAACACCACCGGCTGTTCGGCGATCTCCTTGGCCATGAAATGCCGGTAGCCGCCCTTGTCGATCTGGGTCGCGCCGACGTCGATCTGCTGGATCTCGCGATTGGCGGGGCGGCCCTCGGCGTCGAAGATCTCGGCGCCCGAACGGCGGATGATCGCATGGTCGCCGTCTTCCAGATAGGTGATCCGGTCGGTGAAGGGCGCCAGCGCCACGGCGTCCGAGCCGATAAACATCTCGCCCTCGCCATGGCCCACGGCCAGCGGGCTGCCCTTGCGGGCGGCGATCATCAGGTCGGGCTCGCCCTCGAACAGGAAGGCCAGCGCGAAGGCGCCATGCAGGCGCGCCAGCGTCGCCCGCGCCGCCTCGACCGGCGACAGGCCCTGGTCCATGTGCCATGCGGTCAGCAGCGCCACGGTCTCGGTATCGGTCTGCGATTCCGGCTGCAGTCCCAGCGCGATCACCTCGTCGCGCAATTCGCGGAAATTCTCGATGATGCCGTTATGGACCACCGCGACGGGACCGCGGCGATGCGGATGGGCATTGGCTTCGGTCGCCGCGCCATGGGTGGCCCAGCGGGTATGGCCGATGCCGGCATGGCCGGTCAGCGGCTCATGCACCAGCCGGTCGGACAGGTTCACCAGCTTGCCCACCGCCCGGCGACGGTCCAGCCGTCCCTCGGCATCCACCGTCGCCACGCCGGCGCTGTCATAGCCGCGATATTCCAGCCGCTTCAGCGCCTCGACCAGCTGGGGCGAAACTTCGTGATCGCCGAGAATGCCGATGATGCCGCACATGGGTCAGTTCCCCTTCTTCTGGCGCAGGGCCTGCATCAGCCGCGTGGCGAGGCCGGGCTTGGTGATCTGGCGCGCGCGTCCCAGCGCCAGCGCATCGTCCGGCACGTCCTGGGTGATGACCGAGCCCGAGCCGGTCATCGCCCGCGTCCCCACCCGCACCGGCGCCACCAGCATGGTGTCCGAGCCGATGAAGGCATGGGCGCCGATCTCGGTCCGGTGCTTGCCGACGCCGTCGTAATTGCAGGTGATGGTGCCGGCGCCGATATTCGTCGCCTCGCCGATATGGGCGTCGCCCAGATAGGTCAGGTGGCCGACCTTGACGCCCTCGTCCAGCACGGCGTTCTTGATCTCGACAAAATTGCCGACATGCACGTCGCCGCCCAGCTCCGCCCCGGGCCGCAGCCTGGCGAAGGGACCGACCGTGGCGCCGGCGCTGACATGGCAGCCTTCAAGATGGCAGAAGGGCAGGATCTCGGCGCCGCTTTCGACGGTCACGCCGGGGCCGAAGACCACATTCTGCCCGATCACCGCGTCGCGGCCGATGCAGGTGTCGAGCGCGAACCAGACCGTCGCCGGATCGCTCAGCGTCACGCCGTCCTCCAGCGCCCGGACGCGGGCGCGGGCCTGGAAAGCGGCCTCGGCCTGCGCCAGTTCGGCGCGGGTGTTGATGCCCAGCGTCTCGGATTCGTCGCAGGTCACCACCTCGACCCGGTGGCCGGCGGCGCGGGCCAGTTCGGGAATGTCGGTCAGGTAGTATTCGCCCGCCGCGTTGCGGTTGCCGATCCGGGGCAGGAATTCACGCAACAGCGCCGCATCCGCCGCCAGCACGCCGGAATTGACCAGGCGGATGGCGCGCGTCGCCTCGTCGGCGTCCTTGTATTCGACGATGCGCTCCAGCCCCTCGGGGCCGGTGACCAGCCGGCCATAGCGGCCGGGATCGGCGGCCTCGAAGCCCAGCACCACCACGTCGGCGGCATGGCTGGCAAGATTGGCCAGGGTTTCCTGGCCGATGAAGGGGGTGTCGCCGTAAAGCACGATCACCCGGCCCTCGAACCCTTCCAGCAGCGGCATGGCCTGGCGCACGGCATGGGCGGTGCCGAGCTGTTCTTCCTGCAGGGCGATGCGTGCCTCGGGGTCCAGCTTCGCCACCGCCTTGCCGACCGCCTCGGCGCCATGGCCGGCGACCACGATCACCTCTTCGGGTTCCAGCAGGCGGCCGGTGGCCAGCGCGTGCCCGACCAGCGGCACCCCGCCCAGCCGGTGCAGCACCTTGGGCAGGTCCGACTGCATGCGGCTGCCCTGTCCGGCGGCCAGCACGATCAGCGCGACGGGTTTCTCGGTCATCTCTGCCCTCTTGCCTGTTCCTTATCCTTGCCGGGCGTTCTACCTAGAGGGCGGCGGTCGGGAAAGGCCCCGGCGGATCAAACATCTTGACGGAAGGTTACAGCATGGCGGGAACGGTGGTCTTCGATCTGGACGGCACGCTGGCCGATACATCCGGCGACCTGATCGCGGCGGCCAATGCCTGCTTCCATGCCCGCGGCCTGGGCGCGCTTCTGGACCCCATCGAGGACGCGCTGATCGCCTTTCACGGCGGCCGCGCCATGCTGCGCGCGGGCTATGCGCGGCTGCCCGGCGACACCATCCTGCCGCCCGGCGCCGAGGACGAGGATTATCCGCGCCTGCTGGGCCATTACGGCGAGGCGATCGCCATCCACACCCGGCTCTATCCCGGGGCCGAGGCGGCGCTGGACCGGCTGGCCGAGGCCGGCCACCGGCTGGCGGTCTGCACCAACAAGCCCGCCGCGCTGGCCGAGACGCTGCTGCGCGAACTGGGCATCCGCCACCGGTTCGCGGCCATGATCGGCGCCGACACGCTGCCGGTGCGCAAGCCCGATCCCCGCCCCTATCAGGCCGCGGTCGAAACGGCGGGCGGCAGGGTGGCGCAATCCTTCCTGGTCGGCGATACCGAGACCGACCGCAGGACCGCCGCCGCCGCCGGCGTCAAGGTCGCGCTGGTCGCCTTCGGCCCCGAGGGCGAGGCGCTGCGCCGGCTGGCGCCCGAGGCGATGCTGGCGCATTTCGACGACCTGCCGCGGCTGGCCGCCGACTGGCTGGCCTGAGCCAAAGTGAAAGGGGGCCGCGACGGGCCCCCTGATGCGCGGAATTCCTCCGGGACGGGACGGCCCCTATTCGGCCTCGTCGGCGGATTTGGCGTTGAGCTGGCCGTAGTTCTGCGCCCCGATCTCTTCGTAAAGGCCCAGCTGGGTTTCGAGGAAGTCGATATGCCCCTCTTCATCGGTCAGCAGCGCGTCGAACAGGTTCTTGCTGACGTAATCCCCGACCTTGTCGCAATATTCCCGCGCCTCGATGTAAAGGGTGCGGGCATCGTATTCGGCCGCCAGGTCGGATTCCAGCGTTTCCTTGAGGTTCTGGCCGATCCGCAGCGGGTCCAGCTTTTGCAGGTTGGGATGGCCTTCCAGGAAAATGATTCGCTGGATCAGCCGATCCGCGTGATGCATTTCCTCGATGGATTCGGCGCGCGACTTGTCGGCGACCTTGCCGTAACCCCAGTCCTCTTGCAGCCGGTAGTGCAGCCAATACTGGCTGACCGCGGTGAGTTCAGACCGTAGCGCTGCGTTGAGATACTCGATGACCTTTGCGTCGCCCTTCATGGCTTACCCCTGTGCGGTTGGCTTTCAGCCCCCGAAGGATGGGGGGCACGGCCAGATTATCGCATCCGCGCATGGTGTCCAGAAACAAAGGCATACAGCTCCCGCAATCGGCGCGCTTGCCGAGTGCGTGGTAGATCTTGCCGGGGGTGATGATCGTTTCGGGGTCCGCGGCACGCATCCAGTCAATGGCGGCCTTGATGTCGTGGTCCGAAATCTGGGTGCAGTGGCAGACGATCATTTACTCACCTCGGTTGGGCAAAACTTACCCATTTCCTCGGATAAGTAAAGCCTGAGTTTTTCACTTTGTGATGAAGCCCGCCTTGACGCTTCCGGACGGCGCGGACAGAACCTAAGCCCATGAAGCTGGACGATTTCGATTTTCACCTGCCCGAGACGCTGATCGCGACCCGCCCGGCGCGGCCGCGTTCCTCGGCGCGGCTGCTGCTGGCGCAGGGCGATTCGATTCGCGACCTGCACGTGCGCGACCTTGTCGACCTGCTGGGACCGGGCGACCTGCTGGTGCTGAACGACACCAAGGTCATCCCGGCGCGGCTGAACGGCACCCGCGCCCGCCAGACCCCGCAGGGCGAGGCGGTGGCGAAGGTCGAGGTCACGCTGCTGGAGCCCGTCGCCGATGGTTGGAAGGCGCTGGCGAAACCGCTGCGCAAGCTGAAGCCGGGCGAGGTGATCCGCTTCGGCGCGGCGCTGTCCGCCGAGGTGGCCGGGATCGCCGGGGGCGAGCTGACCCTGCGCTTCGACGCCACGGGCGAGGCGTTCGACGCCGCGCTGGCGCAGGTCGGCGCCATGCCGCTGCCGCCCTATATCGCCGCGCTGCGGGCGCCCGACGAGGCCGATCGCGAGGATTACCAGACCGTCTGGGCGCGGCGCTCGGGCGCCGTGGCCGCGCCGACCGCCAGCCTGCATTTCGACCGCGACCTGCTGGAGCGGCTGGCCGCCCGCGGCGTGCGCTTCGCCCATGTCACCCTGCATGTCGGCGCAGGCACCTTCCTGCCGGTCAAGGTCGAGGACGTGACCACCCACAAGATGCACGGCGAATGGGGCGAGGTCACGCCCGAAGCCGCCGCGGCGATCAACGCCGCCCGCGCCGACGGCGGACGGGTGATCCCGGTCGGCACCACGGCGCTGCGCCTGATCGAATCGGCGGCCGCCGAGGACGGCACCGTGCAGCCCTTCAAGGGCGTTACGGAAATCTTCATCTATCCCGGCTATCGCTTCCGCGTGACGGATGCGCTGATGACCAATTTCCACCTGCCGAAATCGACCCTGCTGATGCTGGTCAGCGCCCTGATGGGGTCGGACCGCATCCGCGGCATCTATCGCCATGCGGTGGAATCGGGCTATCGCTTCTTCAGCTATGGCGACGCCTCCCTGCTGATTCCGAAGGACCCGTGATGCTGACCGTGCTGCGCACCACCTGGCCATTGCTTCTGGGCATCCTGCTCTTGATGGTCGGGAACGGCATGCAGGGCACGCTTCTGGGCATCCGCGGCAAGATCGAGGGCATTTCGACCACCCAGATGTCGGTGGTCATGTCGGCCTATTTCGGCGGCTTCCTGCTGGGCTCGCGCGTGGTGCCCGAGCTGATCCGCAAGGTCGGCCATGTGCGGGTCTTTGCCGCGCTCGGCTCGCTGATTTCCTCGGTGCTGATCCTTTACGCAGCGGCGCCGCACTGGATCTCGTGGTCGCTGATGCGGCTGTTGATCGGCTTCTGCTTCTCGGGCGTCTACATCACCGCGGAAAGCTGGCTGAACGCCGGCACCACCAACGAGAACCGCGGCCAGGCCATGTCGGCCTATATGATCATGCAGATGCTGGGCATCATCTCGGCGCAGTTCCTGATGAACACGGCCGATCCGGCGGGCTATCTGCTGTTCGTGATCCCCTCGGTCCTGGTCAGCGTCTCCTTCCTGCCGATCCTGCTTTCGACGCAGCCCGCGCCGCAATTCTCGACCCTGAAGCGCATGAGCTTCGGCAGCCTGTTCCGCGTCTCGCCGCTGGGCTGTATCGGCATCTTCCTGATGGGCGGGGTGTTCTCGGCGCTGTTCGGCATGGCCTCGGTCTGGGGCTCGACCAAGGGGCTTTCGGTGCGCGAGATCTCGGCCTTCGTCGCCGCGATCTATGCCGGGGGGCTGTTGCTGCAATACCCGATCGGCTGGCTTTCGGACCATGGCGACCGGCGCTTCATCGTGCTGGGCCTGTCGGTTCTGGGCGCGGCGGTCAGCCTGGCCACGGTGACGCTGCAGCCGGGCATCTGGGGCCTGCTGCTGGCCGCGGCGCTGATCGGCGGCGTGGCCAATCCGGTCTATTCGCTGCTCCTGGCCTATACCAACGATTTCCTGGACAACAGCGACATGGCCGCCGCCTCGGCCGGGCTGCTGTTCATCAACGGCATCGGCGCCATGGCCGGGCCGCTGATCACCGGCTGGCTGATGTCGCTGCTGGGCCCGGACGGGTTCTGGGTCTATATCGGCCTGCTGCTGGCGATGCTGGCCCTCTATGCCGGCTGGCGCCGCACCCGCCGTCCGGCGGCCCCGGTGGCGGATCAGCAGAGCTTCGCGGTCATCGCCCCCTCGGCCACCCCCGTCGCGGTCGAGGCGGCGCTGGAAACCGCCAGTTCGGACGACGCCGACAAACCCGCCTGACGGGGTTGCGGCGCGCCGCCGGCTCTGCAACCATCCGGGAAAACGGAGGGCGCAGCATGACCGACACCGTGACACCCGAAAGCATCAACCGCTTCTGGCTCGACGAGATCGGCGAGAAGGGCTGGTATGTCCGCTCGGACGCGCTGGACGACACCATCCGCCAACGGTTCCTGCCGGTCTGGGAGCGCGCCGCCGATCTGGCGCCCGGCTGGGCCCGGACGCCCGAGGGCGCGCTGGCCGCGCTGATCCTGACCGACCAGTTCCCGCGCAACATGTTCCGCGAGGATGCCCGCGCCTTCGACACCGACCCCCTGGCCCGCAGCCTGGCCCGCGAGGCCGTCGAGAACGGCTTCCACCTGCGCATCGAGCCGCCCGGCCGGCAGTTCTTCTACCTGCCCTTCGAGCATTCCGAGGATCTGGCCGACCAGGAACGCGCCGTCAGCCTCTTCGCCGAATTCATGCCCGGCGAGAACCTGCGCCATGCCGAGTTGCATCGCGACACCATAGCCAAATTCGGCCGCTTCCCCTGGCGCAACGCGGCGCTGAAGCGCGTGCCCACGGCGGCGGAAACCCGCGTGATGGAGGCCGGCGGCTATGGCGCGCTGGTCGCCGGCAAGCTGTCGCTTGCTGACCTCTGAAAAATGGTTTAACGCTGAACTATCTTTTTTGATAGGGGGACATCCATGGCGCAGAGCTTCGACATGGTGGTGATCGGTTCCGGCCCTGGCGGCTATGTCTGCGCCATCCGCGGCGCGCAGCTGGGGCTGAAGGTGGCCTGTATCGAGCGCGAGCATCTGGGCGGCATCTGCCTGAACTGGGGCTGCATCCCCACCAAGGCGCTGCTGCGCTCGGCCGAGGTCTTTCACCTCATGCACCGCGCCAAGGAATTCGGCCTCTCGGCGGACAAGATCGGCTACGACCTCGGTGCCGTGGTGCAACGCTCGCGCGGCGTGGCCAAGCAACTCGCCGGCGGCGTCGGCCACCTGCTGAAAAAGAACAAGGTCACCGTCATCATGGGCGAGGCCAGCCTGACCGCCCCCGGCAAGATCAGCGTCAAGACCGACAAGGGCAGCGAAGAGGTCACGGGCAAGGCCATCGTGCTGGCCACCGGCGCCCGCGCCCGCGAGCTGCCGGGGCTGGAACCCGACGGCGACCTGGTCTGGAATTACAAGCACGCCCTGCAGCCGCCGCGGATGCCGAAAAAGCTGCTGGTCATCGGCTCGGGCGCCATCGGCATCGAATTCGCCAGCTTCTTCAACACGCTGGGCGCCGACACCACGGTGGTCGAGGTCATGGACCGCGTGCTGCCGGTCGAGGATGCCGAGATCTCGGCGCTCGCCAAGAAGCAATTCGTCAAGCAGGGCATGAAGATCCTGGAAAAGGCCGCGGTCAAGAAGCTCGACCGCGCCAAGGGAAAGGTCACGGCCCATATCGAGATGGGCGGCAAGACCGAAACGCATGAGTTCGACACGGTGATCTCGGCTGTCGGCATCGTCGGCAATGTCGAAAACCTCGGCCTGGAAAAGCTGGGCGCCAAGATCGACCGCACCCATGTCGTCACAGACGAATATTGCCGCACCGGCGTCGAGGGGCTCTATGCCATCGGCGACGTGGCCGGCGCGCCCTGGCTGGCGCACAAGGCCAGCCATGAAGGCGTCATGGTGGCCGAACTGATCGCCGGCGGGCACCCGCATCCGATCAAGCCGAACTCGATCCCCGGCTGCACCTATTGCAACCCGCAGGTCGCCTCCGTCGGCCTGACCGAGGAAAAGGCCAAGGCCGCGGGCTACGAGGTCAAGGTCGGCCGCTTCCCCTTCATCGGCAACGGCAAGGCCATCGCGCTTGGAGAGCCCGAGGGCCTGATCAAGACCGTCTTCGACGCCAAGACCGGCGAGCTTCTGGGCGCCCACATGGTCGGCGCGGAAGTCACCGAACTGATCCAGGGCTATGTCGTCGGCCGCACGCTGGAAACCACCGAGGCCGAGCTGATGGAAACGGTCTTCCCGCACCCGACGCTTTCCGAGATGCTGCACGAGGCCACGCTCTCGGCCTATGGCCGCGCGATCCATTTCTGAACGACAAAGGGGCCTCGCGGCCCCTTGATTTCTCCGTTTCACAAATACTCTCGGGGGTCCGGGGGCAGACAGCCCCCGGTCCGGCCGTCACGCCGGGATCGGCATCCGCGCCTCGACCATGCCGGCATACCAGCTCGACCCCGCCGGAATCGCATTGTCGTCGAAGTCATAGGCCGGGTGATGCACCATCGCCGTGTCGCCATTGCCGACGAAGATATAGGCGCCGGGCCGTTCATTCAGCATATAGCTGAAATCCTCGCCCGCCATCAGCGGCTCCATCTCCATGTTCACCTCGCCCGCCACCTGGCGCGCCACCTCGGCCGCGAATCCGGTGGCTTCCGGGTGGTTCATCGTCACCGGATAGCCGCGGTCATAGCGCACCTCGGCCGTGGCGCCGAAGGCGGCGGCGACATTTCCCGCGACGCGCTTGATGCCCTCTTCCAGCTGGTCGCGCACCTCGGGCGCGAGGCTGCGGGCGGTGCCCTTCAGCTTCACCACCTGCGGGATGACGTTATGCGCGGTCGAATCGGTCTCGACCACGCAGACCGAGACCACGCCGCTCTTCAGCGGATCGACATTGCGCGACACCACCGATTGCAGCGCCACGATGATCTGCGCCGCGACCAGAAGCGTGTCGATGGCCTCATGCGGCTTGGCGGCATGGCCGCCCTTGCCGGTGACCAGGATGTCGAACTGGTCGGCGGCGGCCATCATCGCGCCCTCGCGGATGGCGAAGCTGCCCACCGGATAGCCGGGCATGTTATGCATGCCATAGAATTCCTGGATGCCCCAGCGATCGACCAGCCCGTCCTGCACCATGGCCAGGCCCCCCGCCCCGCCCTCTTCGGCGGGCTGGAAGATCACCACGGCGGTGCCGTCGAAATTCCGCGTCTCGGCCAGGTATTTCGCCGCGCCCAGCAACATGGCGGTGTGGCCGTCATGGCCGCAGGCATGCATGACCCCCGGATTCTTCGAGGCATATTCCGCACCGGTCTGTTCCTTGATCGGCAGCGCATCCATATCGGCGCGCAGCCCGATCACCCGGCCGCTGCTGTCGCTGCGGCCCTTGATGACGCCGACCACACCGGTGCGGCCGACGCCCTCGGTGACCTCGTCCACGCCGAAGCTGCGCAGCAGCTCGGCCACCCGGCTGGCGGTGCGGTGGACCTGATAGTCAAGCTCGGGGTTCTGGTGAAAGTCGCGGCGCCAAGCGGTGATCTCGGGCAGCAATTCGGCAAAGCGGTTCTTGACGGGCATGTGACGATCTCCTTCGGCCCGCAGGTTACGCCTTTCGCCCCGCGCCGCAAGGCCGTGCAGGCCGGCAATACGCAAGGCGCGAGGCCGATGCCCGCGCCTCAGCCATGCGTCACCGGGTCGGTCAGCACCAGATGGCCGGGCGCGACCTCGGCATAGGTCGAGGGCGGCGGGACGTAGCCGAGGGGCTGGATCGGCGAGGGGATCGGGCGGAAGCGCAGATCCTCGCTGATCTTGCGGCGGCGCGGATCGGCGACCGGGACGGCGGCCATGAGCTGGCGGGTATAGCTGTGCTGCGGATTCTCGAACACCTGCCGGCGGCTGCCGATCTCGACGATGCGGCCCAGATACATGACCGCGACATGGTGGCTGACCCGCTCGACCACCGCCATGTCATGGCTGATGAACAGCATCGAGATGCCCAGGTCGCGCTGCAGTTCCATCAGCAGGTTCAGCACCTGCGCCTGGACCGAGACATCCAGCGCCGAGACCGCCTCGTCCGCCACGATCAGCTTGGGGTCCAGCGCCAGGGCGCGGGCGATGGCGATGCGCTGGCGCTGGCCGCCGGACATCTCGTGCGGGTAACGCTTCATGAAGCCGCGCGGCAGCTCAACCCGGTCGAAGAGCTGGGCGATGCGGTCGCGGCGCTCGGTGCGGTTGCCGATGCCGTAGTTCAGCATCGGCTCCTCGATCTGGTCCAGCAGCCGCATCTGCGGGTCGAGGCTGGCGAAAGGATCCTGGAAGATCATCTGCATGTCGCGCCGCGCCTTGCGCAGATCGCGGGTGCCAAGCGCCAGGATGTCGCGCCCGCCCAGGCTGACCTGTCCCGATGTCGGCTCGACCAGCCGCAGGATCGAGCGGCCGGTGGTGGACTTGCCGCAGCCCGATTCGCCGACCAGCGACAGGGTCTCGCCGGCATTGACGGTGAAGCTGACGTCCTCGACCGCATGGACCTGGGCCACGGTGCGGCGCAGGATGCCGCCCTTGACCGGGAAGCGGGTGCAGAGATGCCGGACCTCCAGCAGCGGCTCGGGGGCGCGGGGGACGACCGGCTCGGGCCGGGCCGCCTGCCCGTCGCGCATCAGCCGCATCGGCTCGGGCGCGTCGCGGCCGGCCATCTCGCCCAGCCGCGGCACGGCGGCCAGCAGCGCCTGGGTATAGGGCTCGCGCGGGGCCTCGAAGATCTGCTCGACCGGGCCTTCCTCGACCTTGTTGCCGCGGAACATGACCACGACGCGGTCGGCCATCTGCGCCACCACCGCCATGTCATGGGTGATGAACAGCACCGCCATGCCGGTTTCGCGCTTCAGCCGGTCGATCAGCGCCAGGATCTCGGCCTGGATGGTCACGTCCAGCGCCGTGGTCGGCTCGTCGCAGATCAGAAGGCGCGGCCGGCAGGCCATGGCCATGGCGATGACGACGCGCTGGCGCATGCCGCCGGACAGCTCGTGCGGGTATTGCCGCAGCCGCCGCTCGGGCTCGGGGATGCGCACCTCGGCCAGAAGCTCCAGCGCCCGGGCGCGGGCTTCGCGCCGCGACAGGCCGCGATGCACCATCAGCCCTTCCGAGAGTTGCTCGCCCACGGTGAAAACCGGGTTCAGCGCCGTCATCGGCTCCTGGAAGATCATCGCGATCTCGTTGCCGCGGATGTCGCGCATGGCGGCGGGCGGGGCCTTGGCCAGGTCGACCTCGCCCCGCTCGCGCTGGAAAAGCAGCCGGCCCTGGGCGATCTCGCCGCCGCCGAACTCGACCAGCCGCATCAAGGACAGCGAACTGACCGACTTGCCCGAGCCGGATTCGCCCACCACGCAAAGGCATTCGCCGGGCCGGATGTCGAAGGACAGCGACTCGACCCCGATAACCGGGCCGTCATGGGTCTGGAATTCGACCCGCAATCCCTCGACCCGGACCAGCGGCTTTCCGTCCAGCATCCGCACCCCCTGACCATTGCCCGACCATTGTTGCGGCATTCAGGCTAATGCCCCGCCGTCACATTGCAATCGCAAAGCGGGGCGGGAACTTGTTTCTTGCTTTTCATCCGGGACCTGTCTGAAACTCGGCGCATCCGAGGGACAGCAAGACCGGGGAAACGGCAGAAGGCAAAACACCGCCGGAACCGGCAGCGCCAGAGGTCCCGCGCAGATCCACCGACAGGAGAGAGCGATGAAACTGAAAACCCTGATGCTGGGCGCGGCGGCAACCACCGCCTTTGCCGCCGCCATGACCCCCGCCGCCTTTGCCGCGCGGGGCGCCGACGGGCAGGTGAACGTCATCATGTGGCAGGCACCCTCGACGATGAACCCCTACCTCTCGGCCGGCACCAAGGACATCATTGCCAGCTCCATCGCGCTTGAGCCGCTGGCGAGCTTCACCACCGAGGGCACCATCGAGCCGAGGCTGGCGGCCGAACTGCCCTCGGTCGAGAACGGCGGCATCGCCGAGGACCTGAAAAGCGTCACCTGGAAACTGAAGCCGGGGATCAAATGGGCCGACGGCAGCCCCTTCACCGCCGAGGACGTGGCCTTCACCGCCGCCTATTGCATGGACCCCTCGGGCGGCTGCGCGCAGCTGGCGAAATTCGAGGGCGTCGAGACGGTCGAGGCGGTGGACGAGCTGACGGTGAAGATCACCTTCGTCTCGCCGCGGCCCGACCCGTTCTCGGCCTTCGTGGGGGCGCAGTCGCCGGTGCTGCAAAAGGCGCAGTTCGAGAACTGCACCGGCGAGAAGGCCCCGACCTGCACCCAGCAGAACTTCAACCCCGTCGGCACCGGCCCGTTCAAGGTGGTCGAGTTCCGCACCAACGACACCATCACCTTCGAGGCGAACCCGGAATATCGCGACCCCGAAAAGCCCGCCTTCGCCCGGCTGGTGGTCAAGGGCGGCGGCGATGCGGCGGCGGCGGCGCGTTCCGTGCTGGAGACGGGCGAATTCGACTATGCCTGGAACACCCAGCTGGCCCCCGACGTGATCGCCGGCATGGAGGCGGCCGGCAAGGGCCAGAACGTCGCCGCCTTCGGCTCTCTGGTCGAGCGCATCCATGTGAACCTGACCGATCCCTCCTCGGACCTGCCCGAGGGCGAACGCTCCACCGCCAAGCATCCGCACCCGATCCTGACCGATGCCAATGTCCGCAAGGCGCTGTCCATGGCCATCGACCGCGAGCTGCTGACCGAGCTCGGCTATGGCCCCGCCGGCCAGCCGACCTGCAACCTGGTGCCGGCGCCGGCGGCCTGGGCCTCGGACAATACCGAATGCCTGACCCAGGACATCGAGGGCGCCAAGAAGCTGCTGGACGAGTCCGGCTGGACGCCCGGCGCAGGCGGCATCCGTGAAAAGGACGGCAAGCGGCTGAGCTTCGTGTTCCAGTCTTCGGTCAACGCGGTGCGGCAGGACTTCCAGGCACTGATCAAGCAATGGTGGTCCGAGATCGGCGTCGAGACCGAGCTGAAGACGGTCGACCCTTCGGTGTTCTTCGGCGGCGATGCGGGATCGCCCGACACCTTCCAGAAGTTCTATGCCGATATCGAGATGTATGCCAACAACTTCGAAGGCAACAACCCCGAGCCCTATCTGGCGCGCCAGACCTGCGACAAGATTCCCGGTCCGGAAAACCAGTGGCAGGGCGAGAACACCAGCCGCTATTGCGACCCGGAATTCGACAAGCTGATCGGCGAGATGACGCAGATCGTCGATCCGGCCGAGCGCGGCGCCATGGGCCGCAAGCTGAACGACATGCTGACCAAGGACAGCAATGCCGTCATTCCGCTGGTCTATCGCGGCACCGCCTCGGCCGTGTCGAACACGCTGGGCGGCGTCAAGCTGAACGCCTGGGACAGCGAGCTGTGGAACGTCGCGGACTGGCATCGCATCCAGCAATAGGCCATGCTGGCGAAAGACCGGCCCCGTCGCGGGGGCCGGCCCCTGACCCGTCAACAGGCTGAAAGACCATGATGATTTCCCGACTGATCGCCTCGGCGCTGGCGCTGGCCGTCGCTTCGCCCGCCTTGGCCGAACGCGGCGGCGACGGCGAGCTGCGCGTGCTTTACTGGCAGGCCGCCACGGTGCTGAACCCCTACCTCTCGACCGGCGCCAAGGATGTCGATCCCGCCTCGATGGTGGTCGAGCCGCTGGCCATCGTCGCCGACGACGGCAGCCTGGTTCCGGTGCTGGCGGCCGAGATCCCCAGCCGCGAGAATGGCGGCATCGCCGAGGATTTCACCTCGGTCACCTGGAGGCTGAAGCCGGGGCTGGTCTGGTCAGACGGCTCGCCCGTCACCGCCGAGGACGTGAAGTTCACCGCCGAATATTGCATGGACCCGGCCTTCGGCTGCGCGGTGCTGGCCGAGTTCGAGGGCATCGCCTCGGTCGAGGCGCTGGATGCGCAGAGGGTGCGGCTGAATTTCGACGCGCCGCGCTATGCGCCCCTGCAGGCCTTCGTCGGCGGGCGCACGCCGGTGCTGCAAAAGGCGCAGTTCCAGCCCTGCATGGGCGCGGCGGGCGCCAGCTGCACGGCGCAGAATTTCGGCCCCATCGGCACCGGCCCCTATCGGGTGACGGATTTCCGGCCCGGCGACGTGGCGGTGTTCGAGATCAACCAGCATTACCGCGACCCCGCGAAACCCGCCTTCGACCGGGTGACGGTCAAGGGCGGCGGCGATGCCATGGCGGCGGCGCGGGCGGTGCTGGAATCGGGCGAATACGATTTCGCCTGGAACCTGCAGCTGCCGCCCGAGTCGGTGGCGGCGATGGAGGCGCAGGGCAAGGGCAGGCTGGTCGCCAGCTTCGGCTCGATGGTCGAGCGGATCGAGCTGAACCAGACCGATCCCAGCTTGGACCTGCCCGAGGGCGAGCGGTCCACCGCCGCGCATCCGCATCCGGTCCTGGGCGATCCGGCGGTGCGCCGGGCGCTGTCCATGGCCATCGACCGGCCGCTGCTGGCCGAGCTGACCTATGGCCCTGCCGGCAAGCCGACCTGCACCATCGTGCCGGTGCCGGCCGCCTATGCCTCGGGGCGCGACGAATGCCTGGTGCAGGACATTGAGGGCGCGAAAGCGGCGCTGGACCAGGCCGGCTGGCTGCCGGGCGGCGACGGCGTGCGCGAAAAGGACGGTCATCGGCTGTCGCTCGTGTTCCAGACCACGGTGAACCCGGTGCGCCAGGACGTGCAGGCGCTGGTCAAGCAATGGTGGTCCGAGATCGGCGTCGAGACCGAGCTGAAGGCGGTGGACGGCGCGGCCTTCTTCGGCGGCGATCCCGGCAATCCCGATTCGCAGCAGAAATTCTATGCCGATGCGCAGATGTTCACCGATGCCTTCTATATCCCCGACCCTGCCTCGTTCCTGAACAAGTTCGTCTGCTCGCGCATCCCCTCGGCGGAAAACCAGTGGCAGGGCAACAATTCCGTGCGCTTCTGCGACAAGGCCTATGACGAGGGCATCGCCGAGCTGCATCGCAGCGCCGAGCCGGAACAGCGGCAGGAGATCGCGAAGCGCCTGACCGACACGCTGACCGCCGAGGGCAATTACCTGCTGCCGCTGGTGCATCGCGGCATGGTTTCGGCCCATGCGGGCAGCCTGCAGGGCGTCGCCCCGAACGGCTGGGAGGGGCAGCTGTGGAACGTCGCCGACTGGAGCCGCGCCGAGTGAGGAGAAAGCCGTGAGCGGGAAAGGATCGCCATGCTGAGTTTCGCCCTGCGCCGGCTCTTGCTGGCAATCCCGACGCTGCTGTTCATCTCGCTGGTGATCTTCCTGCTGCTGGAAGCCTCGCCCGGCGATCCCTTGGGCGACGTGCCGCTGACCGTGCCGCCCGAGGTCAAGGAGCGGATGCGCGAGGCGCTGGGGCTGGGGCAGGCCTGGTATATCCGCTATGTGCTTTGGCTGAAGCAGTTCTTCTGGGTCGAGCCGCTTCACTGGTTCGACCGCGCCTTCGGCACCGGGTTCAGCGAAGGCATGCAGCGCATCATCAGCTTCCAGAGCCGCAGCCCGGTCTTCGACGTGATCGCGCAGCGGCTGCCGCAGACGCTGACCGTCGTCGGCATGTCCTACCTGATCGGGGTGCTGATCGCGATCCCGATCGGCATCGTCTCGGCCTACAAGCAATATAGCTGGTTCGACCAGATCGGCACCTTCGTGTCGATGGTCGGCTTCTCGCTGCCGACCTTCTTCACCGGGGTGGTGCTGATCATCGTCTTCGGCATCAAGCTGCAATGGTTCCCGTCGATCTACGACACCACGCTGCGGGTGACGGATTGGGACAGCTTCGCCCAGCAGGTGCGGCAGATGGTGATGCCGGTCACGGTGCTGGCGCTTTACAACGCCGCGCAGATCAGCCGCTTCATGCGCGCCTCCATGCTGGACAACCTGCGGCAGGATTACGTGCGCACCGCCCGCGCCAAGGGCCTGTCCGAGCGCGTCGTGGTGCTGAAGCACGTGCTGCGCAACAGCCTGATCCCGGTGGTCACGGTGATCGCGCTGGGTCTGCCGGCGGTCTTCGGCGGCGCCATCATCACCGAGCAGGTGTTCAAGGTGAACGGGCTGGGGCAATTGCTGATCCTGGCGATCAACGCCAACGACATCCCGATGGTGATGACGCTGACCTTCATCTTCGCGGTGCTGATCGTCACCTTCACCCTGATCGCCGACCTGCTCTATGGCGTGCTGGACCCGAGGATCCGCTATGACTGACCGGCTGCTGATCGAGGAAAGCGCGGTCAATGCCGCGGCACCGGGGGCCGAGGCGCTGCCACCGGCCGCCCCAACGCCCGAGGCCCCGGCCCGCAGCCAGTGGCGCGACATCTGGCGGCAGTTCCGCAGCCATCGCGGCGCCATGGTGGCGCTGGTGCTGTTCGTGGCGATCATCCTGTTCGTGGCCGTCGGGCCGCTGGTCTGGACCATCGAGCCGACCTTCGTCGACATCCGCGCCCGCAACCAGGGCTTCAGCGCCGCGCATCCGCTGGGCACCGACCAGCTGGGCCGCGACCTGCTGGCCCGGCTGATGGCCGGCGGCCAGGTCTCGCTGGCGGTGGGGCTGACCGCCATGGCGATCGCGCTGACGCTGGGCAGCCTGATCGGCATCAGCTCGGGCTATTTCCGCCGGCTCGACGCGCCGCTGATGCGGCTGACCGAGCTGTTCCTGGCCCTGCCGCTGCTGCCGCTGCTGCTTCTGATGGTGACGCTGTTCCGCGAGCCTTTGGGCAAGGCGATGGGCCCGGCGGGCGGCACCTTCCTGCTGATCGTCGGCGCCATCGGCGTCACCTCGTGGATGCAGACCGCGCGCATCGTGCGCGGCGAAGTGCTGGGCCTGAAGGAGCGCGAGTTCATCCTGGCGGCGAAATCCATCGGCACGCCGGCACCGCGGATGATCCTGCGCCATGTGCTGCCCAACGTGGTCTCGCCCATCGTGGTGGCGGCGACACTGGGCATCGCCACGGCGATCATCACCGAAAGCGCGCTGTCCTTCCTGGGGCTGGGCTTCCCGCCGGATTTCCCGACCTGGGGGCGGCTGCTTTACGACGCGGTGGACCAGATGCAGATGTATCCCTGGCGGGTTGTGCTGCCGGGGCTGCTGATCTCGCTGACGGTGCTGTCGGTGAACTATATCGGCGACGGGTTGCGCGATGCCATGGACCCGCGGATCCGCAAGCGCTGAACGGCGCGGTTGCATGGGTGTTTGGCGAGCAAAGAAACCTAGAGCGCCGCGGCCAGGCGCGGCAGTTCCGCGCGCGGCAGGATCAGGAGCATCGGGCCCTCGCATTCCAGCGTGACCGGGCCCGTGGCTTCGTTCGAGGTGCCGCTGCGGCCGGCCGGCGCGAAGGCCAGCCCGTCGATGGGCCATTTCAGGCCGGTCGAGCTGCCCGAGGCCGGGCCCATCGGGAAGAGCGAGACCCGGGTGCCGGGGGCGAGGTCCAGCGCGAGGTGCGGGGGGGCGAGGGTGATCGCGTCCTCGCCGGCGATCAGGATGCAGGGCGGGCCGATGCGACGGGCGAGCACGCCGAGCGCCGAGAGGAAATGATCGTGGCGCGCGCCCGAGAAACCCAGCGCAATGATGAAGGGCGCACCGAGCCGGGAGAGGCATTTCTCGAAATCGGTGCTGTCCTGCTCGGCGATGGGATGCTGGTTTTCGGCCGGGATCTCGGCCCGGGCGCGGGCCGAGATGCTGTCGAAATCGCCCCAGACCGCCGCCGGCATCAGCCCGTGGCTCAGCGCGGTATCGGCGCCGCTGTCCGCGGCGGCCACCACCGGCGCGAGCCGCAGCGCCTGTTGCAGGTCGGCGCGGCTGACCGGCGCGCCGCCGATCAGCGTGACCGGACGGGCGCTGGTGAACCTCATTCGCCCTTGCCGATGCCGGAGAAGACCTTGCGGAAGGGCAGCGCCCAGAGGATGCCCAGGGCCACATAGACCGCAAGCTCGACCAGGACCGGCTGGCGGCCCCAGCTCCGGTCCATCCAGTTCACCAGGCTCACCGCCACCACGATATAGAGCGGCAGCCCGACCAGCAGGATCACCAGCGACCAGCGTTTGCGCGTCTTGAGGTCCATGTCAGCCCGCGTCAGTCCGCGAAGGGATCGGTCACGAGGATGGTATCGTCGCGCTCGGGCGAGGTCGAGAGCAGCGCGACGGGGCACTGGATCAATTCCTCGATGCGGCGGACGTATTTGATCGCATTGGCCGGCAGGTCGGCCCAGCTGCGCGCGCCCTGCGTCGAATCCTGCCAGCCCTCCATTTCCTCGTAGACGGGTTTCGCGCGGGCCTGCAGCGCCGCGGCGGTGGGCAGGTGGTCGTAATGCTGGCCGTCCACTTCGTAGCCGGTGCAGATCTTCAGCGTCTGGAAGCCGTCCAGCACGTCGAGCTTGGTCAGCGCGATGCCGTCCACGCCCGAGATGGCGCAGGTCTGGCGCACCAGCACCGCATCGAACCAGCCGCAGCGGCGCTTGCGGCCGGTGACGGTGCCGAATTCATGGCCGCGCTCGCCCAGGCGCTGGCCGTCGGCATCGTCGAGCTCGGTCGGGAACGGGCCTTCGCCGACGCGGGTGGTATAGGCCTTGACGATGCCCAGCACGAAGCCGATGGCCGAGGGGCCGAGCCCGGTGCCGCTGGCCGCCATGCCCGACATGGTGGTCGAGCTGGTCACATAGGGATAGGTGCCGAAATCGATGTCGAGCAGGCTGCCCTGCGCGCCCTCGAACAGGATGCGCTTGCCGGCCTTGCGGTAGTCGTTCATCACCTTCCAGACCGGCTGGGCGTATTGCAGCAGTTTCGGGGCGATCTCCAGCAGCCTGGCGCGCAGCTCCGCCCGGTCGATGGGCGCGGCGCCCAGACCCTGGCGCAGGGCGTCGTGATGGGCGAGCAGGCGGTCGAGGCGCGAGTCCAGCGTCTCCTCGTCGCCCAGGTCGGCGACGCGGATGCTGCGGCGGCCGACCTTGTCCTCATAGGCGGGACCGATGCCGCGGCCGGTGGTGCCGATCTTGCTGGCACCGGCGGCTTCCTCGCGCAGCTTGTCGAGGTCCTGATGCAGCGGCAGGATCAGCGGGGTGTTTTCCGCGATCATCAGGTTTTCCGGGCTGATCTCGACCCCCTGCGCGGCCAGCTTGTCGATTTCGGCGAACAGCGACCAGGGGTCCAGCACCACGCCGTTGCCGATGACCGCCATCTTGCCCTTGCGCACGATGCCCGAGGGCAGGAGCGACAGCTTGAAGACCTGATTGCCGATGACCAGCGTGTGGCCGGCGTTGTGGCCGCCCTGGAAGCGCGCGATCACATCGGCGCGTTCCGACAGCCAGTCGACGATCTTGCCCTTGCCCTCGTCGCCCCATTGCGCGCCGACGACCACCACATTGGCCATTGTGCTTCCCCTTGCGGTCATGAATGCCGCGAACCGTATAATGGCCGAAGCCCTTGGGGGGAAGCGCATTCCGCCCTGCCTGCGAAATGTCCAGCCTGCCCCGATTTCGCGCAGATCGGGGATCGGGCCGGCGGATCTGGTGCCTTTCCTTGCAGTCGCGGCGCGGCTCTGCCGATGCTTCGGGCAAAGAGGTCCCGATGCTGCACCAGATGATCCCCTGCCAGCTTCCCCGCGCCCAAGGGTGCGTCCGCGCCGGATTCGCGCTGCGCGGCGGCACGACCTGGCTGGAGCGGCTGCACCAGTCCGGCAGCGGCAAGGCCATGCTGCCGCCCGCAGAGGGCTGCGAGCTGGTGCTGCTGAACACTTCGGGCGGGCTGACCGGCGGCGACCGGATGGAGATCGCGGTCGGGCAAGGGCCGGGCACGCGGCTGGTGGTGACGACCCAGACGGCCGAACGCGCCTATCGCTCGGTGACCGGCCGGGCGGGGGTTCGGGCGCGCTATGCGGTGGCGGACGGCGCGCATCTGGACCTGCTGCCACAGGAAACGATCCTGTTCGACCGCGCCGCGCTCGCGCGCGAGCAGGAGGTGGCGCTGGCCGGCACGGCCAGCTGCCTCTGGGCCGAGGTGCTGGTGCTGGGCCGCGCGGCCATGGGCGAGACGGTGACGCGGCTGGACCTGAGCGACCGGCGCCGCATCAGCCGCGACCGCCGGCCGGTCTTTGTCGAGAACCTGCGCATCACCGATGCCGCGCTGGCCGGATGCGGGCCGGCGATGCTGGCCGGATGCCGCGCCTTTGCGACGCTGGTGCTGGTGGCCCCCGACGCCGCCGACCGCCTGGGGCGGGCGCGGGATGCGCTGGGCGCGGACGGCGCCGCCAGCGCCTTCGACGGCAAACTCGTGGCGCGGCTGATGGCCCCGGATGGCTGGGAGCTGCGGCAGGCGCTGATGCGGCTGATCCGGGCGATCCGGCCCGGCCCCCTGCCCCGCGTCTGGCAAATCTGAAGGAAGCCTAGATGAACCTGAGTCCCCGCGAAAAGGAAAAGCTGCTCGTCTCGGTCGCCGCCATGGTGGCGCGCGCCCGGCTGGCCCGCGGCGTCAGGCTGAACCATCCCGAGGCCATCGCGCTGATCTCGGATTTCGTGGTCGAGGGCGCGCGCGACGGCCGCACGGTCGCCGAGCTGATGGAGGCCGGCGCCCATGTCATCACCCGCGAGCAATGCATGGAGGGTATCCCCGAGATGATCCATTCCGTGCAGGTCGAGGCCACCTTTCCGGACGGCACCAAGCTGGTCACCGTCCACGATCCCATCCGCTGAGAGGCTGCCATGAAACCTATCCTCCCCCTGCTGCTGATGCCGACGGCGGCCTTTGCCCATCCCGGCCATGTCGGCCATGCCGCGCCCTTCGCCGAGGGCTGGATGCACCCGCTGGGCGGCACCGACCATGTGCTGGCGATGGTCGCGGTCGGGCTTTGGGCCGCGACGGCGGCGGACCGGCGGGGCCTCTGGGCGCTGCCGCTATGCTTCGTCGCCGCCATGCTGGCCGGCGGCGCTCTGGGGGCGGCGGGCCTGCCCCTGCCGGCGGTCGAGCCGATGATCCTGGCCTCTTCCGTCATCCTCGGCCTTGCCGTGGCGCTGGCGCTGCGGCCCTCGCTGGGCTTTGCCCTGCCGGTGGTGGCTGTCTTCGGCCTGATGCACGGCCATGCGCATGGCGCCGAGGGGCCGGCCTCGGGCCTTGCCGCCTATGCGGCGGGCTTCGTGCTGGCGACCGCGGCGCTGCATCTGGCGGGGATCGCGCTTGGCCGGCTGGGCGCCACGCGCCTGCTGGGCGCGGCGACAGCGGCGGCGGGCGTCGCGCTGGCGGTGCTGCCGTGATCCCGGGCGAACTCTTTCCGGCCGAGGGCGAGATCGTCCTGAACGCCGGGCGCGAGGCGATCACGCTGATGGTCGCCAATACCGGCGACCGGCCGGTGCAGGTCGGCAGCCACTACCATTTCGCCGAGACCAATCCGGGGCTCGATTTCGACCGGGCGGCGGCGCGCGGCATGCGGCTGGACATCGCCGCCGGCACCGCCGTCCGCTTCGAGCCGGGCCAGCGGCGCGAGGTGCGGCTGATCCCCCTTGCCGGCCGGCGCGCGGTCCATGGCTTCAACGGCGCGGTCATGGGCCCGCTGGATTGAGGAGAGGATCATGGCGCTGACCATTTCCCGCCGCGACTATGCGCAGATGTATGGCCCGACCACCGGCGACCGCCTGCGGCTGGGCGATACCGAGATCGTCATCGAGGTCGAGCGCGACCTGACCACCTATGGCGAAGAGGTCAAGTTCGGCGGCGGCAAGGTGATCCGCGACGGCATGGGCCAGTCGCAGGCCAGCCACGCTGAGGGGGCCATGGACACCGTCATCACCAATGCGCTGATCCTTGACCATTCCGGCATCTACAAGGCCGATATCGGCCTGCGCGACGGGCGCATCCACGGCATCGGCAAGGCCGGCAATCCCGATACCCAGCCGGCCGTGACGCTGGTGATCGGCCCCGGCACCGAGATCATCGCCGCCGAAGGCCGCATCGTCACCGCCGGCGGCATGGATGCGCATATCCATTTCATCTGCCCGCAGCAGGTCGAGGACGCCATCGCCTCGGGCATCACCACCATGCTGGGCGGCGGCACCGGCCCGGCGCATGGCACGCTGGCCACCACCTGCACGCCGGGGCCCTGGCACATCCGGCGGATGCTGATGGCGATGGATTCGGTGCCGGTGAACATGCTGATCTCGGGCAAGGGCAATGCCTCGCGCCCCGAGGCGCTGGAGGAGATGGTCCGCGCCGGCGCCGCCACGCTGAAGCTGCACGAGGACTGGGGCACCACCCCGGCCGCCATCGACTGCTGCCTGACCGTCGCCGATGCGATGGACGTGCAGGTGACGATCCATACCGACACGCTGAACGAATCCGGCTTTGTCGAGCACACGCTGGCGGCGATCAAGGGCCGCACCATCCACGCCTTCCACACCGAGGGCGCGGGCGGCGGCCATGCGCCGGACATCATCCGGCTGGTCGGTGCGCCGAACGTCATCCCCAGCTCGACCAATCCGACCCGCCCCTTTACCGCCAACACGGTCGAGGAGCATCTGGACATGCTGATGGTCTGCCATCACCTCGACAAGCGCGTGCCCGAGGACGTGGCCTTCGCCGAAAGCCGCATCCGCCGCGAGACGATCGCGGCCGAGGACATCCTGCACGACATGGGCGCCTTTTCCGTGATCTCCTCCGACAGCCAGGCCATGGGCCGGGTGGGAGAGGTGGTGACGCGGACCTGGCAGACCGCGCACAAGATGAAGCTGCAGCGCGGGCGGCTGGCCGGAGAGACGGGCCGGAACGACAACCTGCGCGCCCGGCGCTACGTGGCGAAATACACCATCAACCCCGCCATCGCGCATGGCATCAGCCATGAGATCGGCAGCGTCGAGCCGGGCAAGCGCGCCGATCTGGTGATCTGGGACCCCGCAATGTTCGGCGCCAAGCCGGAAATGGTGCTGGTCGGCGGCATGATCGCCTGGGCGCAGATGGGCGATCCGAACGGCTCGATCCCGGTGCAGCCCATGTATATGCGGCCGATGTGGGGCGCGATGGGCCGGGCGCGGCATGCCTCGGGCACGACCTTCGTCAGCCGGGCCGGGCTGGATGCCGGCTGCGCCGAGGGGATGCTGAAAGCGGCGGTGGCGGTGCGGGATACGCGCGGCATCGGCAAGGCCGACATGCGGCTGAACGACGCGACACCGCTGATCGAGGTGGACCCTGAAACCTATGAGGTGCGGGCAGATGGCGAGCTGCTGGCCTGCCAGCCCGCCACCGAACTGCCGCTGGCGCAAAGATATTTCCTGTTCTGAAAGCCGCTTACGCCCCCGCTGCAATGCAGCATTGCAAAAGAAGCCATGGTGATGACCGCGAAACAGACCTACATTCGACGCCAGGGGAGGAAACCATTCGCCAATACCGAAAGGGTTTCCAATGGCTACCATCTCGACCAACATCTTCTCGCCCCGCCTGCCGGAACTGTTCGACGCATTCCTCAAGCGGTTCGCGCGCGGCACCGAGGCCTATATCGAGAAGCATTCGCGCCGTGCCGAGATCGAGGCGCTGGAGGCGAAATCCGACGCCGAACTGGCCCGGATGGGCATCACCCGCGACCGGATCGTGCATTACGTCTTCAGCGACCGCATCTGGTTCTGACCTGCAAGGGGGCGCCGCGATGAGCGCGCCCCTGCCGTTGCGGGCCGTCGCGGTGCTGCGCGCGACCCTCGCCGACGACGCGGTGGTCCTCGACTACGAGGGCCGCTTCCTGCGCCGCAAGCGCCTGACCTCGCGCGGCGGGCTGTCCTTTCTGGTCGACCTGCCCCAGACGGTCAGCCTTGATCCCGGCGACGCATTGCAGCTGGAGGACGGGCGTCTGGTCGGCATCGCCGCCGCGCTGGAGCCCTGCCTGCGCATCGAGGGGCCGCTGCCCCGCCTCGCCTGGCATATCGGCAACCGCCACACCCCCTGCCAGATCGAGCCCGACCACCTGCTGATCCGCGCCGATCATGTGCTGGAGGCCATGCTGCGCGGCCTCGGCGCCCGCATCACCCCGACCATGGCGCCCTTTGCCCCCGAGGGCGGCGCCTATGGCCATGGCCGCACCATGGGCCATGACCATGCGCATTAGCCGATGTCCGCGCTGGACCGCCTGTCGCTGATCCAATGGCTGTCGCCGGCCTTCCCCACCGGCGGCTTCGCCTATTCGCACGGGCTGGAACAGGCGATGGCCGAGGGCGTGCGGGAGGCCGATGCGGTTTCGGACTGGGTCGCGGATGTGCTGCGCCATGGCGGCGGCTGGCTCGACGCGGTGCTGCTGGCGCTGGTGCTGCGCGGCGAGGATGCCGAGGAGATCGCGGATCTTGCCCGCGCCTTGGCCGGCTCGGCCGAGCGGCTGGCGGAAACCGCGGACCAGGGCCGCGCCTTTGCCGCCACCGTCTCGGCACTGTCGGCCGCGACGCTGCCGGCGCGGCCGCTGCCCGTCGCGGTGGGTGAGGCCGCGCGCCGGCTGACCCTGCCGGCCGAAGAGGTGATCGCGCATTACCTGCACGCCTTCGCCGCGAACCTGATCTCGGCCGCGACGCGCTTCCTGCCGCTGGGCCAGGCCGAGGCGCAGGCGGCGCTTTCCCGCCTGCATCCGCTGATCGCCGCGCTTGCGGCCGAAGCGGCGACGGCCGGGCGCGACCGGCTGGAAAGCTGCTGCTTCGGCGCCGATCTGGCGGCGATGCGGCATGAAACCCTGGAGGTAAGGATCTTCCGCACATGATGAACGGACCTTTGCGCGTCGGCATCGGCGGCCCGGTCGGCGCCGGCAAGACCACCCTGACCGAACAGCTGGCCCGGGCGCTGGCGCCGCGCCTGTCCATGGCGGTCATCACCAATGACATCTATACCCGCGAGGATGCCGAGGCGCTGATGCGCGCCCAGGTGCTGCCGACCGAGCGCATCCGCGGCGTCGAGACCGGCGGCTGCCCGCATACCGCGATCCGCGAGGATGCCAGCATCAACCTGGCCGCCGTGGCCGATCTGCGCACCGCCTTCCCCGAGCTGGCGCTGATCCTGATCGAATCGGGCGGCGACAACCTGGCCGCGACCTTCTCGCCCGAGCTCGCCGATCTGACGATCTATGTCATCGACACCGCTGCCGGGCAGGATATCCCCAGGAAGCGCGGGCCGGGGCTGGCCCGATCCGACCTGCTGGTGGTGAACAAGACCGACCTTGCGCCGCATGTCGGGGTGGATCTGGCACTGCTGGAAAGCGATGCACGGGCGGCGCGGGGCGCGCGGCCCTTCGTCATGGCGCAATTGCGGCATGGCAAGGGGGTCCGCGAGGTCGTGGATTTCCTGCTGCGCGAGGGCGGGCTGGCCCTGCGCTGACCCGTGAACGATCCGGCCGCGCGAGCCCGGCACGGACGCTGCACCTGCACCGTGGCTGAGGGTATTTGGGCAACAGAGAAGAGACCGAAGAAAGCCGCCCGGCCACCGGCCGGCCTTGGCCGACATCGCCCCATTCCCATCGCCCCATTCCCATCGCCGCAGGTTACCGGCCGCCTCCGGAGGAGGTCCGGCGTGGCACAGCCGGCCGGCTGCGACGCCTTTCCGGCCGGGGCAAGCAGCCCCGCCGGGTTCCGGGCCGTCGCAAGGCGGATGGCGCCGACTTTCGCGAGGGGTTTCGTGGCTCAGGCGACGGCGCGCAGCGGCCCCGGCCGGAAAGGCGTGATCGTCACCTCGGCGCCGTCGAAGATGCAGAAGCTTTGCGCCGGCACCTCCAGCCAGCCGGTTTCGTCGCTCTCCAGCGGTTCCGAGACCACCGCGCGGCCGCCGCGCGTGTCGGACCAGCGGTGGAACAAGGTCGGCGCATGTTCGTCGCTGGCATAGCGCAGGGCATAGAGTCTGGTCCCATCCGAGAAGGCAGCCGTCAGCCGCACATGCGGCGCCGCGCCCTTTTGCCGGGCCAGTGCCTCGAATTTCGCGGTGGCGCGGGCCATGGCGCCGGCGGGGTCGTCCTCCAGCCCCTCGCCCAGGGCCATCAGGAACAGCGCCTCGCTGTCGGTGGCGCCCTTGCGATGCGGATAGAGCTCGTCGGGGATCAGCACCTCGGCATGGCGGCGATAGCCGTCGTAGCCGCCGAACTGGCCGTTATGCATGAAGCACCATTTGCCGACGACGAAAGGATGGCAATTGTTGCGGCTGGTCGCCGTGCCGGTCGAGGCCCGCACATGCGCCAGGAACAGGTGCGATTTCACCGTGGCGGTCAGGCTGCGCAGGTTGCTGTCAGACCAGGCCGGCATGATGTCGCGGTAAAGGCCCGGCTCCTCGCGCTCGCCATACCAGGCGATTCCGAAGCCGTCGGCATTGACCGGGGTGTGACAGCGGGTCGCCCCGTGGCTTTGCCGGACCAGCGAATGGCCGGGCCGGCAGATGACATCCTCAAGATAGATCGGACTGCCGACATAGGCTGCCCAGCGGCACATTATCCTGCCCCTTTCCGCGCTTTTTCCTAGGGCTAGCACGAAAAGCCTGACGAATCACCAAAAAGTCTCAGGCGGGGTTTTCTTCCACGATCACAAGGTCGCGTTCGGCCGCATCCCGGGCATGGTCCAGCGCCGCTTGGTATTCGGCCGAGCGGTAGCAGGCCACCGCATCCTCGACGCTGGGGAAGCGCGCCACGACATTGCGGGCGCGCTCCTTGCCTTCAAGCTGCACGTAGCGCGAACCGCGGGCGAGAAAGACCCCGCCATGCGCGGCGATCGCCGGACCCGCCAGCCGGGCATATTCGCCATAGGCATCGGGGTCGGTCACGGTCACATGGGCGATCCACAAGGCGGTCATGCTTTCTCTCCGATCAGGGTTTCGACGGCCGAGATGGCGCTGTCGGCCGCGGCAAGGCTGGGCGCCCCGCCCTGGGCGCGGTCGGGACGGCCGCCGCCGCCCTTGCCGCCCAGCGCCGCGGTCGCGGTCTGCACCAGTTCGACGGCGCTGATCCGGCCGGTCAGGTCGGGGGTGACGCCCGCCGCCACCGTCGCCTTGCCGTCCGCCTCGGCCAGCACCACCACGGCGCCCGAGCCGAGCCGCGACTTCATCTCATCGACCAGCGGGCCCAGCTCCTTGCCGGTCACGCCCTCGACGCGCCGGGCGATCAGCTTGATGCCGTTGATGTCCTTGGGCTTGTCCTCGGACCCGCCGCCCATCGCCAGCTGGCGCTTGAGCTGCGCCACCTCGTTGGCCAGCGCCTTGCGCTCATCGGCCAGGGCGCGGACCTTGTTCACCACGTCGCCGGCCTGCGCCTTGACGATGCCGGCGATTTCATTGAGCTCGCCATCCACGCGACGCAATTCGTCCATCGCCGCCTGGCCGGTCAGCGCCTCGATGCGGCGGATGCCGGCGGCCGAGGCAGTCTCGCCGGTCAGGGCGAACATGCCGATATCGCCGGTGCGCGCGACATGGGTGCCGCCGCACAGCTCCAGCGAATAGGTCTGGCCGCCGGTGCCCTTGCCCGAGCCCGCCAGCTCGCCCATCGAGACCACGCGCACCTCGTCGCCGTATTTCTCGCCGAACAGCGCCTGGGCGCCCAGGGCGCGGGCATCGTCGGGGGACATGATCCGGGTCTCGACCGGGCTGTTCTGGCGGATGAAATCGTTCACCTCGCGTTCGACCTGGGCCAGCTCCTCGGGGGTCATCGCCTTGGCATGGCTGAAGTCGAAGCGCAGCCGGTCCGGCGCGTTCAGGCTGCCGCGCTGCGCGACATGCTCGCCCAGGGCGCGGCGCAGCGCCTCGTGCAGCAGATGCGTGGCCGAATGGTTGGCACGGATGGCGCTGCGGCGGTCGTGATCGACGGAAAGCTGCGCCCCCTGGCCGCGCTGGATGCTGCCCAGCGTCACCTCGGCGATATGAATGAAGACGCCGCCCGACTTCTTGGTGTCGGTGACGCGCGCCGCGCCGGTCTCGGTCTTGATCAGGCCGGTATCGCCGACCTGGCCGCCGGATTCGGCATAGAAGGGCGTCTGGTTCACCACGATCTGCACCTGCTGGCCCTCGGAGGCCGCATCCACCGCGGCGCCGTCCTGCACCAGGGCCAGGATCTGGCCCTCGCTGATCTCGGTGTCATAGCCCAGGAATTCGGTGGCGCCGTGCTCTTCGGCGATGTCGAACCAGATCGCGGCATCCTTGGTCTCGCCCGAGCCGGCCCAGGCGGCGCGCGCCTTGGCCTTCTGCTCGGCCATGGCGGCGTCGAAGCCGGCGGTATCGACCACGCGGCCCTTTTCGCGCAGCGCGTCCTGGGTCAGGTCCAGCGGGAAGCCATAGGTGTCGTAAAGCTTGAACGCCGCCTCGCCGGGCAGGTTCGCCCCCTCGGGCAGCTTCGCGAGCTCGTCGTCCAAGAGCCGCAAGCCGCGGTCCAGCGTCTGCTTGAAGCGGGTCTCCTCCAGCTTCAGCGTCTCCTCGATCAGCGCCTGGGCGCGGCCGAGCTCGGGATAGGCGGCACCCATCTCGCGCACCAGCGAGGGCACCAGCCGATGCATCACCGGGTCCTTGGCGCCCAGCATATGCGCATGCCGCATGGCGCGGCGCATGATGCGGCGCAGCACATAGCCGCGCCCCTCGTTCGAGGGCATCACCCCGTCAGCGATCAGGAAGCTGGTCGAGCGCAGGTGATCGGCGATGACGCGATGATGCACCTTGCCGGGACCGTCCGGATCGGCGCTGGTCGCATGCGCGCTGGCCTCGATCAGGCTCCGCATCAGGTCGGTGTCGTAATTGTCATGCTTGCCCTGCAGAAGCGCACCGATCCGCTCCAGCCCCATGCCGGTGTCGATCGACTGCATGTCGAGCGCGCGCATCGAGCCATCCTCGAACTGCTCGTTCTGCATGAAGACCAGGTTCCAGATCTCGATGAAGCGGTCGCCGTCCTCATCGGCGCTGCCGGGCGGACCGCCCCAGATCTGCTCACCGTGATCGTAGAAGATCTCGGTGCAGGGGCCGCAGGGACCGGTCGGACCCATCTGCCAGAAATTGTCGCTGGTCGGAATGCGGATGATGCGGTCATCGGGAAGCCCCGCGACCTTCTTCCAGATCTCCGCCGCCTCGTCGTCGGTGTGATAGACGGTGACCAGCAGCTTGTCCTTGGGAATGCCGAAATCCTTGGTCAGAAGCTCCCAGGCAAAGGGGATGGCACCGTCCTTGAAATAGTCGCCGAAGCTGAAATTCCCCAGCATCTCGAAGAAGGTATGGTGGCGCGCGGTATAGCCGACATTGTCCAGGTCGTTGTGCTTACCGCCGGCCCGCACGCATTTCTGCGCGGTGGTGGCGCGCTTGTAGTCCCGGGTCTCGACGCCGGTGAACAGGTTCTTGAACTGCACCATGCCGGAATTGGTGAACATCAGCGTCGGGTCGTTTCGCGGCACCAGCGGGCTCGAGTCGACGACGCGATGGCCGTTGCGTTCGAAATAGTTCAGGAAGGTTGAGCGGATCTCATTCAAGCTGGGCATATCGGGCCTTCATCGCAAAGCGGTTTTTCCGGCCAGAACCGGTTTGCCGCCCGGTCTAGCCCCAGCCATGGCGGCTGTCCAGCAATCCCGCATGGCCGGGCGGCCTCCCGGCATCTCTCTTGGGCAAATATCCTGGGGGAGCGCCTCATGCGCCCCGTCGAAGGGCGCGTGAGGCGTGGGGGCAAAGCCCCCTTGGCGATGGAAATGCACGGGAACTTCCCTGCGCACCGCATGCAAGCCCTGTCGGAAGCCACCGATGCCCGCCGGGTCGATCCGGGATCAATCCTCGGTCAGCGCCTCGTCGCCATCCTCCGTAGCCCCGAAATCCAGGCCGTGGCTGGCACGGATCTTGTCCTCGATGGCATAGGCCACGTCGGGATTGTCGCGCAGATATTGCTTGGCATTCTCGCGGCCCTGGCCGATGCGCTCATCGCCATAGGAATACCAGCTGCCCGATTTCTCGACCACGCCGGCCTTGATGCCGAGGTCGATCAGTTCGCCGACCTTCGAGATGCCCTCGCCATACATGATGTCGAACTCGACCTGGCGGAAGGGCGGCGCCACCTTGTTCTTGACCACCTTGACCCGGGTCGAGTTGCCGACCACCTCGTCGCGGTCCTTGATCGAGCCGGTGCGGCGGATATCCAGGCGCACCGAGGCGTAGAATTTCAGGGCGTTGCCGCCGGTGGTGGTCTCGGGGTTGCCGAACATCACGCCGATCTTCATGCGGATCTGGTTGATGAAGATCACCATGCAGTTCGACCGCCCGATGCTGGCGGTCAGCTTGCGCATCGCCTGGCTCATCAGCCGGGCCTGACTGCCCATCTGCATGTCGCCCATATCGCCCTCGATCTCGGACTTGGGCGTCAGCGCCGCCACCGAATCGACCACGACCAGGCTGACCGCGCCCGAGCGCACCAGCGTATCCACGATCTCCAGCGCCTGTTCGCCGGTGTCGGGCTGGCTGATCAAGAGCTCGTCCAGGTTGACGCCCAGCTTCTTGGCATATTGCGGGTCCAGCGCATGTTCGGCATCGACGAAGGCGCAGACGCCGCCCTTCTTCTGCTCCTCGGCCACGACATGCAGCGTCAGCGTGGTCTTGCCCGAGCTTTCCGGGCCGAAGATCTCGATGATCCGGCCCTTGGGCAAGCCGCCGATCCCCAGGGCGATGTCGAGCCCCAGCGAGCCGGTCGAGGTCGCCTCGATCTCGGCCACCGGACTGTCGGCGCCCAGCTTCATGATCGAGCCCTTGCCGAATTGCCGTTCGATCTGGGCCAGCGCGCTGTCCAGCGCCTTCTGCTTGTCTGCGGATCGCTTGTCGTTCATGTCGAAAAGTGTTGCCCCTGCCATGCGGTCCTCATGCTTATTTCACACCCCGCCATCCGGGGCAATCAGCGCCCGCCCGCCATTTTGTTCACGGGTTGTTCTTATCTGCGCCCTATTGCGCCGAAATGCAAGTCCTGGTTGGCGAATCAGAGGCCGCATCGCGACCTCCTGCCCCAGACTGCCGCGAAAGGATTAAGAAACGGTTTACAGCCGCAGGGCGGATGGCTATCCCGGCGCGCATGCCGCAACGGCTGAAAGTATTCGGAAAATGCTGATCTTCTGGGAAAGGCGGCTGGTCTTCCTCGCGACACCCAAGGCCGGGTCCACCGCGGTGGAATCCGCGCTTGAGGCCCTGGCCAATGTCGCCGTCCAGCGCCCGGCCGCGCTGAAACATGCCGACCTGCAGACCTATCGGCGCCATATAGAGCCCTGGCTGCATTCGGCCACCGGCGAGAAATTCACCACCATCGCCCTGATGCGCGAGCCGATCGGCTGGCTGCGCAGCTGGTATCGCTTTCGCCTGCGCGACGATGACGAGGACCCGGATCACCCCATGATCGGCGTCAGCTTCGCGGATTTCGCCAGCGCCTATGCCGATCCCGACGGGCCGGAGGTGGCGCGGGTGGGCAGCCAGGCAGCCTTCCTGACCACGGAAGCCGATCGTGTCGATCGCATCTTCCGCTACGAGGACATGGAAACCTTTACCCATTTCCTCGAGGACCGGCTGGATTGCGCGATCAGCCTGCCGCGGGTGAACGTGCCGCCGACGGTCGACGTCAGCCTGAACCCCGAACAGGAGGCGGGGCTGCGCAAGGTGATGGCGGCGGATTTCGCGCTTTACGATTCGCTTTGATCCCGGCCCGGCGGCGACCTAGCGATTGCCGCCCAGCTGCCGGCTCACCAGCGCGGTCAGGTCCGAAAGCGAGAAGGGCTTGGCCAGGAAGGCGGCATCCGGCACCGGCGGACGGCCCTCCGAGAAGATGTCCTCGGCATAGCCCGACATGAAGATCACCTTGGTGTCAGGCCGGTCGCGCAGCGCGGTGCGCACCCAGGCCGGGCCGTCCATGCCCGGCATCACCACATCGGTGACGAAGACATCCACCTCCAGGCGCTGATCGGCCAGCAGCGACAGCGCATCCTCGGCGCAGGCCGCCTCGAGCACGTTGAACCCCTGCAATTTCAAGGCGCGGCTGGCAAAGGCGCGCACCGGGGCCTCGTCCTCGACCAGCAGCACGGTCGCCTCGACCTCGCAACGCGCGCGCATCGCAGCCGTCGGGGACTGCTGCTGCACCTCTTCGGCATCGCGGCGGTCATGCGCCGGGAAGAACAGGGAAAAGCAACTGCCCTCGCCCGGCGCGCTGTCGCAGAAGATATAGCCGCCGGTCTGCTTGACGATGCCGTAAGCGGTCGAGAGTCCCAGTCCGGTGCCTTCGCCGGTGCGCTTGGTGGTGAAGAAGGGTTCGAAGATCTTGGCCAGATCGTCGGCGGCAATGCCGCAGCCCTGGTCGCGGACCTGGACCCGGACATAATCCCCGGCCGGCAAGGTGGCGCGCCCGCAGGCGGCGCGGCTCTCCAGCCGGACATTGTCGGTGCAGATGGTGATGTCGCCGCCCTCGGGCATGGCGTCGCGGGCGTTCACCACCAGGTTCATGATCACCTGTTCCAGCTGGCGCCGGTCGGCGCGGATCATCCGCAGCGAAGGATCGTGATCGAAGGTCAGCACGATGCGCTCGCCCACCAGCCGGTTCAGCAGATGCGTCAGGTCCGAAAGCGTGTCGCGCAGGTCCATGATCTGCGGCTTGAGCGTCTGCTTGCGGGAAAACGCCAGCAATTGCCGCACCAGCGCCGCCGCCCGGTTGGCGTTCTGGCTGATCTGGTCCAGATCGGCGTAATCCGGATCGGCCTTGTCATGGCGCAGCATCAGCAGGTCGCAATGCCCGGTGATCGCGGTCAGCAGGTTGTTGAAGTCATGCGCGATGCCGCCGGCAAGCTGGCCGATCGCTTGCATCTTCTGGCTTTGCACGAACTGCGCCTCGAGCGTCTTCAGCGCGCTGGCATCAGACAGCACCGCGGTGACGTGATCCCCCTTGCCGCGCGTCAGCGAGACCTGAACGAACCGGTCGGGGCCCTCGGCCCGAACATGCAGCACCTCTGATCCGCCGATCGTCCGTCCCGCGCCGACATCCGCCACCCAATCGCCCATCTCGCGTCCGAGCCCGTCGAGCAGTGCGGCCAGGTTCTGTCCCCCGACCGCCCCCCCAAGCAGGTCGCAGGCGGCCGCATTGGCGCGGAGGATATTCGCCGCGGGGTCGAGAATCAGCAACGAGACCGGAAGCAGATCGAAATCGTCGATGTCGCTGCGCGCCGGCGCCGGCGCGGGCAGCGCCGGCAGTTCGGGGGCGGCGGCCCGCCACAGCTGGACGGTCGAGCCCGCCTGGCGGGTCACCATATAATCCCCCGCCTCGCCCAGATCGGCGCGGACCCTGCCGCTGCGGGAAAGGCCGATACCCAGGTCCTGCCAGAACGCGGCCGGATCGGCATGGCGGCGGCTGAGCGCATCATGAACGGGTCGGCCGACCAGATCGCCGATCCGGTCCAGCGCCATCTGATTCTGCGCCAGGATCAGCCCGTCCGGCCCGACCGCAAAGGCCGGCAGATCATGGTCCAGGACGGAGGGCAGCAGCCGGGACAGGTCGCGCCGCGTCGCCAGCCCCCGCCACAGGTGACGGGCCGAAATGGCGCCCCCCAGAAGATACCAGGCCGTCACCGCCGCACCGACGGTCAAAAGAGTGACGCCGCCCTGCGCGTCCTGCGGGCGCAGCGCCAGCCACAACGCGCCGATCAGCGCGGGAAGCGTCAGAAACGGCACCAGGATTTGCGCCGAGCGCAGGATGTCCGCCCGTTCCGAAATCATCAGTCCCCTCGCAACCAATCTTTTCCTCTCTGCGTAGCGCATGCGGGTTAACCGGAGGTTAACGCCGACGCATCAAGGCGAGGTAGAAGCCGTCCGAAGCCTCCAGCGGCGTGAACCGGCGCTCGGCGACCGGTTCGAATCCCGGATTGCGGGCAAGGAATGCGTGTGCTTGCTCGTGGTTTTCCGCAGAAAGCACCGAACAGGTCATATAGGCGAGATGCCCGCCCGGCGCGACGAATCCGGCCGCCTGATCCAGGATCCCGCCCTGCACCGACAACAGCCGCCGCAGCGCTTCGGGGGTCAGCCGCCATTTCGCCTCTGGGCTGCGCCGCCAGGTTCCGCTGCCCGAACAGGGCACATCGGCCAGGACGGTATCGAACCGGCCTGCAACCTTGCCCGGCGCGGCCAGGCGGATGCGCACCCCGGCTCTTTCGGCCCGGGCCGGCAGATCGGCCATGCGCCCGGCATCGATGTCATGCGCGGTGATCGGCCCCGCTCCCCGCGCCGCCATGGCCAGCGCCTTGCCGCCGCCCCCCGCGCAAAAGTCCAGCAGACTGCCCTGCGCCGGCAAAAGCGCGCAGGCCAGCTGGGGCGAAAGGTCCTGCAGCTCGACCAGACCCTCGCGATAGGCGCGGCAGCCGGACAGCCGCCGCGCGCCTTCGGAGACGCGCAGCGCCGTGGGCAGTTCGGCATGCGCCACGGTCGCGATCCCCTCCTCGGCCAGCGCGGCGGCGGCGCGCGCCGGATCGGCGCGGCGCAGGTTGACCCGCAGCCAGACCGGCGCGCGGTCGCGCATCGCCAATGCCACCGGCTCGGCAGCGGCGCCCAGCGCCTCGTGCCACAGCGGCAAAAGCCAGTCCGGCAGGTCCAGCGCCTCTGCCGGCGTCGGCGCGCGGCCCGCCGCCAGCTCGGCCGCGGAAAGAGCCGGCGGCCCGTGCCCTTCGCCGGTGAACAGCATTGCGGGATCGGCGCCTTCTTCGTGGCACAGCCCGAGAAGCAGCCCGCGCCCGGACAGCGCGCCGCCCAGGGCGGCACGAGAACGCCGCCGACGCAGCGCATCGAAGACCAGATCCCGCACCGCCGCGCGATCCCCCGAACCGGCAAAGCGGCTGGCCCGGGCCCAGCGGATCAGCGCCGCCTCGGCGGCCTGTCCCGCAAGAACGCCGTCAAGGATGGCGATGGCCGCGGCGGCTCGGGCGGCGGGCGTCATGTCTGGCTGCGTCCCCGGCGCGGCGGTTGGCGGATCCCGCCCAGAAACGGCCCCGGCCGTGCTTTGTCAATCCCGTCAGGGCGGCAGGCCGGACCGCCAGAGCGAGGCCCCCTCTTCCCCCGAGGCGAGGCGCACCGCGATCATCGGCCCGCCCGGAGCCCCCAGGGGCGAGCGTCCCGAGGCCAGCACCGCCAGCGAGCCGGGCCGGCCAGTGACCTGACTGCCCAGCGGCGCCCCCAGCAACATCACCCTTTCCCGTACCCGCCGGCGCTGGCCGGACTCGATCGAGGCGAAGCTGTTATAGGTCTCGGGCGAGCCGGTCATGCCCTGGAATCCCCGGTCGCGCAGCATCTGGCGCAGCGTGTCGAAACGCGCCAGGTAACGCTGCGCATGGACCTGGGTGCGAGAGTGGAACGCGCCTGCCGCAATGCGCCAATCGCCCATCTCTCCATGCAGATCGCGCACGAAACGCGCGGCATAGCGGGCATTCTCCAGCGGGTCGAACATCTGCGCCACCGAGGAGAAGTTCTCGCCATGCCAGCGATAGTTCAGCTGGAAGCAGCCTATGTCGATATTGGTGCGGCCCCGGGCCACGCGATCCTCGGCAAAGGCCACCGCGCTGGCGGGGTCGTCGAACCAGGTCCCCTCGCCCTCGGCATTGGCGCTCCAGGCCCAGGGGCGCACGACGCCGTCCAGGCGGCGCCCCGTCTCGGTCAGGGTCAGCGCGCCCATGATGTCCATCGGCACGCCATATTCCTGCGCCGCCTGCTGCGCGGCCCATTCGCAGACATCGGCCGAAGGCAGCGCCCTGCCCCCGCCGGGGCCGAAAGCCGCAGCGCCAAGCGCCAGAAGAAAAAGGAAAGCCCGGAAAAGCATGAAAGGCCGCGAAGGAAGTTCCCTCACGACCTCTAGGGCAAACCGATTAAGATTCGGTAAGCGGATCAGCCCATGCGGTAATTCGGGCTTTCGCGGGTGATCTGCACGTCATGGACATGGCTTTCCTTCAAGCCCGCACCGGTGATGCGCACGAACTGGCAGCCGCCGCGCATCTCGGCCACGGTGGCATTGCCGGTATAGCCCATGGCGGCGCGCAGGCCGCCGACCAGCTGGTGGATCACCGCCGCGGCCGAGCCCTTGTAGGGCACCTGGCCCTCGATCCCCTCGGGGACCAGCTTGTCGCTGGCCGCGTCCTTCTGGAAATAGCGGTCGGCCGAGCCGCGCGCCATGGCGCCGAGGCTGCCCATGCCGCGATAGGACTTGAAGCTGCGGCCCTGATAGAGGATCACCTCTCCGGGCGATTCATCCGTGCCGGCGATGGCCGAGCCGACCATGGCGCAGGAAGCCCCCGCCGCGATGGCCTTGGCGAAATCGCCCGAGAACTTGATGCCGCCATCGGCGATGACCGGCACGTCGCCGGCGCCGCGCGCCGCGTCCATGATCGCGGTCAGCTGCGGCACGCCGACGCCCGCGACGATGCGGGTGGTGCAGATCGACCCCGGGCCGATGCCGACCTTGATCGCATCCGCGCCGGCATCGACCAGCGCGCGGGCCGCCTCGGCGGTCGCCACGTTGCCGGCCACCACCTGCACCTCGTTCGAATGCGCCTTGATGCGGGAAACGGCACGGGCCACGCCCTCGGAATGGCCATGGGCGGTGTCGATCACCACCAGATCCACCCCGGCTTCGATCAGGGCAAGGCTGCGCTCATATCCCTCGTCGCCGACGGTCGAGGCGGCGGCGACGCGCAACCGGCCCAGCTCGTCCTTGCAGGCCAGCGGGTTCAGCACCGACTTCTCGGTATCCTTCAGCGTCAGCAGGCCGGTCAGCCGGCCCTCGGCATTGGTGATCAGCAGCTTCTCGATCCGGCGGGCCTTCATCAGGTCGATGGCCTCGGCCCGGTCGGCGGGCTCGCGCAGGATGGCAAGGTTCTCGGCCGTCATCACCGCCCGCACCGGCATGTCGTCGCTGTTGGCGAAGCGCATGTCGCGGTTGGTGATGATGCCGACGACGCGGCCGGCCGCGTCCACCACCGGAAAGCCGGTGACGTTGTAACGCTCCTGCAGGGCCTTGGCATCGGCGATGGTCTGGTCGGGGGTCAGGGTGATCGGGTCGTAGACGATGCCCGATTCGAAGCGTTTCACGCGGCGGACCTCGTCGGCCTGCTGCTCGGCGGTGAGGTTGCGGTGGATCACGCCGATGCCGCCGGCCTGGGCCATGGCGATGGCCATGCGGCTTTCGGTGACGGTATCCATGGCGCTAGAGAGCAGCGGAATGTTCATCCGGATCTGCTTGGTGACATAGGTCGTCACGTCGGCGGTCGAGGGCATCACCGAGGACGCCGCAGGAACGAGAAGAACATCGTCGAAGGTCAGAGCCTCACGAATCTGCATGGGAGCATCCTTGTCAGGGGTTCGTTTGGCAGTTTCCCATTTCACGCGGGGAGCGGATTGTCCAGCCTGCCGGGCGCGATCCGGGGCGATTTGGCGACGATTTCCGGATGCCGCCCTCTGGCGCGGCCGGACCGCTCCGATGACGGCCGGCAGGTGCCATGCAACGGGCGGGCCGCTGACGCCGCGTTAACGGAATGTTGCGGAGAGGACACGCCCGGAAGGCGGCGGGGCCGGGACGCCGCGTCAGGATATGCGGGAGATTGACGCAACTGTGGCGCGTGCCGCAGGCTGAACCCAGAGGTTTGAAAAGAACCGGTCTCTGGGAGGAAACCATGAAAAGGATCATCACCGGCATCGGCGCCCTGCTGGCCACGGCCGCGCCTGTTCTGGCCGGCGGGATCGAACGCGCGCCGCAATCGCTGGCGCCGCTGTTCGAGCAGGGGAATTATCTGGAACTCAGCTTCGGCGGCGTGACCCCCGACGTCTCGGGCCGGGACCTGGCGGTGTTCGGCGGCCGCGAGACCGGCGATGTCGCGCAGGGCTACGGTTTCGCCGGGTTCGCCTACAAGCACCAGTTCACGGATGCCCTGTCGGGCGTCTTCATCCTGGAACAGCCCTTCGGCGCAGATATCCGCTACGAGCCCGGCAGGTCGGTGGCCTTCGGCGGCACCGCCGTCGAGGTCAATTCGACGACCTATACCGCCCTGCTGCGCTACAAGTTCGAGAACAACTTCTCGGTCCATGGCGGTATCCGCGGCTCGCACGCCGATGGCGACGTGACGCTGAGCGGGGCGGCCTACGGCCCGCTGTCCGGCTATAACGTCAAGCTGGACGGGGCCTGGGGCGTCGGCTGGGTCGCCGGCGTCGCCTATGAGATGCCAGAGCTCGCCGCCCGCGTCTCGCTGACCTACAACTCGCCCGTCGAGCATGATTTCGACACCACCGAGACCCATGCCGCCCTGCCGCCCTCGGGCATCAGCAGCGAGACCACCGTCAAGACGCCGCGCTCCTGGACGCTGGAGGGCCAGACCGGCATCGCCGCCGACACGCTGCTGTTCGGCTCGATCCGCTGGGTGAACTGGTCCGAGTTCCGGGTGAACCCGCAGGTCCTGGTCGGCACGCCGCCGGCGGGCTTCGGCATCGCGGACGGCCTGGTCGAGCTGGAGGACACCACGACCTACACCATCGGCGTCGGCCGCAAGTTCACCGAAACCTGGTCGGGCTCGATGTCCTTCATGTACGAACCCGACGGCGACGACCTGGTCTCGCCCCTGGCACCGACTAACGGGCGCAAGGGCGTGACGCTGGCCGCGATCTATACCCGCGACAACATCAAGGTGACGACCGGCGTCAGCTACATCAAGCTGGGCAACGCCTATGCCGAGACCGGGACGCCGGATGTCGCGCGGGCCAGGATGTCGGACAACCACGCCTGGGCCGCGGGCGTCCGCGTCGGCTATTCCTTCTGAGCCGCGCCGCAAGGATGAAGGCCCCGGTTCCGCCGGGGCCTTTTTCATGCAAGCCCGGTTCCTGGCTGCACGGTTTTACGGGTATTTAAGGAACGAAAAAGCCGGATGCCGCGGCCGGATCGACGCAACGGGATCGCTGCCATCTCCTGCATGGGCCGGGCCGGGCGGCATGGGCGCTTGAGCATTGGCGCATGAGTATTTGGGAAACGGTGAAGATCAGCGCCGCAGCGCCTCGACCAAGGCGATGAAATGCTCGCCGCGCTTTTCGAAGTTGGGATATTGGTCGAAGCTGGCGGCGGCGGGGGCAAGCAGCACCGTCTCGCCCGGCCGGGCCTCGGCGGCGGCATGGGCGACCGCCTGCTCCATGGTCTCGGCGATCTCATAAGGGGTCTGGCCGATCTCGAGCGCGAAGTCGCGGGCGGAATGGCCGATCAGATAGGCCTTGGTGACATTGCCCAGATGCGGTTGCAGGGCGGCGATGCCGCCCTCCTTGCCCAGACCGCCGGCGATCCAGCGGATGTTGCGGAATGCGGCCAAGGCCTTGGCGGCGGCATCGACATTGGTGGCCTTGCTGTCGTTGACCCAGGCCACGCCGCCGATCTCGGCCACGGTCTGGCTGCGATGCGGCAAGCCTTCGAAGCTGTGGAAGGCGCGCTCGATCTCGCGCGGGGCAAGGCCCACGGCGCGGGTCGCGGCATAGGCGGCGCAGGCGTTCTGGTGGTTGTGCTCGCCCGGCAGGCCCTTGATGTCGCGCAGGTCGATCGAGGCGACCTGGCGGCCCTTGCGGCATTCCGAAAGAAAGCCCTTGCGGGCAAAGACCGACCAGCCGAAGCGTTCCAGCTTTTGTCCCGAGGAGATGCGGATCACCCGGTCGTCCGAGGGGGCCATGGCAAGCTGGCCCGCAAGGTAGCATCCCTCGATCTCGTCCACGCCGATCACTGCCCGGTCCGGGCCGCCCTCGGCGAAGAGCCGGCGCTTGGCGGCGAAATAGCCGCCGGGGCCGCCATGGCGGTCGAGATGGTCGGGCGAGAGATTGGTGAACACCGTCACATCGGGCGTCAGGGCGCGGGCAAGGTCGGTCTGGTAGCTGGAAAGCTCCAGCACCACCACCTCGCCGTCATGGGCGGGGTCGAGCGACAGAACCCCGGTGCCGATATTGCCGCCGATCTGGGTCGGGCGGCCGGCTTCCTTCAGGATGTGGTGGATCAGCGCCGTGGTGGTGGACTTGCCGTTCGAGCCGGTGACGGCGATGACCCGCGGGGTGGTGTCGAACCGCTCCCATTCCGCGGTGGCGAAGCTGCGGAAGAACAGCCCGATGTCGTTGTCCACCGGCACGCCGAGCGCGTAAGCCTTGGCGATGAGCGGGTGCGGTTTCGGATAGAGATGCGGGATGCCGGGGCTGGTGATCAGGGCCGAGACGCCCTCCCAGCTGGCGTCACGGGTCAGGTCGAGGATGCGCAGCCCCTCGGCTTCGGCCTGTTCTCGGGTGTCGGCGCCGTCGTCCCAGGCGACGACATGGGCGCCGCCGGCGGCAAGGGCGGCGGCGGTGGCGCGGCCGGAGCGGCCGAGGCCGAGCACGGCGATGGTCTGGTTTTCGACGCCTTGGACGGGGATCATGGTTCTGCCTTCGGTAAAGGAAGGCCGGGGGCGCTTCGCCCCCCGGACCCCCCGAGGGTATTTGTGCAACAGAGAAGGATCAGCGCAGCTTGAGCGTGGCGAGGCCGATCAGCGCCAGGATCAGCGCGATGATCCAGAAGCGGATGACGATCTGCGCCTCGCCCCAGCCCTTCTTCTCGAAATGGTGGTGGATCGGGGCCATCAGGAACACCCGCTTGCCGGTGCGCTTGAAATAGAGCACCTGGATGATCACCGACAGCGCCTCGACCACGAAAAGGCCGCCGACGATGGCCAGCACGATCTCGTGCTTGGTCGCCACCGCGATGGCCCCGAGCGCGCCGCCGAGCGCGAGGCTGCCGGTATCGCCCATGAACACCGCGGCGGGCGGGGCGTTATACCACAGGAAGCCCAGGCCGCCGCCGATCAGCGCCGCGACGAAAACCGCGAGTTCCCCGGTGCCGGGGACGAAATGCACGCCGAGGTAATTGGCGAAATTCGCGTTGCCGACCATATAGGCGATCACCGCGAAGCTGGCCGCGGCGATCATCACCGGCATGATCGCCAGCCCGTCCAGCCCGTCGGTCAGGTTCACCGCATTGGCCGCGCCCAGGATCACCAGCACCGCGAAGGGCACGTAGAGCAGGCCCAGATTGATCAGCGCATCCTTGAAAAAGGGCAGCGCCAGTTCGCCGCTGAGCGCCGCGGGGTGCAGCCAGGCGGCGGCGGCCCCCGCGCCGGCGGCGATGCAGAGCCCGATCAGCAGCCGCACCTTGCCCGAGAGCCCGGCATGGTGCTGCTTGGTGACCTTGGCATAGTCGTCGGCGAAGCCGATGGCGGCAAAGCCCAGGGTGACCAGCAGCACGATCCAGACATAGCCGTTGTCGAGCCGCGCCCAGAGCAGCGTGCCCACCACCAGCGCGGCGAGAATCAGCAGCCCGCCCATGGTGGGGGTGCCGGCCTTGGAGAAATGGTTCTCGGGCCCGTCGTCGCGGATCGGCTGGCCCTTCTTCTGCTTGCGGCGCAGAAGATCGATCAGCGGCCGGCCGAAGAAGAAGCCGAAGACCAGCGCGGTAAAGAAGGCGCCGCCGGCGCGAAAGGTGATGTATCGGAAAAGGTTGAAGAAATCCCCGCCATCGGAGAGGTTCGTGAGCCAATAGAGCATTACGCTGTCCTTTCGCCAGGGGGCGTGCTTTGGCGCGTCCGCCTGAGCGCGTCAACCACCGTCGAGACCTTGGAGGATTTCGAGCCCTTCACGAGCACGATATCGCCGGGCGCGACCAGGTCCTGCGCGCGCTCGGCCAGTTCGGCAGCACTCTCGGCATGCAGCCCGCGGCGGGTTTCCGGCAGCGCCTCGTGCAGGGCGCGCATGCGCGGGCCGGCGGTGTGGACCAGATCGACCGAGGTCATGGCGGGGTCCTGCGCCATGCCGGCATGCATGGCGATCTCGTCGGGGCCGAGTTCCAGCATGTCGCCCAGGATCGCCACCCGCCGCCCGCCGGTCAGCCGCGCGAGCGTCGCCAGCCCGGCCGAAAGCGAGGTGGGGTTCGAGTTGTAGGCGTCGTCGATCAGCCGGATGCCGCCCAGATCCTCGACCGCGCCGCGGCCCAGCGGCGGGCGCCAGTCGGAAAGGCGTGCCGCGGCCTGCTTCACATCGGCCCCGGCGGCGGAAAGCGCCGCCAGCACGCCGACCGCGTTCATCACGAAATGCGTGCCGGCGCTGGCGAGGGTGAAATCCACCGTCTCGCCCAGCACCCGGGCGCGGACCCGGGTCGCGCCGTCCACGGTCTCGGCCTTCAGCGGCCTCGCCATGCCTTGCTGGCCGAAGCCGATGACGATGGCGCCGGCCTCGTCCGCGCAGTCGCGCAGCAGCTGGGTGACGGGCAGGTCCTCGGGGATCACCGCGGTGCCGGGCTGGGTCAGGCCGCGGAAGATCGCGCCCTTTTCGCGGGCGATGCCCTCGATGGCGCCGAAGGCTTCCAGATGCGCCGCGGCGACCGTGGTGATCATCGCCACCTGCGGCCGGGCAAGGCGCGCCAGCGGCTCGATCTCGCCGGGGTGGTTCATGCCGATCTCGACGATGGCGAAGTCGGTGTCCTCGGGCATGCGCGCCAGGGTCAGCGGCACGCCCCAATGGTTGTTGTAGCTGGCCTCGGCGGCATGGATCTTGCCCTGCCCGGTCAGGGCGATGCGCGCCATTTCCTTGGTCGAGGTCTTGCCGACCGAGCCGGTGATGGCCACGACCTTGCCGCGCATGCGGGCGCGGCCGGCGCGGCCAAGCGCCTCCAGCGCCGCCAGCACCTCGGGGACCACCAGCAGCGGCGCATCATCCGCCACGCCCGCGGGGATGCGGCTGACCAAGGCGGCGCCGGCACCGCTCTGCAAGGCCTGGGCGACGAAGTCATGGCCGTCGCGGGCGGCCTGCAGAGCGACGAACAGATCGCCCGGCCGGATGGTGCGGGTGTCGATGGAGACGCCGGTGACGGCGAAGTCACGGGTGGCGCGGCCGCCGGTCGCGGCGACGGCATCCTGCGAGGTCCAGAGCGTCATATCTTGCCATCCAGCGCCGCGACGGCCACCGAGGCTTGCTCGGCATCGTCGAAGGGATAAACGTCGTTGCCGATGATCTGGCCGGTCTCGTGCCCCTTGCCGGCGATCAGCAGCGCGTCGCCGGGCTGCAGCGCATCGACGGCGCGCAGGATCGCCTCGGCCCGGTCGCCGACCTCGATGGCATCGGGACCTGCGCCGGCCAGCACCTCGGCGCGGATCGCGGCCGGGTCTTCCGAGCGGGGATTGTCGTCGGTCACATAGACCAGGTCGGCGAATTGCCGCGCCGCCTCGCCCATCAGCGGGCGCTTCAGCCGGTCGCGGTCGCCGCCGGCGCCGAAGACCACGATGATGCGGCCCAGGACATGCGGGCGCAGCGATTGCAGGGCCGAAGCCAGCGCGCCGGGCTTGTGGCTGTAATCGACGAAGACCGCCGCGCCGTTTTCCCGCACCGCCGCCAGTTCCATGCGGCCGCGCACGGTGGTCAGGCCCGGCAGCGTCTCGATCACCCGGGCGGGTTCGTCGCCGGCGGCGATGGCAAGGCCGGCCGCGGCAAGCACGTTTTCCGCCTGGAAGCCGCCAATCAGCGCCAGCCGCACCAGATGCGCCTGGCCGTGCAGGCTGAAGCGCAGGTCCTGCCCGGTCGCGTCGTAACGCTGGCCGAGGATGCGCAGGTCGGCGCGCTCATCCTTGCCGATGGTGGTCAGGTCGAGGCCGCGCTCGCGCGCGATCTGCGCCATCTGCCGGCCGCGCGGGTCGTCGATATTGACGACGGCTCCGGCGCCTTCGTCCAGCAGGTGGTCGAAGAGCAGCGCCTTGGCGGCGAAATATTCGTCGAAATCCTTGTGATAATCCAGGTGGTCCTGGCTGAAATTGGTGAAGGCCCCCGCCTTCAGCCGCACCCCGTCCAGCCGGCGCTGGTCAAGGCCGTGCGAGCTGGCCTCCATCGCCGCATGGGTGACGCCCGCGCTCGCCGCCTCGGCCAGCACCCGGTGCAGGGTGATCGGCTCGGGCGTGGTATGGGCCAGCTTGGCCTGGTAATCGCCCTGCACGCCCATGGTGCCGAGGCTGATCGCCTTGTGGCCCAGCGCCTGCCAGATCTGCCGTGTGAAGGTGGCGACCGAGGTCTTGCCCGAGGTGCCGGTGACGGCGACCATGGTTTCGGGCTGGGCCGCGAACCACAGCGCGGCGGCCCCGGCCAGCGCGGCGCGCGGGTCCTCGGCCACCACCAGCGCCGCGTCCGAGCCGGCCAGCTCGGCCGCGGCGATCTCGGCGCCCTTGCGGTCGGTCAGGATGGCGCCCGCCCCCTGGCGCAGCGCATATTGGATGAACTCGCCGCCATGCGTCGCCGAACCCGGCAGGGCCGCGAACAGATGCCCGGGCCGAACCTGCCGCGAATCGACGGACAGCCCCGTCACCTCGGGGTCGCGCCCCTTGTCCCCCCGAAGCCCCAGAAGGGACAGCCGCATCACCCGTTCGGTCACGGAACCTCCGCTCATCAGTTCGAGACGAGCTTTAGCCGATCCGGCAAAGGCCGTTCAACCATCGGCAGCTGGGTTTCCGTGCTGGGCCTCAGGCCCAGCAGCGGCGCGACGCGGCGGATCAGCTCGCCCGCCACCGGGGCCGCGGTGGCGCCGGCGGTGCGGCTTTCGCCGCCCCCCGCCAGCCCGACCGAGGGCTCGTCCAGCGTCAGCACCAGGACATATTTCGGATCGCTGGCCGGAAAGACCGAGGCGAAGGTCGTCACGTTCTTGTTCTTGTAATAGCCGCCGGTCGGGCGCGGCTTGTCGGCGGTGCCGGTCTTGCCGGCGACCTCGTAGCCGTCGATATTCGCGGTCCGGGCGGTGCCGCGCGTCACCACCTGGCGCAGCAGCTGCATGGCGGTATGGGCGGCGGCCGGCGAAAGCACCTGCTCGCCCTCGCGCTGGCTGCGGCCATGCACCAGCGTCGGGCGCACGCGCTTGCCGCCGTTGGCGATGGTCGCATAGGCCGAGGCCAGGTGCAGCGGACTGGCCGCCAGCCCGTGGCCGAAGGCGACCGTGGCCGAGGTCACGGCGGGCCAGCGTTGCGGCACCAGCGGCTTGCCGGTCGGCGCCTCGCTCATCTCGATCGGGGTCGGCTCGAACAGGCCGAGCTTCTGCAGGAAATCCCTCTGCCGCTCGGGGCCCAGCAGCTGGGCGATGCGCACCGTGCCGACGTTCGAGGATTTGGCGATGATATCTGCCACCGAAAGCTGGCCGCCGTAATTGTGGAAATCGTTGATGAGGTATTTCCCGATCCGCATCGGCGACTTCGCGTTGATCATCGTGGCCGGGCTGACCAGCTTGAGGTCGATGGCCTGCGCTACCGGGAAGATCTTGAAGGTCGAGCCCAGCTCGTACTGGCCCTGCACCGCGCGGTTGAACAGCGGGCTGTCCGAGGGGTCGCCCTTGAGCAGCGGCCGCGGCCGGTCGTTGGGATCGAAATCGGGCAGGCTGGCCATGGCGACGATCTCGCCGGTCTTGACCTCCATCAGGATGCCGGTGGCGCCCTTGGCGTTCATCACCTTCATGCCGTTGCCCAGCACCTCCTCCATCGCGGCCTGCACGGTCAGGTCCAGCGACAGGGTCAGCGGCGCGCCGTCATTGGCCGGGTCGCGCAGCCAGTGGTCGAAGGCCTTCTCGACGCCGGCGACGCCGACGACCTCGGCGCTGGCGACATCCTCCTTGCCGAAGGTGGCACCGCCAAGGATATGCGCGGCGATATGGCCGTTCGGGTAAAGCCGCATCTCGCGCGGGCCGAACAGCAGTCCCGGCTCGCCGATGTCGTGCACGGCCTGCATCTGCTCGGGGCTGATCTTCTTCTTGATCCAGACGAAGGTGCGCTTGCCGGTGAAGTCCTTGCGCAGACGCTCGATGTCCAGGTCCGGGAAGACGCGGACCAGTTCGCGCGCGGCGCGCTCGGGCTCGACCATCTGCTGGGGATGGGCGTAAAGCGAATGGGTCAGCAGGTTGGTGGCCAGCACCCGCCCGTGCCGGTCGGTGATGTCGGCGCGCTGCGAGATGATCTGCGCGCCCGTGGTCTGCACCCGCGGCTCGCTGGGCTGGCTGGAGGCCAGCACGCCCATCTTGGCGCCCACGGTGCCGAAGGCGACCGCGAAGGCGCAGGACATGAAGAACAGACGGGTGCGGGCGCTGCCGCGCGCCTTTTCCTGGATGACGGCATGCCTCTGGGCGCGGTTCTCGGCCTCGATGGCATCGGGGTTCTGCCCGGTTTCGCGGGCGCGAAGGATGCGGGCCAGCGGGCGCAGCGGGGTGCGGATCATGGCGTGCTCTCCTGTGGTCTGCGGGGCGGATATCCGGCGGGGCGCTCGACGGGCGCATCGGCGCCGGCCTCGGGACCGGCGGCGGGCTCGGGCGCCTGGGGCGCCGGGAAGGCCACCTGTCCGACATCGACGAACTGGTCCGAACCGAAGGGCACCAGCTTCAGCCGCTCGAAATTCAGGTCGACCAGCTGGCGCAGGCGCTCGGGACGGTTCAGATAGGCCCATTCGGCGCGCAGCACGCCCAGATCCTCGCGCAGGCGGCCGATCTGGCGCTGGATATCGCCCATCTCGCTGATGGCGGCCTGGGTGCGGTAATTCTCGCGATAGGCCCAGAAGGCCAGGCCCATCACCGCCAGCGTGGTCAGAAGGTAAAGCACGGATCGCATCAGCCCCTCCTATCCGACAGCACCGGCAGGCCCAGGGCCGCCGGATCGACCCGGCCGGCCGGCGCCCCGGTGCGGATGCCGACGCGCAAGAGCGCCGAGCGCGCGCGCGGATTCGCCGCCAGCTCGGATTCGTCCGGGCCGATGGCGCGGCGGAAGGGCAGCGTGAAGGCCGGCTCCTCGCGCGCGGCCTCGGGCGCATGGCGGCTGCCGCCCCCGGCGCTGTTCGAGCGCGCCTGCATGAAACGCTTGACGATGCGGTCCTCGAGCGAATGGAAGCTGACCACCGCGAGCTTGCCGCCCGGCCGCAGCGCCCGCTCGGCCGCCGCCAGCCCGGCGACGAGCTGGCCGAATTCGTCGTTCACCCAGATGCGGATCGCCTGGAAGGTGCGGGTCGAGGGATGGCTCTGCCCCGGCTTGGGGCGCGGCAGGCAGCCGGCGACGATGTCCGAAAGCTCGCCGGTGCGCGACAGCGGCCGCGCCGCCACGATGGCCTTGGCGATGCGGCGCGAGGCGCGCTCCTCGCCGTAAAGGTACAGCACGTCGGCGATGACCGATTCGGGCGCGGTGTTCAGCAGCTCTGCGGCCGAGGGCCCGTCGCCGCCCATGCGCATGTCCAGCGGCCCGTCGCGCAGGAAGGAAAAGCCGCGCTCGGGCTGGTCGAGCTGCATCGAGCTGACGCCCAGGTCCAGCACCACGCCGTCGACCGGCCCGCCAGCCAGCTGGTCCAGATCGGAAAAGGTGCCCTCGACCAGATGCAGCCGGTCGCCGTATTCGCCCGCCCAGGCCCGGGCCATGCGAATGACCGAGGGGTCGCGGTCGATGCCGATGACGCGCTGGGCGCCCTGCTCAAGCAGGCCGCGGGCATAGCCGCCGGCGCCGAAGGTGCCGTCGACCCAGATGCCCTTCACAGGCGCAACGGCCCGCAACAGCGGGCCAAGCAGGACGGGAATATGCGGAGCCTCGGCCATCTATCCCTCATCCCTCCCGCCAAGGGCCAGCAGCGACAGCGGGTCGGCGCCGGGCTCCAGCTCCGGCACGCGGGCCTCCAGCGCGCGCTCTTCCTCGGCATAGGCTTCGGGGGTCCAGACCTTCAGGCTGTCGCCGGCCGAGATGAAGAAGGCGCTGTCGGTCAGGCCGATCTTCTCGCGCAGCTTCTGCGGCAGGACCAGCCGGCCGTCGCCGTCGATCTCGGCCTCGTCGGCATGGCCCTGATAGATGTTTTCCAAGAGGTTGCGGGCGGCCGAGCCGCGCGGCATGCGGGCGATGCCCTCCTCGATCTCTTCCATGGCCTCGATGGTGAAGAGTTGCAGCCAGTTCCAGTCGCGGGTGCCGTAGACGATGACGAGCTGCGCGCGCTTGCCGGCCTGCCAGTCGGGATCGGAGGCTTCAAAGACCCGGCGGAACTTGGCCGGGATGGAAACGCGACCCTTCGCGTCCACCTTGACCTCTTCCGACCCTCTGAACCGGCGTGCCAACGGCCCGCACTCCTTCCACTGTCCCGGCCTTTCCGGTTTTCCCGAAAAGGAAAGGCGGACCGGGCTGCTGCCACCGCCCGATCCGCCGCCCTCGTTCCCATCTCTGGGCCCCGTAGTTTCGGGGATCGCGCCCTGCGTTTCGCGCCACCTGGGGGAGGTGCTGCTCGCGCGCCGCAGAGGTCGTTCGGAAGCGGGTTGCCTGTATGAAAGCTGCTTGTCGCCTTTTGGGGTCTTGATGCCCCTCGTGCCCGTTCCGTGAGCCAAGGGATGCCATGGGAATTTACGGGACGCAATGGATTTGTTTGGGGGAAAGCAGGCTGCAGGCGGGCCATTGCCGGTGAACGGCAAGCGAACAAATTCACGCCAGCGCGATCAACACGGAAGGTTTCGGATTCTTTTCGCCGGCGACCACAAGATATGGTGTCGACCTGGGCTGTGGCACATAAATCCCACAGTTTCCCGGAATCGGCCCGATTTCCGCCCAGGCACGCCCTTCGGGGTGGGGAGAGTGTGGCGGGAATCGCGGATTCGTCGGTTCTTCACGGCCAATCACGCCGTGGTGATTCGGAATCGAAGCGCCTTTCCCGCGAATTCCCGGACCCGTTCCCGTGCTTTCCCGGACGGGTCCCGGGCGGCCGGCCTCAGGCCATGCCGCCAGAGATCAGCCGTTCGGCCAGCCGGGCAAAGGATTGCGCCGCCGGTCCGTCGCCGGCGGCGACCGGCGTGCCCGCATCGCCCGACAGCCGCAGGTCGAGGTTCAGCGGGATCTCGCCCAGGAAGGGCAGGCCCAGCGCCGCGGCCTCGGCGGCGACGCCGCCATGGCCGAACAGATGCGCCTCATGGCCGCAATTCGGGCAGATATAGGTGGACATGTTCTCGACCAGCCCCAGCACCGGGGTCTTGAGCTTGCCGAACATGTCGATGGCGCGGCGCGCGTCGATCAGCGCCACGTCCTGCGGGGTCGAGACGATGATCGCCCCGCTGACCTGCGCCTTCTGGCACAGCGACAGCTGCACGTCGCCGGTGCCGGGCGGCAGGTCGACCAGCAGCACGTCCAGCTCGCCCCATTTCACCTGGTTCAGCATCTGCTGCAGCGCGCCCATCAGCATCGGGCCGCGCCAGACCACGGCCTCGCCTTCCTTCATCATCAGGCCCAGCGACATGACGGTGACGCCATGGGCGTGCAGCGGCTCGATCATCTGGCCGTCGCTGGTCGGGCGCTGCCCGGTCAGGCCCAGCATCCGCGGCTGCGAGGGGCCGTAGATATCCGCGTCCAGCAGCCCGACCCGCCGCCCCTTGCGCGCCAGCGCCACGGCGAGGTTGGCGGTCAGCGTGGATTTCCCGACCCCGCCCTTGCCCGAGCCGATGGCCAGGATCCGCGCCACGCCGCTGACCGGGGCCGGCCCGGCCTGGGGCGTCGGGTGGCGGCCGATCTTCAGGCTGGGCGGCGCCTCCCCGCCCGAGCGCGCCGTGACTTGCGGCGGCGCGGCGCCGCGCGGCGCGGCGGGGGCGGTGGTGACGATCTGCACCTTCTCGACCCCCGGCAGGGCGGAAAGGCGGCGCTGCGCCTCGGCCTCGACCGGGGCAAGGGCGCGGGCGGCGGCGGCATCCGCGGCCTCGATGACGAATCGCACCACGCCCGATTCGACGCTGAGCGCGCGCACCAGATCGGCCGAAACAAGGGTTCCGCCCCCGGGAACCGCGATCTGCGCAAGTTCCGCAAGCACACGTTCGCGTGATATCGTCATCGCCACCCCCATTCCAAAGCGCCCGCAGCATGGCAATTCGGACGGGTGTCGGCAACCCGCACCAAAAGGCTGATACCGCTAACTGCCTGTGACCCCGCGTAAAATACGACCCGGCTACTAGAGAAACTTGATGGAGCTTGTAAAAAGGCTGAAAAGTTCACGGATTATTAACGCTTTGTGACAGCCTCCAAGAAACAGCCATGTGGTTTCTGCATAGCAGCATCTCGCCCGCGGCCATTGTGCATATGCAGAAAAGGGACCATGTTCGTCTCAACAGCGCGACAGGGAAAACCGACCGCGCCATCCGCAAGACGAAAGAGTGTATGAAATGGCTGTTCTCGATCTGATCCATGGCGGTCTGCACCGCAACGACATCGCCGGCAACGGCGCGATCGCGAAATTCGTGGCCAATATCCGTGAGAATATGGCACGCCGCGCGGTCTATCGCCAGACCCTGCGCGAACTGGGCGCGCTGTCGAACCGCGATCTGGCCGACCTGGGCCTGAACCGCGGCAACATCCGCAGCGTGGCCTACGAGGCCGCCTGGGGATCGAAGTAAGGCATAGAACACCCGACCCACTCCTCCTCCCTTGGGTCCGGGTTCAGGCGGCATCCTCCCTCCTCCTCCCTGAGGATGCCGCCGCTCAGATACGGCGAGACCCCCTCCTCCTCCCTGGGTCTCGCGGTTCAGGCGGCCGCCTCTCTCCTCCTCCCGGAGGCGCCGCCAAACCGATACGGCGAAGCCCCTCCTCCTCCCTGGGCTTCCCGGTTCAGGCGGCACCCTCCCTCCTCCTCCCTGAGGGTGCCGCCAAGAAATACCGCCGAAGGGCGGGACGAATGCGACGGTCCTCTCCTCCTCCCTGGGATCGTCGGCACGCGGTGATGGCCTCCTCCTCCCTGCCATTGCCGCACCCCATACGGCGAGATCCCTCCTCCTCCCTGGGTCTCGCGGTTCAGGCGGCCGCCTCTCTCCTCCTCCCGGAGGCGCCGCCAAACCGATACGGCGAAGCCCTCCTCCTCCCTGGGCTTCCCGGTTCAGGCGGCGCCCTCCCTCCTCCTCCCTGAGGGTGCCGCCAAGAAATACCGCCGAAGGGCGGGACGAATGCGACGGTCCTCTCCTCCTCCCTGGGATCGTCGACACGCGGTGATGGCCTCCTCCTCCCTGCCATTGCCGCACCCCATACGCGGCCCCTCCTCCTCCCTGGGCCAGCGTTGCGCGGCGGTGCCCCCTCCTCCTCCCTGGGCGCCGCCGCTTTTCATTTCCGGACCATCGGGTTAATCGCGGGACATGTTGTCCTATCAGCACGCCTATCACGCCGGGAACCTGGCCGACCTGCACAAGCACGCGCTGCTGGCTTGGGTGCTGGCCTATCTGACCGCCAAGCCCAAACCGCTGTCCTATCTGGAAACCCATGCCGGGCGCGGCCTCTACGACCTGGCGGCGCCCGAGGCCGAGAAGACCGGCGAGGCCGAGGCCGGCATCACCCGCGCGCTTTCCGAAAACTGGCTGTCCGAGGATCACCCGCTGCGGCTGGCGCTGGACGCGGTGCGCGCCCGCCATGGCGCGACCGCCTATCCCGGCTCGCCGCTGATCGCGCGGCATTTCCTGCGGCCGGGCGACGTGGCGCATCTGGCCGAGCTGCACCCGGCCGAGCACGAGGCGCTGGCGCAGGTCGCCGGCTTCGCGCATCTGCACCGGCAGGACGGCTTCCAGATGGCGCAGGCCCTCTGCCCGCCCATGCCGCGCCGCGGGCTGCTGCTGATCGACCCCAGCTATGAGGTCAAGGCGGATTACGACGCCATCCCGCGCCATATCGGCAAGCTGGCGCGCAAGTGGAACGTGGGCGTCATCGCGCTGTGGTATCCGATCCTGGCCGACGACCGCCATGCGCCGATGGTCGAGGCGCTGCGCCGGGACCATCCCGGGGCGCTGGTCTCGGAGGTGCAGTTCCCGCCGGCGCGGCCCGGCCATGGCATGGTCGGCACGGGCATGGTCGTGCTGAACCCGCTCTACGGGCTGGCCGAGGAAGCCCGGCGGATCGAGGCGCTTTTCTAGGACCGCTTGTCTAGGCGTGCTGCGGGGGGACTTCGCGTCCCCCGTCCGCCGCTGGCGCGGCGGCCTCCCCCTGCGGGATATTTGCGCAAGAAAGAAACCGGCCATCGGCAAGGGCGGCGGCGAGGCGGCGGTCGGTAGCGTCTTCGGGACCGCTGGCCCAGGGGCGGAAGCGCAGGCGAAAGGCGGCGAGGCGGTCGGGGTGCTCGGGATAGCCGATGCGGGTCAGGCTTGCGGCCAGCGGCCGGTCCTCGCCCGCGCCGTCCGGCCAGAGCGCCAGCCCCTGCAAGGCCAGCCGCCGCCAGTCGAAACGCGGGCCTGGGTCGATCTTGCGCCCCGGCGCCATGTCGGAATGCGCGATCACGCCCGCGGGGCCGATGGACCAGCGCGCCATGATGCCGTGCAGCAGCGCCTCCAGCGCCGCCATCTGCGGCTCGGGGAAGGGCCGGTCGCCGGGATTGGCCAGCTCGATGCCGATGCTGCGGGAATTGATGTCCTCGCGCCCCTGCCAGGAGCCGGCGCCGGCATGCCAGGCGCGGCGATCCTCGGGGACCAGCGCCTCGGCCGCGCCGTCCTCATGGATCAGCCAATGGGCGCTGACCTCGGCCGCGGGATCGCAGAGCCGGGCGCGCGCGGAAGGTCCGTCCGCCATGCCGGTGTAATGGATCACCACCAGCGAGGGGAGCTGCCCGCGCCGGTCGCCGTGATTGGGCGAAGGGCTCAAAGCCGGGGCTGGCGGAAGGGGCGCGGATCCCAGCCGCAGACGAATCCGTCGCCGTCGGGGTCCAGCCCGCGCGGGTCGATCACCGGCCCGCCCGCCGCGATGAAGGCGGTCTGCGCCGCATCGGCGCTGGCATAGCCGCGGCAGGCCCGCGCCGCCGCCGATTCGGAGCCGCCGCTGCGCTGATACTTCCGCGTGCCCGGCGCCTGCGCTTCCTGATGCGCATAACGCACCAGCACCGGGGTCGAGCCGGGATAGGGACCGGTGGCGGCGACCTGCGCATTGGCCGGAACCGCTGGGGCGCGCGCCGTCGTCGTCCCCGCCGGTTTCGCCGGCGTGCCGGCGATATCGGCGGCGGTCGGCGCCTGCACCGGCAACTGCACCGGGATCGCTGTCGGCACCGGGCCCCTGCCCTGCAGCGCGACCTCGCGGGCCTGCAGGTATTCGGCATAGCGCGAGCCGTTGTGCATGGCGCTGTAATTCGGGTTCCAGCCGGTATTCTCGCCGCAGCCGGCCAGCGCCAGCAGCGGGGCAAGGCCCAGGATCGCCAGGTTCCGCATCGGTCTCTCCCGTTTGAAGCCGGTCACCACCAGCGCGAGGGTTTCGCCGTGAAGCCTGCCGCAGATTCGAGGGCCTGCGCAAGGTTCAACAGGTTGCCCTCGTCCCAGGGCCGGCCGATCAGCTGCATGCCCAGCGGCAGGCCCTGCCTGTCCAGGCCCACCGGCACCGAGATTCCCGGCAGCCCGGCCAGGTTCACCGTGACGGTAAAGACGTCGTTCAGATACATCTCGACCGGGTCCTTGCCCGCCATCTCGCCCAGGCCGAAGGCGGCGCTGGGGGTGGCCGGGGTCAGGATCGCGTCGATGCCGTCAGCATAGACCTGATCGAAGTCGCGCTTGATGAGCGCGCGCACCTTGCGGGCACGGTTGTAATAGGCGTCGTAGAAGCCAGCCGACAGCACATAGGTGCCGATCATCACCCGGCGCTGCACCTCGGGGCCGAAGCCCTCGGCGCGGGTCTTCTCATACATCTCGACCACGCCGTCGCCGGCGCCCAGCTGCGCGCGGCGGCCGTAGCGCACCCCGTCATAGCGCGCGAGATTCGAGGACGCCTCGGCCGGGGCGATCACGTAATAGGCCGGCAGCGCGTATTTGGTATGCGGCAGGGTGATGTCCACCACTTCGGCGCCGGCATCGCGCAGCATCTCGGCCGCCTTGTGCCAGAGCGCGTCGATCTCGTCCGACATGCCTTCCATGCGGTATTCGCGCGGAATGCCGATCCGCTTGCCGCGGATGTCGCCGGTCAGCGCCGCCTCGTAGTCGGGCACCGCACGCTCGGCGCTGGTCGAATCCTTGGGATCGACCGAGGCCATGGCGCCCAGCATGATCGCCGCGTCGCGCACCGATTTCGTCATCGGCCCGGCCTGGTCCAGCGAGCTGGCGAAGGCGATCACCCCCCAGCGGCTGACCCGGCCATAGGTCGGCTTCAGCCCGACCGTGCCGGTAAAGGCCGCCGGCTGGCGGATCGAGCCGCCGGTATCGGTGCCGGTCGCGGCCAGGCACAGGTCGGCCGCCACCGCAGCGGCCGAACCGCCCGAGGAGCCGCCCGGCGTCAGCTGCCGGTCGTCCACCTTCCAAGGGTTGACCACCGGGCCATAACAGGCGCTTTCGTTCGAAGAGCCCATGGCGAATTCGTCCATGCTGAGCTTGCCCAGCATGACCGCGCCGGCATCCCACAGGTTCTGCGTCACCGTCGATTCATATTGCGGCAGAAAGCCGTCGAGGATCCGGCTGGCCGCCTGCGAGGGCACGTCGCGGGTGCAGAACAGGTCCTTGATGCCCAGCGGGATGCCGCACATGGCGGGCGCGTCGCCCCCGGCGATGCGGCTGTCGGCGGCGGCGGCCATCTGCCGCGCGCGTTCGGGGGTGTTGTGGACAAAGGCGTTCAGCGCGCCGGCACCCTCGATGGCCGAAAGGCAGGCCTCGGTCAGCTCAAGGCTGGTGAAATCGCCCTTGCGCAGCCCGTCCCGGGCCTCGGCGATGGTCAGTCTGTTCAGATCGCTCATTCCACCACCTTCGGCACGGCAAAGAAGCCCTCGCGCGCATCGGGCGCATTCTTCAGGATCAGCTCCTGCATCTCGCCATCGGTGACGATGTCCTCGCGCCGCTTGAGGCGCATCGGCTCGACGCCGGTCATCGGCTCGACGCCCTCGACATCGACCTCGTTCAGCTGTTCCATGAAATGCAGGATGCCGTTCAGCTCCTGCGCCAGCGCGGGCAGGTCAGCGTCCTTGACCGCAATCCGCGCCAGATGCGCGACCTTGCGGGCTTCGTCCTCGGTGATCGCCATGGGAGGCTCCTTTCGCTTGCGCCGGGTTTTACCGGGGCGGCCGGGGCGGGGCAAGCACCCGCGCAGGCGGAACTTTACGCCCGCCGCCCGGCTTGGCAGGATGCGGCGACGCAAGCAAAGGAGCCTTCCGATGAAACTGACCTGGCTTGGCCATTCCGGCTTCCGGCTGGAGATCGAACAGGCGGTGATCCTGATCGACCCCTGGCTGTCCGGCAATCCGATGTTCCCCGAGGACAGCCGCGACGAGGCGATCCGGGACGCCACCCATGTCCTGCTGACCCATGGCCATGGCGACCATACCGGCGACGCGCTGTCGATCGCCCGCGAGCTGAAGATCCCGGTGGTCGGCATCTACGACCTGATCAACACCTGGCAGACGCATCAGGACATCGAGGGGCTGGGCTTCAACAAGGGCGGCACCGTCGATCTGGGCGGCGCCAAGGTGACGATGGTCAATGCCAGCCATTCCTCGTCCTTCGACGGCAACGAGGGGCCGGTCTATGCCGGCCACGAATCCGGCTACATGATCGCCGGCGAAGGCCATGTGATCTATGTCTCGGGCGACACCGACATCATGGCCGACATGGCCTGGATGGGCGAATATCACCGGCCCGACATCGGCATTCTCTGCGCCGGCGGGCATTTCACCATGGACATGGAACGCGCGGCCTGGGCGGCGCGGAAATATTTCGACTTCAGGACCGTGATCCCCTGCCATTACAGGACCTTCCCGCTGCTGGCGCAGGATGCCGAGGCGCTGAAGGCCGGGCTGCCCGGCGTGCAGGTGATCGAGCCCGAGGTGATGCAGCCGATCGCGCTCTGAGGCATTTCCGGCAAAAGCGGGCGCCGGCTTTGCGCTGGCGGAAATGCGCAAGGACAAGGCCCTGGCGCATTTCCGGCAGACCGGCGGACTGGCGACGGAATGGTTCAGGGCCAACGATAGGCGCTGGGCCCGGGCTGTGCGCGCGCCGCGGGCCGGGCCGGCGCGAAGATCTCGACCAGCAGCGGATGGCAGGCGGCGGCGTCGCTGGAATGCTCGCTGCCGCAATCGCCGCCCGGACAGGCGGACAGGCCGCCGATCAGGTCGATCTCGGCGAAGAATTCTATGTGGTCGCCGGGGCGCACGGGGCTTGCCTTCATGAAATACTGCCCGGTGTCGCGGGTGAAGCCGGTGCACATGAAGACGTTCAGCACGTCATGCACCAGCGGCTCGGCCTCTTCGCGCGCAAGGCCCAGTTCGGCCATCAGGGCGTTGACGAGGTTGGAGTGGCAGCAATGATGATAGTCCTGCCCGTTCAGCAGACGATGGGTATAGGGATCGCAGCGCGTGCCGATCACGTCATGGACCGAGCCGCCATATTCGTCGATGCCATACCATTCCAGCGTGTCCTCGGTCACCGTGGCCATCGGGCGCAGGCTGGGAAAATTCGACCACATCCGGTCGCCGCGCGTCAGATGCGTGCCGTGCAGGGCCCGGGTCTTGCCGGAATAGAACCGCTCATGCGGATCGGCCGCGGACCACAGGTTCAGATCGCCGACCTGCGGTCCCTCGATACTGGTGATGCGGAAGAAATGCCCGGCCGGGACGTGAAAGCAGCGCGCCTCGCGCGGCGGGACCAGGCATTCGCCGGATTTGCGCGCCGTCAGGCGGATCTCCTGCAAACCGGGCAGGTCCGGATCGGGAAGCGTGTGGTTCGGATAGCAGATGACCGGGGGGATGGCCCGGCGCTCGGCGGCGTCTTGCGGAATGGTGCGGATCATGCAGGCGATGCTATGCGGGCGTCCGCGATATCGCAAGCGCGTGCTGCCCCATGGGTATTTGGAAAACAGAGAAGCATACACCGCCCTGACGGCTTCTCTGTTTTCCAAATACCCAAAAACAAGAGCGCGGCCGGTCGGCCGCGCTGGAAGGCCCGCAAGAACGGGCGAGCGGCACGCCTCAGGCGGCGCGGCGCATATCGGCTTCGAGCGGCATCGGATCGAAGCTGAAATAGCCGTACATCTGCTCCAGCACCGCCAGGGCGGCGCGGTTCTCGGCCTTGGCCGGTTTCAGCACGGACAGGTTGGCGGTCGGTTTCCGGGGTTCGGCTTGGGATTTCATCTTGGAATCTCCGGGTCGAATGGTGCTCTCCCCGTCGAAAAAGATAACGCCGCACCGCAGAAAAATCCAGCTCTGCGACGCGGCGTCAAACGGTATGGCACGGCATACCGGCCATGCCCCCCATGCAGATCAGACGATCCGGTCCACCATCATGTGCTTGATCGAGGCGATCGCCCGGGCCGGGTTCAACCCCTTGGGGCAGGTGTTGGTGCAGTTCATGATCGTGTGGCAGCGATACAGCTTGAACGGATCCTCGAGCGCGTCCAGACGCTCGCCCGTGGCCTCGTCGCGCGAGTCGATGATCCAGCGATAGGCATGCAGCAGGGCCGCCGGGCCCAGGTAGCGGTCGCCGTTCCACCAATAGCTCGGGCAGGCGGTCGAGCAGCTGGCGCACATCACGCATTCATAGAGGCCGTCCAGCTTCTTGCGGTCCTCGATCGACTGGCGCCATTCCTTGTCGGGGGTCGGCGTCTCGGTGATCAGGTAGGGCTGGACCGAGGCGTGCTGGGCGTAGAAATGCGTCAGGTCCGGCACCAGGTCCTTGACCACCGGCATATGCGGCAGCGGATAGATGTTCACGTCCCCCTTGACCTCGTCCATGCCGAAGATGCAGGCCAGATGGTTGCCGCCGTCGATGTTCATCGCGCAGGAGCCGCAGATCCCCTCGCGGCAGGAACGGCGGAAGGTCAGGGTCGGGTCGATCTCGTTCTTGATCTTGATCAGCGCGTCGAGGACCATCGGACCGCATTTGTCCATGTCCAGGAAATAGCTGTCGATGCGCGGGTTTTCCCCGGTATCGGGATCCCAGCGGTAGATGTTGAAGCGGCGGATGTTGGTGGCGCCCTCGGGTTTCGGCCAGGTCTTGCCGACCCGCATGCGGCTGTTCTTGGGAAGGGTAAGTTGGACCATTGGGTAACTCCTGGTGGTCAGACCGCCGTCATGCGGTGGCTTGGGCGAAAGGCGTCAACTCGCCCTCCAGCCCGGTTGTTCGTAAAGCGGCCGCACGGGCATCTGCCCCGAGCGGCGCAGGACGCATTGGTTGAAGATCTCGGCCGGGTCGCGGCCCATGATGTAGTCCGAGGACAGGTCGACGCTGACAAAGCCGCCGCGATAGCCGTGCGAGCCGACGCCGAAGCCGACCTCGGTGCGCGGCCCGCGGGCGTCCAGCGCCTTCACCATGCAGACGCGCTCGGCCTGTTCGACCGGAATCTGCGCCGGCGCGCAGGCCGCCAGCCCCAGCAAGGCCGGGGCAAGCAGGAAAGGCGCGCGGCGCGCGGCCATCAGGCCGCCCGCTTGGCCGCGGCAGCGGCCCCCGCGATGCATTGCGTGGTCGCCGGACGGCCGACGATGGCGGCCACCGCATCCCCGGCCCCCGCCGCGCCGGCATCGGCGATGCTGGCCAGTTCCGCAGTGGTGGCGTTCTGCATCACGCAATCCGTATAGGGCGCGACATTGGCGCCCGGCAGGCGCCGCGCCATCTCGCGGTTCACGATCACGCGCGCCGAGGAGCGGATCGCCGCATCCGGCGCGGGCGCCGCGACCGGCGGCAACGGGCCGGGGGCCGGCGCCATGCCGGGGTTCTGTACCACGCAGCCCGAAAGGGCCAGCGCAGCGGCGGTCAGGATCAGGGGAAGACGCATCAGTAAACCCTCGCTTTGGGTGCGATCTTTTTCAGGTCGATCCCGCCTTCCTCTTGCGTGGTCAGAGGCTCGAGGTGCACGGGCCGATAGGCCAGTTTAACATCGTTGCCTTCGATCCAGGCAAGCGAGTGCTTGCGCCAGTTGGCATCATCCCGCTCGGGGTAGTCTTCATGGGCATGGGCGCCGCGGCTTTCCTTGCGCGCCTCGGCGCCGACGATGGTGGCCAGCGCGTTGGGCATCAGGTTGGTCAGCTCCAGCGTTTCCATCAGGTCGCTGTTCCAGATCAGGCTGCGGTCGGTGACCTTCAGGTCGTTCATCTTGGCGGCGATCACCTTCATCTTCTCGACGCCCTCGGCCAGGGTCTTGTCGGTGCGGAACACCGCGGCATCGGCCTGCATGGTGCGCTGCATCTCCAGCCGCAGCTCGGCCGTCGGCACCGAGCCGTTGGCGTTACGGATGCGGTCGAAGCGGTCCAGCGCCTTGTCCACCTGTTCCTTGTTGGTCGTGGGAATCGCCGCCTTGCGGTCGATCACCTGACCGGCGCGGATCGCCGCGGCACGGCCGAAGACCACCAGGTCGATCAGCGAGTTCGAGCCCAGCCGGTTCGCGCCATGGACCGAGGCGCAGCCGGCCTCGCCCACCGCCATCAGGCCGGGGAAGACCGCGTCGGGGCTGTCCTCGGTCGGGTTCAGCACCTCGCCCCAATAGTTGGTGGGGATGCCGCCCATGTTGTAATGCACGGTCGGCAGGATCGGGATCGGCTCGCGCGTGACATCGACGCCGGCGAAGATCTTCGCCGATTCCGAGATGCCCGGCAGCCGCTCGGCCAGGCTTTCCGGCGGCAGGTGCATCAGGTTCAGATACATGTGATCCTTTTGCGGGCCGACGCCGCGGCCCTCGCGGATCTCGATGGTGATGCAGCGGCTGACCACGTCGCGGGACGCCAGGTCCTTGTAGGTCGGGGCATAGCGTTCCATGAACCGCTCACCTTCCGAGTTGGTCAGATAGCCGCCCTCGCCGCGCGCGCCCTCGGTGATCAGGCAGCCCGAGCCGTAGATGCCGGTCGGGTGGAACTGCACGAATTCCATGTCCTGCAGGGGCAGGCCGGCGCGGGCCACCATGCCGCCGCCGTCACCGGTGCAGGTATGGGCCGAGGTGGCGCTGAAATAGGCGCGGCCGTAGCCGCCGGTCGCCAGCACCACCATCTTGGCGTTGAAGACATGGATGGTGCCGTCGTCCAGCTTCCAGCACACCACGCCGGTGCAGGCGCCGTCGGTGATGATCAGGTCCAGCGCGAAATATTCGATGAAGAACTCGGCCTTTTCCTTCAGCGACTGGCCATAGAGCGTGTGCAGAATGGCGTGGCCGGTGCGGTCGGCGGCGGCGCAGGTGCGCTGCACCGGCGGGCCCTCGCCGAACTCGGTCGTGTGGCCGCCGAAGGGGCGCTGGTAGATCTTGCCTTCCTCGGTGCGCGAGAAGGGCACGCCGTAATGCTCCAGCTCGTAGACCGCCTTCGGGGCCTCGCGCGCCAGGTATTCCATGGCGTCGGTATCGCCCAGCCAGTCCGAGCCCTTGACGGTGTCATACATGTGCCACTGCCAGTTGTCGGGGCCCATGTTCGACAGGCTGGCGGCGATGCCGCCCTGCGCCGCGACGGTGTGCGAGCGGGTCGGAAAGACCTTGGTCACGCAGGCGGTGCGCAGACCCTGTTCGGCCATGCCCAGCGTCGCGCGCAGGCCCGCGCCACCGGCACCGACGACCACGACATCATATTCGTGCGTTTCGTATTTGTAAGCAGCCATGGCGGAACCTCAGACGACGACGATCGCGCCCAGACCCATCCGGGCCAGCGCATAGACGGCGGCGGCGATCACCGCCCAGCCGAAGATGACGGAAAAGATGATGGCCGCCTTGCGCGTGCCACCCTGGAAATAGTCGTCGATCATGATCCGCGTGCCCTTGATGAAGTGGACCATGCCCACGATCACGAACAGCGCGGTGATGAGCGCCGGGAAGGGCCGGCCGAAATAGGCCAGGAACTGCTCGTGCGGCAGGCCGATGGCGCGGGCGATCACGATCATGAACAGCGGCGTCAGCACGGTCAGCGCCACGGCGCTGACGGTCATGGCCCAATGGTGCTGGGTGCCTTCATGGGCCGAGCCAAGGCCTTCGGCGGCTTTGCGGGGGGTGATGTAACGCATGATCCCTGCCCTTTCCTCAGAACGCGAAGAACACGATCAGCGTCAGCACGGCCAAGACGACCGAACCGGCGATCAGCGCCTGACTGGATTTCTCGGCCTGCCGGATCTCGAGCCCGTAGCCGGCGTCGTAGGCCAGATGGCGCAGCCCGGCGAGCAGGTGATACCACAGCGCCCACATCGAGCCGGTCAGGATGATGAAGCCCAGCCAGGACCGCACCACCCAGTCGGCGCAGGCGAAGGCGCCGGGCGAGGTCACGGCGGCGACCAGCCACCAGGCGATCAGCACGATCCCGGCGACCAGGGCGTGGCCGGTGATGCGGGTCATGATCGAAGTGATTGCGGCAAGTGGCAGGCGATAGACCTGCAGATGCGGTGACAGTGGCCGGTTGCCCCGGTTGACGTCAGCCATGATGCGCTCTCCTGCGTTCAGGCCCCGCACGCTACGGCTGGCGGCGAGGGCTGGCCGAAATTGGGTTTGCTTTTAGCCGTCTTGTCGCATCTGTCACGGGCGGATGCCAGACGTAAGGCGGATAAGGGCAGATTTTCCGTTTTTGTGATCACGCAAATGCCGGCTGTGATCACAGGCACCCGTTCAGGCGCGAGATGATTGCGGTATCATGCCGGACTCGGCCCATTCGCCCGAATAGCCGAGGGTTTCCGTCATGTTGGCCGGGGCGTCGCTCCGATTCGCCGCTCCTCCTTCCCAGCCGTCATTTCGGCATCAGCGCCCAGTAGTCCAGGTCCAGCAGCACCTGCGGGGCGTATTTGCCCTCGCCGGTCTTCAGGGCGTGATCACCGGCGGCACCCTTGTGGGCGACCAGCCGCAGCCGGATCGCGCCGATGCCCGGCGCATGGGTGTCGGCCTTGTCCAGCACCTCGGACCAGGCGCGGATGGTGTCGCCGGAAAAGCAGGGATTGGCATGCGCGCCGCCGTTCAGCGCCACGATCATCTGCGCATTGGCCAGCCCGTTGAAGCTGAGCGCGCGGGCCATGCTGATGACATGGCCGCCATAGATCAGCCGCCTGCCGTCCTCGCGCGCCGTCACGTCGAAATGCACCTTGGCGGTGTTCTGCCACAGCCGGGTGGCCAGCATGTGCTCGGCCTCCTCGACGGTGACGCCGTCGACATGGTCGATCACCTCGCCGATCTGGTAATCGCCCCAGCGATGCGGCTCGCCCGCCAGGTCGAAATCGTATTGGGCGAAATCCATCCCCTCGGGCACCACCAGATCGCCGGGCGCCACCGCCTTCGCCAGCTCCGGCACCACCGGCTCGGGCGCCGGGGCCGAGGCGTCGCGCTTGCGCACCATGACCCAGCGCACATATTCCAGCACCGCCTCGTCCAGCTGGTTCAGCCCGCGCGTGCGCACCCAGACCACGCCGGACTTGCCGTTGGAGTTCTCGCGCAGCCCGATCACCTCGGATTCCGAGCGCAGCGTATCGCCGGGCCAGACCGGTTTCAGCCAGCGCCCCTCGGCATAGCCCAGGTTGGCGATGGCGTTCAGGCTGATATCCGGGACCGTCTTGCCGAAGACGACGTGAAAGGCGATCAGGTCGTCCATCGGGCTGCCTTCCAGCCCCGAGGCCGCCGCGAATTCGTCCGAGGAATAAAGCGCATGCCGCGCCGGATAAAGCGCGTGGTAAAGCGCGCGCTCGCCCTCGGCCACGGTGCGGGGGACGGCGTGGCGGATCACCTGGCCGACGCGGTAATCCTCGAAGAAGCGGCCCGGATTGGTCTTGCTCATCATGGTCCCTTACTGTTGGCCCAGTTTCATCTCGGGGTGGTAGTCGGCCTCGATCTCCTTGGTGACGGCCTGGGCGCAGCGCATCACGCCGCGCGCCGCGTCGAAGGCATAGGCCGGTGCGCCATGCAGCTCCCAGCCTTTCGACAGCGCCTCGCTGACCTTGTGGCAGAAGGCCGAGGTATCGTCCTCGGTCAGCAGGCGATAGATCTTCGGCATGTCAGCCTCCAAACGGGTTATAGCCTAGCCAGGCGTGGATCAGCCCCACGACCAGCATGACGACGATGGCGCCGACCGCCGCCATCGCCTCCTTGCGGGCCGGGAACGGGCCGGCGGGCGGGGTCCAGCGCGGCTCGGCGCGGTTGATGACCGCCATCTCGACCAGCGCCCAGGCCAGCAGCCCGCCGAACAGCACGAAGCTGGGCAGATCGCCGTTCGGCAGCAGATGCGCAAAGGCCCAGAGCGCGAAGCCGGTCAGCTGCGGGTGGCGCATGTGCCGGGTGACGCGCGTCTTCATCCCGGCGGCGGCGAAGAGATAGAAGGCCAGCAGCACCAGCAGGTTGTTGATGCCCTTCAGCGGCGCCGAGGCGCCCCACCAATAGGGCCCGTCGGCCATGCGATAGCCGACCACCATCAGCACCACCGACAGAAGCAGCAGTCCCGCGACGCCGCCGCGGCCCAGCCGGGCGCGGGATTGCGGCGCAAGCCGCTTGAGCAGATGCGCGCCCCACCACAGGGCGAGGCCAAGGATCAGGATCAACATCTGGCTATTCCTTTCCGCTGGATGTTAATGGCCCTTACTTTGCCATCACCCCGCCAGTTCGGCAATCGCCGCTGCCTTGGCCAGCGTGGCCCGCGCCGTCTCGACATGCAGGTTCTCGACGATCCGGCCATCCACGACCGCGACGCCCCTGCCCTGCGCATTGGCCTCATCGAAAGCTTCGATCTGGCGGCGGGCCAGCTCGACCTCCGAGGCCGAGGGCGCGAAAACCTCGTTGGCGATGGCCAGCTGCGCCGGGTGGATCAGGGTCTTGCCGTCGAAGCCCATGTCGCGGCCCTGCTCGCATTCGGCGCGCAGGCCCTCGTCGTCCTTGAAGGCGTTGAAGACGCCGTCGACGATCACCCGGCCATGCGCCCGCGCGGCCAGCAGGCACAGGCCCAGCCCCGGCATCATCGGCAGCCGGTCGGCGCGAAAGCGGCTGTTCAGCTCCTTGGCCAGGTCGTTGGTGCCCATGACCATGCCCTGCAGGCGCGGATGCGCGGCGATCTCGGCGGCGTTCAGCATGCCCTCCGCCGTCTCCATCATCGCCCAAAGCGGCGTGTCGGGCACCAGCGCCGCCACGCGGTCCAGATCGGCACCGCGGCTGACCTTGGGCACCAGCACCGCATCGGCGCCGGTGGCAAAGGCGCGGGCATCGCCCTCGCCCCATTCGGTGTCCAGCCCGTTGATGCGCACGATCCGCGCCCGGCCGGCGTAATCGGCCAGCAGCGCCTTGGCCAGAAGCTCGCGCGCGGCGGCCTTCTCGGACGGCGCCACCGCGTCCTCAAGGTCGAAGATGATCGCGTCGGCAGCCAGCGTCCGGGCCTTTTCCATGGCCCGCTGATTGGCGGCCGGAATGTAGAGAACAGAACGATAGGGACGGGTCATCGGGGCCTCGCGTAATAATCTTGCGCGAACCTGCCCGGAAAGGAAGCGAATCGCAAGCACCGATTTGCCGCACTGCGGCGTCAGATCCCGTCCCAGATCAGCTTGGCCGAAACCAGGATCAGCGCCCAGGTGATGAAGCGATAGAAAAACGCCGGTGACATGCGCCGCACCAGCCACAGCCCGGCAAGCACGCCCAGCACGCCCGGCACCATCAGCACGGCGGCCACCGACAGGTTATGCGCGGAAAGCTGGCCCAGCAGGGCATAGGGAATCAGCTTCACCGCATTGCAGATGGCAAAGAAGATCGTCGTGGTGCCGGCATAGGTCATCGGCGTCATGCGCAGCGGCTGGGCATAGACCTGATAGGGCGCCGCCCCGGAATGGGACACGAAGCTGGTATAGCCCGAGACCGTGCCCCAGAAACTGCCCGCGCCCCAGCGCGGCGGCCGGGCGCCGGCGCTGATGCGGCTGCGCAGCAATGCGTTCAGCGCGAAGGCCAGGCCGATCAGCCCGACGATCAGCCCGACCTGCGCGTCGTCGACATGATGCGCGGTCGCCCAGCCCAGGCCGATGCCGGCGATCGCCCCGGGCACCAGGGTCCGCAGCACCCGGCGGTCGAAATCGCGGCGAAAGGCGATCAGCCCGCCGATATCCGAGACGATATAGACCGGCAGCAGGATGCCCGCCGCCTGCACCGGCGACATGACCAGCGCCAGCAGCGGCACCGAGATGGTGCCGACCATCGACAGCCCGCCCTTGGCCAGCCCGATCGAAAAGGCGGCGATCACCGCCAGCACCCAGCCCAGCATCTCCATTCCGGCACGCCCTCCGCTTTGCCGGCCATGGAGTAATCCAGCCGCCCGGCCGCGGCAATGCATGGGCAGGCTTGTCCTGTTAGCGGTTGACAACGGCCGATTTCGCGCCGGTCCGACAGGCAAGGCTTGCGATTCTCATCCCGAGGGACTAGGCCACCGCGCGAACCCATCATGGAAATCGGAGGTTAACATGGCCCGACCCAAGATCGCACTCATCGGTGCGGGACAGATCGGCGGCACGCTGGCGCATCTGGCCGCGATGAAGGAACTGGGCGACGTCGTCCTGTTCGACATCGCCGAGGGCACCCCTCAGGGCAAGGCGCTGGACATCGCGCAATCGGGCCCGTCCGAGGGCTTCGACGCCAGCATGAAGGGCGCCAACGACTATGCCGACATCGCCGGCGCCGACGTCTGCATCGTCACCGCCGGCGTGCCGCGCAAGCCCGGCATGAGCCGCGACGACCTTCTGGGCATCAACCTCAAGGTCATGAAATCGGTGGGCGAGGGCATCAAGCAGCACGCCCCGAACGCCTTCGTGATCTGCATCACCAACCCGCTGGACGCGATGGTCTGGGCGCTGCGCGAGTTCAGCGGCTTGCCGCATGAAAAGGTCGTCGGCATGGCCGGCGTGCTTGATTCGGCGCGCTTCCGTCACTTCCTGTCGCTGGAATTCGGCGTCTCGATGCGCGACGTCACCGCCTTCGTGCTGGGCGGCCATGGCGACACCATGGTGCCGCTGACCCGCTATTCGACCGTTGCCGGCATTCCGCTGCCCGACCTGGTCAAGATGGGCTGGACCACGCAGGAGAAGCTGGACGCCATCGTGCAGCGCACCCGCGACGGCGGCGCCGAGATCGTCGGCCTGCTGAAGACCGGCTCGGCCTTCTATGCGCCCGCCACCTCGGCCATCGAGATGGCGGAAGCCTATCTCAAGGACCAGAAGCGCGTGCTGCCCTGCGCCGCCTACGTGAAAGGCGCCTACGGGCTGGACGGGCTTTATGTCGGCGTGCCGACCGTGATCGGCGCCGGCGGCATCGAGAAGGTCGTCGACATCACGCTGAACGCCGAGGAACAGGCGATGTTCGACAAGTCGGTCGATGCGGTGAAGGGCCTTGTCCAGGCCTGCAAGGGCATCGAAAGCGCGCTGGCCTGATCGCCGCATCCGCGCCGTGAACGACCCCGCCGGCGACGGCGGGGTTTTTTCATGGCCGTCTTTCCACGGCCGGGACGCGAGGGGAAAAGGCGCCAGCGACCGGGCTTGCAGCGGCTCGCGTGCCCTGCGAGCCTCCCCGCAACCTGGGACCTTGGGATCTGTCAGGCCCCAAGGCAGAGGCTGCCCGCATCCCCTTGCAGGCGGCGGATTCCCGGGATGCTTGCGCGGCAAGGCGGCATTTGTGATCACAGCCTTGAAAACTGTGATCGCAAAACGCGAATTCCCGCCTGTTTTACGGATTTCGCCGATCATAGTGCTTTGGGCCGTGCGTGGAATGTGCCACAAGCCCGGCCAACCGACAACTGCGGGGAAGCACCATGAATATCCATGAATACCAGGCCAAGGCGTTGCTGCGCCATTATGGCGCGCCGGTCTCCGACGGGCGGGTGGTGATGAAGGCCGACGAGGCCAAGGCGGCGGCGGGGGAACTCGACGGTCCGCTCTGGGTCGTCAAGGCCCAGATCCATGCCGGCGGCCGTGGCAAGGGTCATTTCAAGGAGAAGGAAGCCGGCGAGAAGGGCGGCGTCCGGCTGGCGAAATCGGTCGAGGAGGCCGAGGAACTGACCCGCCAGATGCTGGGCCGCACGCTGGTCACCCACCAGACGGGCGAGATCGGCAAGCAGGTCAACCGCATCTATATCGAGGACGGCTCGGATATCGAGCGCGAGCTGTATCTGGCGCTGCTGGTCGATCGCGGCACCTCGCGCGTCAGCTTCGTCGCCTCGACCGAGGGCGGCATGGACATCGAGGAAGTCGCCGCCTCGACCCCGGAGAAGATCGTCAGCTTCAGCGTCGATCCGGCCTCGGGGCTTTCGGATTTCCACGGCCGCCGCGTGGCCTTCGCCCTGGGCCTCTCGGGCCCGCAGGTCAAGCAATGCGTCCAGCTGGTCAAGAACCTGTATCGCATGTTCATCGAGAAGGACATGGAGATGCTGGAGATCAACCCGCTGATCGTGATGAAGGACGGCAACCTCAAATGCCTGGACGCGAAGATGGGCTTCGACAACAACGCCCTCTATCGCCAGCCCGACGTGCTGGCGCTGCGCGACGAGACCGAGGAGGACCCGAAGGAACTGGCGGCCTCGAAGTTCGACCTGAACTACATCGCGCTGGACGGCGAGATCGGCTGCATGGTGAACGGCGCCGGCCTGGCGATGGCCACCATGGACATCATCAAGCTCTACGGTGCCGAGCCGGCGAACTTCCTTGACGTGGGCGGCGGCGCCTCCAAGGAAAAGGTCACCGAGGCGTTCAAGATCATCACCTCGGACCCGAACGTCAAAGGCATCCTGGTCAACATCTTCGGCGGCATCATGCGCTGCGACATCATCGCCGAGGGCATCATCGCCGCGGTGAAGGAAGTCGGGCTGCAGGTTCCGCTGGTCGTGCGGCTGGAAGGCACCAATGTCGAGCTGGGCAAGCAGATCGTCCGCGACTCGGGCCTGAACGTGATCCCGGCCGACGACCTCTCGGATGCGGCGCAGAAGATCGTGAAAGCGGTGAAGGGGTGATCACACTCCGCCCAATTGCGTTGGCAGTGTTTGCCTTCTCCTCAGCTGCAGCAGCAGAAGAGCGCTGGCCAGAATATCAAGCATGCGCAGAGCGCTTCTTGGTAAACGTCGAGCGGGCAGAGCCATCTATTTGGGACGGAGCGGACCTGATCTTGCGCGCGCTATGCATTCAAGAAGGGGCCGACGTAGCAAACGACATGGTAAGCGGCCGAGAGATGGCAAAGATTGAACCTTTCGGAACCGCGTTTGATCGTGCCCTCGCCGTTATTCGCCGTGAAACCGCAATCAAATTATACGAAGCACGAGTGCTTCGATTGGGGCTAGAGGAAAACTAATGGCCGTTCTCGTCAACAAAGACACCAAAGTCATCTGCCAGGGCATCACCGGCTCTCAAGGCACCTTCCACACCGAACAGGCGATCGCCTACGGCACGCAGATGGTCGGCGGCGTGACGCCCGGCAAGGGCGGCAGCGAACACCTGGGCCTGCCCGTGTTCAACAGCGTCCACGAGGCCGTGGCAAAGACCGGCGCCAATGCGACCGCGATCTATGTCCCGCCGCCCTTCGCGGCCGACTCGATCCTGGAAGCCATCGACGCCGAGATCCCGCTGATCGTCGCCATCACCGAGGGCATCCCGGTCCTCGACATGATGAAGGTCAAGCGCGCGCTGCAAGGCTCGAAATCGCTGCTGATCGGGCCGAACTGCCCCGGCATCATGACGCCCGACGAATGCAAGATCGGCATCATGCCCGGCAGCATCTTCAAGCGCGGCTCGGTCGGCGTCGTGTCGCGTTCCGGCACGCTGACCTATGAGGCGGTGAAACAGACCTCGGACGTCGGCCTCGGCCAGTCCTCGGCCGTCGGCATCGGCGGCGACCCGATCAAGGGCATGGAGCATATCGACGTGCTGCGCATGTTCCTGGACGACCCCGAAACCGAGTCGATCATCATGATCGGCGAGATCGGCGGCTCGGCCGAGGAAGAGGCCGCCGAATTCCTGGCCGAGCAGAAGCGCAAGGGCAAGTGGAAGCCGACCGCCGGCTTCATCGCCGGGCGCACCGCGCCGAAGGGCCGCCGCATGGGCCATGCCGGCGCCATCGTCTCGGGCGGCAAGGGCGACGCGGAATCGAAGATCGAGGCCATGAAATCGGCCGGGATCGTCGTTGCCGACAGCCCGGCGGGCCTGGGCGAGGCGGTGCTGAAGGCTCTCGGCCGGTAACGTCTTTGCAAGCTTTTTGACTTAGGCGTGGCCCCTGCCTACCTTCAGGGGGCCGCGCCAGACTTTACCAGCAGGTGCCAGATTGGACGTCCGCCGTCGCCAGATCGTCGCCAGAACCGCCGGGGCCGTGCCCTGCCCGGCCGACGGCCCTGCCCTGACCGTGCGGGGCGCGGCATGACCACGCAGCCCCCTCCGGACGGCAAGCCCGCCCCCTCGCCCGCTCCTTCGCCGGTCGCGGCGCGGAACTGGGCGCTCTGCGTCTCGACCTACAATCGTCGGCGGATGCTCTGCGACTGCGTTCGCGCCGCGCTGGCCTCGGACCAGCGGCCGGCGGAAATCGTCATCGTCGATGCCAGCGCCGACTGGCCGCTGAATCGCCAGAGCGTCGAGGCGGTGGTCGCCGAGGCCGGCGGCTGTCCCCTGACCTATGTGCCCGCCCTGCGCAAGTCGCTGACGGTGCAGCGCAACCAGGCCGTCGCGCTGGCCCGGGCCGACATCCTGTTCATGATCGACGACGACGCGCTGCTGCATCCCGTCTGCGCCGGGCGGATCATGGCGCATTACCGCGCTGACAACCGGGGCCGGATCGTCGCCATCTCGGCCCGAAACGCGCCCCGGACCCGCGACGCGGCCGGCGCGGCCGAGCTGAAGCGGACCAACCCCGCCGGCGGGCTGCTCGCGGACCGGGGGGGACCGGCGCGGCGCGGCATCGACTTCGTCCTGCGGCATCTGCTGATGATCCCCGCCGAGCAGCGTTTCCTGGCTTATGACCGCCCTGAACGGCGCTGGCAGGGCGATGCCACCCTGCCCGAGGGGCTGCTGCGCGTCGATTTCATCGTCGGCTTCGCGCTGACCCTGCGCCGCCACCTGGCGCTGCGCGAACCATTCGACGAGGGGCTGGTCGGCAGCTCGATTGCCGAGGATCTGGACGCCAGCTACCGCTTTGGCCGGCACGGCATCCTGGCCATCGCGCCGGATGCGCTGATCCACCATCTCGAAGCGGCGGCCGGCCGCGACCGGCGGCGGATCAACAGCGCGCTGGCGGTGCTGAACATCGCCTATTTCGTCCGCCGCAATTCCGAGCGGCAGGCCCGCGACCTGGCCCGCTACGCGCTGTGGTATCTGCGCATGGTGCTGGCCGAACTGCCCAAGGACATCGCCGGGGGCCGCTGGGACCTGCCGCAGCTGCGCGGCGCCCTGCTGGCCGGGCGCCACCTGCCCGCGCTGCTGCGCCAGCCGCGCGCCGGGCTGCCGGCATGGTATCAGACCCTTCAGACACGGCTGATGACCGGGGCTTCGCCCGGTCCTGGCCAGAACAAAGCGACCGCCCCCGACCCGGGCGCGAACGGATAGGATTTCCCGGAGGCAAGCCAATGAACGATCAATCCCCCAATTCGGCCTTCCACGATTCAAGCTTCCTGCAGGGCCATAACGCGGCCTATGTAGAGCAACTTTACGGCCAGTGGGCCCAGGACCCGGCGGCGGTCGATCAGGCCTGGGACGCCTTCTTCCGCAGCCTGGGCGACGAAGAGGCCGTGGTCACCCGCGAGGCCAAGGGCGCCAGCTGGCGCCGCGCCGACTGGCCGCCGGTGCCCTCGGACGACACCACCGCGGCGCTGACCGGCGAATGGCCGATGCTGCCCAAGGCCGAGGCCAAGGCGGCGCTGGACAAGATCGCCGCCAAGGCCGGCGAAAAGGGCGTCAGCCTGTCGGACGACCAGCTGAAGCGCGCGGTGCTGGACAGCGTCCGCGCCATCATGCTGATCCGCGCCTTCCGCATCCGCGGCCATCTCTATGCCGATCTGGACCCGCTGGGGATGCGCGACATCCCCGACCATGGCGAGCTGAAGCCCGAAACCTACGGCTTCACCGAGGCCGACCTGGACCGGCCGATCTTCATCGACAACGTGCTCGGCCTGCAGATCGCCACGATCCGCCAGATCGTGGATCTGATGAAGCGTACCTATTGCGGCACCTTCGCGCTGCAGTTCATGCATATCTCGAACCCCGAGGAAGCCGCCTGGCTGAAGGAGCGCATCGAGGGCTACGGCAAAGAGATCGCCTTCACGCGCGAAGGCCGCCGCGCCATCCTCAACAAGCTGGTCGAGGCCGAGGGCTTTGAAAAGTTCCTGCATGTCAAATACATGGGCACCAAGCGCTTTGGCCTTGACGGCGGCGAGGCGCTGATCCCGGCCATGGAGCAGATCATCAAGCGCGGCGGCGCGCTTGGGGTCAAGGACGTGGTGATCGGCATGCCGCATCGCGGCCGCCTGTCGGTGCTGGCCAATGTCATGGGCAAGCCCTACCGCGCCATCTTCCACGAATTCCAGGGCGGCAGCTACAAGCCCGACGACGTGGACGGCTCGGGCGACGTGAAATATCACCTAGGCGCCTCTTCGGACCGCACCTTCGACGACAATACCGTGCACCTGTCGCTGACCGCGAACCCCTCGCACCTGGAAGCCGTGAACCCGGTGGTGCTGGGCAAGGTCCGCGCCAAGCAGGACCAGCTGTCGGACCAGACCCACCGCACGGCGGTGCTGCCGATCCTGCTGCATGGCGACGCGGCCTTCGCCGGCCAGGGCATCGTGGCGGAATGCTTCCAGCTGTCCGGCATTCGCGGCCACCGCACCGGCGGCACCATCCATATCGTGGTGAACAACCAGATCGGCTTCACCACGGCGCCGCATTTCAGCCGCACCTCGCCCTATCCGACCGACATCGCGCTGATGGTCGAGGCGCCGATCTTCCACGTCAACGGCGACGACCCCGAGGCGGTGGTGCATGCCGCCCGCGTGGCGACCGAGTTCCGGCAGAAGTTCCACAAGGACGTGGTCATCGACATCTTCTGCTATCGCCGCTTCGGCCATAACGAGGGCGACGAGCCCATGTTCACCAACCCGGCGATGTACAAGGCGATCAAGGGCCACAAGACGACGCTGCAGCTCTATACCGACCGCCTGGTCGCCGACGGCCTGGTGCCGGAGGGCGAGATCGAGGAGATGAAGGCCGCCTTCCAGTCGCATCTGAACGAGGAGTTCGAGATCGGCAAGAACTTCAAGCCGAACAAGGCGGATTGGCTGGACGGCAAATGGTCGGGCATCGAGGCCGAGCATGCCGAGGAAAACCTGGGCCAGACCGGCATTTCGGCCGAGACCATGGCCGAGATCGGCGGCGCGCTGACCCGGGTGCCCGAGGGCTTCGACCTGCACAAGACCGTGGGCCGGCTGCTGGAATCCAAGAAGCAGATGTTCGAGACCGGCAAGGGCTTCGACTGGGCCACGGGCGAGGCGCTGGCCTTCGGCTCGCTGCTGGTGGAGGGGCATCCGGTACGCCTGGCCGGCCAGGACTCGACCCGCGGCACCTTCTCGCAGCGCCATTCCGCCTTCGTGGATCAGGCCACCGAAGAGCGCCACTACCCGCTGAACCATATCCGCGGCGGGCAGGCGCGCTACGAGGTCATCGATTCGATGCTGTCGGAATATGCGGTGCTGGGCTTCGAATACGGCTATTCGCTGGCCGAGCCGAACAGCCTGGTCATGTGGGAGGCCCAGTTCGGCGATTTCGCCAACGGCGCCCAGATCATGTTCGACCAGTTCATCACCTCGGGCGAGAAGAAATGGCTGCGCATGTCCGGCCTGGTGATGCTGATGCCGCACGGCTATGAGGGCCAGGGCCCCGAGCACAGCTCGGCGCGGCTGGAACGCTGGCTGCAGATGTGCGCCGAGGACAACTGGATCGTGGCCAACTGCACGACTCCGGCGAACTATTTCCACATCCTGCGCCGGCAGCTGAAGCGCCCCTTCCGCAAGCCGCTGGTGCTGATGACGCCGAAATCGCTGCTGCGCCACCCGCTGGCGGTCTCGACGGCGGACGAGTTCCAGACCGGCTCGACCTTCAACCGGGTGCTGGCGGACGATGCCGACCGCGGCAAGTCCGAGTTCAGGCTGGTGCCGGACGACAAGATCCGCCGCGTGGTGATCTGCTCGGGCAAGGTCTATTACGACCTCGCGCAGGCCCGCGACGCGGCCGGCGCCGAGGATGTCTATATCCTGCGGCTGGAGCAGTTCTATCCCTTCCCGGCCCAGACCATGTCCAAGGAGCTGGAACGCTTCAAGGACGCCGAGATCGTCTGGTGCCAGGAGGAACCCAAGAACCAGGGCGGCTGGACCTTCGTCGAGCCCAATATCGAATGGGTGCTGTCGCGCATCGGCGCCAAGCATGGCCGTCCGCGCTATGTCGGCCGCCATGCCGCGGCCTCGCCGGCCACAGGGCTTGCCTCGCGCCACAAGGCCGAGCAAGAGGCCCTGGTCCACGAAGCCATCACCATCGGGTCCTGACATGGCAGTGGAACTGCGCGTCCCCACGCTTGGGGAATCGGTATCCGAGGCGACGGTGGCCACCTGGTTCAAGAAACCGGGCGACCGCGTCGCCGTGGATGAAATGCTGTGCGAGCTGGAAACCGACAAGGTGACGGTCGAGGTGCCCTCGCCCGTTGCCGGAAAACTGGCCGAGATCGTCGCCCCCGAGGGCACGGTGGTCGCGCCCAATGCGCTGCTCGCGCAGATCATGGAACAGGGCGATGCCGGCCCGGAAGAAATGTTGCCCAAGGCTGATGCGGGCACGAAGGCTCAGGAAGGACAGAGGAAGATGAGCGGAAAATCCGTCGATGTGATGGTGCCCACCCTGGGCGAAAGCGTGACCGAAGCCACGGTGGCGACCTGGTTCAAGAAGGTCGGCGACAGCGTCGCGCAGGACGAGATGCTGTGCGAGCTCGAGACCGACAAGGTCTCGGTCGAGGTTCCCGCCCCGGCGGCGGGCGTCCTGGCCGAGATCCTGGCCCCCGAGGGCGCGACGGTCGAGGCCAGCGCCCGGCTGGCGATCATCACCGAGGGCGCGGCCGGCGCCGCATCGGCGCCCAAGGCCGAAGCGCCTGCCGCGGCCGCGGCCGCCGTGCAGTCGCCGGGCGCCGGTCCGGAAACGCCCGCCGCCCGCAAGGATGTCGAGGACGCGCCCTCGGCCAAGAAGGCCATGGCCGAGGCCGGCGTCAGCCGCGACGCCGTGACCGGCACCGGCCGCGACGGAAGGGTGATGAAAGAGGACGTGGCCCGCGCCGCCGCGGCCCCGGCGCCTGCCGCCTCGCCCGCCCCTGCCCCGGCCCAGGCCCCGCGCGCGCCCAGCTCGGCCGACGACGCGGCGCGCGAGGAGCGGGTCAAGATGACCCGCCTGCGCGCCACCATCGCCCGCCGCCTGAAGGATGCGCAGAACACCGCCGCGATGCTGACCACCTATAACGAGGTGGACATGAAGGGCATCATGGACCTGCGCAACACCTACAAGGACCAGTTCGAGAAGAAGCACAAGGTCAAGCTGGGCTTCATGTCCTTCTTCGTGAAGGCCTGCTGCCACGCGCTGAAGGAGGTGCCCGAGGTCAATGCCGAGATCGACGGCGGCGACATCGTCTACAAGAACTTCGTCCACATGGGCGTGGCGGTCGGCACCCCGACCGGCCTGGTGGTCCCGGTGGTGCGCGACGCCGACCAGAAGAGCTTCGCCCAGATCGAGAAGGAGATCGCCGAGCTGGGGCTGCGCGCCCGCGACGGCAAGCTGACCATGGCCGAGATGCAGGGCGGCACCTTCACCATCTCGAACGGCGGCGTCTACGGCTCGCTGATGTCCTCGCCGATCCTGAACCCGCCGCAATCGGGCATCCTCGGCATGCACAAGATCCAGGAGCGGCCGGTCGTCGTCGATGGCCAGATCACCATCCGCCCGATGATGTATCTGGCGCTGAGCTACGACCACCGCATCGTGGACGGCAAGGGCGCCGTGACCTTCCTCGTGCGCGTCAAGGAGGCGCTGGAGGATCCGCGCCGCCTGCTGATGGATCTGTGATCGCTTTGGGGCGCGGCCTCGGCCGCCCCCTTTCTCATTGCCGGGTTCCATGTCGCCGTCCCCTGCCATCGCCACCCCGATCCGCCGCGTCGCGCCGGTCCCGCCTCCCGCGCGGAGTGCGGCGCATGGCTGAGGACGCGGCGACCCTCCCGGCCGGATCGGTCTTCCTTGGCCCGGCGCTGCCCCCCGGTCCCGCCACCGCGCAGGCCGAGGCCATGCGGCGCGCCCATCCGCAGGACTTTCCCACCGCCGATGCGGCGGCGCAGTTCCTGCGCAGCATCCACATGCCCGCCAGCCTGCGCTGGGCCTTCCTGAACAACGGCAAATCCGGCACCAGCTCGGCCCGGCGCCTGTTGTTCCGGCTGGAATTCGGGGTTCCCCTGACCGCGGAATGGGACGTGCCCGGCGACATCAATTCCGACGCGGTCGTGCACTACCTTCAGGGGCCGGCCGGCATCCTGCGCCCGGCCCTCGCCATTCCCGAAGCCGCCGCGCGGCTGGCGGCGGCGCTGCGGATCACCACGGTCCGCCATCCGCTGGACCGCGCGCTTTCGGCCTTCGACTATCTCTGCCGCTCGCATGAGCTGCGCCATGGCTGGTTCGCGGCGGACCGGCTGCGCATGAACGCCCTGGTCGGCTTCGACTGGTCCCGGCATCCGCGCACGGAACAGGGCTTCGCGCGGTTTCTGGACTATGTGGCCTGCATCCGCGCCCAGGCCGGCGCCGCCGCGGTCGACCCGCATTGGCGCCCGCAGATCGAGAACGTCCGGCCCGCGCTGTTCCGCCCCGACCTGGTCGGGCGGGTCGAGGACATGCCGGGCTTTTTCGCCGCGCTCGCCGCGCGGCTGGATCGCCCGCTGCCGGGGGATGCCGCCGGCACCGCCTCGAACCGGCAGCATCATCGCAGCGACCGCGCCGCCCTGCTGAGCGCCGGGAACCGGGCGGCCATCCGGACGCTCTATGCCGCCGATTTCGATTGGCTGGGCTATGATCCGGGGGATCGCTGATGCGTCTTTCCCCCTTCCCGGCCGGCGCGGCGCGGCTCAAGGCAACCCAGGCAGCGGCCGTTCCGTTGAACGGCAGGTCGAAACTTGTCCCCGGCAGGGCGGCAAAAAGCTGAAAGGACTGAAGCCATGCAGATGATCGCGCATTACACCGTCGCGGGTTACGCCGCCTTCAAGACCGCTTTCGACGCCGATGCCGAGGATCGCGGCAATAACGGCCTGTCGCTGCTGCAGCTCTGGCGCGAAAGCGACCAGAGCGCCTGGGCGCTGTTCCAGGTGCAGGACGCCGCAGCCGCCAAGGCCTATCTGGAGGGCGCGGCGGGGGTCTTCAACAGCCAGGCCGGCGTCTCGGCCACCGCGTTCCATTTCGTCGAGACCGCATGATGGCGGCCGAGACCACCGCGCTGGCGCTGGCGGCCTTGCTGCAGGCCGTGCAGATCGGCCTGGCCGCCGCCTCGATGAACCGCGACGTCGGCGCGAAATGGAACGCCAGCCCGCGCGACCGGCAGCCGGAATTCTCGGCCCTGACCGGGCGGCTGCGCCGCGCGGTGGACAACCATTTCGAGGGGCTGATCCTGTTCACCATCGCCGTGCTTCTGGTGGTGCTGGGCGATGCCGGCTCGCCCCTGACCGTGCTTTGCGCCTGGACCTATCTGCTGGCCCGGCTGCTCTACATCCCCGCCTATGCCTTTGGCTGGTCGCCCTGGCGCTCGGTCATCTGGGCGGCGGGGTTCGTCGCCACGCTGGCGATGATCCTGACCGCTTTGTTCACCTGACTCGAATGGCGGCGCCGAAGGCGCGCCGCGAACTGCAAGGAGACCCGAATGTCCACCTATGACCTGATCGTGATCGGCGCCGGACCCGGCGGCTATGTCTGCGCGATCCGCGCCGCCCAGCTGGGGCTGAAGGTCGCCTGCGTCGAGGGGCGCGAGACCCTGGGCGGCACCTGCCTGAACGTCGGCTGCATCCCCTCGAAGGCGCTTTTGCATGCCAGCCACATGCTGCACGAGACGCATAAGAATTTCGAGAAGATGGGCCTGGTCGGCGCCGCGCCGAAGGTCGACTGGCAGAAGATGCAGGGCTACAAGGCCGAGACGGTCGGCGGCAACACCAAGGGCATCGAGTTCCTGTTCAAGAAGAACAAGATCGACTGGCTGAAGGGCTGGGCAAGCATCGAGGCGCCCGGCAAGGTCAAGGTCGGCGACACCGTCCACGAGACGAAGAACATCGTCATCGCCACCGGCTCGGAACCGGCCAGCCTGAAGGGGGTCGAGGTCGACAACGCGGCCGGCATCGTCGTCGATTCCACCGGCGCCCTGTCGCTGCCGAAGATCCCCAAGTCGATGGTGGTGATCGGCGCCGGGGTGATCGGGCTGGAGCTGGGCTCGGTCTATGCCCGGCTGGGCGCCGAGGTGACGGTGGTCGAGTTCCTGGACGCCATCACCCCCGGCATGGACGGCGAGGTGCAAAAGCAGTTCCAGCGCATCCTGGCGAAACAGGGGCTGAAATTCGTCCTGGGCGCCGCCGTGTCCGAGGTCGAGGTCGAGAAGGGCAAGGCCGACGTCAAATACAAGCTGCGCAAGGACGACAGCGAGCATGAGATCAAGGCCGAATGCGTGCTGGTCGCCACCGGCCGCCGCCCCTATCTCGCCGGGCTGGGCCTCGACAAGCTCGGCGTCGCGCTGACCGATCGCGGCTTCGTCCAGATCGACCAGCATTGGCAGACCAGCGTCAAGGGCATCTACGCCATCGGCGACGCGGTGCCCGGCCCGATGCTGGCCCACAAGGCCGAGGACGAGGGCATGGCGGTGGCCGAGGTCATCGCCGGCAAGCATGGACATGTGAACTATGACGTCATTCCCGGCGTGATCTATACCACACCGGAGGTCGCCTCGGTCGGCCTGACCGAAGAGGCCGCGAAGGAAAGCGGCCGCAAGGTCAAGGTCGGCAAGTTCCCCTTCATGGGCAATGCCCGCGCCAAGGCCCTGTTCCAGGCCGAGGGCTTCGTCAAGCTGATCGCCGATGCGGAAACCGACCGGGTCCTGGGCTGCCACATCATCGGCCCGAATGCCGGCGAGATGATCCACGAGATCTGCGTGGCGATGGAATTCGGCGCCGCGGCCCAGGACATCGCCCTGACCTGCCACGCGCATCCGACCTGTTCGGAAGCGGTGCGCGAGGCGGCGCTGGCCTGCGGCGACGGCGCAATTCACGCCTGATCGGCGGAACTTCACCGAAACCGCCGCCGCGCTGCGGCAATAATCCGCCGATGGGCCGCCCCGAACCGGGCGGCCCTTTCTTTTGCATTCCCCGACTCCGGCGGCTGTGGCTAATCCTTCGGGCAATGAAAAGCCAAGGGGCAGTCATGAAATCCATTATCGCACTGTTGGCGCTGAGCGGCGTTCTGGCTGTCAGCGCCTGCGGCGACAATCGGGTCGATCCCGACCGCCGCTATCTGGTCGAACCCCGTGCCTCGGCGGCCCAGGTCGCTGCGCTGCACCCGAACGAGACGCCGGAGCTGCGCCGGCTCATCCACAAATATGCCGCGGAATACGATGTGCCCGTCGATCTGGTGCAGCGCGTCATCATCCGCGAATCGACCCATCGGCCCGGCGCCCGCAACGGCCCCTATTACGGGCTGATGCAGATCCTGCCCGCCACCGCGCGGGGCATGGGCTATCGCGGCTCGCCCGCCGGGCTGCTGGATGCCGAGACGAACCTGAAATACGGCGTCAAATACCTGCGCGGCGCCTATATGGTCGCCGACGGCAACAAGGATGCCGCGGTGAAATGGTATGCCCGCGGCTATTACTACGAGGCCAAGCGCAAAGGCCTGCTGGAAGCCACCGGCCTGCGCTAAGGCGAGGGACAGCGGATCGCGGGGGCGGCCTTCGGGCCGCCCTTTGCATTACAGCTTGCGGTGGTAGCGGATGAAGGGCGACTTCTGGCCAACCCGGTCGTAGAGCATGCGGCCGGGATAGTTGTCCTCGGCCGTCAGCCAATAGACGGCGGGGACGCCGGCCCGGTCGGCCTCGGCATAGACGGCCTCGATCAGGGCGCGGGCGATGCCGCGGCCGCGCGCCTCGGGTGCGGTGAACAGGTCCTGCAGATAGCAGACCCCTTCGTCGCGCCACAGGTTCGGGTGAAAGACGTAATGCGTCAGCCCCAGCAGCCGCCCGTCCGACTCGGCCACCAGCCCGTGGAAGTCGCGCGGATCGCGCGCCATCAGCCGGGCAAAGGCGCGGTCGTAAAAGGACGGCGGCCGGTCGTCGAAGCCGTAAAAGGCCTGATACCCCTCGTAGAGCCGCTGCCAGCCCTTGCGATCCTCGGGGCGAAGCGCGCGGATCATTGCTGCCGCCCTCAGCGTTGGCGGCGGGCCATGAAGGCCAGCCGCTCGAACAGCGCCACGTCCTGTTCGTTTTTCAAAAGCGCGCCGTGCAGCCGGGGCAGCATCTCGCCGGCCGGACGCTTCAGGTCCTCGGGCGACAGGTCCTCGGCCAGGATCAGCTTGAGCCAGTCCAGAAGCTCGCTGGTCGAAGGCTTCTTCTTCAGCCCCTGCACCTCGCGCAGTTCCAGGAACTGGTTCAGCGCCTCGTCCAGGATGCGGCGCTTTAGGCCGGGATAATGCACCTCGACGATGCGTTTCAGCGTCTCGGCGTCGGGAAAGCGGATATAGTGGAAGAAGCAGCGGCGCAGGAAGGCGTCCGGCAGCTCCTTCTCGTTGTTCGAGGTGATGATGACCACCGGCCGGTGCCGGGCCACCACCGTCTCGCCGGTCTCGTAGACATGGAACTCCATGCGGTCGAGCTCCTGCAGCAGGTCGTTCGGGAACTCGATGTCGGCCTTGTCGATCTCGTCGATCAGCAGCACGACCTTGCCCGGCGCCTCGAAAGCCTGCCACAGCTTGCCCTTGCGGATATAGTTCGCGATATCGTGAACCCGCGCCTCGCCCAGCTGGCTGTCGCGCAGCCGCGACACGGCATCGTATTCGTAAAGCCCCTGCTGCGCGCGGGTGGTCGATTTCACGTTCCATTCGACGATGGGCAGGTTCAGGCTTGCGGCAACCTGCCGCGCCAGCTCGGTCTTGCCGGTGCCCGGCTCGCCCTTGACCAGCAGGGGGCGTTCCAGCGTGATCGCCGCGTTCACGGCCATCGCCAGATCCGCGGGCGCCACATAGGTTTCGGTCGAGGAAAACTGCATCCGCCTGTCCTTTGCGCAATCTGCGCGACCCTAGCCAGCAGCCGCCGGCTTCGCAAGCCGCGGGCGAAACCTGTCGGAATGGCCTAGTGACAATTGGTCTGCCATACTTTAAGGGGGCCGCAAGGATCGGGCATCCAGTCGCCCGGCTCCCGGAGGAACGATGAAAGCCCAGACCTTTCTGCCCGAAGATTATCGCCCCGCCGAAGACGAACCTTTCATGAACGAGCGGCAACTCGAATATTTCCGCCGCAAGCTGATCGCATGGAAGCAGGAGCTGCTCGACCAGTCCGCCGAGACATTGGAAGGTCTGCAGGACAGCGCCCGCAACGTGCCCGACCTGGCCGACCGCGCCTCCGAGGAAACCGACCGCTCGCTGGAGCTGCGCACCCGCGACCGCCAGCGCAAGCTGGTCGCCAAGATCGACGCGGCCCTGCGCCGCATCGAGACCGGCGAATACGGCTATTGCGAAATGACCGGAGAGCCGATCAGCCTCAAGCGGCTGGACGCGCGGCCCATCGCCACCATGACGCTGGAGGCGCAGGAGCGCCACGAGCGGCGCGAGCGCGTGCATCGCGACGACTGAGCCCGCAGCCGCCCCGGCCTCGCAACCCGAGGGAGCAAGCATGCCGGAGACAAGCCTGAAACCCGTGATGATCCTGTTCCTGGACAGGTTCGCGGATTGGGAAACCCCGCTGATCTCCGGTATCGGCGGGGATTTCTACGATCTGAGGGTCCGCCACGTCACGCCGGGCGGCGGCACTGTCCGCTCGATGGGCGGGCTGACGGTGACCGGGCTCGAGGATGCGGTGCCGCGCGAGGACGAGGTGATCGTGCTTTGCGGCGGCGAAAGCTGGACGGGCGATGCGCCCCCCGACCTGGCCGAGATGCTGCGCGCGGCACATGGCCGCGGCCAGACCGTCGCCGGGATCTGCGCCGGCACCCTGGCGCTCGGCCGCGCCGGGCTTCTGGACGGGCGCGACCACACCTCGAACGGGCTCGATTTCCTGCGCCACTGGCTGCCCGGCTATGACGCGGCCGACCATTACCGCGACCTGCCGCATGCCGTGGCCGATGGCGGCATCATCACCGCGCCCGGCACCGCGCCCGTGACCTTCGCCGCCGAGGTGCTGCGCGCCGCCGGCCTGCCGCAGGACAGGCTGGACGAATTCCTTGCCATCGCCAGCGCCGAGGTGCGCCGCTGACCCGGCCCCCCGTCGCCATCATCGGCGCCGGCATCGCCGGCCTGACCGCCGCCTGCGCGCTGGCGCAGCGCGGCTTTGCCGTGACGGTGCTGGAACGCGCCGGCGCACTGCGCGAGGTCGGCGCGGGCCTGCAGATCTCGCCCAACGCGGTGCGGGTGATCGAGGCGCTGGGGCTGTGGCCACGCTTCCGGGCGATCTCGGTGCCCTCGCAACGGGTCGAGCTGCGCGATTCCGCCGGCCGGCCGGTCGCGGTGCTGGACCTGGCCCGATACCGCCCGCAGGACCGTTTCCGCCTTGTCCACCGCGCCCGGCTGGTCGCGCTGCTGGAACAGGCGGCACGCGAGGCCGGCGCCCGGATCGAGCTGGGCCATGACGTGACCGACCTGCCCGACGTGCCGCTGCTGATCGGCGCCGACGGGGTGAAAAGCCGCCTGCGCCCGGCGCTGAACGGCGCCGAGGCCCCCTTCTTCACCGGCCAGACCGCCTGGCGGGCGCTGATCCCGGCCGAGGCCGATGCCACGCCGGCGGCGCAGGTCTTCATGGGGCCGGGCCGGCATCTGGTCAGCTATCCGCTGGGCCAGGGCCAGCGCAATATCGTCGCCGTGGTCGAACGTCCCGACTGGCACGAGGAAGGCTGGTCGATCCCCGGCGATCCGGCCGAGCTGCGCGCCGCCTTCGCCCGCTTCGGCGGCCCGGTGCCCGGCTGGCTGGAACGGGTCGAGCGGGTCGGCATCTGGGGCCTCTTCCGCCATCAGGTCGCCGCGCATTGGCAGGACGGCAAGCGGGCGCTGATCGGCGACGCCGCGCATCCCACCCTGCCCTTCATGGCCCAGGGCGCGGTCATGGCGATCGAGGATGCCTGGGTGCTGGCCGCCTGCCTCGATGCCGGCCCGGATCAGGAAACCGCGCTGGCGCGCTTCCAGTCCCTGCGCCAGCCGCGCTGCCAGCGCATCGTCGAGGCGGCGAATGCCAATGCCCGCAACTACCACCTGCGCGGCCCGACCCGCGCCGTCGCCCATGCCGGGCTGCGCGCCGTCTCGCGCCTCGCCCCGGCCCGGCTGATCGAGCGTTTCGCCTGGCTCTACGATTACGACCCGACGGCGGTCTGACACCGCGCCTGCACTTCTCTGTTTCCCAAATACCCATGCCAAGGCCGCCACAGGCACGGCCCGCGCAGACGGTCAGGCCGCCCGTTCCACCGCCGCGACGATACCCTCCACGACCTCGCGCAGCACGGTCTCGTCCTCGGCCTCGGCCATGACCCGGATCAGGGGCTCGGTGCCGGACTTGCGGATCAGCACCCGGCCGCAGCCGTCCAGCCGCGCCTCGGCGCGGGCGATCTCGGCCTTGACCGCCTCGACCGACAGCGGATCGGCGCCGGCGGCATAGCGCACGTTCTTCAGCAGCTGCGGCACCGGCTCGAACTGCGCCACCAGCTCCGAGGCCGGCCGGTCGCTATCCGACAGCGCCGCCAGGAATTGCAGGCTGGCGATCAGCCCGTCGCCGGTAGTGGCGTAATCGGTCATCACGATATGGCCCGACTGCTCGCCCCCCAGGTTGAAGCCCGCGCCGCGCATCCGCTCGACCACGTAGCGGTCGCCGACGGCGGTGCGCTCCAGCCGCAGCCCGCGGCCCTGCAGAAAGCGTTCGAGCCCGAGGTTCGACATCACCGTCGCCACCAGCGCCCCGCCGCGCAGCCGGCCCTGCGCCGCCCAGCGGTCGGCCAGCAGCGCCATGATCTGGTCGCCATCCGCCACCTGGCCCTTTTCGTCCACGATCATCACCCGGTCGGCATCGCCGTCCAGGCTGATGCCCATGTCGGCGCCGTGCTCCAGCACCGCGCGGGCGCAGGCTTCGGGGTGGGTCGAGCCGAGGCCGTCATTGATGTTGTGGCCGTTCGGGGAAACCCCCAGCGGGATCACCTCGGCGCCCAGTTCCCACAGCACGTCCGGCGCGGCGCGATAGGCGGCGCCGTTGGCGCAGTCCACCACCACCTTCAGCCCGTCCAGCCGGTGCCCGGCCGGGAAGGTGGTCTTGGCATATTCGACATAGCGGCCGCGCCCGTCGTCGATGCGCTTGGCGCGGCCGATATTCTGCGGCTGGGCCGGAATGATCTCGCCGGCCACGATGCTCTCGATCTCGGCCTCGGCCTCGTCCGAAAGCTTGAAGCCGTCGGGACCGAAGAACTTGATGCCGTTGTCCTGCGCCGGGTTGTGGCTGGCCGAGATCATGATGCCCACATCCGCCCGCATCGAGCGGGTGAGATAGCCCACCGCCGGCGTCGGCACTGGACCCAGCAGCAGCACGTTCATGCCGGTCGAGGTCAGCCCGGCGGTCAGCGCGTTCTCCAGCATATAGCCGGACAGGCGGGTGTCCTTGCCGATGACGACGCGGTGGTGATCCTCGCCGTTGCGGCGGAAATAGCGGCCGGCGGCGGCGCCCAGGCGCAGCGCCATCTCGGCCGTCATCGGATGGGTATTGGCGCGGCCCCGGACGCCGTCGGTGCCGAAAAGTTTCCTGCTCATCTTGCCCCGCTCAACTCGTTTCTGTGGTCACGGCCCGCCAGAGGGCGAGGCCCTGCCGTGTTTCCGCCACGTCATGGACGCGGTGGATCTGTATGCCCTGCGCGATCCCCGCCAGCGTCACCGCCAGCGTGCCCGCCACCCGGTCCGCCGGATGCTCGGCCCCGCCGAGGCTGCCGATGAACCGCTTGCGCGAAACCCCCAGCAGCACGGCGCAGCCCAGCCCGTGATAGACCGAGATCCGCCGCAGGATCGCCAGATTATGCGCCTGCGTCTTGCCGAAACCAATGCCCGGATCGATCACGATCCTGTCGCGGGGAATGCCCGCCGCCTCGGCCCGGGCGATGCGCTCGGCCAGCGCGTCATAGACGTCCAGCAGCACGTCGCCATAGGTCGGATTGTCCTGCATCGTCTCGGGGATGCCCTGGGCGTGCATCAGGCAGACCGGCACGCCCGCCGCCGCGACCGTCGCCGCCATGGCCGGATCGAAATCGAAGCCCGAAACGTCGTTGACCAGCCCCGCGCCCGCCGCGATGGCGGCCCGCGCCACCTCGGCCTTGCGGGTGTCGATCGACACCGCCGCCAGTGCGCGACCCGCGGCGATGGCGGGGGTAACCCGGGCGATCTCTTCGGCCACCGGCACCTCGCGGGCGCCCGGCCGGGTCGATTCGCCGCCGATATCGAGGATCTCGGCCCCCTGCCCGGCCAGCAGCCGCGCCTGCGCCGCCCCGTCATAGGCCCCGCCATCCGAGAAGCTGTCGGGCGTGGCGTTGACGATGCCCATGATGCGCGGGCGATCCATGGTCAGGCCCAGCAGCGGCGCACGCGGCGCGGTCAGCGCGGCCAGCACCGCCTCGGGGGCGGCCTCCACCACGCGCGGCGGCTCGCCGCGCCGCAGAAGCTCGAATTGCGAGAAGCGCAGCCAGCCGCCGGCCAGTCGCCAGCGGCCCGTCTCGCAAGGGATGGGGCGGAAATAATCGGTCATGCTCCGGTCTCTACGCCGGCCGGCTGCCGATTCAAGCGCGAAGATCAGATGCGCCCGGTCGGAATGCGAAAACCCGCCGGCACGGCCGGCTCCGCCGCATCCTGGGGTAGAGCCCAGTCCAGCCGGCTCGCCCCCAGCCGCTCGGCCAGCCACAGCGCCAGCGCCTGCGGTTCGGGTGCCAGCCCGGCCACGTCGCGCACCATGCGGGCCGGGGCCCAGACCACGGCGCGGCCCTCGCTCGCCGCCCAGTCCAGCTCGGTGCGGCTGTCGGCGACGGTCAGGCCCAGGTGGCCGGCCAGGGCCCAGGCGGCCTGGTCCAGCGCCAGCAGCTCGATCTCGCGCGCATTGCCGCCCTGCGGCAGGGGCAGGCGCGGGGCGTCCGGGACCAGCGCCACCGCGCCTTCGGGCAGCGCCATGTCGCGGCCGTGAAAGACCACCCGGATCGGCGCGGCGACGTCGTCGGCCTCGACCCGCGCCTGGCGACGCACCAGCGTCACGCCCAGGGCGCCCGGGATGCGGTCCAGCTTCTCGACCGTGACCGAGACCTGCGCGGCGCGCGGATGGGCCAGGATCTGCGCGGCGATTTTCTCGGCCAGCGTTTCCAGCAGGTCGTAGCGGCGATCCGCCAGCCCGGCCGCCACGGCGCCGGTCAGGATGTCATAGCTGAGGATCCGGTCCACCTCGTCGTTCACGCCGACGACATGGGTCGCCAGCTCGACATCGATGTTGAAGCGCAGCCGCTGCGGATGCCCCCGCTCGGTCTGGAACGCGCCGATCTCGGCCGAAAGGATGTAATCGCGCAGGTGGATACGGTCAGGCTGGTCCATACCGCCCGTGTTTTCAGGAAAACGGCCCCGCCGCAAGAGACGGGACCGCGGAATCCACAGAAGGAATGCGTCAGCCCGCGGGCTCAGTTCGCGGCCAGCCGGCGATCCGAGCGATAGAAGGTATGGCTGCCGATGCGGGTCGTGCGTTCGAAACGCTTGGCCCAGGAGGGGCTGACGCCCCGGGCATGGAAATAGGTCGCGCCGTTGGTCAGCGTGCGCGGCGCACCGGCCAGCGCCGCCATGGCGACCTTCTGCACCCGGGCATAGGTGCCCTTTTCGCGGATGCGGGCGTTCTTGTTATAGGTGAACTGGCCGCGCTGGTTCACCACGCCGCAGACGGTCTTGGGGAAACGCGGGTGATCGACGCGGTTCAGGATCACCTCGGCCACGGCCTTCTGGCCTTGGACGCCTTCGCCGCGCGCCTCGAAATACAGCGCCTCGGCCAGGCATTGCAGGTCGGTGGGGTTGATCTGCACGGCGGCCTGACGGGCGCGGCCGGTCTTGGTTTCATAGGCGACCTGGTGCTGCCCATCGGCAAGGGCCGGAACGGTTGCGACAGGGGAAAAGGCGACAGCCACACACACGGAAACGCGCGCCAGCCATGACTTGCTAATCGACATGTTGGTCCTGTTTTCGGTCCGGGTCCGGCCCGGTCTGTTTCGTCGGAAGGGCCGCCCCGAGGATCCCTCGCGGGCGGCGGTCTGGCGTTAAAGGCCCGAAACAGGACGCCCCTATCCAGCCCACATGGGCGTGAGCGGCGCGATTCGCTTGATTTTAAATGATTTTGGCGGAAACCCGCCGACGACAAAAAGGTTAACGGGCAGATTCCGGCCAAAACCGGCCGGGCCTAGGACCCGAACCAGGCCTGGGATTCCGTCTCTTCCCGCGCCATGAGAATCGATTCCTGCGCTGCAGCAAGGCGCGCCACCGGCACCCGGAAGGGCGAGCAGGAGACATAGTTCACCCCGGCCCGCAGGCAGAAGGCGATGGATTCCGGATTGCCGCCATGCTCGCCGCAGACCGAAATGGTGATGTCGGGCTTGTGGCTGCGGGCGCGCTCGGCACCGATGGCCACCAGTTCGCCCACCCCGTCGCGGTCGAGGATATGGAACGGATCCTCGGAATAGACGCCCTGGTTGACATAGATTCCCATGAAGCGGCCGGCGTCGTCGCGCGACAGGCCGTAGGTCATCTGCGTCAGGTCGTTGGTGCCGAAGGACAGGAAAGCGGAATGCTCGGCGATGTCGCCGGCGCGCAGCGCGGCGCGCGGCGTCTCCACCATGACGCCCAGCCGATAGGTGAAATCCTTGCGCGTCTCGTTGCGGACGGCGGCGGCCACGGCGTCGATGCGGGTCTTGACCAGCTCGACCTCGCGCCGGGCGCTGACCAGCGGGATCATGATCTCGGGCACCACCGGCGCGCCGTTGTGGCTGGCCTCGATGGTGGCCTCGAAGATGGCGCGGGCCTGCATGTCATAGATCTCGGGGACGGTGATCCCCAGCCGCACGCCGCGCATGCCCAGCATCGGGTTGAATTCCGACAGCGCCTCGACCCGGCGGGTGACGTCCGACAGCGGCAGGTCCAGCGATTCGGCCAGTTCCCGCATGCCCTCGCGGTCATGGGGCAGGAATTCGTGCAGCGGCGGGTCGAAGAGCCGGATGGTGACCGGCAGGCCGGCCATGATCTCGAACAGCTTGGCGAAATCGCTGCGCTGCATCGGCAGCAGGCGTTCCAGCGACAGGCGGCGGTCCTCGGGCTTGCCGGCGAAGATCATCTCGCGCATGGCGGGCAGGCGCTCGTCGTCGAAGAACATGTGCTCGGTGCGGCACAGCCCGATGCCCTGGGCGTTGAACATGCGGGCGGTGCGGGCGTCCTCGGGCGTGTCGGCATTGGCGCGGATGCGGATGCGGCAATGCTGGTCGGCCCATTCCAGCAGCTGGGTGAAGCTTTCGTCCAGCGCCGGCTCCAGCATCTCGGCGGCGCCGGCCAGCACCTCGCCCGAGGTGCCGTCGATGGTGATCTCCTCGCCCTCGTGGAAGATGCGCCCGCCGATCAGCATGGTCCGGGCGCGCGAGTCGATCGAGATACCGCTGGCGCCGACGATGCAGGGCAGGCCGATGCCGCGGGCGATCACCGCGGCATGGCTGGTCATGCCGCCGCGCTCGGTCAGCACGGCGACGGCGGCATGCATGCCGCGGATGTCCTCGGGCACAGTCTCGCGACGCACCAGCACGCAGCGCTCGCCCCGCGCCTCGGCGGCCTGCGCGGCGGCGGCGGTAAAGACGATGCGGCCGGTGGCGGCGCCGGGGCTGGCATTGATGCCGCGGACGATGACGTCGCGGGGCGCGCGGGGATCGACCTGGTGGTGTAGCAGGTCGGAAAGCGCCCGCGGCTCGACCCGCATCACCGCCTCTTCCGCCGGGATGATGCCGTCGCGGGCCAGCGCCACGGCGATGCGCACGCTGGCCCGCGAGCTGCGGCTGACCCGCACCGCGTCGATGATCGAAAGCCGGCTGTCCGAGACGACGAATTCGATCTGCATCTCCTCGCGCAGCCTTTCGCGGGCGGCGACCCCGAACCGGACCAGGTCGGCAAAGACCTCAGGCGCGGCCTCCTCCAGCGAGGGGCCGCGCGGGTCCCGGGTCAGGTAGAGCGTCTCGGCCCCCTCGGCCTTCGAGCGGCCCTGGGTCTGGCCGCGGAACCGGCCGGTGATGCGCGGCGCGCCGGTCACGCTGTCGACGAACTGGATGGTGCCCGAGCCGGTGACGCCCGGCCCGATGGCCAGCGCCATGTCCTGCACCACCAGCCCCAGCGGCGCGATGGCCGGCGCCCCCTTGGCCTGGCGCAGAAGCCGCGCGGTCGGCCCGTCCCAGGCCCGCGCCATGCTACGCAGCACCTCGGCCAGCTGCCGGGTCGGGTCCTGGGGGAATTCCTCGTCCGTCTCGTCCTCATAGGCGCGCAGCGCCGCGTCGAGCCCGCCCTCGCTGTCCGAGAACATGTCGGGGTCGAGCCGGGCGACATGGATGGCATAGGATTGCACGAAGCCCAGATAGATCGCGTCCGCCGCCGCCTTGCCGCGGGTCTGGACCAGCCGGGCGTGGCATTCGTGGTTGATGCCGACGTTCAGCACCGTGCCCGGCCCGCCCCAGGCCGGGTTCATCGCCGAGGGCCGCACGCTGACCAGCCCGTCGGCGCGCTCGATGATGGCGGCGAGGCGGGCGCGGTCGGGCATCTGGCCGGCGGCGATGGCGCGCACCGCCTCGGCCGACAGCGCGAAGCTGGTCGGGACCGGCAGCTCCATGCGGATCAGGCGCTGCAGGCATTTCGCGCGCCAGCCGTGGCGTGCGGCCTGGATCCCCGCCGAGGGGGTGATTTCGACGATGGCTCCGGGATCTGTCAGCGCGGTCATGATGCCGTCACATTAGGCATGGCCGGCGCATTGCTGCAAGTGCGAAGAAAGCCGGAGGCGAGAGCGGAGGCGGGGGCTCTGCCCCCACGCCCCTGCGGCCCCCGACGGGGCCGCAGGGGCGTTCCCCCGGGATATTTGCGCAAGAAAGAAGCCGGGAGTCAGCCCTCGATGCGGCCGAAATCCGCGATCAGCCGGCCGGCCTCGCGGATGCGCGAGAGCAGGTTCAGGCGGTTGCGGCGGGTGATCTGGTTGTCGGTGTTGATCTGCACCGCCTCGAAGAAGGCGTCGATGGGTCCGCGCAGGCTGGCGATGCCCTGGGTCGCGGCCTGGAAATCCTCGAGCCGGACAGCTTCGCGGATCGCCGGCTCGGCCTTGTCGAGGGCGGCGAAAAGGGCGCGTTCCTCGTCGGTCTCGGAGAATTTCGGATCGGCGCCGAAGCTGTATTCGACGCCGTCCTTCTCCTCGGCCTGGGCGAGAATATTGCCGGCGCGTTTCAGCCCTTGCAGCAGGTTGGTGCCGTCCTCGGTCTTGAGCACGTCGTTCAGCGCGGTGGCGCGGTTGACCAGGAGCACCAGGTCGTCATTGCCGGGCATCGCCAGCACCGCGTCGATGATGTCGTGGCGGATGCCCTGGTCGCGCAGGTGGACCTTCAGGCGGTCGTGGAAGAAGGCGATGAGGTCGGTGGCCGCGGCATCCGGATTGGCTTTGGCGAAGGTTCGGCCGAGATTGGCCCGCACCCCGTTCACCAGCACCAGCCGGATCACCCCCAGCGCGGCGCGGCGGAGTGCGAAGGGGTCTTTCGAGCCGGTGGGCTTCTCGTCGATGGCCCAGAAGCCGGTCAGCGTGTCGAGCTTGTCGGCCAGTGCCACCGCCACCGACACCGGCGCCGAAGGCACCGCATCCGAGGGGCCGAGCGGCGAGTAATGGTCGCGGGCAGCATCGGCCACCGGCTCGGGCAGGCCGGCCTCCAGCGCGTAATAGCGGCCCATGATGCCTTGCAGTTCCGGGAACTCGCCGACCATGGCCGAGCGCAGGTCGAGCTTGGCGATCTTGGCCGCCTGTTCCGCCTGATCGGCATCGGCGCCGACCAGCGGCGCGATCTCGCGCGCCAGCGCCGCGATGCGGGCGATGCGATCCGCCTGCGAGCCCAGCTTGCTCTGGAAAGTGACCGATTTCAGCCCTTCGGCCCAGTCGGCCATGCCCGCCCGCGCCTCGCGCAGGTCGTTGTCCCAGAAGAAGGCCGCGTCCGAGAGGCGGGCGGCCAGCACGCGCTGGTTGCCCTTCAGGATCGTCTCGCCATGGTCGGGGGTCTCGATATTCGCCACGGTGACGAAGCCCTCGATGCGGCCGGTCCTGGGATTGCGGGCCGAGAAGAATTTCTGGTGCTCCTTCATCGAGGTCTGCAGCACCTCGGGAGGCAGCGTCAGGAAGCGGTCCTCGATGGCGCCCATCAGCGGCACCGGCCATTCGACAAGGCCCGCGACCTCGGTCAGCAGGCCCTCGTCCGGCACGATCTCCCAGCCGCGGGCGAAGGCGAGGTTCGCCGCCTCCTGCCGGATCGCGGCCTCGCGTTCGGCGGAGTCCAGCATGACGCGGGCGCGGCGCAGCCTGGCGGCGTAATCCTCGAAGCCCGAGACGGCGATCTCGTCCGGGGCCATGAAGCGGTGGCCGCGGGTGGTGTTGCCGGCGCGGATGCCGTCGATCTCCAGCGGCACCACCGCGGCGCCGGATTCGTCCGAGAGCAGGCAGAGGATGGAATGCAGCGGCCGCACCCAGCGCAGGCTGCCCGAGCCCCAGCGCATCGACTTGGGCCAGGGGAAGTTGCGGATCGTCGCCTCCAGCACCTCGGCGACGATCCCGGCGGCGGGGCGTCCCGGCTTCACGATGGTGGCGAACCAGACCTGGCCCTTCTTGTCGTCGCGCGCTTCCAGCTGGTCGCGGGTCAGACCGGTCGAGCGCAGGAAGCCCTCCAGCGCCGCCTCGGGGGCGTCGGTGCGGGGGCCCTTGCGCTCCTCGCGCGTGGTCGGGCTTTCCGCGGTCAGCCCCTCGATGGCCAGCGCCAGCCGGCGCGGGGTCGAGAAGGCGCCGGCCGAGCGGTAGGTCAGGCCGGCCTCGACCAGCCCGTCGGTGACGAGTTTCTTCAGGTCCTCGCGGGCGCGGGCCTGCATGCGCGCCGGGATTTCCTCTGAGAACAGCTCGATCAGCAGGTCGGGCATCAGTCCATCACTCCGCGTTCGGGGGTCTTGTCGTTGAATTGGTGCCAGGCAAAGGCGCGGCCGTCGGGATAGACGACGATCACCCGGTCCACGTCGGGGCGGATCTCGGCCTGGCCCAGCACGGCGCGCGCCGCGCCGGATTCCAGGTCGGCGGTCAGTGCCCGGGCGGAATAGCACTTGAACCAGCCCGGCCCGTTCAGCGGCGTCGCGGCGGGATAGGGCGCGGCATCGGCCAGCCCGGCAGGGTCCAGCGTGAAGCAGGCGCGATAGCGGATCGGCGAGCTTGCCGCGTCGATGGCCTTGAAATCGCCGACCGCGACCGGATGCGTCGCGCCCTGCGCGTCGGTGACGACGATCTCTTGCGCGCCGCTGATCTCGTCCACCTCGTCATAGAAGCCGTAGACCTGCAGATACCAGACGGCAAGGCCGGCCATGACGGCCACCAGCACCAGCATCGAGGCGACGATCTTGCCCGAGCTCATGCCGCCTCTCCCCCCGCCGCGCCCGCGGCCTCGGTGGTCACGAACAGGTCGGCGCAGCGTTTCGCCAGCGCGCGGACGCGGCCGATATAGGCCTGGCGCTCGGTGACCGAGATCACGCCGCGCGCGTCCAGCAGGTTGAACAGGTGGCTGGCCTTGATCGCCTGGTCATAGGCCGGATGCGCCATCGGGATGCGGCGCCCGGCGCCGTCCGTCTCGGCCGCGGTCAGGATGCGGTCGCATTCCGCCTCGGCATCCTTGAAATGCTGGAACAGCATGCCGGTATCGGCCTGCTCGAAGTTCCAGCGGGAATATTCGCGCTCGGCCTGGCGGAAGACGTCGCCATAGCTCAGCGGGATCGGGCTGCCGGGCGGGTTGAAGGGCATGTCCATCACGTGCTCGACCCCCAGCACATACATGGCCAGCCGCTCCAGCCCGTAGGTCAGCTCGCCCGAGACCGGCTTGCAGTCATGGCCGCCGACCTGCTGGAAATAGGTGAACTGGCTGACCTCCATGCCGTCGCACCAGACCTCCCAGCCCAGGCCCCAGGCGCCCAGCGTCGGGGATTCCCAGTCGTCCTCGACGAAGCGCACGTCGTGGATCATCGGGTCGAGGCCGATGGCCTTGAGGCTGCCCAGATACAGGTCCTGCAGGTTGGCGGGCGAGGGTTTGATGATGACCTGATACTGGTAGTAGTGCTGCAACCGGTTCGGGTTCTCGCCATAGCGGCCATCCGTGGGGCGGCGCGAGGGCTGGACATAGGCCGCAGCCCAGGGCCGGGCGCCCAGGCTGCGCAGTGTCGTGGCCGGGTGGAAGGTGCCGGCGCCGACCTCCATGTCATAGGGTTGCAGCACCGCGCAGCCCTGTCCGGCCCAATAGGATTGCAGGCGCAGGATCACGTCCTGAAAGCAGACGGGTTTCGCCGTCTGATTGTCCTTTGGGCTGGTCATCGGGGCTTCCTTCGGCATAACTGGCAGGAAATGTCTGCCGCCTTCTAGGCAGAGGGCGGCGCAGGGTCAATGAGAGGGACATGCCCATGCGGCGCTTTGCATTCGTCATCGGTGCGGCTCTGCCGCTGGCATTCGGCGCGGCCGCGCAAGCCGAGGATGTGGTGATCCGCATCGAGGCCAAGCGCGGTGCCGAGGCCGCCCGCGCCAGTGCCGAAGGCTGGGGCGCCGCCTTCCCCGATGTCGTGACCTTCCCGCTGGCCGATGGCTGGATCGGCATCGCGCTTGGCCCGATGCCGCGCGAAGCGGCAGCGGCGCGGCTGGAGCAGCTGAAGCAGGAGCGCAAGGTGCCGGGCGACAGCTTCCTTTCCGCCGCCGAGGGCCGCGACCTGACCCCGGTGGCCGGGGCGGCCCCCGCCGCGCCGGGGGTGCCCGAGGCCCCGACCGGCAATGCCTCGACCTTCCGGCAGGGCGCGGGCCAGCCGGCAGAGGAGGACGGCGAGCCTGCGGTGGGCGATCTGGCGGGCGAGGATGCGGCCACGGCCGCCACGCCCGAAAGCGCCGCCGCCGAAACCGCCCCCGAAAACGCCACCGAAAACACCACCGCGGCCGCGCCGGAACCCGCCCCCGAACCCGCGCCGGCGCAATTCTTCCTGCGCCTTGAATCCAGCACCGACCGCGCCAGGGCCGAGGAACTGCTGGCGAAATGGCGCGAAACCCTGCCCGAGGCCGGGCTCTGGACCCTGCCCAACGGCCGGTCGGCCATCGCCTTCGGCCCGATGGACGAGGCGACCGGCACCGCCTGGCTGAAGGCCTTCAAGGCCGCCGGCGCGGTGCCGAAGGACGCCTTCCTGTCGCCCGGCGAGGAGATGGGCGAGATCGCGATCATCGGCAAGGTGCCGGAGCTTGGCGCGCCCCCTGCCCCGGATTCCGCGCCGATGCCCATGCCGCCGCTGGAGGACATCCAGCGCGCCCTGCGTTGGGCCGGCCATTACGACGGCGGCATCGACGGCAAGGACGGCCCCAAGACCCGCGCCGCCATCGCCGAAGAGATCGTGCGCCTGCGCGCCTCGCCCGATACCGCCACCGCCATGGCCGAGCTGATCCGGCGGCGCGAGGCCTGGCGGGCCGAGATGGGCCTGACCGAGCTTCGGGACAGCCATACCGGCCTTGCCCTGCCCGCGCCGATGGACAAGCTGCAATTCGACCGCGCCGAGCGCGCGCTGTCGATCTATGGGCCCAAGGACGGCTCGGGCGCGGCGCTGATCCTGTTCTCGCAGCCCGGCGGCCAGCAGGAGATGCTGGACCTCGCCGGCCTCGTCACCGCGCTCGGCTGGGTGCCGGCGCCCCAGCGCCAGGTGGAACGCGGCAGCGTCACGCTGGACGGAAGCAACCAGACCCATATCGGCCATGCCGAGGCCCGGGTCGTGGAAGGGCGCGTGCAGGGCTTCGTGCTGATCTGGCCGATCTCGGACCCCGAGGACCAGCACCGGCTGGCGGCCGAGATCTCGGACAACCTGACCCGCTTCGCCCCCGGCGCGGGCGAGGCGCAGCCCGAGGCGCCCGCCATCGCCCCGGCGGCAGCGCAGAACTAGGCGCGCCAGAACCGCGGCAGGAACAGCACCAGCACCGAGATCAGTTCGAGCCGGCCCAGATACATGCCGCAGATCATCAGCCATTTCGAGGCGGTGGGGAAATCCGTCACCGCCCCGCTCTCGGTCAGTTCCGGGCCCCAGACCAGGCCGACATTGGCGATGGCGGTCCAGGCCGCGGTCAGCGCGGTGCGCGGATGCAGCCCGGTCAACGCCAGCCCGACGATCAGCAGGCCGAAGGTCAGGATGAACAGGGTGAAGAAGGCCATGACCGAATCGACCACGTCCTCCTCCAGCGGGCGGCCGCCGTAAAGCAGCGGAAACACCCGATGCGGCGACTGCATCCGCCGCAGCTGCGCCTTGACCGCCTGGAGCAGCACCAGATAGCGGAACACCTTGACCGAGCACGAGGTCGAACCGGTGCAGCCGCCGATCAGCCCGACCACGATCAGGATGACGAAGGGGAAATGCCCCCATTGCGTGACGTCGGTCGAGGCGAAGCCGGTGCCCGAGAAGGCCGAGATCACGTTGAACGTGGTCTCGCGGATCACGGCGAGCGGGTTCTTTGCCTCAAGCCACAGCAGCCGGTAAAGCACCACCACGGCGATGGCATAGAAGGTCCAGCGCAGATAGGCCCGCACCTGGATGTCGCGCCAGATCGGCTCGGCCGAGCCGCGGATCAGCTGCACCATGCGGATGAAGGGGATCGAGGCCAGGATCATGAAGAAGGCCGCCGCATATTCCGCCGGCCCGATGAAGGGCGCGAAGCTGGCGTCGTAATTGGAGAACCCGCCGGTCGAGCAGGTGGACAGCGCCAGCACCAGCGCGTCGAAGCCCTTCATGCCCAGCAGGATATAGACCACCATGCAGCTGGCGGTCATGGCGAAATAGACCCCGGCCATCTCGCGCGCGATGTCGAAGGCGCGGGGCAGGATCTTGCCCAGCGTGTCGAACCCTTCCGAGCGAAAGAACTGCATGCCGCCGACCTTCATCACCGGCAGGAAGATCATGGCGACCACGATGATCCCGAGGCCCCCGGACCAGTTCAGGAAGGCCCGCCACAGGTTGGTGCCCTTGGGCAGGCCGTCCAGCCCGGCAAAGGCCGTGGTCCCGGTCGTGGTGACGCCCGACATGGCCTCGAAATAGGCATCGGTGAAGCCAGCATGCGGCGCGCCCAGCATGAAGGGCAGCGCGCCGGCCACCGGCACCACCAGCCACAGCATCGCCGTCAGCAGAAAGACCTGCTGGATGGTCAGGGAACTGTCCCTCTGCCGCGTCGACAGCGCCACCAGCCCGCCGGCCAGCATGGTCAGGATGCCGCATTCCAGAAAGATCAGCCAATGCGCGTCGCCGTGCCACCAGTCCACCAGCATGGGCAGCGCCATCGCCGCCCCGAGCGTGACGACGACCTTGCCGACGATATTGGCCACGGGACGGATATCGATCATGCCGCCCTGCTTGCCCCGCCGCCTTGCGACCGTCAAGCGCGCGACGCGGGACGGCTGGCGCAAGTGCTCGACTTTGCCGAATTCGGCATGGAGGCGGTCCGGCGCATCCGGGTCGAGGATTTCCCCGCCTTCGTCGTCACCGACGACAAGGGCAACGACTTCTTTGCCCGCAGGCCCGACTTGACCCCGCCCGGCTGACGCGCGACCAGTTCAACCGGGGCAATGCGGGGATGCGGACTGGACGATCACCCTGCGGCAGATGCAGATCTTCCTGACCGCCGCTGATGGCGAACATGGGGCTCGCCTTCCTCTCCGCCCACACCATCGCGCTGGAACGGCAGGCGGGCAAGCTGAGCGTGCTGAGCGTCGACGGCATGCCGCAGCTGCGCGACTGGTTCGTGGTCTATCCGCGCCGCAAGACGCTGGGCCCGGCCGCGCGCGCGTTGCGCGACTTCGTCACCACAGACGGCCCCGCCTTCATGCGCCAGTTCTTCGGAGAGGATTACGGCGCGGAATAGAGCCGGCAAAGCCGCCGGCCGCGGCCCCGCAGGACCGCGCGCTACGCCCAGGTATCCCCCACCGTGAAACCTTCGGTAAACGGATCGTCATGGTCCAGCACCAGGGTGTTCAACCCACAGATCCAGCTGGCCCCCGAGATTTCCGGCACCACGGCGCGGCGACCGGCGATCTCGGTATCCTCGACCAGCCGCCCGGTATAGACGTTGCCGAGAATGCCCTGGTGCCGGAAGCTCTTGTCCAGCGGCAATTCGCCCTTGGCATGCAGCACCGCCATCTTGGCGCAGGTGCCTGTGCCGCAGGGGCAGCGATCCAGCGCGCCGGTCCAGGTCGCGGGATTGTCCCAGGAAAAATCCCCCGAGGCCATGGTGACCGCGTTCTTCCAATCGGCGTTCGGATCGTCCGTCGGCCCGGACAGTTGCGAGATGGTGATGCCCACGCCCGGATAATCGGGATGCTCGACAGGCAATTGCTCGATCGCCGCCTGCCGGATCATCGCCGAGATGCGGGCGATTTCGCGGCCATGCTCGGGAATCAGTTCCAGGCCGGGGAACTGCCGGACATCGGCGATGGCATAGAACATGCCGCCCCAGCCGACATCGACCCGGACCTTGCCCAGATGCGGCACCTCGATCTCGGCATCCAGATGGGCGGCGAAGGCCGGCACGTTGCGGAACGTCACGCTGGTCACCTTGCCGTTCGCGCATTCGGCGCGGACCCGGATCAGCCCCGCCGGCGCCTCCAGCACCAGCTCGGTGACGGGCTCCTTCATCGGCAGCAGGCCCATTTCCAGCAGCACCGTGACGACCGAGATGGTATTGCCGCCGGACATGACCGGATATTCGATCTGCTCCATGATGATATAGCCGGCATCGGCATCGGGATGCGAGGGCGGCACGATGATGTTGCAGCAATGCGCCGCATAGCCGCGCGGCTCGCGCAGCATCAGCTTGCGCAGCTGGTCGTCATTGGCCTCCAGCCATTGCATCTTCTCGTAGGACGAGCGCCCGGGAATATGGGGAACGCCGCCGGTAATCACCCGCATCGGCGTTCCGGCATGCGTATCGACGGCATGGATCATTCGCTTGAACGCCATGTTTGCTGCTCCTGAGGGGGTGTTCTTGAAGCCGGGATGGGAAAGGCGCGCCCGGTGATGACAGCCGGGCGAACCAAAGGATCAGGGAATACGGATCGCTGCACCATAAGGCCGGTTTATCCGCCATGACGCAGCGGCCATGGTCACAGAGCGGCTTCGACCTTTTCCGCGACCTCGGCGGGAACCCAGCTCGTCCAGATATCCTTGTTCTCTTCCAGGAAATGCACGGCCGCATCCTCGCCCATCGCCTGGTTGTCGCCCTGCCATGCCATCAGCTTGGCCACGGTGTCGTTGCTCCAGCCGCGGGTGTTGAAATAGTCCAGGATCGCCGGGCTGGTCCGGTCGGCAAAATCCCTGGTCAACACCGTCATCACCGTGTCGATGGGCCAGCCGGTGACCTTCGGGTCGGCGCAATCGAGATTGGTGATGCAGCGTTTCCATTCGACCGGATCGTGCTCGGCGTTTGGTTCCAGCTGCACCAGCTGGTATTTGCCCAAGAGCGCGGTCGGCGCCCAGTAATAGGTGATGAAGCCTTCCTGACGCTCATAGGCCCGGGCGATGGCGCCATCCAGGCCCGCGGCCGAGCCCGGCCGCATCAGGTTGAAGCCCTTTTTCTCGGCCTCGTAGGCCTTGAACAATTGCGCGGTTACCACCGTCGCCCCCCAGCCTTCGGCGCCGTTGAAGATCACGCCGCGGCTGGGGTTTTCCGGGTCCGGGAAAAGCTCGGGATGCGCCAGGGCATCCTCGACCGTCTTGATCTCGGGATGCGCATCGGCCAGGTATTTCGGAATCCACCAGCCCTGAATGCCGCCATCGGGCAGGGCCGGCGCGCCGTAGACGATCTTGCCGTCCTTGAGCCCCTGCGGAACGATTTCGGGCAGCAGGTCCACCCAGGTTTCCGAAGAAACATCGGGCGAGCCTTTCTCGATCATGGATGTGGTCGAGGGAACCGTATCCCCCGGAATGGTCTCGACACTGCAGCCGTAACCGTTTTCGAGGATGAACTTGTCGACATAGGTCAGCAGTTCGGCGCTTTGGACGTTATGCAGCGCAAGGGTCACGTTGCCGCAATCCTGCGCGGCGACCGACCATGCGCCGCCGGAAAGGCCGGCGGCAAGGACCGTCGAAGCGAGTAGTCTTTGCATCTCCATCTCCCTGTCTGCGGCGTTGTTTCAGGGCGGCGCGCCGCGTCTTTACCTGCCCTGTTCTCGGGACAGCTTGGCTACGGGAGCTCTTTGGCCGTTTCATCCTCGTCGCCCGCTTCTGATCGCCATATTCGTATACGATATTTATTCTACGAAATTTCTTGCCTTCGGGCGATTCTGTCAAGAGGTTCTTCGGTTCCGGCCATCCGCGTGCATCGATGGTGGCGCATGAAGCACCGGGCTGCTTTGGGCTCCCGCGCCTTGGGCATCCTTTGGTGGGACGCGACAGGGGGCTCTGCCCCCGGAGTATTTGGGAAACGGTGAAAGCCTTCAGAGCTTCCCGGTCAGTTCCGGGACGACGGAGAACAGATCCCGGCGAAGCCGTAATCGGTGACGATCACATTGCTGTCCTTCATCCCCGCAAGGTGCTGGATGGCGCCGGAGATGCCGATGCTGATGGCGATCACCTCCTCGGCCTGGCCCGCCTCCTTCAGAGGGATCGCCTCTTCCACCGCAATCTCGTCGGGCGGGTCATCGACATCTTCACATTCGCCAAATCGACACCAGAGCCACGTTGTAGTCGATCACGCGCTTCACGGGGACGAGGATCTTCATGGGATTGACCTGCCTGCGGGGCGTCGATCCATCAGGCCCGGAGCGCCCAGAGCGCGAAAAGCGGTTCATCGCCGGATCGCATGGCGTGAACCGCGTTCGGGGGCACGAAGAAGCTGCCGCCGACGCCGGGCTCGAACCAGTCGCGCCCCGGCTTGCGGAATTGGCCCGGCGACAGGACCAGATAGGTTTCCTCGGGCGCGTGCTGGTGGTCGGGATAGCGCGTCTGCGGCGCCAGAAGGCTGAGGCCGATCCACAGGTCGTGGCGCTCCTCGATCCCGCCCGGGCCCAGCAGCATGGCATTGGCATGGCTTTCGGAGAAATTGGCGCTGGCGGTCGCGTCGCCGGTCCGGCGGCGCCAGCACAGCAGCGGCGCCAGCCGCTGCATTGCCTGCAAAAGATCGGAAAGATCCTGGTATTCCATGGGACGGGCCAGAGCCGTGTCGAGCCAAGCCTCGACCACGGGCAGGCTGGCCGGTGCCGCCCCTTGGTCCCCAACAGAAAGGATTGCCTCGGAAATGCCCTGAAGCGAGGCCGGCGAATTGCCGTCATGGGCGTGCGCCCGCATGGCGGGCAAGGCGATATCAAGGAAATCCTGCAGGGGTTGCAGTCGCGGCATTTCGGTTTACCTCCCGGGATCCGGCCGGCGCGCGGATCATCGCCGCGCGCCGGGGTACGTTACAAGTCCTTGACCAGCCGCAGCGCGTCGTAGATCGCGGCATGGGTGTTGCGGGCGGCGACGGCATCGCCGATGCGGTAGAGGCGGAAGCGGCCCTCGGGGTTCTTGCGGACCTCCTGCAACCCGCCGGTGGTCAGGGCCTCGTAATCGACCTCGCCCAGGTTCGAGGAGAGCGGCTTGAGATCGAAATAGAGCTCGTCCAGCGGCCGCGTGCCGTGGTTGACCACCACCTGGTCGACGATGCGCTCGCGGGTGAAATCGCCGTAATCGCTGCCGAGCGTGGCACGCAACTGGTTGCCCTCGCGCGCCACCGAGCGGAGGCGCCAGGTGACGGTGAAGGTGGTGTCGCGCTTCTGCAGGTTGCGCATGTAGGGCACCAGGTTCATCGCCATCACCTCGGGCGAGAAGCTGCGGTCCGGCGTCACGATCTCGACCGCCGCACCGGTGGCCGAGATCAGATCGGCGGCCTGCAGCGCCGCATGGTCGCCGGCATCGTCGAAGATCAGCACGTTGCAGCCCGGCTTCACGTCGCCCGACAGGATGTCCCAGGCGGATGAGACCAGCTCGTTGCCCGCCTCCAGCACCTCGACATGCGGCAGCCCGCCGGTGGCGACGATCACCTCGTCGGGCTCGGTGGCCAGCACGTCGGCCGCATCGGCGAAGGTGTTGAAGCTGAACTTCACGCCATGCTTCTCGCATTGCGCCATGCGCCAGGCGATGATCGAGATCATCTCGCGGCGCCGCTCGTCCAGCGCGGTCAGGCGGATCTGGCCGCCGGGCTGGTCGGCGGCCTCGAAGACCGTCACCTCGTGGCCGCGCTCGGCGGCGACGCGGGCGGCCTCCATGCCGGCCGGACCGGCGCCGACCACGGTGATGCGTTTCTTCGCCGGGGCGGGCGGGATGGTGTGCGGCATGGTCTCCTCGCGCCCGGTGGCGGCATTGTGCAGGCAGAAGGCCATGCCGCCCTGATAGATGCGGTCGAGGCAATAGTTCGCGCCGACGCAGGGGCGGATGTCGTCCTCGCGCCCCTCGATCACCTTGCGGACCAGATGCGGGTCGGCCATGTGCGCCCGCGTCATGCCGACCATGTCCAGTAACCCCGAGGCGATGGCATGGCGCGCGGTCGGCACGTCGGGGATCTTGGCGGCGTGGAAGGTCGGAAAGCCCGTGGCCTTCCTGATCTGCCCGGCGAATTCCAGATGCGGGGCGTTGCGCATCCCCTGCACCGGGATCACGTCGGTCAGCCCGGCATCGGTGTCGATATGGCCCTTGACCACGTTCAGGAAGTCGACCAGCCCGCTGTCCTTGAGCTTTTGCGAGATCGCCAGCCCGTCCTCGGCCGTCAGCCCGCCCGGCAGGTCCTCGTCGCCGGTATAGCGCACGCCGAGGATGAAATCCTCGCCGCAGCGTTTGCGGATCTCGCGCAGGATGTCGAAGGTGAAGCGCAGCCGGTTGTCGAGGCTGCCGCCATAGGGACCGTCCAGATCATTGGTCAGCGGCGACCAGAACTGATCCATCAGATGGCCGTAAGCCTGCAACTCGATCCCGTCCAGCCCCGCCGCCTTCATGCGCTCGGCCGCATCGACATAGTCGGCGATGATGCGGGCGATGTCCCAGTCCTCCATCTTCTTCGGGAACGAACGGTGCGCCGCCTCGCGCTCATGGCTGGGCGAGACGACGGGCAGCCAGTCGGCCTTGTCCCAGCGCGTGCGCCGGCCCAGATGGGTCAGCTGGATCATCACCGCACAGCCATGGTCGTGGCATTCGTCGGTCAGCTTCTTCATCCAGCCGACCACCTCGTCCTTCCAGGCCAGGATGTTGTTGAACACCGGCGGGCTGTCGCGCGAGACCGAGGCCGAGCCGGCGGTCATGGTCAGCGCCACCCCGGCCTTCGCCCGCTCGACATGATAGGCGCGGTAGCGGTCCTTGGGCATGCCGTCCTCGGGATAGGCCGGCTCGTGGCTGGTGATCATGATGCGGTTGCGCAGCGTCAGGTGCTTCAGCTGATAGGGCTGCAGAAGGGGATCGTTCGACATGGCTCTGCCTGTGCGGGTGGGAGTCGTTGCCCCAAGAAGGCAAGAAATGTTCACATGTGTCAATATAAAAATCATATGTGATCCTTTAGTATGCATCTATGGACAATTCGCTTGAGGCGAATCGGCGCGCGGGCTATGCAGGGGCATGGAAACCCATATTGCCCCCGAAACCGGCTGGCGCGGGTCGCGCGAGGGCTGGCTGGAAGCCGGCTACCAGGCGCTGATCGACAGCGGCATCGACGCGGTGAAGATCCTGCCGCTGGCCCGGCAGCTGAACCTGTCGCGCACCAGCTTCTATTGGTTCTTCGAGGATCGCGAGGCATTGCTGACCGCGCTGATCGACGGCTGGGAGGCGCGGACCACCCGGCCCTTCGTCGCCGCCACGCGGGAATATGCCGACAGCCAGGCCGAGGCGATGCTGAACGTGCTGGCCTGTTTCCTGTCCGGGGCCTTCGATGCGCGGCTGGAATTCGCGGTGCGCAGCTGGGCCCTGCAGGACGGCAAGGTGGCGGCGCGAATCGAGGCGGCGGACGAGACGCGGCTGGGGGCGCTGCGCGACATGCTGGTGCGCTGGGGACATGGAGAGCAGGAGGCCGATGTCCGCGCCCGGACCATCTACCTGACGCAGATCGGCTATATCTCGATGCGCGCCCGGGAGGAGCTGGAGACGCGGCTGGCCCGCATTCCCACCTATGTCGAGATCTATACCGGCCAGCGCCCCGAGCCGCGCGAGCTGGCGCGCTTCAATGCGCGTTTCATGTCCCAGCCCGGGCCCCGTCCCGGCTCCGCGCCATGAGGATCGGCCGCATCGACAGCCCGGGCCGGAATCTGCCGGATTTCCCCCCGCCCGATTCCTGGCTGCGTCCGGCGCCGGGCCGCGGCGGGGCCGGTCCGGCCGGCGATGCTGACGATATCGTCGCACGACATGCCGCTATTGTTGCATCCGGGCCGCGGCCGGACGGGGAAGATACCGCATCGGCGGCCGCCGGCCGCCTGCTGGTTCCCCTCATGACAGGCATCCCCTTGCCCGAAACCGTTCCCACCGGCCTCCGATGCGCCCGCGCCCTGCCGAACGCGGCCGGGCCCAGCCCCGCCAGGGGCCCGGCAGAGGGTGCCGCCGGTGGTCCGGCCGGTCCGGCGGGCGCGATCCGAATTGCCCCGGCAGAGGCGGCGGTGAACCGCCGCGGACCGGGGCGCAAGCCGGCAGGAACCCCATCCTGACCCAAATCAGCCCCCGGCCTTCCGCGACGGGTCGGGCAGGCATGACCAATGTCGCGACAGGGAAGCGAAAACCATGAAACGATCCTATCTCTTTGGCACCGTCCTCGCCCTGCCGTTCGCTGCGCTGGCCGGGACCGCCTCGGCCGATTGCGGCAGCCTGACCATCGCCAGCATGAACTGGCAAAGCGCCGAGGTGCTGGCGAGCCTTGACCAGTTCATCCTGAACGAAGGCTATGGCTGCAGCGCCGAGATCGTCGCCGGCGACACCGTGCCCTCGATCACCTCGCTGGTGGAAAAGGGCAAGCCCGAGATCGTCCCCGAGGCCTGGGTCGACCTGATGCCCGAGATCGTCGAGGCCGGGCTGCGGGACGAAAAGATCGTCTCGCTCAGCCGCTCGCTGTCGGATGGCGGCAAGCAGGGCTGGTTCATCCCGCGCTACATGCTGGACGAGCATCCGAACCTGAACAAGATCGAGGAGATCCTGGCCCATCCCGAACTGTTCCCGGCCCCCGAGGATGCCTCGAAGGGGGCGGTCTACAATGGCCCGGCGGGCTGGGGCGGCACCGTGGTCACCACGCAGCTCGCCAAGGCCTTCGACATCGAGGGCAAGGGCTTCGCCCTGGTCGATACCGGCTCGGCCGCCGGGCTCGACGGCTCGATCGCCCGCGCCTACGAGCAGCAGGCGCCCTGGCTGGGCTTCTACTGGGAACCGACCTCGCTTCTGGGCAAATACGACATGGTCGCGGTCGATTTCGGCATGGAGCACGATGTCGAGGAGTGGCGGCGCTGCACCTCGGTCGCGGATTGCCCCGATCCCAAGCCGAACGCCTTCCCGATCGACAATGTCTTCACCCTGGTGTCGAAATCCTTCGCCGAGGCGGCCGATCCCGGCGTCGTCGACTATCTGTCCAAGCGCAGCTGGAGCAACGAGACCGTCAACAAGCTGATGGCCTGGATGACCGACAACCAGGCCACGGGCGAGGACGGGGCGCGGGAATTCCTGCGCGAGAACGAAGAGCTCTGGACCCAATGGGTGACGCCCGAGGCGGCGGAACGCATCAAGGCCGCGCTCTAGGCGCGGCCCGTCCGGCGGGGGGCGGCGCGACGCCGCCCTCTCTCCCTTCCCTTCCGAACCAGCGCGGACGAAATCACCATGGCATGGTTAACTTCCTTCCCCCAGCTAGACGACGGCTATCTTCGCGACCTCAAGCGGGTCATCGACGAGGGTTTCCGCCAGTTCACCCGCAACTACGGCGACAGCATCGAGGGCTTTTTCAGCCCGCTGCAAAGTTTCCTCATCTGGTCCGAGCGGCTGCTGACCAACGCGCCCTGGCCGCTTGTCCTGCTGGTGGTCGCGGCGCTGGCCTGGGGCGCCAGCCGCAGCCTGCGCGTGGTGATCGGCAGCCTGCTGACCCTGGTGCTGATCGGGCTGTTCGGCATGTGGGACGACACGATGAAGACCGTGTCGATGATCTTCGCCGCGACGCTGCTGTCGATCGCCATCGGCCTGCCGCTGGGCATCCTGATGTCGCGCTCGCAGCGGGTGCAGGCGGTGCTGAACCCGGTGCTGGACGTGATGCAGACCATGCCGAGCTTCGTCTACCTGATCCCGGTGGTGATGCTTCTGGGCATCGGCCGGGTGCCGGGGCTGATTGCCGTGGTGATCTATGCCCTGCCGCCGATGATCCGGCTGACCAACCTGGGCATCCGCCAGGTCGACCGCGAGGTGCTGGAGGCGGCCGACGCCTTCGGCTCCTCGGCCTGGCAGAAGCTGATCAAGGCCGAGCTGCCGCTGGCGCTGCCCACCATCATGGCCGGCATCAACCAGACCATCATGATGGCGCTGGCCATGGTGGTGATCGCCTCGATGATCGGGGTGCAGGGGCTGGGCCAGCCGGTGCTGCGCGCCATCAACAACCAGTATTTCACCCTGGGCCTGTTCAACGGCTTCGCCATCGTCGGCATCGCCATCCTGTTCGACCGCATCAGCCAGGCCTGGGGCAAGCGGCTGCAGAAACATCGCGAGGTGGGTCATGGCTGATCCGATCGGCATCGAGATCCGCAATCTCTACAAGATCTTCGGCCCCGCGCCCGAGGCGCATGTCGAGGCGGTGCGCGCCGGCATGACCAAGGCCGAGCTGCAGGCCCGCCACGGCCATGTGCTGGGCCTGCGCGACATCAACATCTCCATCGCGCCGGGCAGCATCCAGGTGATCATGGGCCTGTCGGGTTCCGGCAAGTCGACGCTGATCCGCCACATCAACCGGCTGATCGAGCCCACCGCGGGCGAGATCGTCATCGAGGGGCAGAACGTCGTCGCCATGCCGCCCGAGGCGCTGCGCGCCTTCCGCCGCCACAAGACCGCGATGGTGTTCCAGAAATTCGCGCTGCTGCCGCATCGCACCGTGCTGGACAACGCCGCCTACGGGCTGGAGGTGCAGGGCGTGCCCGAGGCCGAACGTTACCGCACCGCCATGCGCTGGATCGAGCGGGTGGGGCTTTCCGGCTTCGAGAAGAGCTATCCCAGCCAGCTTTCGGGCGGCATGCAGCAGCGGGTGGGCCTGGCGCGCGCCCTGGTCAACGACGCGCCGATCCTGCTCATGGACGAGGCCTATTCGGCGCTGGACCCGCTGATCCGCTACGACATGCAGACGGTCCTGCTGGATTTGCAGCAGGAGGTCCGCAAGACCATCGTCTTCATCACCCACGACCTCGACGAGGCGCTGCGCATCGGCGACCGCATCGCGCTTTTGCGCGACGGCTGCGTCATCCAGCAGGGCACGGCGCAGGACATCGTGCTGCGTCCTGCCGACGATTACGTGGCGAATTTCGTGCAGCATGTCGACCGCGGCCGGGTGCTCAAGGTCGGCGCGGTCATGGTGGCCGAGCACGGCTTCGACAGCCTGCCCGAGGCCGCCATCGCCCCCGAGGCCACGGTCGCCGAGGCGCTCCAGCACATGGCGGCAAACCGCCTCCAGGCGCTGAGCGTCAAGAACCCGGAAGGCCAGACCCTCGGCGTCATCCCGTTCCAGAACGCCATCAACGCCTATACGGGCAACATCGCGGCGAGCGCATGAGGATCGGCATCATCGGCGCCACCGGCTGGCTGGGCTCGGCGCTTGGCGCGGGGCTCTTGTCGCGCGGCATCGTCCAGCCGGGCGATCTGGTGCTCTTGAACCGCAGCGGGCCGCGTCCCGATTATCACGGCCATGCCGATGTGGTCTGGGCCCGGGACGTGGCCGATCTGACGGCGCAAAGCGACGTGGTCGTGGTCTCGGTGCGGCCCGAGGACTGGCCGGGGCTGGACCTGCGGGCCGAGGGGCGGCTGGTCCTGTCCTTCATGGCCGGGGTGGATGCCCGCGAACTGGCCCGCTGCGGCGGCCGGATCGTGCGGGTCATGCCGAATGCCGCGGCCGAGATCGGGGCCTCCTACTCGCCCTTCTGGGCCGCCGAGGGCGTGACGGATTCCGACCGCGACACGGTGCGGCGCCTGCTTTCCGCCATCGGCACCACCGACGAATTGGAAACCGAGGCGCAGATCGACCTGATGACCGCCCTGCCCGGCTCGGGCGCGGCCTATCCGGCGCTGATGGCCGTGGCGATGGCCGGGTTCATGCGAGCGCAGGGCATCTCGGATGCCATCGCCTGGCGCGCGGCCGAGGCAGCGGTGATCGGCGGCGCGCGGCTGCTGGAAGGGCGGGTCAGCGAAGCGCCCGCCATGGTCGCCGCGTATCGCGACTATCGCGGCACCACCGCCGCCGGCATCGAGGCCGCCGAGGCGGCAGGCTTCAGCCGCGCTGTCGTGGCGGCGCTGGAAGCCGCGGCCGACAAGGCGCGGCGCATGGCGAAGGATCCGGCGTGACGCGACCTGCCCTTACCAGCCTCGACGGGACGGATTACGACGTCATCGTCATCGGCGCCGGAGCGGTCGGCTGCGCCAGCGCCCGGCAACTGGCCGGGCGCGGCTTTCGCACCCTGCTGGTCGACCGTGGCGATATCGGCGCCGGCACCTCGTCGCGCTCCAGCCGCATGCTCTATTCCGGGCTCGGCTATCTCGCCGCGCGCTATCCGCTGTGGCAGATGCCTTTCCGGCCCGCCGACATGATCCGGCGGCTGCTTTATACGCGCGACGTGATGCGCTGCCGGGCCGAACTGGTGCGCGACATGCCCGGCCACCTGACGAAACACCGCTTTCACTATCCGTTCCGCAAGGGCGACCGCTATCCGCCCTGGCTGGTCGATCTGGGCTTCCGTCTGGTCGAGGCGCTGGACGGCTGGCGGGTGCCGCTGGCCTATCGCCGGCTTGCGCCCGCGCAGGCGGCGCGCGAAAGCACCATGGCCGCGGCCCTGGGTGGCCCGCTGCGCGGCGTGGGCGTGTTCGAGGAATACATGTATGCCTGGCCCGAGCGCATCTGCGTCGATACCGCGCTGGATGCCGAGCGGCGCGGCGCCACCCTCCGCACCTATGCCGAGGTGACGGCCATCGCGCGCGAGGGCGAGGGCTGGCTGGTCACGCTGGAGGAACGCGCGCCCGAGATGCAGGGCCGGGCGCAGGTCCGCGCCCGCATGGTGGTGAACGCCGCCGGCCCCTGGATCGACCGGGTGCCGGGCGGCGGCTCGGGCAAGCGCCGGGTGATCGGCATCAAGGGCGCCAATGTCATGCTGCGCCTGCCCGAGGCATTCCGCGGCCAGGGGCTGGAAGCCTTTTCCCGCAAGGGCGAGCCCTATTACGTCTTTCCCTGGCGCGATTTCCATTTCATCGGCCCGACCGAAACCGAAGTCACAGCCAATCCCGACGACATCCGCGTCGAGGACGCCGAGATCGACTATATCCTGGCCGAGGCCAACCACCTGTTCCCCGACCTGCACCTGACGCGGGCGGATGTGCTGCATTGCTGGTGCGGCGTGCGGCCGACCTCGTCGCGCGACGGCCAGACCACCAGCCTGCCGGTCGAGGCGGCCGAGGATCCCACGATGCCCGGCCTGCTGGCCGTCACCGGCTCGACCATCATGCTGCACCGCCACGCGGCGCGGAAGGTGGCGCGGGCGGTCGAAAAGCGGCTGGGAAGGCGCGGGCCGGAACCCACGGGCGCCATTCCGGCGCCCGAAACCCATGACGACGGCATCGGCCAGATGGCAGCCCGCGAACATGTCGTGCGCCTTTCGGACCTCATCCGCCGCCGCCTGCCGGACGGGCTGGAGCCCGACCTGGGCCGGGGCCAGGCCGAGGAACTGTCGCGCATCGCCGCCGCCAGCCTCGGCTGGTCCGAGGCCCGCCGGCAGGACGAACTGCAGCATTTCGAGGCCGACACCGCACGGGTCTATCGCCAGCTGTAAGGATCTATCCCCGCACCAGCCAATCCGCAAACAGCCGGGCCTTGGCAATCCGACCCGGCCGGCGGGCGTCACCGGCCGGGTCGCAAGCTTATCCGAGCCGGAGGGCGCGCCACGCGGGATGAGGCAGGACCCGCCGGACCGAAGCGCTACAGCCCGATGGCCTTGTAGGCCTGCGCCACCTCGTCGATGGCCAGCACATAGGCGGCGGCGCGCAGGTCCGGATAGCTGCCGTCGGGGCGGTTCCACAGCGCGCTCATCCGGCGATAGGCGGCGCGCATGATGTCGTCGAGGCCCGAGCGGACCAGCGCGATCTCGCTGCGCGCCTCCAGGAAGCGGGCATGTTCGCTGGGAAAGTCCCGGCCGGTCATCTGCTCCAGCGAGCGGGCCAGAAGCCGGTGCTCGTCCTCCTCCAGCCGCCGCTCCATCAGGCCGAAGGGGATGTGGCTGAGGTTCTTCACCCATTCGAAATAGGACACCACCACGCCCCCGGCATTGGCGAACAGGTCGGGCAGGATGATCTTGCCGGCCTGGCGCAGGATGGCGTCGGCCGCGTTGGTCGTGGGGCCGTTTGCGGCCTCGACGATCAGCGCCGCCTTGATGGCGGCGGCATTCTCGGCGGTGATGGCGCCCTCGGCTGCGGCGGGGATCAGGATGTCGCATTCGTCGGCCAGCGCGCCCATGTCGGGCCGGCTCACCGCGCCGCCGGCAAAGCCCTCGACCGAGCCGGTCTGCACCAGATGCGCCTTGAGCGCGTCGATGTCGATGCCGTCGGGATTGCGCACCACGCCGCTGCGCTCGATCACCGTGACGATGCGCACGCCGTCCTCCTGCGACAGGAACTTGGCGGCGTGGAAGCCCACATTGCCAAGACCCTGCACCACGCAGGTCAGGCCGGACAGGCTCTCGGACAGGAAGCCGGCTCGGGCGCGGTCGGCGGGATGGCGGAAGAATTCGCGGATCGCATATTGCACGCCGCGGCCGGTGGCCTCGGTGCGGCCCTCGATGCCGCCGCCGCCGACCGGCTTGCCGGTGACGCAACCCAGCGCGTTGATGTCCTGCGGCCGGGCGCGGCGGTATTCGTCGGCGATCCACATCATGTTCAGCTCGCCCGTGCCCATGTCCGGCGCCGGCACATTGGCGGCCGAGCTGAGGAATTCATGCGCCATCAGCTCCTGCGCGAAGCGGCGGGTGATCTTTTCCAGCTCGGTCTCGGTCCAGTCGGCGGGATCGATCCGCAGCGCCCCCTTGGATCCGCCGAAGGGCAGCCGCACCAGCGCGCATTTATAGGTCATCAGCGCCGCCAGCGCCTCGACCTCGTCCTGGTCGGCATTGGGGGCGAAGCGGATGCCGCCCTTGGCCGGGCGGCTATGAGTCGAATGGACGGCCCGCCAGCCTGTGAAGGTATGCATCCGCCCGCGCAGCCGCACGCCGAAGCGGGTCACATAGGTCGCGTTGCAGACCTTGATCTTCTCGGCCAGCCCCTCGGGCAGGTCGCAGCGCGAGGCCGCGACGTCGAACATCGCGTTCACATCGGCCAGGAATGACTGATTGCTCATGAACCCCTCCTCCGGGCTCTTTCTGGAAAACAGGGGGCCGCGGCCCCCTGCGGAATGTCAGCCGGCCAGCAGCGCGGCGGTGCCCCCGCGGCGGTGGGGCAGATACGCATCATGCCGATCTCCTCATTCGATGCGAGAGGGATACCAGAGGATCGCCAGGCGGTGCGCCTGAATATTGCCCATCAGCCAGCCAGATGGAACAAATTCGAGGCCATTTTCAGACCTCGCCCGGATCTGGACAGGCGAATCGCGATGCCGAGCCCGCGCGGCGGGGTCGCAACATCTCCCTGAAGCCGGAGGTCGGGCTGAACGTCCGCCCGGCCCATCGCTCAGTCCGCCATGACCCGGGCGATCCAGGACGCGATCATCAGGTCCAGATGCGCACCGCCGCCGTTCTTGAACAGGGTGATCTCGTCCTCCGATTGCCGCCGGCGGGCATCCGGCCGCACGAGGTCGTAAAGATCGCCCAGCACGCTCTCGGCCGTGATCGCACCCGAGGCGATGGGCAGCATCAGTTCGCCGATATGGCCCAGCGTGGTCGCCCGGCTGTCCACGAACAGCGCCGCCTTGGCCATCAGGGCATCGTCGGCCTCGCGCATGTCGGCCTTGAAGGCGCCGATCAGGTCGACATGGGTGCCGGGCCGCACCCAGTCGCCCAGGATGACCGGCTGCCGCGCCATGGTGGCCGAAGAGACGATGTCGGCCTGTCCGATCGCGTCTTGCAGGTCGGACACCGCCACCAGTTCGGCCTCGATTCCGTCCAGGCCGGCGACCAGCTCCCGCGCCTGTTCCGGGCGGCGCGACCAGACCGAGACGCGCTCGATTCCCGGCAGCACCGCGGTATAGGCCTTGACCAGGCTGGTCGCGACCGTGCCGGCGCCGACAATCAACAGGTGCCGGCTGTCCGGGCGCGCCAGCAGGCTGGCAGCCAGCACGGAATCGGCGGCGGTCTTGATCTCGGTGACCAGCGGGCTGTCCACGATGGCCTGCAGCCTCCCCGTATCCTTGTCGAAGACCAGCATCGCCCCCTGGACCGTGGGCAGCCCCAGCGCCGCATTGCCGTCGAAGACGGTGAAGGTCTTGGCGCCGTAGCCCAGCCCCTCGATCCAGGCCGAGCGGCTCATCATCGTGCCGGTGGGCGGGCCCAGGAACACGTCCCTGATCTCGGCCGGGGGCAGCCCGTGGCCCTGCCGCAACGCCTCGACGGCATCGGGCCAGTTCAGCCGGCCGATCGCATCGTCATAGGACAGGAATTGCGGGGCGTTCTTGCTTATCATGGAAATGCGTTTCCTTCTTCTGCACGGGTCGGCGCCCGCCGGGCCGGCCTGAAATGCCGCTACAGAGCCAGAGACGAGCTGGCCTGGCAAGAGCCGGGGCCTCCGGTGTTTCCTGCCGGCCGGCCATGCCCGTCCCCCGCATCCAGCCCGCCGGCAAGCGGGATGGCGATGCCCCCTATCGATCCATCGGCCAGGTATCCGACAGGCGATAGCCGCCCGGGAACGGATCCGCCGGATCGACCATCAGCTGCTTGGTGCCGATGATCCAGGCCCGGCCCGAGATGATCGGACGGATCGCCCGCTTGCCGTTCAGGTCGATCTCGCTGTCGATCCGGCAATGGAACTCGGTCTCCAGAAGCGAGGTGCCGACGAAGCGATCTCCGGCCTTCATCCGGCCCTTGGCATGCAAGACCGCCATCCGCGCCGAGCAACCCGTCCCACAGGGTGAACGGTCCAGCTTGCCGGGGCGGATCGCCACGGCGTTCTTGCCCCACAGCACCCCGTCCTTCATCTGCACAGGGTCGGTGATCTGGCAGAACGAGATATGGTCCCAATCATTGGCGGGATGCTTGAAGCCCAGCTGTTCGTTGGCGGCCTCGGTCACCTTCACGCCCATCTGCGCGATGTCGCGGGCCTGGTCGGGACGCAGTTCCAGCCCCAGCGCAGCCGCATCGACCAGCACGAAACTGTCGCCGCCATAGGCGGTGTCGACGGTGATCGTGCCCAGCCCCTCGACCTCGATCCGCGCATCCAGCCTGTCGGCGAAAGAGGGCACGTTGCGGACCCGGATGCGCTCGGCCTTGCCGTCGCGGCACTCGGCCTCGACCTCGATCAGCCCTCCCGGCGGTTCCAGCACCATGCGGGTGACGGGCTCCTGCATGGGAATGATCCCGGTATCGAGCAGCACCGTCGCCACACACATCGAGTTGGACCCCGACATGGGCGGCGTGTCGGCCGGCTCCATGATGATCCAGCCCATCTGGGCGCGCGGGTCCTTGGGCGGAACCAGCAGGTTGACATGGCGGAACACGCCGCCGCGCGGCTCATTCAGCACGAAGTTCCGCAGGGCCTCGTCCTCGGCGATCCAGCGCGACTGGTCCCAGACCGTCTCGCCGGGCGGCGGGGCCACGCCGCCGACGATGACATCGCCGACCTCGCCTTCGGCATGGCAGGACACGACATGCACGACCTTGGATGTGCGCATTGGTTTTCCTCGATCATTGCGGACAGGCAGGGCTGGCCACATGTTGGTATTTCGTATACGATATTTTCATCGCCACATTGCCGGTTTCGCCCTGCCCCGTCAAGCGCGCACTTCCCGAGTCATCACAGCCCGCACCTTCTCCGGGCGCGGCATCCTCTTGCGGGGGAATATCGGCTACCATATCTTCCTGCCCGTGCAGCCGCGCAGCTGGGGGAAGCAGAATGCCATTCAAGGATGCAGAGGTCCCCAATCTCGGGAAAGCCCCCACCGCCTCGGACATCATCCTGAAATTCATCCGCGATTCCATCGCCGACGGATCGCTGGACGAGGGCGAGCCGATCCGCCAGGACGATGTCGCGCGGATGTTCAACGTCAGCAAGATCCCGGTCCGCGAGGCGCTGAAGCGGCTGGAGGCCGAGGGGCTGGTCGAGTTCCAGCGCAACAAGGGCGCCATCGTCACCGCGGTTTCCGAGCCCGAGATCGCCCAGATCTTCGAGACCCGCGCCATCCTGGAATCGGCCGCCATCAAGCTTTCGGTGCCGCATATGACGCCAGAGACCTTCACCGATGCCGAGGCGTTCTGCGACGCCTTCGCGCGGGAAACCGATGTCGCGCAATGGTCGGCGCTGAACTGGCAGTTCCACAGCCGCCTCTATCTGGATGCGCAGCGGCCGTTCCTGGTCAGCACCATCCGCTCGGTGAACGACCGGCTGGAGCGTTACCTGCGCATCCAGCTGGCCCTCTCGCACGGCCAGGGCACGGCCGATCGCGAGCATCGCGAGATCCTTGCCGCCTGCCGGGCGGGCGATGCGGAAAAGGCCGGCGCGCTGGTCTATGCCCATATCATGGGCGCCTGTTCGTCCCTGCTGCACCACCTGCCGGCAAGCAACGGCAAGGGTTGAGGCCCGGCCGCTTCCAAGGGCGGCAACCCGCTTGAGCCATGGCCGGCCGGCCCGCCAGCCGCAACCGCCACGGACGGCCTCGCGACCCGATGCCCGGCTGGCTGCCGCCAGGATCATGCGCCCTCGGCACGGTCCCCAGCCGGGGCGTGATCGCGTCAAGGGCATCGATACGGCGCCCGCCCCCTTGGACGTTGAGGCGCTTCGCCCTGCCGATCTCCATCCGCCAGCAACAGGCTGCGACCGACCGAAGGCCGGGAGCGCGGGGATCGATCATTCGAAGCAATGGAGCGGATGCGGCGCGGGGCTTCCGGGCGAATCCCTGCAGACGACCTGCCACGGGGCCGATCCGCAGCCAGACAAGGTGCGGTCGGCGCCGATCCATCTCTGCAACGCTCCGCCGCGCCCGGGACAGGCGGGACGCGATGCTACCGCCCCCGGCACGCCACCGCGAAGGTCGCGGGCGGACGCTGCCTTTACCGCTACCCATCGCCTCCCGCTGGTCGCGGAAAGCGGGCCCCCCGCTGGCCCAAGATCACGGCCCAGCCGAACGGATCGAACCGCAGCTCCACAAGCCGGCCCGCCCCGCCGACCAAAGAGAAGCCATCAGGACCAGAGCCCCCGCCGTTGGCTTGCGAAGCATCTCGGGACAGGATACAAGCCAAGACGATGCGGGTGTAGCTCAATGGTAGAGCAGCAGCCTTCCAAGCTGAATACGTGGGTTCGATTCCCATCACCCGCTCCATTCTTCCCCTTCCGCTCACCCTCCCGCCCGGCACCCGGCTTCTTTCTTGCCCAAATATCCCGGGGGGAGCGCCTCCTGCGCCCCACAGGGCGCAGGAGGCGTGGGGGGCAGAGCCCCCAGCCCTTCCGTTCCCGCCGGATGCGCCCTATATCCTGCGGGCAATCCGCAAGACGCGGGCATCTCGCCCGACCATCCCGCGGGCGACTCGCCCGACGCGCCGAAAGGAAGCCCATGTCCCGGAAAGCCATGCAGCGCCTGTCCTTCTTCCTGCTGATGGGCCTGACGCTCTACGCCTCCTTCGTGGGCGCGGGCTGAGGGAGGCGGCGATGGCAAAGCGTTTCGGCGGCCGCTTCTCGCCGCAACCCCGGCTGGACGGAACCGATCCGCGCCCGGCGCCCGGCGAGGTCCGGCATCCGCTGGAATCGCGCACGCGCTGGGTCACGATCATGGCCGTCCCCTTCCTGATCAGCGCCTTCTGGCAGGACCCGGCCGGGCTTGCCCTGCATCTGATCGCCTTCGGCAGCCTCGCCTCGGGCATGTGGATGACGCGCGAGGGGCTGCAGGCCGAGGCCGCCTATGATGCCCGCCGCGTCGCGCGCCGGCCGGCGATTCCGCGCAAGCTCTTCGGCGGCATCCTGACCGGGCTCGGCCTCGCCCTCGGCTCGTATGTCCCGGGCGCCGAGGCCGGTGCGGGGGTGATCGGCATCGCCGGCGCCATGCTGCACTGGCTGGCCTTCGGCACCGACCCGATGCGCGACAAGGGCATGGAGGGCATCGACGGCGTCCGGCAGGACCGCGCCCAGCGCATCGTCGCCGAGGGCGAGGCGCATCTGCAGGCCATGCAGCAGGCCATCCTGCGCACCGGCGACCGCCGGCTGGAGGCCCGCGTCGGCATGTTCGCCGCCGCGGCGCGCACGCTTTTCGGCCATGTCGAGGACAATCCCGACACGATCTCGGCCCTGCGCCGCTATCTCAGCGTCTATCTGCAGGGCGCGCGGGACGCGACGGTGAAATTCGCCGACCTCTACGCCCAGACCCGCGACCCCCGCGCGCGCCAGGATTACGAGACGCTCCTGAACGATCTGGAAACCGAATTCGCAGCCCGCAGCGCCCGGGTGCTGGAAGGCGGCCGCGCCGACCTGGACATCGAGATCAGCGTGCTGCGCGACCGGCTGGCGCGCGAAGGGGTGCGGCCCCCCGCCATCCCCGCCCAGCCGGACGAGCCGGCGGACCTGTCGCGGCCGATGACGCTGGACGACCTGCTGATCCCGCGCGATTCCGAAAAGCCGCGCCGCTAGCCATGCCGCGTTTCGCCCTGCTGATCGAATATGACGGCGGCCCCTTCGCCGGCTGGCAGGCCCAGGCCGACCGGCCCAGCGTGCAGGGCGCCATCGAGGCCGCGCTCGGCCGGCTCGACCCCGGCTTCGCGGCCGGCGCGCGCATCGCCGCGGCGGGCCGCACCGATGCCGGGGTGCATGCCACCGGGCAGGTCGCCCATGCCGATCTGGGCCGCGACTGGGACCCGTTTCGCCTGTCCGAGGCGCTGAACTGGCACCTGAAGCCCGCCCCGGTGGCCGTCCTGGCCGCTGCACGGGTGGCGGATGACTTCCACGCCCGGTTTTCGGCGCATGAGCGGCGCTATCTGTTCCGGCTGATCGCGCGCCGCGCGCCGCTGACCCATGATCGCGGCCGGGCCTGGCAGGTGCAGAACCGGCTGGACCTTGCCGCGATGCGCGCAGGCGCGGCGCATCTCCTGGGCCGGCACGATTTCACCACCTTCCGCTCGACCATGTGCCAGTCGAACAGCCCGGTAAAGACGCTGGACGAACTGACCATCGAGGAAACAGAGATCCCGCAGGGCCGCGAATACCGCTTTGTCCTGCGCGCCCGGTCCTTCCTGCACAACCAGGTGCGTTCGATCGTCGGCACGCTGGAGCGGGTCGGCGCGGGGGCCTGGCCGCCGGGGCGCGTGGCCGAGGCGCTCGCCGCCCGCGACCGCGCCGCCTGCGGCCCGGTCTGCCCGCCGCAGGGGCTTTACCTGACCGGGGTGGGCTATCCGCAGGACCCCTTTGCCCCTGTCGCCCGCTGACGTGGCGGTCCCGGCACATGCCGGGACGCGGCCCGCCCTTTTGGCGACGACCGTACGCAGGGCAGGCGTGGGCAGCTAGGACCCGGCCGCACCCCGCGGGCAACAGGCTGCACCCGCGGCCCGGCCCGCGCCAAAGCGGCGGGCTTGAAGATGTCGGGAGGAGGAGAGCGACGACAAGGCTGGCAGACCACAGGACGCGGCGCCGGCAGGCTGCGGCGACTCCCGGCGGCTTACTCGGCGGGAACGCTTGGCTGCGGGCGCACCGTCGGCAGCACGGGCTGGGGCCTGACCGGAGCAGCCGCCTGCGGCATGCTGGGCACCCGGCGGGCGCGGCGGCCCTGCCAATGCGGAATCACCACGGTCATCACCGTATGCCAGATGATCCACAGGTCCAGCCGCAGGCTGCGCCGGCGCTGATAGATCAGGTCCAGCCGCAGCTTGGTCGGCAGGCAGCGGCGGTAATAGGCGGCCTCGGTCGCCGCGGCGGTCTTGCAGCGCGCCATGATCCGGTCCTCATGCGCGTGATAGATCATCGTGGCCAGCCCGGTGACGCCGGGGCGGTTCTTCAGCACCTGGGCGTAAAGCGCCGGGAAACGCTCGACATATTCGCGCAGCGGCGGGCGGGGGCCGACGAAGCTCATGTCGCCGCGCAGGATGTTGAACAGTTGCGGCAATTCGTCGATGCGGGTGCGGCGCAGGATGCGGCCGACGCGGGTGATGCGCCAATGCTTGTGCGCGCCGGTGGCGCCGAAATCCCCGTCTTCCAGCAGCATGGTGCGGAACTTGAGCAGGTTGAACGGCTCGCCCGGGGCGCGCATGCGCGGCGCGACGTAGAACAGCGGCCGGCCCTGGGTCAGCAGCAGGATCATCGCCACCCCGGCCATGACCACGGAAAGCGGGATCAGCAGCACCAGGGCCAGCACGATGTCGAAACACCGCTTGCCCGGCGTCATGCCGATCCGGCCCTGCACCTGCTCGCGCGCGATCCAGGTCAGATCGACACTGCCCAGCGAATGCAGGTTGCGGCAGTCGGCTTTGTCCCAATCGTGGTGAATCGTCACAATTCCGTCCTGCGTTCGGCGCTTTGGCTAACTTTTCCCGCCTAACATAGCACCTCTTAATTTAAAACTACCGCAAGAGGGAAACTGCACGAGACTTGCGCAAGCGTGTCCTTTCGGCCAGTCTTTGCTCATTCTGGGACAACCGGGGCGGGATAAATGCGGAAATTTCTGGTGGTTCTGGACGATTCACGCGAGTGCCTGAACGCCATCCGCTACGCCGCCCTGCGCGCGGCCAAGACCGGCGGCGGCGTGCAGGTGCTGGCGGTGATTCCGGCCACCGCCATCCAGCACGGCATGGGCGTCGCCGACGTCATGCGCGCCGAGGCCTATGAGCGGATCGAGGCGCATTACGAGGTCTTTGCCAAATGGATGCGCGACCGCCCCGGCATCGAGCCGGAACTGGTGGTGCGCGAGGGCGAGCCGGGCGCCGAGCTTCTGGCCCAGATCCATGACGACCCCGAGATCGGCGTGGTGGTGCTGGCCGCCTCGACCGAAAGCGCGGGGCCGGGACCGCTGGTCACCCGGCTGACGCGCGAAGTGGCCAACCTGCCCTGCCCGGTCACCATCGTGCCCGGCGACATCTCGCGCGAGCGGCTGGAGCAGATCACCTGATGCACCGCCCGCTGGCGCTGGCCGCGTTGCTGGCCATCCCGGTCCTGGCGGCGCTGTTCCACGGGCTTCGGGCAAGCCCGCTGCGGCCGCTGAGCGGCCATCTGGCGGGGCTGGCGCTTTACTGGACGCTGCTGGCGCTGGCGCTGGCCCGCTGCGGCGGATGGTCGCTGCGGCTGCGGCCGCCCTCGGCGGCGGTGGTGCTGGCGCTGGCCGCGCTGGTGCTGGCCTGCGCGCTCTGGGCCGGAACCGCGCCGGCCCGGCTGTCCTGGCCGGTGCTCGCCGCCGTGGCGCTGGCGGCGCTGATCAACGGCACGCTCGAGGAGGCGTTCTGGCGCGGCGCGCTGATCCCCCGTCCCGGACCGGGCGCGCAAGCCCTTGCCGCGGCGCTGTTCGTGCTGTGGCATCTGGCGCCGGCGGTCGGCGCGGCGGGGCTGGACATGCCGGGCGGCGCGGGCGGAATCCTGGCCGGCGCGGCGCTGATCGCGCCCCTGATGATGGCGGCGCGGCTGTCCTCGGGCACGGCGGGGGCGGGGGCGCTGGCGCATGTGCTGGCGAATTTCCTCGTCTTCGCCCGGATCGCCGCCGATAACGGCATGCCGGTCTGACTTGACTTGCCCGCCCTTCGATCCCCATATCCCGGGACAAAGGAGCCCGCCGCCATGTTCATCCAGACCGAGACCACTCCCAACCCCGCGACGCTGAAATTCCTGCCGGGCGAAACCGTGCTGGGCAGCGGCACCGCCGACTTCCCCGCGCCCGAGGCCGCCGCGACCAGCCCGCTGGCCCGACGCATCTTTGCCGTGCCGGGCGTGACCGGGGTGTTCCTCGGTTCGGATTTCGTGACCGTGACCAAGGCCGACGAGGCGGTCTGGGACCATCTGAAGCCCTCGGTCCTGGGCGCGATCATGGAACATTACCAGTCCGGCGCCCCGGCGATCGAGGGCGCGGCCGCCAGCGGCCATAACGACCAGGACGGGCCAGACGCGGAAATCGTGAACCAGATCAAGGAATTGCTGGACACCCGCGTGCGCCCGGCCGTGGCGCAGGACGGCGGCGACATCACCTTCCACGGCTTCGACCGCGGCGTGGTCTATCTGCACATGCAGGGCGCCTGCGCCGGCTGCCCCTCCTCCACGCTGACGCTGAAGATGGGCATCGAGAACCTGCTGCGCCATTACATTCCCGAAGTCACCGAGGTGCGGCCCGTTGGCTGAGGCGCTTTCGCTGGGCTTCGACACATCGGCCGCGCATTGCGCGGCCGCTTTGCTGCAGGGCGACCGGGTGCTGGTCCAGCGCCACGAGGACATGGCCCGCGGCCAGGCCGAACGGCTGTTCCCGCTGCTTGGCGAAGTGCTGGCTGAGGCGGGCGCGGGCTGGCGCGACCTTTCCGTCATCGGCTGCGGCATCGGGCCGGGCAATTTCACCGGCATCCGCATCTCGGTCGCGGCGGCGCGGGGGCTGGCGCTGTCGCTGGGCATTCCCGCCGTCGGCGTCGGCGCGACCGAGGCCGCCGCGCATGGCCTGCCCCGTCCCTGCCGCGTCGCCATCCCCGCCCGCCATGGCGAGGTGATCTGGCAGGATTTCGGCACCGGGCATCCCGGCCTGCCCCAGCAGGCCGCGCCGCAGGACCTGCCGCCGGGCCCGCCCCTTCTGTCGCCCGCCATGCCGCTGGCCGAGGCCATCGCCCGCATCGCCGCCGCGCGCCGCGACCAACCGGACCTGCCGCGCCCGGCGCCGATCTATCTGCGCCCGGCCGATGCCGCGCCGGCGCGCGACCGCGGCCCGCTGATCCTGTCATGACGCCCGAGGAACTGGCGGCGCTGCACGGCCGCTGCTTTGCCACCCATCCCCGGCCATGGGCGGCGGCGGAATTCGCCGACCTGCTGGCCAACCCGCTGAATTTCCTTCTGGTCGGACCGCAATGCTTCCTGCTGGGCCGCAGCGTCGCGGACGAGGCCGAGCTGCTGACGCTGGCCGTCGCCCCCGAGGCGCGGCGCCGGGGGCTGGCCTCGGCGCTGCTGGCCGAATTCGCCGCCACGTCACGGATGCGGGGCGCGCACGAGGCCTTTCTGGAAGTCGCCTCGGACAATGCGGCAGCCACGGCGCTTTATGCCGGCGCGGGCTGGAAAATCGCCGGAAACCGGCGGAATTACTACGCGCCCGGCGTGGACGCGCTGCTGATGCGGCGCACGCTCTGACCGCGGACAAGGCTGTTGACGGATTCCGGCCCATGCGCCCTAATCCGGAAATCTCGGGCTGACTCGCCCGCAAACCGTCTTGAGGTCCGACATGTCCCTGATGAAATCCCTGCTCGCCGGCGCCTGCCTGTCCCTGCTGCCCGTCGCGGCGCTGGCCGATCCGGCGCTGATCTTCGACCTGGGCGGGAAATTCGACAAATCCTTCAACGAGGCCGCCTATAACGGCGCCGAACGCTGGAAGGCCGAGACCGGGGGCACCTACAAGGAGCTGGAGATGCAGTCCGAAGCCATGCGCGAGCAGGCGCTGCGCCGGCTGGCGCAATCGGGCGCCAATCCCATCGTGATGACCGGCTTCGCCTTCGGCGAGGTGCTGGGCAAGATCGCGCCGGACTATCCCGACACGAAATTCGTCATCATCGACATGGTGGTCGAGCAGCCGAACGTGCAGTCCATCGTCTTCACCGAGGAGCAGGGCTCGTATCTGGCCGGGGTGGCCGCCGCCAAGGCCTCGAAATCCGGCACGGTGGGCTTCATCGGCGGCATGGACATCCCGCTGATCCACAAGTTCGAATGCGGCTATGCCCAGGGCTTCAAGGCGACCAATCCGGACGGCAGGCTGATCATCAACTATACCGGCACCACACCCGCCGCCTGGAACGACCCGGTGAAGGGGGGCGAGCTGCTCAAGGCGCAGGTCTCGCAGGGGGCGGATGTGGTCTATGCCGCAGCGGGCGGAACCGGCATCGGGGTGCTGCAGGCGGCCGCGGATGCCGGCGTGCTGTCGATCGGCGTGGACAGCAACCAGAACCACCTGCATCCGGGCAAGGTGCTGACCTCGATGGTCAAGGGCGTGGACAATTCGGTCTACGAAGCCTTCAAGGCCGGGACCGAGGTCGAGCCGGGCGTGAAGGTCATGGACCTGGCCTCGGGCGGGGTGTCGCTGGCCATGGACGAGAACAACCAGCCGCTGATCACCGACGAGATCGCCGCCGCCATCGACGCCGCCGCCACGGGCATCGAATCGGGCGAGATCAAGGTGCACGATTACATGACCGACAACAGCTGCCCGGTGCAGTAATGGCCGCGGCCGGCGCGCTGCCCGAGGCCCCGGCGATCGAACTGCGCGGGATCTCCAAGGCCTTCGGGCCGGTGCAGGCCAACAAGGACATCGACCTGGTGGTGCCGCGCGGCACCATCCACGGCATCATCGGCGAGAACGGCGCCGGGAAATCGACGCTGATGTCGATCCTTTACGGCTTCTATCGCCCCGATGCCGGCGAGATCCTGATCGGCGGCAAGCCCGTCGCCATCGCCGACAGCCAGGCCGCGATCCGCGCCGGCATCGGCATGGTGTTCCAGCATTTCAAGCTGGTGCAGAACTTCACCGTGCTGGAAAACGTGATCCTGGGCGCCGAGGACGGCCGCCTGCTGCGCCCCTCGCTGGCACGGGCGCGCGGCGAACTGAAGCGGCTGGCGGCGGAATACGAGCTGCAGGTCGATCCCGACGCGCTGGTCGAGGAGCTGTCGGTCGGCCACCAGCAGCGGGTCGAGATCCTGAAGGCGCTGTATCGCCAGGCCGACATCCTGATCCTGGACGAGCCGACAGGCGTGCTGACCCCGGCCGAGGCCGATCACCTGTTCCGCATCCTGCGCGGCCTTCGGGACGAGGGCAAGACCGTCATCCTGATCACCCACAAGCTGCGCGAGATCATGGAGATCACCGACAATGTCTCGGTCATGCGCCGGGGCGAGATGGTGGCCTCGGTCCGCACGGCCGAGACCAGCCCGCCGCAGCTGGCCGAGCTGATGGTGGGGCGCAAGGTGCTGCTGCGGGTGGACAAGGCCCCGGCCCGGCCCGGCCCGCCGGTGCTGGAACTGCGCGGGCTGCGCATGGTCGATGCCGAGGGCGTCGAGCGGCTGCGCGGCATCGACCTGACCATCCGCGCCGGCGAGATCCTGGGCATCGCCGGCGTCGCCGGCAACGGCCAGACCCAGCTTCTGGAGATCCTGGGCGGCTATCCCGAGGCGGGCGCCCGGCTCTCGGGCGAGATCCTGCTCGGGGGCCGGCCGCTGCCGCTCTCCGGATCGGACGGCCGCGCCCGGCGCCGCGCCGGCATCGGCCATGTCCCCGAGGACCGCCAGGCCGAAGGGCTGATCATGGATTTCGCCGCCTGGGAGAATGTCGCCTTCGGCTATCAGGACGCGCCCGAGTTCCGGAGCGGCTGGCTGATGGACCATGCCGCCATGCGCGCCGAGGCGGCCGGCAAGATCGAGCGTTTCGACATCCGCCCGCCCGATGCGGACCTGCCGGCGAAGAGCTTCTCGGGCGGCAACCAGCAGAAGATCGTGGTGGCGCGCGAGGTCGAGCGCAATCCCGACCTGCTGCTGATCGGCCAGCCGACGCGCGGGGTGGATATCGGCGCCATCGAATTCATCCACAAGCGCATCGTCGCGCTGCGCGATGCCGGCAAGGCGGTGCTGCTGGTCTCGGTCGAGCTGGACGAGATCATGGCGCTGTCGGACCGGATCGCGGTGATGTTCGACGGCCGCATCATGGGCGAGCGGCTGCCCGAGGAGGCGACGACCGGCGATCTGGGCTGCCTGATGGCCGGGGTCGATCCCGCCGTGACCCCGCCCGAAGCGGCGATCCCGCCGGCGGCGGCGCCGGGGGCGGATGCCGAGGGGGGCGCGGGATGAGGCGCCGCATGCCTCCGGCGGGGGTATTTGGACAACAGAGAAAGCCGGGGGAGGCGGGCTGATGGAGCGAATGCCGAAATGGGCGGATGTGATCCTGACGCCGCTGATTTCGCTGGCGCTGGCCTTTGCCATCTCGGCGCTGGTGATCCTGGCGATCGGGGAAAGCCCGGCCGAGGCGCTGAAGGTCATGGTCGAAGGCGCGCTGGGGTCCAGCTATGGCTGGGGCTTCACCCTGTATTACACCACGAATTTCATCTTCACCGGGCTGGCGGTCATGGTCGCCTATCACGCCGGGCTGTTCAATATCGGCGGCGAGGGGCAGGCCGCCCTGGGGGGCTTGGGCGTCGCGCTGGTGGTGCTGGCCCTGCCCTGGCCGCATTGGGCGCTGGCGCTGCCGGCGGCGGCGGTCGGGGCGGCGCTGTTCGGGGCGCTTTGGGCGCTGATCCCGGCCTGGCTGCAGGCCCGGCGCGGCAGCCATATCGTCATCACCACCATCATGTTCAATTTCATCGCCGCGGCGCTGCTGAACTATGTCCTGGTCAACCTGCTGCGGCCCGTGGGCAGCATGGATCCGGCCTCGGCCCGGTTTCCCGCGGCGGCGCATCTGCCGAAGCTTTCCGAGATGGCGCTGGGGCTCGGCTTCGAATGGGGCCGGAACACGCCCGCCAATGTCACCTTCTTCGTCGCCATCGCCGCCTGCCTGCTGGTCTGGCTGCTGATCTGGCATACGCGGCCGGGCTATGAGATCCGCGCCTTCGGCAAGTCCGAACCGGCGGCGCTTTACGCCGGCATCTCGCCGGTGCGGATCACGGTCCTGGCCATGCTGGTCTCGGGGGCGCTGGCCGGGCTGATGGCGATCAACAACGTCATGGGCGAGGCCGAGCGGCTGATGCTGAACGCGGTCGAGGGCGCCGGCTTCATCGGCATCGCCGTGGCGCTGATGGGCCGCAACCACCCGTTCGGGGTATTCCTGGCGGCGCTGCTCTTCGGCTTCCTCTACCAGGGCGGGGGCGAACTGGCGCTGTGGACCTCGATCCCGCGCGAGCTGATCGTGGTCATCCAGGCGCTGGTGATCCTGTTCACCGGGGCGCTGGACAACATGGTGCGCATGCCGCTGGAACGGCTGTTCACAGCGCTGCGCCGGAAGGGGGCGTGATGGATTTCGCGACGGTCCTGCAGATCCTCGATTCGGCGGTGCGGCTGATGACGCCCCTGCTGCTGGCCTGCCTGGCCGGGCTTTATTCGGAACGCGCCGGGGTCTTCGACATCGGGCTGGAAGGCAAGATGCTGATGGCGGCCTTCACCTCGGCCTCGGTCGCCTATGCCACCGGCAGCGCCTGGCTGGGGCTGCTGGCCGGCATCGCGGGCGCCGCGGCCATGGCCGGGCTGCATGGCCTCGCCTCGATCAGCTTCCGCGGCAACCAGCTGATCTCGGGCGTGGCGATCAACTTCCTCGCCTCGGGGCTGACGGTGCTTCTGGGGCAGAAGATCTTCGGGCTGGGCGGCCGCACGCCCTCGCTCTCCGGCGCGGCGCGCTTCGGCGAGATCATCCTGCCCTTCGCCGACACGCTGCGCCCGGTGCCGGTGATCGGCCCGGTCTATGCCGAGCTGATCTCGGGCCACACCATCCTGGTCTATGTCGCCTTCGCCATGGTGCCGCTGACCTGGTGGGTGCTCTATCGCACCCGCTTCGGCCTGCGGCTGCGCGCGGTGGGCGAGAATCCGGCCTCGGTCGATACCGCCGGCGTCTCGGTCACCCGGCTGCGCTATGCCGCGGTGATGATCTGCGGGGTGCTGTGCGGCATCGCCGGGGCTTACCTCGCCACCGGCATCTCGGCTGGCTTCGTCAAGGAGATGACCGCCGGGCGCGGCTTCATCGCACTGGCGGCGCTGATCTTCGCCAAGTGGCGGCCGTGGAGCGCGCTGTTCGCCACCTTCCTGTTCGGGCTGATGGAGGCTGTGGCGAACCGCTTTCCGAATCTCGACCTGGGGGTGGTCACCGTGCCCTCGATGTTCATGAACGCCCTGCCCTATATCCTGACCGTCATCATCCTGGCCGGCTTCGTCGGCCGCGCCATCCCGCCCCGCGCCGGAGGAGAGCCCTATGTCAAGGAACGCTGAGCTTGCCCGCCTGATCCGCGACCGCACCGGGGACGCGCCGCCGGAATACGGGCTGATCCTCGGCTCGGGGCTCGGGCATCTGGCGGCGGCGGTCGAGGGCGTGGCGATCCCCTATTCCGACCTGCCGGGCTTTCCCCATGCCGGGGTGTCGGGCCATGTGCCGCAGCTGGTGATCGGACAGCTGGAGGGCCGCCGGGTCGCGGTCCTGGGCGGGCGGGCGCATTACTACGAATCCGGCCGCGCCGATATCATGCGACTGCCGCTCGAGGTGCTGAAGGCGCTCGGCACCCGGCAGCTCATCCTGACCAATGCGGCGGGCAGTCTGCGCGCCGAGATGCCGCCGGGATCCCTGATGCTGCTGTCGGACCACATCGCCTTCGCCGGCACCAACCCGCTGATCGGCGAACCCAGCGAGGCGCGCTTCGTGCCGATGACCGACGCCCATGACCCGGGCCTCCGCGCCGGGCTCAGGGCCGCCGCCGAGGCCGAGGGGATCGCACTGCCCGAGGGGGTCTATTGCTGGTTCTCGGGGCCTTCCTTCGAGACCCCGGCCGAAATCCGCGCCGCCCGCATCCTCGGCGCCGATGCGGTCGGCATGTCCACCGTGCCCGAGGTGATCCTGGCGCGCTTCCTGGGCCTGAACTGCGCCGCCGTCTCGGTCATCACCAATATGGGCGCCGGCCTCTCGGACGAATCGATCAGCCACGAACATACCAAGGCCATGGCGCCCCTGGGCGCGGCCAAGCTGGAGCGCATCCTGCGCCGCTTCCTCGGCGGGGGTGCCTGACCCCCGGCTTCTCTGTTTTTCAAATACCCCCGCCGGAGGCCACCGGCCTCGCCACCGGCGCTAGCCCGGCAAGCGCAGGCCCGGCAGCGCCGCCTCGACCCGGACCGCAGCGCCGCCCAGATCGTCAAGACCGTCCAGCGCCACCACCGGGCCGCGCCCATCGTCATGGCGCGCCCGGTGCCTTTCATAGCGCGGGTCGTAATGGTCGCGCATCAGCCCCGCCGCCAAGCCGGCCCAGTCGGCGGCGTCGATCATGCGCAGCCAGTCCTCGATCCGCTCGGCCGGATGCAGCGGGCGCAGGCTGTTCACGATCCGCGCCAAGGCCTCGGGATCGGCGCAGGCCTCGGCATAGCTTCGCGCGGTATAGGCGGCGCGGGCCTCGACCGGCACGGCAAGGCGGATGCGCGGCGCGGCGATGATGGCCTGCCAGATGCCGCGCGGCAGGTTCAGATCGCCAATGCGCGAGCTTTCCGCCTCGACCAGCAGCGGGCGCGCGGGGTCGAGCGCCTCCAGCGCCAGGGCGAGGCGGCTTTCGAACAGCTTCTGCGACGGCTGGCCGCCCGGCAGCGCCCCGAACAGGCTGCCGCGATGGTTCGCCAGCCCCTCCAGGTCGATGACCTGATGGCCGCGCGCCGCAAGCCGCGCCAGGATTTCGGTCTTGGCGCTGCCGGTATTGCCGTCCAGCACCACCACCGGCGCGGTCACGGGTGCCGTGACCCGCGCCACCACCAGCGCCCGCCAGGCCTTGTAGCCGCCCTCGATGCGGCCGACACGCCAGCCGATCTGCGACAGGATGGTGGCGAAGGCGCCCGAGCGCTGGCCGCCGCGCCAGCAATAGACCAGCGGCCGCCAGCCGCCGCCGAAGCCCGAAAGCGGCCCGGCGATATGGCGCGCGGCATTGGCGGCGACCATGGCGCCGCCCAGCTTGCGGGCATCGAAGGGGGAAACCTGCTTGTAGATCGTGCCGACCTGCGCGCGCTCCTCGTCGGACAGCACCGGCAGGTTGATCGCGCCCGGCAGGTGATCCTCGGCATATTCCGAAGGCGAGCGCGTATCGATGACGGTGTCGAACCCGGACAGCGCCGGATCCGACAGCGATGTCAGGCGGATGTCCACTTAGTAGACGTAGACCGGGGTTCCGATCGGCACCTGCTCGAACAGGTCCATCACCGCCTCGTTGCGCATGCGGATGCAGCCGTTCGAAACGGCGCGGCCGATCGAGTTCGGCTCGGTCGTGCCGTGGATGCGGATCGAGGTATCGTTGCCCCTGGCGTCGTAAAGATACAGCGCCCGCGCGCCCAGCGGGTTAGTCGGGCCGCCCGGCATGCCGTCGGCCCATCTGGCATATTGCCCGGGATTGCGCTTGATCATCGCCGGCGTGGGCGTCCAGCTGGGCCATTCGGTCTTGCGCCCGACGGTGGCGCGGCCCTTCCAGACCAGCTCGTCCTTGCCCACGGCGACGCCATAGCGGACCGCCCGGCCCGGCGCGATGACGTGATAGAGGAAGAAGTCCTTCGAGACCACGACGATGCTGCCGACCTCGAAATCGTTGCGGATCGAGACCTCGGTCGGGGCATAGGGGTCGCGCCGGGGCTCGGCCTGGGTGGCCAGCGCCGCGGGCTGCGCCTGTGCCAGGGCCAGCGAGGGCACGGCCACCAGCGGCAAGGCGGCCATCAGCATCTGTCTGCGGTTCATCTGTCCGTCCTGAATCCTTGCGTTTCTTGACCATGCGCCTAACCGCTTGGGCGCCCGGGATCAACTCAAAGCGCCGTGACGCGGTTGAAACGCGCGGCAAACGTGCCTAGCTTGCATCGGGAAAGGACCGTCCGCCATGACCTGCGCGACTTGTGCCCCCGCTTTCCGCCCGCCGCGCCGCGCGCCCGCGCGCGCCCCGCATCTGTGCCGGGGCCGGGGCGGGCGCGGCTGCCGCTGCCATGTCGCGGCCCGTCCGCAACTGGCCCGCCCGGTTCTGGCCGGAAACGGCCACGCCTTGCGCTGGCGGCCCGATGCCGGCGAAGGTCCGCCGCGCCATCAGGTCCTGCACCACCTGCCCCAGCATCCGCAGGCTCCGCCGCATCCTGTCTGAATCGCGCCCTTCCCGCCATTCCGACAGGACAATCCGATGAAACATCTCCAGAACGATGCCGAGCTGACCGTCACCGGCATGAGTTGCGCCTCTTGCGTGGGGCGCGTCGAAAAGGCCCTGGCCGCCGTGCCGGGCGTCGAGAACCCGCAGGTCAACCTGGCCACCGGCCGGGCGCATTTCCGCCTGACCGCGCCCGAGGCCCTGCCCCGCGCCGTCGAGGCGCTGGCACATGCCGGCTACCCCGCCGAGTCCCGGCTGACCCGGCTGGGCATCGAGGGCATGAGCTGCGCCTCCTGCGTGGGTCGGGTCGAAAAGGCGCTGGCCGCCATGCCGGGCGTGAGTTCGGCTCAGGTGAACCTCGCCACCGGCAGCGCCGCCATCCGGCATTCGCCCGCCGTCGCGCCGCAGGCGCTGGCCGATGCGGTGACCACCAAGGGTTACCCCGCGCAGGTGCAGGCCGAGGCCGGCCACCACATGCACGACCACGGCGACGATGCCGCCGCACTGAAGCGCAATTTCCTGATCGCCCTGGCCCTGACCCTGCCGGTCTTCGTGGCCGAGATGGGCGGCCATGCCTTCCCGGCCTTCCATCACTGGCTGCACATGGCGCTTGGCCAGCAGACGCTCTGGGTGCTGGAATTCCTGCTGACCAGCGCCGTGCTGGCCGGGCCGGGGCGGATGTTCTTCCGCATCGGCATCCCCGCGCTGATGCGCCGGGCGCCCGAGATGAACAGCCTGGTGGCGCTGGGGGCCTCGGCGGCCTGGGCCTACTCGACCGTGGCGACCTTCGCGCCGGGCCTCTTGCCGGCGGATTCGGTGCATGTCTATTTCGAGGCCGCCGCCGTCATCGTCACGCTGATCCTGCTGGGCCGCTGGCTGGAAGCCCGCGCCAAGGGCCGGGCCGGCGACGCCATCCGCCGGCTGATCGAGCTTGCCCCCGACAGCGCCCATGTCGAGCGCGACGGCCGCATCGTCGAAATCCTGGTGGCCGAGCTGCGCCCCGGCGACATCGTGCATCTGAAACCGGGCGAGCGGGTGGCCGTGGACGGCGTGCTGACCGAAGGCAGCGGCGCTATCGACGAATCCATGCTGACGGGCGAGCCGGTGCCGGTCGCCAAGAACCCCGGCGATGCGGTGACGGGCGGCACGGTGAACGGCAATGCGGCGCTGGCCTATCGCGTCACCGCGACCGGCGGCGACACGGTGCTGGCCCGCATCATCCGCATGGTCGAGGACGCGCAGGCCACCAAGCTGCCGGTGCAGGCGCTGGTGGACCGGATCACCGCGGTCTTCGTGCCGGTGGTGATCGGGCTGGCGGCCCTGAGCTTCGCGCTGTGGATGATCTTCACCGGCTCGCCGGGCCAGGCGCTGGTGGCGGCGATCTCGGTCCTGATCATCGCCTGCCCCTGCGCCATGGGGCTGGCGGTGCCGGTCTCGATCATGGTCGGCACCGGGCGCGGGGCCGAGCTGGGCGTGCTGTTCCGGCGCGGCGATGCGCTGCAAAGGCTGGCCGATGCCCGCATCGTCGGCTTCGACAAGACCGGCACGCTGACGCAAGGCGCGCCCGCCCTGACCGCGCTGGAGGCCGAGGACATCGCGCCCCTTGAGGCGCTGCGCCTTGCCGCCGCGGCCGAGGCGCGCTCGGAACATCCGCTGGCCGCCGCCATCCTCGCCGCCGCCCGCGACAAGAGGCTGGAGCTGCCCGCGGCCGAGGCCGTGCAAGCCGCCGCCGGGCGCGGGCTTTCGGCGCGGGTCGAGGGGCGCGCGCTGCTGATCGGCAATGCCGCCGCGCTGGCCGAGGCCGGCATCACCCCTTCGCCCGCGCTGATCGCCGCGGCCGAGGGCTGGGCGGCGCAAGGCGCGACCCCGGTGCATCTGGCGGTGGAGGGCCGCCACGCCGCCGCCATGGCGCTGGCCGATCCCATCCGCCCCGAGGCGGCCGAGGCCATCGCCGCGCTGCACGGGCTGGGCCTGCAGACCGCGATGATCTCGGGCGACGTGCAGGCCACGGCCGAGGCGGTGGGCCGCAAGCTGGGCATCGACCGCGTGACCGCCGGCGTGCTGCCCGAGGGCAAGCTGGCCGCCATCCGCGAAATGGGGCCGGGCACGGTCTTCGTCGGCGACGGCATCAACGACGCCCCGGCCCTGGCCGCGGCCGAGACCGGCATCGCCATCGGCACCGGCACCGACGTCGCCATCGAATCGGCCGAGGTGGTGCTGATCGGCGGCGATCCGGCGGGCGTGGCGCGGGCCATCCGCCTGTCACGCAGCGTCATGCGCAATATCCGGCAGAATCTGTTCTGGGCCTTCGGCTATAATGTCGCCCTGATTCCCGTGGCCATGGGGGCGCTGGCGCCCTTCGGCGGGCCGCAATTGTCACCCATGCTGGGGGCCGGGGCGATGGCACTCTCCTCGGTCTTCGTGGTCAGTAACGCGTTGCGATTGAGGCGTGCCGGATGATGCTGCGAACCCTTGTCCTGATCCTGGCGCTCGCCGCCGCACCGGCGGCCGCGGCGCCGTTGCGCATCCTCGCCTTCGGCGACAGCCTGACCGAGGGCTACGGCCTGCCCTCGCGCGACGGGCTGGTGCCGCAATTGCAGGCCTGGCTGAAGGCGCGGGGCCATGACGTGGTGGTGCTGAACGGCGGGCTGTCCGGCGATACCACCGCCGGCGGGCGGGTGCGGATCGGCTATTCGCTGGCCCGCCACAAGCCCCACGCGGTGATCGTCGAGCTGGGGGGCAACGACCTGCTGATGGGCTTTTCCCCGCAGACGGTCGAGGACAACCTGCACTCGATCCTGAAACAGGCCGGCAAGGGCGACAAGCCGCTGCTGCTGGTCGGCATCGCCCTGCCCGACGAGGACGCGCCGCAACGCGAGGAATGGGCGGGGATCTGGCCGCGCCTCGGCGCCCGGCACGGCGCGCTGGTGCTGGAGAACCTGTATCAGCCGCTCTACGACGGGCCGGGCGAGGCCTATATGTCGCTGCTGCAAAGCGACGGGCTGCATGCCTCGGCCCAGGGGGTCAGGCTGATCGTCGAGGCGCTGGGGCCCAAGGTCGAGGAACTGATCGCCCAGGCCGCAACCCGGCGCTAATGTGCCATCGCGTCGTGGCCGGGCATGCGGCCGTTGTCCACCGGCAGGCGTGCCTCGATTGTGCCGCAGGGGCCGAAATCCAGCATGAGCACCAGCGTGTCGCCGTCTTGCAGGGGCCGCTTCAGCCCCATCAGCATGACATGATCGCCGCCCCGCGCCAGCTGGTGGCTGCCGCCGGCGGGAATCTCGATCGGCCCGGCCTGGACCATCCGCATCACCCCGCCCTCCTCGCGATGCGTGTGCAGCGCCACCCGCTCGGCCGTGTCCGAGGCGACCGCCGAAAGCGTGCAGGGCGCCGCGCCGCGATTCTGGATCACCATGAAGGCGGCGGCAGAGCGGGGATTGGCGGCGCGGGCATAGCCGTCGCGCAGCACCAGATCCTGCGCCATGGCGGCAGGCGGCAGGAGCGCGAGGCAAAGGGCGGGCAGCAGGGGCTTCATGGCGGCTCCGTTCCGGTTCCGGGCAAGGCTAGCGCAGGCGCCGCCCGGCCGCCATCCCGGCCGGAATCGCCCGCCGATCCCCCACAGCGGCCCGGGTTTGCATGTCTCTCTTGTGGAAATATCCACGGGGGTGCGGGGGCAGTCGGCCCCCGCGTCGCAAGGACGCAACCGGCACGTGCTCATGCAAAAGCCCCGCCGGTGAAGGCAGGGCGCATCGCATCCGCGACGGGCTCTCGATAAGGGGCCTCGAATCGACCGGCCCCTTCCCGAAAGCGGCGGATCAGGCTTTCGCCAGCTCGCGCTTGATCTTCAGGGCGCGATCCGACAGCTCGGCATCCTTGGCTTTCGCCAGGAAGGCGTCGAGGCCGCCGCGGTGGTCGACCGAACGCAGCGCCGCGGCCGAGATGCGCAGCTGGTAGCTGCGGCCCAGCTTTTCCGACAGCAGCGAGACTTCGTTCAGGTTCGGCAGAAACCGGCGACGAGTCTTGTTGTTGGCGTGGGAGACGTTGTTGCCGCTCATCGGGCCCTTGCCGGTCAGTTCGCAAACGCGCGACATGATCTTGTTCCTTCGATTCGATCCTGCACGGGCTTGGGCCCGCAATATGAAAGGGCGCCGCGTGGCAGCGCCCGGAAATCCGTTTGCGGGGGATAAAGCCAGACGGCGGGCGCGTCAAGCCTTTTCGCCCGGGTTTTCCGCCCCCGCCCGGCCCTTCGCGACGCGAAACCCCTCGACCTCGTGGCGGATCAGCGCCTGCTTGCGCCACAGCCCGCCGCCATAGCCGGTCAGCCCGCCATCCGAACCGATCACCCGATGGCAGGGAATCACCACCGCGATCTGGTTCGCGCCATTGGCCCGCGCCACGGCGCGAACCGCCGAAGGCCGGCCGATGCGCCGCGCCAGTTCGGCATAGCTGGTGGTCGTGCCCGCGGGCAGGCGCTGCAATTCCCGCCAGACCTGCTGCTGGAAATCGGTGCCGTGGAGGACCAGCGGCAGGTCGAAAGCCGCCCGTTCGCCGGCGAAATAGCCGGCGATCTGCGCCTCGGTCCGGTCGGTGACGGCGGTGCGGCCCGGACCGATGCGGCCCCTGGCGGCAAGGCGGCGCAACTCGGCAGGCAGCGCCGCGCGTTCGAGGAATTCCAGCAGGTGCAGCCGCTCCTGGTCGGCGACCGCGATCATGCCGCCCAGGGGCGTGTCGAACCATGCGGCCAGCAGCTCGGCCGGCCCCTGCGGCGGGCCCGGCAGCGCAGCCAGCAGCGCGCCGGGATCGGCCTGCGGATCAGGCCCGGCGCTCATGCGCCTGTCGCCCGGCGATCAGCGAGTCGCATTCGGCGGCGCCCAGCCAGTCGAGCATCCGGGCCGCCGCCGAATCGGGATCGCTTTCGCCTCGCGCCACGGCATCGCCCATCTCGCGCAGCCGGGCGCGCACCTCGGGCCGGTCGAGCCGCGCCAGCAGCCCGGCGCGCAGTTCCGACAGGAACCAGTGCCGCGCCTGCTCGGCCCGGCGGGTTTCGAAATGCCCGTGCTCGCGCCGCCAGTCGGCCAGCCAGGTCATGTTGGTCCAGGCCTTGTCCAGCCCCTCGCCGGTATAGGCCGAGACCGGCAGCGCCTTGGGGAAGCCCTCGGGGTCGTAGGGGCGCTTGCGCAAGAGCCGCAGCGCGCCGGCATAATCGGCGACGGTGCGCATGGCGGTGTCGCGCAGCTCGCCGTCGGCCTTGTTGACCAGGATGATGTCGGCGATCTCCATGATGCCGCGCTTGACGCCCTGCAGCTCGTCGCCGCCGGCCGGGGCGAGCAGCAGGATGAACAGGTCGGACATCTCGGCCACCAGGGTTTCGCTTTGCCCGACGCCCACGGTCTCGATCAGCACCACGTCGAAGCCCGCCGCCTCGCAGAGCCGCACGGTTTCGCGGGTGCGGCGCGCCACGCCGCCCAGTTCGGCGCGCGAGGGCGAGGGGCGGATGAAGGCGTTGGGATCGCGCGACAGCGTCTCCATCCGGGTCTTGTCGCCCAGGATCGATCCGCCCGAGCGTGCCGAGCTGGGATCGACGGCCAGCACCGCGACCTTGAGGCCCTGCGCGGTCAGGAGCTTGCCGAAAGCCTCGATGAAGGTCGACTTGCCGACCCCCGGCGTGCCCGACAGGCCGATGCGCAGCGCCTGCCGCTCGGGCAGTTCCGCGAGCAGCGCCACGGCGCGGGCGCGGTGGTCGGGGCGGGTGCTTTCGATCAGCGTGATCGCGCGGGACAGCGCGCGGCGATTGCCCTGCGTCAGGGGTTCGGTCAGTTCGTCCATGCCCATCCCGGCTGCATCCTTGCGACGCGGGGGCCGACTGCCCCCGCACCCCCGTGGATATTTCCACAAGAAAGACATGTAAACGCCGGGGAGTTGTGGCGGATCGGCGCGGGGGCTAAATCTGCCGGGAAAGGGAGCGGAGAAATGCTGACGCGGCGGACGATTCTGGCCGGAATGGCGGCGATGGCGGCGGCGGGGCCGGTCCTGGCGGCCCCGGGGCTGCAGCTGCTGATGGTGCGGCGCAAGGGCTGCGTCTATTGCGCGCAATGGGATCGCGAGATCGCCCCGGTCTATGGCCGGCATCCCGAGGGGCGCGCGGCGCCGCTGCTGATGGTCGATCTGGACGGCCCCTATCCCGACGGGCTGGCGCTGGCGCGGCGGCCCTGGCTGACCCCGAGCTTCATCCTGCTGCAGGGCGGCGTCGAACTGGCGCGATTCGAGGGCTATCCGGGGCGGGAGCGGTTCTTCGGCGTCTTGCGCGACATGCTGGCCGCGGCGGGCTGAGATAGCGGGCTGAGGCTTTCGCCTTGCACCGCTTTGGGTTATCCGGACTACAGTAAATACTCACTTAACCTGGGACAGCCATGCACGACATCCGCGCCATCCGCGAGAATCCCGCCGCTTTCGACGCTGCGCTTGCATTGCGCAACCTGCCGCCGGTTTCGCCCGAGATCCTGTCGCTGGATGCCGACCGCCGTTCCCGCATCGCGGCCGCCGAGGCCGCGCAGGCCGAGCAGAACAAGGCCAGCAAGGAGGCCGGCGCCGCCAAGGGCCGCGGCGACGAGGCCGAGTTCCAGCGCCTGCGCGCCCTGGTCACCGCCAAGAAGGACGAGACCGCCCGGCTGCAGGCCGAGGCAACGGCCTTGGACGCCAAGCTGCGCGAGCTGCTGCTGACCGTTCCGAACCTGCCGCTGGACAGCGTGCCGCCGGGCAAGGACGAGGATGACAATGTCGAGATCCGGCGCTGGGGCGCGCCGCGCGCATTCGACTTCGCCCCGCGCGAGCATTTCGATATCGAGGGCGTGAAGCCCGGCATGGATTTCGAGACCGCCGCGAAGCTCTCCGGCTCGCGTTTCGTGGTGCTGAAGGGCGGCGTCGCCCGCATCCACCGCGCGCTGGCGCAGTTCATGCTGGACCTGCATAGCGGCGAGCATGGGCTGGAAGAGACCTGGGCTCCGGTCCTCGTGCTTTCGGAGATGATGGAAGGCACCGGGCAGCTGCCGAAATTCGGCGAGGACAGCTATCAGACCCGAGAGGGCTGGTGGCTGATCCCGACCTCGGAGGTCACGCTGACCAACACCGTCCATGGCGATCTGATCGATCATGCCAGCCTGCCGCGGCGCATGGTGGCGCATAGCCAGTGCTTCCGCTCGGAAGCCGGCAGCGCCGGGCGCGACACGGCGGGGATGCTGCGCCAGCACCAGTTCGAGAAGGTCGAGATGGTCTCGATCACCGATGCGGAATCGGGGGTCGCGGAACATGCCCGCATGACCCGCTGCGCCGAGACGGTGCTGGAGCGGCTGGGCCTGCCCTATCGCACCATCGTGCTGTGCGGCGGCGACATGGGCTTCGGCGCCCGCATCACCCATGACCTGGAAGTCTGGCTGCCCGGACAGGGCAAGTATCGCGAGATCTCCTCGGTCAGCTATTGCGGCGATTTCCAGGCGCGGCGGATGAACGCCCGCTATCGTCCGGCGGGCGGTGGCAAGCCGGAATTCCTCCATACCCTGAACGGCTCGGGGCTGGCGGTGGGGCGCACGCTGATCGCGGTGCTGGAGAACGGCCAGCAGGCGGACGGCTCGGTCCTGCTGCCCGGGGCGCTGCACCCCTATCTGGGCGGCAGGACGCGGCTGGGCGCGGACGGCGTGCTGGCCTGACCTGACTTAACAAAAGCGGGACGGGGCGAAACCCGCCGCGAGCGCGGGGCGTTTTCTGCCCATGTCTCGCGCGGGCGCATTCTTCCTGATCCTGGCGGTGCTGGCCTTCATTGCCAGCACGCTGCTTTACGCGCTGCTGCCCAGCCAGGGCATGACCGCCCCTATCGCCGAGCCGGCCCCGGCGCTGTCGCCATGGCAGGGCCTCCCCGGCGCCCGGCCGCAGCCGGTCGATCTGTCCGGCCTGTTCCTGCGGCCCCAGGGGCTGGGCATGGCCGGGCTGCTGGGCATGACCTGGGCGGCGCTCGGCTATCACGCCTTCCGGCGAGGGATCGAGCGGCGGCGGATGCGGCTGGCGCGCGCGGCCGCCCGGGACGCGGAACGGGCGCTGCCGCCGCAAAGCGCCGGCCCGCCGACGCCCGGCCACCTGCTGCGGCTGCACGAGCGGGACGACACCTTGGGCGAACATGCGCCGCTGATCGTCGGGCTGCTGGCCGGGGCGGTCTGGCCCTGGCTTCTGGACAGCCACCCGCTCGGCGCCTTCCTGCTGTCGGCGGCGATGCTGGCGGGGTTTTTGGCGGCGGCCTTGCGCGGCATCCGCATCGGCGGGCTGGTGCAGCACAGCTCCTCGCTGGGCTTCGTCGCCGGCTGGGGTCTGCTGGTCAGCTTTGCCGTCTTCACCGGGCTGCTGAGCGACCGGCTTGACGTGCCGCAGGAGGTGGCGGCAGTGATCGCCCTGCTGATCGGCTCGGTCGCCGTGGTCAGCGTGCAGCTGCGGCTGGGGCGGCGGATCGGATTCAGCATCGCGGTGATCTGGGGGCTGATCGGCCTGGCCGCCGGCACCGTCACCACCGACGCGGCCATCGCCACCATGACGGTCATCGCCATCGCCATCATCGCCGTGGCGCTGGTGCAGGTGACGACCTAGGCCTCCGCCGCCTAGCTGCCCTTCGGCTTCTGCCGGTGCTTGTGCTTGGACAGCGCGCCGGACTGGCTGATCTTGCCGGCCTTGTCCCTGTAGGGGTTCTTGGTGCCCTGGTCGCGGAAAGTCAGTCGGATCGGCGTGCCGGGCATGTCGAAATCCTGCCGCAGCCCGTTGACCAGATAGCGCTGGTAGCTGTCGGGCAGCTTGTCGGTATGGGTCGCCATGACCACGAAGGCCGGCGGGCGGGTCTTGACCTGGGTGATATAGCGCAGCCGGATGCGGCGGCCGCCCGGCGCCGGGGGCGGATGCGCCTCGGTCATCGCGCCCAGCCATTGGTTCAGCCGGGCGGTCGGGATGCGGCGGTTCCAGACCTCATGCGCCTTGAGGATCGCGTTGTGCAGCCGGTCCAGCCCCTTGCCGGTTCGGGCCGAGACCGTGACCAGCGGCGCGCCCTTCAGCTGCGGCAAGAGCCGCTCGAAAGCCTCGCGCAGTTCCTTGAGCTTCTCGGGCTTGTCCTCTTCCAGGTCCCACTTGTTCGCGGCGACGACCACGGCGCGGCCCTCGGTCTCGGCGAAATCGGCGATGCGCAGGTCCTGCTGCTCGAAGGGGATGCCCACGTCCAGAAGCACCACCACCACCTCGGCGAAGCGCACGGCGCGCAACCCGTCGGCGACGGAAAGCTTTTCCACCTTGTCGGTGACGCGCGCCTTCTTGCGCATCCCGGCGGTGTCGAAGATGCGCACCGGCGTGCCCATGAAATCGGTGCTGACGCTGATCGAATCGCGGGTGATGCCGGCCTCGGGCCCGGTCAGCAGCCGGTCCTCGCCCAGGATCTTGTTGATGAGCGTCGATTTCCCGGCATTCGGCCGGCCGATCACCGCGATCTGCAAGGGCTTCGCGGCCGAGGGGCGCCAATCCTCTGCTTCCTCGTCGCCATCCTCGACGGCGACATCGGTTTCCGGCGCCTGCTGGACGTTCTGCGCCTCGAAGGCTTCGGCCAACGGCACGAGGGCGCGGTAGAGGTCGTCCATGCCCTCGCCATGCTCGGCCGAGATGCGCAGGGGCTCGCCCAGGCCAAGCGCATAGGCCTCCATCGCCCCCGCCTCGCCGGCGCGGCCCTCGGCCTTGTTCGCGGCCAGGATCACGTGCCTGGCCCGCTTGCGCAGGATGTCGGCGAAATATTCGTCGGCCGCCGTCACGCCCACGCGGGCGTCGATCACGAACAGGCAGACATCGGCCTCGTCCACCGCGCGCTCGGTCAGGCGGCGCATGCGGCCTTGCAGGCTGTCGTCCTCGGCGATCTCGAGTCCGGCCGAATCGACGACGATGAAGCGCAGGTCGCCCAGCCGCCCCGCCCCCTCGCGCAGGTCGCGGGTCACGCCGGGCTGGTCGTCGACCAGCGCCAGCCGCTTGCCGACAAGACGGTTGAACAGCGTCGACTTGCCGACATTGGGGCGCCCGACAATGGCGAGGGTGAAGCTCATCTGTATGCGATCAACTGGCCGTCATGGGTGACGACGTAAAGGGTCTGCCCCGCCACGGCCGGCGCCGCCGCGGCGCCGCCCGGGATCTGGGCGGTGCCGATCAGCGCGCCCGAGGCGGGATCGAAGACGCGCAGATAGCCGTCCGAGCCGGCAAGGTAAAGCTTCGATCCCGCCAGCACCGGACCGTAATGGTTCCAGACCTTGTCCTGCTTGCGGATGACGGTTTCGGTGAAATAGGGCAGTTTCTGCGCCCAGACCCGGGCGCCGTTCGCGGCATCCAGCCGGATCAGCTGCGCCTGGTCGTTGACCAGAAAGACCGAATTGCCGGCCGCCAGCACCGGGCTGGACGCGCCTTCGCGCGCCTGCCACTTGACCATGCCGCTGGCCAGGTCATAGGCGCCGACGCCGCCCGAGCTGGTGCCGGCATAGACCGTGCCGCCGGAAATGACCGGATCGCCGGTCATCTCGCGGAAATAGGCGACCGAACGGCCCAGCCGCGTGCCGCCGACATTGGCGCTCCAGAGCTGGGCGCCGTTCGAGGCGTCGACGCCGGTCAGCGCGCCGGTATTCGAGGGGAACACCACCGTGCTGCCCGACACCGCCGGCGCCGGCGCGCCCATCACCCCGGCCATGTCCTTGTTGCCGAAGCTGCGCCACAGCACCTTGCCGTCGCTGGCGCGCACCGCCCAGCCGGTCTGGTCGCGGCCCAGCACATAGACCACGCCGTTCGCCACCGTGGGCGCGCCGCCGATCGGCGCCTCGACCCTTTGCCGCCAGGCGATGCCGCCGGTGCGGGCGTCCAGCGCCACCAGCTCGCCATAGCCGGTGGAAGCGAAAAGCCGGTTGCCCTCGAAGGCCAGCCCGCCGCCCGAGACGCTGCGGTCGGATTCGCCGGCCGGGCGCAGGTCGCGGCTCCAGGCCCGGCCGCCGCCCGTGGTGGTGGCGGTGACGGTGGACTGGCTGTCCAGCGCAAAGACCAGCCCCGCCGCGACGACGGGATCGGCGGTGACGCGGTGGCGCTTGTTCGACCCCGCACCGATGGGCGCCGCCCAGATCCGGCTGGTTCCCGCGCCCAAGGCCAGGTTGCCCGGCGCATGCGCGGCATTGCCGGCGCGCTGCGCCCAGTCGGCATTGGCGCGCTGCGGCGGCAGCGACAGGGCGGCGGTGGTCGGCGCCCGGGCGCCCTCGGCGGCGGGGCCCTCGGGCGACAGCACGGCGCGCGGGTCCAGCCGTTCTCCGGGCAGGATCGTGTCGCGCTGCTGGCAGGCCGAAAGGGCGGTCAGGGCGGCCAGGGCGGCGATCAGGGGCAGCCTCGTCATCGCTTTCTCCTCTATCCGGGCCGGGCCTGAGGACGGGCACGGCCGCGGGCGCAGTGGTTCGGTTCGCCGGCGGGGCCGGGTTTCAGTTCGCGGCGGGGGCCGGCATGGCCTGAGGGACGGCCTGCGGCCCGGGTCCCTCGCTCTGCTCGGGCTCGACGCCCAGCGTGATCATCATCTCGGACAGGCGGCGGCGCAAGGGCTCGGACAGGCCGTCCTTTTGCTGGATCTGGCGGATCAGCATGACCGCGTCCTCCTGCCGGCCGGCGCCGATCAGGGCCACGGCCTTCTGCTCCAGCGCCAGCAGCTCGAAGGGGGCGCCGGGCTTGGACAGCTCGGCCAGCAGCCGGTCGCGCTCGGCCGCGTCCATGGCGGGACCGGCGACCATCACCGCCTTGAGCAACGCCAGGTCGCGCAGCAGCGGGTCGCCCTCCAGCGTGGCCGCCGCGGCCTTGAGCCGCTCGGCCGCCTTCTGCGCCAGGCCGGCCTCGGCCTCGGCGCCGGCGGCCAGCATCTCGGACAGCGCCTTGCGGCCGGCGGACCCGGCCGGATCGACGGCGGAAAGCGCGGCGATCGGGTCCTGCCCCTCTTGCGCCGCGAGCACCGCGTCGCCCCAGGCCCGGGCCCGGGTCTCGGCCTGGTTGCGGGAATATTCGCGCCAGGCCGCACCGCCCACGATGCCCAGGACGACCAGAAGCGCCACCCAGCCATAGCGGCGGAACAGGCCGAACAGCCGGTCGCGGCGCAGATCCTCGGTGACCTCGTCGATGAAGCTGTCGTTCTGATTGGCCATGTCGCCCCCGGAAGTTCTTTGGCGCTGTTCTATACGGGGTTTCACCCGTTTGCCAATGGCGGGCCGCGCCGGGACTGCCGGAAGGCCGAGGCGCTGTAGACTGCCAGCGCCGCCCAGATCATCGCGAAGGCGATCATGTGCCAGCGCGTGAACGCCTCGCCGAAGAGCAGCACCGCGCAAAGGAATTGCAGCGTCGGGTTCAGGTAGAACATCAGCCCCAGCGTCGCCATCCCGACCCGGCGCGCGGCATAGCTGAACAGGATCAGCGGCACCGCCGTGATGACCCCCGAGGCGGCCAGCAGCAGCGAGACGGGCAGATTCCCGCCGAAGCCCAGGGGCTGGGCCAGGGGCGCGGGCATCAGCCCGAGCCCCTGCAGCAGCAGCCAGCCAAGCGCCAGCGGCGCCAGCAGCGCCACTTCGGCGGCGACGGACAGGACGGGGCCGAGCGGCAGCGATTTCTTGAGCGCGCCGTAGAGCACGAAGGTCAGGGCGAGCCCCAGGCTGATCCAGGGCGCCACCCCCAGGCCCCAGGTCAACAGCGTCACCGCCAGCGCGGCCAGCAGCACGGCCATGCCCTGCGCCCGGCTCAGGCTTTCGCCGAAGACCAGCACCCCCGCCACCACCGCGGTCAGCGGGAAGATGTAATAGCCCAGCGAGCTTTGCACGACATGCCCGGCCTGCACCGCCCAGATGAACAGCCCCCAGTTGAGCGAGATGGTCAGCGCCGCCAGCACGATCCGCCCCACATGCCGGCCGGCCAGCGCCCCGCGCAGCTCGGCCAGCCGGCCCTGCGCGCCCAGCACGACCAGGAACAGCACCAGCGACCACAGGGTGCGATGCGCCAGCACCTCGACCACCGGGACGTCGGAGAGTGCGCGGTAGAAGATCGGCGACAGGCCCCAGGTCACGCAGACCCCGATCATCGCCCAGAAACCCTTGGTCCATTCGCTCATGCGCATTCCCTTTCCGTCCGCCCCAGCCATGCGGTCGATTCGCGACGGAGGCAAGGGGCCGGGGGCTCTGCCCCCACGTCCGCCCGGCCCCGGGGCGGGGCCAGGCGGACGTTCCCCCGGGATATTTCGGCAAGAAAGAAAAGGCCCGCCGGTCGGGGCGGGCCTTGATGCGAAGCCGGGGATGCGAAGCCGGGCCGAGGATCAGAGGCGCGAGGCCACGTTTTCCCAGTTCACCAGGTTGTTCAGGAAGTTTTCCAGGTATTTCGGCCGGGCGTTGCGGAAGTCGATATAGTAGCTGTGCTCCCACACGTCGCAGCCCAGAAGCGCGGTCTGGCCGAAGCAGAGCGGGTTCACGCCGTTCTCGGTCTTGGTGACCTTGAGGCTGCCGTCCTTGTCCTTGACCAGCCAGGCCCAGCCCGAGCCGAACTGGCCGACGCCGGCCTCGGCGAATTTCTTCTTGAACTCGTCCACCGAACCGAAGGCTTCGGTCAGGGCCTTTTCCAGCTCGCCCGGGATGGCGCCGGGGTTCGGGCCCATCATTTCCCAGAACTGCGCGTGGTTCCAGTGCTGGCTGGCATTGTTGAAGATGCCGTTCTGCGCCACGGCCCCCGACTGGTAGGTGCCCTTGACGATGTCCTCGAGGCTCTTGCCTTCCCATTCGGTGCCGGCCACCAGCTCGTTCAGCTTGTCGACATAGGCCTTGTGGTGCTTGTCGTGGTGGTATTCCAGCGTCTCCTTGGACATGCCGCCAGCGGCCAGCGCGTCGTGAGCATAGGGAAGATCGGGAAGCGTGAAGGCCATTTTCGATTTCCTTTCCAACGGTTTCGGATTGTGTTCTGGCACAGGAGCCAGTCGGGGAAAAGTCCTGTCGGCCGCTAAACGCCTTCAACGCGGCGCGGGTTCCGGCCCTAGCCGCCGCCGGGCGAGCCGCAGACGCCCGTCCCGGTCATGACATTGTCATAGCCCTGCGCGACGGCGGTGACCGAGGCCGCGCCGTCGGATTTCCGCACCGTCAGCCGGTAGTCCAGCCGCTCGGTCCGCTGGCCGGAGGCGTTGCGCACCCCGGCCAAGGCCCAGCCGTAGCTGCGGCTGCTGCGGTCGTCGGCGGTGATCCGGGCCTCGATCGGGCGGCCGAGCAGGTTTTGCAGGATCGGGTCGAAGACCTCGATCCGGCCCTGACGCGGGCCGGAGGTCTGGCGGGTCAGCATGATGAATTCCGGCACCCAGCCGGTGCCGCTTTCGTCAAGGATCTGGCACATCATCACCACCGGCGGCTCCTGCGCGAGATCTTGCGCCCGCAGGGCCGGGGCCGGCGACAGCAGGCCGGCAAGGGAAAGGGCGGGCAGGATCAGGACGGGACGCATGGAATCAACCGGATGGCTTTCGCCTTCCATCCATACGCCGCCCTGCCGCCGCCACAAGCCCCGTCCGGCCCCCGCAGCGCGGAACTAGCGCGGGTCGAGCTGCGTGCCCGGCGCCGCGGCGCCGGTCAGGATGCCGCGCAGGTAGTCGGTGACCGAGCGGAAGCCGATCAGCACATAGCCGCCCGGTTCGCGCCAGATGCCGCAGGCGACCTGGGCGGCGCGGGTGCGGCGCAGCCCGTCCTCGGGCATGGCCGCCAGGTCGGCGGGACAGAGCTTCATCAGCACGTCCAGCGCCTTGGCGCCCTGGATGCGGAAGGCGGCCCGCATGTCGCTGACATCCAGCACCAGCGCGTGTTCGGTGGACAGCGCGTCCTGCAGGGCGGCCAGCGCCTCGGCCGCTTCGGCGCGCGGCAGGACCAGCAGCAGCTCGTCCGGCGACATCCAGCCGAGAGAGCGGCTGCCGTCGGTGGTGATGCGGCCCTGTCCGGGCAGCGCCACCCCGGCCGCCGCGGCGATGGCCTCGCCCGCGCGCGCCAGATCGGCGCGGATCTGGATCATGCCCCAGTCCTGCACCTGAGAGATCTTCGCCAGTGCCTCAGCCATTCGCCCGGCTCCCTTCCTTGTCATAGAAGACCGGATCGCAGATCCGCGCCTTGTAGCTTTCCTGACCCGCGACCGGGAATTCCAGAACCTCGCCCATGCGCTCGGGACCGTTCAGCACCAGACCCATGGCGATGGGCTTGTTGAGCGTCGGCGACATGTAGGTCGAGGTCACCCGGCCCTGGGTGTTGCGCTGGCCGTTCGGGTTCACGCCATCGGCCACCGCATAGACGCCGTCGGGCAGCACCCGGCCGTCGACGCTTTCCAGCCCCACCAGCTTCCAGCGCCGGGGATCGGTCATGTGGCTGCGCTCCTGCGCCCGCTTGCCGATATAGTCGGCCTTCTTCTTGCTGATCGCCCAGCCCAGGCCCAGGTCCTGCGGGATCACCGTGCCGTCGGATTCGTCGCCGATCATGATGAAGCCCTTTTCGGCGCGCATGACGTGCATGGCCTCGGTGCCGTAGGGGGTGACGTTCAGGTCGCGCCCGGCCTCATGCAGCTTTTCCCACAACTCCAGGCCGCGGTTCGCCGGCACCGCCACCTCGAAGCTGAGCTCGCCCGAGAAGCTGATGCGATAGACGCGGGCGGGGATGCCGGCGATCTCGCCCTCGGTCCAGCCCATGAAGGGCAGCGCCTCGGCCGACAGGTCCATGCCGCCCAGCCGCTCCAGCAGCACACGGGCCTTGGGACCGACCACGGCGACCTGCGCCCATTGCTCGGTGACGTTGGCGGTATAGACCTTCCAGTCCCACCATTCGCATTGCAGCCAGTCTTCCATATGGCCGTGCATCCGGTCGGCGCCGCCGGTGGTGGTGTGCACCAGCCAGGTATCCTCGCTGAGGCGCGCGGCCACGCCGTCGTCCACGAGGAAGCCGTTCTCGTTGCAGATCAGGCCATAGCGGCACTTGCCGATGGGCAGGCTGGACATCATGCCGGTATACATCATGTCGAGGAACTTGCCCGCATCCGGGCCCTTGACGATGATCTTGCCCAGCGTCGAGGCGTCGAGCGTGCCGACCGAGGCCCGCACCGCCCGGATCTCGCGCGCCACCGCGTCGCCATGGCTTTCGCCCGCCTTCGGGTAGCAATAGGGGCGGCGCCAATGGCCGACCGGCTCGAAGAAGGCGCCGTGGCTTTCGTGCCAGCCATGCATGGGCGTCTTGCGCAGCGGCTGGAAGATCTCGCCCCGCGCCTCGCCGGCGATGGTGCCCAGCGTCAACGGCGTATAGGGCGGGCGGAAGGTCGTCGTGCCGGTGGCCGGGATCGGCTGGTTCAGCGCATTGGACAGAACGGCGAGGCCGTTGATGTTGCTGACCTTGCCCTGGTCGGTCGCCATGCCGAGGGTCGTGTAACGCTTGGTATGCTCGACGCTGTGATAGCCTTCCTGCGCGGCCAGTTCGACATCCGAGACCTTCACGTCGTTCTGGAAGTCGAGCCACATCTTGAACTTCATCTTGCGCGTGGCGTGGGCCGGCATGACCCAGACCGGCATGGTCGCGGATTCCGCCTGCGCGGCGGTTAGGTCCGGGACCAGCAGGTCGCCCGCCGCCGCGCCGACGCAGCTGGCCATCGCCTTGCCGTCCGCGCCGGTCGGCGGGCGGTTCGGGTCGGGGGCGAACATCGACTGCGCGTCGGACCAGGTCAGCTTGCCGCCGCAATGGCTCCACAGGTGCACCACCGGAGACCAGCCGCCGGACATGGCGACGCAATCGGCATCCACGGTCTCGGTCACCTCGCCCGAGCCGGAATGCGCGCAGATCTTGACCGCCTCGACGCCATGGCCGCCCTTGATGCCGGCGATGGCGCTGCCGGTCAGGATGCGCACGCCGCGGGCGCGCACCGCCGCGGGCAGCGCGCCGCCGGCCGAGCTGCGGGCGTCGATCACCACCGGCACCTCCAGCCCCGCATCCAGCGCCACCAGCGCGGTGCGATAGGCGTCGTCGTTGTTGGTCACCACGACGATCTTGCGGCCCGGCGCCACGCCGTAATTGTCGATATAATCCCGCACGGCCGAGGCCAGGATCACGCCCGGCACGTCATTGCCGGCAAAGCTCAGCGGCCGCTCCAGCGCGCCGGTGGCGACGATCACATGGCCCGCGCGGATGCGCCACAGGCGCTGGCGCGGGATGCCCGCATTCGGGTCGTGATCGGCCAGCGATTCCCGCACCAGCAGATAGCCATGGTCGTAAAGCCCGGTCGCCTGGGTCGAGCGGCGCAGGGTGACGCCGGCCATGCCGCGCAGTTCCGCCAGCAGCGCATCGACGCGGGACTGGCCGTCTGCGTGGTCGGTGGGGGTGCGGCCGCCGAAATGCGGCGTCTGCTCGACCAGCCAGACCGACTTGCCGTCGCGGGCCGCGTCGCGGGCCGCGGTCAGGCCGGCGATGCCGCCGCCGACCACCACCACGTCCACATGGGCATAGGCCTGTTCATACTTGTCCGGATCGGCCTCGGTCGGGGCCTTGCCCAAGCCGGCCGAGCGGCGGATGATCGGCTCGAACACATGCTTCCAGAACGGGCGCGGATGCATGAAGGTCTTGTAATAGAAGCCCGCCGGGAAAAAGCGATACATCCAGTTGTTGATCGCGCCGATATCGGCGTTCAGGCTGGGCCAGCAATTCTGGCTGGCGGTAACCATGCCGCCGACCAGCGGCGTGGTGGTGGCGCGCTGGTTCGGCTCGAACCGGCCGCCCTGGCCCAGGCCCAGCAGCGCGTTCGGTTCCTCGGCACCCGAGGCGATGGGGCCGCGCGGCCGGTGATACTTGAAGCTGCGGCCCATCATCAGCTGGCCGTTCGCCAGCAGGGCCGAGGCCAGCGTGTCGCCCGCGACCCCGCGCATCTGGCGGCCGTCGAAGCGGAAGGGCAGTTGATAGGCGCGGTCGATCAGGCGGCCGCCGCGCGGCAGGCGGAAGGGTCCGGTCTCGGTCATGCGTTCAGGCTTTCGGCGGGGGTGTCGGCGGAAGTGTCGGCAGGGGTTTCGCTCCAGTCGGGCTGCCAGTCCGGACGCTGCGCCCGGATGGCGGCGACGATCTCGGGCGTCGGATGCGGGGTCTGGGCGCTGTAGGTGCCAAAGACCTGCAGCGTTGCGGTGTCGCGCGCCGCCAGGAACCACTTGCCGCAGCCATAGGCATGGCGCCAGCGTTCGAAATGCACGCCCTTGGGGTTCTTGCGGGCGAACAGATAGGCCTCGAACTCCTCGTCGGTCGAACCGGGGCCAAAACGCTTCAGATGCGCCTCGCCGCCGGGTTGCAGCTCGGTTTCCTCGGCCGCGATGCCGCAATAGGGACAGGTCAGGGTCAGCATGGATCACTCCTTCGGCGGCAGGGCGCGCGCAGGGGGAACCGGCCCGTGGGCAGGCCGGATGCGCAGGACAGCAGTGGAAATCGGGGAACGGGCCGGAAAGCCCCGGCCGGGGGCGGAAACGCAGGCGACCGCGGCCCGCCCCTGGCGGGGCCGGATCACGGGCGTTTCAAAGCGAAGGCAAAGACGGCGCGGCAGGCCGCAGGGCCCGCGCAACGCCGCGCTCATGCCAGCGTGGACAGGGACAGGCCCGCCGCGCTGCGCATGAAGACCAGCCGAGGGGCGCAATGCCCCCCGGCCCGCGGAAGGGCCGGCACCCGAAGGCGCCGGGACAGGCGCCTTAGTTGGTGGAAGGCGCCGCAGGTTCGGCCGGAGCCGGAGTCGCAGGCTCGGCCGGGACCGGAGCAGCGGGATCGGCAGGAGCAGCAGGCTCGGCCGGCGGTTCGACGGAGATGGCGCCGTCATCGACGGGCGCGGGTTCGGACGAAACGGCCGGATCGGTCGGCGGCTCGGTCGCGGTCGGCTCGGTGCCCGAGGACACGAACCAATAGATGACCACCAGCACGACGACGACGACGCCAACGATGAGCCAGAGGTTGCTCTTGTTCTGTTCGGCCATGAAGAAAACTCCTTGGTCATGGGGACGTAACTTAACAATTCATTAGATGAATAAGAGTTTCCCATGACTTGCACGATTTTTTCCGCAACGGTGCGGAGATGGGCGAAATTCGGCCCAAAATCCGCTCCGCAGGCCGGCAGGAACCCGCCCGCGCCGCGCATCAATGCGCCACCCCCGCGGCGACGCTCTCGTCGATGAAGCGGCCCTCGACGAAACGGTTCAGGCCGAAATCCTTGGCCAGCGGGCCGGGCTGGCCCTTGGCCAGCAGTTCGGCCATCGCCCAGCCCGAGCCGGGGATGGCCTTGAAACCGCCGGTGCCCCAGCCGCAGTTGACGAAGATGTTGCCGACCGGCGTGGTGGACAGGATCGGCGAGCGGTCGCCGGTCATGTCGACGATGCCGCCCCATTGCCGCAGCATCTTCAGCCGCGACAGCATGGGGAAGGTCTCGATCAGCGCGCGCACCGTCTCCTCGACATGGTGCCAGGAGCCGCGCTGGGTGTAGTTGTTGAAGCCGTCGGTGCCGCCGCCGATCACCATCTCGCCCTTGTCGGATTGCGACAGGTAGCCGTGGACGGTGTTGGCCATGATGACGATGTCGCAGCAGGGCTTGATCGGCTCGCTGACCAGCGCCTGCAGCGCCAGCGATTCGATGGGCAGGCGGAAGCCGGCCATCTCGGCCAGGACCGAGCTGTGGCCGGCGGCGATCAGCGCCAGCTTGTCGCATTCGATGCGGCCCTTGCCGGTGTTCACCGCCCTGACCTGCCCGTTCGCGGTCTCGATGCCGGTGACTTCGCAGTTCTGGATGATGTGCATGCCCATGGCCGAGCAGGCGCGGGCATAGCCCCAGGCCACGGCGTCGTGGCGGGCGGTGCCGCCGCGCTCCTGGTAGAGCCCGCCGAGGACCGGATAGCGCGGCCCGTCGATGTTGATGATCGGCAGCATGTCCTTGATGCGCTTGGGGCTGACCCATTCGGTCGCCACGCCCTGCAGCTGGTTGGCATAGACGGTGCGCTTGTAGCCGCGCACCTCATGCTCGGTCTGCGCCAGCATCAGAAGGCCGCGCGGGCTGAACATGATGTTGTAGTTCAGGTCCTGCGACAGGTTCTCGTAAAGCTTCAGCGCCTTGTCGTAGATCGCCGCCGAAGGGTCCTGCAGATAGTTCGAGCGGATGATGGTGGTGTTGCGGCCGGTATTGCCGCCGCCCAGCCAGCCCTTCTCGATGATGGCGACATCGGTGATGCCGAAGTTCTTGCCCAGGTAATAGGCGGTGGCAAGGCCATGGCCGCCGGCGCCCACGATGACGACCTGGTATTTCTTCTTCGGCTCGGGACTGGCCCAGGCGCGTTTCCAGCCGGTATGCAGCCGCATCGCCTCTTTAGCGATGGCAAAGACCGAATAGCGGCCGGTGCTGGAACTTGCAGATGCGGGCATGGCGGAACCTCTTGCGACTCGACCCGTGCAGAGTGAAGCGAGGGCGGTTTTCGGGCAAGCCGCGTTGCGACGGGGCGATTGTCGAATTGCGTCAGGGAACGGCGCAGATGTCCCGAAGGCGATTTGCGCATTTGTCGCAGGGCTTTGACTTTCTCGCCGCGGCGAAAGCCGCTATCACCGGCAGCAGCCAAAAGGGGAAGCCGATGTTCTGGATCATCTGCGCCGCGCTGGCGGGGGTGGTGGCGGTGGCCATCGCCGCGCCGCTTCTGCGCCGGCAGGGCGAGGGCGCCGAGCCCACCGCCGCCTATGACCTGCGGGTCTATCGCGACCAGCTGCGCGAGGTCGGGCGGGATCTGGACCGCGGCCTGATCGACGAGGCCGATGCCGAACGGCTGCGGGTCGAGATCGGCCGCAAGGTGCTGGCCGCGGACCGCGCGCTGGAACGCGCCGGCGGCGCCCGCCGCGCGCCGGGCGGCTGGGCGGCGCTGGCGGTTCTGGCGCTGCTGCTGGCCGGGGCCTTCCTGCTTTACCAGCGCATCGGCCAGCCCGAGCGTCCCGACGCCCCCATCGCGCAGCGCATCGCCGAAGCACAGGCGCTTTACGACGGCCGCCCCAGCCAGGCCGAGGCAGAGGCCAGGACCCCCCGGCCCCAGCGCCCCGAGCCCGATGCAGACTATGCGACGCTGATCGAACGGCTGCGCGAGGCGGTGCTGAAGAACCCGAACGACCCGCGCGGGCTGGAACTGCTGGCCGAGCACGAGGAAAGGCTGGGCAACCTGATCGCCGCCAAGGACGCGCAGCGCCGGCTGGTGGCGCTGCGCGGCGAGGCTGCCAGCGCCGAGGAACTGGCGCGGCTGGCCGGGCTGACCATCGAGGCGGCGGGCGGCATCATCACCGCCGAAGGCGAGGATGCGGTGGCCCGGGCGCTGGCCCGCGATCCGCACAATCCGCAGGCGCGCTTCATGGTCGGGCTGCTGCATCTGCAGAACGGCCGCCCCGACCGCGCCTTTCCGATCTGGGCCGGGCTGCTGGCCGAGGGGCCGGAAAGCGCACCCTGGATCCAGCCGATCCGCGCCGCGATCGGCGATCTGGCCTGGTTCGCCGGCCGCCCGGACTATACCCCGCCCGAGCCCCGGACCGATTCCGCGCCCGCTTCCGCACCCGGCTCGCCGGCCCTGCCCGGCCCGGATGCGGAGGCCGTGGCAGCGGCGGGGGACATGAGTCCCGAGGAACGCCAGCAGATGGTCGAGGGCATGGTCAAGGGTCTGGAAACCCGGCTTGCCACCCAGGGCGGCACGCCCGAGGAATGGGCGCGGCTGATCTCGTCCCTGCCGGTGATCGGGCAAAAGGACCACGCCGCCGCCATCCTGGGCGAGGCCCGGCAGCGTTTCGCGGGCAACCGGCCGGCGCTGGACCTGATCGAGGCGGCGGCGGAACAGGCGGGGCTGGAATGATCTGCGAGAGCATCGAGGCATTCGCCGCCGCCCTGCCCCGCACCGGCGCAGTGGCCGGGCTGGACCTGGGCACCAAGACCATCGGCGTCGCGGTCAGCGACGGGCTGCGCAGCGTCGCCTCGCCGCTGACGGTGATCCGGCGCGAGAAGTTCACCCTGGACGCCCAGGCGCTGCTGAAGATCGCCGCCGACCGGGCGCTGGTCGGGCTGGTGCTGGGCCTGCCGCGCAACATGGACGGCAGCGAGGGGCCGCGCGCGCAATCCACCCGCGCCTTCGCCCGCAACCTGGAACGGCTGACGCCGCTGCCCATCGGCTTCTGGGACGAGCGGCTCTCGACCGTCGCGGCCGAGCGGGCGCTGCTTGAGGGGGACACCTCCCGCAAGCGCCGGGCCGAGGTGATCGACCAGGTCGCGGCCGGCTATATCCTGCAGGGCGCGCTGGACCGGCTGCGCTTCCTGGGCGCGGCGGGATGAAGCCCTCGACCCCCTGCATCGACATCTGCAAGATCGACCCGGCAAGCCGGCTTTGCACCGGCTGCCTGCGCAGCATCGACGAGATCACCCGCTGGGGCCGCATGACCGAGGCCGAGCGACTGGCCATCATGGCCGAGCTGCCCCGCCGGCGGCCGGCGGATTAGCGCGTCACCACCCGCACCTCGCGGATCGCGGCCTTCAGCCGCACCCGGGTTTCCACCGGCTCGCGCGCCACGGCGTCCAGGATCGCCCGCATGTCGCCGCGCAGCCCGTGCAGCTGGTCGACCAGCGACAGCACCAGGCCCAGCGCCTCCTCGTCGAGGTGATAGCCCTCGGCCAGGTCGACCACCAGGCTCAGCCGCGCCAGGTCCAGCTCGCGGAACAGCGGCCCCTGTTCGGATTGCACCGGGATGACGACGCCGGCGCGGATATAGCGGTCCAGCTGTTCGGGCGTCAGGTCGCTGACGGCCGCCAGCGTCTCGGTCAGGGTATAATGGCGCTGGGTCATTTTCCCCTCCTCGGGTCATAGGCGTGGGTCTGCCGCCATTGCTCCATGAAGCGCGCCAGCTCGTCATCGACCTTGGGCGGCATGACGATCTTCAGGATGACATGCTGGTCGCCGCGCCGTCCGCCCTCGCCCTTGATGCCGCGCCCCTTCAGCCGCAGCTTCTGGCCCGAGCTGGCACCGCGCGGGATGGTCAGCATGACCGGCCCCTCGATGGTCTGCGCCTCGACCTTGCCGCCCAGCACGGCCTCGTCGATGGTGATGGGCAGCGTGGTCTCGACATCGTTGCCGTCGCGCTTCCAGTCGGGATCCTCGGCCACGATCAGGGTCAGGAGCGCGTCGCCCGGCCCGCCCTCGCCGATGCCGGGCCCGCCCTTGCCGCGCAGCCGGATCACCTGGCCGTCATGGGCGCCCTCGGGGATCTTCACCTCCAGCACGCTGCCGTCGGGCATGGTGATCCGGGTCGAGCCGCCGCGCGCCGCGGTCATGAAATCGATCTCCAGCGTGAATCGCTGGTCGGGGCCGCGCATGTCGAAGCTGCGCGCCCCGCCGCCGCGCCGCCCGCCGGCGCCGCGCCCGAACAGGTCGGAAAACACGTCCGAGAGATCGTCGAAACCGTGATGCTGGCGATAGGGATTGTCGCCCGATTCGGCATATTCGCGGTAATAGTGCCGCTGCGGCCGCTCCTGTCCCTGGGCATCGATCTCGCCGCGGTCGAAGCGGGCGCGCTGCTCGGGATCCTTGAGCAGATCATAGGCGGTCGAGGCGGCCTTGAAGCGTTCATGCGCCGCCGGGTCCGGGTTCAGGTCCGGGTGGTCGGTCTTGGCGATCCGGCGATAGGCCTTCTTGATCTCGTCCTGCGTGGCATTCTTGTCCAGTCCCAGCGCCTTGTATGGATCGTCGGCCATGGCCGCGGCTTCCTTTCCTCACCTGTCCTCCCCGGAACGCATCGGCGCGTCCTGGGTTTCCTGCCCGTTCCGTCCCGGCCGCGGGGCGGTGAAACTGCCGCCCGGCATGAAGCCGGCGCTGAGCGGCAGTGCCGCCGCCCCCAGCGTGCGCGCCTGTCGCCCCAGGGTTCCGGCGCGCACCTCGGGCAAGGTGACGCCGTGATGGCGCATCGCGGCCAGGCCGTCGGCGGTCGCCCGCACCAGCGCCTCGCGCAGCGCGGCCGGCATGGCCCCGTCGATCACCACCAGCGGCAGGTCCAGCACCGCGACCGCCCCCAGCGCCGCATGGGACAGCACCCGCGCCGATTCGTCCAGCCATTGCCGGGCGATGGCCGGCGGCAGCTGCCAGTCGGCATCGTCCAGCGGCAGGTCGCGCCCCAGCGCCGTCTCCAGCACGGAAACCGAGGCCACGTCCAGCACCTGCCGCCCGCCCGGCACCGGGCAGGAGCCCATCGCCCCCGCATTGCGCGACGGTCCCAGCCGCAGCCGCCCGTCCAGCACCACGCCGCCGCCGCCGAAATGCGCAAGGTAGAAATACAGGAAATCCTCGGGCAGATCCTCGGTGCCGAACATCATCTCGGCCCCGCAGGCGCAGGAGCCGTCGTTCTCCAGCCAGACCGGCAGGTCCAGCGCCGCGGCCAGCTCGGCGCGCAGGTCGCGGCCGCGCCAGGGCTGCATCTCCTCGGCCCAGTCCCACAGGTAGAAGGGGCTGGCGATGCCCATGCCCGACAGCCGCGCACGCTGCGCCTCGGTCAGGTCCGCCAGGATCGCCGCGGTGCCGGCGACGGCGAAATCGCGGATCGCGTCGGGATGCGGATAGGCATGCGGCAGCACCCGGATCTGCCGGATCCGGCCGGCGAAATCGACCAGCACCAGCTCGGCCACCCGGCGCCCGACCTTGAGCCCCAGGAACAGCGCCCCCTCGGGCGCCAGGGCCAGCGGCAGCAGCGGCTGGCCGACCTTGCCGCGCCGACGCTCGCCCCCGGCATCCAGCAGGCCGGCGGCGATCAGCTCGCGCGTGATGTTGGTGACGGCCTGCGCCGACAGGCCCGTCGCCTGCGCCAGCGCGGCGCGCGGCATCGGCCCGTTGCGGCGAATCAGCCACAAGATCAGGCGCTCGTTCTGGCTGCGGACCCCCTGCGGCGTCGCCGCCGCCGGCATGGTGTTCGGCATGGTTCCATCCTCCCCCCTATATAAATCAACGAAATTGATTTATTGACAAGCCCCTCTTTCTTCGGCAGCCTTTTGGAGGAGGCGGCGGTCAGACCCGCCCAGAGGAGGAAGGACATCATGACCAAGACGACACTGCTGCGCGCGGCGCTGGCGGGCACGGCCCTGACCCTGATCGCCGGCATGGCGCAGGCCGACAGCGCCTGTCTGATCACCAAGACCGACACCAACCCCTTCTTCGTGAAGATGAAGGAAGGCGCCCAGACCAAGGCGGCCGAACTGGGGATCGAGCTGAAATCCTATGCCGGCCGCATCGACGGCGACCACGAAAGCCAGGTCGCGGCGGTCGAGGCCTGCATCGCGGACGGCGCCAAGGGCATCCTGATCACCGCCTCGGACACCAAGGCCATCGTCGATTCCGTACAGGCGGCGCGGGATGCCGGGCTGCTGGTCATCGCGCTGGACACGCCGCTGGACCCGATCGACGCGGCGGACGCGACCTTCGCCACCGACAATTTCAAGGCCGGCGAGCTGATCGGCCAATGGGCCAGGGCCACCATGGGCGACGCGGCGGCCGAGGCCAAGATCGCGCTTCTGGACCTCGCGATCTCGCAGCCCTCGGTCGACGTGCTGCGCGACCAGGGCTTCCTGCAGGGCTTCGGCATCGAGCTGGGCGACCCCGAGAAATGGGGCGACGAGACCGATCCGCGCATCGTCGGCCACGAGGTCACCTCGGGCAATGAGGAAGGCGGGCTGAAGGCCATGGAGAGCCTGCTGGCCAAGGACCCCGACATCAACCTGGTCTATACCATCAACGAACCCGCCGCCGCCGGCGCCTATGAGGCGCTGAAGGCCGTCGGGCGCGAGAACGACGTTCTGATCGTCTCGGTCGATGGCGGCTGCCCGGGCGTGCAGAACGTCGCGGAGGGCGTGATCGGCGCCACCTCGCAGCAATATCCGCTGGACATGGCGTCGCAAGGCATCGAGGCCATCGCCGCCTTCGCCAAGGACGGCACCAAGCCCGCGCCGACCGAGGGCAAGGACTTCGTCGATACCGGCGTGCAGCTGGTCACCGACAAGCCGGCCGAGGGCGTCGAATCCATCGACTCGGCCCGCGGCGCCGAGCTTTGCTGGGGCTGAGCTTCGATTGAACCGCAGGGCGGGACCGTCCCCGCCCTGACCACAGGCAGCGGCGTCCGGAGCGGCGCCTTGCAAAGGGGGGAGACCGTCCATGTCATCCGACACCAAGACGGCCGCCGGCTACGAGGAGGGCCTGCAAGGCGCCTCGGACAAGGTTGCCGAGTTCCAGGAACAGAAAACCGCCCTGAAGCGCCTGCAGCACTGGCTGCACATGACGCCCTCGGCGGTGCCGATGATCGTGCTGGTCGCGGCGATCATCGTCTTCGGCCTGCTGTCGCCGAACTTCTTCAAAGCGGTCACGCTGTCCACCATCCTGCAGCAGATCGCCATCGTCGGCATCCTGGGCTGTGCGCAGTCGCTGGTGGTGCTGACCGCCGGGATCGACCTGTCGGTCGGCGCCATCGCGGTGTTCTCCTCGGTGCTGATGGGGCAGTTCACCTTCCGCTACGGCATCCCGGCGCCGCTGGCCATCGCGCTGGGGCTGGCGGCGGGCACGGCCATGGGCTTTGCCAATGGCTGGCTGGTCGCCCGCATCAAGCTGCCGCCCTTCATCGTGACGCTGGGCACCTGGCAGATCATCCTGGCGGCGAACTACATCTATTCCGCGAACGAGACGATCCGCTCCTCGGCCATCGCCGCCGAGGCGCCGGCGCTGCAATTCTGGGGCTATTCCATCCAGCCCGGCGGGGTGAAGATCCTCTATGCCGTGTTCCTGATGGTGGCGCTGGTCGCGATCCTGGCCTACGTCCTGCGCCATACCGCCTGGGGCCGGCATGTCTATGCCGTCGGCGACGACCCGGAAGCGGCAGAGCTGGCCGGGGTGCGCACCAGGCGGGTGCTGATCCAGGTCTATGCGCTGGCGGGCCTGTTCTGCGCCATCGCGGGCTGGGTGATGATCGGCCGCTTCGGCTCGGTCTCGCCCTCGGCCTCGACCGGGCAGCTGGGCAACATCCAGTCCATCACCGCGGTGGTGATCGGGGGCATCAGCCTGTTCGGCGGCCGCGGCTCGATCGTCGGCATGTTTTTCGGCGCGCTGATTGTCGGCGTATTCGAGATGGGGCTGAAGATGGTCGGCACAGACCCGCAATGGACCTTCTTCCTCATCGGCCTGCTCATCATCCTCGCCGTGGCGGTGGATCAATGGATCAGAAAGGCATCGGCATGAACGCGAACACTTCCGCAGAACCGCTTCTGAAGGCCCGCGGCCTGGTCAAGCGCTATGGCAAGGTCACGGCGCTGGACCATTGCGACTTCGACCTGATGCCGGGCGAGATCCTGGCGGTCATCGGCGACAACGGCGCCGGCAAGTCCTCGCTCATCAAGGCGCTGTCGGGCGCGGTCCAGCCCGACGAGGGCGAGATCACGCTGGAGGGCCAGCCGGTGAAATTCGCCAGCCCGCTGGATGCGCGCGGATACGGGATCGAATGCGTCTATCAGACGCTGGCCATGTCCCCTGCCCTGTCCATCGCCGACAACATGTTCATGGGCCGCGAATTGCGCAAGCCGGGGATCATGGGCCAGTGGTTCCGCCAGCTCGACCGCCCGGCGATGGAGAAATTCGCCCGCGAGAAGCTGACCGAGCTGGGGCTGATGACCATCCAGAACATCAACCAGGCGGTCGAGACGCTGTCGGGCGGCCAGCGCCAGGGTGTGGCGGTGGCCCGCGCCGCCGCCTTCGGCTCGAAGGTGGTGATCCTGGACGAGCCGACGGCGGCGCTGGGGGTCAAGGAAAGCCGCCGCGTGCTGGAGCTGATCCGCGATGTCCGCTCGCGCGGCATTCCGATCATCCTGATTTCCCACAACATGCCGCATGTCTTCGAGGTGGCGGACCGCATCCATATCCACCGGCTGGGGCGGCGGCTCTGCGTGATCCGGCCGCAGGATTACTCGATGTCGGACGCGGTGGCCTTCATGACCGGGGCCAAGGTTCCGGACGAGGTGGCGACGGCAGCCTGAACGGCACGGCTGCGGGGGGCGCTGCCCCCCGTCCTTCGGACTCCCCCCGGGATATTTGCGCATGAGAGAAATACTGGACCGGATTGCGGGGCTGGGACCCGGACGGCGGATCGTCGCCATCGTCGGGGCGCCGGGATCGGGGAAATCGACCCTGGCCGCCCGGCTGGCGGCCGGGCTTGCGGATGCGGCGCTGGTGCCGATGGACGGGTTCCATCTGGACAACCGGCTGCTGGAAGCGGAGGGGCTGCGCGGCTGCAAGGGCGCGCCCCAGACCTTCGACGCGGCGGGTTTCGTCGCGCTGGTGCAGCGGCTGAAGGCCGGGGGCGAGGTGGTCCATCCGGTCTTCGACCGCGGGCTGGACCTCTCCATCGCCGGGGCCGGCCGGGTCGAGGCGTCCACCCGGCTGGTGCTGGTCGAGGGCAATTACCTGCTGCTGGACCGGGCGCCCTGGCGCAAGCTGGCGGGCCTTTGGGACCTGTCGGTCATGCTGGACGTGCCGATGGAGGAGCTGCGCCGCCGCCTGACCGCGCGCTGGCAGGGTCTTGGCCGTTCGCCGGCCGAGGTGATGGCGCATCTGGAGAACGATCTCGGCAATGCCGAGCTGGTGCTGCGCGAATCCCTGCCGGCCGATCTGCGGGTCCGGCCGGCGGCTATGTCTTCGGCCGGAACGCCTTGATGCGGGCGGGGTCGGTTTCCACATAGGCCGCCCCGATCAGGTCGAGGCAATAGGGCACCGCCGCGAAGACCGCATCGAGGCAGGTGGCGATGGCCGAGGGCTTGCCGGGGATGGTGATCATCAGCGTCGCGCCGCGGATGCCCGCGCTCTGCCGCGACAGGATGGCGGTCGGCACCTCGCGCAGGCTGGCGCGGCGCATTTCCTCGCCGAAGCCGGGCAGTTCCTTTTCGATCACCTCGGCCATGGCCTCGGGCGTCTGGTCGCGCGGGGCCGGGCCGGTGCCGCCGGTGATCAGGATCAGGTCGGCGCCCTGTTCGTCGGCCAGGTCGCGCAGGCAATCGGCGACGATCTCGCGCCCGTCCGGAATGATGCGGCGGGTGATGTCCATGGGCGAGGTGATGGTGGCACGCAGCCAGTCCTCGGCCCCCGGCCCGCCCTTGTCCTGATATTCGCCGCGGGCGGCGCGGTCCGAGACGGTGACGATGGCGATATGGGCGGGGCGGTCGGGGTTCTGGGTCATGCCCGCATCCTGCCGCAGGCGGCGCGCGAAGGGAAGCGCGGCTCAGCCGCGCCGCGCCGCCTCGATGGCCGCGACATCGATCCGGGTCATCTCCATCATCGCCTCGAAGGCGCGTTTCGCCTCGTCGCCGCCGGCGGCCAGCGCATCGGTCAGCACGCGCGGCGTGATCTGCCAGGAAATGCCCCATCTGTCCCTGCACCAGCCGCAGGCGCTTTCCTGGCCGCCATTGCCGACGATCGCATTCCAGTAGCGGTCGGTCTCCTCCTGGTCGTCGGTGGCGATCTGGAACGAGAACGCTTCGCTGTGCCGGAAGGTCGGGCCGCCGTTCAGGCCGACGCAGGGGATGCCCGCGACGGTGAACTCGACCAGCAGCACATCGCCCGCCTTGCCTGACGGAAAATCGCTGGGCGCGTGGCGCACCGCGGTGACGGCGCTGTCGGGAAAGGTCTCGGCATAGAAGCGGGCGGCCGCCTCGGCCTCCTTGTCATACCAGAGGCAGACGGTGTTCTTGGCCATGGTCATTTCCGGTTCCTCCCTGGACCGTTGCCTGCGGGCGAACGCGCCATGGCCGCCGGGGTTCCCCAGGCGGGGGAGCCGGAGAGCAGTGAGCGAGAGGCGGGCGCCTCCGGCGGGGATATTTGGGGGAACGAAGAAGCCGGCCAGGACGATGGGTCATCGGACGAATCGGCCAGCAAAAAGGCCGCGGAACCTGCCCGCGGCCTTTTGCATGCAATGCGGGTGCGGTTACTTGAACCGGGCGTTGCGGTTCGCCACCAGCTTCAGACGCAGCGCGTTCAGACGGATGAATCCCGCCGCGTCCTTCTGGTCATAGGCACCGGCGTCGTCCTCGAAGGTGACGTGCTTTTCGCTGTAGAGCGAATGATCCGACCAGCGGCCGACGGTATGGACGCCGCCCTTGTAGAGTTTCAGCCGCACGGTGCCGGTGACGTGCTCCTGGCTCTTGTCGATCAGGGCCTGCAGCATCTCGCGCTCGGGCGAATACCAGAAGCCGTTATAGATCAGCTCGGCATAGCGCGGCATGATCGAATCCTTGAGATGGCCGGCGCCGCTGTCCAGCGTGATCTGCTCGATGCCGCGATGCGCTTCCAGCAGGATGGTGCCGCCGGGGGTCTCGTAGATGCCGCGCGACTTCATGCCGACGAAGCGGTTTTCCACGAAGTCCAGCCGGCCGATGCCATGCTTGCGCCCGTATTCGTTCAGCGCCGTCAGGATGGTGGCGGGCGACAGCGCCTCGCCGTTGATCGACACCGCGTCGCCGCGCTCGAAGCCGATCTCGACATATTCGGGCTGGTCCGGGGCGTCCTCGGGGCTGACGGTGCGCTGGTAGACGTAGTCGGGCGCTTCCTCGGCCGGGTTCTCCAGCGCCTTGCCCTCGCTGCTGGTGTGCAGCAGGTTGGCGTCGACGCTGAACGGCGCCTCGCCGCGCTTGTCCTTGGCGATCGGGATCTGGTTCTGTTCGGCGAACTCGATCAGCCTGGTGCGCGAGGTCAGGTCCCATTCCCGCCACGGCGCGATCACCTTGATCGACGGGTCGAGCGCATAGGCCGACAGCTCGAAGCGCACCTGGTCGTTGCCCTTGCCGGTCGCGCCATGGGCGACGGCATCGGCGCCGTGCTGATGCGCGATCTCGACCAGGTGCTTGGAGATCAGCGGCCGGGCGATCGAGGTGCCGAGCAGATAGAGCCCCTCGTAGACCGCATTGGCGCGGAACATCGGGAAGACGAAATCGCGCACGAATTCCTCGCGCACGTCGACGATATGGATGTTTTCCGGCTTGATGCCCAGCAGCTCGGCCTTCTGGCGCGCCGGTTCCAGTTCCTCGCCCTGGCCCAGGTCGGCGGTGAAGGTGATGACCTCGCAGCCGTATTCAGTCTGCAGCCATTTCAGGATGATCGAGGTGTCGAGCCCGCCCGAATAGGCAAGGACGACTTTCTTCGGCGCGTCGGACATGCGGATGACCCCCAGTGAAATTTCGGCAGGGAATAGGCGCATTCGCCGGGCGTCACAAGGGGAGCCTTGCCGGGAGCGAGGTTGCGGCGGCCGCTTCATCGTGTTGCCCTGCCCCCGCGACAGATCTTTCCGCTGAGCCACCTTGCCAAATCGCCCGTTTCGCGCCATTCGCGGATATATGGAAAACTTTGCCGCCTCTGTCCGCCAGGCAGAGATCGCGTTGCGCGACCTCTTCGAGCCGACGCCCCTGCAGAAGAACGACCACCTCTCGGCGAAATACGGCGCCGAGATCTGGCTGAAACGCGAGGACCTGACGCCGGTGCGCAGCTACAAGCTGCGCGGCGCCTTCAACGCCATGCGCAAGATCGGGGCCGGGTCGCAGGGGCATTTCGTCTGCGCCAGCGCCGGCAACCATGCCCAGGGCATGGCCTTTGCCTGCCGGCATTTCGGCGCCCGCGGCACCATCTTCATGCCCGTCACCACGCCCAGGCAGAAGATCGACAAAACCCGCATCTTCGGCAACGGCGCCATCGAGATCGTGCTGACCGGCGATTATTTCGACCAGACCCTGGCGGCGGCCCAGGACTTCGCCCGGGCGCAGGGCGCGACCTTCCTGTCGCCCTTCGACGATGCCGACATCATCGAGGGACAGGCCACGGTCGGGCTGGAGCTGCTCGACCAGTTGGGAGCGGCGCCGGATGTCGTGGTGCTGCCGGTCGGCGGCGGCGGGCTGGCCGCCGGCGTCACCCGGCTGCTTTCGGAACTGGCCCCCGGCACGCGCGCCGAATTCGCCGAGCCCGAGGGCGGCGCCAGCCTGCGTGAGGCGCTGCTGGCCGGGACGCCGGTGACATTGTCGGCGGTGGACAATTTCGTCGACGGCGCCGCGGTGGCGCGGATCGGCGACCTGCCGTTTCGCGCGCTCGCCGGCTTCGGCGCCGACCGGGTCCATACCGCGCCCGAGGACCGCATCTGCGCCACCATGCTGGAGATGCTGAACATCGAGGGCATCGTGCTGGAACCCGCCGGGGCGCTGGCGGTGGACGTGCTGCGCGACATGCCCGGGCTGGCCGGCAAGCGCGTGGTCTGCATCTGCTCGGGCGGCAATTTCGATTTCGAGCGCCTGCCCGAGGTCAAGGAGCGCGCCCAGCGTTTCTCGGGCCTCAAGCGCTATTTCATCCTGCGCATGCCGCAGCGGCCCGGCGCGCTGCGCGACTTCCTGCGGCTGCTCGGCCCCGAGGACGATATCGCCCGCTTCGAATACCTGAAGAAATCGGCGCGCAACTTCGGCTCGGTCCTGATCGGCATCGAGACCACCGCCCCCGCCAATCTCGAACGGATCTGCGAAAGGCTGGACGCGGCGGGGATCGGCTATCGCGACATCACCCGCGACCCGGTCCTGGCCGAGTTCCTGATCTGATCCCGGCACGGCGCTAGGCATGGCGGGCCCGCTTGCCGGGATGCAACGCCGCGTCCAGCTGACGCATCAGCGCCTGTTTCGAGGCGGAATAGCTGGCCAGCAGCGATTCGACATCGACCTCGCCGTGCCGGCCGGCGGCGGCCTTGCGCTCGCCCGCGTCGCAGAGATTGCCGAATTCCGAGAAACCCAGATTCCAGGCGCAGCCCTTCAGGAAATGCAGGTCGGTTTCCAGCCGCAGCGCGTCGCGGCGCGACAGGCGCATGATGACGCCTTCGACCTCGTCCAGAAACAGCTCCAGGATCAGCTGGAATTCGTCATCGCCGACTTCGCCGCGCAGCTCGTTGATACGGTTCCAATCCAGCATGGACAACCCTTGGAAGAATCACCGCTCATTCATAACAGGGAAATCATCCAGAACGTGTTAATCGCGAAAATTGTCCGGATTAACGGAACCTTCAGCGGCCCGGGCTTACACCGTCCGCATGATGATCCTGGACGGCCATGCAATAAGCTCCATCCCGCATAACTGGCGGCTGGTGCTGCTTGTCGATGACAGCCGGGCGCAAAGGCGCACCCTGGCGGTCCAGCTGACCCGCGCCGGCTATCACGTGGTGGAGGCCGCCAGCGGCGACGAGGCGATGCGCATCTGTCTGGAACGGCGCCCCGACATCGTGATCTCGGACTGGATGATGCCGGGGCAGAGCGGGCTGGATTTCTGCCGCCGCTTCCGCGAGATGCAGTCGGACCGCTACGGCTATTTCATCCTGCTGACCTCGCGCAACGACAAGAAGGACATTGCCGACGGGCTGCGCGCCGGCGCCGACGAATTCCTGACCAAGCCGGTCTCGGGGGCCGAGCTGCTGGCCCGGCTGTCCGCCAGCGAACGCATCCTGCGCATGGAGGAAAGGCTGCGCAACGCCAATGCCCAGCTCAGCGCCACGCTGACCGAATTGCGCGCCACCCAGGCCGCGATCGAGCGCGACCTGCGCGAGGCGCAGCGCCTGCAGCAGGGGCTGGTGCGGGAACGTCATGGCCGCTACGGCGATTTCGACCTGTCCCTGCTGATGCGCCCGGCCGGCCATATCGGCGGCGACCTGGTGGGGTTCTTCCCGATCAATGCCCGCCGGGTCGGGCTGTTCGCGCTGGACGTGGCGGGGCATGGCGTGGCGGCCGCCCTGCTCAGCGCCCGGCTGGCGGCGCTGCTCTCGGGCGCGACCGACCACAACATCGCGCTGCGCATCACCGAGCTGGGGCTCTACGACGCCCGCCCGCCCGCCGAGATCCTGCGCCAGCTCAATACGCTGATGCTCGAGGAATTGCGCACCGAATCCTATTTCACCATGGTCTATGCCGACCTGGACTTCCTGACCGGCCGGCTGCGGCTGGTGCAGGCGGGCCACCCGCATCCCGTGCTGCAGCGTGCCGATGGCCGGATCGAGCGCATCGGCGGCGGCGGCCTGCCCGTAGGCGTCTTTTCCCATGCCGAATACGAAGAGGTGCAGCTGACCCTGGGCCCCGGCGACCGGCTGTTCATCAGCTCGGACGGGCTGACCGAAAGTGAGAATCCCCGCGGCGAGCCCCTGGGCGAAGAGGGGCTGCACGCCATCCTGCGCACCAATGCCATGCTGCGCGGCGACGCGCTGCTGGAATCGATCTGCTGGTCTGCGGCGCATTATGCCGGCGGCCAGCGCAGCGACGACATTTCGGCGGTGCTGATCGAGCGGCGTCCGGACGGGCAAGGCCCTTGGGGCTGATCCGCCTCAGCGTCGGCGCAGCGCCGCCCGCACCACGGCGCGCGATCCCGGGTCGGGCAGCAAGGCCGCGACGCGCGGCAAGGGCACCCAATGCGCCTCATGCCCCGGCTCGGCTGGGGCGCCCAGACGGGCGACCGGCCGCGCCAGCCAGACGGTGCAAAGCTTTTCCGCCCAGAACCCGTAATCCGGCATGTAGCAGAAGCGCCGATAGGCACCGAAGCGGCGCGGATTGCCGATGCTCCAGCCGGTCTCCTCGCGCACCTCGCGATGCAGGGCGGCCAGCGGCGATTCGCCCGGATCGATGCCCCCGCCGGGCAGCTGGAACTCCGGCGCGGGCGCCTGCTGGAAGGTCAGCAGCGCCGCGCCGTCGCGGACCAGCAGCGCATAGGCCCCCGGACGCAGCCGATAGGCGCGCCGTCCGGGCGGCGGTCCGAAACGCGGTATCATGCAGGCCCCTTTTCTTCCCCGCCCCATGCTGCAAGCCTGCCGGGGCCGGCTGCCGCGACCCCAGCACCGAAAGCAGGCGGCTTCTTCGTTCCCCAAATACCCATGCGACGCCGCCGCAGGCAACAAGGCCCGCCTGCCCGGCCCTGTCGTCAAAGCAAAAGCCGCGCAAACCCAAGGGCTTGCGCGGCTTTTGTATCATGGTGCCCAGGAGAGGACTCGAACCTCCACGCCTTGCGGCACACGGACCTGAACCGTGCGCGTCTACCAATTCCGCCACCTGGGCAGGTCGCGTGAGCCGGGTGATTAAGCCCAGCCGCGGGGGGTGTCAACGGGGGGGCAACAAAAATCTTCGCCCACCCGAATCTTTTTTCCGCGCCGCCGCGCGGTCGCGATATTCTTTCGCCAGCCGCGGCCCGCCGCGCCGCATCGAACGCCGTCCACAACCGCAGCGGGCGATATCCTATCCTTTCGGTCAGGTTGCTGCCGGGAAGCGCCCGGGACTAGAAACCCTTCACCGGAAGTCATTTGTTGCCAGTGCTCTGATAAACGGAATTTTTCCATGGACGACCTCAAGACCCGCGAATGGGACGCCATCGTGATCGGCACGGGGATCGGCGGGGGAACCGCGGGCCGGCGCCTGGCCGAGGCGGGGCTTTCCGTGCTCTACCTGGAAAAAGGGCCCGACCTGGGCGACGCCCCCCTGCCCGCGCTTGGGATCGAGACCCGCGATCCCGAGGCGCGGATGGCCAACGGCGCCTGGCCCTGCATGCTCGAGGCCAAGCTGGACGGCGCCTGGTGCGAGCTTGACGGCATGATCGGCACCGGGGTGGGCGGCACCTCGGCCTATTACGCGGCGACGCTGGAGCGTCCCGAGCGGCACGACCTGGACACGACCGAGGCGCTGCCGCATCCGACCGGCGGCTGGCCGGTCGGCTATGACGAGATGCTGCCCTGGTTCTCGCTGGCCGAGAAATATTTCCATATCAACGGCGAGGTGGATCCGCTCGCCCCCGCGGGGGCCGAGCTGCTGCCGCCGATCCTGCCGCTGCCGGCCTCGGACGCGGCGCTGATGGCGGCGCTGCGCCGGTCGGGCATGCATCCCTATCGCACGCATATGGCGGCGCGCTTCCTGCCGGGCTGCGAGAGCTGCTTCGGCCGGCGCTGCCCGCGGCGCTGCAAGATGGACGGCCGCTCGGCCGGGGTGCTGCCGGCGATCGAGACCGGCCGCGCCGCGCTGATCGACCGCTGCTCGGTGACCCGGATCGAGGCCGACGGCCAGCAGGTCCAGGGCGTCACCTGCCGCCGCGACGGGCAGGAATTCACCCTGCGCGCCCGGACCTATGTGCTGGCGGCGGGCGGGCTGGGCTCGCCCTCGCTGCTCTTGCGTTCGGCCGGCGAGGCCTGGCCCCGCGGGCTGGGCAACCGCAACGGCCTGGTCGGCCGCAACCTGATGTTCCACCTCAGCGAGATCATCGCCATCTGGGCCGGACAGGGCCGGGACGAGACCGGCGCCTCGCGCTCGATCAGCATGCGCGACCTGTATTTCATCAACGGCCAGCGGTTCGGCACCGTGCAATCCATGGGGCTGACGGCCGGCTATGGCGAGATCCTGCACGCGCTGAACGGCCGCTTCGACCAGTCGCCGCTGCGCCGCATCCGGCCGCTGCGGCACGGGCTGCGCTTTCCCGCCCTGGTCGCGGCGCGGATGCTGGGCAATGCCAAGCTGTTCGTGGGCGTGCTCGAGGACCTGCCCTATGCGCATAACCGCGTCCTGCCCGATCCGCAGGACCCCGACCGGCTGCGCTTCCGCTACGACATCTCGGACGAGCTGCGCGGCCGGCGGGCCGCCTTCCGCAAGGCGATGCGCGCGGCCTTCCGCCCGCATCGGGCGATGTTCATGGGCAGCGCGCCGCAGCTGAACTTCGCCCATCCCTGCGGCACGCTGCGCTTTGGCGACGATCCCGCCAGCAGCGTTCTGGACCGCGATTGCCGGATGCATGGCGTCGACAATCTCTTCGTGGCCGATTCCTCGTTCATGCCGACCTCGAACGGGGTCAATCCCAGCCTGACCATCGCCGCCAATGCGCTGCGGGTGGCGGACGCGATCGTCGCAGGGCTGCGGCCACGGCTTGCCGCTGGCGGAAGCCTTGGGTATTGAACGATCAAGCAAGCCACGAAGGGAGCGCCGCATGTCCGCAGCCAAGCTGGTCACCATCTATGGCGGGTCCGGATTCCTGGGCCGGCAGATCGCCCGGATCATGGCCGCGCAGGGCTGGCGCATCCGCGTCGCCGTCCGCCGCCCGAACGAGGCCGGCGTCGTGCGCACCTATGGCGCGCCCGGCCAGGTCGAGCCGGTGCCCTGCAACATCCGCGACGACCTGTCGGTGACCGCCTGCATGGCCGATGCGGATGCGGTCATCAACTGCGTCGGCATCATGGTACGCGAGGGCAAGAACACCTTCGACGCCATCCATGAGGAAGCGGCGGGCCGCGTCGCCCGCATCGCCGCCGAGACCGGGGTGAAGCAGTTCGTGCATGTCTCGGCCATCGGCGCGGATGCGGATTCGGAAAGCCGCTATGCCGCCTCCAAGGGCCGGGGCGAGGCCGCGGTGCTGGCGCATCGCCCCGATGCGGTGATCCTGCGGCCCTCGGTCATGTTCGGGCCGGACGATCATTTCTACAACCGCCTCGCAGCGATGACGCGGCTGGGCCCGATCCTGCTGGTGCCGGGCGCGAATACGCCGATGCAGCCGGTCTATGTCGATGACGTGGCGCGCGCCGCCGCCATGGCCGCGGCGGGCGAGGCGCAGCCCGGCATCTACGAGCTGGGCGGGCCGGACGTCCTGACGATGCGCGAGATCGCGCAGCAGGTGCTGACCGCCATCGGGCGCCGCCGCGCCGTCATCGGCCTGCCGCATTGGCTGAGCCGCGTGATGGGAACGGCGCTGGACGGCGTGCAGACCGTCACCGGCGGGCTGCTGACCAACCGCATCATGACCCGGGACCAGGCGCGGCTGCTGCGCCTGCCGAACCGGGTCTCGGGCCAGGCCAAGACCTTCGCCGACCTGGGCATCGAGCCGACCGCCGCCCCCGCCGTCATCGAGGGCTATCTGTGGCGCTTCCGCCCCTCGGGGCAATATGAGGCGATCACCGCCTCGGCGAAGAACCTGCGCAACAGCTGATGGACCACAACACCCTTGTTGCCGTCGCCCTGGGTCTGCTGGAGGGGCTGACGGAGTTCATCCCCGTGTCCTCGACCGGCCACGTGCTGCTGGCCGGGCATTTCCTCGGCTTCGATTCGCCCGGCCGCGCCTTCGAGGTGCTGATCCAGCTGGGCGCGATCATGGCCATCCTGGGCGTCTATGCCGGGCGGCTGTGGCGGATCTTCACCAGCGCGCCGCAGGACCCGCGCGCGCGGCGCTTCATCCTGGCCGTCCTGCTGGCCTTCTTGCCCGCCGTGGTGATCGGCGTGCTGGCGCATCGCATCATCAAGGAGGTCCTGTTCGAGACCCCCGGCCTGATCGCGGTCATGCTGATCGTCGGCGGCGTGGTGCTGCTGTTCGTGGACCGGATGGCGAACCGGCCGCGCTATTTCTCGGCCGAGGACTTCCCGCTGCCCATGGCGGTCAAGATCGGCTTCATCCAGTGCCTGGCGATGATCCCCGGCGTCTCGCGTTCGGGCGCGACCATCGTGGGCGCCCTGCTTCTGGGCGCGGACAAGCGTTCCGCGGCCGAGTTCAGCTTTTTCCTGTCGATGCCGACGATGCTGGGCGCCTTCGTCTATGACCTCTACAAGAACCGCGACATCCTGGACGCGACCGCGACCGGGAACATCGTGATCGGCTTCTTCTGCGCCTTCCTGGCCGCCGTCGTCGTGGTGCGCGGGCTGCTGAACTATGTCTCGACCTATGGCTACGGCTTCTTCGCCTGGTGGCGAATCGTGGTCGGAGCCGCAGTTCTGCTGGCTTTGCAGGCAGGTTGGTAAACTATGCTGACCTATTTTTCGCATTTGCAGCATGGATTTTTTAACCCAAGAGCCGGAAATCGTTAATTAGGTCAACTCTGCTGACTTTTCTTTGGCGGCAGCCTGACTTATCAGGCTGTGAACACCCTCGTCATCGAAGGACGCGCAGCCATGGCCACGCAGAAGATGCTCAAATTCGTCACCATCGGGCGCGAGATGCCCGAGAAACGTGACGCGGCATCCCGCTCGGAAGACTTTCACGAGATCTATCGCGAATTCGCCGAGGCCAAGGCCAAGGAACAGGCCAGCCGCTGCAGCCAATGCGGCGTGCCCTATTGCCAGAGCCACTGCCCGCTGCACAACAACATCCCCGACTGGCTGCGCCTGACCGCCGAGGGCCGCGTGCAGGAGGCCTATCTGCGCAGCCAGGAAACCAACACCTTCCCCGAGATCTGCGGCCGCATCTGCCCCCAGGACCGGCTGTGCGAAGGCAATTGCGTCATCGAACAGTCCGGCCACGGCACCGTCACCATCGGCGCCATCGAGAAATACATCACCGACACCGCCTGGGAAGAGGGCTGGATCACCCCCGCCGCCCCCGCGCAGGAGCGCCCGGAATCCATCGGCATCATCGGCGCCGGCCCGGGCGGCCTTGCCGCCGCAGACCGGCTGCGCCGCATGGGCTTCCAGGTCACGGTCTACGACCGCCACGACCGCGCCGGCGGGCTGCTGATCTATGGCATTCCCGGTTTCAAGCTGGAAAAGCAGGTGGTCGAGCGGCGCACCCGGCAACTGGCCGAGGGCGGCGTGGATTTCGTGCTGAACATCAATGTCGGCGAGGATATCAGCTTCGACGCCATCCGCGGCAAGCATGACGCGGTGCTGATCGCGACCGGCGTCTACAAGACCCGCGACCTGGACATCGACAATGCCGCCGCCAAGGGCGTGGTGCGGGCGCTGGACTACCTGACCGCCTCGAACCGGGTCGATCTGGGCGACGAGATCCCCGATTACGAGGATGGCGAGCTGAACGCCAAGGGCAAGCGCGTCGTGGTCATCGGCGGCGGCGACACCGCCATGGATTGCGTGCGCACCGCCATCCGCCAGGGGGCGCAATCGGTGAAATGCCTGTATCGCCGCGACCGCGCCAACATGCCGGGCAGCCAGCGCGAGGTGCAGAACGCCGAGGAGGAGGGCGTCGAATTCGTCTGGCTCTCGGCCCCCGGCGCATTCACCGGCCATGTCACCGGCGAGGCCATGGTGGCGCAGGAACGCGACGTGGACGATACCGGCGACATCCCGACCATCAGCGCCGTGCGGGTGCAGAAGATGCGGCTGGGCGCGCCGGACGTCTCGGGCCGGCAGTCGCCCGAACTGATCGAGGGCGCCGATTACGACGAGCCGGCCGAGCTGGTCATCAAGGCCCTGGGCTTCGAGCCCGAGGAACTGCCGCGGCTTTGGGGCGTCGAGGGGCTGGAAGTGACGCGCTGGGGCACGATCAAGGCCGATTACCAGACGCATCAGACCAGCCTGCCCGGCGTCTTTGCCGTGGGCGACATCGTGCGCGGCGCCTCGCTGGTGGTCTGGGCGATCCGCGACGGCCGCGAGGCTGCCGACAGCATCGCCGGCTATCTTTCGGGCGCCGCCCGCGTCGCCGCCGAATAGGGGTGTGGCCATGGCGTCTGAACCAAGCATCAATCCCGCAACGCGCCGCGCGGCGCTGGCGGCAGGAACGGCAATCTTGCTGACCTTTCTGCCGCTGCCTGCCGCCGCGGCGAATTTCACCCCGCCCTCGGGCTGCAAGCTCGAGGTGACGGTGCAGAACCGCGGCTGCAGCGTCTCGCAGCATTATCGGTGCAGCGCCGATGCGCCGGGCGACCAGTGGGTGACCTATTTCACCGCCGAGGGCCCGACCTTCCAGTCGCGCATCGACCGCGAGACGCGCTGGATGGAAAGCACCGACCTGCGCAGCGGCCTGACCGACGTGCTGGAGGACGAGGCCGAGGACCATGCCTCGTTCAGCACGCTGCTGGACACGGGCCGGGACGACTTCGACTTCTGGACCCGCTCGAACAGCGGCGAGCGGCTGCGCCATGTCGGCCAGGACGAGCTGACCGGCGAGACGGTGCAGATCGGCGGCGTGTCGCTGGAGGTCACGCGCTTCGAGCTGACCACCTACAGCGAATCCGGCCAGGTGCTGATCCGGCGCCGGGGCCAGCAATTCGTCAGCCGCGCGCAAGGGCGGTTCTATGGCGGCGTCGAGACCTCCGAGGACTGGACCGGCGCCGTGCAGCAGACCAACGACAGCCCGGTGACGTTCTCGTTCCCGGGGCAGCCCGGCTTCGGCTCGACCACGCCGGAATATGATTGCGACCTGCAGATGGTGGGCGGCGAAGGCGCCGGCATCCTGTGGCAGCTTATGAAGGAGGCACGGACGTGATGGACTGTGAACAGATGAGCTGGGAACAGCAGGAACAGGCCCGCCGCGACTGGATGGCGGAACATTCGCTCTACCGTGCCGAGGACGAGCATTCGTCCTGCGGCGTCGGCCTGGTCGTCAGCATCGACGGCAAGGCCAGCCGCAAGGTGGTGGAAAGCGGCATCAACGCGCTGAAGGCGATCTGGCATCGCGGCGCCGTGGACGCGGACGGCAAGACCGGCGACGGCGCCGGCATCCATGTGCAGATCCCGGTGCCCTTCTTCTACGACCAGGTCCGCCGCACCGGGCACGAGCCCGACCATGACAAGCTGATCGCCGTGGGCCAGGTGTTCCTGCCGCGCACCGATTTCGCCGCGCAGGAACGCTGCCGGACCATCGTGGAATCCGAAGTGCTGCGCATGGGCCATTACATCTATGGCTGGCGGCACGTGCCGGTGAACACCGCAGTCCTGGGCGAAAAGGCCAACGCCACCCGCCCCGAAATCGAGCAGATCCTGATCCGCTGCGACAAGGACATCGACGACGAGCAGTTCGAGCGCGAGCTCTACATCATCCGCCGCCGGATCGAGAAGGCGGCGGTGGCGGCGCAGATCGCCGGCATGTATATCTGCACGCTGTCCTGCCGCAGCATCATCTACAAGGGCATGATGCTGGCCGAGCAGGTGGCCGAATTCTATCCCGACCTCAAGGACGAACGCTTCGAGAGCGCCTTCGCCATCTATCACCAGCGTTATTCGACCAACACCTTCCCGCAATGGTGGCTGGCGCAGCCCTTCCGCATGCTGGCCCATAACGGCGAGATCAACACGCTCAAGGGCAACTCGAACTGGATGCGCAGCCACGAGATCCGCATGGCCTCGCGGACCTTCGGCGAGATGGCCGAGGACATCAAGCCGATCATCCCCGGCGGCTCGTCCGACTCGGCGGCGCTGGACGCGGTGTTCGAGGTGCTGGTGCGCTCCGGCCGCAACGCGCCGATGACCAAGACCATCCTGGTGCCGGAAGCCTGGTCCAAGGCCACCACCGACATGCCCAAGGCCTGGGCGGACATGTATGCCTATTGCAACTCGATCATGGAGCCCTGGGACGGCCCCGCCGCGCTGGCGATGACCGACGGGCGCTGGGTCTGCGGCGGGCTGGACCGCAACGGGTTGCGGCCGCTGCGCTATGTCGTGACCGGCGACAACCTGCTGATCGCCGGGTCCGAGGCTGGCATGGTCCCGGTCGACGAAACCACCGTGCGGGAAAAGGGCGCGCTGGGTCCAGGCCAGATGATCGCCGTCGACATGGCCGAGGGCAAGCTTTACCACGACCGCGAGATCAAGGACCATCTGGCCGCCAGCCAGCCCTTCGGCGACTGGGTGGAAAAGGTGGTGCAGCCCTCGGAACTGATGGCGAAGCTGCCCGAGACCGCACTTTACGCCGGCGAAGAGCTGCACCGCCGCCAGATCGCGGTCGGCTATACCGTCGAGCTGGTCGAGCAGATGCTGGTGCCGATGGCCGAGGACGCCAAGGAGGCGCTGGCCTCGATGGGCGACGACACGCCGCCCGCGGTGCTGTCGCGCCAGTTCCGGCCGCTGTCGCATTACTTCCGGCAGAACTTCAGCCAGGTGACGAACCCGCCCATCGACTCCTTGCGCGAAAGCCGGGTGATGAGCCTGCGCACCCGCTTCGGCAACCTCAAGAACGTGCTTGAGGAAAGCTCGACCCATGCCGAGATCACCATGCTGGAAAGCCCCTTCCTCGCAAATGGCGAGTTCGAGGAGCTGACCCGCATGTTCGAGGGCCAGGCGACGCAGATCGACTGCACCTTCGCCGTCGATGGCGGGCCGGACGCCCTGGCCGAGGCGCTGGCGCGCATCCGCGCCGAGGCCGAGGATGCCGTGCGTTCCGGCAACGGCCATATCATCCTGACCGACGAGGGCATCTCGGCCGACCGCATCGGCGTGCCGATGATCCTGGCGACCAGCGCCGTGCACAGCTGGCTGACCCGCAAGGGGCTGCGGACCTTCTGCTCGTTGAACGTGCGGGCCTCGGAATGCGTGGACCCGCATGATTTCGCGGTGCTGATCGGCTGCGGCGCGACCACGGTGAACCCCTATCTGGCGCAGGACACCCTGGCCGAGCGCATCGAGCGCGGGCTGCTGGAGGGCAACCTGATCGACATCATGACCCGCTATCGCGAGGCCATCGACGCCGGGCTGCTGAAGATCATGGCCAAGATGGGGATTTCGGTCCTGTCCTCCTATCGCGGCGGGCTGAACTTCGAGGCGGTGGGGCTTTCCCGCGCCATGGTGGCGGAATATTTCCCCGGCATGCAGTCGCGCATCTCGGGCATCGGGCTGCACGGGCTGCAGGCCAAGCTGGAGGAAGCCCATGCCAAGGGCTTCCGCGCGCCGCTGGTCGATCTGCTGCCGGTGGGCGGCTTCTACAAGGCGCGCCGCTCGGGCGAAAAGCACGCCTGGGAAGCCAATACCATGCGGCTGTTGCAGCTGGCCTGCGAAAGGGCGTCCTACGACATCTGGAAGCAGTTCACCGCCACGATGCGGGCGAACCCGCCGATCCATATCCGCGACCTTCTGGACATCAAGCCGCTGGGCAAGCCGGTGCCGCTGGAGGAGGTGGAATCGATCACCTCGATCCGCAAGCGCTTCGTGACGCCGGGCATGTCGCTGGGCGCCTTGTCGCCCGAGGCGCATATGACGCTGAACATCGCCATGAACCGCATCGGCGCCAAGTCCGACTCGGGCGAGGGCGGCGAGGACCCGGCGCACAGCCACCCGCTGCCGAATGGCGACAACCCCTGCGCCAAGATCAAGCAGGTCGCCTCGGGCCGCTTCGGCGTCACCGCCGAATACCTGAACGCCTGCGAGGAGCTGGAGATCAAGGTCGCGCAAGGGGCCAAGCCCGGCGAGGGCGGCCAGCTTCCGGGCATGAAGGTCACCGACCTGATCGCCCGGCTGCGGCATTCGACCAAGGGCGTGACGCTGATCTCGCCCCCGCCGCATCACGACATCTATTCGATCGAAGACCTTGCGCAGCTGATCTATGACCTGAAACAGATCAACCCGCGCGCCAAGATCACCGTGAAGCTGGTGGCCTCGTCCGGGGTCGGCACCATCGCGGCGGGCGTGGCCAAGGCCAAGGCCGACGTGATCCTGATCTCGGGTCATAACGGCGGCACCGGGGCCAGCCCGGCGACCTCGATCAAGTTCGCCGGCTTGCCGTGGGAGATGGGCCTGACCGAGGCGCATCAGGTGCTGGCGATGAACCGGCTGCGCGACCGCGTCACGCTGCGCACCGACGGCGGGTTGCGGACCGGCCGCGACATCGTCATGGCGGCGATGATGGGGGCCGAGGAATTCGGCATCGGCACCGCCGCGCTGATCGCCATGGGCTGCATCATGGTGCGCCAGTGCCAGTCGAACACCTGCCCGGTCGGCGTCTGCACCCAGGACGAGAAGCTGCGGGCGATGTTCAACGGCTCGGCCGACAAGGTGGTGAACCTGATCACCTTCTACGCCACCGAGGTGCGCGAGATCCTGGCCCTGATCGGCGCGCGTTCGCTGGACGAGATCATCGGCCGCGCCGATCTGCTGACCCAGGTCAGCCGGGGCGACAAGTCGCTGGACGACCTGGACCTGAACCCGCTGCTCATCACCGTCGATGGCTCGGACAAGATCGTCTACGACCGCTCGAAGCCGCGCAACGCCGTGCCCGACACGCTGGATGCCGAGATCATCCGCGATGCCGGCCGCTTCTTCTCGGATGGCGAGAAGATGCAGCTGTCCTATGCGGTCAGGAACACCCAGCGGACGGTGGGCACGCGGACAAGCTCGATGATCGTGCAGACCTTCGGCATGCGCAACACGCTGCAGCCCGATCACCTGACCGTGCGCCTGACCGGCTCGGCCGGGCAATCGCTGGGCGCCTTCGCTGCGCCCGGGCTGAAGATCGAGGTCTCGGGCGATGCCAACGACTATGTCGGCAAGGGGCTTTCGGGCGGCACCATCGTGGTGCGGCCGCCGATGGGCAGCCCGCTGAACGCGGCCGAGAACACCATCATCGGCAATACCGTGCTTTACGGCGCCACCGACGGCCATCTTTTCGCGGCCGGCCGCGCGGGCGAGCGGTTCGCGGTCCGCAACTCGGGCGCCAAGGTGGTGATCGAGGGCTGCGGCAGCAACGGCTGCGAATACATGACCGGCGGCGTCGCCGTGATCCTGGGCCGGATCGGCGCCAATTTCGGCGCCGGCATGACCGGGGGCATGGCCTATCTCTACGACCCCGAGGGTGTGGCACGCGACTACATCAATGCCGAAACGCTGGTCCTGTGCCCGGTGACGCAGGCGCATTGGGAAGCGGAGCTCAAGGGCCTGATCGAGCGGCATCACCAGGAAACCCGCTCGCGCCGGGCCGAGGAGATCCTGCAGAACTGGGAGGAGGAGAAGCTGAACTTCCTGCAGGTCTGCCCCAAGGAGATGCTGCCGCATCTGAAGCATCCCATCGCCCCGGTCGAGGATCTGGCGGCGGTGCCGGCAGAGTAAACGCAGCGCGGATGACGACAGCGGGGGCCCTTGCGGCCCCCGTTTCCTTTCGGGGCGGTGAATCGCGGCTCCTGCGGCGGGGGATCGGCGGCGATTGCCGGTCTGCGCCGCTGGACCGGCCCCGCACCGCCATGATGCGGCCTTTTTCCGCGATGGCGGTTGGCCCGCCTCGCAATCGCGGCTAAACCCCCGCGCGACGGATTCGGAAAAGGAAGCGCCCATGTCCGCGACCGAAAAGATCGCCCTCGGCAGCATCCTTGTCGGCCTGGTCGTGCTGGCGCTCAAGAGCTTCGCCTGGTGGCTGACCGGCTCGGTCGCGCTGCTTTCGGACGCGCTGGAAAGCACGGTGAACGTCGCCACCGCCGTCGCCGCGCTGATCGCCATCCGCGTCGCCGCCAAGCCCGCCGACCGGGACCACCCCTATGGCCATCACAAGGCGGAATTCTTCAGCGCCGTGCTGGAGGGGGTGATGATCATCGTCGCCGCGCTGCTGATCCTGCGCGAGGCGTATCACGGCTTCCAGAACCCGCGCATGCTGGATGCGCCGCTGGAGGGGCTGCTGGTCAACGGCCTGGCCAGCGTGCTGAACGGGCTGTGGTGCTGGGTGCTGGTCAGCCGCGGGCGCCGGCTGAAATCGCCGGCGCTGGTCGCGGACGGGCGTCACCTGCTGTCGGACGTGATCTCGTCGGTGGGCGTGGTGGCCGGGGTGGCGCTGGCGGTCGTGACCGGCTGGGCGGTGCTGGACCCGGCGCTGGCGGCGCTGGTCGCGCTGAACATCCTGTGGTCGGGCTGGAAGGTGATGACCAGCTCGCTCTCGGGTCTGATGGACGAGGCGGTGTCCGAGGACACGCTGGCCGATATCCGCGCCACCATCTCGGACGCCGCCACCGGCGCCATCGAGGCGCATGACCTGCGCACCCGCCATGCCGGGCCGCGCACCTTCATCGACTTCCACCTGGTGGTGGACGGCCAGACCACCGTCGATGCCGCCCACGACATCTGCGACCGCATCGAGCAGGCGCTGAAGCGCAAGCTGCCCGAGGCGCTGATCACCATCCATGTCGAGCCCGAGCACAAGGCCAAGCATTCCGGCGTCCTGGTGATCTAGCAAAGTGATCTAGCGCAGCCGCCGGCCCTCGGCGTCGAAATGAAAGGCGCGGTTCGGCTCGAAGCCCAGGCCCACCACCTCGTCCACGGCATAGTCCTGCTCGCCGAACAGCCGCACGGTCAAGAGGCCGTGGTCCTCCGAGGAAAGATAGACCAGCGTCTCGCCGCCCAGCTTCTCGACATGGCTGACGCGGCCGCTGATCTGCCCGCCGCCGGGCACCAGATGCTCGGGGCGGATGCCCAGCCTGTCCGAGCGCAGGCCCAGCTTGCCGGCATCCAGGAAATTCATCTGCGGGCTGCCGATGAAGCCGGCGACGAAGGTGTTGTCGGGGTCGTTATACAGGTCCATCGGCCGGCCCACCTGCTCGACCACGCCGCCACGCAGGACGACGATCTTGTCGGCCAGCGTCATCGCCTCGACCTGGTCATGGGTGACATAGATCATCGTCGCGCCCAGCTCGCGATGCAGCCGGGCGATCTCGATCCGGGTCTGCACGCGCAGCGCGGCGTCGAGATTCGACAGCGGCTCGTCGAACAGGAACAGCTTGGGCCGCCTCACGATGGCGCGGCCGATGGCGACGCGCTGGCGCTGGCCGCCCGACAGTTCGGCCGGACGCCGCTCCAGCAGATGGTCCAGCGCCAGCATCTCGGCCGCCTTCCCGGTCGCCGCCTCGATCTGCGCGCGGGGCGTTCCGGCCTGCTTCAGCGCCAGCCCCATGTTGTCGCGCACGGTCAGGTGCGGATAAAGCGCATAGCTCTGGAACACCATGGCGATCTCGCGCCGGGCCGGGGCCAGGTCGTTCACGCGCGCGCCGTCGATGGTCACGTCGCCCGAGGTCACATCCTCGAGCCCGGCTATCATGCGCAGAAGCGTGGACTTGCCGCAGCCCGAGGGGCCGACGAAGACGCAGAACTCGCCATCCTCGACATTCAGGTCGACGCCCTTGATGACCTGGGTGGCGCCGAAGGACTTGGTGACTTGGGTAAGGGTCAGGGCTCCCATCGGGATCTCCTTGCTGCAAGACGGATCATTTGACGGCGCCGGCGGTGATGCCGCGGATGAGCTGGCGCGAGAAGATCAGGTAAAGCACCAGCACCGGCAGGATGGCGAGGCTCAGCGCCGCCAGCACGGCGTTCCAGTTGGTGACGAACTGGCCGATGAAGACCTGGCTGCCCAGGGTGACGGTCTTGGTCGCCTCGCTGGGCGCCAGGATCAGCGGGAACCACAGGTCGTTCCAGATCGGGATCATGGTGAAGACGGCGACCGTGGCCATGGCCGGCCGCACCAGTGGCAGCACCAGCCGGAAGAAGATGGTGTATTCCGACAGCCCGTCGATGCGCCCGGCATTCTTCAAATCGTCCGAGACGCCGCGCATGAACTCGGACAGGATGAACACCGCCAGCGGCAGCCCCTGCGCGGTATAGACCAGCACCAGCGCCGTCAGGGTGTTCACCAGCCCAGAGGCCACCATCATCTGCAATATGGCGACGGTGCCCAGCCGGATCGGGATCATGATCCCCAGCGCCAGATACAACCCCATCAGCATGTTGCCGCGAAAGCGGTATTCCGACAGGGCGAAGGCCGCCATGGCGCCGAACAGCAGCACGAAGAACAGGCTGGCCACGGTCACGATCAGCGAGTTCTGGAAATAAAGGACGAAATCCCCCTGCGCCAGCACCGTGCGATAGCCGACCAGGTCGAAGCTTTCCGTCGTCGGCACGGCCAGCGGATCGGCGAAGATCGCCCGGCGGTTCTTGAAGCTGTTGATGACCACGACGAAGACCGGGAACAGCGCGATCACCGTGTAAAGGATCAGCACGGCATGGGCGGCCAGGCTGCGGGCGGTGGAATGGCGGGCTTGGCTCATGGCTCTCCCCTCAGAACTGATAGCGGCGCAGCCGGCGCTGGATGGCGAACAGGTAGAAGCCGACGCCCAGCAGGATGATGCCGAACATGGCGGTGGCGATGGTCGCGCCCATATGCGGGTCGCCGATCTGCAGCTGGAAGCCGAAGAAGGTCCGGTAAAGGAACGTCCCCAGGATGTCGGTCGAGAAATTCGGCCCCGCCAGCGCGCCTTGCGTCACGTAGATCAGGTCGAAGGCGTTGAAATTGCCGACGAAGGTCAGGATCGAGATGATGCCGATCGAGGGCAGGATCAGCGGCAGCTTGATCTTCCAGAACTGCGACCAGCCGGTGACGCCGTCCATCTCGGCCGCCTCGATCACCTCGTCGGGGATCGACAGCAGCGCGGCATAGATCAGCATCATCGGGATGCCGACGAACTGCCAGACCGAGATCAGCGCCAGCGTGGTCAGCGCCGTGCCCTCGCGGCCCAGCCAGGGCGCGAAGAGGCTCTTCAGCCCGACGGCGTCCAGCATCCCCGGCGCAATGCCCCAGATCGGCGACAGGATCAGCTTCCAGACGAAGCCGACGATGACGAAGGACAGGATGGTCGGGATGAAGATGGCGGTGCGATAGAACGCCGCCCCCCGCAGCCGCGGCGAGCTCAGCAGCGCCGCCAGCGCCACGCCGACCGGGTTCTGCACCAGCATGTGCACCAGGAAGAACCAGGCGTTGTTGCCGAGCGCGTTCCAGAAGCTCGCAGACCAGCGCGGATCGCCGAACAGCGTGGCGAAGTTCCGCAGACCCACGAAAACCCGCCCGCCCTCGCCGATGTTGAACAGCGACAGGTTCAGCGTCCCGAACAGCGGAACGATCATGATGGCGGTATAGACCAGCACCGCGGGGGCAAGAAACACCGCGATATGCCAGCGAAACGCTTTCCGCTGCGCCATGACGCCCTCCTTCTCTGTTTGAAAAATACCCTCGGGGGGTGCGGGGGGCGGAAAGCCCCCCGCCGCCGCCGGGCCGTCAGGCCCGGCAGGCCCGGCAGGCCGTCACTTCTGCTGCGGCGCGTACCACGAGGCCAGACCCTGCTGCAGCCGCTCGGCCGCAGCCTCGGGCGTCTCGGCGCCGGTGATGACATTGGCCGAGGCGGTCCAGGTCTCGTTTTCCAGGTTCGGCGTGCCGCGCGACAGGATCTGGTAGGTCGAGCGGATGGTCGGCTCGCAGGTCTCGCGCCAGCCGACGAATTCCTTCGCCAGCGGGTCTTCCATCTCGACCGGGGCCGAATTCAGCGAGAAAAACCCCGGCAGCGCATTGGCGTAAAGCGCGGCGAATTCCGACGAGCCGACCCATTCCAGGAATTTCCGCGCCTCTTCCGGATGCTTGGTCGCGGCATTCATCCCCAGCGCGATATCGGTATGGTCACTGATATAGCAGGTGTCGCCCTCGGCCGGGACGGGGGGCGGAAACGCACCCATCTCGAAGGCGCCGCCGATCTGCGGGCTGAAGACGCCGATTTCCCAGGACCCGGCCGGATAGATGGCGGCGCGGCCCAGGGTGAACAGGTTCTGGCTGTCGGGATAGGTCTGCGCCTCGAACCCGTCGCCCAGATAGTCCTTCCATTTCGCCAGCTGGCGGAAGGGCGCCACCCAAGGCTCGTCGGTCAGCTTTTGCGTGCCCTCGATCAGCGCCTTGCGGCCTTCCTCGCCATGCCAGTAGTTCGGGCCGATGTTCTGGTAGCCCATGGTCGCGGCCTCCCACTGGTCGGCGGTGCCCATGGCCATCGGGATATAGCTGCCGTCTTCCTTGATCTTGTCGAGCAGGGCAAAGAACTCCGCCTCGGTCTTGGGCGGGGTCAGGCCCAGCTCGTCGAAGGCGGTCTTGTTGTAGATGAAGCCATGGATCACCGAGGCCATCGGCACGCAGAAGGTCTGGGCGCCGTCATCGGTCTGCCAGGCCGATTTCGCCACGTCCGAGAAATTCGCCATCGCCGCCAGGTCGCTCAGATCGGCCAGCTTGCCCTTCTTGAACAGCTCCAGCGAGGCATCGAAGGGCCGGCAGGTGATCAGGTCGCCGGCCGAGCCCGCATCCAGCTTGGAATTCAGCACCGCGTTGTATTCCGGCGGCGCCGAGGGCGCGAAATTGATCTTGATGCCGGGATTGGCCGCCTCGAAGGCCGGGATGATCTTTTCCTGCCAGATGGCGAGGTCGTCGTTGCGCCAGCTTTCGATGGTCAGCGTCACGTCCTGGGCCCAGGCGGCGCTGCCCAGCAATGTGCTGGCCAGCAGCGCCAGGCGGATGGTCTTGGTCATGGTCTTCTCCCTTCGGCATCGGGTCTCTCGCGGACCCTCTGGTTGCAATCAGATCAGCGGGGCCAGCAGGCCCCCGGTTTCGGCCAGCCGCGCCCGGGCCATGTCGGGCGCCATGCCGCGCGCGACCAGGATGGCGGGCTTGACCGCGCCGCCGGTGTGCGACAGCGCCGCCTCGGCCGCCTCGCGCCCGACCCCCGCGACGGCGGCGACGATGCGGGCGGCGCGGTCCACCAGCTTGATGTTGTCGGCCACCAGGTTGACCATGTAGCCGTCATGGACATGGCCCAGCCGGATCGCCACCAGCACCGAGAGCATGTTCAGCGCCACCTTCTGCGCCGTGGCCGCCCCCATGCGGGTCGAGCCGGAAACCACCTCGGCCCCCGTCTCGATCAGCACCGGGATATCGGCGCGTTGCAGCAGGGCCGAGCCCGCCACATGGGCAAGGCCGGCGACGGTCACCCCCCGTTCCTGCGCCGCCGCGCAGATCGCCAGCGCATAGGGCGTCCGCCCCGAGGCCGAGAGGCACAGAAGCACATCCCCCGCCGCAAGCCCGGCCCGGTCCAGATCGGCCAGCGCAAGCGCCGGGTCGTCCTCGACGCTGCCCTGCAGATGCAGAAGCGCCTCGGCCCCGCCGGCGAACATCATCGGCGTGCGCTCGGGCGCGATGCCGAAAGTGCCGGCCAGTTCCAGGCAATCCGCCAGCGCCATCAGCCCCGAGGAGCCGGCCCCGGCATAGCCGAGCTTGCCGCCCCGGCGCAGCGCCTCTGCTGCGGCCTCGGCCGCGCGTTCCAGCGCCGGCAGCGCGGGCTGCAGCGCGCCCAGCGCCGCGACCTGCGCGTCCAGAAGGACGCGCAGCACCTCGCCGCCCGGGCGGGCGTGAAGCCCTGCGGATGCCGGATGCCTTGCCTCGGTGCCGGATGCGGTCATGTGATTCCCCCTGTTCCGCTGATAATGCCAAAACAATACCACTTGTAAAGGCCCTTCTTCAATATCCGCCAAAATTGGCGTTTCACGGCGATTCCGAAAATAGCCCTTCCCTTTTGGTATTGTTTTGGTATCGTGCAGCCAAAGGGAGTCGCCATGTCATATTTCCTGGGCATAGACGGAGGGGGGACCGGCTGCCGCGCTGCCATCGCGGACGGCGCGGGCCGGATCATCGGCCAGGGCGCGGCCGGGCCGGCCAATATCTCGGTCGAGACCGAGGGGGCCTGCGCCAATATCCTCGCCGCCGCCCGCGCCGCGCTTCAGGACGCCGGGCAGGGCCATCTGGACGAGCTGACCGCCGTGCTGGGGCTTGCCGGGGCCAATGTCACCGCCGCCGCCCGCAGCCTTCGGGCCATGCTGCCCTTTCGCCGCACGCGCATCGTCACCGATGCGGTGACCGCCGCCACCGGCGCGCTGGGGGGCGGGGACGGCATCGTCGCCGCCATGGGCACCGGCTCGGTCTTCGCGGTGCAGATCGGCGGCGAGATGCGGCAATATGGCGGCCGCGGCTTCGTCCTGGGCGACGAGGGCAGCGGCGCGGTGCTGGGCCGGGCGCTGCTCTCCGAGGCCCTGCGCGCCGAGGACGGCTTCGCCCCGATGACCCCGCTGCTGCAGGCGGTGCTGGACGAGCTGGGCGGGATCGAGGGGGTGATCTCCTTCGGCTTCCGCGCCCGGCCGGCCGAATTCGCGCAATTCGCGCCGCGCATCATTGCCGGCACCGACCCGGCGGGCGAGCGCATCTTTGCCGCCGCCGTGGCCGAGATCCGCACCATGATCGACGGGCTGCAAGCCGGCCGCGGCCTGCCGGTGGTGTTCCTGGGCGGGCTGGGCCCGCATTACGCCGCCCGCCTGCAGGGGCTATGGCCCATCCAGCCGCCCAGGGGCTCGGGCGTCGACGGGGCGCTGCATCTGGCCCGGCAGGAGGCGTGATGGGCGAGCTGTTCACCCCCGAGGCCTTCGAGGAAACCGGCGGCGGGCCGCTTTACCTGCAATTGCACCGCCTGATCGCCGAGGCCATCGCCTCGGGGCGGCTGCAACCCGGCGACAGCCTGCCGTCCGAGCGCGAGCTGGCAGCGATGACCGGCCTGTCGCGCGTCACCGTGCGCAAGGGGGTGGCAGAGCTGGTCGCCTCGGGGCAGCTGGTGCAGAAGCGCGGCTCGGGCACCTTCGTGGCGCCGAAAGTCGAGAAGCTGGAGCAGGCGCTGTCGCTGCTAACCTCCTTCACCGAGGACATGGCCCGGCGCGGCCGCAGCGTCGAAAGCCGCTGGATCGCCCGCGGGTTGCACGCCCCGGTGCCCGAAGAGGTGATGGCGCTGGGACTGGGCGTCGGCGAGAAGGTGGCGCGGCTGGAACGGGTGCGCAGCTCGGACGGGGTGCCGCTGGCCATCGAGCGCGCCTCGCTGTCGCAGGCGATCCTGCCCGATCCCGAAGGCGTCGATGCCTCGCTTTACGCGGTGCTGGAAGCGCGCGGCATGCGGCCGGTGCGGGCGGTGCAGCGCATCTCGGCCGCGAACCTGAACGCCAAGGACGCGGAATTGCTGGGCGTCAGCCCCGGCGTGGCCGGGCTGCGCATCGAACGCATCTCCTACCTGCCCTCGGGCAAGGTGGTCGAGTTCACCCGCTCGCTCTATCGCGGCGATGCCTATGACTTCGCCGTGGAACTGAAACTTGCCCCGGAAGGCGAAAGGAACCCGTGATGAGCCAGACGCATATGGCGCGCGAAGTGGCCGAGATCCCCGAAGCCGCCGCCCGATTCCTGGAACGCTCGCGCGATGCGGTGGCGGACGCCGCCAGCGCCCTGCGCCGCAAGGACCCCGACCTGGTGGTGACGGTGGCGCGGGGGTCCTCGGACCATGCCGCGACCTATCTGAAATACGCCATCGAGCTGGAGGCCGGGGTGCCGGTCGCCTCGGTCGGCCCCTCCATCGCCTCGATCTATCGCCGGCCCCTGCGGCTGGGCAAGGCGGCCTGCATCGGCATCTCGCAATCCGGCCGCAGCCCGGACGGGGTCGAGATGATGCGCGCCTCGGGGCAAGGGGGGGCGCTGTCCATCGCCATCACCAATGTCGAGGACAGCCCGATGGCGCAGGTCTCGGCCCATTGCCTGCCCCTGCAGGCGGGCGAGGAGAAAAGCGTCGCCGCCACCAAGACCTTCGTCTGTTCGGTGCTGGCCGGCCTGTCGCTCTTGGCGGAATGGCGCGAGGATCACGCCCTGCAGGATGCCGTCGCCGCCCTGCCCGAAGCGTTCGGGCAGGCCGTGGGGCTGGACTGGTCGCCCTTGTCGGCGCGGCTGGCGCGGGCCAGCTCGGCCTTCGTGCTGGGCCGCGGTCCCAGCTTCGCCATCGCCTGCGAATCGGCGCTGAAGTTCAAGGAGACCTCGGGCATCCATGCCGAGGCCTATTCCGCCGCCGAGGTTCTGCACGGCCCGGCCGCCATCGTGCAGGCCGGCTTCCCGGTGCTGGCGCTGGGGATCGAGGATGCCGCCCTGCCCCAGCTCAAGGCCACGGCCGAGCGGCTGGCGGCCCAGGGCGCGGATGTGTTCGTGACTGGCACCGAGGTCGGCGGCGCCATCACCCTTCCCTCGGTCCCCGGCCTGCATCCGCTGGTGGCGCCGCTGGTGACCATCGCCGGTTTCTACGCCTTCATCGAGGGGCTGGCGCGGCGGCGCGGCTTCGACCCCGACACGCCGCCGCATCTGCGCAAGGTGACGGAGACGGTGTGATGGCGCGCGAGGTCCTGACCGGCGCGCGGATCTTCGACGGCGCGCGTTTCCTCGACGGCCATGCGCTGGTGATCGAAGCGGGCGAGATCGCCGCGATCCTGCCCGAGGCCGAGGCCCCGGCCAAGGGGCGGCGGGCGGTGCCGGGCATCCTGGCCCCGGCCTTTCTGGACTTGCAGGTGAATGGCGGCGGAGGGCTGATGCTGGACGGCACGACCGATCTGGACGGTCTGCGCCGCATCTGCGCCGCGCATCGCGCGCTTGGCACCGCCGGCGTGCTGCCGACGCTGATCACCGACACGCCCGAGGCCACCGCCCATGTCATCGCGCTGGGGATCGCGGCGGCCGAGGCAGGGGTGCCGGGCTTCCTGGGCCTGCATCTGGAGGGGCCGCATCTGGACCCGCGCCGCAAGGGCGCGCATGATCCGGCGCTGATCCGGCCGATGGGCGACGAGGACCTGGCCCGGCTTTGCGACGCCGCGCGGCGGCTGCCGGCGCTGATGGTGACGCTGGCGCCCGAGGCGGCAAGCCCGCAGCAGATCGCGGCGCTGGCCGGGGCCGGGGCGGTGGTCAGCCTGGGCCACAGCGATTGCAGCCATGACGAGGCGCAGGCCGCCTTTGCCGCCGGCGCCCGCTGCGCCACGCATCTGTTCAACGCCATGAGCCAGATCGGCAACCGCGCGCCGGGCCTGGCCGGCGCGGTGCTGGCCGGCGAGGCCGGCGCCGGCCTGATCGCCGACGGCATCCATGTGCATCCGGCGGTGATGCGGCTGGCGCTGGGGGCGCGGCCCGAGGGCATCTTCCTGGTCAGCGATTGCATGGCCTTTGCCGGCACCGACCTGGCCGAGATGGAGCTGGGCGGCCGCAAGGTGCTGCGCCGCGACGGGCGGCTGACCCTGGCCGACGGCACGCTGGCCGGGGCCGACCTGACGCTGCCCCAGGCCATCGGCGTGCTGGTCCATCAGGTCGGCATCGCGCCGGAACGGGCGCTGCGCATGGCCTCGGCCGTTCCGGCGGCGCTGCTGGGCCTGCAGGACCGCTACGGCGCGCTGGCCCCCGGCCGCGCGGCCGATCTGGTGCTGCTGGACGAGGATTTCGGCCTGCGCGAGCATTGGCTGTCGCCTTGAACGCCGGGAAAGGCCGAGCGGAATGCGCGGTCTTTCCCTCGCCGGCCGGGCGTGCCAGACTTGGGCGGCGCGAAACCATGGATGAGGAATCCGATGAACGCCCCCCTGCCCGAGGCGGTAAAGAAGTCCGTTCTGCTGAACGGGCTGGCCCCCGACATGCGCGACAAGCTGCTGAAGGACGCCCAGCGCCGCAGCTATCGCGAGGGCGAGACCATCTTTCTGCAAGGCGATCCGGCGCGGGCGGTGTTCATCGTCCTGAACGGCTTCGTCAAGCTGTCGCGGCTGACGCCGAACGGAACCGAGGCGGTGGTGGCGATCCTGGGCCGCAACCGCAGCTTTGCCGAGGCGATGGTGCTGCGCGGCGAACCCTATCCGGTCTCGGCCGAGGCGATCTCGGACTGCACGCTCCTGCAGATCGACGGCGCCCGGCTGCGGCAGTTCCTGCTGGAGAACCAGGAATTCGCCATCAGGATGCTGGCCTCGACCTTCGTGCATCTGCAAGGGCTGGTGGACCAGATCGAAAGGCTCAAGGCCCATACCGGGGTGCAGCGCGTGGCGCAGTTCCTGGCCGACCTTTCCGATGCCGAGGCCGGCCCGACCGAGGTGCGGCTGCCCTATAACAAGCGGCTGATCGCCGGCCATCTGGGCATGCAGCCGGAAAGCCTGTCGCGCGCCTTCGCCCGGCTGCGCCAGCACGGGGTCGAGATCGAGGCCGACAAGGCCATCATCGCCGATATCGCCGAATTGCGCATGATGGCCATGGATTGACGGCCGCGGGCGCCGCAAGCTGCGAAGGCGCCGGGCCCCCGCGCCTCAGATGACATGCAGCCCCCAGATCAGCACCAGCCAGATCGCCAGCGGCACGGTGAAGGCGGCGCGCCAGCCCGTTGCCCGGTCGAGATGCAGAAAACCGGCAAGGATGGTGCGGGCCTTGAGCAGCGCCACCGCCAGCAGCGCCGCGGCGGCGGCGGGGCCGGGCACGAAGGCCAGCGCCGTGGTCGCGGCGGTCAGCGCCAGCAGCATCAGCCAGATGCGCGTCAGTCCCATCCCCTACCCCAGCAGATAGACGGGCGGCAGCAGCAGCACCCAGACCAGATCGACCATGTGCCAGAAGGCGGCGCCGGCCTGCACCTCCTCGGCGCGCAGCCGGATCGCCACCAGCGCCAGCACGCCGATGCCGAACAGCACATGCGCGGCGTGAAAGCCGGTCAGCAGGTAGTAGAAGGTGAAGAACGGGTGACTCTCCATGCCCAGGCCGGCACGCAGGTCGCCGGCATATTCCACCGCCTTCACCGCCAGAAAGCCCGCGCCGCCCAGCGCCGCCAGCGCCAGCCCGACGCGCGCCCGGCGCCGGTCGCCCAGGCGGCAGGCGCGCTCGGCCCGGGCAGCAAAGAAGCCCGAGGTGACCAGGATCGCCGTGTTCAGCGCCGCCATCCAGCCATGCAGCTGCGCCTGTGCCGCGGCAAAGCCGGCCGGGTCGGTCAGCCGGACCGCAGCCATGGCGGTGATGCCGGCGGCAAAGACCAGCAGTTCGGATGCGATAAGCACCCAGATGATCGGCTCGCCCGGCAGGTCCTGGACGCGCATCACGCCACCAGTTGCCGATAGATCACCGGCAGCGCCGCCAGCAGCCGGTCGGGATGCGGGATCAGCGAAAAGCCGCCCTGGCCGAAGATGCGGGGAAACCAGCTTTTCCCGTCGCGGTCCACGGTGATGCCGTGCACGGCATGGCCGGCCATGCGCGCCTCGCGCACGGCGCGGGCGCTGTCCTCGATGCCGTGGCGGCCCTCGTAATGGTCAAGGTCGTTGGGCTTGCCGTCGGTGATGACCAGCAGCAGCCGCCGGCTGCCGGCCTGGGCCGAAAGCCCGGCCGAGGCATGGCGGATGCCGGCCCCCAGCCTTGTATAGAAGCGCGGCCGCAGCCCGGCGATGCGCCGCTCGACCGCCGCGCCCATCGGCTCGTCGAAAGCCTTGCAGGCGCTCAGGAACACCCGGTCGCGTTTCAGCGAGGAAAAGGCGTTGATCGCGAAGCGGTCGCCGCAGGCATCCAGCCCCCAGGCCAGCGCCGCCAGCGCCTCGCGCTCGATCTCGATCACCGCGCGGCCCGTCACCGCGCTTTCGGTCGAGCGCGACACATCGAGCAGGATCGACACCGCAAGATTGCGCGCCAAGGGCCGGGACTGGCGCCAGATCCGGTCGCTGCCCTGCCCGGTCGCGCGCAGGTCGGCGGCGGCGCGCACGGTCAGCTCTGCATCCAGCTCCTCGCCGTCGCGATGGCCGGTCGAGGTCAGGCGGCCGGGGCGCAGGGCCTCGAACTGGCGGCGCACGGCGCGGATGCGTGCCTGCGCGCCGGGATCGGGGATCGGCGCCTCGTCATGCTCGGGCGCGCGGTTTTCCAGCACGCGCACATGATGGGCCAGGTAGCGCCCGCGCCGCGCATCCCATTCGGGATAGGTGTGGATGCCGGCGACAGCCTCAAGATCCGCGTCCTCGGGCGCAAGATCGAGATGCAGCCGCAGACGCGTCGCCGGGGCCTTCGACACCTGGCCAAGGCCCAGTTCCTCCTGATCCTCGGCCGCCTTCTTCGCATCGTCCTGATCGTCATCGTCGACATGCCGGTTGAGGTTCATCAGATCGGCCCAGCTCAGCAGGGCCTCGAACTTGTGCAGGATCAGGCTGTCGCGGCGCTGCGGCTGATCGCTGCGACGGCGGCGGGCGCGGAACATGCGCGCGCTGGCCGGATCGGCGGCGATGCCGTCGGGCGCCTCGCCCGGCGCGGCGGCGAGCGCCGTCTCGGGCAGGGCCAGATCGGGCCACAGCGGCACCGGCCGCATCGGGCGATAGCCGCGCGGCGCCTGCGCCTGCGGATCGTCCAGCGCCGCCAGCCAGTCGCGGGCCAGCGGCGGCAGCGGCGCCGGATCGCCCAGCAGATGCCGGGCCAGCGCCTCGACCGCCGCCTCGGCCGGCGGCAGCGCGGCGCGGGGGCGCAAGGACAGCACCAGTTCGGCAAGGTCGTCGTAAAGCCCGGTCAGGCCCGGCGCATCCTCCAGCGTGGCGGCGACGGCCCGCTGCGCCGCGCCCAGCCGTGCCAGGTCGCGGCGCAGCGGATCGCCCTGCGCGGGCACCATACTGCCATGCGCCGCGCAAGCTGCGAGCCACAGGAAAAGCGCGCCGTTCGCCTGGCGCGATGGCAGCGCCGACAGCCGCTCCGGCAGGCGCAGGATCTCGCCGTCGAAGCTGGCATGCGGCGTCAGTTCCGCCACCGTGCCCAGCCGGCGGCGCCAGCCGATGCGATGCCGCGACGCCTGGGCGGCGGCGGGCCGGATCTCGACCGCCGCACCGCCGCCCAGCCCCCGGAACAGCACCGCGAGCCGCCCCGAGACCTCGGAAAGCGCCACCGCCTGATCCTCGAATTCCTGCGGCGCACCGAAGCCGCTGGCCCAGACATGCCAGAGCTTGCCGACGGTTTCCTCGGGCTCCCAGGGTTCAAGGTCCAGACCCATGGCACGCTCTCCTTTCAGCCGAAGATCGCCGCGACCAGGTCGCGCAACCCGCGCTTGACCTCGGCATCGTCGGTCAGGGGCTCGATCATCGCCGCCTCGATGGCGCGGTCGATCGGCATGCCGCCGGCGATCAGGCTGGCGGCATAGACCACCAGCCGGGTCGAGACGCCCTCTTCCAGATCCTGGCCCTTGAGGCCGCGGATCTTGCCCGCCAGCCGCACCAGCCCGGTCACGCGGTCGCGGTCGAGCCTGCTTTCCCGGGCGACGATCTCGGCCTCGCGCGCCGGTTCGGGAAAGTCGAACTCCATGGCCACGAAACGCTGCCGGGTCGAGGGTTTCAGCGTTTTCAGGATGTTCTGATAGCCGGGGTTGTAGGAGGCGACCAGCATGAAGCCGGGCGCCGCCTCGATCTCTTCGCCGGTGCGGTCGATGGGCAGGATGCGGCGGTCGTCGGTCAGCGGGTGCAGCACCACCGTCACGTCCTTGCGCGCCTCGACCACCTCGTCGAGATAGCAGATCGCGCCCTCGCGCACGGCGCGGGTCAGCGGGCCGTCGGTCCAGACCGTCTCGCCGCCCTTGAGCAGGTAGCGCCCGATCAGGTCGGCGGCGGACAGGTCGTCATGGCAGGCCACGGTATAAAGCGGCCGGCCCAGCCGCGCCGCCATATGGGCGACAAAGCGGGTCTTGCCGCAGCCGGTCGGGCCTTTCAGCAGCACCGGCAGGTCGTTGGCGGCGGCGGCCTCGAAGACCGCGACCTCGTCGCCCTGCGGCAGGTAGAAGGGGGCGTCGGCCGCCCCGTTCCGTTCGGTTTTCACATGCGCGTTCATGGCTTACTCCGCGGCCTCCAGATGGCCGTCCTTGTGCGATTGCACCGGCCCGGGCACGACGACCTCGCGGCGCGGGAACAGCACCGCATAGATGAACAGCAGCGCGCCCAGCACCACCGCCACGCCCGAGCCGAAGCGCATCCAGTAGAACAGCGCCAGCCCGTCCTGCACGTCCATGAAGAACCCGCCCTCGACGCGCTGCAGATGGGTCTGCACCGTTCCGGCGAAGGTCAGCGTCACCGTCATGAACACCATGCCCGAGGACATCAGCCAGAACGAGGCCATGTTCAGCACCTGGTTGTAGGGGTCGCGGTTCTTCATCAGCGGCATGCAATAGGTCACAAGCGCCAGCACCAGGCAGACATAGGCGCCATAGAAGGCCAGGTGGCCATGCGCGGCGGTGATCTGCGTGCCGTGGGTATAGTAGTTCACCCCGTGCAGCGTGTGCAGGAAGCCCCAGACCCCGGCCCCGAAGAAGGCCAGCACGGTGCAGCCCAGGCTCCAGACCAGCGCGGCCTTGTTGGGATGGTCGCGCCGGCCCTTCCAGACCATGACGAAGGCAAAGGACATCATCGCGAAGAAGGGCACGATCTCGAAGCTCGAGAAGATCGAGCCGATCCACTGCCAGTAAGCCGGCAGGCCGATCCAATAGTAGTGGTGCCCGGTGCCCAGGATGCCCGAGAACAGCGCCGTGGCGACGATGACGTAAAGCCATTTCTCGACCACCTCGCGGTCCACGCCGGTCAGCTTGAGCATCAGGAAGGCGAGGATGGCGGCCATGATCAGCTCCCAGACGCCCTCGACCCACAGGTGGATGACCCACCACCAGTATTGCTTGTCCAGCACCAGGTTCGCCGGGTTGTAGAAGGCGAAGAGCCACAGCAGCACCAGCCCCCACAGGCCCATCAGCAGCACGTTGGTCACCGCCGTCCGCCGCCCCTTCAGCGCGGTCATGCTGACATTGTACATGAAGATCACTGCGGCGACGGCAATGCCGAGCTTGACCCATTTCGGCTGTTCCAGGAACTCGCGCCCCTCCTTGCCCAGCAGCCAGTGGCCGTGGAACAGGTCGAACAGATAGGTCACCACCACGCCCGCCGTGCCGAGCACGAAGATGCCCAGCTGGATCCAGGCCAAGAGCGGCGAATGGATCTCGCGCTCGGCCTCTTCGGGCAGGATGTAATAGGTGGCGCCGAAAAAGCCCAGGAGCAGCCAGACCACCAGGCTGTTGGTGTGCAGCATCCGGGCGATGTTGAAGGGCAAGAGCTCGGACAGGAAGTTCGGGCTGACATAGATCCAGCCCATGATCAGGCCGATCGTGACCTGCACGGCGAAAAGCACCATGGCCACAAGGAAATAGGCATAGGCGATGCGTTGCGATTGGTATCTCATCGGTGTTTCCCCCTCAGCCCGCCTCGTTCGGCGGCCAGTTCTGGGTGTTGATCGTGCCGGTAAACAGCAGGAAGTCGGTCAGCGCCCGGTATTCCTCGTCCGTCAGCTCGAAGCGGGGCATCTGGCGGCGGCCCTCGATGCCGGTGGGCATGGCTTCCATCCAGCCCTTCAGCGTCTCGACGGCGGTTTCGGGGTCGTCCTGCACGCCCCAGCGTTTCATGACATTGCCCAGTTCGGGCGCGAAATAGGCGCCCTCGCCCAGCAGCGTGTGGCAGTCGATGCAGGCGTTGCGTTCCCAGATATGCTTGCCCTCGGCCACCGAGGCCGTGAGCTGGCTTTCGTCCACGGCCCTGGTGCGGGCGTAGATATGGCTGTGCACCGTCAAGGCGCCAAAAATCAGAATGAAGAATATGGACCCGCCGTAGAAGACGTTCCGGGCCATGTTCTTGGTCATGATGTCGCTCATGACGCGGGTCCCTATCTGTTATTGTCGGATAATGCCTCACTGGACCCGGGGGCCGAGTCGTTCATTGACGGAAGTCAAGCGGCGAAAAACCTAGGCTTTTCCCGAAGGAATCCCGCCCGGCGCGGGGATCGCCAGCTCGATCCGGCAGCCCGGCAGCCGCGCCAGCGCCGCGCGGACCGCCACGGAGGGCATCAGGCAAAGCGCGGTCGAAAGACCGTCCGCCAGCGCCGCGCTGTCGGCGCTGACCGAAACCGTGTCCCAAAGCGGCGCCCCGCCGCCGGGCGCCAGGATATGCGGCAGGCCCCGCGGCCCGATCAGCGTGCCGCCGGGGGAAGAGGTGGCCAGCGCCCGCCCGGCCAGCCGGATGCGGCGATGCTCGCGCCCCGCGGCATCGGCCAGTCCCACGCGCCAGCCCCGCGGTCCCAGCGCCCGGATCTCGCCCGCGTCGATCAGAAGGTCGGTCAGGTCGTGGCGCGCGGCGGCCTCGGCCAGCCGGTCGGCGGCCCAGCCCTGGGCAAGGCCGTTGAAGGTCAGCGCCATGCCGGGGCGGGCCAGTCGCACCTCGGCCTGCGACCAGGCGACCGCATCCCAGCCGGTCAGGGCGCGGGCCGCCGCCTCGTCCCCGCCCCGGGCCCGCGCCAGCCACAGCGGCTGCACGGTCGGGTCGAAGGCGCCGCCGGTGGCGCGGTGCAGCCGGTCGGACAGGGCCAGCAGTTCCACCATTCCGGCCGCGGGAAAACGCAGCCGCCCGTCGCGGTTCAGCCGCACCAGATCGGAATCGCGATGCAGCGAGAACAGGCTTTCGACATGGGCCAGCAGCCGCGCCGCCTCGGCGAAGAAGCCGCGGGCCTGCGCCGGGCTTGCGCCGTGCAGCCGCAGGGCGACATCGGCGCCCATGGCGCGGCCCTGCCATTCCTCGGGCGCGGCCTTCGCCATGGCGGGCAGCGCGGCGCAGGCGGTCAGCAGCAGGAAGCGGCGGCGGTTCATGGCGCATCTCCGGCCGGGGCGGCGCTGCGGGCGCGGCGTTTCAGCACCGGGCAGGTGCCGGGGTCGTTCATCACCACCTGGCAGCGCAGGCACAGCACGCATTCGTTGGGATTGATCCGGCCCAGGGGGTCGATGGCGCCGACGGTGCATTTCGTCTCGCATAGCCGGCATTCGCGGCCGCATTGCGGACGGCGCTTGAGCCAGTCGAAGATCTTCAGCTTGGCCGGGATCGCCAGCCCCGCCCCCAGGGGGCAAAGGTAACGGCAATAGAACCGCTCGATGAACAGCCCGCCGGCCAGCACCGCAAGCGCGAAGAGCACGAAGGGCCAGGCGCGCAGGAAGCGCATCGAGATCGCGGTCTTGAACGGCTCGACCTCGGCCAGGATCAGCGCCTGCTCCATGCTGTAGAAGCTCAGCGCGACGATGGCGACGAACAGCGTGTATTTGATCACCCAAAGCCGCTCGTGCAGCGCCTGCGGCACGGCGATCTGCCGCACCCCCAGCCGCTGGGCGGCGGCATTGGTCAGTTCCTGCAGCGCGCCGAAGGGGCAGAGCCAGCCGCAGAACACGCCGCGGCCCCAGAACAGCAGCCCCAGCGCCACGGCGGACCAGATCAGGAAGATGATCGGCTCGATCAGGAAGGTCTCCCAGCGAAAGCCGGAGAGCAGCGCGTTCAGGAAGGCCACCACCTGCACCACCGAAAGCTGGCCGTTCAGCCCCCAGCCCAGCACGAAAAGCGTGGTGGCCAGAAAGCCCAGCCGCACCCGGCGCCACAGCACGGGCCGGCGCACCAGCGCCTCTTGCCCGAACAGGATCAGCGCCAGCACGAACAGCATGGCCCCGACCACGGCGATGCCGGGGATCTTCTTCAGCCAGAACTCCTGCCACAGCGGGACGCTCTCGGGCTCGGCTGCGGCGAAGGCTTCGGGCAGGCGGATGGTGGCGCGGATGGGCAGCGCGGCCTCTCCTCCCGCCGCCAGCGGCCGGGTCGCGCTCACCACCAGATCGAAGGGCCGGCGCGGGTCGATGCCGCCGGCGGCGGGGTCGATGTTCAGCCGGAACAGGCTGATTTCCTTGAAGGCGGGCGCGTCGGGCAGCGCCAGCTTCTCGACCATGACGAAATCGCCGTCGCCCGGTTCGATCCGCAGCGCGCCCTGTTCGAAACCGATGCGCTCGAACCGGCCCGAGCGGCGCCATTCCGTGCCGCGCGGACTGTAAAGCCCGCGCGACAGCACCGCGACCAGCGCCTGACCGGGTTGCAGCGCGCCCGCGGCGGCGGTGAACGCCTGCGCGCCCAGCAGGTTGCGGCCGACGGTCGGCGGGTCGATCAGCCCGGCATAAAGCTCCAGGAACGGCGCGTCCGAAGGCTCGACCGGCACCTTGGCGCCGGCAAAGGCGCGCGCCGCCTCGGCCATCGAGACCGTGACATGGCCGAACGCCCCCTCGGCCAGCAGATCGGCCCAGGTCGCGGGGCGGTAGCCGACGCGGTCGATGCCGCCGCCGCCCAGCCCCTGCGCCTGCGCCAGCACCCGGGCGCTGCGCAGGATGCCGTCGCGGATCACCCCGGTCGAGACCGTGGCGCGCGAGATCACCTCGGGCAGCGCCTGGCCGTCTCCCGGCCCCTGCGACAGATCGACGCCCCGGAAGCCGTCCACATAGGCGGCGATATGCGCCTCGGAAATGCCGAGGCTCAGCACCGGCTCGGTCTGGCGCACCAGTTTCGCGCCGGCAATGGCGCCCTGCGGCGTCACCGCGACCAGCACGTCCAGCGGCTTGCCGGAATAGCCGGCGGTCGCCGCGATCTCCCAGGTCGAGCCGATCATGCCCAGCGCCCGGCCGTCGCGGCTGACGTTCCAGCCCGGCACCGGCGTTTCGCGGCGGTCCAGCATCACCGGCCCGTCCGCGTCGAACAGCGCCTGCGCCAGCGCCGCATCGGGAACGGAAAGCGGCTCGGGCCGCGCCGGAAGCGCCAGCAGGACCAGCGCCAGCAGCGCCAGCAGCAGGCGGCAGGGGGCAAGGGATAGATCGCCGGGCATCGCCATCCGCATCCGTGGTTGCCCGCCCCTGATCGCGCAAATGCCGCACCCCGACCTTAACAAAGGTCAAAGCCCCGCGCGCGAAATGCGCCCAGGAACGGCTTGAACGCGCCAGCAAATAGGAAAGCCAGATGAGACAAAGGACTCCAATCGCCAGACCGGGCCTGCTGGCCTCGGCAGCCCTGGCCCTTGTCCTTGGGCCGCTTGCGGCTATCGCACAGGAACAGGCCCCCGCCGCCAAGGACCCCAAGGCCGCGCTGGAAGATCACCAGACCAAGACCGACAACCGATACGAACCCTCGCTGGACAATCTGGCGCAGCAGGACGTGGCCGCCCCCGGCGCGCCCGAGGGCATCCCGGCCCTGTCGGACGCCCAGTATAACGAGGCCAACAAGATCTATTTCGAACGCTGCGCCGGCTGTCACGGCGTGCTGCGCAAGGGCGCGACCGGCAAGGCGCTGACCCCCGACCTGACGCGCGAGCTGGGCTTCGACTACCTGCAGACCTTCATCACCTACGGCTCGCCGGCGGGCATGCCGAACTGGGGCACTTCGGGCGAGCTTTCGGCCGAACAGGTCGACCTGATGGCGAACTACCTGCTTCTGGACCCGGCCGCGCCGCCGGAATTCGGCATGAAGGAGATGCGCGAGACCTGGAAGGTCCATATCGCCCCCGAGGACCGGCCCCAGGCGCAGGAGAACGACTGGGATCTGGACAACCTGTTCAGCGTCACCCTGCGCGACGTGGGCCAGATCGCGCTGATCGACGGCCAGTCCTACGAGATCAAGTCGGTGCTGGATACCGGCTATGCGGTCCATATCAGCCGCCTCTCGGCCTCGGGCCGCTACCTGTTCGTCATCGGCCGCGACGGCAAGGTCAACATGATCGACCTGTGGATGAAGGAACCCGCCACGGTGGCCGAGATCAAGATCGGCTCGGAGGCGCGTTCCATCGAGACCTCGAAGATGGAGGGCTGGGAGGACAAATACGCCATCGCCGGGGCCTATTGGCCGCCGCAATACGTCATCATGGACGGCGAGACGCTGGAGCCGATGAAGATCCAGTCCACGCGCGGCATGATCTATGACGAGCAGGAATACCACCCCGAGCCGCGCGTCGCCGCGATCCTCGCCAGCCATTACCGGCCCGAGTTCATCGTCAACGTCAAGGAGACGGGCAAGATCCTGCTGGTCGACTATACCGACCTCAAGAACCTCAAGACCACCGAGATCGAGGCGGAACGCTTCCTGCATGACGGCGGCCTGGACGGCTCGCACCGCTACTTCATCACCGCCGCCAACGCCCGCAACAAGCTGGTGGTGATCGACACCAAGGAAGGCAAGCTGGTCGCGATCGAGGATACCGGCGGCCAGACCCCGCATCCGGGACGCGGCGCGAACTTCGTCCACCCGACCTTCGGCCCGGTCTGGGCGACCTCGCATATGGGCGACGATTCGGTGGCGCTGATCGGCACCGATCCCGAAGGCCATCCGGACAATGCCTGGAAGATCCTGGACAGCTTCCCGGCGCTGGGGGGCGGTTCGCTGTTCATCAAGACGCACCCGAATTCGCAATATCTCTATGTCGATGCGACCCTGAACCCCGAGGCCGAGATTTCCGGCTCGGTCGCGGTCTTCGACATCAAGGCGATGACCGGCGACGGCTCGGACCCCGAATTCGTCACCCTGCCCATCGCCGAATGGGCCGGCATCACCGAGGGCCAGCCCCGCGTCGTGCAGGGCGAGTTCAACAAGGAGGGCACCGAGGTCTGGTTCAGCGTCTGGAACGGCAAGGACCAGGAATCGGCGCTGGTCGTGGTGGACGACAAGACGCTGGAGTTGAAGCACGTCATCAAGGACGAGCGGCTGGTGACCCCCACCGGCAAGTTCAACGTCTACAACACCAAGACCGACACCTACTGAGCGGTCACGACCCAGGCGGGGGCGTTCGCGCCCCCGTCCAGGCAGATTTTCCGAGGGGGTCCGACATGGCCGGCAAGATGGTGACGAATGGCGCGGCGACAAGCGGGGCGGCGGCCCGACCGCCCGGCAAGACGGCGCGCGAGGCCGTGCAGGGCCTGGCCGCGCACGAGGCGGCGGCCCGGACGGCGGCATCCGGCGGGGGGGTGGGCCGCGTCCACCTGATCGGCGCCGGTCCCGGCGATCCCGAGCTGCTGACGCTGCGGGCCCTGCGGCTTTTGCAACAGGCGGACGTGGTGGTGCACGACCGGCTGGTCTCGGACGAGGTGATGGCCTGCATCCCCGCCCATGTCCGGCGCATCCCGGTGGGCAAGGCGGCGGGCTTCCACCCCGTCCCGCAAGAGCAGATCAACGCCCTGCTGGTCGAGCTGGGGCTTTCCGGCCTGACCGTGGCGCGGCTCAAGGGCGGCGATCCGACGATCTTCGGCCGCGGCGGCGAGGAGTTCGAGGCCGTGACCGCCGCCGGCATCCCCTGCGACTATGTGCCCGGCATCACCGCGGCGCAGGGGGCGGCGGCCTCGGCCCGCTTTCCGCTGACGCATCGCGGGCTGGCGACCGGGCTGCGCCATGTCACCGGCCACCGGGCGCGGGACGCGGCGCTGGATCTCGACTGGGCGTCGCTGGCCGATCCGCAGACCACGCTGGCCGTCTATATGGGCGCGGCCAACATGGCCGAGATCGCGGCCGAGCTGATCCGCCACGGCATGCCCTCCGACCTGCCGGTGCTGGCCGTGTCGCAGGCCAGCACCCCGCAAGAGCAGCGGCTGCACGCCACGCTTCAGGATATCCCCGACGCCCTCGCGCGCCGGCCGCTGCCGGCGCCGGTGCTGTTCATCCTCGGCCATGTCGCGGCGCTGGCCGAGGATTGCGCCCTGCCCCAGGGGGTCGGCCGCCCGGAATGGCGGCTGGTGGCGCATGGCTAGGCTGGCGCTCCTGCTGGCGCTGCTGGCCGGGACCGCGATCGCGGAACCGCCCGACGCCGCGCGGCAGGATCAGCTGCGCCATCTGGTGCGGCAGGATTGCGGCTCGTGCCACGGCTTGCGGCTGACCGGCGGGCTGGGCCGCCCGATCACCGCCGGGGCGCTGGCCGGGCGCGATGCCGAGGATCTGGCCGGCCTGATCCTGGACGGCATGCCCGGAACCGCCATGCCGGGCTGGCGCCCGCTGCTGACCGAGGACGAGGCGCGCTGGATCGCCGATTACCTTCTGACGACGGAGACGCAATGATGCTCAAGGCAATTCTCGCCGCCCTGATGATCGCCGCCCCGGCGCTGGCCGGGGAGCTGCGCGGCACCGGCGATCTGGGCCTGATCGTCGAGCGCGAGGCGGGCTCGCTGCTGGTCGTGGACCGCAGCGAACGCGCCGCGCTCGGCCGGATCGAGGGTCTGGGCGACCTGTCCCATGCCAGCCTGGTCTATTCCCCCGACGAACGCTTCGCCTATGTCTTCGGCCGCGACGGCGGGCTGACCAAGGTCGATATCCTGACCCGTCAGGTGGTCCGCCGCGTGGTGCAGGCCGGCAATTCCATCGGCGGCGCCATTTCGGACGACGGCCGGCTGGTCGCGGTCGCGAATTACGAGCCGGGCGGCGTCCGGGTCTTCGACGCCGAGACGCTGGAGCCGGTGGCGGATGTGCCGATGGGCTCGAAAACCGTGGGCATCGCCGATGCGCCGGGCTCGCGCTTCGTCGTCGCGACCTGGGACACGGGCGAGGTCTGGATCCTCGACCATGCCGCCGATCCGGCACAGCCTGCGGTGACGAAGCTGGAGGGCATCGGCGCCAATCCCTATGACGCGCTGCTGACCGGCGACGGCCGGCACTATATCGTCGGGCTGTTCGGCGAAAAGGGGCTGGTGCAGGTCGATCTGTGGCAGGACCCGCCCGAGGTCACGCGCTTCCTGCCCGATTACGGCAAGGACCAGCCGGACCTGCCGGTCTACAAGATGCCGCATCTGCAGGGCTGGACGCTGGCCGAGGGGGTCTTTGCCCTGCCCGCCGTGGGGCTGCACCAGCTGCTTTGGGTCGATGCCGACGGGCTGGCCGAGATCGCCCGCACCGACCTGGCCGGGCAGCCGGTCTTTGCGCTGGCCCGCCCCGACAAGCGCGAGATCTGGGTGAATTTCGCCCCGCCCGACAATGACAAGCTGCAGGTGGTGGACGCGCTGACCCATGAGGTCATCGACACGCTGACCCCCGGCAAGGGCGTGCTGCACATGGAGTTCGCCCCGCGCGGGCGCGAGGTCTGGCTGTCGGTCCGCGACGAGAACCGGGTCGAGATCCGCGACGCCCGCTCGCGCGCGGTGCTGGGCGAGATCGAGGCGCGCGCGCCCTCGGGGATCTTCTTCACCGACCGCGCGCATCGGACGGGGCTGTGACCATGGACGACCTGGACCTGCGCCTGCTCGACGGCTTCCAGCGCGACCTGCCGCTGGAGACCCGGCCCTTTGCCGCCATGGCCCACCGCCTCGGCACCAGCCAGGCCGAGGTCATCGCCCGCCTGACCCGGCTGCGCGACGAAGGCATCGTCTCGCGCATCGGCGCCACCTGCCGGCCGAACACCGCCGGCGCCTCGACGCTGGCGGCGCTGCGGGTGCCCGACCGGCGCATGGAGGAGGTCGCGGCGCTGGTCGGGGCCGAGCCGGGCGTCAACCATGCCTATCTGCGCGAGGGCAGCGAATGGAACCTGTGGTTCGTCGCCACCGCCCCCGATGCCGCGGCGCTGGCCGAAAGCCTCGCCCGGATCGAGGCGGCGACGGGCCTTGCCGTGCTGTCCCTGCCGCTGGTGCGCGCCTTCAACATCGACCTGGGCTTTCCGCTGATCGGCCCGCGCCGCGCCATGGCGCTGGACCGGCCCGCCGACCTGGACGCCCTGCGCCCGCGCGACCGCGCGCTGATGCAGGCGCTTTCGACCGGGCTGGCGCTGATCCCGCGCCCCTTCGTCGCGCTGGGACAGGCGCTTCACCGCAGCGAGGCCGAGGTGATCTCGCGCATCCGCGCGCTGGCCGAGGCGCGCATCCTGACCCGGGTCGGGGTGATCGTGAAGCATCGCGCACTTGGCTGGTGCGAGAATGCCATGGTCGTCTGGCGCCTGCCCGAAGCGGCCGTCGAAACCGCCGGCACCGCGCTGGCGGGGGTGCCGGGGGTGACGCTGTGCTATCAGCGGCGCTGCTTGCCCGGGCTGTGGAACTGGCCGCTGTTCTGCATGATCCACGCCCGTTCCCGCGCCGAGGCGATGGCCGTGCTGGCCGAGGCCCGCGCCCTGCCGGAACTGGCCCGCGTGCCGCATCGCATCCTGTTCTCGACCCGCTGCTTTCGCCAGCGCGGCGCCACCATCGAGGTCGCCGCATGAGCCGCCAGACCCTGCCGCCCGAGGCGCTGGACGATACCGACCGCGCCATCCTGAACCGCCTGCAAGAGGGGTTTCCCCTGACCCCGCACCCCTTCGACGATGCCGGCGCGGCGCTTGGCCTGACCGGGACCGCGCTGATCGAGCGGCTGGAACGGCTGCGCGAGATCGGCGCCATCACCCGCTTCGGCCCTTTCTACGATGCCGCGGCGATGGGCGGGGCCTTCTGCCTTTGCGCGCTCTCCGCGCCCGAGGCGGATTTCGACCGCATCGCCACGCTGGTCAACGCCCATCCCGAGGTGGCGCATAACTATGCCCGCGACCATGCGCTGAACATGTGGTTCGTGCTGGCCACCGCCACGCCCGAGGGCATCGGTGAAACCTGCGCAAGGATCGAGGCCGAGACCGGGTTGACCGTCTGGCGCTTTCCCAAGCTGCGGGAATTCTTCATCGGCTTCCGGGTGGCGGCATGACGGCGCTGGACGATACCGACCGCCGGCTGATCGCCGCCACCCAGGCCGGGCTGCCGCTGGTCGAGGCGCCCTATGCCCGGATCGCCGCCGATCTGGGCCTGACCGAGGCGCAGGTCATCGCCCGGCTGGCCGCCATGCAGGCCAAGGGCGTGATCCGCCGCATCGCCATCGCGCCCAACCATTACGCGCTGGGAATGACCGCCAACGGCATGAGCGTCTGGGACGTGGACGACGCGCGGGCGGAAGCCTTGGGCGAAAGGGTGGGCGCGCTGGATTTCGTGACGCATTGCTACCTGCGGCCGCGGGCGCCGGTCTGGCGCTACAACCTCTTCGCCATGCTGCACGGCCAGAGCCGCGCCGAGGTCGAGGACAAGCGCGCCCGGGTCCGCGCCCTGCTGGGCACCGCCTGCCGGGGCGACGACATCCTCTATTCCACCCGCATCCTGAAAAAGACCGGCCTGCGCCTGAAGGACGGCTAAGAAAGGCAAACCATGTTCCGCCTGACCCAATACATGCACCAGCTTCTGGACCCCTCGCCGCCGCGCCGCCGCAGCCGGCCGGATGCGGTCCGCCCGGTGGTGATCTGGAACCTGACCCGCAGCTGCAACCTGAAATGCCGCCATTGCTATACCGTCTCGGCCGACCGGCCCTTTCCCGGCGAGCTGACGCATGAGCAGGCCATGGCGGTGCTGCGCGACCTGTCGGATTTCCGCATCCCGGCGCTGATCCTGTCGGGGGGCGAGCCGATGTCGCGCTTCGACTTCTGGGAACTGGCCGAGGAGGCGCGGCGGCTGGACTTCCGCCACCTGTCGCTGTCCACCAACGGCACCAGGATCGACGCCGGCAACGTGGAGCGGCTGGCCGGGCTGGGCTTCGACTATGTCGGCATCTCGCTGGACGGGATCGGGGCGGTGAACGACTGGTTCCGCGGCGTCGAGGGGGCCTTCGACCAGGCGCTGGCCGGCCTGCGGGCCTGCAAGGCGCAGGGCATCAAGGTCGGCCTGCGCTTCACCATCACCGAGGGCAATGCCCATCACCTGCCCGCCATGCTGGACCTGTGCCGCGACGAGGGCGTGGACAAGTTCTACCTGTCGCATCTGGTCTATGCCGGCCGCGGCGACAAGCACCGGGGCGAGGATACCGAACATGCCCGCACCCGCCGCGCCATGGACCTGCTGATCGCCCGCGCCTGGGAGGCGGTCGAGCGGGCCGAGCCGCTGGAGGTGGTCACCGGCAACAACGATGCCGATGCGGTCTATTTCCTGCGTTGGGCCGAGACGCGCTTTCCGCCGGCCGCCGTCGCGCATCTGCGCGCGCATCTGGAGGCCTGGGGCGGCAACTCCTCGGGCCTCGGCGTCGGCAATATCGACCCACAGGGCCGCGTCCATCCCGACACCTATTGGTCGGACTATACCTTGGGCTCGGTCAAGGAACGGCCGTTTTCCGCGATCTGGACCGGGGACGACCCGATCCTGGCCACGCTGCGCACCCGGCCGCGGCCGCTGAAGGGGCGCTGCGGCGCCTGCGCCTATCAGGCGGTCTGCGGCGGCAATACCCGCATCCGGGCGCTGCAACTGACCGGCGACCCCTGGGCCGAGGATCCGGCCTGCTATCTCTCGGGCTCCGAGATCGGCGCAGAGGGCGCCGACCTTGACCGCCTTGCCGTCACGCCTTTCCGGGGAAAAAGCCATGATCCGGCCCATCGCTTCCTTTAGCCTGCTGCTTCTGGCCCTGCCGCTGGCGACCCAGGCCGACCCGGCCGCCGACTATGCCGAGCATTGCGCCGCCTGCCATGGCGAGGATCGGCTGGGCGGCACCGGCCCGGCACTGATCCCCGAGACGCTGGGCCGCGTGCGCGGCATCGACGCGGTGATCGCCCAGGGCCGGGTCTCGACCCAGATGGAGGGCTTTGCCGACCGGCTGTCGCCCGAGGCCATCGCCGCGCTGGTCGGCTATGTCATCGCGCCGCTGGACCAGCGCCCGGACTGGAGCGCCGAGCAGATCGCCGCCAGCCGCGAGATGAATGCCGACTATCAACCGGCGGACAAGCCGGTCTTTGCCGCCGATCCGCTGAACATCACGCTGGTGGTCGAGACGGGCGACCATCACGTCAGCGTGCTGGACGGCGACACGTTCGAGGTTCTGGACCGCTTCGCCACCCCCTTCGCCGTGCATGGCGGGCCGAAATTCAGCCCGGACGGGCGCTTCGTCTACATCATGTCGCGCGACGGCTGGGTGCAGAAATACGATATCTGGTCGCTGGCCGAGGTCGGCCGCATCCGCGCCGCGCTGAACAGCCGCAACATCGCCATCAGCCCGGACGGCCGGCGCATCGCGGTGGCGAACTACCTGCCGGAAAGCCTGACCATCCTGGATTCGGACCTGAACCCGCTGCGGCTGATCGACACGCAGGTCGGCGGCATCCCCAGCCGGGTCAGCGCCGTCTATCAGGCGCCGCAGCGCCACAGCTTCGTGCTGGCGCTGAAGGACGCGCCCGAGATCTGGGAGGTCGCGACCGCCGACCTGTCCATCCGCCGCATCCCCATCGACGAGCCGCTGGACGATTTCTTCTTCTCGCCCGACTATCGCCAGCTGATCGGCGCCAACCGCGACGGCGACAAGGGCGTGGTGATCGACCTGGACGACGGGCACAAGGTGGCGGAGCTGCCCCTGCCGGGGATGCCGCATCTGGGCTCGGGCATCACCTGGGAACGCGACGGCCGCCGGGTCATGGCTACCCCGCATCTGGGCGAGGGCGTGCTTTCGGTCATCGACATGCAGGACTGGAGCCTGGTCAAGCAGATCAAGACCGACGGTCCCGGCTTCTTCCTGCGCGGCCATGCCACCAGCCCCTATGTCTGGGCGGACGTGTTCTTCGGCCCGCACAAGGACGAGATGCACATCATCGACAAGCAGACGCTGGAGATCGTCAGGACCCTTGCGCCCTTCCCGGGCCAGACCTTCGCCCATAGCGAATTCACCCGCGACGGCAGCCATGTGCTTGTCTCGTTGTGGGAGGACGAGGGCGCGGTCGTGGTCTATGATGCCAGGACGCTGGACGAGGTGAAACGGCTGCCGATGCGCAAGCCTTCGGGGAAATACAATGTCTGGAACAAGATCACCTTCGAGGACGGAACCAGCCACTGACGGCTGGCCCGCCTGGAAACTGGCGCTGCTGTTCTATCCCTTCGCGGCGGCGGCGGTCTGGATCAACCTGTTCATGCTGTCGCTGCTGGCCAGCTGGACCGGCCTGCCGGTGCTGGCACCGCTGCGGGCGGCCGGGGCCGCGCTGGTGCTGGGCGTGCCGGCGGCCTGGGCCTCGGGGCGCTGGATCCGCGGCCTGATGGACCGCGCCCGCCCGCGCGGCTGAACGGCCGAGGCACCTTGGGCAGGATCATAACTAAATATTATCATAGCCATACAAACATATAAATTCCAAGTATTTTTAAAGCTGCTAGAACCTGTCGGCAGAGGGAGTGCAGATTCGCACGAGCCATCCGCTGCGGTCGCATGGCGGCCGCAGTCCGCACCCGGTATCTGCGCCGCCCCGGCGGCACGACCCAGCAAAGGAGAGCGATCATGGACGGAAACGACATCAAGACCACCGGCAAGTGCCCGGTGATGCATGGCGGGATGACCGCGATGGGCAGCTCGGTCATGGCGTGGTGGCCGAACGCGCTGAACCTCGACATCCTGCATCAGCACGACAGCAAGACCAACCCGCTGGGCAAGGATTTCAACTATCGCGCAGAGCTGCAGAAGCTGGACGTCGAGGCGCTGAAGGCAGACCTGCGGGCGCTGATGACCGACAGCCAGGACTGGTGGCCGGCCGATTACGGCAGCTATGTCGGCATGTTCGCCCGCACCGCCTGGCATGCCGCCGGCTCCTACCGCACCTCGGACGGCCGGGGCGGCGCCAATACCGGCAACCAGCGTTTCGCGCCGCTGAACAGCTGGCCCGACAACGTCAATACCGACAAGGGCCGCCGCCTGCTGTGGCCGATCAAGAAGAAATACGGCAACAAGATCAGCTGGGCCGACCTGATCGTGCTGGCCGGCACCATCGCCTATGAGCAGGCCGGGCTCAAGACCTATGGCTTCGCCTTCGGCCGCCAGGACATCTGGCACCCCGAGAAGGACACCTATTGGGGCGATGAAAAGGAATGGCTGGCGCCCAGCGATGCCCGCTATGGCGACGTCCAGAATCCCGGCACGCTGGCCAACCCGCTGGCCGCCGTGCAGATGGGCCTGATCTACGTCAACCCCGAGGGGGTGAACGGCAAGTCCGACCCGCAGGCCACCGCCTACCAGATGCGCGAGACCTTCGCCCGCATGGGCATGAACGACGAAGAGACCGTGGCGCTGACCGCCGGCGGCCACACCGTCGGCAAGTGCCACGGCAATGGCAGCGCCGCCGACCTGAGCCCCGACCCCGAAACCGCCGGTCCCGAGTTCCAGGGCCTGGGCTGGATGAACACCAAGGGCCGCGGCATCGGGCGCAACACCGTGGTCTCGGGCCTGGAAGGCGCCTGGACCACCAACCCGACCCAATGGGACAACGGCTTCTTCCAGATGCTGTTCAAGCATGAATGGACGCTGACCCACAGCCCGGCGGGCGCCTCGCAATGGCAGCCGATCTCGATCGCGGAAGAGGACATGCCGGTCGATGTCGAGGACCCCTCGATCCGCGTCATGCCGATGATGACCGATGCCGACATGGCCCTGAAGGTCGATCCGATCTATCGCGAGATCTCGCTGCGCTTCATGAACGACTTCGAGGCGTTCAGCGATGCCTTCGCCCGCGCCTGGTTCAAGCTGACCCATCGCGACATGGGGCCGAAATCGCGCTACCTGGGCCCGGACGTCCCGGCCGAGGACCTGATCTGGCAGGACCCGATCCCCGAGGGCAGCAAGACCTACAACATCGCCGGGCTCAAGGCGCGCATCGCCGACAGCGGCCTGACCATCGCCGAGATGATCGCCACCGCCTGGGACAGCGCGCGGACCTTCCGCGGCTCGGACATGCGGGGCGGGGCCAATGGCGCGCGCATCCGCCTGGCGCCGCAGAAGGACTGGGAGGGCAACGAGCCCGAGCGCCTGGCCCGCGTGCTAGCGGTGCTTGAACCGCTGGCGGCCGAATTCGGCGCCAGCCTGGCCGACACTATCGTGCTGGCCGGCAATGTCGGGGTCGAACTGGCGGCCAAGGCGGCGGGCTTCGACATCGAGGTGCCCTTCGCGCCGGGCCGCGGCGATGCCACCGCCGAGATGACCGATGCCGAAAGCTTCGCGGTGCTGGAGCCGATCCACGACGGCTATCGCAACTGGCTGAAGCAGGACTATCTGGTCAGCCCCGAGGAGCTGATGCTGGACCGCACCCAGCTGATGGGCCTGACCGCGCCCGAGATGGTGGCGCTGGTCGGCGGCATGCGGGTCCTGGGCACCAACCATGGCGGCAGCCGCCACGGCGTCTTCACCGACCGCGTCGGCCAGCTGACCACGGATTTCTTCGTGAACCTGACCGACATGGGCAACAGCTGGAAGCCGCTGGAAAACGGCCTCTACGAGATCCGCGACCGCAAGACCGACGCGGTGAAATGGACGGCCACGCGGGTCGACCTGGTATTCGGCTCGAACTCGATCCTGCGCTCCTATGCCGAGGTTTACGCCCAGGACGACAATGCCGGCAAGTTCGTCAACGATTTCGTCGCCGCCTGGACGAAGGTGATGAACGCGGATCGCTTCGATCTGCAAGCCTGATCGGGTCCGGCACTTCCGGGACGGGAACGTCCCGGGGGGCCTGTTTGCGTAACGATTGCAGCCCGGGGCCCGGCGACGGTTCCCGGGTGTTTTCATCAGCGGCAGGGTGCGCAGGCACCGGCCGGCATGGCCTTGCGCGGCCGCCCCCGCTGCCGCCGGCATGAGCGGCCGGCATGAGCGGCCGGCGGCCCCGCCCGGACCATTCGTCACAGGAAGCTTTGCGGGTCGATATCGACGGCAAGCCGCAGGTTGGCCGGCGGCTTCGGCGCCCGGGCCAGCCATTGCGCGATGGCGCCCTGCACCGGCGCCTGGCGCGGCGCGCGGATCAGCATCCGCACCCGATAACGCGCGCGGATGCGGGCGATGGGCGCGGGCGCCGGGCCGAATAGTTCGGCGCCGATGCTGCGCAGCGGCTCGGCGCGGCGGGCCAGGTCGCGGGCATAGTCCTCGACCACCGGCTGGTCGGGATGCGACAGGATGATCCCCGCCAGCCGGCCGAAGGGCGGCATCCCCGCCGCCTGCCGCGCCGCCGCCTCGGCATCCCAGAACGCCTCGTCCTCGCCCGAGAGGATGGCGCGGATCACCGGATGCTCGGGCTGATAGGTCTGCAGAAGCGCCAGCCCCCGCGCATCGCCGCCCTCGCGCCCGGCCCGTCCCGCCACCTGCCGCATCAGCTGGAAGCTGCGCTCGGCCGCGCGCAGGTCGGCGCCCTGCAGGCCCAGGTCGGCATCGATCACGCCCACCAGCGTCAGGCGCGGGAAGTTGTGGCCCTTGGCGACGATCTGCGTGCCGATGATGATATCGGTCCCGCCCGCGCCGATCTCGGCGATTGCCTCCTTCAGCGCCCGCGCCGAGTGGAACAGGTCCGAGGACAGCACCGTCGCCTTCGCCTCGGGGAAACGCTCGGCCACTTCCTCGGCCAGCCGTTCCACCCCCGGCCCGATGGCGGTCATCTTGCCCTCGACGCCACAGGCGGGACAGGCGGTCGGGATCGGCTTGGTCGCGCCGCATTGGTGGCAGACCAGGCGGTTCTGGAAGCGGTGCTCGACCATGCGGGCGTCGCAATGGTCGCAGCCGATCTGCTGGCCGCAGGCGCGGCAGGCGGTGATCGGCGCATAGCCGCGCCGGTTCAAGAACAGCAGCGACTGCTCGCCGCGTTCCTTGCGGGCGCGGATTTCGGCGGCAAGCCGGGGGCTGATCCAGCGGCCCTTCTCCATCTCCTGCTGGCGCAGGTCGATGGTGCCCATCTCGGGCAGGTCCGCCGTGCCATAGCGCGCCCGCAGGTCCAGGCGGCGATATTTCCCCGAGGCCGCATTCACCCAGCTTTCGACCGAGGGCGTGGCCGAGGCCAGCACCACCTGCGCCTGCTCGACGCTGGCGCGCAGCACCGCCATGTCGCGGGCGCTGTAATAGACCGTATCCTCCTGCTTGTAGCTGGAATCGTGCTCTTCATCGACGACGATCAGGCCCAGATCGGCAAAGGGCAGGAACAGCGCCGAACGCGCGCCCACCACCAGCCCGACATGGTTTTGCGCCGCCATGGTCCAGAGCCGCCGGCGTTCGCTGCGGGTGATGCCGGAATGCCATTCCCCGGGCCGGGCGCCGAAGCGCGCCTCGACCCGGTCGAGGAACTCGGCCGACAGCGCGATCTCGGGCAGCAGCACCAGCGCCTGCCGGCCCTGCCGCAGGCATTCCGCGACCGCCTCAAGGTAAACCTCGGTCTTGCCCGAGCCGGTGACGCCACGCAGCAGCGTGGTGCCATAGCCACGGCTCTTCAGCGCCGCGCGCAGGGTCTCGGCCGCCTCAAGCTGATCGGGGGCCAGCGGCTTGCCCGGCAGGCCGGCGTCCAGCCGCGGATAGGGCACGTCGCGCGGCGCCAGCACCTCGGCCAGCGTGCCGGCCTTGACCAGCCCCTGCACCACCGACGCGCTGACCCCGGCCAGCTGCGCCAGCTCGCCCGGGGCGAAGCCGGCGCCGCCGTGATCCTCGATCACCCGGAGCACGGCGGCGCGGGCATCGGTCATGCGCGCGGGCTCCAGCCCGGCGCGATGGATGATGCGGCGCGCCGAGGGCGGCTGGTCCAGATCCGGCGCCCGCGTCGCCATGCGCAAAAGCGAGGGCAGCGGCGTCAGCGTGTATTCGCCCATCCGGGCCAGGAACTCGATCATCCCCGGCGCCAGCGGCGGCGCATCGATCAGCCGCGCCACCGGCCGCAGCTTCGCCGCGTCGAAATCGCCGATCCCCGGCCCCCAGACCGCGCCCATCACCCGGCGCGGGCCCAGCGGCACCACCACCAGCTGGCCCAGCCGCACGCCGCCCTCGGGCGCGAGATAGTCGAGGATGCCGACCACCTCCTGCGTCAGCACCGCGATGCGCGCGCCATGGGGATAGAAGAGCGGCGGGGCCATTTCAGACCGGCAGCGCCGCCCAGCCGATCAGCAGCAGCAGCGGCCAGTTTCCCACCAGGAACGGACCGGCGGCCAGGGCCGGCAACAGGGCGACGAGATCGGGCTGAAGGGCTTCCAAGTGCATTCCTCCTGCGGCAGCGGCGGATAAGCGTGATCCAAAAGGTCCGCCACTAGTGGCATGTCGGCGCCCTGCCCCGCAAGCCGGGCCCGCAAGCCGCGCAGGCCGGACTTCACGCGCCGGCTGTTATGCGCTAAACCCACGGCAAAACCGCAAGAAGGGCTCTCTCCCATGAAATTCTTTGTCGATACCGCCGACGTCGCCGCGATCCGCGAACTGAACGACCTTGGCATGGTGGACGGCGTCACCACCAACCCGTCGCTGATCCTGAAATCGGGCCGCGACATCCTGGAAGTCACCAAGGAGATCTGCGACATCGTCGAGGGCCCGGTCAGCGCCGAGGTCGTCGCCCTGAAGGCCGAGGACATGATCCGCGAGGGCGAGCACCTGGTGAAGATCGCCCCGAACATCACCGTCAAGGTGCCGCTGACCTGGGACGGGCTGAAAGCCTGCAAGGCGCTGTCGTCGCAGGGCCACAAGGTCAACGTGACGCTGTGCTTCAGCGCCGCGCAGGCGATCCTGGCCGCCAAGGCCGGCGCCACCTTCATCAGCCCCTTCATCGGCCGGCTCGACGACATCAATTTCGACGGCATGGAGCTGATCGCCCAGATCCGCGAGATCTATGACAATTACGACTTCCAGACCCAGATCCTGGCCGCCTCGATCCGCTCGGTGAACCACATCACCGACGCCGCCCGCATCGGCGCCGACGTCATCACCGCCCCGCCCGCGGTCATCAAGGCGATGGCGAATCACGTGCTGACCGACAAGGGGCTGGAGCAGTTCACCGCCGACTGGGCCAAGACCGGGCAGAAGATCGTCTGATGACCGAGCAGACCGCGGCCGAACTGACCGAGGAGATCCGCGCCCGGCTGCTGGCGCAGCCCGAGCTGATCCTCGCGGATCGCGACCTGATGCGCGCGCTGATCGGCGCGCGCGAGGCCGAGGTGGGCGAGAACGTCATCGACATCCGCGGCCGCGCCATGCAGGCGCTGGAATCGCGGCTCGACCGGCTCGAGGCGGCGCATGAATCGGTGATCTCGGCCGCCTATGACAACCAGTCGGGGATGAACACCATCCACCGCGCCGTGCTGTCGCTGCTGGAACCGACGGATTTCGAGGAGTTCCTGGAAAACCTCGACGTCGCCGTGGCGCCGATCCTGCGGGTGGAAACCCTGCGGCTGGTGATGGAATCGGGCGGCGAGATCCCGGCGCCGGAAGCCAGCGGCCCGCTGGTGATCTCGCCCTCCGGCACGGTGGCCCGGCTGATCTCGGGCGGGCGGCGGATGCCGCGCGGCGACGATATCGTGCTGCGCCGCCTGGCGCGCGAGACCCTGCCCTTCCATGGCGAGGCCCGCGCCCCGATCCGCTCCGAGGCGCTGCTGCCCATCGACCTCGGCCCCGGCCGCTTCCCGGCGCTGCTGCTGATGGGCTCGGCCGATCTGGGGCGCTTCAACCCGGCGCAGGGCACGGATCTTCTGCGCTTCTTCGGCCAGGCCTTCCGGCTGGTGCTGATCTCCTGGCTCAGGAAATGACCGGCGGGGCCGAGCCTTTGGCGCTGGCCCCGGCCATGGCCGACGATCTCGCACGCTGGCTCGACAGCGAACGCGCGACGCGCGACCGGTCCGACCACACGATCCGCGCCTATCAGGCCGACCTGCTGGCCTTCCTGGCCTTTCTCGGCGGCTATCACGGCACGCCCGCCTTGCCGGCGACGCTGGGCCAGCTGACGCAATCCGACATGCGCGCCTTTGCCGCCGCCGAGCGCGGGCGCGGGCTTTCGGCCCGCTCGCTGGCGCGCAGGCTTTCGGCGACGCGCAGCTTCATCCGCTGGATGTCGGACCGCCACGGCTTCGACGCCTCCAGGGCGCTGGCCTCGCGCGGGCCGAAATTCACCCGCTCGCTGCCGCGCCCGCTGGCCCCGGACCAGGCCGAGGCGCTGCTGGAAATCACCGGCGACACCCATCCCGAAGCCTGGATCGCCGCCCGCGATGTGGCGGTGCTGACGCTGCTCTGGGGCTGCGGGCTGCGCATCTCCGAGGCGCTGGGGCTGGACGGCGCCGACTGGCCGCTGCGCGAGGCGCTGACCATCCGCGGCAAGGGCGGCAAGGAACGCCAGGTGCCGGTGCTGCCCGCCGCCCGCGAAGCGATCGCCGAATACCTGCGCCTTTGCCCCTATCCGCTCGAACCGGCGGCGGCGCTGTTTCGCGGCGCGCGCGGCGGCCGGCTCAACCCGGCGCTGATCTCGGGGGCCATGCGCCACGCCCGGCAGGTGATGGGCCTGCCGCCAAGCGCGACGCCGCATGCCCTGCGCCATTCCTTCGCCACGCATCTGCTGGCGGCGGGCGGAGACCTGCGCACCATCCAGGAACTGCTGGGCCATGCCAGCCTGTCCACCACCCAGGTCTATACCGGCGTGGACGACGCCCACCTGCTGGCCGTCTATCGCGCCGCCCATCCCCGCGCCTGAACGGGTTCGCCGTTTCCCGAATACTTCCGCAATCCGCACCCGGCGCAGGGCGCGAAGGCCATCCCCGCTCCCGAATACTCGCCCGCCCGCGCTATCGGCCCGGCTTTACATTTCCCGAACGGCGCCCCAAAGGGGCGGCATGTTCGGACTCTCCCTCGACCTCGTGCTGCTGCTGGCCGGCGCCGCCTTCGCGGCCGGTTTCGTCGATGCCATCGCCGGCGGAGGCGGGCTCATCACCGTGCCCGCGCTGATGCTGGCCGGAGTGCCGCCCGCCCAGGCGCTGGCCACCAACAAGGTCCAGGGCGTGTTCGGCGCGGCGACGGCGGCGATCGCCTATGCGCGGCGCGGGCTGGTGGACCTGCGCGGACAGATCGGCGCGGCGGCGGTGGCCTTCGCCGCCGGGCTCTGCGGCGCGGCCCTGGTCACCTGGATCCCCACGCAGGCGCTGCGCTACGGGCTGCCGCTGGTGCTGATCGGCATCGCCGTATTCTTCGCGCTGAAGCCGGGGCTGGACGATACCGACCGCATGCGCCGCATCGCCCCGGCCGCCTTCACCGCCTGCGTGGTGCCCGTCGTGGCCTTTTACGACGGTCTGGTCGGCCCGGGAACCGGCTCGTTCTTCATGCTGGGCTTCGTCATGCTGGCGGGCTACGGCATCCTCAAAGCGACGGCGCATACGAAACTGCTGAACTTCGCCTCGAACCTCGGCGGACTGGTCGCCTTCGCCGCGGTGGGCAAGCCGCTCTGGCTGCTCGGCGGCGCCATGGCCGTGGCGCAGATCGCCGGCGCGATGCTGGGCGCGCGGCTGGCGATGCGGATCGGCGCGCGGGTGATCAAGCCGCTGCTGGTCGCCACCTCGACCGTTCTGGCGCTGCGGCTGATCTGGCAGCTTCTTTAGAAATGGGGGCTTTGCGCCCCCACGCCCACCGGGCAGGCCCGACGGGCTTCCCCCGCAGGATATTTCTCCAAGAAAGAAGCATGGCGAAGGGCACCCCCAACCGCCCGGTTTCTTTCTTGTCCAAATATCCTGGGGGAGCGCGGAACGCGCGGGGGCAAAGCCCCCTTTCGGGTCGAAGCGGGCAAGGCGCAAGGCCCCGCCCGTCCCCCGGTCAGGCGAAGACGAACATCGTCTCGTCCAGATCGGCCAGCGCCACGCCCTGCAGCACCAGCGCATTGCCGCCGCCGAAGTCGAAGACGGTATCGCCGCCGACCTGTTCGGCAGCTGCCATCAGATCGGCATGGCTGTCGAACCCGGCGATGTCGATGCGGATCAGCTCGGCCTCGTGACCGGTGCCGCAGCCGCAGGCCGCACTGCCGGTCTCGAAGTCGATGATCCGGTCCCGGCCGCCGTTGAAGACAAAGGTGTCGCGCCCGTAACCGCCGGAAAGCAGGTCGTTGCCGGCACCGCCGTCGATCAGGTCGTCGCCGAAACAGCCGTTGAGCGTGTCGTTGCCGGCGCCGCCGAACAGCTGGTCGTCGCCGAAGCCGCCATGCAGGAAATCATGCCCCGCCTCGCCCCGCATGGTGTCGTCGCCGAAACAGCCGTGCAGGCGGTCATTGCCCAGGCCGCCCCAGATCTGGTCGTGACCCAGGCCGCCATGCATGAAGTCGTTGCCGGCCTGGCCCCACATCTGGTCGTTGCCGTTGCAGCCATGCATGGAATCGCCGCCGTCGCCGCCCCACATGCGGTCGTTGCCCAGACCGCCATGCAGGAAATCGTTGCCGCCAAAGCCGCGCATCACGTCGTTGCCGGCGCCGCCCAGCAGCGCGTCGTCGCAATCGGTGCCGTCCAGCCGGTCGTTGCCCGCGGTCCCGGCGATGCGGTTGATCGTCGGCAGCCGCGCCATCTGCGCGGCAAGCTCGGCCGCGACATCGGCGAGGGTGGCGGAATAGACCGACCAGTAAAAATCATAGGAGAGGGTCGCCATGCTGATACCTCGTCAAAAAAATACCAAGAATTTTGCCCAATTTGTCTGGACCTCTCGGCTATGCCATATTCGCAGGCGAAACGCGATGCGCCCCGTCGCACATCGGCAGCGGATCGCCTGTCCCGCGAGGGACGGGATGTCAGACCGGGAAGCCCTCGGCGCGGCGCAATTCGCCCGTTTCCAGGCCGCGCCAGTTGCGCAGCGGGCCGGTCAGGTATTTCCGCACCACCGGATCGCTTTCGCCGAGCAGGCCCAGATGGACCAGCAAGGCCGCGATCGCGGCCTCGGCGCCGCGGGTGCCGCCGTCCGAGACCTTCAGCGCGATGCCCAGCCCACGTTCGGGAACGATGCCGACGAAGACCGCCTCGGCACCGGTCTTGACCACGGCCCGGCCCTTCATGGCGCGCATGAGTTCCGTGCAGGCCCGCCCCTCGCCGGCGACCAGTTCGGGATGGGCCAGCATGGCCTCGACCAGGCGCCGCTGGGCCTGGCCCCGCGCGCCGGGGCCGGGACGGGCGAAACCGGCCATGGCATGGGCCAGCCCCTCGACCGTGCAGGCGAAGTTCGGCGCCGAGCAGCCGTCGACGCCCCAGCCGGCGGCGGTCTCTCCCGTCGTCTCCTCGAAGGCGCGGCGCACGGCGCGCTGCACGGGATGGTCGATCTCGACATATTCCGGCCCGGCCTTCATGTGCCGCTTGAGCGTCAGGAAACCGGCATGCTTGCCCGAGCAGTTGTTGTGGATCTGGCAGGGCCGGCTGTCCGAGCAGAGCAGCCGGCGATGCTCCTCGGGGTTGCGCGGCATGTGGGCGCCGCAGCGCAGGTCCTCCTCCTCGAAGCCCAGGGCGGAAAGCCAGGCCGCGACTCGTTCGGTATGGATGCGTCCGCCGTTATGGCTGGCGCAGGCCAGGGCCAGATGCTCGCTTCCCAGCCCCGCCTGATCGGCGGCGCCGCTTTCGACCAGCGGCAGGGCCTGGATCATCTTGCAGGAGGAGCGCGGATAGATCACCGCGCCGGGATTGCCCCAGGCTTCGACGATGCCGTTCGCATCCGAAATCACCACATGGCCCAGATGACTGCTTTCGCGCAGCCCGCCACGCCACAATTCGATGAGTCTGGCAGCGGTCATGGCTGTGTTTCCTCTGACAATCGCGCGATTTTCCGCAAACGGGGGTTTTTCACGGCTTCCTTTTCGCATTATCTTGCCGCCAGATGGTTGAAAACACCACCATCATCGGCAACAAGCCGGATCGAACCGGACCATGGCAGGAGGCCAGAGCATGTTGAAATTCGCGCCGCGCGCCGCAGCGGCAGCCGCCGCACTCGCGATCGCCGCGTCTTCGCCAGTCCTGGCCCAGGACTCGACGAACGTAATCGGGACCGAGGGCGACTGGACCGTCTTCTCGGCGAACAGTCCCAAGGAATGCTGGGCCGTCTCGGCCCCGAAATCCACCCAGAACCTGGACACCAGCGGCAAGCCCAAGGAAGTGACGCGCGGCGACATCCGGCTTTACGTCGCCTATCGCCCCGGCCAGAACGGCGAGGTCTCGTTCTCGGGCGGCTACCCCTTCGCGCCGGATTCGGCGGTCGAGGTGAATATCGGCGGCAATGTCTTCAAGCTGTTCACCGAGGGCGAAAGCGCCTGGACCGGCTCGCCGGCCGAGGATGCCAAGCTGGTCTCGGCGCTGCGGGCCGGCTCGTCGGCGGTCATCACCGGGCGCTCGGCGCGCGGCACGGTGACCAAGGACACGTTCAGCCTGTCCGGCATCACCGCCGCGACAAACAAGGCGCAGGCGGCCTGCAAATAAGCCGCACCCGACCGATTCGGCACAGGCAGGGGCTTCGGCCCCTGTTTTCTTTTGGGCGGTCCTGCCCTATATAGGCCCATTGCCCCTCCCCGCCCGGACAGCCCAGCCATGAACGCCCCGTCGCCCGTCACGCCCGCCCCGATCACCCAGGACCTGCTGACCATCCCGCGCAAGCTGCCCGAGACGGCGCGGCGGAACCTGATCGGCCTGACCCGCGCGCAGCTGCATGAGGCGCTGATCGAGGCCGGCACCCCGGAACGGCAGGCGAGGATGCGCGTCGGCCAAGTCTGGCAATGGCTCTATCACTGGGGCGTGCGGGATTTCGCGCAGATGACCAACCTGGCCAAGGACTACCGTGCCCTGCTGGCCGAGAAGTTCGAGATCGCCCTGCCCGAGATCGTCACCCGTCAGATCTCGGCCGACGGCACCCGCAAATACCTGCTGCGCATCAGCGGCGGGCACGAGGTCGAGACCGTCTACATCCCCGAGGAGAACCGCGGCACGCTGTGCATCAGCTCGCAGGTCGGCTGCACGCTGACCTGTTCCTTCTGCCACACCGGCACGCAGAAGCTGGTGCGCAACCTGACCGCGGCCGAGATCGTCGGCCAGGTCATGGTCGCCCGCGACGACCTGGGCGAATGGCCGAAGCCCGGCGCGCCCAAGGACGAGACGCGGCTGGTTTCCAACGTCGTGCTGATGGGCATGGGCGAGCCGCTGTATAATTTCGACAATGTCCGCGACGCGATGAAGGTGGTGATGGACGGCGAGGGCATCAGCCTGTCGCGCCGCCGCATCACGCTGTCGACCAGCGGCATCGTGCCCGAGATCGCCAAGACCGCCGAGGAGATCGGCTGCCTGCTGGCGGTCAGCTTCCACGCCACCACCGACGAGACCCGCGACCGGCTGGTGCCGGTGAACAAGAAGTGGAACATCGAGACGCTGCTGAATGCGCTGCGCGACTATCCGCGCCTGTCGAACAGCGAGCGCATCACCTTCGAATACGTGATGCTGGACGGGGTGAACGACAGCGACGAGGACGCCCGCCGGCTGGTCAAGCTGATCCGCGGCATCCCGGCCAAGGTGAACCTGATCCCGTTCAACGAATGGCCCGGCTCGCCCTATCGCCGGTCGAGCTGGGAGCGGATCGAGGCTTTTGCCGACATCGTCCACAAGGCCGGCTATGCCTCTCCGATCCGCACGCCGAGGGGCGAGGACATCATGGCGGCCTGCGGCCAGCTGAAATCCGCGACCGAGCGCGGCCGCAAGTCCCGCGCCGAGATCGCGGCCGAGGCGGGCGGAGCGGCCTGATCCGGGACCGCCTGCATCGACGGCGCACCAGGGGGACTTCGCGTCCCCCGTCCGCCGCAGGCGCGGCGGACTCCCCCTGGGGGGTATTTCGGCAACGAAGAAGCGGCCTCAGGCCAGGTCCAGCACCCGGCTTTCCTCGCGGCCGAAGCCCTGGATCTCGATCCGGTCCTGCTGGATCGTGACGATGGCGAAGCAGGACTGGTCGGGCGTGTCCACCATGCCGCGAAAGTTCACGAAATGCTGCTTGCCGATGGCGGCGTAATTGCCGGCATGGTTGTGGCCGTTGAACCAGGCCAGGCAATGCGGATGCGCCTTGACCAGCTCGACGATGCGCTCGCTGTCCCAGAGATTATGCTCGTTCGCCGGATAGACCGGGTAATGGCACAGCAGGATGGCGCGCTCGCCCGCCCCCGCCGCCGCCTTCAGCCGCTCCTCGAGCCAGGCGAATTGCTGGTCCGACAGCGAGCCGTTCCAGCTTTGCGCGTTCTCGGCGCCGGTTTCCTTCAGCTTCGCCAGCCGCTCCTCGGCTAGGGTGCGGCGCGGGTCGTCCTCGGGCGGCGCGAAGGTCGAAACGTCGTTGCCGTCCACCACGATGAAGCGGATGCCCTTGACCGCGAAATCGTAATAGGGCGCCGGCATGCCCACGGTGCGGACCACCGAGGGAATCCATTCCGGCGGATAATCGTAATCGTGATTGCCGAGCAGGAAATGCTTGCGATGCCTGAGCCGGTCATAGACCGGCAGGATATGGCCGTAGCTTTCCCAGTGCCGGTCGATGATGTCGCCCAGCGTCACCACGAATTCCAGGTCGTCGTGCTGGTTCAGCTCGGCGATGGCCGCGTCCAGCTTCCACAGCGAATTGCCGTAGAAGCGGGTGGCGGTGGCGTTCGGGACGACCGGGGCGAATTGCGGATCGCTGATCACCCCGAAGCGGAAGGGGGTGAAGCCGGCCGATGCGGTTTCGCCCTCCTGCGCCAGCGCGGCCGTGCCGGCGGCGGCGGTCGAGGCGAGGGCGGCGGCGGCCGGTGCCGCTGCCAGCAGATCGCGACGGGTGAACATGGTCGGTTCTCCTGAGACGGATGATGGAATGCGTCCCGCTTAGCGGGCTTCCTTGACGGCAGGGTGACATCGCCGCCCGCCGGCCGGCTTCACGATTCCGGCACAATCGCGCCCGAACTTGCCCCCCGCCGCCTGCGGTCGTAGAAGCGTCACGACCCGCGAAAGAGGTGCCGCATGATCCGTCCGAAACCCGTCGTCCTTTGCATCCTCGATGGCTGGGGCATTTCCCCGCGCCCCGAGCAGAGCGCGCCCGACCAGGCCAGGACGCCGAATTTCGACCGGCTGATGCGCGACTGCCCGCATGGGACGCTGGTGACCTTCGGCCCGGATGTCGGCCTGCCCAAGGGGCAGATGGGCAATTCCGAGGTCGGCCACACCAATATCGGCGCCGGCCGCGTCGTCGCCATGGACCTGGGCCAGATCGACCTGGCGATCGAGGACGGCAGCTTCTACGAGAACCCTGCCTTGGGCGAGTTCATCCGCAAGCTCAAGGCCAGCCGCGGCACGGCGCATCTGATGGGCGTCGTCTCGGATGGCGGGGTGCACGGCCATGTCCGGCATGTCGTCGCCGCCGCCCGCGCCATCGCCGACAAGGGCGTGCCCGTCGTGGTCCATGCCATCACCGACGGCCGCGACGTGCCGCCGAAATCCGCCTCGGGCTTCGTCACCGAGTTGCTGCGCGGCCTGCCCGAAGCCGCCCGGATCGGCACCGTCATCGGCCGCTATTACGCCATGGACCGCGACAACCGCTGGGACCGCGTCGCCCGCGCCTATGCCGCCATGGTGCGGGGCGAGGGGCTGCCCGCCCCCGATGCCGCCCAGGCCGTGGCCGATGCCTATGAGCGCGACGAGACCGACGAGTTCATCCAGCCCACGGTGATCGACGGCTATGCGGGCGCCGGGGACGGCGACGGGTTTTTCTGCCTCAACTTCCGCGCCGACCGGGCGCGCGAGATCCTCGCCGCCATCGGCCAGCCGGATTTCGCCGCCTTCGATACCGGCAGGCGGCCGCAATGGGCGGCGCTGCTGGGCATGGTCGATTATTCCGCCAGCCATGACGAATACATGGACGCCGCCTATCCCAAGCGGCAGGTGGTGAACACGCTGGGCGCCTGGGTCGCCGCCAAGGGCCTGCGCCAGTTCCGCCTGGCCGAGACCGAGAAATACCCGCATGTCACCTTCTTCCTGAACGGCGGCAAGGAAACGCCCGAGCCGGGCGAGGACCGCTTCATGCCGGCCAGCCCCAAGGTCGCGACCTACGACCTGGCGCCGGAAATGGCGGCGCCCGAGGTCAGTGCCAAGCTGGTCGAGGCGATCGAGGCGGGCTACGACCTGATCGTGGTGAACTATGCCAACCCGGACATGGTCGGCCATACCGGCAGCCTGCCCGCCGCGATCCGCGCCTGCGAGGCGGTGGACAAGGGGCTGGGCATGATGCTGGAGGCGCTGGAAAAATCCGGCGGCGCCGCCGTGATCATCGCCGACCACGGCAATTGCGAGACCACCATCGACCCCGAGACCGGCGGGCCGCATACCGCCCACACCACCAACCCGGTGCCGGTGATCGTCTTCGGCGGCCCCGAAGGCGCGCGGCTGCGCAACGGCCGGCTGGCCGATGTGGCGCCGACGGTGCTGGACCTGATGGGCCTGGGCCTGCCGCCCGAGATGACCGGCTCCTCGCTGATCGAGCGCGCATGAAACACGGGCTGCTCCTGCCGCTGCTGATCGGCGTCGCCATCGGCTCGATGGCCCTGGCCCAGCCGGCGACGCCCGCGCAGGGCGATTCGCAGCTGAGCCAGGCCGCGCAGGAGGCGGCGCAGGCCGCAACCATGCTGCGCGAAGCAGCGGGCCAGCTCGACGATGCGCTGACCGAGGACGACCAGGTCGTCGCCCTGACCCGGATGATCCGCGCCTACGAGCAGGGCATGGCGGCCCTGCGCGACGGGCTGCGCCGCGCCGGCATCCGCGAGCAGGAGATCCGCACCGAATTCGACGCCCGGCGCGAGCGGCTGGGCCGGGTGCTGGGGGTGATGACCTCGATGCAGAAATCGCCCGAGACCATGCTGCTGCTGCATCCCTCGGGGCCGGAATCCTCGGCCCGGGCGGGGATGATCCTGTCCTCGGTCGCCCCCGGGCTTGAGGGTGAGGCGCGCGAGATGCAGCAGAAGCTGGAGGAAATCCGCGCCGTGCGGACCATCCAGCTGAACGCCGCCAACACGCTGGCGCAGGGGCTGGGGCAGGTGCAGGAGGCGCGGCGTCTGCTGGCCTCGGCCGTCACCGACCGCTCCAGCCTGCCGGTGCGTTTCGGCGAGGACCCCAAGGAGCTGACGGCGCTGGTGCAATCGGCCGACACGCTGGACGCCTTCGCCTCGGGCATCGCCGGCATGGAGCAGGATGTCGGCCCGCCCATGGCGGATTTCGAGGGCGCGCAGGGCAGCCTGGCGCTGCCGGTGCTGGGCACGGTGCTGCGCCGCTATGGCGAGGCCGACGCCTCGGGGGTGCGGCGCCCGGGCATGGTCGTCGCCACCTCGCCCGCCGCGCTGGTGACGGTGCCCTGGCCGGCGACGATCCGCTATCGCGGGCCGCTGCTCGATTACGGCAATGTGATGATCGTTGAGCCCGCGCGGGGGTATCTGATGATATTTGCCGGGCTGGCGCAGGTCTTCGGCGAGACGGGCGACGTGCTGGCGGCGGGCGAGCCGGTCGGGCTGATGGGCGGGCAGGAACCGCCCGCGCAGGAGTTCGGCGCCGAATTCGTCGCCAATGCCGCCGCCGGAGGCGGTGCTGGACAGACCGAGACACTGTATGTTGAACTCCGCAAGGGCAAGGAAACTCTGGACCCGGCAGAATGGTTCGTGATGAATCCCATTGTCGGAGAGGCCACGGACGGGACAGGCCGCAACGCAACCGGGCAGGACGGAACTGAATGAAACATTATCTTCTGGCAGGGGCGATCGGCACGCTTGCGGGCATCACCGTCGCCACCCAATTCGCCGGCCCGCTGGTCGCGCAGGAATCGGGCAAGAACGCCTCGGTCTATGAACAGCTGGACCTGTTCGGCAACGTCTTCGAGCGCGTGCGCGCCGATTACGTCGAGCAGGTGGACGACAAGAAGCTGATCGAGGCCGCGATCAACGGCATGCTGACCTCGCTCGACCCGCACAGCTCGTTCCTGTCGGCCAAGGACTATAACGACATGCAGACCCAGACCCGGGGCAGCTTCGGGGGCCTGGGCATCGAGGTCGGGCAGGAGGACGGGCTGGTCAAGGTCATCTCGCCCATCGACGACACGCCCGCCGCCGAGGCCGGGGTGAAGGCCGGCGACTACATCACCCATGTGAACGGCGAATCGCTGATGGGGCTGAACCTCGACGAGGCGGTCGAGAAGATGCGCGGCCCCGTCGGGTCCGAGATCAAGATCACCATCCTGCGCGAGGGCGAGAAGGAGCCCTTCGACCTGACCATCACCCGCGACATCATCAAGCTGACGGTGGTCAAGACCCGGATCGAGGGCCATGCCGTGGTGCTGCGCGTCACCACCTTCAACGACGAGACCATGGAGACGCTGCGCACCGAGATGGCCAAGGCGATCAAGGATGCCGGCGGCATCGACAAGGTCACGGGTTTCGTGCTGGACCTGCGCAACAATCCCGGCGGCCTGCTGAACCAGGCCATCGAGGTCTCGGACGCCTTCCTCGACAAGGGCGAGATCGTCTCGACCCGCGGCCGCAAGTCCGAGGACAGCGAACGCTGGAACGCCAAGGCGGGCGACCTGGCCGAGGGCAAGCCCATGGTGGTGCTGATCAATGGCGGCTCGGCCTCGGCCTCGGAAATCGTCACCGGGGCGCTGCAGGACCACCGCCGCGCCATCGTCGTCGGCACCAAGAGCTTCGGCAAGGGCTCGGTGCAGACGGTGATGCCGGTGACCGCCGAAAGCGCCATCCGCCTGACCACGGCGCGCTATTACACGCCCTCGGGCCGCTCGATCCAGTCGCTGGGCATCCAGCCCGACATCATCGTCGAACAGCCGGCGCCGAAGCCGCAGGAGGAGGACGAGGACGGCAAGCCCCGGACCGAGTCGAAATTCCTGAACTCGGAAGCCGACCTGCGCGGCGCGCTGAACAACGATTCGATCAGCGACGAGGAGCGCAAGCAGATCGAGGAAGAGGCCAAGCAGGTCGAGGCCACCGCCAAGCTGCGCGAGGAAGACTACCAGCTGGCCTATGCCGTCGATATCCTCAAGGGCCTGGCGGCGGTGGATTACCATGCCCAGGCCGTGCCCGAGGCCGCGAAACCCGCCGTCACCGGCGAGGACGCGGCCCAGGGGGCGCAGGCGGAATGAGCGGCGATCTGCTGGGCCCCTCGGGCCTGCCCTACCGGCCCTGCGCCGGGGTGGTGCTGATCAACCCGGCGGGGCTGGTCTTTGCCGGGCAGCGCATCGACAATCCCGGCCCGGCCTGGCAGATGCCGCAAGGCGGCATCGACCGCGGCGAGACCCCGCGCGAGGCGGCCCTGCGCGAGCTGGTCGAGGAAACCGGAGTGACCACCGATCTGGTCGATGTGGTGGCGGAAACGCCCGATTGGGTGACCTACGACCTGCCGCCCGAGCTGCTGGGCAAGGTCTGGAAGGGCAAATACGGCGGGCAGAAGCAGAAATGGTTCGCCATGCGCTTCCTCGGCCCCGACGACGCCATCCGCATCGCGACCGCGCATCCCGAATTCGACCGCTGGCAATGGATGCGGGCGGTGGATCTGGTCGACAGCATCGTGCCCTTCAAGCGCGAGGTCTATGCGCGGGTGCTGGGCGAGTTTCGCGGGATCCTGGCCTGACCGCGCCTGTTGCGCGGCCGGTTTGGGTATTTGTAAAACAGAGAAAGCAAGAAGGGCGGCTTTCGGGGCCGCCCCTTTTCCTTAGCTGCGCAGCATGGCCAGCAGGCGGGTATCGGCATAGCCGTCGGGCGTCACGCCGCGGGAACGCTGGAAGGCCTTGATCGCCTCGGTCGACTGGCTGCCGAGCTTGCCGTCCACGCCGCCGGTGTCGAAGCCGCGGGCCATCAGCAGGCGCTGGATCTCGGCCTTTTCGCTGTTCGACAGCGTGCGGTCGCCGCGCGGCCAGCTGCCCTGGATGCCGCGGCGGCCGGCGATGGCCTCGCCCAGATAGGCCACGCCGAGGGCGTAGCTGTCCGAGGCGTTGTATTTCAGGATGGCGCGGAAGTTTTCCGTGATCAGGAAGGCCGGGCCGCGCGATCCCGCCGGTGCGAGGATCGAGCCCGAGGGCACCGGCGCGCCGCTGACCGTGCGCACGCCCATCGCCGCCCATTGGCTACCGGAATGCTGCACCGACTTGCCGGCCTGGTTGAAGTCGAAGCCCTGCGGCAGGATGACCTCGGTCCCCCAGCTCTGGCCCGGGCGCCAGCCGTTCTGGCGCAGGTAGCTGGCCGTCGAGGCCAGCGCGTCGGTCGGGTCGTCCGACCAGATGTCGCGGCGGCCGTCGCCGTTGAAATCGACGGCGTGGGAGAGGAAGGACGAGGGCATGAATTGCGTATGCCCCATGGCCCCGGCCCAGCTGCCGACCATATGGGCGCTGTCCACGTCGCCGGACTGGATGATGCGCAGCGCCGCCACCAGCTCGCCGGCGAAGAATTCGCCGCGCCGGCCGTCATAGGCCAGCGTCGCCAAGGCCGGCACGATCCGGGTATTGCCGCGATTGGCCCCGAAATTCGACTCCATGCCCCAGACCGCCAGCACGATCTCGCGCGGGACGCCGTAGCGCGCCTCGATGGCCGAAAGCGTGCCGGCATATTGCGCGGCCTTGGCCCGGCCGGTCGCGCCGCGCGTGCCGATGGCGCCGTCGAGATAGTCCCAGATCGGCTTAGTGAATTCGCTTTGCTTGCGGTCCAGCGCCACGATGCTGGGCTGGTAATGCGCGCCCGCCATGGCGCTGTCGAAGGTGCCGGGCGAGACGCCGGCCGCCAGGGCGCGCGGGCGGAAGCTTTGCACCCAGTTCTGGAAGCCGGCCTCGGAGCCCTGCCCGCCCGCCGTGGGCAGCCCGCCGAAATTGCCGCCGACGCCGCCCGGGCTCTGGTTCATCGACACGCCGCAGCCTGCCAGGGCGATGGTCAGCACGGCCGAGGTCGCGATGCGGGAAATGCGTCTGGTCATTCTGCCTGTCCGTTCCGTTGCTCGTTCATGGGCTTTTCTTCTGGTTGCGGCCAGTCTAGCCCAGCCCGGCGCGGCTGGATAGGGGCCCGATCAGCCGTCCTCCTCGGCAAAGAGCGGCTCCATCTGGGCGACGATCACCGCGTTCTCGCTGAGCGCGCGGTCCATCAGGGCGCGCTCCTCCTCGGGGATCTCGTGGCCCTCGGCCAGGCGCTCGTCGATGCTGCCATGGCCGGTGACCTCGATGGGCGCCAGGCCGGCCTGCTTGAGGATGGCGACGGTCTCGCGCACCGCCTCCTCCTCGGTCACGCCCGAGACATAGCAGACCAGCGCCGCGCCGCTGGCGCCTTCCGGCAGACCATCATCCGCGGCGCGGCCGACCTCGACCAGAAGCGTGTAGACCTGCTGGGCCATGGCTTTTCCTTTGCTGCATTTTCGCGTCATATCGCCCGAAACCGGAGGGAGAGACAATGAGCAAGAGCTTGAAGCGGGTGCAATCGGCATTGCAGGCGGCCGGGCTTGCCGTCGAGATCCGCGAGACCGACGACAGCGCCCGCACCGCCGAGGGCGCGGCGGCGGCAGTCGGCTGCGCGGTCGACCAGATCGCCAAGTCGATCATCTTCCGCGGCGAGACGACCGGCCATGTCGTGCTGTTCCTGACCGCCGGCGGCAATCGCGTCGATCCGGCCAAGGCGACGGCGCTGGCGGGGCAAAGCCTCGGCAAGGCCGATGCGGACCTGATCCGGGCCGAGACCGGCTTCGCCATCGGCGGCGTCGCGCCGGTCGGGCATCTGCGCCAGATCGAGGCCTGGCTGGACCCGCGACTGCTGGATTTCGAGACGGTCTGGGCGGCCGCCGGGACGCCGCGCCACGTCTTCGCCATCGCGCCGGAGGATCTGGTCCGCATCACCGGGGCGAAACAGGCGGATTTCATCGCCTGACAGGAAAAGGGGCGGGAAACCCCGCCCCGTTTTCGCTATCCGGCCACTGCCCGGTAAAGCCAGATCAGCACCACCGCGCCGATGAGCCCGGCGACCCCCTGCGCGAGCCAGCTGCCGGCCTGGGCGTTCAGCCCAACCAGACCCAGAAGCGCATTGCCGACGATGGCGCCGACGATGCCCAGGATGACGTTGAGGATGATCCCCGTATCCGCCTTCATGATGCTGCTGGCGATCCAGCCCGCAAGACCGCCGACGATGATCGCGGCCAGCCAACCCAAACCCTGCATGTGAAACTCCGCTTTCAGGATACCTGTGCGGGTTGAACGCAGCGGCGGCGCTTGGGTTTCACGCCGGACTCACGCAGGGGTGAGTCCGATGCAGGGCTGCAACAGGTCAGTCGCGCAGCAGCTCGTTGATCGAGGTCTTGGAGCGGGTCTGCGCATCGACGCGCTTCACGATCACCGCGCAGTAAAGGTTCACGCCGTTCTTCGAGGGCATCGAGCCGGCGACCACCACCGAACCGGCCGGCACCTCGCCATACATGACCTCACCGGTCTCGCGGTCGACGATCTTGGTGGACTTGCCGATGAAGACCCCCATGCCCAGGACCGAGCCCTCGCGCACGATGCAGCCCTCGACCACTTCCGAACGCGCGCCGATGAAGCAATTGTCCTCGATGATGGTCGGGCCGGCCTGCATCGGTTCCAGCACGCCGCCGATGCCGACGCCGCCCGAGAGATGCACGTTCTTGCCGATCTGCGCGCAGGAGCCGACGGTGGCCCAGGTGTCGACCATGGTGCCCTCGTCGACATAGGCGCCCAGGTTCACGAAGCTGGGCATCAGCACCACGCCCTTGGCGATATAGGCCGAGCGGCGCACCACGCAGTTCGGCACGGCGCGGAAACCGGCGGCCTGCCATTGCGCCTGGCCCCAATGGGCAAACTTGCTGTCCACCTTGTCCCACCAGGTGCCGCCCTGCGGGCCGCCCATATGCACTTCCATGTCCTTCAGGCGAAAGCCCAGCAGCACGGCCTTTTTCGCCCATTGGTTCACATGCCAGTCGCTGCCGCGCTTTTCGGCGACGCGCAGAGCGCCCTTGTCCAGCGCCTCCAGCGTGGCCTCGACGGCGTCGCGAACCTCGCCCTTGGTCGCGGGGGTGATCTGGTCGCGGATCTCCCAGGCGGATTCGATGGCGGCTTCAAGTGCGTCATTCGACATGGTCTGGCCTCTCAACGGTGGAAACTCCTGTCCAAGGGCTATAAGCCGAGGGGTGCAGCCGCGCAATGTGCGGCGGTCCCCGCCAGAGGTTTGGATGACAGAACTAGAAGAGCGCAGCCACCCGTTCCGCGACAGCCATCAGGACGTGGCGGTGGCCGAGATCACCCCCGACACGGCCCAGACCCGCGCGCCGGCCTATCGGCTGGCCTTTACCGATACCGAATTCCTGCTGCGCGAGGAACTGCGCCCGGTGCGGCTGCAGCTTGAACTGCTGAAGCCGCAGATGATCATGGACGCGCGCGGCATCCGCTCGACCGTGGTGATGTTCGGCGGCGCCCGCATCCCCGCGCCCGAGCGGCGGGAAGGCGCGCGCACCCCGGAGCTGGCCGCCCTGTCGCATTACTATGACGAGGCGCGGCGCTTTGCCCGGCTGATGACGGAACGCAGCCTGGAAAGCTATGGCGCCGAGAACGTGATCTGCACCGGCGGCGGGCCGGGGGTGATGGAGGCCGGCAACCTGGGTGCGCATGAGGCGGGCGGCGCCTCGATCGGCCTGTCCATCGTGCTACCGCACGAGCAGACGCCAAACGCCTATGTCACGCCCGACCTGTGTTTCAACTTCCATTATTTCGCCATCCGCAAGATGCATTTCCTGATGCGGGCCAAGGCGGTGACGATCTTCCCCGGCGGCTTCGGCACCATGGACGAGATGTTCGAGGCGCTGACCCTGATCCAGACCGGCCGCATGAAGCGGGTGCCCTTCATCCTGTTCGGGCCGGAGTTCTGGCACAAGGTGATCAACTGGCAGGCGCTGGCCGAGGCCGGCACCATCAGCCCCGAGGACCTGGAGCTGATCAGCTTCGTCGAAAGCGCCGACGAGGCGGTCGAGATCATCGACAACTGGGTGGTGCCCTGCCCCTGACGGGGCACCCCTTGCGCCGGCAGCCCCTTGCGGGCCTTCGCTTTCGGGCCCGATGGACGCCTCGCTCCGGCCATGTCCCGCCCACGGCGATGCGCCGAGCCGAAGCCCGGCCGCCGCGCCTCGCCGCCCGGCCCGCTCTTGCGGCGAACCGCAAGGCCGGCAACGGGCGAGCCCGCGACCATCGCGTCGCACCGGCGCAGTAAAACCGTTAAAGGGCCGCTGGAAAACTCTGAAAAGGCTATGGTGCCGGAAATCGTTCCGGATCTGGTGAATATCCGCCTCAGCATCGGGAATTTCCGGCCGTGTCTGAGGCGGGTTTTCTGGTTCCTGGCGCAGGCTGTCCCGACGCCTGGACCTTTTCAACAGACAGTTAAGGCTTCTGCTCCGGCCGGCCCCAGAGCGGGATACGCCGCAAACCCGTTTGCCGCAAACCTGCTCGGGCGAACCTGTCGACCGCCTGGGACGCCCGGGCGAGCCGTGATCTCGAAATTGCGCCGGCAATCGACCGACACCCGGTCCAGCCCGGTGCCCCCTGTGCACCGCCCGATTCCGGTCGACGAGCCATGACAGCCGCCACCCGCTCGCCGCTGCCATTCGGGCTGCGACGGTGCCGGGCAACGCAATTCCGGACGCGTCGATTGCAACCGTCGCTATTTCGGCCACCAGGCGATGAAATCGGTCGCGCCGACAGCTTGCGGCTGGCCGCCTGAGCTGCGCTCGGGCAGAGGCTCGGCAGGCGGATCCGCCTGCTCTGCGCCATGACGATAGATCGCAAGGGAAAGCTCGGGCCGCAAGTCGGGGTCGGGCGGATCCTCGGCGGCGCGGATCACGATGGTGCCGAGTTTCAGCGCCCGCCGAAAGGATTCGTCATCGCCATAGATCGCGGTCAGGAACCTGATCACCTTGGCACGGAACACGGCGCGATCCTGGGGGCCGTCCATATCCTCGGCCGCCCTGGCCGGCTTGACGGCCTGCCGCCGGGGCGGGGCCGCTTCGGTCTGCTGCGAGCGGTCGATGCCTCCGCGCCCAAGCGGCACGTCGCCGGTGACGGCACCGGATTCCTCGACCACCGGCACTTCGGGCTGGGCGCGGGCGATGGTTGGACCGACCACCTCGGCCTCTCGCGCCGCTTGGGGGGTGGCGGGGCCGGCCCGGCTGTGGATCTGATTGACGATTGGGATCATGACATACCCCGGAAACTGATGACCTTGATGGCCCATCCTAGCAGAAAGGCCCGGGAAATTCACCTGGGCCCTCCCGGCATTCTGCCTAAAAACTTAATCGTTCAAAGGCGTTGCACTCATTCGCGATGATAGGGGCTGCCGGCGAGGATGGTGGTGGCGCGATAGATCTGCTCGGCCAGCATGACGCGGACCAGCATATGCGGCCAGACCATGCGGCCGAAGCTGATCGCCAGGTCGGCCCGGTCGCGCAGGCCGGGGTCGATGCCATCCGCGCCGCCGATCACGAAGGCCACATCCCGGGCCTGGTCGCGCCAGCCGGCGATTCGCGCCGCGAATTCCGGAGAGCTGAGCATCTGGCCGCGCTCGTCCAGCACCACCAGGGCCGCGCCGTCGGGGACGGCCCTGGCCAGCAGCGCCGCCTCGGCCGCCATGCCGCCGCCGCGCCGGTCCTCGACCTCGGTCAGCGTCACGGGGGGCAGGCCCAGGCTGCGGCCCGCCTTGGCCTGACGGTCCAGGTAATCGGCGATCAGCTTCGCCTCGGGGCCCTGCCGCAGCCGCCCGACCGCGGCAATGACCATGCGCATGGGTCAGTTCTGGGTCTTGCGGGCCTCTTCGGCCGCGTGTTCGGCACGCATCCGGTCAAGCGTGGCCGAGCGCAGCGCGTCGGCCGGCATCCACATCTTTTCCAGCTGGTAGAATTCCCGGACTTCGGGACGGAAGACATGGACGATCACGTCGTCGGTGTCGATCAGCACCCAATCGCCGGTTTCCTTGCCCTCGATCCGGGCCGAGCGGCCGGTCTGCTCTTTCAGGCGCTCGACCAGCTTTTCGGCGATCGAGGCCACCTGCCGCGCGTTGCGGCCCGAGGCGATCACCATGTGATCGGCCATGGCCGAGCGGCCGCGCAGGTCGATGGTCACGACATCTTCGGCCTTGTCGTCGTCAAGAGAGGCAAGAATGCGGCCCAGTAGCTGATCGCTCGTCAGCCCGGACTCCGCGGTGGTCGCAGCCGGCGCAGAAGCCGGCGAGACGGTATTGGACAGGGGTTCATCCTCCGGTCATCACGCCGATCTCCCCCGGCGCCGGGGCCCTAGTAATGTAGCACGGAATCGCGCCTGCTCAATGTGGCGGCGGCGGATTTCTGGCTGGCTCGGCCGAGGAACAGGCGGAAAGCGGCAGATTCCCCCAGGGATCGACGCATCGCACCTGCCCAGCACCCCAGGCCAGCTGCCGGGTTTCGGCCCCCGCCACCCCCTGCGCCGGGCCCGGCCGGTCCTGTTCCAGGCCCACGGCCAGCGCAAAGGCGGCCACGCAGAGCAGGGGAATCGTCCGCAGGATGATGCGAATCAGCATGATCGGTCCCTTTCTTGTTCCTTGCGTAGAAAATAGGGACCATTTCCCAACTTGGAATTAACAGGACCGTGTGGCGATATTGAATATGACGTGAAATCGACCTATTACTGCTGTCATGCGAGGATTCGTCTATTTCGACATTCACGACCGCGCCCGCCTGCCGGGCCGGTTCTACGGCGAAAGCCTGTCCGTCACCGCCCGACTTTGACGACGGCGGGCGCCTTTGCGCGCCCTGCCGCAGGTTGCGGCCCCTCCGCCCTTTCCCAGCTAGTCTTCCAGAAAAGAGACAGCCATGACCGGCAACACGAACGCGGGCGCGCCCCGCACCCTCTACGACAAGATCTTCGACGCCCATGTGGTCGAGCGTTCCGACGACGGCACCTGCATCCTCTATATCGACCGCCACCTGGTGCATGAGGTGACCTCGCCCCAGGCCTTCGAGGGCCTGCGCATGGCCGGCCGCAAGGTGCGCCGCCCCGACCAGACCATCGCCGTGCCGGACCACAACGTGCCCACCACCGCCGACCGCGTGGACGGCATCGAGAACCCCGAGGGCCGCATCCAGGTCGCGGAACTGGACAAGAACGCCCGCGAATTCGGGCTGAACTATTACCCGATGAACGACATCCGCCAGGGCATCGTGCATATCGTCGGGCCGGAACAGGGCTGGACCCTGCCCGGCATGACGGTCGTCTGCGGCGACAGCCATACCGCGACGCATGGCGCCTTCGGCGCGCTGGCGCATGGCATCGGCACCTCGGAAGTGGAACACGTCCTGGCCACCCAGACGCTGATCCAGAAGAAATCCAAGAACATGAAGGTGGAAATCACCGGCAAGCTGCGTCCCGGCGTCACCGCCAAGGACATCACGCTGGCGGTGATCGGCAAGACCGGCACCGCCGGCGGCACCGGCTATGTCATCGAATATTGCGGCGAGGCGATCCGCGACCTGTCGATGGAAGGCCGCATGACCGTCTGCAACATGGCCATCGAGGGCGGCGCCCGCGCCGGCCTGATCGCCCCGGACGAAAAGACCTTCGACTATTGCAAGGGCCGCCCGCACGCCCCGAAAGGCGCCGCCTGGGAGGCCGCGGTCAGCTGGTGGAAGACCCTCTTCAGCGACGAGGGCGCGCATTGGGACAAGATCGTCACCATCCGCGGCGAGGACATCGCCCCGGTTGTGACCTGGGGCACCTCGCCCGAGGACGTGCTGCCGATCACCGGCACGGTCCCCTCCCCCGAGGATTTCGAGGGCGGCAAGGTCGAGGCCGCGCGCCGCAGCCTCGACTACATGGGCCTGAAGCCGGGCACCCCGCTGAACCAGATCAAGATCGACGCGGTCTTCATCGGTTCCTGCACCAACGGCCGGATCGAGGACCTGCGCGCCGCCGCCGGCATCCTCAAGGGCCACAGGCTGGCGCCGGGCGTGCGCGGCATGGTCGTGCCGGGCTCGGGTCTGGTGCGCATGCAGGCCGAGGAAGAGGGTCTGGACAAGATCTTCATCGACGCCGGCTTCGAATGGCGTCTGGCCGGCTGCTCGATGTGCCTGGGCATGAACCCCGACCAGCTGGCGCCGGGCGAACGCTGCGCCGCGACCTCGAACCGCAATTTCGAGGGACGCATGGGCCGCGGCGGCCGCACGCATCTGATGTCGCCGGTCATGGCGGCGGCGGCAGGCATCAAGGGCCACCTGACCGACGTGCGCGAGCTTCTGGCGGAAACCGTCTGATGCTTCGGGCGGGGCCCCTAGCGGCCCCGCCGCAGAAGCAGCAGGGCGTTGATCGCGATCAGCACCAGCCCGGCATTCTCGAACCAGAAGTTGAACTTGAGGTTCGCGAAATCCATGCTGATGAGCATATCGACATGATGGAAACCCACCGCGCGCACCAGCACGAAACCGCACAGCACGGCCAGCCCCAGCAGGGCAAGGCCGTTGCGGCGCATGTGCCCGCGCAGGGCCTTCGTCGCCCAGATCAGCGCAACCACCACGCCCAGCACCAGCCCGGCGATAAAGGCCAGCTGCACCAGGTAGCGGTTGTCGTACCAGCCCTGCGCCCGGGCCATGCAGCGTCCGGTGGCGGTCAGCGCCGTCTGCAGGTCAAGCTGCTTGTTCAGCGCCAGGAACGCCATCAGCCCGGCGATCGCCAGCCACAGCCCGCGCGCCGCGCCGGCCGGCCGGCGGCGCAGCACCTTCACCGCCAGGAACAGGCAGACAAGATACGAGAGCACCGTCAGCCAGCCGGTGATCTCGGGATCGCCGATCTGCGGCGTCCAGTCGCGCGCGATGCAGGCGCGCAGGGCGGCGAAACTCGAAAACCCGAAAAACATCAGCAAGACCCGTATAGCCATGGCGCCAGGCGCCGCTCGGGTCTCGGTTAACGGGCGCGCGCGCCCCAAGTCAATTCTGCGAGGATCAAGACATGGACAAGTTCACCACCCTGACCGGCATCGCGGCGCCCATGCCGCTGGTCAATATCGACACCGACATGATCATCCCCAAACAGTTCCTGAAGACGATCCACCGCTCGGGTCTGGGCAAGAACCTGTTCGACGAGATGCGCTACGACGCCGAAGGCAACGAGATCCCGGATTTCGTGCTGAACCAGCCGGCTTACCGCGAGGCGCAGATCATCGTCGCCGGCGACAATTTCGGCTGCGGCTCGTCGCGCGAACATGCGCCCTGGGCGCTGCTGGATTTCGGCATCCGCTGCGTGATCTCCACCAGCTTCGCCGACATCTTCTACAACAACTGCTTCAAGAACGGCATCCTGCCCATCGTCATGCCGCCCGAGGTGGTGGAGGTGCTGATGGAGGACGCCAAGAAGGGCGCCAACGCCCGCATGACCGTGGACCTGGAAAACCTGACCGTGACCACCTCGGACGGGCAGAGCTTCCCCTTCGAGCTGGACCCGTTCCGCCGCCATTGCCTGCTGAACGGGCTGGACGATATCGGCCTGACCATGGAAAAGGCCGGCGCCATCGACACGTTCGAGGCGCAGATGGCCCAGAGCCGGCCTTGGGTGTAAGGGCGCTTGCCGGGGCGGTCCTGCTGGCCGTCCTTGGCCTTGCCGCCCATGCCGAGCCCTTGCGGATCGCCACCTACAGCCCCGACCTGTCGCGCGACGGGCCGGGGCTTTTGTTGCGCGACCTCGGCCGCGAGGATGAGCAGGTCGCCGCGGTCGTCGCCGTGCTGGCCGAGACCCGGCCCGACATCCTGCTGCTGACCGATTTCGACTGGGATCTGGACGGCCGGGCGCTGGACGCCTTTGCCGCAAGGCTGGCCCGGGTCGGGCTGGACTATCCGCACCGTTTCGCGGCGCGGCCGAATTCCGGCATGGCGACCGGGCTGGACCTGAATGCCGACGGGCGGCTGGGCACGGCGGACGACGCGCAGGGCTATGGCAGATTCTCGGGCCAGGGCGGCATGGCGATCCTGTCGCGCCATCCCATCGGGCCGGTGACGGATTACACCGGTGCCCTGTGGCGCGACCTGCCCGGCCACCTGATGCCGCCGCTGCCCGAGAAGGTGGCGGCGATCCGCCGGCTGTCCTCGACCGCGCATTGGGACGCGGTGGTGACGGTAGCGGGCAACCCGCTGCATCTGCTCGCCATGTCCGCGACGCCGCCGGTCTTCGATGGGCCCGAGGACCTGAACGGCCGGCGCAACCATGACGAGCTGGCCTTCTGGCTGCACCACCTGCCGGGCGGCCCTTTCGTGCTGGCCGGCAACCTGAACCTCGACCCCATGGACAGCGAGGGCCGGCCCGAGGCGCTGGCCCGGATCATGGCGCATGTCACCGACCCCCAGCCCCGCAGCGCCGGCGGGGCGGCGGCAAAGGGCGGCGTGAACGACCGCCACAAGGGCGATCCGGCGCTGGATACCGGCGACTGGCCCGACGACAAGCCGCCCGGCAACCTGCGCGTCGATTACGTCCTGCCGGCCAAGGGCCTCACGGTGCTGGACGCGGGCGTGTTCTGGCCGGCCGAGGGCCCGCTGGCCGAGGCCGCCCTGGCCGCTTCCGCGCACCGGCTGGTCTGGGTCGATCTGGACTGGCCGCCGGCCCCGTGATCCGGACAAGCCCGCCTGCCTCGATCCCCGCGCGATCCCTCGGGCATCTTCTTCGTTCTCCAAATACCCATGCGACAGCGCCGCCCGCCGGCCCGCTGTCCGGTCCTCGATTCCGCTTGCCGTCGCGGCGGCGTCGCAGGTAACATATGCGTGTATCGGTGCCCCTTCCGGGGCCAAAAGGGAATGCGGTGCGGCCCGGGGCATCCGGGGCCAAATCCGCAGCCGCCCCCGCGACTGTAAGCGGAGAGCGGACGCCCATCATGCCACTGGCCAACCGGCCGGGAAGGCGGGCGTCTGCCGTGACCCGCAAGCCAGGAGACCTGCCGATGCGCAAAACCGCAACGTCGTCGGGTTGGACGACATAAGGAAAGGGTCGCAGATGACCGCAAAACCCATGACCGCCGCGGGGGCCAGCCGCGCCTCGGTGCTGTTTCCCGCCATCGCCGCCTTCGCCATCGGCTTCGGGCTGATCTTCATGTCCGGGCTGGTGCAGGCCGAGACCCTGCATGACGCTGCTCATGACGTGCGTCACGCCACCGGCTTCCCCTGCCACTGACATGTTCTCGCGCATTCTGACCAGCGGATTGATCGCTGGCGCTGCAACGGGGCTGATTGCCGCCCTGTTGCAGCTTTGGTTCGTGCAGCCGGTGCTGCTGCATGCCGAGCTTTACGAATCCGGGCAGCTGGCGCATTTCGGCGCCGAATCCGTCAGCGCGCATCAGGACCTCGGCCCCTTCGAATGGACCCGCAACATGCTTTCGGTGCTGTTCACCATGCTGGTCTATGCCGGCTACGGGCTGATGCTGGTGGCGCTGATGGCGGTTGCCGAATCGCAGGGCAATGCGGTCACGGCGCGGCAGGGGCTGCTTTGGGGGCTTGCCGGCTACCTGACCATGCAGCTCGCCCCCGCCTTCGGCCTTGCCCCCGAGGTGCCGGGCGTCGCCGCCGCCGATGTGCAGATCCGCGTCATCTGGTGGCTGGGCACGGCACTGGCCACCGGGCTTGCGCTGTGGCTGATCGCCTTCGGCAGGGGCTGGGCGGCCTGGGGCGTGGCAATCGTGCTGATCCTGGCGCCGCATCTGATCGGCGCACCGCAGCCCGACAGCTATGCCGGCCCGGTCCCGCCCGAGCTTTCGGCCGAATTCGCCGGCCGCGCGCTGGGGGCCGGGGCCCTGGCCTGGGCGGTGCTCGGCCTGCTGGCCGGCTGGTTCTGGCAGCGCGAGGGGCGGCGCGCGCCCCTTCCGCAAGCCGCCTGATCCGGGCCGCAGCCCTTCCGGCCGGGCGCGCTGCCGTGCCCGGCCCTTTCCAAGAACCGGGGGGACAGACATGGATCGCTCGATCCCGATGCTGCTGATCGGCCTGATCTTCGGCGGCGGCATGGGCTTCGTCATCGCCGCCGCCAACGGCATCACGCTGGACGGCCACGACCACGGCGCGCATGGCCATGGCGCGCAGGCCGCGGCGCATGACCACGGCACGCCCATCGACCTGCCTGTCGGCAGCGCCACCGCCTCGGCCCGGCTGGAGCCCGACAGCGTCGCGGGCTGGAACCTGTTCCTGCAAAGTCCCGGCTTCTGCTTCGCCCCCGAACATGCCGGGCTGGCCGACCGGCCCGGCGAGGGGCACGCGCATCTTTACCTGAACGGCCGCAAGATCGCCCGGCTCTACGGCCCGGCCCATCACCTCGACGCGCTCGCGCCCGGTGACCGGCTGCGGGTCGAGCTGAACGCGAACGACCACCGGCCGCTGACGGTTGCCGGCCAGCCGCTTGCCGTCGAGCTGACCGTGCCCGACCGGCCGGTCGCCATCCGCGCCGGGGCCGCGGGCCTGCCCGACAGCGCCATATGCGCGGCGTCCTGATGGAGTTCGGCCCCGAGGACAGCGCCGCACTGGAGCGCATCCTGCGCTGGCGCCGCGACGTGCGGCATTTCCGCGACGACCCGATCCCCGAGCCGCTGCTGGACGAGTTGCGCGCGGCGATGGAACTGGCGCCCTCGGTCGGCAATGCCCGGCCCTGGCGGGTGATCCGGGTCGAAAGCCCGGCGCTGCGCGCCGAGATCCGCGCCGATTTCCTGCGCTGCAATGCCGAGGCCGCCAACCGCTATCAGGGCCGGCAGCGGCAGGAATACGACGCGCTGAAGCTGGCCGGCCTGGACCGCGCGCCCGTCTGGCTGGCCGTCTTCACCCGGATCGACCCGGCCGAGGGCCATGGCCTCGGCCGCGCCACCATGCCGCAAACCCTGCGGCAATCGACGGCCATGGCGATCCATGCGCTGTGGCTGGCGGCGCGGGTGCGCAACCTGGGCCTCGGCATGGTCTCGATCCTCGATCCGGCGCGGATCACGGCACTGCTGCAAGCCCCCGACCACTGGGAGTTCTCGGCACTCCTCTGCCTCGGCTGGCCCGAATTCACCGACGACACGCCGCTGCTGCACCGCGCGGGCTGGCAGGAAAACACCGCGCGGGACTGGCAGAGGCGCTGAGCCCTACATCTTCTCGCCGGGCAGGCGGCTGGCCTGCCGCACCCAGTCGGCAAACTGGTCCTCGTCGAACGGCCCCTCGGGGATGTGCAGGTAGCGCACCTCCGGATGTTTCGAGGCGACCGGCGGCATCGGCTCAAGCTGCGTGCCGCGAAAGAAGCCGATCTTGATGTATTTCGTCATGCAATGGAAACTGAGGAACCAGTGCCCCTCCTCGACCCCGTAAAGGGGCGAGTTCCATTTCACCGCCTTCTTCACCCCCGGCACGGTGCGGGTGATGATCTCGTCCAGCTTCTGGCCGATCTCCTGCTTCCAGCCCGGCATGGCGGCGATATAGGCGCGGACCGGCGCCTCGCCATAGCCCTTGGGAATTTGCGGGTTGCCGCCCGAAAGCAGCTTCGGCTTGTCCTGCGATTTCTCCATGCTCTTAGAACTCCACGCCCGGCTGGGCCTTGATCCCGTCGCGGAACGGGTGCTTGACCTGCTCCATCTCGGTCACAAGATCGGCCAGCGCGATAAGTTCCGGCCTGGCATTGCGCCCGGTCAGCACGACATGGGTCATCGGCGGCTTTTCGTCGCGCAGGAAGGCCAGCACCTCGTCCAGATCCAGATAGTCATAGCGCAGGGCGATGTTGATCTCGTCCAGCAGCACCATGCGGATCGAGGGATCGCGGATCAGCTGCTTGGCCTTTTCCCAGCCGGCGCGGACGGCGGCGATGTCGCGCTCGCGGTCCTGCGTTTCCCAAGTGAAGCCCTCGCCCATGGCGTGGAACTGGCACAGATCGGCGAAATGCGCGGTCAGCAGCCGCCGCTCGCCGGTGTCCCAGGCGCCCTTGATGAACTGCACCACCGCGCAGGGCATGCCATGGGCGATGCAGCGCAGGATCATCCCGAAGCCCGAGGAGGACTTGCCCTTGCCCTTGCCGGTATGGACGATGACCAGCCCCTTCTCGCCCTGCTTCCCGGCCATCATCCTGTCGCGGGCGGCCTTGATCTTCGCCATCTTCTCGGCATGGCGGGCGTTGTCGTCGGTCTGCATCGGGCACTCCTTCGCTTGACAAGTCGGGACCGGGCGCGCACAGACAGGGGGCGCTGGTTCCTGTCCTATGACAGGCGAAGAGGGAATGCGACAGGCAACCGCCTGGAAGCAGCCGCCCCCGCGACCGTGACCGGAGAGGTCGCCCCGAAGCCACTGGCGAAAGCCGGGAAGGTGGGGCGGCCGTGGGCCAAGGCCCGAATCCGCAAGCCGGGAGACCTGCCAGCGCAGAAGGATCGACCGGCGGACGGGGTGTTCCCGCTGGGGCTTGGGGCATTCGCGCCCCTGCGCCCTGCCGCCACAACGGATGAAGGGCGCATGACAGTCACGCTGCATGTCTGCATCACCTGCCGCGCCGGCCAGCCGGTGCTTGAGGGCGAGCCGGTGCCCGGCGCGCGGCTGCATGACGCGCTGACCGCCGAAGGGGCCCCCGACGGCGTGCGCATCGTCCCGGTCGAATGCCTGTCGGCCTGCGCCAGCGGCGCGGCCATCGCGCTGTCGGCGCCCGGCCGCTGGACCTATGTCTATGGCCGCATGTCGGCCGAGGACGCGCCCGAGATCCTGGCCGGCGCCGCCGCCTATGCCGGCGCCCCCGACGGCATCGTGCCCTGGCGCGAGCGCGTCACGATTTTCCGCAAGCGCAGCCTCGCGCGCATTCCTCCGATTGGGTAGCCCATGACCGACCTGACCAAGACCCCCGTGACCGTCATCACCGGCTTTCTCGGCGCCGGCAAGACCACGCTGATCCGCCACCTGATGCTGAACCCGCAGGGCAAGCGGCTGGCAGTGCTGGTCAATGAATTCGGCACCATGGGCGTCGATGGCGAGATCCTGAAATCCTGCGCGGACAAGAACTGCCCGGCCGAGAACATCATGGAACTGTCGAACGGCTGCATCTGCTGCACCGTGGCCGACGATTTCATCCCGACGCTGGAGCGGCTGATGGCGATGCCCGTCAAGCCCGACCACATCCTGATCGAGACCTCGGGCCTTGCCCTGCCCAAGCCCTTGCTGAAAGCCTTCGACTGGCCCGCCATCCGCTCGCGCATCACCGTGGACGGGGTGATCGCGCTGGCCGATGCCGAGGCGGTGGCCGCCGGCCGCTTCGCCCCGGACGAGACCGCCGTCGAGGCGCAGCGCGCCGCCGACGACAGCCTCGACCACGAAACGCCCCTGTCCGAGGTGTTCGAGGACCAGATCGCCTGCGCCGACATCGTCCTGCTCTCCAAGGCCGACCTGGCGGGCGAGGACGGGCTGGCCGCCGCCCGCGCGGTGATCGAGGCCGAGGCGCCGCGCAAGCTGCCGATCCTGCCGCTAACCGATGGGGTGATCGACCCGCGGGTGATCCTTGGGCTGGGCGCGGCGGCCGAGGACGACCTTGCCGCCCGCCCCAGCCATCACGACGGCGCCGAGGACCACGAACATGACGATTTCGACTCGGTGGTGATCGAGCTGGCCGAGATCGCCGATCCCGCCGAGCTTGCCGCCCGCATCGAGCGGCTGGCCCGCGACCAGAACATCCTGCGCGTCAAGGGCCATGTCGCCGTCGCCGGCAAGCCCATGCGCCTGCTGGTCCAGGCGGTGGGCGAGCGGGTGCGCCACCAATACGACCGGCCCTGGGGCGACGGCCCCCGCGCCTCGCGCCTTGTCGTCATCGCCGAGCATGACGATATCGACGAGGCCGCGATCCGGGCGATCCTGGCGGCCTGACGATGCACGTCGTCTTCCGCGAAAGCCGTGGGCTTGAGGAAACCGAGGTTCCGACCGACCCCGGCCAAAGCCCCGCAGAGCTGGTGGTGCTGTCCTATTCCGACAGCGACCTCGGCGCTTTCGCGGCGGGCTGGCACCGGGCGGCCGGCGGCCTGCCCACACTGCGGCTGTGCAACCTCTCGGCGCTGCGGCACCCGGTCTCGGTCGATCAATATGTCGAGGCGACGCTGTCCGGCGCCCGCGCCGTGCTGGTCCGGCTGATCGGCGGCGAGCCCTATTGGCCCTATGGCGTGGCCAGCCTGCAGGATCTGGCGCGCAGGCACGGCATCGCCTTGGCCTTGCTGCCGGCGGACGGCCGGCCCGATCCGACGCTGGACCGGTTTTCCACCCTGCCGGCACCGCTGCTGCGCCGGTTTGCGGCGCTGTGCGACCAGGGCGGCGCGGTCGCGGCGCAGATGGCGCTGGCGGAGCTGGCGCAGGCGGCAGGACTGCCCGCCGCCCCGGTCCGTGGCGAGGCCGCGATCCCGGATTTCGGCTTCTACGACCCCGACCGCGGCGTGATCGACCGCCCCGGGCCCGGCCTGCTGGTCAGCTTCTATCGCAGCTACCTGACAGCAGCCGACATGGCGCCGGTGGATGCGATGATCCGCGCCCTGCGCGGGGCGGGGCTGGCGGCGACCGGGGTCTTCGCCCCCTCGCTCAAGGCGCCGGGCTTCGCCGTCTGGCTGGCGCCGCATCTGCCCGGGCTTGCGGCGGTGGTGAACCTGACCGCCTTTTCCGCCCGCGACGATGCGGGCGCGACGCCCTTCGACGGCGCGGATTGCCCGGTCTTTCAGGTGGCGCTGTCCACCGCGCCGCGCACCCTTTGGGCAGCCGAGGAGCGCGGCCTTTCCGCCGCCGATCTGGCCATGCATGTCGTGCTGCCCGAGGTCGATGGCCGCATCTTCCTGGGCGCGATCAGCTTCAAGGAACCGCAAGAGCGCGACCCCGACCTGCAATTCGCCCGCGTGACCCACGCCCCGGACATGCGCCGCATCGAGGCTGCGGTGGCGCGCATCAAGGCCTGGCTCGGCCTGCCGGCGCCGCGGCGGGCGGTGGTGCTGTCCACCTATCCCGGCAAGGCGCATCAGCTCGCCCATGCCGTGGGACTGGACGCGCTGGCATCCTGCGGCGCGATCCTCGGGCTTGCGCATGACGCCCTCGGCCACCGGCTGATGGCCGAACGCATCCACTGGCCGCTCTGGGCCTATCGCGAGGCGCTGACCCGCCTGCCCCAACGCCTGCAGGACGACCTGCAGGCGGCATGGGGCGCGCCGCCGGCCGAGGGCTTCCGTTTCGCCGCCCTCCGCCACGGCGCCGACCTGATCGCCCTGCAGCCCGAGCGGGGCGAGGTGAAGACCCGCGCCGACGATTACCACGACCTGACGCGCACGCCGCGCCACGACTACGTCGCCTTCTACCTCTGGCTGCGGACGCAGGCGGACGCCCTGATCCACATGGGCGCGCATGGCACGCTGGAATGGCTGCCGGGCAAGTCGGTTGCCCTGTCGGACACTTGCTGGCCCGAGGCGCTGCTGGGCGGCCTGCCGGTGATCTACCCCTTCATCGTCAACGACCCCGGCGAGGCGGCGCAGGCCAAGCGCCGGCTTTCGGCCGTGACGCTGGGCCACCTGCCGCCGCCGCTGGTCGACTCCGCCATCCCCGAGAGCCTGACGCATCTGGAGCGGCTGCTGGACGAATATTCCACCGCCGACGGGCTGGACCCGCGCCGCCGCGACCGGCTGATCGCGGCCATCCGCGACGAGGCCCGCGCGGCGGGGGTGGAAGCCGACCTGGGCCTGCCCCCCGATGCCGCCCCGGCCGAGGCGATCCCGCTGATCGACCGCTTCCTCTGCGACCTCAAGGACAGCCGCTTCGGCGACGGGCTGCATGTCTATGGCACCGCCGCCGGCGAAACCGAGGGGCTGGCCCGGGCGCTCTCGGGCCATCGCGTGGCGCCCGGCCCCTCCGGCTCGCCGGCGCGGGGGCGGCTGGACGTGCTGCCGACCGGGCGCAACCTTTATGCCGTCGATCCGCGCGCCGTCCCCTCGCGCAATGCCCATGCTCAAGGGGTGAAGCTGGCCGAGGAGCTGCTGCGCCGGCACCTGCAGGATCACGGCGACTGGCCCAAGGGGCTGGTCGTGGACCTGTGGGGCAGCGCCACCATGCGCACGGCGGGCGAGGAATTCGCCATGGCCCTGCATCTGGCCGGGCTCAGCCCGCGCTGGGACGCCGTCTCGGGCCGCGTCTCGGGCGTCGAGATCCTGCCCCTGGCCGAGCTCGGCCGGCCACGGATCGACGTGACGCTGCGGGTCTCGGGCCTGTTTCGCGACATCTTCCCCGGCCTCGCGCAGCTTTTCGAGACCGGGGCCGAGGCGCTCTCCACCCGCGACGAGGCCCCCGGGGACAATCCCTACCGGACCCGCGCGCCCCGCGTCTTCGGCCCGAAACCGGGGCTCTACGGCCTCGGCCTCGCCGACCTGGCCGAAAGCTTCACCGATGAGGCCCGGCAGGCGGCGGGCGAGGCGTGGCTGGCCGCCTCCTCCCATGCCATCGGTGCCGATGGTCGGATCACCCACCAGCCGCAGGCGATCCGCGACCGCTTGGCCCGGGCCGACGCCTTCGTCCACGCGCAGGACCTGCCGGAATCCGACCTGCTTCTGGCCGGCGACTATGCCGCGCACGAGGCGGGCTTCGCCGCCGCCATGGCCCGGATCGGCGCACCGGCGCCCGCGCTCTACCACCTCGACGCCACCCGCCCCGGCCAGCCCCGCGCCCGCAGCCTGACCGAGGAAATCGCCCGCGTCACCCGCGCCCGCGCCGCCAATCCCGCCTGGGCCGACGGCATGATGCGGCACGGCTTCCGCGGCGCGGCCGAGATCGCGGCGACGCTCGACCACATGGCCGCCTTCGCCAATCTGGCCGGGGTGGTGCCCGGGCACCTCTTCGACCTCTATCACGACGCGACGCTGGGCCGGCCCGATGTTCTGGCCTTCATGCAGCGGGAAAACCCGGCCGCGCTGGCCGCCATGCGCGCGCTCTTCGCGCGGCTGCTCGATTCGGGCCTCTGGACCACGCGGCGCAATTCGGTTCTGGCAGGGGCGGCGCCATGAGCTTCGAGGTCAAGGGCTGGTGCCCCGGCGCATTGCGGCCGATGGCGTCCGGCGACGGGCTGGTCCTGCGCATCCGCGCCCGAAACGGACGGCTGGAACCCTGGCAGGCGCAGGCCATCGCCGACCTGTCCTGGAGCCACGGCAACGGCATGATGGACCTGACCAGCCGCGCCAACCTGCAATTGCGCGGCCTCGACGCCCGGGGCCATGGCAAGGCGACCGCCGCGCTCGCCCGCCTCGGCCTGCTCGACGACAGCCCCGAGGCCGAGGCGCGGCGCAACGTGATCCTGTCGCCCTTCGCCCCCCTGGGCGGCGCAGCCTGGCAGGCGGCCGAGACCATCGCCCGGTCGATGACCGCGCCCGACGCGCCGCCGGTGCCCGGCAAGTTCGGCTTCGCCGTCGATGCCGACCCGCCGGTGCTGGCCGGGACGCCCGCGGATATCCGCTTGCGCCCGCAGGGCCCGGGCTGGCTGGTCCTGCCCGATGGCGGCGACTGGGCGCTGCCGGCCCGGAACGCCGCCCAGGCTGCTGCCCGCGCCGTCGAACTGGCGCGCTGGTTCACGCAGGGCGGCGTCCGGGACGGCCGCGGCCGGATGCGCGACCACCTGCGCCACGCCCCCGACCCGGCCCCCGGCGCGACGCCGCTCCCGCCTTCTCTGTTGTGCAAATACCCATGCGACAGCGCCACCGGAACCGCCGGCGCCGATCCGGCCGGCCCCGGCCCGGCGCCGAACGGCTGGCTACTGGGCTTCGCCTTCGGCCAGATCACCGCCCGGCAACTGGCCGAGGCCGCCGCCCTCGGCCCGCTGCGCCTGACGCCGTGGCGGGCGCTGCTGATCGAGGGCGCCAGCCGCCCGCATATCGGCGGCGCCATCCTCGACCCCGGCGACCCGCTGCTGCGCATCCATGCCTGCACCGGCGCGCCCGGCTGCCCGCAGGCGCTGGCCGATGTCCGCGCCCTGGCCCGCAGCCTGGCGCCGCGCCTTGCCCCCGGCCAGAGCCTGCATGTCAGCGGCTGCGCCAAGGGCTGCGCCTGTCAGGGCGCCGCCTCGGTGACGCTGGTCGCCACCGGCCCCGACCGTTTCGACCTGATCCGGAACGGTCGGCCCCGCGATGCCGCCGCGCTGGCCGGGCTCGCGCCGGACCGCATCCCGCCCCTTCTCCGATAGCCGCCCCAGGAAACCCCGATGCTGCACCGATACGAAACCGACGGCGCCCGGATCTACGCGCAGTCATTCGCCACCATCCGCGCCGAGGCCGACCTCGCCCGCTTCTCCGCCGAGGAAGAGCCGGTGGTGGTGCGCATGATCCATGCCGCCGGGCTGGTGGGGCTGGAACGCGACGTGGTCTTCTCGGCCGGCATGGCCGCGGCGGCGCGTCAGGCGCTGGAAGGCGGCGCGCCGATCCTCTGCGATGCGCGCATGGTCAGCGAGGGCATCACCCGCGCCCGCCTGCCCGCCGCGAACCGGGTCATCTGCACGCTGAACGACCCGCGCGTGCCGGACCTCGCGGCGCAGATGGGCAATACCCGCAGCGCCGCGGCGCTGGAGCTGTGGCGCGACGACCTTGCCGGCAGCGTGGTCGCCATCGGCAATGCGCCGACGGCGCTGTTCCACCTGCTCAACATGCTCCGCGATCCGGCCTGCCCGCGTCCGGCGGCGATCATCGGCTGCCCGGTGGGCTTCGTTGGCGCGGCGGAATCCAAGGCGGCGCTGATGGACGACCTGCCCGCGCCGGCGCTGGTGGTGCGCGGGCGGCTGGGCGGCTCGGCCATCACCGTCGCCGCCGTCAACGCGCTGGCCAGCCGGAAGGAATGACCATGGGCAAAATCATTTGCGCGGGGCTCGGCCCCGGCGATCCCGACCTGATCTCGGTCCGCGCCGACCGCGCCATCCGCGGCGCGCGGCAGATCGCCTATTTCCGCAAGAAGGGCCGCGCCGGCCAGGCCCGCCGCATCGTGGCCGAGATGCTGGCCCCGGACGTGGTCGAACACGCGATGGAATATCCGGTCACGACCGAGATCCCCTTCGACAGCCCGGAATACAACCGGCTGCTCTCGGCCTTCTACGACGACTGGACCGTGCGGCTGGCCGCCCTGGCCGCCGACAGCGACGTGGTGGTGCTGTGCGAGGGCGACCCGCTGTTCTATGGCTCGTTCATGCATCTGCACGCGCGGCTGCAAGGCATCGTCCCGGTCGAGATCATCCCCGGCATTCCCGGCATGACCGGCTGCTGGAACGCCATCGGCCAGCCGATGACCTGGGGCGACGACGCCATGACCGTGCTGATGGGCACCCTGCCCGAGGCCGAGCTGGCCCGCCACATGCGCGCCGCCGACGCGGTGGTGGTGATGAAGACCGGCCGCAACCTGCCCAAGATCGCCCGCGCGCTGGCCTCGGCCGGGCGCATGGCCGATGCCTGGCTGGTCGAGCGCGGCACCATGCCCAGCCAGCGCGTGACCCCCCTGGCGCAGGCCGAGCTGGAGGCCTGCCCTTATTTCGCCACCGTGCTGGTGCATGGCAACGGCCGCCGGCCGCTGTCCGATTCTGCCGCGGATGCCGCCGAATGACGGGCTGGGTCGCGGTGGCGGGCCTCGGGCCGGGCGCGGAGGCGCTGGTCACCCCCGAGGTGCGGGCGGCGCTGGCCGAGGCGACCGATGTCGTGGGCTACATCCCCTATGTCGCCCGCGTCGCCCCGCGCGAGGGGCTGGCGCTGCACCCTTCGGACAACCGGGTCGAGCTGGACCGCGCCCGCCTTGCGCTGGATCTGGCGGCGGACGGCAAGCGGGTCGTGGTGGTCTCCTCGGGCGATCCGGGGGTTTTCGCCATGGCCTCTGCCCTCTTCGAGGCGCTGGAGGAGCGTGGGGAGGCCCCCGAGATCCGCATCCTGCCCGGCATTACCGCCATGCTGGCCGCCGCCGCGCGGATCGGCGCGCCGCTGGGCCATGATTTCTGCGCCATCAACCTGTCGGACAATCTGAAACCCTGGGCACTGATCGAAAAGCGCCTGCGGCTGGCGGCCGAGGCGGATTTCGCCATGGCCTTCTACAACCCGCGCTCGAAATCCCGGCCCGAGGGTTTCGCCCGCGCGCTGCAGATCCTGCGCGAATGCTGCGGGCCGGAGCGGCTGATCTCCTTCGCCCGCGCCGTCTCGACCCCGGACGAGGCGATCCGCACCGTCACCCTGGCCGAGGCGCGGCCCGAGATGGCCGACATGCGCAGCGTGGTCATCCTGGGCAACAGCGCCACGCGGCGGGTGGGCAAATGGGTTTATACTCCGCGATCCGCGCCATGAAGCCAGGCCATGACCTCGGCCGGCGTGGCGACGACGCGGCGCAGCGGCAGCACGGGCCGGTCGATCATCACCACCGGCAGGCCAAGGGCGCGGGCGGCGGCCAGCTTGGCCTGGGCGGCCTGACCCCCGGCATTCTTGGCGACGACATGGGCGATGGCGTGCCGCCGCATCAGCGCCATGTCGCCCGCGACGGTGAAGGGCCCGCGCGAGACGATCAGCGTCGCATCGCGCAGGGGATGCGCCGCCACCTCGGCAAAGCGCAGCATCCAGACGTGATTCAGCCCGACGAAAGGTTGCAGGTTCTGCCGCCCGATGGCCAGGAACACCGCCGAACCGTCGCCGGGCAGCGCCCTGGCGGCGGCGGCGTAATCGGGAACGTGCAGCCAGCGGTCTCCGGGCTGCGCGGCCCAGGGCGGGCGCTCCAGCGCGATCAGCGGCATGCCGGTGGCCGTGCAGGCGGCGACGGCATTGCGGCTCATGCCCGCGGCAAAGGGGTGGGTGGCGTCGATGACATGGGTGATGCGCTCGGCCCGCAGATAGTCCACCAGCCCCTCGGGCCCGCCGAAGCCGCCGATGCGCATGGGCAGCGGCTGCGCCACCGGCTTCCTGGTGCGGCCGGCATAGGAATAGACCGCGTCCAGCCCGGCCTCGGCCAGCGCGCGGGCCATGGCCCCCGCCTCGGTGGTGCCGCCCAGCAGAAGGATGCGCGTCATGCCTGATCCCTGGCTTTCCATCATCGGTCTGGGCGAGGATGGCCCCGCCGGCCTGCCGCCTGCAAGCCGCGATGCGCTGGATCGGGCGGAAATCGTCTTCGGCGCCCCCCGGCATCTGGGACTAGCGGGGATCGCGGGGCCGCGGGGCCGGGAATGGCCGGTGCCCTTCGACCTGGCGCCGCTGCTGGCCTTGCGCGGGAAGCGGGTGGCGGCGCTGGTCTCGGGCGATCCGTTCTGGCACGGCGCCGGCGGCAGCATCGCCGCCGTGCTGCAAGCGGGCGAATGGCGGGCCTTTCCCGCGCCCGGCACGTTTTCGCTGGCCGCGGCAAGGCTGGGCTGGCGGCTGGAGGAGGTCGCCTGCCTTGGCCTGCATGTCGCGCCCTTCGCCCGGCTGCGCCCGGTGATGGCACGCGGTGCGCGGGCGATCTGCCTGCTGCGCGACGGCGCCGCGCCGGCCCAGCTTGCCGAATGGCTGGTGGCGCAGGGGCTGGGCGCGACCCGCATGGTGGTGATGGAGGCGCTTGGCGGCCCGCGCGAGCGCATCCGGCAGGCGCGGGCCGACGCCTTCGCGCTGGACTGCGCAGCCCCGGTGGCGGTGGCGCTGGATGGGGCGGACCTGCCGCCGGGCGCGGGCCTGCCGCGCGGCTTCGGCCTGCCCGACGACAGCTTTGCCCATGACGGCCAGATCACCCGCCGCGCCATCCGGGCGATGACGCTGGCCGCGCTTGGCCCGCGCGCGGGCGAGATGCTTTGGGACATCGGCGGCGGCTCGGGCTCGGTCAGCGTCGAATGGTGCCTGAACGGCGGCCGGGCAGTGACGCTGGAGCCCCGCGCCGACCGCATCGCCAATATTGCCACCAATATCGAGGCGTTCGGGCTGGCCGGCCGGATGCGCGCGGTTCACGGCGATGCGCCCGACTTCCTGCGCGATCTGCCGCCACCCGACGCGATCTTCATCGGCGGCGGCGCCAGCATCGAGGTGATCGACGCCCTGCCCCCCGCCCGGCTGGTCGCGAACGCGGTGACGCTGGAGACCGAGGCGCTGCTGATCGCCCTGCACGCCGCGCGCGGCGGCAGCCTGACCCGCATCGCGCTGGAGGAGGCCGCGCCGCTCGGCCGGATGCGCGGCTGGACCCCGGCGCGCAGCGTCACGCAATGGAGCTGGCCATGAGGGTCGCGGGCATCGGCTTTCGCCGGGCGGCAAGCCTCGCCTCGCTTGCCGACGCGCTGGCCCGCGCCGGTTCGGCGGATGCGCTGGCGACCAGCCCGGCCAAGGCGGATGCGCCGGTGATCCGGGCGCTGGCCGCCCGCACCGGCCTGCCGCTGATCGCCGTCGAGGTCGCCGGCATCGCCACCCCCACCCGATCGCCGCGCATCCTGGCGCGGCTCGGCACCGGCTCGCTGGCCGAGGCTGCCGCCTTGGCCGCCCTCGGCCCCGGCGCGCGCATCGTCGCGCCGCGCGTCATCTCGCAAGACGGCATGGCCACCGCCGCCATCGCAGAAGGAGACCCCGCATGACCGTCCATTTCATCGGCGCCGGCCCCGGCGCGGCCGACCTGATCACCCTGCGCGGCCGCGACCTGATCGCCGCCTCGCCGGTCTGCCTCTATGCCGGTTCGCTGGTGCCCCAGGCGCTGCTGAGCCATTGCCCGCCCGGCGCGCGGATCGTGAACACCGCGCCGATGGACCTCGACCAGATCATCGCCGAGATCGCCGCCGCGCATCAGGCCGGCCAGGACGTGGCGCGGCTGCATTCGGGCGACCTGTCGGTCTGGTCGGCCATGGGCGAGCAGTTGCGGCGGCTGCGCGACCTCGGCATCCCCTATGACGTGACCCCCGGTGTGCCGTCCTTTGCCGCCGCCGCCGCGGCGCTGGGGGCGGAACTGACCCTGCCGGGCATCGCGCAATCGGTGGTGCTGACCCGGACCTCGGGCCGCGCATCGGCCATGCCCGAGGGCGAGCGGCTTGCCAATTTCGCCGCCACCGGCGCGACGCTGGCCATCCACCTGTCGGTGCATGTGCTGGACCGGGTGCAGGCGGAACTGCTGCCGCATTACGGCGCCGACTGCCCGGTCGCGGTGGTGTTCCGCGCCAGCTGGCCCGACCAGCGCATCCACCGCGCCACGCTGGCCACGCTGGACCCCGCCATCGGCGAGGGCGAGCGCACGGCGCTGATCCTGGTCGGCCCGGCGCTGGCGGCCGAGGGCTTCGAGGAAAGCCGCCTCTATGCCGGCGATTACGACCGCCGCTTCCGCCCCGTGGGCACCGCGCCGCGGTTTCCCGAATGAAGGGGCTGGTCATCAGCGCCCCCGCCTCGGGCAGCGGCAAGACCACGGTCACGCTGGGGCTGATCGCCGCCCTGCGGGCGCGCGGTCTGGTGGTGCAGCCCTTCAAAAGCGGGCCGGACTATATCGACCCGGCCTTTCACCGCGCGGCGGCCGGGCGGGAATCCTTCAACCTCGACAGCTGGGCCATGGGCCGGGCGCAGATCGCGCATCTGATCGGCGCGGCGGACGGCGCGGATATCGCGCTGGCCGAGGGCTCGATGGGCCTTTTCGACGGCGTGGCGCGAGCAGGCGGCTGCGGCAACGGCGCCAGCGCCGACATCGCCGCGCTGACCGGCTGGCCGGTGCTGCTGGTCATGGACTGCAAGGGGCAGGCGCAATCCGCCGCCGCCGTGGCGCTGGGATTCCGCGAAATGCGCCGCGACGTGCCTCTGGCCGGGGTGGTGCTGAACCGCGTCGCCTCGCCCCGGCACGAGGCGCTGATGCGGCTCGCCTTCGACGCGCTGGCTATTCCGGTGCTGGGCGTGCTGCCGCGCGAGGCGGGGATCGAGCTGCCCGAGCGGCATCTGGGCCTGGTGCAGGCGCAGGAACATGCCGCGCTGGAGGCGCTGCTGACAGCGGCGGGCGCGGCGGCGGCGCGGCATCTGGACCTTGACGCCATCATCGCGGCGGCTTCTGGCGGGATCGCGACCGAGCCGTTTCGCCCGCTGCCGCCCCCGGCCGAACGCATCGCGCTGGCGCAGGACGATGCTTTTTCCTTTGTCTATCCGCATCTCATTGCCGGCTGGCGGGCGGCGGGGGCGACGATCCTGCCCTTCTCGCCGCTGGCCGATCAGGCGCCGGACGACAGCGCCGGGGCCTGCTGGCTGCCCGGCGGCTATCCCGAACTGCATGCGGGCCGGCTGGCCGCGGCCGGCCGCTTTCGCGACGGGCTGCGGCGCTTTGCGGAAACGCGGCCGGTGCATGGCGAATGCGGCGGCTATATGGCGATGGGCGCCGGGCTGGTCGATGCCCAGGGCACACGGCACCAGATGGCCGGGCTGCTGGGGCTGGAGACCAGCTACGCGGAGCGCCGCATGCATCTGGGCTATCGCCGCGCCGAGCCGTTGGCCGGGCTTTATCGCCAGCCGCTGGCCGGGCACGAGTTCCACTATGCGACGATCCTTGCCCAGCCCGACGAACCGCTGGCCCGCGTCGCGGACGCCAATGGCGATGCGGTGCCCGAGACCGGCTCGCGGCGCGGCCAGGCCACCGGCAGCTTCTTCCACCTGATCGGAGCGGCGCCATGATCGAGCTGGCGCTGATCGGCATCGGCACCGGCAGCCCCGGCCACCTGACGCGCGAGGCCATCGCCGCCATGGCCGATGCCGACCTGATCCTGATCCCCTCGAAGGGCGGGGACAAGGCCGACCTGGCCGAGCTGCGCCGCGCGCTTTGCCGGCAGGTGCTGGCCAGCCCGCCGCCGCTCGCCGTCTTCGACATGCCCGCGCGCGACGTGAGCGAGGGCTATCGCCAGGGCGTCGAGGCCTGGCACGACGCCATCGCCGCCCGCTGGGAACAGGTGATCCGCGCCCATGGCGCCATCCGCCCGGCGCTGCTGGTCTGGGGCGATCCCTCGCTTTACGACAGCACGCTGCGCATCGCGGATCGGGTGGCACGCCGCCTGCCGCTGAACCTGCGGGTGATCCCCGGCATCACCGCCATCCAGGCACTTTGCGCCGCCCATGTCATGCCGCTGAACGCGGTAGCGGCGCCGGTGCTGATCACCACCGGCCGCCGGATCCGCGACCATGGCTGGCCGGACGGGGTGGACCGGCTGGTGGTGATGCTGGACGGCGAATGCTCGTTTCAAAGCCTCGAGGCGCAGGGGCTGCATATCTGGTGGGGGGCGTTCCTGGGCATGCCCCAGCAGATCCTGATTGCGGGACCGCTGCCCGAGGTCGCCGGGCGCATCCTTGAGACCCGCGCCCGCGCGCGGGCGGAGCACGGCTGGATCATGGACATCTACCTGCTGGATCGATGCCGGTCACGCTGACCCTGCCGCCGGGCGCCGAGGCCGATGCCTTGGCCGAGGCGCTGCGCCCGCTTGGCCCCGACATCGCCCTGCGCCGCGCCAGCTTGCGGGCGCAGGACGCCCGGCCCTTGCTGATGGCGCTGCAGGCGCCGGGGCGCGGCGCCTATCTGTTCCACGATCTGCGCCCGGGGGACGCCGCCGACGTGGCAGCGACGATCCGCGCCTATCTGGCGGCGCCGGACGGCTGGATCCGCGACGCCCGGCCCTGCGGCCGGCTGCGCTTCTGCCTGAAGCTGCGCATCCCGGCGGGCTGAAACGCCGCCGTCCATGCCGCGTGGAGGGAGGAGACGCGGCATGAACGGCGGTCACTGCCATGCAGGCCCCGTGCGGCGCGGGGCTGACGGAGGATGCGGCCCCGTCCCCCTCAGCTTGCGCCCGCCGCGCGGCGGGGCGCAAGCGCGGCGTGGCCCCTCAACCCCTGCGAGAAGGGTTTTGCCCAAATCTTGGCCATCCGGGCAGGCGGGCGGTGAAAAATGCGCGGCCCGGCAAAGTCCGGCAAAGCCCGGCCGCCGGAAAAAATCGCGCGAGGCCGGGGGGTTTCACGAAAATGGCATCGCCCGATGCGTTGGCAGGCGCGGCGGGCTGTGCAACTCTGATCCCGCGCGAACCCGATTGAAGCCATACGCCACATGAAAGGAACGACGACATGCGCCTGATTCTTGCCGCCGCCACCCTTGCCGCGGTTCCGCTTGCCAGCCTGGCCCAGGACGATCCGGTCGGCCAGGCCATCGAGGCCCGCCACGGCTTCTATCAGATGCTGGCGATCAACATGGGCACGCTGTCGGGCATGGCCAAGGGCGAGATCGCCTATGACGAGGCCGCCGCCAGCCGCGCCGCGGCCAATATCGAGGCGCTGACGCAATACGACCTGCCCGGCCTGTTCATCGAGGGCAGCAGCTCGGCCGATGCCCAGGACAGCGCGGCCAAGCCCGACATCTGGAACAACCCGGACGAATTCAGGACTAAATTCGCCGGGCTGCAACAGGCCGCCGCCGGCGTATCCGAGGCGGTCAAGGGCGGCGAAGGCAATGTCGGGCCCGTCGTCGGCAAGCTGGGCGAGGCCTGCAAGGCCTGCCACGACGTCTTCCGCGAGAAAAGCTGATGGCCGGGCGCGGTCCGCTGCGCGAGGTCCGGCTTTGGGACCCGCTGCTGCGCGCGTTCCACTGGCTGCTGGCCTTCTTCGTGATCGCCGGATGGTGCCTGGGCCAGTTCGGTCCGGCCAGGATGACGCTGCATTTCTGGTGCGGCTATGTCGTGGCCGGGCTGCTGGTCTTTCGGCTGGTCTGGGGCTTTGTCGGCCCGGCCCCGGCTCGGTTCTCGCATTTCATCCGCGGGCCGGGCGCCGTCGCCGGCTATATGCGCGGCATGTTCCTGCGCGAGCCCAGCTACTGGCCCGGCCATAACCCGCTGGGGGCGCTGTCGGTCATCGCGCTGCTGGCAGTGCTGGCGGCGCAGGTCACCAGCGGGCTGATCTCGGACCCCGACGACTATATCAATGTCGGCCCGCTGGCCTCTTACGTCAGCAGCGCCACGCGGTCCAAGGCGGTGGGCTGGCACAATCTGGGCGCCAACCTGATCCTGGTCCTGGTGCTGCTGCATGTCGCGATGATCCTGTTCTATCGCTTCTGGAAGCGCGAGGACCTGGTGCGGCCGATGATCACCGGCCGCAAACAGGTTCGTGAGGATTAGGCCGCGGAATTGATCGAATCGCCGCCGCGTGTCAGGCTGGGACATGCCGGGCCTGCGCCCTGGCCTGTCCGGCATGCCTGAACCGCAGGAAGGAGCCGATGATGATCAGCAAGACCGTCGCCCTCGCGCTGGCGCTTTCGATGGCCGCAGTTCCCGCGCTTGCGGACTGCCCGGGCCACAAGAAGATGTCCAGCGACCAGACAGCGGCCACCACGCCGGTCGAACGCCCGGCCACGCCGCCGAGCACGAACAGCTAGCGAAAAGGGCGGAGCCGCCCTTCTCAGTTGAACCTGTTGTCGCGCGGGAAGCCGCGCGGCGCCATGTAGCCTGCGCCCGCCCGCTTGCCGAGCCATTCGGTCAGGTCCGGCTCGCTGCGGGTCCTGCCGCCGGATTCCTGCCAGCGCAGCCCTTCGGCCAGCGTGATGCAGATCGCATCCGACAGCCCGCCATCCTTGTATTTCTGCAGCCGCACGCCCTTGCCGCGCGCCATTTCCGGCAGTTCGGACAGCGGGAAGACCAGCAGCTTGCGGTTCTGGCCCACCACGGCGAGGTGATCGCCGGTCACGCGCCGGCACAGCGCGGCCTCGCCGTTCAGCACCTGCTTGCCGGCGCGGGTCTGCGCCAGGATGTCGGCCCCGGCGACGATGAACCCGTCCCCGGCCTTCGAGGCGACCAGATAACGCTCGCCCTCGCGCCAGGGGAAGATGTCGATCACCGCGGCGTCGTTGGGCAGGTCGATCATCAGCCGCAAGGGCTCGCCCATGCCGCGCCCGCCGGGCAGGCTGTTCGCCGGCAGGGTGTAGAAGCGGCCATTGGCGGCAAAGACCATCAGCTTGTCGGTGGTCTCGGCATGCAGCGCCATGAAGGGGCCGTCGCCATCCTTGAACTTGACCTCGGCATCCAGCGGCTGGTGGCCCTTCATGGCGCGGATCCAGCCCATCTTCGACAGGATCACGGTGATCGGCTCGCGCTCGATCATCGCATCCATGTCGATCTCGGCCACCACGCCGGCCTCGCCGATCTCGGTGCGGCGCTGGCCGCCGGGGGCGGACTTGCCGAATTTCGCCCGGGTCTCGCGCAATTCGCCGGCGATCCTGGCCCATTGCGCACCCTCGTCGCCCAGCATGGCCGTCAGTTCGGCGCGCTCGGCGGTCAGCTTCTCGTGCTCGGCCCGCAGCTCGATTTCCTCGAGCTTGCGCAGCGCACGCAGGCGCATGTTCAGGATCGCCTCGACCTGCACCTCGGACAGCCGGAACTCGGCCATCATCACCGCCTTCGGGTCTTCCTCGTGACGGATGATCTCGATCACCCGGTCGAGGTTCAGGAAGGCGATCATGTAGCCCTCCAGCACCTCCAGCCGCGCCGCGATCTTGTCCAGCCGGTGGTTCGAGCGCCGCACCAGCACCTCGCGCCGGTGGTCGAGGAAAGCGCGCAGCACCTCCTTGAGCGAGCAGACCTTGGGCACGCGGCCGTCGATCAGCACATTCATGTTTAGGCCGAAGCGCACCTCCAGGTCGCTGACCCGGAACAGCGCCGCCATCAGCTGCTCGGGGTCCACGGCGCGGGTGCGCGGCTCCAGCACGATGCGAATGTCCTCGGCCGATTCGTCGCGCACATCGGCCAGGATCGGCACCTTCTTCAGCTGGATCACCTCGGCCAGCCGCTCGATCAGCTTGGATTTCTGCACCTGATAGGGGATCTCGGTCACGACCACCTGCCACTGGCCGCGGCCCAGATCCTCGACCGACCAGCGTGCCCGCAGCCGCAGGCTGCCGCGGCCGGTCCGGTAGGCCTCGGCGATGGTCTCGCGCGATTCGACCAGCACGCCGCCGGTCGGGAAATCGGGGCCGGGGATGATGCTGACCAGCGTGTCGTCGCGGGCATCCGGCGCCTTGATCAGATGCAGGCAGGCGTCGATCACCTCGTGCAGGTTATGCGGCGGCACATTGGTCGCCATGCCCACCGCGATGCCCGAGGCGCCGTTGCACAAAAGGTTCGGAAAGGCGGCGGGCAGCACGATGGGCTCTTCCAGCGTGCCGTCGTAGTTCGGGCGGAAATCGACCGCGTTCTCGGCCAGACCCTCCATCAGCGCCTCGGCGGCGGCGGTCAGGCGGGCCTCGGTGTAGCGGCTGGCGGCGGGGTTGTCGCCGTCGATATTGCCGAAATTGCCCTGCCCGTCCACCAGCGGGTAGCGCATGGCGAAGGGCTGGGCGAGCCGCGCCATGGCGTCATAGATCGCCGCGTCGCCATGCGGGTGATAATTGCCCATCACGTCGCCGCTGATCTTGGCCGATTTGCGGAAGGCCCCGCTGGGCGACAGCCGCAATTCGCGCATGGCGAACAGGATGCGGCGATGCACCGGCTTCAGCCCGTCGCGGGCATCGGGCAGCGCCCGGTTCATGATCGTCGACAGCGCATAGGTCAGGTAACGCTCACCGATGGCGCGCGACAGCGGCTCGGAGCTGGTCTGATCCGCGCTGGGATCGGGCGGGGTCGGATCTGGAAGGTTCGGATCGTCGGACATGGCCGATTGAATAGGCCCGACAAGGCCTTCGGTCCAGCCGGAAATGCTCGGCTTGCACAAGACCCGGCCTTGGCGCAGAACCGCCCGGCAAGGAGGCGCGCATGAAGACCGTTCTGATCACCGGCTGTTCCTCGGGCATCGGGCTGGACGCGGCGCGGCACATGCGCGGGCGCGGCTGGCGCGTCATCGCCACCTGCCGCAAGCCCGAGGATATCGCGGCCCGCCGCGCCGAGGGCTTCGACACCCTGCCGCTGGAACTGGGCTGCGAGGACAGCGTGGCCCGCTGCGCCGAAGCCGCGCTGGCGCTGGGGCGCATCGACGCGCTGGTGAACAACGCCGCCTTCGCCATCCCCGGCGCCGCCGAGGACCTGCCGCGCGGCGCATTGCGGGCTATCTTCGAGGCGAACCTGTTCGGCACCCATGACCTGACCCGCCGGCTGCTGCCGCATTTCCGCGCGCATGGCGGACGGGTGGTGAACATCAGCTCGGTCCTGGGCCTGGTCGGCATCCCCTGGCGCGGCGCCTATGTGGCGACGAAATTCGCGCTGGAGGGGCTGACCGACGTGCTGCGCGTCGAGATGGCCGATACCGGCGTCAAGGTCATCCTGATCGAGCCCGGCCCCATCGGCACGAAGATCCGGCTGAACTCGATCCCGCATTTCGAACGCTGGATCGACTGGCAGTCGAGCCCGCGCGCCGAGCAATACCGCCGCACGCTGCTGAAGCGTCTCTACGAACCGGCCGCGAAGAAGGACCGCTTCGAACTGCCGCCCGCGGCGGTCAGCGCCCGCATCGCCCAGGCGCTGGAAAGCCCGAGGCCCCGCCCGCGCTATTACGTCACCACGCCGACCCATGTCTCGGGCATCGGGCGGCGGCTTCTTTGCACGCGCGCTCTGGACTGGTTCGCGCGCCGCAGCTAGGCTTCGCGCCGAAAGGGCCCGCCCATGCATGACAAACCGCTGTTCTACCTGCTCGCGATCTGCTGCCTTGCGGTGGTGGTGATCCTGGCCACCGGCATCGGCGGCTTCGCGCGCGGCGGCGAATTCAACCGCAAGCACGGCAACCGCATGATGCGCTGGCGCATCATCGCCCAGGCGATCGCCATCGCGGTCTTCCTGCTTTATCTGTGGGTCAGGAGCTAGCCCATGGTCGTCCTCAACAAGATCTACACCCGCACGGGCGACAAGGGCGAAACCGCGCTGTCGAACGGCGAGCGCGTGCCCAAGCATTCCCTGCGGGTCGAGGCTTACGGCACGGTGGACGAGCTCAACGCCACGCTGGGCCTGGCCCGCCTGCATGCCACGGGCGAGATCGCGGCGCGCATCGCGGTGATCCAGAACGACCTTTTCGACCTCGGCGCCGACCTGTCGCGCCCGCGCATGGACGAGGATGCCGAGGCGCCCTATCCGGTGCTGCGCATCATCGACCCCCAGGTCGAGCGGCTGGAATCGGAAATCGACGCGATGAATGCCGGGCTTTCTGCGCTGCGCAGCTTCATCCTGCCGGGCGGCTCGGCGCTATCGGCGCATCTGCACCTGTCGCGCACCGTGGCGCGGCGGGCCGAGCGCGCCGCCGTGGCGCTGGCGGCGACCGAGGATGCGAATCCCGCCGCGGTGAAATATCTCAACCGCCTGTCGGACTGGCTGTTCGTGGCGGGGCGCGTCGCCAATGAAAACGGCGCGCAGGATATCCTGTGGGTGCCAGGAGCCAGCCGTTAGCGACAACATGACGGAATGGAAATGTTACGACGCGTTACGGTCGTTTTTTCCCTGTCATTGCCGCCGACGGCCCGCTAACAAACCCTCCGAACAGGTGACGCAACCAAAGGGGAGAGGCCGATGAAGGTTCTCGTGCCAGTGAAGCGCGTGATCGACTACAACGTGAAGGCGCGCGTTAAGAGCGACGGCTCCGGTGTCGATTTGGCGAATGTGAAGATGTCGATGAACCCGTTCGACGAGATCGCGGTCGAGGAGGCGATCCGTCTGAAGGAGGCCGGCAAGGCCGAGGAGGTGATCGCCGTTTCCATCGGCGTCAAGCAGGCGGCCGAGACGCTGCGCACCGCGCTGGCCATGGGCGCGGACCGGGCGATCCTGGTGGTGGCCGCGGACGACGTGCATCAGGACATCGAGCCGCTGGCGGTGGCGAAGATTCTCGCCGCGGTCGCCAAGGCGGAAGGCACCGAGCTCATCATCGCCGGCAAGCAGGCCATCGACAACGACATGAACGCCACCGGCCAGATGCTGGCGGCGATCCTGGGCTGGGCGCAGGCGACCTTCGCCTCGAAAGTCGAGATCGAGGGCGGCAAGGCCAAGGTGACGCGCGAGGTCGATGGCGGCCTCCAGACCATCGCGGTCAGCCTGCCGGCGGTGGTCACCGCCGACCTGCGCCTGAACGAACCGCGCTATGCGAGCCTGCCGAACATCATGAAGGCCAAGAAGAAGCCGCTCGACGAGAAGACCGCCGGTGATTACGGCGTCGACGTCGCGCCGCGGCTCGAGGTGGTCTCGGTGCGCGAGCCCGAGGGCCGCAAGGCCGGCATCAAGGTCGGCTCGGTGGACGAGCTGGTCGGCAAGCTGAAAGAAGCGGGGGTGATCTGATGGCTGTTCTGCTGCTTGGCGAAGTCACGAATGGCGAGCTGAACCGCGACGCGACGGCGAAGGCGGTGCAGGCGGTCAAGACGCTTGGCGATGTGACGGTGCTCTGCGCCGGCGCCTCGGCGAAAGCGGCGGCCGAGGAGGCCGCGAAGATCGCCGGCGTCGCCAAGGTGCTGGTGGCTGAGGCCCCGCTCTACGGCCACCGCCTGGCCGAGCCGACCGCGGCGCTGATCGTCGGCCTGGCCGGCGACTACAGCCACATCGCCGCGCCGGCGACCACCGATGCCAAGAACGTCATGCCGCGGGTTGCGGCGCTTCTCGACGTGATGGTGCTGTCGGACGTCTCGGCCATCCTCGACGCGGACACGTTCGAGCGCCCGATCTATGCCGGCAACGCCATCCAAGTGGTGAAGTCGAAGGACGCCAAGAAGGTCTTCACCATCCGCACCGCCAGCTTCGACGCCGCCCCCGAAGGCGGTTCAGCCAGCGTGGCCGAGACCGCCGCCGCCGCTGATCCGGGCCTGTCGAGCTGGGTGGCCGACGAGGTGGCCGAGAGCGACCGCCCCGAGCTGACCTCGGCCAAGCGCGTGGTCTCGGGCGGCCGCGGCCTCGGCTCGAAGGAGAGCTTCGCGATCATCGAAGAGCTGGCCGACAAGCTCGGCGCCGCGGTGGGCGCCTCGCGTGCGGCGGTCGACTCGGGCTATGCCCCGAACGACTGGCAGGTCGGGCAGACCGGCAAGGTCGTCGCCCCCGAGCTCTATGTCGCGGTGGGCATCTCCGGCGCCATCCAGCACCTGGCGGGGATGAAGGATTCGAAGGTGATCGTGGCGATCAACAAGGACGAGGAGGCGCCGATCTTCCAGATCGCCGATTACGGCTTGGTCGGCGACCTGTTCTCCGTGGTGCCGGAACTGACCGGGAAGCTCTGAGGGCTTTCACCGTTTCGCAAATACTCCGGGGAGCGCCCCTGAGGCCCCGTCGAGGGGCCGCAGGGGCGCGGGGGCAGAGCCCCCAACCGCCCGGAACATATCCCGAAAACCGCCCAGCCGCCCGCCGGGCGGTTTTTACATTGAACCTTCGGGGCGCTTGCGCCTATCGTCCCGACTGACCGACAAAAGGATGAGGTTCATGGCGATTCAATCGGTGGGCGTGATCGGCGCCGGGCAGATGGGCAACGGCATCGCCCATGTCTTCGCGCTGGCGGGCTATGAGGTGCTGATGACCGACATCTCGCGCGAGGCGCTGGACAAGGCCGTGGCGCAGATCGACCACAACCTGGACCGCCAGGTCAGCCGCGGCAAGATCTCGGCCGAGGACAAGGATGCGGCGATGAAGCGCATCACCACCACCATGACGCTTTCCGATCTGGGCAAGACCGACCTGATCATCGAGGCCGCGACCGAGCGCGAGACCGTCAAGCAGGCGATCTTCGAGGATCTGCTGCCGCATCTGAAGCCCGAGACCATCCTGACCTCGAACACCTCGTCGATCTCGATCACCCGGCTGGCCAGCCGCACCGACCGCCCCGAGCGCTTCATGGGCTTCCATTTCATGAATCCGGTCCCGGTCATGCAGCTGGTCGAGCTGATCCGCGGCATCGCCACCAACGAGGAGACCTACAAGGCCCTTGTGGAAGTGGTCGAGAAGATCGGCAAGACCTCGGCCAGCGCCGAGGATTTCCCCGCCTTCATCGTCAACCGCATCCTGATGCCGATGATCAACGAGGCGGTCTATACGCTTTACGAGGGCGTGGGCTCGGTCAAGTCCATCGACCAGTCGATGAAGCTGGGCGCCAACCACCCGATGGGGCCGCTGGAGCTGGCGGATTTCATCGGCCTCGATACCTGCCTGGCGATCATGAACGTGCTGCACGAGGGGCTGGCGGACACCAAATACCGGCCCTGCCCGCTTTTGGTGAAATATGTCGAGGCGGGCTGGCTGGGCCGCAAGACCGGGCGCGGATTCTACGACTATTCCGGCGAGGAGCCGGTGCCGACGCGATAGGGGGCTCTGCCCCCATGCTTGAGCGGCCCCTCGACGGGGCCGCTCAAGCATTCCCCCGGGATATTTGGGCAAGAAAGAAGCTCAGGTCTTCTTGCCGATGCGGGGCTCTGTCCCGGCCAGGATGCGGCTGATATTGGCGTGGTGGCGGATGAAGATCAGCGCCGCCATGAACACCGTCACCGCCGCCATGCGCGGGCCGTCGAGCCAGAGGGCGAGGAAAGGCGTCAGCGCCGCCGCCACCAGCGCCGAGAGCGACGAGATCCGGCCGACCAGCGCGGTCAGCAGCCAGATCCCGCAGGCCGCGAGCCCGAGCCGCCAGTCGAGCGCCAGAACCGTGCCGAGGAAGGTGGCGACGCCCTTGCCGCCCCGGAACCCCAGCCAGACCGGGAACAGGTGGCCCAGGAAGGCCGCCGCCCCCGCGACCAGCGCCGCCTCGGGACCGGCGGCGAGCCAGCGCGCCAGCAGCACGGCGATGGCGCCCTTGCCACTGTCCAGGACCAGCGTCGCCAGCGCCGCCGGCTTGTTGCCGGTGCGCAGCACGTTGGTCGCGCCGATATTGCCCGAGCCGATCCGGCGCAGGTCGCCCAGCCCCAGCGCCCGGGTGATGACGATGCCGAAGGGCACCGAGCCCAGAAGATAGCCGATGACGGCCCAGAGGATCAGGCTCATGCGTCCGCTCCGAAGACGCGGCATCCGGCGACCCAGGTGCCCAGCACCCTGCCCTCCATCCGCGCACCGTCGAAGGGGGTGTTCTTCGACTTCGACAGCAGGGTGAAGCGGTCCAGCACGAAGGGCGCGTCCGGGTCGAACAGCAGCAGGTCGGCCGGCGCCCCCGCCGCAAGCCGCCCGCCGGGCAGGCCGAGGCGGCGCGCCGGATTGAGCGACATGGCCCGCCAGAGCTGCGGCAGGCTCAACCCGCCCTGATGGTAAAGCCGCATCGCCGCCGGCAGCAGGGTCTGCAGCCCCACCGCGCCCGGCGCCGCCTCGGCGAAGGGCAGGCGCTTGCTTTCCTCGTCCTGCGGGGTGTGGAAGCTGGCGATCACGTCGATCAGCCCCTCGGCCACCGCCTCGACCATGGCCAGCCGGTCCTCCTCGGAGCGCAAGGGCGGGGTGAAGCGGAAGAAGGTGCGATAGCCGCCGACGTCATATTCGTTCAGCGTCAGGTGATGGATCGAGATACCGGCACTGACGTCCAGCCCCGCCTCGCGCGCGCGGCGCAGCGCCGGCAGGCTGGCCGCGACGGTGATCTGGTCGGCATGGTAGCGGGCGCCGGTCATCGCCACCAGCGCCAGGTCGCGGTCGAGCCCCATCACCTCGGCCATGGGCGAAACCGCCGGCAGGCCGTAGAGCGAGGCGAACTTGCCCCCGGTCGCCGCCGCGCCTTTCGACAGGCCCGGCTCCTGCGGGTGGCCGACGATCAGCGCGCCCAGGCCGCGGGCATAGGTCATGCAGCGCGACAGGAGCCGGGTGTCCGAGACCACCCGCACCCCGTCGGTGAAGGCCACGGCGCCGGCATCCTGCAGAAAGCCCATCTCGACCATTTCGCGCCCTTCGCGGGCACGGGTCAGCGCCGCCATGTGGCGGATGTTCACCGGCGCGTCGGCCGCCCGGCGGGTGGCGAATTCCAGCGATTCCGGCGCATCGATCGGCGGCATGGTGTCGGGCCGCGCGATCAGCGTGGTCACGCCCCCCGCGGCCGCCGCCAGCCCGGCGCTGCGGAAGCTTTCCTTGTGCCGCTCGCCCGGCTCGCCAATCTTGACGCCCCAGTCGATCAGCCCGGGCGCGAGGCATTTGCCGCCGCAGTCGATCAGCTCGGCGCCTTGCGGGGCCTCGGCGCCCATCGCCTCGATCATGCCGTCGCGGACGGTCAGCGAACCTTCCTCGACCGATTGCGCCTCGGGGTCGACCAGCCGGGCATTGTGGAAGTGCAGGATCATGCCATCATCTCCGCCGCCTTGGCGCCGCGCTCGGCGCGCAGGTTGCGTGCCAGCAGGTCCATCGCCGCCATGCGCACCGCGACGCCCATTTCCACCTGATCCTGGATCACCGAACGGTTGATGTCGTCGGCGATGGTGCCGTCGATCTCGACCCCGCGATTCATCGGCCCCGGATGCATGACGATGGCATCGGGCGCCGCCAGCGCCAGCTTCTCGGCGTCCAGCCCCCAGCGGTGGTAATATTCCCGCTCGGACGGGATGAAGCCGCCGTCCATCCGTTCCCGCTGCAGGCGCAGCATCATCACCACATCGGCGCCCTTCAGCCCCTCGCGCATGTCCTCATAGACCTCGCAACCCCAGTCCCGCGCCCCCGAGGGCATCAGCGTCGCCGGCCCGACCAGCCGCAGCCGGTTCTCCATCTTGCCGAGCAGGATCAGGTTCGAGCGCGCGACGCGGCTATGCGCGATATCGCCGCAGATCGCCACGGTCAGCCGGTGCAGCCGCCCCTTGGCGCGGCGGATGGTCAAGGCGTCCAGAAGCGCCTGGGTCGGATGCTCGTGCCGCCCGTCGCCCGCGTTCAGCACCGCGCAATTCACCTTCTGCGCCAGCAGGTCCACGGCACCCGACTGCGGATGGCGCACCACCAGCAGGTCGGGATGCATGGCGTTCAGCGTCAGCGCGGTGTCGATCAGCGTCTCGCCCTTCTTCACCGAACTGGTCTGCATCGCCATGTTCATCACATCGGCGCCCAGCCGCTTGCCGGCCAGTTCGAAGCTCGACTGCGTGCGGGTCGAGTTTTCGAAGAACATGTTGATCTGCGTCATCCCCGCCAAGGCATCGGAATGCTTCACCGTGCGGCGGTTCAGATCCACATAGGTCTCGGCCAGGTCGAGAAGCGTGGTGATCTCGGGCGGGGCGAGCGGCTCGATCCCCAGAAGATGGCGGGCACGGAACATGGCTTGGGTCCCCCAGGTCGCGGTCGGCCCTCTATGGCAAAAGCCGCGCGGCCCGGCAAGCGGCCCTGGCCCCGATATCGGCCCCTTGCATCGGCGCGGATTTTGCCGCATCGCGGAACGATGAACAGCAAGGGCCATGTCAGCTTCGTCTCGTCAGGACCGGGGGACCCGGACCTGCTGACCCTGCGCGCCGCGCGCCTGCTGGCCCAGGCGGATGTGGTGCTTTACGACGACCTCGCCTCGGGCCCGGTGCTGGACCAGGCCGGGCCGCAGGCCGAGCGCATCCCGGTCGGCAAGCGCGCCGGCCGCCCCTCGGCCAAGCAGGAAAACGTCAACGCCCTGCTGGTCGAACATGCACAGGCCGGCAAGCATGTGGTGCGGCTGAAATCCGGCGATTCCGGCATCTTCGGCCGGCTCGAGGAAGAGTTGACGGCGCTGCGCCGCCACGCCATCCCGTTCCAGATCGTGCCGGGCGTGCCCTCGGCCATGGCCGCCGCCGCCGTCGCCGGCCTGCCGCTGACCCGGCGCCAGACCGCGCGGCGGCTGCAATTCGTCACCGGCGCCGACGTGACCGGCGGCTTGCCCGAGGACCAGAACTGGGCGGCGCTGGCCGATCCGCGCGCCACCACCGTGGTCTTCATGGGCCAGCGCACCTTCCCGCGCATGGCGGCGCTGCTGGTCGAAAACGGCCTGCCCGCCGACACGCCGGCCCTGCTGGCCGAGGCGGTGGGCCATCCGCACCAGCGCCTGATCCGCAGCACCGTGACCGACCTTGCCGCGCAGCTTGCAAGCGAAGGCCCCAGCCCGCATCCGGCGCTGATCCTCTACGGCCCGCTGGCCGAGGGGAACTGAGCCCTTCACCGTTTTCCAAATACTCAATATTGCGCCCGTGCGCCCATGGACTATGCTGGCCGCCGAGAGAGGACCGCCATGCTGGGTTTCGTCACCATCCAGGACCATGCGCCGGGCGCCGGCGACCGGCTGCTGACCGCCACGGCCGAGCGGCTGGCCGCCGCCGGGCTGCGGCTGGCCGGCGCGGTGCAGATCAATACCGAGCCGGCGCCGGGCTGCGAATGCGACATGGACCTGCGCATCCTCGGCGATGACGGCCCCTTGGTGCGCATCACCCAGTCGCTGGGCGCGGGCTCGCAGGCCTGCCGGCTGGACAGCGAGGCGCTGACCCGCGCCGTCGCCCGCACCGAATCGGTTCTGGACCGCGGCGCCGAGCTGCTGATCGTCAACAAGTTCGGCAAGCAGGAATGTTTCGGCCGCGGCTTTCGCGACACCATCGCCCGGGCGCTGGCCGCGGGCATCCCGGTGCTGGTGCATGTCCCCGACGAACAGCTGCCGGGCTTTCGCGACTTCGCCGGCGATATGGCCGAACATGTCGCGGCCGAGCGCATCGAGGACTGGTGCCGCACGCAGCTGGCCCGCCCTGCCGCATGAGCCTGCTGCCATGAGCCTGCAGATCGACGCGCGCGGCCTTCTGTGCCCCCTGCCGGTGCTGCGGCTGCGCAAGCGGCTGATGGCGCTGCCCCGGGGCGCGCGGGTCACGCTGCTGGCCACCGACCCCGCCGCTGTGATCGACGTGCCGCATTTCTGCGCCGAATCCGGCCACCGGCTGATCGGCAGCCGCGAGGTGGCGCCGGGCGAGACCGAATATACCGTCGAGCGCGGCCCCGCCTGCGCCATCGCCGCGGACTGATGCTGGCGATCTTCCTGAAGACCCTGCCCTTCTTTCTCGTCATCGGCACGGGCTGGCTGGCGGGGCGCACGCGCTTCTTCCCGCCCGAGGCGACCGGCTGGCTGACGAAATTCGTCTTCTACTTCGCGCTTTCGGCCATGCTGTTCCGCTTTGCCGCGACGCTGGACGTGGCCAGCCTCTTCGACCCCGCTTTCGTCCTGGCCTATCTGTCAGGCTCGGCCGCGCTTTGGGCCCTGGGTTTCGCGGTGGCGCGCTGGCGCCGCCAGCCGCTCGCCACCGCGGCGATGGAGGCGCATACGGCCATGACCGGCAATACCGGCTTTCTGGGCGTGCCGATGCTGGTCGTGCTGCTGGGCGAACGCGCCATCGGCCCGGTGCTGATGGTGCTGACCATCGACATGGTGGTGTTCTCGACCCTCATCACCCTGATCGTCACCGCGGCAAGGCAGGGGCGGGTGCGGCTCTCGACGCTGGTGCCCTTGCTGCGCGGCATCGTCTCGAACCCGATGATCGTCTCGATGCTGGCCGGCCTGGCCTGGGCCGGGCTGCACCTGCCGATGCCGGGCCCGCTGGACGAGTTCCTGGCGCTGCTCGGCGCCTCGGCCACGCCGGGGGCGCTCTTCGCCATCGGTGCCAGCCTCGCCGGCCGCGCGGCCGAGCGCATGGGCCCGGCGCTCTGGCTCAGCTTCGCCAAGCTGGTGCTGCATCCGCTGGCCGTGGGCATCGCCGCGCTGGGGGTCTTCGGGGTCGAGCCCTATGCGGCGGGGGTGATGATCGCCGCCGCCAGCCTACCGGTCGCGGGCAATGTCTATATCCTCGCGCAATATTTCGGCACCGCCGTGCAGCGCGTCTCGGCGGCCATCCTGATCTCGACCGCGGCCAGCATCGCCACGGTTCCCGTCGTCATTCACTGGATCACGAAAGGCTAGACCATGCGCGACATCTCGGCCCTGACGCTCGACAACCTGCTGTTTCGGATGGACGAGGACGGCATCGCCACCGTCACGCTGAACCGCGCCGCCAAGCGCAACGCGCTGAGCGCCGAGACCATCGAGGAGCTGGTCGAGGTCTTTTCCGCCCTGCCCGCCTCGGGCGCCCGCGCCGTGGTGCTGCGCGCCGAGGGGCCGCATTTCTGCGCCGGGCTGGACCTGGTCGAGCACGGGCGCGAGCAGCGCAGCCCCGCCGAGTTCATGCGCATCTGCCTGCGCTGGCACGAGGCCTTCAACAAGATCGAATACGGCGGCGTGCCGGTCATCGCGGCGCTGAAGGGCGCGGTGGTCGGCGGCGGGCTGGAGCTGGCCTCCTCGGTCCATATCCGGGTCATGGACGAGACCACCTATTTCGGCCTGCCCGAGGGCCAGCGCGGGTTGTTCACCGGCGGCGGCGCCACCATCCGCGTGCCGCGGCTGATCGGCCAGGCGCGCATGGTGGACATGATGCTGACCGGCCGGCTTTATTCCGGCGACGAGGCGGTGCAGGTCGGGCTGGCGCAATACCGGGTCGCGGACAGCGAGGCCAAGGCCTATGAGCTGGCCCGCCGGGTGGCGCAGAACACGCCCTTGTCGAATTTCGCCGCCTGCTCGGCGATCTCGCACATGCAGAACATGTCGGGGCTGGACGCCGCCTATGCCGAATCCATGGTCGCCGGCATCGTCAACACCCAGGACGCGGCCAAGGGCCGGCTGGACAGCTTCGCCCAGGGCACGGCGCAGAAGATCAAGCCGGAGGCCGAGGCGGGCTGACCGCCCGACCGCGGCCGCCCGGGTCAGTCCACCGGCCGGATCAGCTTCTTCTCCAGCACCCGCAGCACGGTGGGCAGGTCGTGGCCGCGCTTGAGGATGCGCCCGTCCATGCCGATCACCGCATATTGTCCCTGCGCGTTGCGCAGCTTGGGCCGCTTTTCGATGCGATAGAGCGGATGCTCGGCCGCCCGGCGAAACACCGAGAACACCGCCATGTCGCGCAGGAAGGACATGGCATAGTCGCGCCATTCGCCCGCCGCGACCATGCGCCCGTAAACCGACAGGATGACGCCCAGTTCGGCCCGGTCGAAGGCCACGCGATCATGCTCGGACGGGAAACCGAAGGGCATATTCATCATAGGCGAATGGTGACACCGCCCCGGCACGCAATCAACGAAAAAGGGCCGCCGCGCGCCAGTTTGCCGATCTGCCCGCAACGCCCGGCGTCAGAACCCGGCGCGCTGCCGCCCGGCCATGCGCGCCAGCGTGCCGTCGCGCCACATCCCCTCATGCACGCCCACCATGACGACATGGCCCGCGATCAGCGCCAGCAGCAGCCAGGCCATCTCTCCATGCAGCGCATCGCCGATCCCCACCATCCAGCCGATCGGCGGCTGCCGGGCGGCGAAGATCTCGAAGCCGAAGGGGGCAAAGGCGCGCTCGCCACCATAGGCGCGCAGCAGGGCGGCGAGCGGCACCAGGGCCATCACCAGATACAGCGCCCCATGGCCCAGCCGCGCCGCCAGCCCCAACAGCCCCACGCCATGGTCGGGCCGGTTGCGGCGGTTCGCCAGCGCCCAGAGCACCCGCAGCACGATCAGCAGGAACAGAACCGTGCCGACCTTCTGATGCGAGCCGACGAAGAAGGACACCAGCGGCGTGCGGCCCAGCGCCAGCCGCAACCCCATGCCCAGGAACTGCCACAGCATCAGCGCGGCGATGCTCCAATGCAGCAGCCGCGTCAGCTTGCCATAGAGCCGGGCGGAGTCGCGCCAGGGAAGGGAATCGGGGGTCATGGCGGCTCCTGCGCGGTCCGGTCGCGCCCGGGTAAAGTTGACTAATTTTCTTAGCGACAGTATGGCCATGGCCCGAAACGGGCAAGACCCGCGAACCTGTCTGCGGGGTAACATGGTCGTCAGCATCCGTTTCGTTTCCGTTTCCCTTGTGCCTGCCAGGGTGTGGCCCAGATGAATGCTCAGAATCGCGACCTCCCGACCGAGACCGGCTGCCCGCTGACCGAGGCGCAGGAGGGGCTTTGGTATGTCCAGGCGCTGGACCCGGACAACCCGATCCTGAACACCGGGCAATATCTGGAACTGACCGGCCCGCTGGACCGCGACGCGCTGGCCCAGGCCGTGCAGCGCACCATCGCCGAGACCCCGGCCCTGGCGCTGCGCTTCGCCGCCGGGCCCGAGGGGCCGCGGCAATGGCTGGGCCTGCCGCCGATCCTGGGCTTTGCCGACCTCTCGGCCCAGCCCGATGCCGAGGCGCAGGCGCTGGCGCAGATGCAGGCCGACAGCCGCCGTCCCTTGGACCTCGCGCGCGAGCCGGCCGGGGCGCTGGCCCTGATCGCACTCGGCCCCGAGCGGCATTTCCTTTACGAGCGCATCCACCACCTGGCCATCGACGGCTACGGCATGGTGCTGGTGACCAACCGCATCGCCGCGCATTACGCCGCGCTGGTGGCGGGGACGCCCGAGCCCGAGCCCTTCGGCCCGCTGGCGCTGGCGGCCGAGGAGGACGCGGCCTGGCGCGCCTCGCCCCGGCGCGCGGCAGATCGCGACTGGTGGCACGCCCAGCTTGCCGGCCTGCCCGAGGTCGCGGGCCCGGCGCCGGGCCGTGCGGTCAGCGGCCATGACTTCCTGCGCGATTCGCGCCGGTTGCCGCAGGCGCTGCTGGACCGGCTGGCCGCCTATGCCGCCCGGCACCGGCTGGGCTGGCCGGATGTGCTGAACGCGCTTTGCGGCGCCTATCTGGCGCGCTGGACGGGGGGCGAGGCGGTGATCGGCCTGCCCTTCATGGCGCGGATGGGTCGCAGGATCGCGCAGGTGCCCTGCATGGCGATGAACGTGCTGCCGCATCGGCTGCGTCTGGACGAGGACGCGCCGCTGCCCGAATGGCTGGCCGCGCAGTCGAAGGCCATGGCCCAGGCCCGCCGCCGCGGCCTCTATCGCAGCGAGCTTCTGCGGCGCGAACTGGGGCTGGTCGGCGGCACGCGGCGGCTTTACGGTCCGCTTGTGAACGTGCAGCCCTTTGACAAGCCGCCGGAATTCCCGAGGCTCGACTGCCGGCTGCACATCCTGGGCGCCGGGGCGGTGGACGACCTGACGCTGACCTTCCGCGGCGACCCGGAAGCGGGCATGATCTTCGAGGTGGACGCGAACCCGGCACTCTACACCCCCGAGGAGGTGCGCGGCCATGGCGACCGGCTGGCGGCCTTCCTGGCCGCGGCGCTTGCCGCCGAAACCCTGGCCGAGGTGCCGACTGCCAGCCCCGCCGAGATCGCCGCGGCAAGGGCGCGGGCCGAGGCGACGCGCCACCCCCTGCCCGACACCACCCTGACCGCGCTGATCGAGGCGCAGCTTGCCGCCACGCCCCAGGCCCCCGCCGTCAGCTTCGGCGCGGACAGCCTGGACTTCGCGGCGCTCGACCGCCGCAGCGCCGCCCTGGCCGCGCGGCTGCAAGAGCTTGGCGCCGGTCCCGACCGCATCGTCGCGGTGGCGCTGGAACGCTCGCTGGAGCTGCCCGTGGCGCTGCTGGCGACCCTGCGCGCGGGCGCCGCCTATCTGCCCCTGGACCCGGCGCATCCGCCCGAGCGCATCGCCCGCATCCTGGCGCAGGCCCGGCCGGCCGCGGTGCTGACCTCGGCCGATCTGGCCGGGCTGTTCCCCCCGGGCACCGGGCTGCTGCTGCCCGCCGACTGGCCCACCGACCCGCCGGCCGAAGGCCGCCCCAAGGCCGCGCCGGCCCCGGACGATCTGGCCTATGTGATCTTCACCTCGGGCTCGACCGGCGAGCCGAAGGGCGTCGCCGTCGAGCATCGCGCCATCGTCAACCGCCTGCTGTGGATGCAGGCGCATTACGGCATCAATGCCAGCGACCGCATCCTGCAAAAGACCCCGGCAACCTTCGACGTCTCGGTCTGGGAGTTCTTCCTGCCGATGATCGCCGGGGCCGAGCTGGTCATGGCGCCGCCCGGCGCGCATCGCGACCCCGCCGCCATCGCCCGGCTGATCCGGGAACGCGGCATCACCACCTGCCATTTCGTGCCCTCGATGCTCTCGGCCTTCCTGGCCTCGCCCGCCTCGCAGGGGCTGGCGATGGCCCGCGTCTTCTGTTCGGGCGAGGAGCTGACGGCGGATCAGCGCGACCGCTTCCACGCCCGCATCCGGGCCGAGCTGCACAACCTCTACGGCCCGACCGAGGCGGCGGTGGATGTCAGCTTCTGGCCCGCCGGGCCCGAGGACCGCGCGAACCCGGTCCCCATCGGCTTTCCGGTCTGGAACACGGCGCTGGAGGTTCTGGACGAGCGCATGCGCCCGGTGCCGCCGGGCCTGGCCGGGCACCTGTATCTGGGTGGCGTGCAGCTGGCGCGCGGCTATCTGGGCCGGCCCGACCTGACGGCGGAACGCTTCGTCGACGCGCCGCAGGGGCGGCTTTACGCCACCGGCGACCTGGCGCGGCTGCGGCCGGACGGGGCGGTGGTCTATCTGGGCCGCTCGGACCACCAGGTGAAGATCCGCGGGCTGCGCGTCGAGCTGGGCGAGATCGAGGCGGCGATCATGGCCTCGGGCCTGGCCCGCGAGGCGGTGGTGATCGCGCGCGAGGACCATGCCGGCGAAAAGCGCCTCGTCGCCTATCTGGTGCCGGCGGCGGATTGGCGGCCGGGCCTGCTGGCCGAGCGGCTGTCGGCCAGCCTGCCCGCCTATATGCTGCCCGCGGCCGAAGTGGCGCTGGAGGCCCTGCCCGTCACCGCGAACGGCAAGCTGGACCGCAAGGCGCTGCCGGCGCCGGAATTCGCCGCCGCCGGCCGGGCGGCCGAGACCCCGACCGAACGGCTGCTGGCACGGTTTTACGCCGAGATCCTGCACCTGGACGCCCCCGCCCCGGCCGAGGCGGATTTCTTCGCGCTCGGCGGCGATTCGCTTTCCGCCGTGCGGCTGGCGCAGGCGCTGGAGGCCGCGACCGGCCGCGACCCGGGCCTGGGCACCATTTTCGAGCAGCCGGTGCTGGCCGCCCTGGCCGCCGCGCTGGATGCGCAGGCGCCCCGTGACGACGGGCTTGGCCCGCTGATCCTGCTGGCCGAGGGCGACCCGCAGGCCGCGCCGCTGTTCCTGATCCATCCGGCCGGCGGCCTGGCCTGGGGCTATCGCGGGCTGGCGCGGCGCATCGCCCCGGCGCGGCGGGTCTGGGGCTTGCAGCATCCCGGCCTCGACCCGGCGGTGGCCATGCCCGAGAGCCTGGCGGCGCTGGCCCGGGACTATGCGCAGCGCATCGCGGCGCTGGTGCCGGAAGGCCAGCCGGCGCATCTGGCCGGCTGGTCGGTCGGCGGCATCCTGGCGCAGGACATCGCGGTGATCCTGTCCGAGACCGGGCGCGAGCCCGGCCTGGTCGCCATGCTCGACAGCTATCCCTGCGATGCCTGGCGCGACGAGCCAGAGCCCGATCCGGTCGCCGCCCTGCGCGCCCTGCTGGCCATCGCCGGCTACGATCCCGAGGCGCATCGCGACCTGGATACGCGCGAGGCGGTGGTGGCCTTCCTGCGCCGGGGGGACAGCGCGCTTGGCGCCCTGCCCGAGCCGGTTCTGGACGGAGTGGTGCGCACGGTGACCGGCACCAACCGGCTGATCCGCGGCCATCATCACCGCCGCTTCGGCAGCACCGTCACGCATTTCCGCGCCGCGCGCGACCACAAGGACCGCACGCTGACGCCCGAAATGTGGGCACCCTATGCCGCCCGGCTGGAGGTCATCGACCTGCCCTTCCTGCATGCCGAAATGACCTCGGCCGAGGCCACGGCGCTGATCGCGCCCGAACTCAGCCGGAGGCTGGATCGGGGCTGACGGCCGGGCGGCCGGGCGCTGCCGCCGGGCGCATCGCGGCCGGCGTTCCGGCGCGCGGAAAGGCCAGCGCGAACACCCCGCTGGCCAGCCCGCCGATCAGCCAGGCGATGCCCAGCAGGATTTCATTCGCATCGGCCTGCAGCTGCGCGATCCCGCGCGAGACGTAAAGGCCGGGAATGCCCTCTTGCACCTGGGCCGCGCCGATCAGGCACAGCCCCAACCCCAGCAGAACCAGGAAATATCTGGCGAACACCATCCGAATCCTCTTTCCTTGCCGGCCGACAGCCAAGCACGAAAGGCTGAAGATCCGGTTAATCCGCGGCCGCAAAGGGAAGGACCAGCGGGAAAGAGCCGGCCAGCGTCTGGATATGCACATGGCCGGGCAGGACATGGACCTGCGCCCGGTGGCCGGGATGGCGGGCCAGATCGGCGACGAACTGCATGGTCGCCGGCGCGGGCCCGTCGGGCGGCGGGCCGTCGCTGCCCGAACGCTTCTCGCGGTCGCCCAAGGCCACCAGCAGCGGCAGCGAGGCCGGCGCGGCCTCTTGCGCCACGCGGCGGATCAACGCCTCGTCCCACCAGATCGAGGGGCTGATCGCAGCATGGCGGGCAAAGCCCTGCGGCCGCGCCAGCAGCGCGTAAAGCGTGAAGAGGCCGCCGAAACTGTGCCCCCAGAGCGTGCGGCGGGCCGGATCGACGGGCAGCCCGGCCTCGGCCGCCGCGCGCAGCGGGCCGGTCAGCCGGTCGTGAAAGATCGCCGCGCCGCCGGCCGTGCGGCCTTCGTGGACATGGTCGGGGCGCAGCCCGTCGCCCGGCCCGTCCGGCGCGGTGAAATCCAGCGTCCGCAACTCGCGCGCGAATTGCCGGTCGGTGTCATAGCCGACGCCGACGATCATCAGCCCGGGGGCCAGCGCCAGATGCTCGGGCGTCAGGAAATCGAAGGCGGCGTTGCCGTCCAGCATGTAAAGCACCGGCCAGACCCCGGCCGGCGCAGGCGCCCTGGGCACGGCCAGGAACAGCCGGTAGCCGGGGCCGACCGCCACCACCTGCTGCGACAGCACATGCGTCGGCGCCCCGGTCTGGAACAGGCGCAGCTCGGCCTGCTTCCTGGCGTGATCCGGTCCGACGCGTCCCAGCTGCGACATCATGCGACAATCCTTTCGTTCACAAAACCCTGTGCCTTGCCCGGCCTTAATTGACAAGGACTGTCAGGAATATAGGTTGCCGCCTGACACGAGCCAGCCCGAGTGGTCAGCCAAGTCCGGTCCCTTTCTTCAGGAGTTCCCATGGCCATTCAATCCCGCCGTCCTTTGCAAGCCCTGCTCGGCGCCTCGGCGCTGGCGCTTTCCGTCCTCTCGGGTCCGGTTCTAGCCGAGACCGTCTTCACCAAGCCGCTGGTCGATTTCGCCGGCCGGGTCAGCGCCGGCGGCGCCGAGCGCGCCCCGGTCCACAAGGGCGGCAAGGCGGTGATCGAGGGCGAGAACCTGATCCCCGGCCAGACCGTCACGCTGATGCGCGGCACCACCGCGCTGAACGCCGAGCCGATCACCGTCGATGCCGAGGGCAAGTTCAGCTTCGCGCTGGACATCGATGCCGAGGCCGAGACCGGGTTGCAGCCGGTCGTGGTCATCACCGAAAACCCGGCCTCGGCCCGGGTGGTCGAGCTGAAGGTCTCGCCCGAGGTGCCGGTCGCCGGCGCCGAGAAATTCGCCGTCACCAGCGAGCCGGTGGTGCGCGGCCTTTATCAGGTGAAGTTCAGCGAGGCCGCGAATGCCGCCTTCGTGACCAGCGCGGTCGGCCGGCCGCCGGTCAAGGAATCGAAGCTGGTCAAGATCAACCCCGAGACGCTGCAGGTCGAGGCCGAGGCCACGCCCGGCGCCGCGCCCGCCCGTCCCGACGGCAGCGACGGCGGCGTCTTCGCGGTCTATGGCGTCGATGTCGACGAGGCGAACGGCCATGTCTGGGTGACCAATACCCGCCAGGACACCGCGGCGGTCTACAAGCAATCCGACCTGTCGCTGGTCAAGCAGTTCGAGCCGGGCGCCGTGCCCCATGCCCGCGACGTGGTGGTGGACGAGGCCAACGGCCGCGCCTATGCCAGCGCCACCGGCACGCCCGAGATCAAGGTCTTCGACACCAAGACGCTGGAGCCGCTGGAGCCGATCACCATCCAGTCGCAGATCCGCGGCGAGGAATTCTCGACCATGGCGCTGGACATCGACGAGGCGGGCGGCAAGCTGGTCACCGTCAGCCTCTCCACGCCGGAGGCGGCGCTGGTCGACCTGGCCTCGGGCGAGGTCAAGGTGATCCCGCTGCCCGGCGCCAAGGCGGCCTCGGGCGTGGCCTACGACCCGCAGGAGGGGCTGATCTTCGTCGCCTCGCAGGCCACCGACAACCTGCTGATCGTCAAGGCCGAGACCGGCGAGGTGATCCATGACGTCGCCGTGGGCGCCGGCCCGCTGAACGTGGCCTTCGAGCCGGTCGGCCGCCTGGCCTATGTCGCCAATCGCGGCGCCGGCACCATCGCCGTGGTCAGCCCCGAGGGCGAGATCGTGGCGAATATCGACGCCGGCAGCTATCCGAACCAGCTGCGCGCCGACGGCAAGGGCAATGTCTGGGCGGTCAACAAGTCGCGGGGCGAGGACGACGAGGCGGGCGACCGCATCTGGCGCATCACCCCCGCCGCGCAGTAAAGAGGGGCACCGACCCCGCCGGGGCGCCCGCGCGCGCCCCGGCCTGAGCCAACGGAACCGCCATGATCCTGACCCGCCCGCTGCTTTCCGCCCTTGCCCTGATCGCCTCGCTTGGCGCTGCCGCGGCGGATGTGGTGGCCACCGACATCCTGGGCCGAGAGGTGCACCTGCCCGAGCCCGCCCGCCATATCGTGCTGGGCGAGGGGCGCCACCTGTCGGTGCTGGGCCTGATCCATGACGATCCGGTGGCGCTGGTTTCCGGCTGGCGGCTGGACAAGGCGCTGGACGAGCCGACCATGCGGGCCTATCGCGAGAAATTCCCGGCCATCGACGCCATCCGCCCGATCGGCTCGGGCAATCGCGACATCTCGGCCGAGGCGATCATCGCGCTGCATCCCGACCTGGTGCTGCTGACGCTGATCGACCAGAAGGATCCCGGCATGGAGGTCGCCCGCCGGCAGATCGAGGCGGCGGGCATCCCGGTCGCCTATGTCGACTTCTTCTCGCATCCGCAGGAGAACTCGATCCCCAGCCTGCGCATCCTGGGCAAGCTGACCGGCGCCGAGGAACGCGCCGAGGAATTCGCCACCTTCTACGAAAGCCGGCTCGACCGCATCCGCGACCGGCTGGCCGTGCCGGGCATCACCCGGCCGCGGGTCTTCTTCCATGTCCATGCCGCCGCGCAGAACTGCTGCTCGACCGTCGGCACCGGGGTGTTCCATGACTTCATCACCACAGCGGGCGGGCAGAATATCGGCAATGACAGCGTCAAGGGCGTGCTGGGCAATGTCAGCCTGGAATACCTGATCGGCGCCGATCCCGACGTCTATATCGCCACCGGCGGCACGCATATGGCGGCGCGCGGCGGGCTGGTGCTGGGCTCGGGCGTCGATGCGCAAACCGCCCGGGCCAGCTTCGACAGGCTGATCTCGGCGCCCGGATTCTCGTCGCTGCGCGCGGTGGAACAGGGCCGGGCCGCCGGCGTCTGGCACCTGTTCAACGATTCGCCCGTGCATATCGCGCTGATCGAATACCTGGCCAAGACCTTCCATCCCGACCTGTTCGAGGATGTCGATCCCCTCGCCACCCTGGCCGAGATCAACGCCCGCTTCTCGCCGGTCATCGTGCCGGGGACATGGTGGGTGACGCCGGAACAATGAGCGACGCGACGCTTCAGCTTTATCACCGGCAGGGCCGGCGCAACGCCCTGCTGGTCGGGGTGCTGGGGCTGGCGGCGCTGGCGGCGCTGCTGCTGGATCTGGTGACCGGCCCGGCCGGGCTGCCGCTGGCCGATACGCTGCGGGCGCTGGCCGGCGGCGAGGTGGCGCGCGGCACCAGCGTCATCGTCTGGGAGGTGCGCCTGCCCGTCGCCTGCATGGCGCTGCTGGTCGGCGCGGCGCTGGCGCTGGCCGGGGCCGAGATGCAGACGGTGCTGGAAAACCCGCTGGCCGAGCCCTTCACGCTGGGCGTGTCCTCCTCGGCCGCGCTCGGCGCCGCCGTGGCGATCGTGCTGGGCCTGACCCTGCCCGGCCTGCCGGCGGTCTGGAGCGTCTCGGGCAACGCCTTCCTGTTCGCGCTCGGCGCGCTGGGGCTCTTGCAGCTCCTGGGCCGCATCCGCGGCGGCGGCCCCGAGGTGCTGATTCTGTTCGGCGTGGCGCTGAACTTCACCGCCGCCGCGCTGCTGTCGCTGCTGCAATTCGTCGCCTCGGCCGATGCGCTGCAACAGCTGGTGTTCTGGACCATGGGCAGCCTCGCCTCGGCGCAATGGCCCGGCGTGGTGCTGATCGCGGTGGTCCTGCTGGTCTCGGTGCCATTTTCCTTCCGCGCGGCCTGGAAGCTGACGGCGCTGCGGCTGGGCGAGGACCAGGCGCGCAGCTTCGGCGTCGATGTCACCGGCCTCAGGCGCTGGACGCTGCTGCGGGTCAGCCTGCTTGCCGCCTCGGCGGTGTCGATGGTCGGCGTGATCGGCTTTGTCGGCCTGGCCGGGCCGCATATCGCCCGGATGCTGGTGGGCGAGAACCACCGCGTCTTCCTGCCCGCCAGCCTGCTGACCGGGGCGCTGGTGATGTCGCTGGCCTCGACGCTGTCGAAGACGCTGGTGCCCGGCGTGCTGCTGCCGGTCGGGCTCGTCACCTCGCTGATCGGGCTGCCGATCTTCTTCGCGCTGATCCTGCGCGGCAGGCGGCGCTGATGCAGGGGCTGCTGGCGCAGGGCATCTCGGTGCGCTACGGCGCGCGCAGCGTGCTGGAAGGGCTGGACCTGCCGCTGCTGCGCCCGGGCGAGGTCACGGTGCTGGCCGGGCCGAACGCCGCCGGGAAATCCACGCTGCTGCGCGCCATCGCGCAGCTGCAGCCGCATGGCGGCAAGGTGCTGCTGGACGGCAGGGACCTGGCCCATGCGCCGATGCGCGACCGCGCCCGGCTGGTGGGCTTCATGCCGCAAAGCCTGCCGGCCGGCTCGTCGCTGGTGGCGCTGGAAAGCGTGATCGCGGCGCTGCGGGCGGGCGACACGCTGGGCGCGCGCGGGGCCGATGCCACCGCCATGGCGGTGCTGGACAAGCTGGGCATCGGCGCGCTGGCGCTGGAGCCCCTGTCGGCGCTGTCGGGCGGCCAGCGGCAGATGGTCAGCCTGGCGCAGGCCATCGTGCGCGACCCGCGCCTGCTGCTTCTGGACGAGCCGACCAGCGCGCTGGATCTGGCGCGGCAGGTGCGGCTGCTTTCCGAACTGCGGCGCCTGGCGGCCGAGGGGCGCATCGTCGTCGCCGTGCTGCACGACCTGGCGCTGGCGGCGCAATGGGCCGACCGGATCGTGCTGATGCATGGCGGGCGGACCCATGCCGAGGGCCGCCCGGAAGAGGTCCTGACCCCCGCCCTGCTGGCCGAGGTCTATGGCGTCGAGGCAAGGGTCGAGCGTTGCTCGCGCGGCCGCATCATGGTGCTGATCGACGCCGAACACGCGCCGGGCTAAGGGGCCGGGCTAAGGGCTCGTCAGGCCCGGCGGCCGCTCAATGCGCCCGCTGCCGCGACCGGAAGGGCAAGGGCGCGACCGGGATGCCATCCTCGAGCAGCTTCCTGGCATCCTCCAGCCTGGCCTCGCCATGGATGGCGCGGGCGGGCGCCAGCCCCTCATGCATGGCGCGGGCCTCGGCGGCGAAGGACATGCCGACGTAATCCGAATGTTCCTCCACATGGCGGCGCAGCTTCTCAAGCGCGGCCTCGTGGTCGTTGCGGGGACTGTGCAGGTCGGCGGCCTCGTCGCGGGGCTGGGCGACGCGCGGCGCCATCAGCGCCTTTTCCACCTCGGCCGAGCCGCAATGCGTGCAGGTGACCTGGCCCGCGGCGCGCAGGCTTTCGAACCCGTCCGAGGACCGGAACCAACCATCGAAATCATGGCCTTTGTCGCAACGCAGGGCATAGCGGATCATCTCGACTCCTTTCCCTGTCAAATATCGGGCCGCGCAAGGGCTTATACAAGGTCAGGGCCGCGCCAGACGCCGAATCCGCGCGATCAGCGTTGCGGGATTGCCAGCCCGCGCCAGCAGCAGCGCCCGGGCCGCCGCACCCATGCGGCGCTGGCCCGCGGCGTCCTGCACCAGCGCGGCCAACGCCTGCGGCAGCGCCGCGGCCTCGCAGGGCCGCGCCCCGCCCGCCGCCGCCAGATCGGCATAGTCGCAGGCATGGTTGGCGACATGCGGCCCGTTCAGGATGGCACAGCGCCAGGCGGCCGGCTCCCATGGCGTATGGCCGCCGTGATCGGCGAAGGAACCGCCGGTGATGCAGATGCCGGCGGCGCGATACCACAGCGCCATCTCGCCCAGCGTATCGGCCAGCAGTACCGGGGCGCCGGGCCCGCCGCCCCGGCTGCGGCGGGCGAAATCCAGCCCGCGCGCCGCGATCAGCACCGCCACGGCGTCGCCGCGCTGGGGATGGCGCGGCGCCAGGATCAGCCGCAGCTCCGGCACCGCCGCGCGCGCGGCGGTCCAGGCATCCAGCATCAGCGCATCCTCGCCCTCATGAGTCGAGGCCGCCAGCACGGTGCGGCAACGCTCCGGCGCATCCTCGCCCGGATCGACACGGGCCGGGCCCAGCAGCTTCAGGTTCAGCCGCGGCGTCAGCGCATCAGCCCGCAGCCCCAGCGCCAGAAGCCGCGCCTCGCTGTCCGCATCCTGCGCCGAAAGCGCGTCGATGCGGGCCAGCATCGGCCCGATCAGCCCCGGCAGCCGGCCCCAGCGCGCCGCTGAGCGCGCCGAGATGCGCGCGCCGACCACCACCTGCGCCACGCCCCGCGCCGCCGCCATGGCCGAGCGGTTGGGCCAAAGCTCGTTCTCGACCGTGACCATCACGGCGGGCCGCACCCGGTCCAGAAAGCGCCCCACCGCCTGCGGCACGTCCAGCGGCGCCAGCGCGCAGGCATGGCCCAGCCGCCGGGCCAGATCGCGCCCGGTCAGGCTGTTCGTCGTCACCACCAGGGGAAAATCCCGCGCCAGTTCCTCGGCCAGCACCTGAACCGAGTTGAGCTCGCCCAGGCTCGCCGCATGCAGCCAGATCCCGCCCGGCGCGGCCTCGGGACCCGAAAGCGCCAGCCGCTCGCGCCAATCCGCCCCGGCCAGCGGCGCGGCCAGATCCAGCGCCCCGCCGGCCAGCGCCGTGGCGCCGCGCCAGATCAACGCAGGGCGGCCTCGGCGGCCTCGCGGATGGCGCGGATGTTCTCGCCATAGGGTGCGCTGTTCGACACCGAACCGCCCCGGAACACCGCCGAGCCGGCGACGAGCACATCCGCCCCCGCCGCCGCGACCAGCGGCGCGGTGGTGGGATCGACCCCGCCGTCGATCTCGATATGCACCGGCCGGTCGCCGATCATGGCACGCAGGTCGCGCACCTTCTCGATCTGGCTGTGGATGAACTTCTGCCCGCCGAAACCGGGGTTCACCGTCATCACGCAGATCAGGTCGATATCGTCCAGCAGCGGCCGCGCCGCCTCGGCGGGCGTGCCCGGGTTCAGCGCCAGCCCGGCCCTGGCGCCGGCGCCGCGAATGGCCTGAAGCGTGCGGTGGACATGCGGCCCGGCCTCGACATGGGCGGTGATGATGTCGCTGCCCGCCTCGGCGAAGGCCTCGATATAGGGATCGACGGGCGCGATCATCAGATGCACGTCCATCACGCCGCGGATATGCGGCCGGATCGCCTTGCACATGGCGGGACCGAAGGTCAGGTTGGGCACGAAATGCCCGTCCATCACGTCGACATGGACCCAGTCGGCGCCCTGATCCTCGACCGCCCGGCATTCCTGGCCGAAATTGGCGAAATCCGCGGAAAGGATCGAAGGCGCGATCTTGATGCGGCGGTCGAACGTCATGGCTGGCTCCCTGCACATACCCGCTCGGGTTACCGTCCCGGCCCGCCGGCCGTCAACCGGCATGAAAGTCGCATTTCTCCGTTTTCCAAATACTCCGCGGGGGTCCGGGGGCGCGAAGCCCCCGGCTTCCCTCTTGGGCTTTCCGCCGCAGGGCCTATATTGGGACCAAGGCGCCAGGCCGCCACCGGCCCCGCGCATCCGCATTCCGAAGGACTTGTAATGACCGAAACGAAGGATCTTTCCTGGGACGACAGCGTGCTGCCCTTCCAGCTGGAGCGCTCGGGCATGCGCGGCCGCGCCGCGCGTCTCGGGCCGGTGCTCGAACATATCCTGTCGCGCCACGACTATCCGGTCGCGGTCAGCGCCATGGTGGCGGAGCTGACCGCCCTGACCGCGCTGATCGGCCAGACCATCAAGCTGCGCTGGAAACTGTCGCTGCAGGTGCGCGGCAACGGGGCCATCCGCACCATCGCCACCGACTATTACGCCCCCGAGACCGAGGGCGGTCCGGCCCGCATGCGCGCCTGGGCCAGCTTCGACGCGGACCGGCTGCACGAGGGCCTGCCCGGCTTCGACCAGCTCGGCCAGGGCTATTTCGCGGTGCTGATCGACCAGGGCGAGGGCACGACCCCCTACCAGGGCCTGACGCCCCTGGCCGGCGGCTCGCTTGCCACCTGCGCGCAGACCTATTTCGAACAGTCCGAGCAGTTGCCGACCCGCTTCGAGCTGACGGTGGGCCGCGCGCGCATGCCCGGCCAGGCCGAGGAGCACTGGCGCGCCGGCGGCATCATGCTGCAGACCCTGCCCGCCGCCAGCCATGCCGCGCCCGAGGGCGGCACGCTGCAATCCGCCGACATCCTGCAGGGCGCGCAATCCGAGGACTGGAACCGCAGCAGCATGCTGATGGCCACGGTCGAGGCGATGGAACTGGTCGATCCCGCCCTGCCCCTGCCGAATCTGGTCTTCCGCCTGTTCCACGAGGAGGAACCGACCGCCTTCGAGGTTCAGGACCTGGTCTTCGGCTGTTCCTGCAATGCCGACCGGGTGCGCGGCACGCTGTCGATCTATTCCGCCAAGGACATCGCCCACATGACGAACGAGGACGGCATCGTCACCGCCGATTGCCAGTTCTGCGGCGCGCATTACGAATTCGACCCGCAAAGCCTCGGCTTCGAGGCGACCGTGGATGCCGAGGGCAATCCCCTGCCGCAAGCCGGGGCCGGGGAAAACCGGGCCGCGCTTTGATGACGGCGATCCGCGAGACATTGATGCGGGCCCTGTCGGGAACGACGGGGCCCTCGTCCGATTTCGACTTCGGCGGCGCCCCCGCGCCGGCCGAGGTCGCGCTGCGCCCTGCCGGGGTGCTCGCCGCCTTCGACGCCGCGGACGGGCGGCTGGTCCTGACCAAGCGCGCCTCGAGCCTGCGCCACCATCCCGGCCAGATCGCCCTGCCCGGCGGCAAGGTCGATCCCGGCGATGCCGACGAGGTCGCCGCCGCCCTGCGCGAGGCGCATGAGGAGGTGGGCCTCGATCCCGCCCGGGTCGAGGTGCTGGGCACCATGCCGCCGCATCGCACCATCACCGGTTTCGCCATGACCCCGGTGCTGGCGCTGATCCACGGCCCCTTTACCCCGATCCCCGAGGCCGGAGAGGTCGAGGAAGTGTTCACCGTCCCCTTCGCCCATGTCGCCGATCCGGCCAGTTACCACATCGAGGGCCGGATCTGGCGCGGCGCGCGGCGGGACTATTATGTCGCCCCCTGGGGGCCCTATTATATCTGGGGCGCCACCGCCCGCGTGCTGCATTCGCTCGCCACCCGGATTTCAACCAGGCTTTCCGCATGACCCGCCTGACCGCCCCTTTCCTCGACGATCCGGCCCTGAAGCAGGTGCTGGCCGCGCTTTCCGCCGAAGGCGCGCAGGCGCTGATCGTCGGCGGCGCGGTCCGAAACGCGCTTCTGGGCGAGCCGGTGGCGGATGTGGACATCTCGACCTCGGCCCCGCCCGCAGAGGCGATCCGCCTGGCCGAGGCCGCCGGGCTGCGCACCGTGCCCACCGGCATCGAACACGGCACGGTCACCGTCATCGCCGATGGCCGCGGCTTCGAGGTCACCAGCTTTCGCCGCGATGTCGAGACCTTCGGCCGCCGCGCCGTCGTCGCCTATTCCAACCGGATCGAGGACGACGCCCATCGCCGCGACTTCACCATGAACGCGCTTTACGCCACCGCCTCGGGCGAGGTGCTGGACCCGGTGGGCGGCCTGCCCGACCTGGCCGCGCGCCGGCTGCGCTTCGTCGGCGACCCGCGCGCCCGCATCGCCGAGGACTATCTGCGCATCCTGCGCTTCTTCCGCCTGCTGGCCTGGTATGGGCGCGAGGCCGAGCTGCATGCGCTCGCCGCCTGCCGCGAGCTGCGCGAAGGGCTGACCGGCATCTCACGGGAACGCATCGGGCACGAGATCCGCAAGCTGCTGGACGCCCCCGACCCGTCCCGCGCTGTGGCGCTGATGGCCGAGGCCGGGGTGCTGCCTCTGGTCCTGCCCGGCGCCGATGCCGGCGACCTGCCGGAACTGGTCGAGATCGAGCAGGAATTCGGCACCGGCGCCCTGCCCCGCTGGCCGCGCCGTCTGGCCCTGCTGGCGCCGCGGGATGCCGCGGGCGCCCTGCGGCTGTCGCGGGAGGAAGCCCGCGGGCAGGACCACATCGCCGCCGCGCTGGCCTTGCCCGCGCCGGCCGCGGCCTATCGCTTCGGCCGCGCCGCCGCGGCGCAATCGGTGCTGATCCGCGCCGCCCGCGGCGACAGGCCCGCCTTTGGCTGGTGCCACGAGCTGGCGCGCGGAGCCGAGGCGAAATTCCCGCTGACCGCCCGCGACCTGATGCCCGAACTTTCCGGCCCCGCCCTGGGCGAGGCGCTGCGCCGGGCCGAGGACGCCTTTGTCGCAAGCGATTTCACCCTGCCGCGCGAGGCCCTGCTGCGGATCGCGCTGCAACAGGAGGCTCGGGCCTGATGCATGATTTCTTCGCCCGCATGATCGACGCCTTCCGCCCGGCCGAGGGCCCGCCGCCGCGCAGCCTGCTGGCCTTCTTCCGCTGGTGCCTGTCCGGGGCCTGGCCGGGCCTGACCATCGCCGCCGTGGCCTCGGCGCTCAGCGGCATCGCGGATATCGTCTCGGCGGTGCTGCTGGGCTGGGTGGTCGATGCCGTCGTCACCACCACGCCCGGCACGATCCTGGGCGAAAAGGGCGGGCTGATCGCCGGCTTCGTGCTGTTCTTCCTGGTGGTGCGCCCGGCGATCTTCGGCCTCTCCACCGCCTCTTCCAGCGTCATCATCGGGCCGAACCTGTTCCCGCTGGTGCTGTCGCGGCTGCACCGCTGGACCATGGGCCATGCGGTGACCTTCTTCGACAACGACTTCGCCGGCCGCATCGCCCAGAAGCAGACCCAGACCGCCCGGGCGGTGACCGACGTGGCGACGGAATTCGTCAACGTGGTGGCCTTCGCGCTGGCCTCGATCATCGGCTCGGCCGCCTTCCTGGTCTCGGTGGACGGCTGGGGCGCGGTGGCGATGCTGGCCTGGCTGATGGCCTATGTCCTGCTGATCCGCTTCTTCCTGCCGCGCATCCGCACCCGCTCGGCCAGCCGGGCCTCGGCGCGGGCCATGGTGACGGGGCAGGTGGTGGACACGATCACCAACATCAAGACCGTGAAGCTTTTCGCCCATGCCGAGCACGAGGACCGCGCCGCGCTTGGCGCCATGGCCGGATTCCGCGAACGGGCGCTGGATTTCGGCCGCGTCAGCACCTGGTTCCGCTTTTCGCTGATGTTCGTCGCCGGCGCCCTGCCGGTGGTGCTGATCGGCGGCACGCTGATGCTGTGGCGCGAGGGGCTGGCGACGGCCGGCGACATCGCCGCCGCCGGCGCGATCTCAATGCGGCTGGCGCAGATGACCGGCTGGGTCAGCATGGCGCTGATGGGCGTCTGGGGCAGCATCGGAGAGGTCGAGGACGGCATGAAGACCCTGTCGCCGCCCCATGCCCTGACCGACGCCCCCGATGCGGTCGCGCTTGACCGCGTGGCGGGGCGCATCGACTTCGACCATGTCGATTTCGCCTATGGCCGCGACACGACGCGGGAAGGCGGCGGCGGCATCCGCGACCTCGACCTGCATATCGCCCCGGGCGAGAAGCTGGGCGTGGTCGGCGCCTCGGGCGCGGGCAAGTCCACCATGGTCTCGCTGCTGCTGCGGCTTTACGACGTGGAACGCGGCGCGGTGCGGGTGGACGGCCATGACGTGCGGGCGGTGACGCAGGAAAGCCTGCGCCGCAACATCGCCATGGTCACGCAGGAAACCGCGATGTTCAACCGCTCGGCGCGCGAGAACATCCTTTACGGCCGCCCCGACGCGACCGAGGAGGAGATCGTGGCGGCGGCCCGGGCGGCCGAGGCGCATGATTTCATCCTGACGCTTCAGGACCACATGGGCCGCAAGGGCTACGACGCCCATCTGGGCGAACGGGGCGTCAAGCTGTCCGGCGGCCAGCGCCAGCGCATCGCGCTGGCCCGCGCGCTCTTGAAGGACGCGCCGATCCTGGTCCTGGACGAGGCGACCTCGGCGCTGGACAGCGAGGTCGAGGCGCAGGTGCAGGAGGCGCTGCACCGCGCCATGCAGGGCAAGACCGTGCTGGCCATCGCGCACCGGCTCTCGACCATCGCCGAGCTGGACCGCATCGTCGTGCTGGAATCCGGCCGCATCGTCGAGCAGGGAAGCCATGCCGAGCTGCTGGCGCTGGACGGCACCTATGCCCGCTACTGGAACCGCCAGTCCGGCGGCTTCCTGGGCACCGACGAGAACGAGGAAACCACCGAGGCCGCCGAGTGATCTGGACCGTCGAGCGGCTGGGCCGCAAGGGCGATGGCGTGGCGGTCGGGACCGGGGGCCGCGCGCTGGCGGCGCTGACCCTGCCCGGCGAGGTGATCGAGGGCGAGGCCGAGGACGGCCGCATCGCCAGCCCACGCATCGTGACGCCTGCGCCCGAGCGGGTGCGCCCGCCCTGCCCGCATTACCGCGCCTGCGGCGGCTGCGCGCTGATGCACGGCTCCGAGGCTTTCGTGAAGGCCTGGAAGGTCGGCGTGGTGACCGAGGCGATGCGCGCGCAGGGGCTTTCCGCGCCGATCGCGGGGGTGCATGTCTCGCCGCCGCGCTCGCGCCGGCGGGCGGTGCTGTCGGGGCGGCGGACGAAGAAGGGCGCGCTGCTCGGCTTTCACGCTCGCGCCTCGGAGGTGATCGTGGACATTGCCGATTGCCATGTGCTGCGGCCCGCCATCCAGTCGGCCCTGCCGCTGCTGCGGCGGCTGGTCGCCGCCGGCGCCTCGCGCGCGGGCGAGCTGTCGCTGACCGTGACCGACACGCCGGCCGGGCTGGACGTGGCGGTGACCGGCGGCAAGCCGATGGAGCCGGGGCTGTTCCAGACCCTGTCGGCAGTGGCCGACGAGGGCGACCTAGCGCGGCTGAGCTGGGACGGCCAAAGCATTACCCGCCGCCCGCCGGCGCTGCCGATGGGGCGGGCGCAGGTCGTGCCGCCGCCGGGCGGTTTCCTGCAGGCCACCGCCGAGGGCGAGGCGGCGCTGCTGGCCGCCCTGCGCGACATGCTGCGCGGCGCCGGCCGGGTGCTGGACCTGTTCGCCGGCTGCGGCACCTTCACCCTGCCCCTGGCCGAGGCGGCCGAGGTCCATGCCGTCGAGGGCCTTGCCGCGCCGCTGCAGGCGCTGGACGCCGCCGCCCGCCGCAGCCCCGGCCTGCGCCGAATCACGACCGAGATTCGCGACCTTGCCCGCCGGCCGCTGCTGCCCGACGAGCTGGCCTATGACGCAATCGTGATCGACCCGCCGCGCGCCGGGGCCGAGGCGCAGGCGCGCGAGCTGGCCCGTTCCGGGGTGGGCAGGCTCGCCTGGGTCAGCTGCGATCCCGTCACTTTCGCCCGCGATGCGCGGATTCTCGCCGAGGGCGGGCTGGCGCTGACGCGGCTCTTCGTGGTCGATCAGTTCCGCTGGTCGCCGCATGTCGAGACCGCGGCGGAATTCCGCCGGCGCTAGCGAAATCTTAATCTCTGTGGTATTTCATAACAAAACGAAGCGCATAGCGCACATAGAGGGCAGTGATGATTCGGGCAATTCGCGCATTTTTCGCGGTTGTCGCGGTTGCCGTTGTGGCAAGCTGCGGCGGTGGCGACAGCCTGCAACCCAGCAAGACCTATCAGGGTCCGCCGATCACGCAGATCGTGGTGAAGAAGGCCGACCGCAAGATGTATCTGGTCAGCGGCAAGGAAGTCGTCAAAAGCTACAAGATCCATCTCGGCAACCAGCCGGTCGGACCCAAGCGGTTCGAAGGCGACGGCCGCACGCCCGAGGGCCTGTATTTCGTCGACCGCTTCAATCCGCGCAGCCGCTACCACCTGTCGGTCGGGATCTCCTATCCTTCGGCGCAGGACGTGGCCAATGCGGCAGCCATGGGACTGCGGCCGGGCGGCGACATCTTCATCCATGGCCTGGGCCCCGAGGGCAAGGCGCTGAACCGCCCGGACTGGACCGCCGGCTGCATCGCCGTCACCGACGAGGAGATCGAGGAGATCTTCACCATGCTGCGGCCGGGCGTGCCGATCTTCATCTACCCCTAGGCGCCGCTGGCGCTCAGGCTGGTGCCTGGAACGACAAAGGCTCCGCGCAGCGTCGCGGGGCCTTGGCTTTCAGGAAGCTCGCAGGCCGGCTGGTGGCCTGTTCTCTGCCCTGCAGCCTTGCAGGGCCTTGCGGCAGCCGGCCGCCGCAGCAGGAAAGCCCGGGATGGGGATGCCTGTCCTGTCCGGCGGTGCCTGCCTTGCCATCCAGACGCGCCGGGCGACAGAGCATTGCCCCTTGCCGCCTGCCGCAATCCGGGTCGCAGCCATCCAGGCTTCCGGGACCGGACCGATACCGCCTGCCCGCCTTGCGGGTCGGCAAGCGAAAGGCGCGGCCCGCCTCGGGGCCGCGCTGCCGGATCAGATGCCGGCGGCCGGCGCGAAGCCGCCCGCCATGGCCGTCGGCGCACCCGCCCCGCCGCCGGTGATCAGCACCCACCAGATCTTGCCCGACGGCTCCTGATACCAGCCGACGCCGAATTCCGCGGCGCGCGGATCCATGATCACGTCGCGCGTGTCGCGATTCTGCATCCAGGCATTCAGCGTGGTGATCTCGTTCTCATAGGTTTCCGAGATGTTCTCGCCGACCAGATGGCCCATGTAGCCTTGGCGCCGCACCCGATCCAGCGGCGACGAGCCGTCCGAGCCGAAATGCCAGGCACGGTTCTGCGCCGCCATGTCGCGGGCATGCACCTTGGCCGCCGCGTCCAGCATCGGGTTCTGCACCACGCCGGGCGCCGCGATATTGGCGCGCAGCGCATTGATCTGGCCGGCGATCCGGCCGGGGATCTGCGCCTCTTCGCGCGGCGTGATCTTGTAGGCGACCGGCAGCGGCTGGCCATCGGGGCCGAGTTGCTGCTGCGGCTGCTGGCAGGCCGCAAGGGCCAGAACCGACACGAGCGCCAGGGTGGAGAGTTTCAGCATGATGTCCTGTCCCGAAAGGATATTTTGCGCCAGCCATACAAAAGCCCGGGGCCCGCTTCAAACCCAAGATTGCGTGAGGGCCACAGGCTGCGACTCTGTTGCGACAATGACGCTTGTTTGAATTGCAAGGTGTCCGGCGCGGGCGTAAATCCGCGCATCAGCAGACCTCTTTCGCAAATTCGGGCAGAGAAGGCCGCCGCAAGCGGTCCGTCACATATCAGGAGCGACACATGATCACGCCGAAAAATCCGGTCTCGCGCCGGAAATTTCTGACCGCCTCGGTGGCGATGGGCGCGGCAGGGCTGGCGGCGCCGGCCATCGCGCAGTCCTTCGACCCCTATACCGGCCAGCCGCTGCAGGGCACGGCGGGCGGCGCCACCCCGGATGCGGGCATGGTGCAATACGACGCCGGGCAGGATTCGCGCCGCAACATCTCCAGCTTCCGCATGCAGGACTGGCAGCCCTATTTCAGCACCCTGACCAACGGCGCCATCCTCGTGGACCTGACCTCGCGCGCGCTGCATTACTGGTCCGAGGACCAGACGGTCTACAAGCTGTTCCCGACCTCGGTCCCGGTCAGCCCCGACCTGACCCGCACCGGCCGCACCGAGATCATCAAGAAGGTCGAGGGCCCGAGCTGGGCGCCCACCCCCGAGATGAAGAAGCGCAACCCCGAATGGCCGGATTTCGTGCCGCCGGGGCCGGACAACCCGCTGGGCACCCATGCGCTGTGGCTGAGCTGGCAGTATTACCGCATCCACGGCACGCATGACACGCGCAAGATCGGCCGCAAGTCCTCGAACGGCTGCATCGGCCTTTACAACGAGCATATCAAGCAGCTCTACGACCTGACCAAGATCGGCACCCAGGTGCTGCTGATCTGACCCGGCCGGGACAGGAACGACAGCAAGGGGCCGCAAGGCCCCTTTTTCGTTCCGACCGCCTGGATCAGCCAAGGCTCGGGCCGCACCGCCGGAGGATGCAGCCCGACCTTTGATCACGCCTCCGGACCCAGGCCGAATGCCGGATGATGGATCAGCTTCCGCAAGGCTCGGTGCCGTCGAGGGGCAGGGCCAGAACCACCCCGGGCGGGCAGCCAGCTGCCCCAAGACCAGGGAAGGCCGGAAACCGGGCCGACCATAATAGGCGGGATCGCCCACCAGCGCCGCGCCGCGGCCGGTGGCCCGCAACCGGCGGAGGGCCTGTGCCATTGACGGCAAAACGGCAAGCGGGCCGATCAGGCCGCAGCCGTCCTGCGTGCCGATCCGTGCCGCCGAAGCGCCCCGGGTAGCCGATCACCTCACCCTCGTCCTCGGCCACAAGCGAGCGGGAAAGCCGCCCCTCCGCCCGCAGCGCCTCGACGAGGCCGGTCTCGGTTCCAGTGGATTGCGCAAGCATCCATGGCTTCGGCCACAAGCCGGCTGATCGCCGGGATGTCACCGGCGGTTTCATTGCGGATCAGCATGTCAGGCCCCCTGATTGTCGAGCTGCGCGCGAACGGAGGAGCGGCCGCGTTTCGAGATCCGATACGGGCTGCCTGACCGGGATTCGATCAGCCCTTTCCGCCGCAATCGGTTGAAGACGGCCAAATCGAAGCCGGCAAGGATCATCCCCTCGCGCGTGACGCATGTCACGGAGGTGATCTTGGCGCTGTCGACGCGCTCGTGCAGGATACGGCCGCCAAGGGCCAGGACGTGCAGCGCACGTTGTTCATTTCGTGAGATGTTCATGGAAGTCTCGCATGACGGACGTGAAAGACACCCCGAGCGCACATGCACCCGGCGGCTTTGGATTCACGCGGCTCTCCGAGATTTCAGAGAGCCTTGTCACACAAGCTCTGACATCCAGTCTCCACAGGCAGCAGGGGATCGTCGCTGCTCACGCCCCCAATCCAGGAAACGGGCGGCTTTGGAACAACCCCGTAACATAGACGAACCGTGGCGGCCTGCCCCCGCAATCGGCGTCAGCGGCTGCGCGGACCCTCAGACCCACCCCGCCAGGTTCTCGCCGATCACCGCGGTCAGCACGTCGATATGCGCGGGCTCGGCGTTCAGGCAGGGGATATAGGTGAACTCCTTGCCGCCGGCATGGATGAAGGCCTCGCGGATCTCGCCCTGGATCTCTTCCAGCGTCTCGATGCAATCGGCGGAAAACGCCGGCGAGATCACCGCGATCTCGGTGATGCCCTGCCGCGCCAGCTCGGCCACATGCTCGACCGTATAGGGGCGCAGCCATTCCTCGGTGCCGAAGACCGACTGGAAAGTGGTGTCGATCACGCCCTCGTCCCAGCCCAGCCGCTCGCGCAGCAGGCGCGAGGTCTTCTGGCACTGGCAATGATAGGGGTCGCCCTCCAGCAGATAGCGTTTCGGCATGCCGTGATAGCTGGCGACCAGCTTGCGGGGCTGGCGGCCGCCCAAGGCACGCTCGACCGAGCCGGCCAGCGCCGCGATATAGTCCGGCCGGTCGAAATAGGGCGGCACGGTGCGCGAGGCCGGCTGCCATTTCTGCGCCATCAGCGCCCGAAAGAACTGGTCGTTCGCCGTCGCCGTCGTCGCCCCCGCATATTGCGGATAAAGCGGGAAAAACAGGATGCGGTCGCAGCCCGCCTTGACCATGCGTTCGACCACGTCGGGGGTCGAGGGATTGCCGTAGCGCATGCAGAAATCGACCATCACCCGGTCGCCCCACAGCGCCGCCACCCGGTCCCGCAGCGCCGCCGCCTGTTCCTTGGTGATGGTCATCAGCGGGCTTTCATTCGCCTCGTTGTTCCAGATGGTCTTGTAGTTCGCCCCCGAGGTGAAGGGCCGCTTGGTCAGGATGACGGTCTGCAGCAGCGGCTGCCATTTCCAGGCCGGGTAGTCGATCACCCGCTTGTCCGACAGGAACTCGGACAGATAGCGCCGCATCGACCAGTAATCGGTCGCGTCGGGCGTGCCCAGATTGGCGATCAGCACGCCGATCTTGCGGGCGGGAATCGGAGGGTGGCTGGCGGGGGCGTGCTCGGCAAGGGTCATTCGGGCTTTCTCGTGTGGGCCAGGGCTTCGGCAAGCGGCATCCTGGCCGAGCCCGGGCGAAGCGGTTTCTGCTGGCTGGCATCGGGCGCCCATCCGGTCAGGAAGACCAGGTCGAAGGTCGCCCGGATGCGCGTGCCGTCCTGCGGGTCGGGATGGGTTTCGGCATAAAGCGCGGCGGCGCGCAACAGGACATCTCGTCGCGTCGGGCGGCGCAGCCGGCCAGCCAGCGCGTTGCCCTCGCCCATGGCGCGCAGGTCGCGGGCCAGGTGGAACAGGCTGCGATAGCTGGCGAACTGGGTAATCTGGTCGGCGACCGGCAGCGCCAGCCCGGCGCGCGGCAGCAGCCCGCCCAGGTCGCGGATCTCGCCCATGGGCAGGACGCGGGGCGACAGGCCGCCGGCGACCTCGGCCTCGGCGCGGGTCAGCGCCTCGCGCAGCTCGGAGAGGCTGCGCCCGCCGGGACAGGCGGCGATCAGCAGGCCGTCGGGGCGCAGCGCGCGGGCGGCCTGCGCAAGCTGGCCGACCGGGTCCTCGGCCCAGTGCAGCGCCATGGCGTGGATCACCAGGTCATGCGCGCCGGGTTGCAGGTCCAGCTGGGGCGCGTCGGCGACGATCTTCGCGCCGGGCATGGCCTCGCCCCAGAACTCCGGCAGGCCGGTGACCACGGCGACGTCGCTAAACCTTCTGTTAACCTCCGCCAGCCTATCCTGGATCTCGTCGGCGACGATTCGATGCAGGAAATCCACCGGCCCAAGGCGCAGGGCGCGGCGGCGGTTCCGCTCGAGCGCGCCGCGGTCGGTAAGGCTGGGAACGGGGGTGGAACGGTCGGGCATCATGGGGGCAGAACATAGGGGGCTTCGCGGCCTGATGAAAGGCGCATTGCGGTTGGTCTACCCGCCGCAATGCCTGTGTTGCGGCGCGCCGGTGGCCGAGGAGGGCGGGCTTTGCCCCGCCTGCTGGCGCGAGGCGGAATTCATCCAGGGCACCTGCTGCGGGCGCTGCGGGGTGCCGCTGCCCGGCGACGGGCTGGAGGATGCGGCCGACGAGGCGGCAGGGCTGCTGGTCTGCGACGACTGCCTGCGCATCCAGCGGCCCTGGCTGCGCGGCCGCGCGGCGCTGGCCTATCGCGGCACCGGACGCCAGCTGGCGCTGATGCTGAAGCATGGCGACCGGCTGGACCTGGCGCCCGCGCTGGGGGACTGGGTGGCGCGGGCGGCGCAGCCGCTGCTGCGCCCGGGCATGGTGGTGGTGCCGGTGCCGGTGCATCTGCGCCGGCTGCTGCGGCGGAGATACAACCAGGCCGAGATGCTGGCCCGGCACGTGGCGCGGGCGCATGGGCTGGCGCATCTGCCCGGGGGCCTGCGGCGGCTGCGGCACACGCCGATGCAGGACCACGGCAGCGTCGGCGACCGGTTCGCGAATGTCGCGGGCGCCATCGCCGTGCCGGCGCGCATGGCTTCGCGCCTGCAGGGCCGCGCGGTGCTGCTGGTCGACGACGTGATGGCCTCGGGGGCGACCATGGCGGCGGCGGCCGAGGCGCTGCGGACCGCCGGGGCCGGGCCGATCTCGGTGGTGGTTCTGGCGCGGGCGGTCAAGGATGCATAGATAAGGGCCGAACAATGACTGCCGGGACGCGCTTATGGCCAAGGTCGAGATCTATACCACCCCCACCTGCCCCTATTGCATTGCCGCCAAATCGCTGCTGCGCAAGAAGGGCGTCGCCTATGAGGAAACCGATGTCAGCCGCGATCCGCAGCTGCGCGGCGCCATGACCCAGCGCGCCGGCGGCCGGCGCACCGTGCCGCAGATCTTCATCGACGGCCGCCATGTCGGCGGCAGCGACGACCTGCATGCGCTGGACTATCAGGGCAAGCTCGACGGGCTGCTGGGCCTGACGGCATGAGCGAGGCGCTGCGGGCGGCGCTGGTGCAACTCAGCGTCTCGGACGATCCGGCACGCAACCTGCCGGTCACGCGGGCCCTGGTCCGCGAGGCGGCGCAGGGCGGCGCCGGCTGGGTGCTGACGCCCGAGGCCACCAACCTGCTGGGCGCCGGCCGCGAATTGCAGGAGCGCATCCTGCATGTCGAGGCCGAGGACCCGACCCTGGCCGCCCTGCGCGAGGATGCGCGCGACCTGGGGATCTGGCTGCTGATCGGCTCGCTGTCGCTGAAGACCGGCGATCCGGCCGAGACGCGCTTTGCCAATCGCAGCTTCCTGATCGCGCCGGACGGCGCGATCCGCGCGCGCTACGACAAGCTGCACATGTTCGACGTGACGGTGTCGGACAGCGAATCCTATCGCGAATCCGCGGCCTTCCGCCCCGGCCGCCAGGCCGTGCTGGCCGAAGGGCCGCTGCCGGTCGGCATGACGGTCTGCTACGACCTGCGCTTTCCGCAGCTCTACCGGGCGCTGGCCAAGGCCGGGGCCGAGGTGCTGACCGTCCCCGCCGCCTTCAACGACACCACCGGCGCCGCGCATTGGGAGGTGCTGTTGCGCGCCCGCGCCATCGAGACCGGCTGCATCGTGCTGGCCCCGGCGCAATGCGGCAGCCATGCGACGCATTTCGACCCCGGGCGCCGGGTCCGCCGCAGCCATGGCCATTCCCTTGCGATCGGTCCCTGGGGCGAGGTGCTGGCCGACGGCGGCAGCGAGCCCGGCGTCACCTTCGTCACGCTTGACCGCGAGGCCGTTCTCGGGGCACGGTCCCGCATCCCATCGCTCACGCATGACCGAGACTTCGCCGGCCCATGACCGACAAGACCCCATGATCGACAAGACCCATGACAACCCGGCAGGGCATGCCGACATCTCGGCCGATGCCCTTGCGGCCAGCCTGTTTTCCGAGGTGTTCATCGCCGACCAGCTGGCGCGCGACCTGATCGGCAAGGCGCTGCCCAAGGGCATGCAGATCTCGCATTTCTCGGTGCTGAACCTGCTGGCGCATCTGAATGTCGAGCGCACGCCCGCCGAGCTGGCCGAGGCCTTCCATGTCACCCGCGGGGCGATGACCAACACGCTGTCGCGGCTGGAATGGGCCGGGCATATCCATATCCGCCCGGACTGGGACGATGCGCGGCGCAAGTTCGTGGCGATCAGCCCGGCGGGCCGGGCGGCGCGGGACGCGGCGCTGGCGGCCTTCATGCCGCGAATCGCCGATGTGGTGCGCGATGTCGGCGCCGACCGGGTGCGCGCGGCGCTGCCGGTGCTGCGCATGCTGCGCAAGCAGCTGGAAGAGACGTTGCGTCACGAATCGCGCGGCGGGCGCTGAGGGGCGCCGGTCGCCCGAGTATTTGGGAAACGGTGAAAGCCGGCTGTGGCCCGCCCCGCCGCTCCGTGGCGGTCGGGTATTTGCGGAACGAAGAAGCTCAGGCGTCGCGCAGGGCGGTCATCGCGTAATTGACCGACAGGTCGCGATGCGACAGCGACCAGCTCCAGCCCAGCGGGTTGAAGACCATGCCGCAGCGGTCGACGACGCGCAGCCCCGCCGCCTCGGTCATCCGCGCCAGCTCGTCCGGGGTGATGAAGCGGCGCCAGTCATGCGTCCCCCTGGGCAGCCAGCGCATGACCCATTCCGCCCCGACGATGGCGGCGGCGAAGCTGCGGGCGGTGCGGTTCAGCGTCGAGGCGATCAGCATGCCGCCCGGCGCCACCAGGTCGCGGCAGGTGGCGATGAACTGCGCCGGGTCGGCGACGTGCTCGACGATCTCCAGCGCCATGACCACGTCGAAGCGGCGCCCCTCGGCCGCCAGCGCCTCGGCCGTGGTGGCGCGGTAGTCGATGGCAAGGCCCTGTTCCGCGGCATGCAGGCCGGCAATGGCGATGTTGCCCTCGGCCGCGTCGGCACCGGTCACGGTTGCGCCCAGCCGCGCCATCGGCTCGGCCATCAGCCCGCCGCCGCAGCCGATGTCGAGCAGCGTCAGCCCCTCGAAGGGCCGGGGGGCGGCCAGGTCGCGGCCGAACTGCGCCGCGACCTGGGCGGTGACATAGTCCAGCCGCGTCGGGTTCAGCATGTGCAGCGGCTTGAACTTGCCGTTCGGGTCCCACCATTCCCGCGCCATGGCCTGGAACTTGGCGACCTCGGCCGGGTCGATGCTGCTGGGGGCCGGGCTGGCGGGGGCTGGTCTTTCGGTCATCTGGCCGTCCTTCATGTGGCGGGCGCGCGCGAGGCGCTATATAGTGGTGCCATGGACAGATTGGCAGGGCAAATCGGCGGCACGCCGTCGCATGGCAGGCTGCATCCGATGGTCGAGCCCTTCGACCGCCGGATGATCGTGGTCGGCGACGGCCACATGCTGCATGTCGAGCAGAGCGGCAATCCCGACGGCGTGCCGGTGATCGTCCTGCATGGCGGACCCGGAGGGGGGTGCAGCCCCTTCATGCGGCGCTTCTTCGACCCGGCGCATTACCGCGCGGTGCTGTTCGACCAGCGCGGCTGCGGCCGCTCGCTGCCCCATGCCGCGGTGGCGGCGAACACCACCCAGCACCTGATCGCCGATATCGAGGTGATCCGCCGCGAGCTGGGGATCGAGCGCGCCATCCTGTTCGGCGGCAGCTGGGGCGCCACCCTGGCGCTGGCCTATGCCCAGGCGCATCCCGACCCGGTGGTGGCGCTGGTGCTGCGCGGGGTGTTCCTGGGCCGGCGGGCCGAGCTGGACTGGTTCTATGGCGGCGGCGTCGCGCGCTTCTTTCCCGACCGCTGGGCCGAGTTCCAGGCGCCGATCCCCGAGGCCGAACGCGACGACATGATCGCCGCCTATCACCGGCGGCTGTTCAGCGGCGACCGCGGACGGGAGATCCGCTATGCCCTGCCCTGGCTGGTCTGGGAAAACGCCTTGGCGGGGCTGGAGATCAACGGGCCGGGCCATGCGCCGCCCGACTATGCCCGCACCTTCGCCCGTCTGGAGAATCACTATTTCGCCCATAACTGCTTCCTGGCCGAGGGCCAGCTTCTGCGCGACCGCCACCGCATCGAGCACATCCCGGCCGTGATCGTGCAGGGCCGCTACGACATGGTCTGCCCGCCCCGCACCGCCTGGGAGCTGGCCGAGGGCTGGGCCAAGGCCGACCTGCGGCTGGTCCCCGCCTCGGGCCATGCGCTGAGCGAGCCGCGAATCGCTGCGGAACTGGTGCGGGTGATGGATTGTTTCCGGGATGCGGCGCGATAGGGCGCGCCGCCTGTTTGGGCGGGGTGCGGCTTGACGTTCCTGTTCTTCCTGATCGCTTGCGGCGCGGCGGCCGCGACCGGCCTGATCTTCCCGCCCGGCGGCTGGTATGACGGGCTGCGCAAGCCGGATTTCACTCCGCCCCGCTGGGCGTTTCCGGTGGCCTGGACCACGCTTTACCTGCTGCTGGCATGGGTGGGCGCGCGGCTGGCCGGCCTGCCCGGCGCCGGGCCCGCTCTGGCGCTGTGGGCGGCGCAGATCGCGCTGAATACCCTGTGGACGCCGGTGTTCTTCGGCGCGCGCCGGCCGGGCGCGGCCATGGCGGTGCTGGCGATCCTGTGGCTGGTGGTCGCGGCGCTGCTGGTCGCGGCCTTCCGGCTGGACCTGCTGGCCGGCGTGCTTCTGCTGCCCTATCTGGCCTGGCTGACCCTGGCCGGGGCGCTGAATTTCCGCATCTGGCGGGACAATCCGGCGCCGCGATGAGGGCCCCGCCGGTTTTCCTTGCAATCCCGCGCGCCGCGCCCTATATGCGGCTCAACAGCGGCGCAGGCGTCCACACCCTGCCCACCGGGAAGACGCACGGGCCGCCTCGGCCCGTTTTTTGTATTTGGGGTATCACGAATGACCGACCTCATCGCCAAGACCGCCATCGACCGGCGCCTGGCCGAGATCATCGCCCCGGTCATCGAGGATCTGGGTTTCGAGCTGGTGCGCATCCGCCTGCAGGGCGGCAAGACCGCCACGCTGCAGATCATGGCCGACCGGCCGGAAGGCGGCATCAATGTCGACGACTGCGCCGATATCTCGACCGCCGTCAGCGCGATCCTCGATGTCGAGGACCCGCTGGAGGACGCCTATCATCTGGAGGTTTCCAGCCCCGGCATCGACCGGCCGCTGACCCGGCTGAAGGATTTCGAGACCTTCGAGGGCTACGAGGCGCGGCTGGAGACCAACCAGCCCATCGACGGCCGCAAGCGGTTCAAGGGCGTGCTGGCGGGCGTCGAGAAGGGCGAGGGCGGCGACGAGGTGCTGCTGAACATCGAGGAAGGCGGCGAAGTCCAGACCATCGGGCTGAACTTCGACTGGCTTTCCGATGCGAAGCTGGTGCTGACCGACGAGCTGATCGCCGAGATGCTGCGACAGAAAAAGGACGCGGGCGTGCAGATCGACAATCTGGACGAGACCGCCTTTGACGAGATCGAAACGGAAGCCGGCGAAGACAACGCCGCCGCGAAGGAGTGAGGAATGGCCATCACCTCTGCCAACCAGCTTGAACTGCTGCAAACCGCCGAGGCCGTTGCACGGGAAAAGATGATCGACCCCGATCTGGTGATCGAGGCGATGGAGGACAGCCTGGCCCGCGCCGCGAAGTCGCGCTACGGCTCGGAAATGGACATCCGCGTCCATATCGACCGCAAGACCGGCAACGCCACCTTCACCCGCGCCCGCACCGTGGTCGAGGATGACGCGGTCGAGAACTACCAGGCGCAATTCACCGCCGACCAGGCCCGCGCCTATTTCGAGCCCTCGAAGGACGGCCGCGCCCATTGGCTGCGCGACGGCCAGGTGCTGACCGATTTTTCGGGCAAGCCGCAGCCGGGCGACGTGTTCCAGGAGCAGGTGCCGCCGGTCGATCTGGGCCGCATCGCCGCGCAATCGGCCAAGCAGGTGATCCTGCAGCGCGTCCGCGAGGCCGAGCGCGACCGCCAATACGAGGAATTCAAGGACCGCGCCGGCACCATCATCAACGGCGTCGTCAAGCGCGAGGAATACGGCAACATCATCGTGGACGTCGGCCGGGGCGAGGCCATCCTGCGCCGCAACGAGAAGATCGGCCGCGAAAGCTATCGCCCGAACGACCGCATCCGCGCCTATGTCAAGGACGTGCGCCGCGAGGCCCGCGGCCCGCAGATCTTCCTGTCGCGCACCGATCCGCAGTTCATGGCCGAGCTGTTCAAGATGGAAGTGCCGGAGATCTATGACGGCGTCATCGAGATCAAGGCCGTGGCCCGCGATCCGGGCTCGCGCGCCAAGATCGCCGTGATCAGCTACGACAACTCGATCGACCCGGTCGGCGCCTGCGTCGGCATGCGCGGCAGTCGCGTGCAGGCCGTGGTGGGCGAGCTGCAGGGCGAAAAAATCGACATCATCCCGTGGTCCGAGGATCAGGCGACCTTCCTGGTGAACGCGCTGCAGCCGGCCGAGGTGGCGAAGGTCGTCTTCGACGAGGACGCCACCCGCATCGAGGTGGTGGTGCCGGACGAGCAGCTGTCGCTGGCCATCGGCCGGCGCGGCCAGAACGTGCGGCTGGCAAGCCAGCTGACGGGCCTCGACATCGACATCCTCACCGAAGAGGAAGAGTCGAAGCGCCGCCAGGCCGAGTTCAATGCCCGCACCAAGCTGTTCATGGACACGCTGGATCTGGACGAGTTCTTCGCCCAGCTTCTGGTCGCCGAGGGCTTCACCAACCTCGAAGAAGTGGCCTATGTCGATCTGGACGAGCTTTTGTCCATCGAGGGCGTGGACGAAGGCACCGCCGAAGAGCTGCAGACCCGCGCCCGCGAGCATCTGGAAGCCGCGAACAAGGCCGCGCTGGAGAATGCCCGCGCCCTTGGCGTCGAGGACAGCCTGATCGAGTTCGAGGGCCTGACCCCGCAGATGGTCGAGGCGCTGGCCAAGGACGGCGTCAAGACGCTGGAGGATTTCGCCACCTGTGCCGACTGGGAACTGGCCGGCGGCTGGACCACGCAGAACGGCCAGCGCGTCAAGGATGACGGCATCCTGGAACCCTTCGACGTCTCGCTGGAAGAGGCGCAGAACCTGGTGATGACCGCCCGGGTCATGCTGGGCTGGGTCGATCCGACCGAGCTCGAATCGGCCGGCGAGGCCGAGGCCGGCGACGAACAGGAGGCCGGGGTGTAACGCCCCGGGAGCCGGATGACACGCGGGGGCCGTATCAAGGACCGCGAGACGCCCGAACGGCGCTGCATCGTCACGGGCGAGGTCCAGCCGAAGGCTGGGCTGATCCGCTTTGTCGCGGGCCCCGATGGCGAGGTGGTGCCGGATCTGGCCGAGAAGCTGCCCGGACGCGGCTTCTGGGTGGTGGCCGACCGGCAGGCGCTGGACAAGGCGGCCGCCAAGGGCTTGTTTTCGCGAGGCGCCAGGGCGCGGGTGACCGCCCCGCCCGAGCTGCTGGCGATGATCGAATCCGGGCTGGCGCGGCGGGTGACGGACACGCTGTCGCTGGCGCGCAAGGCCGGGCTGGCGGTCGCCGGCTTCGAAAAGGTCAAGGACTGGCTGGCCGCCGGCAAGGCCAAGGTGCTTCTGCAGGCCAGCGACGGATCGGAACGCGGCAAAGGCAAGCTCTGGACCCCGCCCGGGGGCCGGTGGTTCGGCTGCATGACCGCATCAGAATTGGGTTTGTCCTTTGGGCGCGATCATGTCATACACAGCGCGCTTGCGCCGGGGGGCCTGACCGACAAATTGATCAGGGACGCGAGCAGACTGACGGGTCTGCGCGAGCATGACGGCGGCAATGCGGCTGCCGGGAAGGAATGAAGATCGGATGAGCGATACTGACGGAAAGAAACCCCTGGGTCTTGGTGGCGGCCGTTCGGGCCATGTGAAGCAAAGCTTCAGCCACGGCCGGACCCATAACGTGGTCGTGGAGACCAAGCGCAAGCGCGTGGTCGTGCCCGGCAAGACCGGCGCGGCGGCCGGCGGCGGACGCTCCGGCTCGCCCTCGGCCGTGTCGGGCGACCCGTCGAAGCGTCCCGCCGGCATCTCGGATGCCGAGATGGAGCGGCGCATGGCCGCCCTGCGCGCCGCCAAGGCCCGCGAGGTCGAGGAAGCCGCGCAGCGCGTCGCCGAGGAAAAGGCCCGCGAGGAAGAACGCGAGCGCCGCCGCCTTGAGCTGGAAGCCAAGGAGCGCGAGGAGCGCGAGCGCGAGGAAGCCCTGCGGCTGAAGGCCGAGGAGGACGAGCGCCGCGCCCGCGAAGCCGAGCTGCGCGAGAAGAAGAAGGCCGAGATCGCCAAGCCCAAGGCGGATGCGCGCCCGGCCACCCCGGCCGACCGCGCCGCCGCCGAAGCCGCCGCAGCGCGCGCCGAGACCAAGGGCGTCAGCGCCACCACGCCGCGCAAGACCGACCGCGACCGCGACACCCGCGGCCCGGCCGACGACCGCGACAGCCGCAACAAGAGCCGCGACGACAGCCGCCGCACCGGCAAGCTGTCGCTGAGCCAGGCGCTGGACGGCGAGGGCGGGCGGCAGCGTTCGCTGGCCGCGATGAAGCGCAAGCAGGAAAAAGCCCGGCAGAAGGCCATGGGCGGCAGCCAGCGCGCCGAAAAGCAGGTGCGCGACGTGCAGTTGCCGGAAACCATCCTGGTGTCCGAACTGGCGAACCGCATGGCCGAGCGCACCCCCGATGTCATCAAGTCGCTGATGCGCATGGGCATGATGGTCACCGCCAACCAGGCGGTCGATGCCGACACCGCCGAGCTGGTGATCGACGAATTCGGCCACCGCGCTGTCCGGGTCTCGGATGCCGACGTCGAGCAGGTCATCGACCAGGTCGAGGACAAGCCCGAGGATCTGAAGCCGCGCGCGCCGATCATCACCATCATGGGCCATGTCGACCACGGCAAGACCTCGCTGCTGGACGCCATCCGCCACGCCAATGTCGTGGCGGGCGAGGCCGGCGGCATCACCCAGCATATCGGGGCCTATCAGGTGAAGGCGTCGAACGGAGCGGTGCTGACCTTCCTCGACACGCCCGGCCACGCGGCCTTCACCTCGATGCGGGCCCGTGGCGCGCAGGTGACGGATATCGTCGTTCTGGTGGTCGCGGCCGACGACGCGGTGATGCCGCAGACGGTCGAGGCGATCAACCACGCCAAGGCCGCCAAGGTGCCGATGATCGTGGCGATCAACAAGATCGACAAGCCGGATGCCAATCCGCAGAAGGTCCGCACCGACCTGCTGCAGCACGAGGTCGTCGTCGAGGCGATGTCGGGCGACGTGCAGGATGTCGAGGTCTCGGCCAAGACCGGCCAGGGCCTGGACGCGCTGCTTGAGGCCATCGCCCTGCAGGCCGAGATCCTGGAGCTGAAGGCCAATCCCGACCGCCCGGCTTCGGGCGCGGTGATCGAGGCCAAGCTGGACGTGGGTCGCGGCCCGGTCGCGACGGTTCTGGTGCAGAACGGCACGCTGAAGCGCGGCGACATCTTCGTCGTCGGCGAACAGTGGGGCAAGGTCCGCGCCCTGATCAACGACAAGGGCGACCGCATCGACGCCGCCGGCCCCTCGGTCCCGGTCGAGGTGCTGGGCCTGAACGGCACGCCCGAGGCCGGCGACGTGCTGAACGTGGTCGAGACCGAGGCGCAGGCGCGCGAGATCGCGGATTACCGCATCCAGGCCGCCAAGGACAAGCGCGCCGCCGCCGGTGCCGCGATCACGCTGGACCAGATGCTGGCCAAGGCCAAGGCCGACGAGAACGTCGCCGAGCTGCCGGTGGTCATCAAGGCCGACGTGCAGGGCTCGGCCGAGGCGATCGTCCAGGCGCTGGAAAAGATCGGCAACGACGAGGTGCGCGTCCGCGTGCTGCATTACGGCGTCGGCGCGATCACCGAATCGGATGTCGGCCTGGCCGAGGCCAGCCAGGCGCCGGTCATCGGCTTCAACGTCCGGGCCAATGCTCCGGCGCGGAACGCCGCGAACCAGAAGGGCGTCGAGATCCGCTATTACTCGATCATCTATGACCTGGTGGACGACATCAAGGCGGCGGCCTCGGGCCTGCTTTCCGCCGAGGTGCGCGAGAACTTCATCGGCTATGCCGAGATCAAGGAAGTTTTCCGCGTCTCGGGCGTCGGCAATGTCGCCGGCTGCCTGGTGACCGAGGGCGTGGCGCGGCGCTCGGCCGGCGTGCGCCTGCTGCGCGACAACGTGGTGATCCACGAAGGCACGCTGAAGACGCTCAAGCGCTTCAAGGACGAGGTCAAGGAAGTGCAGTCCGGCCAGGAATGCGGCATGGCCTTCGAGAACTACGACGACATCCGCAAGGGCGATGTCATCGAGATCTTCGAGCGCGAGGAAGTGCAGCGCCAGCTGTGATCCGGCAACCGAATGGCATGAGGGGCGGGCCTGCAGGTCCGCCCTTTCCATGTCCGGCGCCCGGCGATTCCTTTACAGAACTGTAAAAGACGCCCCTGCCCCCGCCGGCATGGGCGCCGCTGCCGGGCCCCTGGAAGCCTCGGCCGCCTGGCCGCTTTCCATTCGCCGAATGCTCGCGCCGGTGGCGCGCGACCCATGGTCCGGCAAGAAGAAACGGGATCCCGAAGGACCCCGTTTCCGTAAGCATGGGCACGTTTCTGCTGCGTCAGGACAGGACGGGCTTGCCCTCATAGGTTTTGCTGCCTACTCGGACCACGATGTTCCCGTTCGCCTGCTGCCGTTCAAAGATACCTTGGACAGAAATACAGCTGCCGATCGTGATCGTGCGAATCATGTCCGATCTCCTCCTCCTACAGGATTTCAGAATTGTCGCAAAATCGTTAAATGTTAACTAAGAATGTCCAAAGCTACGGCAAAATGATGATGATGCCGCGCCCGGCGTGACGGATATGTCTCATAGCCAGTCGCGCAGGATGGGCAGCAGCGGCAGGTCCGCGGGCGGCATCGGATATTTGTCCAATTCCCGGACCCGGGCCCAGGCCAGGTTCTGCCCTTCCCGGGGCATCGGCACGCCCTGCCAGCGCCGGCAGGCGAACAGCGGCATCAGCAGGTGGAAATCGTCATAGGCGTGGCTGGCGAAGGTCAGCGGCGCCAGGCAGGAATGCCAGGTCTCGATGCCCAGTTCCTCGTGCAGCTCGCGGATCAGCGCGGCCTCGGGGGTCTCGCCCGGCTCGACCTTGCCGCCGGGAAACTCCCACAGGCCCGCGAGGGACTTGCCCTCGGGGCGCTGCGCCAGAAGCACGCGGCCGTCAGCGTCGATCAGCGCGACGGCCGCGACAAGCACCATCTTCATGAGCGGTAATCGGCGTTGATGTCGATATAGCCATGCGTCAGGTCGCAGGTCCAGACCGTGCGCCTGCCCTTGCCCAGCCCCAAGTCGACGCCGATGACCAGATGGTCGCGCTTCATATAGGCGCTGGCAGCGGCTTCGTCATAGGCCGGGGCGCGCCAGCCGTTCTCGGCCAGCACCATGTCGCCGAAGCGGATGGTCAGCCGGTCGCGGTCGGCCTCGGCCCCGGACTTGCCGACGGCCATGACCACGCGGCCCCAATTCGCATCCTCGCCGGCGATGGCGGTCTTGACCAGCGGCGAATTGGCGATGGCCATGGCGACGCGATGGGCATCGGCATCGCTGACCGCGCCCGTCACCTGCACCTCGACGAATTTCGTCGCCCCTTCGCCGTCCCGGACCACCTGCTGCGCCAGGTCCAGCATGACCTGGGTCAGCGCCTTGCCGAAGGCCCGCGCCGGGGCCGAGCGCAGGTCGGTGATCGGCGCGGCCTTCGACTTGCCGGTCGCCGCCAGGATCAGCGCGTCCGAGGTCGAGGTGTCGCTGTCCACGGTGATGGCGTTGAAGGTCTCATCCAGCCGCGCCGACAGCATGCGCTGCAACAGCGCCGGGGCGATCTGCGCATCGGTGAAGACATAGACCAGCATCGTCGCCATGTCGGGCGCGATCATGCCCGAGCCCTTGGCGATGCCGGTGATGTTGATGGTGCCGCCATCGCCTTCGAAACTGGCCGCCGCGCCTTTCGGGAAGGTGTCGGTGGTCATGATGGCCCGCGCCGCGCCGGCCGCGCCGGCCGCGTCCAGGTTGGCGGCCAGATCGCCGATCACGGCGGTGATGCGCTCGGCCGGCAGCGGCTCGCCGATAACCCCGGTCGAGGACGAGAACACCCGCTCGCGCGGCACGCCCAGCGCCTTGGCGACGCCGCCGGTCACCGCATCCACCGCCTCTTGCCCGTTCCGGCCGGTGAAGGCATTGGCATTGCCCGAGTTCACGATGATCGCCGCGCCCTTGCCGGTGTCCTGCTTCAGCGCCAGCTTGGCCTGGCAGTCCAGCACGCTGGCGGCGCGGGTCGAGGACTTGGTGAAGGCGCCGGCGATGGCGGTGCCCGGCGCCAGCCGCACCAGCATGACATCGGTACGGCCCTGGTATTTCACCCCCGCCGCGCCCGAGGCGAATTCGGCGCCCTCGATCACCGGCAGGTCGGGAAAGCGCGCCGGAGCCAGCGGCGAGACCGGGTTCTGGGGCTTGGCCTTGGCCACGGCCTCCACCGCCGCCTCGGCCCGCGCCTCCAGGCTGGCGGCGGCTTCCTTCAGCGCGGCCTTCAGCTTCTTCAGCCGCTTCTTCACCGTCTTCAGCTTTTCGGCATCGGAGGGCTTGCTCTTCTTGTCGTCCGATTTCGCCATGTCACTCCCCCAGGATATCGGTCTTGTTCAGCAGGTCGGGGGCCAACCCCTCGGTCTTTTCGACCTTGGCGTCGGACACGCGTTGCTCGATCTCGGCCTGCACCTTGTCGCGGCGCACCTGCATGGCCAGCTGCTCCTTGATCTCGTCAAAGGCCGGGGGCGTGACCTCGCGCGTGTCGTTCAGCTTGATGACATGCCAGCCGAACTGGGTCTCGACGGGCTCCGAGACCTGGCCCTTGTCCAGCGCCTTCACGGCATCGGCAAAGGGCTCGACCATCTGCTCGGGCTGGAACCAGCCCAGGTCGCCCTTGTTCGGGCCGGAATTGTCGGTCGATTTCTGCTCGGCCAGCGTGCCGAAATCGGCACCGTCCTGCAACTCCTTGGCGATGGCATCGGCCTCTTCCCTGGTCTTCACCAGGATATGGGCGGCATTGTATTCGATCTTGGGCTCGGTCTGGCCGCCGAAGGCCTGGTCATAGGCAGCTTTCAACTCGGCCTCGCTCGGCTCGGCGCTCGCGACCTTTTCCAGGACCGAGCCGGCCAGATAGGCGCGCTTCTCGATCTCCAGCGCCACGGCGTCGCGCTTGCTCAGCGGCTCGGCGGCCTGCGCCACGGCGGTCTGGCGGATCATCTGGTCCAGCATCAGGTCCCACAGCGCCGCATCCGGCAGGCCCTGCGTGGTCTGCGCGTCCAGCCCCTGCCGCATGGTGATCATCTGGCCCAGCGTGATCGACTCGCCGTTGACGGTGGCGACCACGGTATCGGCGTCCTGCGCCAGGCCGGGCATGGCCGATACGGCCCCCGAGAGCAGCACGGAGACGGCAAGAAGCGGTTTCAGCATAGGTTTCCCCTTCGTGGGACGGCGCGTCCACGCAGAGGTGAACGGGCGCAAGCGTTGACAGTGGGCCGGCCGGGGCATACATCCGGCGCAACCGAAAATGCGCGCCCGTCGCCGTTTTTCCGGCCCAAGTGATAGGGCAAGGCGAATGGTGCCGGCAAGTGGGCGGAACGTCCCGCGCACCCCCAGATACGCGATTTTGAAGGTTCATATGCTCGGCATCGGAAACTTGGCGAAACTGGTCTTTGGCACGCCCAACGACCGCAAGGTGAAATCGGTCCGCCCGCTGGTGGCCCAGATCAACGCGCTGGAGGAACAGTTCCGCGCCCTCTCCGACGCGGACCTGATCGGCAAGACCCGCGAGTTGCAGGGCCGCGCGCAGGCGGGCGAGGATCTGGACAAGCTTCTGCCCGAGGCCTTCGCCAATTGCCGCGAGGCGGCGCGCCGCGCCCTTGGCCTGCGCGCCTTCGACACCCAGCTGATGGGCGGCATCTTCCTGCACCAGGGCAATATCGCCGAGATGAAGACCGGCGAGGGCAAGACCCTGGTCGCGACCTTCCCGGCCTATCTGAACGCGCTGGCGGGCAAGGGCGTGCATGTCGTCACCGTCAACGACTACCTGGCCAAGCGCGACGCGCATTGGATGGGCAAGGTCTTTGCCCAGCTGGGCATGACCACCGGCGTGGTCTATCCCTTCCAGGAGGACGCCGAGAAGCGCGAGGCCTACCGGGCCGACGTGACCTATGCCACCAATAACGAGCTGGGCTTCGACTACCTGCGCGACAACATGAAGGGCTCGATCGAGCAGATGACCCAGCGCGGGCATTTCTTCGCCATCGTCGACGAGGTCGACTCGATCCTGATCGACGAGGCGCGGACGCCGCTGATCATCTCGGGCCCCTCGCAGGACCGCAGCGAGCTCTACAAGACGCTCGACGCCTTCATGCCCGAACTCGCGCCCGAGCATTACAAGCTGGACGAAAAGGCCCGCAACGCCACCTTTACCGAGGAAGGCAACGAGTTCCTGGAAAAGCGCCTGCAGGCGGCGGGCGTGCTGCCCGAGGGCCAGACGCTTTACGACCCCGAATCGACCACCATCGTCCACCACGCCAACCAGGCGATGCGGGCGCACAAGCTGTTCATGCGCGACCAGCACTATATCGTGCGCGACGACGAGGTGGTGCTGATCGACGAATTCACCGGCCGGATGATGAAGGGCCGCCGGCTGTCGGACGGGTTGCACCAGGCCATCGAGGCGAAAGAGGGCGTGGCGATCCAGCCCGAGAACGTGACGCTGGCCTCGGTCACCTTCCAGAACTATTTCCGGCTCTACGACAAGCTGTCCGGCATGACCGGCACCGCGGCCACCGAGGCCGAGGAATTCGCCGAGATCTACAAGCTCGGCGTGGTCGAGGTGCCCACGAACCGCCCGGTGCAGCGCATCGACGAGCATGACCGCGTCTATCGCACCGCGGCCGAGAAATACGCCGCCGTGATCGAGGCGATCAAGGAGGCCCATGCCAAGGGCCAGCCGATCCTGGTCGGCACGACCTCGATCGAAAAATCCGAGATGCTGTCGCAGATGCTGACCAAGGAAGGCATCCCGCACAACGTGCTGAACGCCCGCCAGCACGAGCAGGAGGCGAAGATCGTCGCCGATGCCGGCAAGCTGGGCGCCGTGACCATCGCCACCAACATGGCCGGCCGCGGCACCGACATCCAGCTGGGCGGCAATGTCGAGATGAAGGTGATGGAGGCGCTGGCCGCCGACCCCGAGGCCCATCCCGACGAGCTGCGCGCCCAGATCGAGGCCGAGCACGCCGCCGAGAAACAGGCGGTGCTGGACGCCGGCGGGCTGTTCGTGCTGGCGACCGAACGCCACGAAAGCCGGCGCATCGACAACCAGCTGCGCGGCCGCTCGGGCCGTCAGGGCGACCCCGGCCGCTCGCTGTTCTTCCTGTCGCTGGAAGACGACCTGATGCGCATCTTCGGCTCGGAACGGCTGGACAAGGTGCTGTCGACGCTGGGCATGAAGGATGGCGAGGCCATCGTCCACCCCTGGGTCAACAAGTCGCTGGAACGCGCCCAGGCCAAGGTCGAGGGCCGCAACTTCGACATCCGCAAGCAATTGCTGAAATTCGACGACGTCATGAACGACCAGCGCAAGGCGATCTTCAGCCAGCGCCTGGAAATCATGCATACCGACGAGGTCGGGGACATCGCCGCCGACATGCGCGCGCAGGTGATCGACGACCTGATCGACCAGCACCTGCCACCGCGCGCCTATGCCGAGCAATGGGACGTCCAGGGCCTGCACGACGCGGTGGTCGACAAGCTGAACATGGACCTGCCCATCGCCGATTGGGCAGCCGAGGACGGCGTGGACCAGGACGCGATCCGCGAACGCATCCAGCAGGCCACCGATACCTATATGGCGCAAAAGACCGAACAGTTCGGCCCCGACAACATGCGCCAGATCGAAAAGCAGGTGCTGCTGCAGCAGATCGACAGCAAATGGCGCGAGCATCTGGTCACGCTGGAGCATCTGCGCTCGGTCGTGGGCTTCCGCGGCTATGCGCAACGCGACCCGCTGTCGGAATACAAGACCGAGGCCTTCCAGCTGTTCGAGACCATGCTGGACGGGCTGCGCTTCGACGTGACCCAGCAACTGGCCCGCATCCGCCCGCTGACCGATGCCGAGCGCGAGCAGATGCTGCGCGAATACCAGCAGCAACAGGCGGCGACCGAGGCGCAGATGCATCCCGAACACGAGGAAGCCGAGGGCGGCGAGGTCTCGGGCCGGGTCGCCGGCTTCGACGAGACCGACCCCACGACCTGGGGCAACCCCTCGCGCAACGATCCCTGCCCCTGCGGCTCGGGCAAGAAGTTCAAGCACTGCCACGGCGCGCTGGCATGAACTGGGGGCCTTCGGGCCCCTTTTTCATGCGCCATGCGGATTGCGCACTCGGCAAATGGGTATTTGGAAAACAGAGAAGCACGAGCCACCCGCTCGGATCTTCTCTGTTTTCCAAATACCCATTGCGGCCGCGAAAGCTGCGCGGAAGGTTCCTAGTCCGGCACCAGCATGTAGCCGGTTCCGCGCACGGTCTGCAGGTAGCGCGGCTCCTTGGGATCGGGCTCGATCTTGCGGCGCAGCCGGGTGATCTGCACGTCGATGGCGCGTTCGGAATTCTCGCCCGCCTCCTCCGACGGGCTGCGGCCCAGATCCTCGATCAGCGCGCTGCGGCTGACCGGCTGGCGCGGCGTATCGGCCAGGCGCTTCAGCAGCGCCTGCTCGGTCCCGGTCAGGCGCAAGGGGGCGTCGCCCTGCCAAAGCTCGCCCTTGTCGGCGTCGTAGCGCAGGGGCCCCAGCGACAGGAACTTCGGCCCCTTGGGTTCGGCCGCCGGGATACGGCGCAGGATGGCGGCGATGCGCAAGAGCAGCTCGCGCGGCTCGAAGGGTTTCGGCAGGTAGTCGTCGGCGCCGCTTTCCAGCCCCTCGATGCGGTCGCCGGTCTCGCCCCTGGCCGTCAGCAGCAGGATCGGCGTGGTCATCTGCTTGCGCAGGTCGCGGGTCAGCGAGAAGCCGTCCTCGCCCGGCATCATCACGTCGAGCACGATCAGGTCGAAATCCAGGCCCTCCAGCAGGCGCCGGGCATGGGCGGCGTCCCGCGCCGTAGTCACCAGGAAATCGTTGCGCATCAGGAAGCGGCGCAACAGGCTGCGGATGCGCTCGTCGTCATCGACGACAAGGATATGGGCGGCGGGCTGCAGGTCGGCCGAGGTCATGCGTCGGGCAGCTGCTTCAGGGCGCGATACTGGCGCAGCGTCTCGCGATCCATCATCGCCTCGAGCACCTGCCGGAAGCCCGCCACCGCCTGCGGTCCGGCGGCGCGATAGGCGGCGCGCATGCGGGCGCGCTGCGCCTCGGACAGCCGGCGTTCCAGCGCCGCGCCCTTTTCGGTCAGGTAGAGCTGCCGCTCGCGCCGGTCGCGGCGGCCGATGCGGCTTTCGACCAGCCCGTCCTCGATCAGCGTGCGCAGCACCCGGTTCAGCGACTGCTTGGTCACCCCCAGCACGTCCAGAAGCGCGGTCACCGTCAGCCCTGGCTCGCGGTTGATGAAATGGATCGCCCGGTGATGGGCGCGGCCGTAATCCAGCTCGGCCAGAATCAGGTCGGGATCGGCGGTGAAGGCGCGATAGGCAAAGAACATCGCCTCGATCCCGCGGCGAAGCTGATCGTCGGTAAGAAACAGCAGGTTCTCGCTTCCTGCCGCGGCGACGCCACCCTTGTTCTGCATGACCTCTCCGTAATGCATGGCCCTTATTACGTCAGACTTATTGACTTTCCAACCATGAATGGATAGCCCAGACCGCAAGTTGCGCAACTTTCTTTGCCAGACGCGGCAGACCAACGCAACATTCCGCAAACAGAACCGGCCGGAGGGAAAAATGGCGGGCGCATATGACGATCGTGACGGCAAGATCTGGATGGATGGCAAGCTTGTGGAGTGGCGCGATGCGAACATCCACATCCTGACCCATGCCCTGCACTATGCCAGCTCGGTGTTCGAGGGCGAGCGCTGCTACAGCGGCAAGATCTTCAAGGGACACGAGCATTCGCTGCGGCTGATCGAATCGGCCCGGCTGCTGGACATGCAGTCGCCCTATACCGCCGAGGAGATCGACGCCGCCAAGGAAGAGGTGCTCAACGCCAACGGTTTCAAGGACGCCTATGTCCGCGCGGTGATGTGGCGCGGCTCGGGCGAGGACATGGGGGTTTCCGCCCGCCGCAACCCGGTGCGCATGGCCGTCGCCGCCTGGGAATGGGGCAGCTATTACGGCGAGGCGAAATGGCAGGGCGCCAAGCTCGACATCGCCAAGTGGAAGCGGCCCAGCCCCGAGACCATCCCCACCGCCGCCAAGGCCGCCGGGCTTTACATGATCTGCACCATGTCCAAGCACGCCGCCGAGGAGAAGGGCTGCTCGGACGCGCTGTTCATGGACTGGGAGGGCTATGTCGCCGAAGCCACCGGCGCCAATATCTTCTTCGTCAAGGACGGCGAGGTGCACACGCCCCTGGCCGACCGCTTCCTGAACGGCATCACCCGGCAGACCGTCATCCAGATGCTGAAGGACAACGGCACCGCCGTGCATGAGCGCCGCATCAAGCCCGAGGAGCTGGCGGGCTTCCAGGAATGCTTCCTGACCGGCACCGCGGCCGAGGTCACCCCGGTCGGGCAGATCGGCGACTGGCATTTCCAGGTCGGCGACACCACCCGCAAGATCGCCGAGGATTACGAGCAGCTGGTCCGCAGCTGAACGCGGCCCCGGGCGAAGGACGGAATGAAAACCGGCCGGGCGGCAGCGCCCGGCCGGTTCCGCATTGGCGGGTCAGCGGTCAGACCCGATGGCCGCGCTCGATCCTGGCGAATTCGGCGGCCCGGCGATTCGCAGCCTCGCTGCGGACGCGGGGCCGCATGCGCAGGGCGGCGATGGCCGGATGAAGGCCGGATTCGCGTTCCTGCCGCGTGTAGTATTGCGTGCGGCCGGAACTGCTTTCGTGACTGCGGTCTGCGATATGTCTGGTCATTTCGGTCTTCCTCCCCGCGCGGGAGTATAGCGCGGATGCGGGGGCATTTCACCCCCTGCCGGCCGGGCTGCGACCTCAAGCCGCCTTGATGCCGGGCGCCGCTGCCAGCATGGCGTGCAGCGCCACCGGGTCCTCGTTGGCGCGCAGCTTGGCGCGCAGGTCCTGGTCGCGCAGCGTGCGCGAGACCAGCGCCAGCGCCTTGAGGTGATCGACGCCGGAATTCTTGGGCGCCAGCAGCGCAAAGATCAGGTCCACCGGCTGGCGGTCCACCGCGTCGAAATCCAGCGGCTTTTCCAGCCGCAGGAACAGGCCGACCACGCGGTCGAGCCCGTGCAGCCGCGCATGCGGCAGCGCCACGCCATGGCCGACGCCGGTCGGGCCCAGGCTTTCGCGCTCCTGCAGCGCGTCCAGCGTCTGCGGCGCGTCCACGCCATAGACCGCGCGCGCCTGCTCGGCGATTTCCTGGAACAACCGTTTCTTGCTGGTGGTCTGGCTCATCGTCCGCACGGCGGCGGGAGAGAGAATGTCGCTGATCTGCATGTCGCCCGAAAATTGTCAGGTCCCGGCTGCGGGCCGCGCAGCCGGGACGTTTGGTTCAACAAGACTGCCCTTCTGCGTCAGTCTAGCCCAGATTGCGGGGGTCGATCCAGCCCACGTTGCCGTCGTCGCGGCGGTGAACCACGTTCACGCCCCCATGTTTCTCGTTGCGAAAGACCAGCAGCGGGCTGCCGGCCAGTTCCATCTGCATCACCGCCTCGCCGACCGAGAGGGTTGGCACGCGGGTCTCCATCTCGGCGATGATCATGGGCTGCAGGCCGTCGCCCTGCGATTCCCATTCGTCCTCATCGGCGGCCAGCACATACATGCCCGCCTGCTCGAATTCAACCGGCTGGGTCCGATCCTTGTAGTGATCCTTGAGCCGGCGCTTGTAGCGGCGCAGCTGCTTGTCCATCCGCTCGCGGCACTGTTCGAAGGCCGCGTAGATATCGGTGGCCGCGCCCTTGGCCTGGGCGGTCAGCCCGGTCGAGAGATGCACCACGGCATCGCAGATGAATTCATGCGCGTTGCGGGAAAAGATGACCGTCGCATCCGTCGGGCGTTGCGAATATTTCTCAACGGTTTCACCCAGTTCGGTCTTGACGTGAGTCGAAAGCGCATCGCCCACGTCGATCTGTTTTCCGCTGATCTGGTAGCGCATGGTGGTCCGTCCTTTCGGTTGCCCGATCTTGTCGCCAACGCCCTCGCGCGGGCGTCGCGTCCGGGTTTCTCTGGCCGGGCGGTCTTGCCCGGCCATACCCTCATTTGGTGACAGCCGCGGCGCTGTGTCAACGGCTGCGCGCGGCGGATCGGCAGGACCTCGCATTCAGTTCATGCGGAAGGTTTCGCCCAGATAGACGCGGCGCACCTGCGGATCGGCGACGATCTCGGCGGTGGTGCCGGATTTCAGCACGTGGCCGTCATGCAGGATATAGGCGCGGTCCACGATCTCCAGCGTCTCGCGCACGTTGTGATCGGTGATGAGCACGCCGATGCCGCGGCTTTTCAGGTCGTGGACCAGGGCGCGGATCTCGCCCACGGCGATGGGATCGACGCCGGCGAATGGTTCGTCCAGAAGCAGATAGGCCGGATCGGCCGCAAGGCAGCGGGCGATCTCGACCCGCCGCCGCTCGCCACCCGACAGCGCCATGGCCGAGGCATTGCGCAGATGGCCGATCGAGAAATCGCCCAGCAGCTCCTCCAGCCGCTCGCGGCGCTGGTGCACATGCGGCTCGACCAGTTCCAGCACCGCCATGATGTTCTGCTCGACCGTCAGGCCGCGAAAGATCGACATCTCCTGCGGCAGATAGCCGATGCCCATCTGGGCGCGGCGATACATCGGCAGCGCGGTGGCGTCCTGCCCGTCGATCAGCACCTGACCCGAATCAGGCGCGACCAGCCCGGCCACGCAATAGAAACAGGTGGTCTTGCCCGACCCGTTCGGACCCAGGAGCGCCACCACCTCGCCGCGGTCCAGATCCAGCGCCACGTCGCGGATCACCGGGCGGTTGCGATAGGATTTGCGCAGGCCCCGGACCCGCAGCCCCTGTTCCCCCGCCATCGGTCAGTTCCCCGGCTGCAGCACGCTGCGCACCCGGCCCGAGGCATTGGCCGTGCCGCTTTCCAGGTTCACCGTCACCCGGTCTCCGGCCAGCACGTTTCCGCCCTGGGTCAGAAGCACGTCGCCGGTCAGCACGACGGTGCCGGTCTCGACATCGTATTCGGCGGCCTGCGCCTCGGCCGCGTCGGCGCCGCTGACCAGGGTGACGCCGCCCTCGGCATGCAGGGCGCTGATGCGGCGCTGGTCGCCCTGAGCATAGGTCACCGTCACGCGCGCGGCCGAAAGCCGCATGGCGCCCTGACCGATCAGAACATTGCCGGAAAAGGTCGCCTGGCCGGTCTTCTGATCCACGGTCAGCGAATCGGCGGTGACTTCGACCGGCTGCTTGACATCCTGCGCATTGCCGAAGCCGGTGGTCTGGCCCATGGCCGCGCCCGCCGCCAGCGCAAGCGACAGGAACACGGGCAAAAGCGGTCCGGGCCGGATCATCGGATTTCCTTTCTGGCGCCTGAGGGCCCCTTGCGCGGGAGTCGGCGCCGGGTCATGGCCGGTATATCAAGCGAACTCCGCCGCTCAAATCAAGAACGTGATCGCCGCTGCCCTCCCCCGAGGGCCGCAGCTCCATCCGCCCCGCCGTCATATCGCCGAAGGGGGCGAGGACATTGACCTCTTCGTCCGAAACCAGCCTGCCCTCGCCGGTCGAGGCCCGCAGCTCGGGCGCGGTCAGCACCCAGCCGTCGGCGGTGGTCATGCGCACCCCCTCGCCCAGCCTGACCTGATCGCCCTCAAGCGCAGCCGTGCCGGCGCTGACATCCGCCGCCCGCCCGTCCTGGGCGCGCAGGGTCATGCGCACCGCCTGCGCCAAGCCGTCGCCCTGTTCCGCGCCTGGCCGGGCTTCGGCGGCCGAGATGCTCAGCTGCGCCCCGTCCTCGGTCACGCCGGCATAGGTCGGGCTGGTCACCGCCTGGCGCTCGGCCAGTTCGCGCGGGTCCACGTCGGCATAGGGAATGCTGGCCTCGGGGTCGGGCTTGCGGCCCAGAAGGAACAGCACCGACAGGATCGCCAGCGCCGTCAGCGGCAGGATCACCCGCAACCAGGCCACGATGCACGAGCGGGTGGTCACCGTCAGACAAGCCCCGTGCGCAGGAAGTCGTGGATGTGGATCAGCCCGGCCGGCGCCCCCTCGGGGGTGACCACGAACAGGCAGGTGATGCGGCGCGCCTGCATTTCGGCCAGCGCCGCCTCGGCCAGCGCGTCCGGGCCGATGGTGCGCGGGTTGCGGGTCATCACCTCGGCGGCGCTATGGTCCAGCAGCCCCTGCATGTGCCGCCGCAGGTCGCCGTCGGTGATGATGCCGGTCAGCCGACCCTCGGCATCGGTAACGCCGGTCACGCCGAAGCTTTTCTGGCTGATGGTCAGCAGCGCCTCGGCCATGGGCGCGGTCTCGGGGACCAGCGGCATGTCCTCATGCATCAGGTCGGCCACCCGCGACAGTTTCGCGCCCAGCTTGCCGCCGGGATGGAAGGTGCGGAAATGCTCGGGCGTGAACTTGCGATGCTCCATCAGCGCCACGGCCAGCGCATCGCCCAGCGCCATGGTCATGGTGGTCGAGGTGGTCGGCACGATGCCGGTGCCGCAGGCTTCGGGCGCCGCGGGCAGGACCAGCGCCACGTCCGCCTGGCGCAGCAGCGTCGATTGCGCCCGCCCGGCAACGCCGATCAGCGGGATCTGGAAACGCCGGGTATGGGCGACGATATCGGCGATCTCGGGCGTCTCGCCGGAATTGGACAGCACCAGCGCCACGTCGCCCTGGGTGACCATGCCCAGGTCGCCATGGCTCGCCTCGGCCGGATGGACGAATTGCGCCGGCGTCCCGGTCGAGGCCAGCGTCGCCGCGATCTTGCGCCCGACATGGCCGGACTTGCCCATGCCCGAGACCACGACCCGGCCGCGTGCGGCCAGGACGGTCTCGACCGCGCGGTCGAAGCTGTCGCCAAGGCTCTCGGCCAGCAGGGCCAGCCCCTCGGCCTCGGTGCGGATCACCCTGCGGGCGGTGTCGAGATATGCGCTCATGGCCCGCAACCTAGTGGTGGAAGATGTCGTTTTCATCCCCCCAGCCCAGCAGGTCCAGATGGGCCCGGGCGGGAAGGAAGTCGAAACAGGCCTCGGCCAGGCCCAGCCGCCCCTCGCGCGCCAGCCGCTTTTCCAGTTCGGCCTTCAGCGCGTGCAGGTAAAGCACGTCCGAGGCGGCATATTCCAGCTGCGCATCCGTCAGTTCGGCCGCGCCCCAGTCACTGGTCTGCTGCTGCTTGGAGATGTCGACGCCGACCAGTTCGGACAGCAGGTATTTCAGCCCGTGCCGGTCGGTATAGGTGCGCACCATCTTGCTGGCGATCTTGGTGCACCAGACCGGCTTCGTCACCACGCCGAAGGCCGCCTCCAGCGCGGCGATGTCGAAACGGCCGAAATGGAACAGCTTCAGCACCTCGGGATCGGTCAGCATACGGGTCAGGTTCGGCGCCTCGTGCTGGCCGCTGGCGATCTGCACCAGATGCGCGTTGCCGTCGCCCGAGGACAGCTGCACCAGGCACAGCCGGTCGCGGCGCGGGTCCAGCCCCATCGTCTCGGTGTCGATGGCCACGACCGGACCCAGGTCCAGATCGTCCGGCAGGTCGTTGTGGTAAAGGGTAATCGTCATCTGTGGCTTCTCGGGCTGCGGGTTTGGGTTGCTGTAACCCCTTTGCCCCCGCCTGCGCCAGCCCCGGCGTCGGAAGTCGGCAGGCCGCGGCCCATCGCCGCATCCCCGCCGGAAGGTGGCGCAGGAGCGCAACAATCCCGATTGTTTCTCTCTGGACCGGCATAATATCCGAGTAAAATACTTGTGCATTTTGGGACCGGCCATATAACTCGCGCCAGTTTCGAACGAATCAAGGCAGTGACCATGAAAATGCGCCGTATCATCCCGCTGGCGGGCGTATCCTCGCTTGCGCTCGCGACAGCCCTTTACGCCCAGGAGGGTCAGAATGCCGAGGCCGTCGTCCTGAATCCGATCACCCTGATCGCCGACGGCCAGGAGAATGTCGAGGCGACCGGCGGCGTGTCGGTCACCCCGGAGGATATCGAGGCGATGCAGCCCGCCGACGTGTCCGAGCTGTTTGCCCGCGATTCCGCCATCACCGTTTCCGGCGGCGCCGGCCCGTCCAAGCGCATCCACGTCTTCGGCATGGAGCAGTCGAACCTGGCCGTCACCGTGGACGGCGTGCCGCAAGGGCCGACCAGCTGGCATCATACCGGCTCTAACGTCGTCGACCCGGCCTTCCTGAAATCGGTCGAGGTCGAGGCTGGCGCCGCCGCTGCCGATGCCGGCTTCGGCGCCGCCGCCGGCGCGCTGCGCTATGAAACCGTCGGCGCCAAGGACCTGCTGACCGATGGCAGGACCCAGGGCGGCCGCGTCGGGCTGTCCTATGGCAGCAACGGCCGCGGCGTCGCGGGTTCGCTGGCCGGCTATGGGGTCTATGAGGGCTTCGACTGGTTTGCCATGGTGCACGGCGCGAACGGCGACAATTACGAGGCCGCGAACGGTCGCGAGATGCCGGGCACCGAACCGGCTACCCGGGGTGCATTGCTTAAGCTGGGCTATGAATTCGACACGCATCGCGTCGAATTGTCCTATGACCACAGCAAGGACGACGCCGACCGCGTCATCAAGATGAACATGGACCTGAATGCGGACGACGCTGTCTATCCGCTGAAAGTCACGCGCAACACGCTGAAGCTGAAATACAGTTCGACCGCGCCGACCGATGCCTGGGACCCCGAAGCGACGGTCTATGTCAGCCGCAACGAATATTGGCGCCCGAACTATGCCGTCGGCGACCTGATCAGCGACGATCCAGGCGCGTCGTCCCGCCCCAATGGCGACATGATTCTTGAAACCACGACCATCGGCGGCGTTCTGAAGAACACCTACACGCTGGACCAGGGCCGGATCACCGCCGGGATAGATTGGCAGCACGACGACTATCACATCGACAACTACGGTGACCACTCGGCGGCGCGGACGCGTCCGTTCAACCTGGACACCATGCAGATCGGCACTTTCGTGCAGGGCCGCTTTGCGTTCGACAACGGCATCGACCTGTCCACAGGTCTGCGGCTGGATCATCACCGCTATACCGACTGGAACAACAACAGCTATTCCGATACCGGCGCCAGCGTGAATGGCACGATTTCGTATGAATTCGCGGAAGGATACGAGGTCTTTGCCGGCGCATCGCGCACATGGCTGGGTTACGAAATCGGCGAATACGGTCTGCTGCACGCGCGGAACGATGCGTTCACCACCGACCCCGACTATGAGCCGGCGACGGCTCGCAACGTCAAGCTGGGCTTGAATGCCAATCAGGGCAACTGGACCGGAAACATCACCTTCTTCGACACGCGGCTGGACGGGCTGGCCGAATATGATGTTGCCAGCGGCTATCTGACCAATGCCGACGAATACCGCAGCAAGGGCTTTACCTTGCAAGGCAGCTACACTTGGGGTTCGGGCCGCATCGGCGCCAGCTTCACCAAGGCCGACGTAACCCAGAACGGCGAGGACAAGGTTCCGGACGGCGGCACCGTGATGCCGGTCGGCAAGCTGGCCACCCTGTTCATCGACCAGGAGATCCCCCAGTATAACCTCAAGGTCGGCGGCACCGTCGAATGGGCCGGTTCGCTGAACAGCGGTTCACTGGTCGATGAGAGTGGCGCCCCGCTCGGCTTCGAAGACCACGATTCCTATACCATCGTGAACGTCTATGGCCAGTGGCGTCCCCAGAACTACGAGAACGTGGTCGTGCATCTGGGCGTCGATAACCTGTTCGACGAAAGCTATTACGAGCGCAGCAGCTATGTCGAACGCGTCATGGGCAGCCGGATCATCGACCCCCTCTACGCCCCCGGCCGCACCGTCACGCTGGGCGTGAAGATGGACTTCTGATCCATCCCGGCAGACGCATAGGAAAGGCCCTCGCCCGCGGGGGCCTTTTTTCATGGCTGAGCCGGTAGAAATGATGTTTGAAATATCACTATCACCCTGCTAGACATCCATCATCAAGGATTGGAAATCACTGCATGATGACCTCGGCCCAGATGCGTGCGGCGCGTGCCCTGCTTGGCATCGACCAGAAGCGCCTGGCCGAGCTCTCGGGCCTGTCGGTCCCGACCATCCAGCGCATGGAGGCCAGCGACGGCAATGTGCGCGGCGTGGTCGAAAGCCTGACCCGCGTGGTCGAGGCGCTGGAGGCCGCCGGGATCGAGCTGATCGGCGAGGGCGCCGCCAGCCCCTCGGGCGGGCGCGGCGTGCGGCTGAAATCCGGTCCGCAGACGTAATCGCGACGGCGACCGCCGACAGACAGCCGACGATCCCGCCGCCTCCTTCGCGAAGGTGCGGCCCAGATGAACCAGCAGGCAAGCGCGGCGCCCGGATTTGCGCCGCTGTTCACCCCGAAACTGATCACCGTCCTGCGCGAGGGCTATGGCGCGGCCCAGCTGCGCGTCGATGCCCTGGCCGGGCTGACCGTCGCCATCGTGGCGCTGCCCCTGTCGATGGCCATCGCCATCGCCTCCGGCGCCTCGCCGGCGCAGGGGCTCTATACCGCCATCATCGGCGGCTTCCTGGTCTCGGCGCTTGGCGGCTCGCGCTACCAGATCGGCGGGCCGGCGGGGGCCTTCATCGTGCTGGTCGCCGGCATCGTGGCGCAGCACGGCATGTCGGGGCTGATCCTGGCGACCTTCCTGTCGGGGCTGATGCTGGTCGCCATCGGGCTGCTCAGGCTGGGCACCTTCATCAAGTTCATCCCCTTTCCGGTGACGGTCGGCTTCACCGCCGGCATCGCGGTGATCATCTTCACCAGCCAGCTGAAGGAGATTTTCGGCCTGTCCCTGGCCCATGAGCCGGGCGAGCTGGTCGAGAAGATCCCCGCCCTGTGGCAAGCCCGCGCCAGCCTTTCGCCCATGGCGCTGGGGATCGCGCTGGGGACGATCGCGGTGATCCTGGGGCTGAAGCGCGCCCGGCCGCATTGGCCCGGCATGCTGATCGCCGTGGCGCTGGCGGCGGGCTTCACCGCGGCGACGGGGGCGGATGTCGCGACCATCGGCAGCCGCTTCGGCGGCATCCCCTCGACCCTGCCCGCCCCGGCGCTGCCGGAGCTGTCGCTGGACAGGGTGCTGACGCTCTTGCCCGCCGCCCTGTCGCTGACGCTGCTCGGCGCCATCGAATCGCTGCTGTCGGCGGTGGTCGCGGACGGCATGACCGGCCGCCGCCACCGCTCGAATTGCGAGCTGGTGGCGCAGGGCGTGGCCAATATGGGCTCGGCGCTGTTCGGCGGCATCTGCGTCACCGGCACCATCGCGCGGACGGCGACCAATGTGCGCGCCGGCGCGCACGGGCCGGTGGCGGGGATGCTGCATGCGCTGTTCCTGCTGGGCTTCATGCTGCTGGCGGCGCCGCTGGCGTCTTATATCCCGCTGGCGGCGCTGGCCGGCGTGCTGGCGGTGGTGGCCTGGAACATGATCGAGAAACCCGCCATCGCCATCCTGCTGCGCTCGGGCTGGGGCGAGGCGGCGGTGCTGCTGGTCACCTTCGGGCTGACGATCTTCCGCGACCTGACCGAGGCCATCGTGGTGGGCCTGGCGCTCGGCTCGGTGCTGTTCATCCAGCGCATGAGCCAGGCCGTGGGGGTCGAGGCGCTGGTCGGCGCCGACACGGCCGACAGCGCCCAGCCGCGCCCGGACCAGCCGCAGCCGCGCGACGTGGTGGTCTATCGCATCTCGGGAGCACTGTTCTTCGGCGCCACGGCCTCGATCGGCTCGGTCCTGGATCGCATCCAGGACGGGTTCCGGGTGCTGGTGGTGGATTTCAGCGCCGTGCCCTTCCTGGATTCCACCGGCGCCAACATGATCGAGGGACTGGCGCACAAGGCGCAGCGCCGCGGCATCGCGCTGTGGCTGACCGGCACCAGCCGCGACATCCGCCGGGTGCTGCTGACGCATGGGCTGCGCCGCCCGCTGGCGCGCTATGCGCCGACGGTCGAGGAGGCGCTGCGCCGGCGTCACGGGTCATAGCGATTCTGCGCGGGCAGTGCCTGCTGGGAGGTCTTGCCTCCGGCGGGAGTATTTTTCCAACGGTGAAGCGGCGGGCGCGAAAAGGGCGGCTCGATGGCCGCCCGGCGCTGTTTCAGCCCATCCTCTCGGATGCGTAGCTTCCCGGAGACGCCGGGAAGACGACGGTCTTGTTGCCGTTGAGGAACACCCGGCGGTGGATATGGGCGTGGATGGCGCGGGCCAGAACCTGGCTTTCCACGTCGCGGCCGAGGCTGACATAGT